>ERZ791865.45-NODE-45-length-209477-cov-14.654029_pt1 | contig 209477 bp, 177 predicted proteins | sample MGYA00509942_ERZ791865 | MGnify/ENA primary metagenome ERZ791865 (study PRJEB30046, sample SAMN00792098) | human gut metagenome | study: EMG produced TPA metagenomics assembly of the A metagenome-wide association study of gut microbiota in type 2...
AAAACTGGGTGTTTGTTTTACAATTTGCTGATTTTCAGCGTTTGTTGCGGAGAGAGAGGGATTCGAACCCCCGGAGGTGTGACCCTCAACGGTTTTCAAGACCGCCGCAATCGACCACTCTGCCATCTCTCCTGAGATATTGTGAGCGCAAAGGTAAGAATTTTTTTTTGTCTGACAAATTTTCTATGGTGATGATTTTTGAGATTTGTTGCATTTTTCCGCAAGAGGACAGTCAGAACAGGTGCTGTCAACGGCTGAATGGCAACTCGTGCAGTTTGTCCGACGCGAACGACCCACTATGGCTCTAATCACCCATATTACGGCGAATGCCAGAATAATGAAAACAGCAATGTATTGAGCTAAAATCATTTGACAGCGTTTTTTTGATTTTTCTTCGGAGCTTTGCTCTTCTTTTGCTCAGATGACTCGGTAACAATACGGCGTGAAGTATTGTCGCTGAGCACGTCGACAACGATTTTACCCATCATCTGTTTGAGTTCACTGAGGAAATCTGCTGCGGAATAATCACCGCGTTCAATCCTGCGAAGTTTGTTCTCCCAGATGCCCGTAAGTTTGGCACTCTTCAGAAGTTCTTCGTTGATAGTGTCAATGAGCTGAATACCGGCATCGGTAGCATCAATACTTTTACGGACACGATGAATATAACCACGGCTGAAAAGAGTCTCTATAATTGCAGCGCGGGTGGAAGGACGCCCGATTCCGTTTTCCTTCATTGCCTCGCGCAGTTCCTCGTCGTCGACGGTCTTCCCGGCCGTCTCCATTGCCCTCAGCAATGTTCCTTCGGTATAGAGTTTCGGCGGAGTAGTGGTTTTCTTCTGTAACGAAGGTTCATGGGGGCCACTCTCTCCGACTTCAAACGGGGGAAGCAGCCCCTCGGATGACAGATCGCCCGAATCGCTCTTGTCGAGCGCTTTCGGGTCTGTCTGATATAACACTCGCCATCCGGGTTCTACAATCACCTTGCCTGAAGCCTTGAAGCGCGTCTTCTCGACTTCAGCCTCAACAACGGTCTGAGAGAAGATGCAATCAGGATAAAAAACCGAGATAAAGCGCGTTGCTATCAGATGGTATAACTGACGTTCGTCACCGACAAGAACCGTAGGAGACTCGCCGGTAGGTATAATCGCATGATGGTCGGTTACTTTAGAGTTATCGAAGACCTTCTTGCTCTTGGGGATCTTCTTGTCGAGCACCGATGAAGTCAGCGACGCGTAGGGCGTCATTTTCTTCAAAATGTCCGGGACTTGAGCATAGATATCGTCGGTCAGATAGGTCGTGTCGACACGGGGATAGGTCGTCACCTTTTTCTCATAAAGACTTTGGATGAGTTTGAGAGTTGTGTCGGCGCTCCATCCCCATCGGCGGTTGGTCTCGACCTGAAGTGAGGTAAGGTCGAAAAGTCTCGGAGGTGCTTCGCGGCCTTTCTTCTGACTGACATCTTTAATCGTCAACGGTTTGTCCTTTACAGCTTCGAGAGCCGCCTGCGCTGCTTCGGGAGTCTTGAATTTACCGGATGTCGCTGAAAATATAGCATCCCTATACAAGGTCTTCAACTCCCAATAATCGGCAGGGACAAAATTGGCGATCTCCTTATGCCGCCCGACGAGAAGAGCCAGTGTCGGCGTCTGAACCCGACCTACTGACAGAACCTTTCCGGGTTCACCGTAGCGCAGGGAGTAAAGGCGCGTCGCATTGATGCCGAGAATCCAGTCGCCAATAGCGCGCGACAATCCGGCATAATAAAGATTGTTGAAATCCTTGTCGGGCTTCAGATCGTTGAATCCCTGTTTGATAGAAGCGTCGGTCAGTGAAGAGATCCAAAGCCGGCGAACAGGACATTTCACATCGGCAAGCTGCATTACCCACCGTTGTATAAGTTCTCCTTCCTGACCGGCATCACCGCAGTTGATTATCTCCTCTGCTGAGGCTACAAGTTTCTTGATGACCTCAAACTGATGTTGAATAGACTTCTGGTCAATGAGCTTGATGCCGAAACGAGGCGGCAACATCGGCAACTGCCCGAGTGTCCACCGCTTCCATGCGGGCGCGTAATCAGCCGGTTCCTTAAGGGTACAAAGATGACCGAAAGTCCATGTCACCTGATAGTCATTCCCTTCATAGAAACCGTCACGCTGCGTAGTAGCGCCGAGTATGGCGGCGATGCTGCGTGCCACACTCGGTTTCTCAGTAATACAGACCTTCACTCTTTGATAATCTGAAAATCGGCTCGCCCGTTAATGCCGTTCAATGACAATGTCAGTTTCTTCTGAGGCTTCATTCGCGGGAAGTCAATCGACAGGGGTATAACACCGTCTTCCTCGAACTGGAAATATCGGTTGAAGTCGACCCCATCGATGTCGGTCGCCGACTTGCCGGCGAGAGAGGCACTGTCGATTCGATGGGATGTGTTGGGTCTCCCTTTCAGTTTGCAGTTTACGCGGGTAAGATCATTACGGAATTCTATTGACTCCACTGTAAGACCGTAGCCATCATTAAGAGGAACGGCAACGGTGTTGACATTATAGCCGGTCATGGTCTCAGCGGTGGCCACAGAAAAGCAGCCTGAAAGCAAAACCGCAGCAAGCAGTGTTTTCAGAAATAACTTCATCATTTTTCTAATTTCTTAGCTTCATTCCAGAGTTTATCCATCTCGGCAAGCGTCAGCTCATTCAGCTTTTTCCCGGCCTCGGCTGTTTCTGTCTCTATATGAGAGAACCGACGAATGAATTTCTTGTTAGTCTTTTCAAGAGCGTTCTCGGGCGTTATGCCATAGAGGCGTGCGGCGTTGACCAACGAGAAGAACAGATCGCCGAACTCGCTTTCGAGAGCCTCGGAATTACCGGCAATAGCTTCTGCGTCAACTTCGCTGATTTCCTCTTTGACCTTGTCCCAGACTTGCGCACGCTCTTCCCAGTCGAAACCGGCATTTGCAGCCTTTTCCTGAATACGCTGTGCTTTTATGAGTGCCGGAAGAGCACGCGGCACACCGGCCAACACAGACCGATTGCCTCCTTTCTCCTTAAGTTTGATCTGTTCCCAGTTTTGCTCGACTTCGTGAGCCGTATCTGCATGAACATTTCCGAAGACATGGGGATGGCGGAAAATGAGCTTTTCATTTAGCGCGTCGGCAACGTCAGCTATATCAAACATCCCTTTCTCGTCTCCGATTTTAGAATAGAAGAAAATGTGAAGCAGAATGTCGCCGAGCTCTTTGCGGATATTCGGACTATCATCGTCGATGAGTGCGTCGCAAAGTTCGTAGACTTCTTCAACGGTGTTGGAACGCAATGATTCATTGGTCTGTTTAGCGTCCCACGGACACTTTACGCGCAATATGTCAAGTGTATCAAGCACACGGCCCAAAGCCTCAAGCTTTTCTTCTCTTGTATGACCCATAGCAAATTCTTATTGTTTCTACGATGCAAAATTACGAATTTTTCGTTGTTCACAGCTGCGTCTATAGTTAGAATCTTGGAAAAAATAGCTAACTTTGCGAAAAAATATGACCGATGGCCCGCGATAATTCCCTGATGGAACGCCTTGAAGGCGTTGAGGAACGTCTCGAAGAGGTTCAGACCCTTCTGAGCGATCCGGCCGTTATTTCAGATCGCACGCGCTACGAACGTCTGACAAAGGAATTCAAGAGCCTCGGACGAATAGTTGATAAAAAACAGAAATATAACCGTCTGAGCGAAGAAATCGATCTTGCGCGCGAAATCCTTGCTGATGAGAGCGATGCTGAAATGCGTGAGCTTGCCCGACGCCAACTCGAGGAAGACACTGCGTTTCTGCCGCGCTTGGAAGAGGAAATCAAATTGCTTCTTATTCCGGAAGACCCCGAAGACTCGCGCAATGCCATCATGGAAATACGGGCCGGCACAGGTGGCGACGAAGCAGCGCTTTTTGCAGGAGATCTTTTCAGGATGTATTCGAAGTACTGCGAGTCATGTGGCTGGAAAGTTTCTGTCACCGGGTTTAATGAAGGAAGCGCAGGCGGATACAAAGAAATTGTTCTGGCCATTTCAGGCGACAACGTATATGGGACTCTCAAATATGAGAGTGGTGTTCACCGGGTTCAGCGAGTGCCTGCGACCGAGACACAGGGACGAATCCACACGTCAGCAGCCACCGTTGCCGTTCTTCCCGAAGCCGAACCTTTTGAAGTAGAGATTCACGAGGGTGAAATACGCTGGGACACATTTCGCAGCGGAGGCGCCGGCGGTCAGAACGTGAATAAAGTCGAATCTGGCGTCAGACTGCGCTACAATTGGAAGAATCCGAATACCGGCCAGGTCGAGGAAATTCTTATCGAATGTACGGAAACACGCGATCAGCCCAAGAATAAAGAGCGTGCTCTCAGTCGGTTGCGCACTATGATCTATGACCGCGAACGGCAGAAATACGATGATGACATAGCATCGCGACGCCGGACTATGGTTTCCACAGGTGACCGTTCCGCCAAGATACGAACCTACAATTATCCACAGGGACGCGTTACCGACCATCGGATCGGATTCACGACATATAATCTTGCAGCTTTTGTCGGCGGAGATATTCAGGAAGTAATAGACCGACTTACCGTAGCCGAAAACGCCGAAAAGCTCAAAGAGGCTCAGTTATGATTATAAACAGATAAATCAAAGATATGACACGTCAAGAATTAGTCGAGAACATTCGTCGCAAAAAGAGTTTTCTCTGTGTCGGTCTAGACACGGATATTAAAAAGATTCCGCATCATCTCCTGAGCGAAGATGATCCGATCTTCTCTTTCAACAAAGCAATCGTAGACGCGACTGCGCCCTACTCTGTCGCCTACAAACCGAATATCGCTTTCTATGAAAGCCTCGGCGCTGAAGGCCTCGTAAGCCTCGAAAAGACAGTCGACTATATCAGCAGAAAATATCCCGACATATTCCTTATTGCCGATGCCAAACGCGGAGATATAGGTAACACATCGTCGCTCTATGCACGCGCTTTCTTCGAGCACTACGACTTTGACGCGCTGACCGTTGCTCCATATATGGGTTCAGACAGCGTCAGGCCCTTCCTTGAATACCCCGGGAAATGGGTGATCCTGCTTGCTCTGACATCAAACCGCGGCTCGCGTGATTTCCAATATTTCAGCGACAAGCAGCAGACCCGCCTTTTCGAAGAAGTAATCAATACCGCCCAGACATGGGCCGAGAATCCTCTTGAACAGCTGATGTTCGTTGTCGGCGCAACTCAGGGAGAGATGTTCATCGACGTCCGTCGTGTGGCTCCGAAGTCGTTTTTACTCGTTCCCGGCGTCGGCGCACAGGGTGGCAGTCTCGAAAGTGTTGCCAAATATGGCATGATCGAGGGTGAATGTGGTCTTCTTGTCAATTCCTCAAGAGGAATTATTTATGCGTCGTCAGGCGAAGATTTTGCGGAAGCAGCTGAACGTGAAGCCGCAAAATTGCGTGACCAGATGAGTGAGTTACTTGAGAAAGCCAAAGTTATTTAACCATTTGTAGTATGCTGATAATAGGCATTGCCGGCGGAACCGGTTCCGGAAAATCGACCGTAGTCAGAAAAATCATGGAGTCGTTGCCTTCAGAGAAGGTTGCAGTTCTTCCTCAGGACAATTACTATCGTGATTCGAGCCACATAGCTCCTGAAGAGCGCTGCAATATCAATTTCGACGAACCGGCGGCGATAGAATGGAGCCTGCTCGTAGAGCATATTGAAAAGCTAAAGGCCGGTGTTCCGATCGAAATGCCCACTTACAGTATGCTTACATGCACGCGTCAGCCTGAGACTATCCGCATTGAGCCGTGCGATGTGATCATTATCGAAGGCATTCTCGTGCTTACTGATCCCGAACTGCGAAAGATGCTCGATATAAAAGTATTTGTCGACGCTGATGCCGATGAGCGACTGATCCGCGTTATCGCCCGAGACTGTGTCGAGCGCGGCCGCACTCCTATGATGGTCATCAACCGTTATCAGAAAACGCTTAAGCCGATGCACCTTCTTCATATCGAACCGACAAAACGATATGCCGACATCATTCTTCCTCAGGGTGGCGATAACAAAGTGGGCATAAATATGTTGAGCGGATATATATCGAGCCGACTTCAAAAGAAATGAACGAAGATAAACAGCAAGAGCCGACAGTCACGTCCGGCGCAAATATCAACGCGCCGGTCGAACCGAAGAAGATGGTGCTCCGCACAGATAATCTTGTCAAGAAATATCGTCAGCGCACTGTTGTCAATCATGTATCGATTGACGTCACGCAAGGAGAAATTGTCGGCCTACTCGGGCCAAATGGCGCCGGCAAAACCACCACGTTCTACATGACTGTGGGCCTTATTACACCTAACGAGGGACAGATTTTCCTTGACGACCTGAATATTACTAAATTTCCGGTGTATAAACGCGCCCAGAACGGGATCGGCTATCTCGCTCAGGAAGCAAGCGTGTTCCGCAAACTCAGTGTGGAGAACAATATTAAGGCTGTGCTCCAGATGACCAATACAACCCGCGAATATCAGGCCGAGAAGCTTGAGAGTCTGATAGCTGAGTTCGATCTTGAAAAGGTGCGCCATAATCTTGGTGATCAGCTCAGTGGTGGCGAGCGCAGACGCACAGAGATCGCACGCTGTCTGGCCATTGACCCGAAATTCATAATGCTCGACGAGCCGTTCGCAGGAGTCGACCCTATCGCAGTCGAAGATATCAAGCGAGTCGTTTACAAACTTAAGGAGAAAAACATAGGCATCCTTATCACTGACCACAACGCCACCGAGACACTGTCGATCACCGATCGGTCGTATCTTCTTTATGAAGGTAAAATCCTGTTTCAGGGCACCTCGGAAGAGCTTGCCGAGAATCCTATCGTTCGCGAGAAATATCTCGGATCGGGCTTTGTATTTCGCAAACGTAATATCTCTTGACGTCAAGGCTCGCCGTTATATAAAAATTCAGTAATTTTGCGGCTGCAATGATACAAAGTCGTACCATAGATTCTGTAAAAGTCACGTTCACTGACTCAGGCGAAGGCAGTCCGGTTGTTCTGCTCCATGGCTGGGGATGTAACCATACTACACTCGCGTCGGTCGAGCGTGTCGCACTCGCGGCCGGCCACAGAGTCATCAATATCGATTTTCCCGGCTTCGGCGACTCTCAGGAACCGCCCGAACCCTGGAACGTAGAGCAATACACCCGGAATCTCGAGAATCTGTTGAAGGCCGAAGGAATCGAAAATCCTGTTATGCTCGGCCATTCTTTCGGCGGTCGCGTAGCAATAATTTATGCCTCACGCAATGCGGTCGAAAAACTCATCCTTGTTGATGCGGCAGGAGTAAAACCGAGGCGAAGTCTGAAATACTACTACAAAGTATATAGTTTCAAAGCTATGCGCCGGCTTCTCGAGCTGACATTCGGTAAGGAGAAAGCGCGGTCGATAATCGACCGGCGACGTGCTAAAAGCGGGAGTGCCGATTACGCGGCCGCCTCTCCGATGATGCGCGCCGTGATGTCGCGTGTAGTAAACGAAGACCTCTGCCGTTATATGCCGCTTATCAAAGCTCCTACACTCCTTATATGGGGAGAGGATGACACAGCAACTCCACTGCGCGATGCAAAAAAAATGGAACGCCTTATACCGGGTTCGGGACTTGTCAGTTTTCCCGGTTGCGGCCATTACAGTTTTCTTGACAATGCCGGCCAGTTTGCGGCCGTGCTTCAAAGTTTTCTCAAATCATGACAATATTTGAAATTCTTCAGCTCGCCTGTTATATTCTAATCACGTTCGGACTTGTCTGGATGCTCGGGCTTGAAATGCGCCGCTGTCTGATGATGCTTCAGCAGAATTCCTACCGCACCGAGCGTTATCGCCGCTGGCTTCGCTCGTCGGGCGATACAACATCGTTTCTGCATCTCGGTGCGATGGCAGTAGTTTTCGCATCTCTGGCAATGTTCACCAAACCTGTTGTCGCATGGATTTTGCTTGCGTTAATGGCATTTGTCGGTGTAAAGAAATTATTGACAGCCAAATACAAGAAACCGCTTGTAATGACAAAGCGTGCCCGCAGAATCTTCCTGACTGCGACAGTTATCGCAATGCTCGTCACTGCCGGCTGTTTCTTTATCTTCCGAAACAACGACACTTCCTATAGCGACGGCTTGTTCATCGTCAGCCTCGCAATACTGGTTCTTTACATCATCACCAACTTCCTTATTCCGGCATCGAATGTAATTCTGACGCCTGTCGAGCGTCATATCGACCGCAAATTCATCAACGATGCCCGGCATCGCCTCGAATCAATGCCTGATCTCAAAATCATAGGCATAACCGGGAGCTATGGTAAGACGTCCACGAAGCACTATCTATACAGAATTCTGAGCGAGAAATACGACACACTGATGACTCCCGGAAGCTACAACACTACAATGGGCGTCGTCAGGACGATCCGGGAATATATGAAGCCCTACAACGAGGTGTTCATAGTCGAGATGGGAGCCAAACAACCGGGCGACATCAAGGAGATATGCGACCTTGTCCATCCTGCTGTCGGAATTGTCACCGCTGTCGGCCCACAACATCTCGAATCGTTCAAATCGATCGAAAATGTTCAGAAGACAAAATTTGAGCTTGTCGACGCTCTTCCATCCGACGGGCTTGCCATTATAAACAACGACTTTGACCGGATTGCCACACGTCGCGTCGAGAATGTTCCCGCCAAGCGTTACGCCGTTAACATCGAGGCCGACTATCGCATAGACGACATCAACTATGGATCCGACGGAACCAATTTTACTCTTGTAACTCCCGATGGCAGCCGCCTCGAATTTTTTACGCATCTTGTTGGCGAATGTAATGTCAGCAACCTTGCTGCCGCGATTATCTGCGCCGACTATCTCGAAGTTCCGTTAGAAAAAATCCGCTACGCTGTCGAGCATATCGAGCAGGTAGAGCACCGTCTGCAGATGCGCAAAACCGGCACGTATACCATTATCGACGATGCCTACAACTCGAATCCGGTTGGCGCAGGAATGGCTCTTGACGTTCTCGCCGCAATGAATCATGGACGACGAATTGTGGTCACTCCCGGCATGATTGAACTTGGCGATGAGCAGGAAACACGCAATCGCGACTTTGGCAAAAAAATTGCTGAATCAGCCGACATAGCTATCATAGTCAACCGCTATAATCGCGAGGCTATCGTAGAAGGCGCGCGCGAAGGAGGAATGGATGACACAGCCATCCACACTGTCGACAGTTTCGCCGAGGCCCAGCGTCTGCTTGCCTCAATGGGTCTCACGAAGGGAGATACGGTTCTTTTGGAGAATGACCTCCCCGATACTTTCAAATAAAATAAACTAACAAAGATATATTCAGATGAAAACCACTCTCGCCGTCTTTTTCGGCGGCCGCTCTACCGAGCACGAAATCTCTGTAATATCGGCTAACCAGGCCATGCACGCCATTAACCGCGATAAATACGATGTTGTGCCGGTTTATATAACCAAAGATGGTCATTGGCTGACCGGAGATGCTCTTTTCGACATTAAAAACTACCGCGATAGCGCCGGTCTGACAAAACAATGTCATGAAGTATACTTCCGGCCGATATATGGTGACACGAATCTTTACCGCGCCAAGAAGTCTCTTTTCGGAAACGATGTCGAAGCGAAAATCGACGTTGTTCTTCCTGTACTTCACGGCTCGAATGGCGAAGATGGCGTTTTCGAAGGTCTGCTTGAGACTATCGGCATTCCGTTTGCCGGCTGTAATACGCTTTCAAGCGCAAACGGCATGGATAAAATCACCATGAAGATGATCCTCAGGGCTTGTGGTGTTCCCGTAGTAGACTACGTCTGGTTCACTGATAAAGAATGGTATAAACGCCGCAACGACCTGATTGCTGAAATTGAGAAAGATCTGGGATACCCTGTCATAGTCAAACCGGCAAATCTTGGTTCAAGTGTTGGTATCGGCCGGGCAGCTGACCGCGAAGAACTCATATCGCGCATTAACGAAGCCGAAAAATATTCAACTCGCCTGATTGTCGAGCACATGGTCGACAATCTGAAAGAGATAAACTGTTCGGTTCTCGGCGACTGCGATGACTATGTGACTTCAGTTTGCGAAGAGCCAATCAAGAGCGGAGAGATTCTTAGCTATGAGGACAAATATATGGGCGGCCATAAAGGAACAAAAGGTATGCAAGCAAGTTCGAAACGCATCCCGGCAGACCTCCCTGAAGCCGTCAGCGACAGAATCCGTCATCTTGCCGGCGAAACTTTCAGAGTTTTGAGTTGCCATGGAGTGAGCCGAGTTGATGTCATTATGGATAACGACAACGGCAACATCTATGTTAATGAAATCAATACCATACCGGGGTCGCTCAGCTTCTATCTTTGGGAAGCGACCGGAATAAAGTTCACCGAATTGATGGAACGACTTGTCCAACTCGCTCTGAAACGTCGTCGCGAAAGTTCTCAGAAAACTGTCAGCTATTCGGCCAATATTTTTGCTATGGGTGGCGGAGCCAAAGGAACAAAAGGCGCCAAGGCCTGACCAAGTTGGCTGAATATACATAATTGATCCGCAGCCATGAGAAGTCAAGTGGCTGCGGATCAACTTTTTAAGTGTGTTCGGTTATGAGCGAATGTAACTCAGGATATAACGCCGGAGTGGCGGCGAGGATCGAATATGGGCGGTCAGACCTGAAATAACCGACTGTCGCACCTGCTTCAGACGCTATCAGACTGCCTGCTGAGATGTCCCATCGGTGAAGAGCAAGTTCCCAGTAGCCATCAAGTAATCCGGCACCGGTGTAACACAGATCTATGGCGGCAGATCCGAGCCGACGCAATCCGCGCACTTCCACACCGACCTTCGATATTGCCGATAGATTATTGTCGCGGTTCTCTCTCTTGTCAACAGGAAGTCCGGTCGATACGACTGCCATATTAAGCGTAGTCTTCGTGGAGCAATGTATTGGGTTGCCGTTTAAAGTCGCTCCCGCTCCTTTTACGGCTGAGAACATCTCGTTGAGATACGGAGCATAAACCACGCCGACAACAGGTTCGCCATCGTGTTCAAGAGCAATTGAGACACAGAACAGCGGCAGGCCCTGGCTAAAATTGGTTGTGCCGTCAAGAGGATCGATAACCCATCTCCAGCTGCTCTGACGCGAATACTCTCCAGATTCTTCCGCCAGAATATCGTGGTCAGGGAATGTCTCATTGATTTTGCTTATGATCAGAGCCTCAGACTCTTTATCGGCTCGCGTGACAACATCGAAGTCATTATACTTCGTGGCAATCTCGAGATCAGCCGAGCGAAAATATCTCAGCTGAATCTCACCGACTTGACGCGCCCATTCTTCAACAAGAGGACGCACTTTATTCAGGTTCATCATATCGCAAAATTACAAAATTTCCTGCTAATTCTTTCAGCGAAGTTTATGAGGCGCTCCTAATCGTGTTTCTCACTCCATTTGACGACATTCTTTAGCGTAGCCGTCAGGTTCTCGCTGATCTGGCCAATGACCTCGTCAGGAACTTTATAAAGGAAAGAAACCGCTCCGTCAACATTCAGCAATCCTCGATGGTCAGGTACGCCGACAAGAAATTCAACCGACATTTCGTTTATCTCCTTGTCATCGTTCATAAGGGTAGCCTGATAGGCGAGTCGTCCCGGACGATCATCTTTCGGAGGCTGGAAGAGCACGACCTGAGCTACTACCGATTTTCCCGACACCAATCTATACTTAAACTGCATCTTATCGAATAGATGCGGGTCGTTATCCGACGGATCAATCGGTTCAATAGTCTCGATTTCAGGACACAGACGATCCCATATCGAGATATTGCAGAGATTGCGCCAGATGCGTTCGGGCGATATGTTTTCTGAACTGTAGCCTCTGCATAACCATTGGCTTCTATAGAGGCGTAGACGGGCTGAAATTTAATTCTGTCTTTAATCATTGTCGAAATTATTTGATCTATATCATAGATAACACTTTGCAAGCGTTTTTGATTGGTCCGTAATATTCCTGAACGAAATAACAGTCCGAGATCCTGACGCGAAAAAGATATATATAGTGACTTAATTTGCATATCATTGATGATTTTATCTAATTTATATAAGTTTATTAAATAAAATCGTTAATTTTGCCCAAACAAACTGGCACAGTCCGTCTTGTAAAAACCCATGGTTATGAATAAAATTTTATCTTTAATAACATTGTTGGCAATCAGCATATCCGCAATTGCCCAAAGCATCGACGAACGTGTCGGGGGCGCGATGAATTCATCGGACTATTTCGGATTGTATGATATTTATCACAGTTCTCCAAAAGATTCCATAAACCCGTTTCTTGAGGTATTCTCGCGCTGTATGCTCGGTAACCGATTCAATCGGCCCGACATTTCGATACCGGCTTTCGATGAACTTCTTAAGACTCAAAACGAATATCTTGACTTGAATCTGCTATTGCAAAGCGCCGCGATGTATTCTATGGATTTGAGCAGAGTCGGTAGAAACAGAGAAGCTGATGAGCTATTGACTGCCGTTTTGCAGTCAGCTTATCAAATGGTTGACTCGACAAGTCTCATACCCTACTCCAATATGGCCGCTCAGTATAAAGCCCTTACCTCATACTCGCCTTATCAAATCTCATTCGATGGCGATGCTGGAATAATACCTTTTGATCTCATTCCGACCGGAAAACCTGAAAGCGGTCAGCTCATAATGCAGCTACGAGACGCCGAGATCAATGGGAATCGTGTAAAGATAACATTCGATACCGGTGCCGGAGTTAACGTCATAACCGATTCGCTTGCGAATGCCTATGGTCTGGAGCTGCTTGATGCGGATGTAGCAGCTACAGGCGTGGCATCTTCGGCCGGCAGATATGCGATTGCCCGCGAGTTGAGATTAGGGAATATTATAGTAAAGGATGTGCCCTTTTATGTAATTGACATAAGGAGTCATAACGAAGAAGCCGATAAATACATGAGTGTTCTCGAATTTATTGTCGGCAGCGAGCTGATGCTCCGGCTTAAAGATGTCACACTGGATTTCTCGACCAATGAAATCCAGATTCCGGCCACAACACCCGGCCCATCTGACGTCAGACCGAATATGTGTTTCTCATCCGGTATGAATCTTCTGACCACAGCAGAAGTCAACCAACAGCCTCTGCTGATAAAACTCGACACAGGCGACGCATCATTCGGAAGGCTTAACAAATCATTTTTCGAGCATAATAAAGAGTTCCTGACTAAGAACTGCGAAAGTGACACCGTCCGACAAGGAGGTGTAGGAGGTGTATGGTCAGTACTGTGCTATAAACTGCCTGATGCGAAACTTACGCTTGGTGGTAATTCTGTAACTATACCGACTATGGAAGTTCAGACAGAGCAACAAGCCAATTATTATATGGACGACAATAACCTTGGCTTAAGAAGCATGATCCTGTTCCGCAAAGTACGCTTCAACCTCGAAGACATGATTCTGACGACAGACCTGTGAGTGATATTTATTTATCTTCGCGACCAGGTTTTGCTCTGTCGGAAAAGTACGCCGAATGAACTCTATATGTGCGAATCCCAACCAAAATAATAAAAGCCAAAGCAAACAGTCCTGCACTTCCGCGCAATAATAGCATCTGTCTGACCGACAATCTGTCAAGACAAAACAGTGCCACGCCAAGAAGTATTATACAGAGAACTATACACAACATGGCCGCATTTCTTAACCTTATGTTGGCTTTCTCGTTAAAGTACTTTCGTAGAGCCCTACGCCTTTCTTCGTTATTTTCGAAATAATTCGCCATATTCTATTTGATGTTATATCTAACATAACAATTATTTGACGAAGAATATCGATCGATACTAATATCGCTATGTCAAATAATGAGAACTGAGTCTATTCAATATTTAAAAGTTGAGTTACTTCATCTTTTAACTTCGGGATATCGTTGATGACAATGTTCCAGATGATATGCGGTTCGAGGGTGTCGTAAGCATGAACCACATAGTTGCGAGTGCCTTTGATGTTTTTGGCATTGGTTATGGCTATGTCGGCATCTAGTTGAAGAATCTTCGACATCGCTTCTCCTATAATGCTGACATTACGCTCAATAGCTCTTTTGAACATAAGGTCATCAAGATAAACCTGATATTGCAGTGGCCGTTGAGAAAGAAAGAATTCAATCTCCTCGATTGCCAAAAGAATATCATGAAGATATTTCTTAATAGTCCTATCCATAGATCAACTGTTTAGTCTCATTCAATTCTTCCTTAAAATAAGGATTCCGTATGCAATCTTCATCAACGAGATCTATCTTGCGCCCCATCAACTCCTGCAATCCGATGTAGAATTGAATTCTATTTTCACCGGCAACTAATGGATCTTCTTCATAGTGGAATGTCGCGGAAAAATCCACATCGCTTTTATCATTGAAACGCGGTGTAAGGATTGAACCGAAGACATACAGAGTCTTGACCTTATACTTCTTGCATAAGGCGATAATCTTCTGCAGATTGTCTGTAATCAGATGCACGAATGAAATATTAAAATAGAATTGAGAAGAGATATATGGTAGAAAAGGAGAAAGGCTGCAATGCTGCCAATTGTGACAAGCATTGCAGCCTTTGTTATTTATGGGTTATTCCGGAGGGATTAGTCCTCTATGGCAGCCTGCGCCGCGGCTACACGAGCGATAGGTACGCGGAAGGGCGAGCAGCTGACGTAGTTCATGCCGAGTTTGGCGCAGAACTTGACGCTGGAGGGTTCGCCTCCGTGTTCGCCACAGATACCTACCTTGAGGTCAGGACGGGTTGCACGGCCTTTCTCAACGCCCATTCTCACGAGCTGACCTACACCAGCCTGATCGAGAACTTCGAAAGGATCGACTTTGACAATGCCATGTTCCTTATAGTATTTGAGGAACTTGGGTGCGTCGTCGCGCGAGAAACCGAAAGTCATCTGAGTAAGGTCATTGGTTCCGAACGAGAAGAACTCTGCAACTTCAGCAATCTCGTTGGCAGTCAGAGCTGCGCGCGGAACTTCAATCATTGTGCCGACTTTGTAGATTACGCTGTCGCCTTTTTCCTCGAATACTTTGGCAGCTGTGGTATTGATTACGTTTGCCTGATTCTGAATCTCCTTGAGCGAACCTACCAGAGGAATCATGATTTCGGGATGAACGTCGATACCGCGCTGCTTGCATGCGATGGCAGCCTCGATGATGGCGCGGGTCTGCATCTCGGTTATCTCGGGATAGGTTATTCCGAGACGGCAACCACGGTGACCGAGCATGGGGTTGAACTCTTCGAGCGAGTCAACTTTAGCTTTCACCTCGGCGAGAGTGATGCCCATCTCGTCGGCAAGCTCTTTCTGGGTAGCTGTCTGATGGGGCACGAACTCGTGCAGAGGGGGATCGAGAAGACGGATTGTCACACCGAAGCCATCCATTGCCTCGAAGATGCCTTCGAAGTCACCGCGCTGCATGGGCAGAAGCTTTGTGAGAGCCTCGCGGCGGCCCTGCTCGTCAGAAGCGAGAATCATCTCGCGGACGGCCTTGATACGGTCGCCTTCGAAGAACATGTGCTCAGTGCGGCAGAGACCGATACCCTGAGCGCCGAATGTGCGGGCCTGACGGGCATCGCGCGGAGTATCGGCATTGGTGCGGACGAGAGTCTTGGTGTATTTGGCAGCGAGATTCATGATAGCGCCGAAGTCACCGTCGAGTTCGGGCTCGGTTGTCGGAACCTGACCGTCGTAAACGTCGCCGGTCGAACCATTGAGCGAAATCCAGTCACCTTCGTGATAGAGTTTGCCACCCATTTCGACTGTGCGTGCCTCGTAGTCAACCTTGATCTCACCGGCGCCCGATACGCAGCACTTACCCATACCGCGGGCAACAACAGCAGCATGGCTTGTCATACCGCCGCGCATAGTCAGGATGCCCTGAGCGACGGCCATACCGCGAAGATCTTCGGGAGATGTCTCAATACGGACGAGAACGACTTTTTTCTTCTTCTCGGCCCATGATTCAGCGTCGTCGGCAAAGAATACGATCTGACCGGCAGCAGCGCCCGGGCTTGCGGGAAGACCTTTGGCAACGACTTTAGCGCGCTTGAGGGCATCCTTATCGAATACGGGGTGGAGAAGTTCGTCGAGCTTCTGCGGCTCCATGCGAAGCAGACAGGTCTTTTCGTCGATTACGCCTGCGCGGAGAAGGTCCATGGCGATCTTCACCATAGCGGCGCCTGTGCGCTTACCGTTACGGGTCTGAAGCATCCAGAGCTTGCCGTCCTGAATGGTGAACTCCATGTCCTGCATATCTTTATAATAGTCTTCCAGACGACCGGCGATAGCAATGAGCTCGGCGGCGCATACGGGCATCGACTCTTCGAGCGAAGGATATTTCGATGCACGCTCTTCCTCGCTGATACCCTGAAGGGCAGCCCAACGGCGCGAACCCTCAACGGTGATCTGCTGGGGAGTGCGGATACCGGCAACCACATCCTCGCCCTGGGCGTTGATGAGGTATTCGCCGTTGAAAATGTTTTCACCGGTAGCAGCGTCGCGGCTGAAAGCAACGCCGGTGGCCGAATTGTTGCCCATGTTTCCGTAAACCATAGCCTGAACATTGACGGCAGTGCCCCACTCTTCAGGAATCTGGTTCATGCGGCGATAGAGGATGGCACGCTCGTTCATCCAGCTGTCGAAAACAGCGCAGATACCGCCCCAAAGCTGATCCCATGCATCTTCAGGGAAATCTTTGCCGGTGTAATCCTTGACAGCACCCTTGAAGAGCTTGACAAGCTTTTTGAGATCCTCGACATCGAGGTCGGTATCGAACTTGACTCCTTTTTCTTCTTTGACTTTCTCGATGATAGCCTCAAAGGGATCAATTTCTGTTTTGGTCTTAGGCTTCATGCCGAGAACGACATCGCCATACATCTGGACAAAACGGCGATAGCTGTCCCAGGCGAAACGCGGGTTGCCGCTCTTCTCGGAAAGAGACTCGACAGTTGCGTCGTTCATACCGAGGTTGAGCACAGTGTCCATCATACCGGGCATCGATGCACGTGCGCCGGAACGTACCGATACGAGCAGCGGATTCTTCGGATCGTTGAAAGTCTTGCCGGTCAGGGCTTCGACATGAGATATAGCTTTGCGGACATCGTCGTTGATCAGACGGACAACTTCGTCGCGACCGCTGGCGGTGTACTGGTTACATACTTCTGTGGTGATAGTAAAACCGGGAGGCACAGGCATACCCAGCAGATTCATCTCGGCGAGGTTTGCGCCCTTACCTCCAAGGAGGTTTCGCATTTCGGCATTGCCTTCGGCCTTACCGTCGCCAAACGTATAGACTCTTTTCATGTGTTGATATATAGGGTTAGTAATTAGACGTTTACAACAACTCCGCGTAAGCAGTCAGCGAAGCGATGCAAAGTTAGCAATTTTATAGAAACAGAGAAAATTTTCTACCGTCTTTTTGAATTTGACGCTTCATAATAAGCTGCACAATAATCTGAATACAGTATTTTCGCAATTCTTTCGTATATTTGCTGTATAGAAAGATACTATGCAAGATTTTCTCTGGACAATTATCGGATGGATATGCAAAGGCGTCTCTGTGATGGCTCTTCTGGTCCTCATCATCGGCGTATGTCATGTCATTAAATTTTTAGTAACAAACGGCAATAGGAAATGGTATTATTATGAGCCGAATAAGCCGTGGAAGGGAGGGTATTGGGCACCTACATTACCGGATTACCCGCCTTACAATGAGTATGAATGGAATCCTGAAACATGCCGCCATGAACATAAGGTTACCGGCAAACCACTTTATGATTGTAAACAGCCGATGAGACTGTCTAATAAGAAGGCAGAAAAAATCGAATGGGATTGGGACGCGCTGGGTATGCCCGACGAAAAACCGATCATTTTGCCTCCGCCAAAGACGAAAAAACGGCCGGAATGGTTGCGATTTCTGCTCGAAGAAAATATCGCGTCACTTGTCGAAAAGCGAAGACGTAGAAAACAGGCAAGAGCGCAAGAACAGGAAAATTTTAAGCCTTAAAGAAATTTGGGGCGTATACTTTGCTTATTTCGCGAGTTTTTACGACTTTTGCAGTGACAGGAAAAAGAACTAACCCTTAAAAAGATATATTTCCATGAACACAACACGGCTAATTGAATGTGTGCCGAATTTTTCAGAAGGGCGCGATCGCGCTGTTATCAAACAGATTACCGATGCGATTGAATCGGTAGAAGGCGTGCGTCTTCTCGATGTAGACCCCGGCGAAGCCACCAACAGGACTGTAGTAACTTTCGTAGGCGATCCCGAATCGGTTCAGGAAGCTGCATTCCGTGGCGTCAGGAAAGCTGCTGAACTTATCGACATGAGCCGCCATCATGGCGCTCACCCGCGCATGGGCGCTACTGACGTCTGCCCTCTGATTCCGGTCAGCGGCGTTACCCTCGAAGAGGCCGCCGAAATGGCCCGCAACCTCGGACGTCGTATTGCCGACGAACTGAATATACCCGTTTATGCATACGAGGCTTCGGCTCTCAAATCCGGGCGCAAGAATCTCGCAGTCTGCCGCCGAGGCGAATATGAAGGTCTGGCCGAGCGTTTCGGTGGTGAAGACGGCCCTGACTTCGGCAACCGCCCGTGGGACGATGCTGCCGCCCGCACGGGTGCGACAGCTGTCGGTGCCCGCGATTTTCTTATCGCCGTCAATTATAACCTCAACACAACTTCAACGAGGCGTGCCAACGCTATCGCTTTCGACGTGCGCGAAAAAGGGCGTCCGAAGCGTCAGGGCCCGAAAGTCAACGATCCGGTTGTCAAGGACGAAAACGGAAAGACTGTCATGATTCCCGGTACCCTCAAAGGCACCAAGGCAATCGGATGGTTCATTGATGAATACGGCATTGCACAGGTGTCGATGAACATCACCGACATACGCACAACCCCGCTCCACGTTGCTTTCGACGAAGTGTGTCGGGCTGCCTCAGAACGTGGTATACGTGTGACCGGCACAGAGATCGTAGGTCTCATCCCGAAAAGCTGTCTGATCGATGCCGGACGTTATTTCCTCGCCAAACAGCAGCGCTCGGCCGGCATCTCCGAAGAAGCCATCATAAACATCGCAATAAAGTCGATGGGTCTCGACGACCTCAAGGAATTCAATCCCCGCGAAAAAGTGATCGAATATATCCTTGAAGACGCCAAGCCGCGCGGCAAACGCCTTGTCGACATGACACTGACCGAATTTGCCGAGGAAACCGCCTCGGAATCTCCCGCTCCCGGCGGTGGTTCGATAGCCGCATATATGGGAGCACTCGGAGCTGCGCTTTCGACAATGGTTGCCAATCTTTCGGCTCATAAACCGGGCTGGGACGACAGATGGAAGGAATTCAGCGACTATGCCGAACGTGGCCATGCATTGATGACACGCCTTCTCGCTCTCGTCGACGAAGACACCGCAGCTTTCAATAAAATTATGGCAGTCTTCTCTATGCCGAAAGCGACTCCCGAAGAAAAAGCAGCCCGTGCCGAAGCTCTTGAAACAGCCACACTTTATGCTACAGAGGTTCCTCTCCGAACAATGGAGGCTTCCTACGAGGTATTCGATTATGCCGAAGCTATGGCCCGGGAAGGCAATCCGGCCTCTGTCAGCGATGCGGCTGTGGGTGCGCTTGCCGCCAGAGCTGCCGTTGTCGGTGCACTTCTTAATGTAAGGATAAACGCCGCCGGACTGAAGAATCGCGAGAATGCCGAAAAACTGCTGACACGCGCCGATGAAATCGACATAAAATCGGAAGCAAGAGTTGCGACAGTTCTCGAAATAGCCAATTCAAAAATCAAATAAAGCATTCCATATATGACTAAAGAAGAATTCCGCGCCGTAGTTGCCGAGGGAATCCCCTCGAAACTGCCCGCGCCCAAGCCCCGCGATCCTGAAATCAACCATGCTCCGCGTCGCAAAGAGATTCTCAGCGATGAAGAGAAGAAACTGGCCCTTCGCAACGCTCTGCGCTATTTTCCCAAAGAGCTTCACAAAGAACTTGCTCCCGAGTTTGCGCAGGAGTTAGCCGACTATGGCCGGATTTATATGTATCGGCTGCGCCCCGACTACGAAATGAAAGCCCGTCCGATCGACTGGTATCCCGCACGCACACCTCAGGCTGCCGCGATCATGCTCATGATTCAGAACAACCTTGACAAGGCTGTCGCACAACATCCTCATGAACTTATCACCTATGGTGGCAACGGCGCCGTCTTCCAGAACTGGGCTCAGTATCGCCTTGTTATGAAGTATCTCTCCGAGATGACCGAAAACCAGACTCTGGTAATGTATTCTGGGCATCCTCTGGGCCTGTTCCCGAGCCATCCCGATGCTCCGCGCGTTGTTGTCACAAACGGCATGGTCATTCCCAATCATTCTAAACCCGACGACTGGGAGCGTATGAATGCCTTAGGCGTGTCACAATACGGTCAGATGACTGCCGGATCATATATGTATATCGGCCCGCAGGGCATTGTTCACGGAACGACAATCACTGTAATGAATGCCGCCCGCCGCAAGCGCCACAGCGATGACATCGGCGGAATCCTGTTCGTTTCGAGCGGACTCGGAGGTATGAGCGGCGCCCAGCCAAAAGCCGGCGACATTGCCGGAGTTGTCAGCATCGTCGCCGAGATCAACCCCAAAGCCGTCACTAAGCGCTACGAACAGGGCTGGGTCGACGAGGTTTACACCGAACTTGACCCGCTGCTGGAGCGCGCCCGCAAGGCTGTGGCAGCCCGGGAGGCTGTCTCCCTGGCATATCAGGGCAACGTCGTAGACCTCTGGGAACGTCTGGCCGAGACGCCCGACCTGACCGTCGATCTCGGCAGCGACCAGACTTCGCTCCATAACGCGCTCGCAGGCGGTTACTATCCTGTCGGCTACAGCTACGAAGAGGCCAACCGCATGATGGCTGAAGAGCCGGAACGTTTTGCCGAAGCTGTCGATGAATCACTGCGCCGTCAGGTCAAGGCAATCAATACCATTGCAGAGCGTGGAATGTATTTCTTTGACTACGGTAATGCCTTCCTTCTGAAGTCATCGCAGGCCGGAGCCGACATCATGGCCTCCGACGGGTCTGGCAGATTCCGCTATCCTTCATATGTCCAGGATATCATGGGCCCCATGTTCTTCGACTATGGTTTCGGCCCGTTCCGCTGGGTATGCACTTCAGGCGATCCCGAAGATCTCGCGCTGACCGACCGGCTGGCAGCTGAGGTTCTTGAAAGAGAACTTGCCGAGGCACCCGATGACATCCGCGGTCAGCTTGCCGACAATCTCCACTGGATCCGCGAAGCCGGCAAAAACAAGATGGTAGTAGGTTCACAGGCCCGCATTCTCTATGCCGACTCAAAAGGCCGCACAAATATTGCCCTGGAATTTAACAAAGCCGTCAAAGACGGTCGTCTGAAAGCACCGGTTGTTCTGGGGCGCGACCACCACGACGTCAGCGGCACCGATTCTCCCTACCGTGAGACATCCAACATCTACGACGGCTCGCAGTTCTGCGCCGATATGGCAGTCCACAACGTCATCGGCGACGCTATGCGCGGTGCAACGTGGGTATCACTCCACAACGGCGGCGGAGTCGGATGGGGAGAAGTAATAAACGGCGGCTTCGGCATGGTTGTCGACGGTTCCGACGCTTCAGAACGCCATATCCGCGAGATGCTTCTCTGGGATGTCAACAACGGAATCTCTCGCCGTGCATGGGCCCGCAACAGCGGTTCCATCGACGCCATCAAGCGTGAAATGGCCCGTACCCCCGGTCTTGAAGTCACCCTCCCCAACTTTGTTGACGACGAAATCATTGAAACCTCAATTAAAAAATAAAGCAATGGAAATCCATCATATATCGCCCGAATGGCTCACACTCGACAAAGTCGAGGAAATCATTGAATCAGGTGCAAAACTCGTGCTCAGCGAGGAATCGCGCAAACGCATCAGCCGTTGCCGCGAATTCCTCGACAACAAAATGAAAACCCAGAGCGAACCTATCTACGGCATCACAACCGGTTTCGGCTCACTCTGCAACATCTCTATCTCCGAAGACCAGCTTCAGGCTCTTCAGAAAAATCTTGTCATGAGCCATTCGTGCGGCACGGGCGAACTCGTCGCCCCCGCAATCGTAAAGCTCATGCTCCTGACAAAGATACAAAGCCTCAGCTACGGTAATTCGGGTGTGCAGCTCGCCACCGTAGAGCGCCTCGTCGAATTCTTCAACCGCGACATTATCCCCGTTGTATTTGCGCAGGGTTCTCTCGGTGCATCCGGCGATCTCTCGCCGCTGGCAAATATGTGTCTTCCGATTCTCGGCCTCGGGGAAGTATATTATAAAGGAGAGCGCCGTCCCGCTTCGGAAGTGCTTGCTGAAGAAGGTCTCGAACCGCTTACTCTAATGTCGAAAGAAGGCCTCGCTCTTCTCAACGGCACCCAGTTCATGAGTTCTCACGCTGTTTATGCTCTCATCCGTGCGCGCCGTCTGAGCCGCTTTGCCGATAAGGTAGCCTCACTTTCACTCGACGCATTCAACGGCCGCATTGACCCGTTCGACGACCGGATTCAGGAAGTCCGTCCGCATCCGGGACAGCTCGCGACCGCTCGTGCGGTACGCGGATGGCTCGAAGGTTCGGAACTCATCAACCAGCCCGACAAAGCCGTTCAGGATCCCTACAGCTTCCGCTGTGTTCCGCAGGTTCACGGCGCTGTCAAGGATACTCTCGAGAATGTTTCGCGCACGATTGAGATCGAAATCAACTCCGCCACCGATAATCCTACGATATTCCCTGACGACGACCTCATCATCTCGGCAGGCAATTTCCACGGTGAACCCATCGCGATGCCAATGGATTTCCTTGCAGTGGCAATGAGCGAACTCGCCAACATTTCGGAAAGACGAACCTACAAACTCATCAGCGGACAACGCAATCTGCCATCTTTCCTCGTAGCAACGCCCGGCGTAAACTCCGGCTTCATGATTCCCCAGTATACCGCGGCCTCTATTGTCAACCAGAGCAAAGGTCTCTGCTGGCCTTGCTCCTGTGACTCCATTCCTTCGAGTCAGGGACAGGAAGACCACGTTTCAATGGGAGCCAATGCCGCCACCAAACTCGTGCGCGTTGTCGACAACACCGAACGCGTTCTCGCAATCGAGATGCTCAACGCCGCTCAGGCACTGGAATTCCGCCGTCCTCTCAAAACATCGCCCAAACTCGAGGAATTTGTCAAGGAATACCGCGATTCCGGTGTTCCGTTCGTAGTCAGCGACATGGTGATGTATCCGCTCATTGTCAAGAGTGTTGAATTTGTCCGCGCTCAACGCTGATGCTACTCGTCCGCAATATATCAAGCCTGCTGGGAGTCTCAATGACTCCCCGCAAGGCTTTGCGCAGCGCAGATCTCGCCAACCCCTATGAGCTTCGCGATGCGTGGCTGCTAATTGATGACGATAAGGGTGTTGTAGCAGAGTTCGGCAAAGGCCCCGAACCCGCGTTCGAAGGCACTGTCGTAGATGCCGGAGGTGGAATAGTTCTCCCCTCATTCTGCGACAGCCACACCCATATCGTTTATGCCGGTAGCCGCGACGGAGAGTTTCTTGACAAGATCAAAGGTCTCAGCTACGAGCAGATTGCTGCAAATGGCGGAGGGATTCTAAATTCGGCAGACCTTCTTGCCGTTACTTCTGAAGATGAGCTTTACCGTCAGGCACTCGGTCGGCTCAATGAAGTGATAGCCAAAGGCACCGGTGCAATCGAGATCAAGAGTGGATATGGTCTTTCGCTCGAAAGCGAGTTGAAAATGCTTCGCGTCATTGCCCGTCTGCGCGAATCAACTCCGGCAATTGTCAGATCAACGTTCCTCGGAGCACACGCAGTCGGACGCGCATATACAGGACACCAGGCTGAATATGTCGATATGCTCGTCAATGACATGCTCCCGGCCGTTGCAGCCGAAGGTCTGGCTGATTTTGTCGATGTGTTCTGCGACCGCGGATTCTTCACCGTCGAAGAGACCGACCGCATACTTGAGGCTGCCTCGCGGTACGGGCTCCGTCCGAAAATCCATGCCAACGAGCTCGACAACTCCGGAGGTGTTCAGGTAGGTATCAAGCATGGCGCACTTTCCGTGGATCATCTCGAACGAGCCGGCGAAGCAGAGGTCGACGCGCTTGCGCAAAGCAATACCGTGGCTACATGTCTTCCCGGAGCATCATTCTTCCTGTCCATGCCTTACGCGCCTGCGCGGGCTATGGTCGATGCCGGAGTAGCTGTAGCGCTGGCGAGCGACTATAATCCCGGTTCGTCCCCATCAGGCGACATGAAAATGGTTGTCTCGCTCGGCTGTATCAAAATGAAGCTTCTTCCTGCAGAAGCAATAAATGCCGCCACGGTCAATGGTGCGGCTGCAATGGGAGTTGCCGACATCTGCGGCACACTTGCTCCCGGCATGAAAGCGAATTTCATAATAACATACCCGATTCCTTCGCTGGCGTTCCTCCCCTACGCATATACATCGCCCACGATAGCGGCCGTATACCTCGCAGGACATAAGGTATAAGGTATCGTAATTCCAGCATATAACCTCTTTGACAACGCGGACGCACTAAGTTGCAGCCCGCGTTGTCGCATATTACTCAAATTTGCCGGGAACCGATAAATGCGGTAACTTTGCAGCCGATTATGACTATTGAACGTTTTCGTCTGCTGCTGAAACCGTGGATGCTTCCGATTTCAATGATAATCGGAGCAATTTTCCACAATTATATGGAAGCTATAGCATGGCTGGCTCCCTGGCTTATATTCGCGATGCTGCTTATAACATTCTGCCGTATCAGACCGCGCGAAATTCATGTCACACCTCTGTCGTGGATGCTTCTTGCTGTTCAGCTCGGCGGAGCCGGTCTGGGCTATGCACTCTGCCGCCCAATGGGAGAAGCGATAGCACAAGGTGTTTTTATCTGTATTTTCTGTCCTACAGCAACAGCTGCCCCGGTAATCACGGGCATGCTTGGCGGAAGCATCCCACGTCTTGTAACGTTCTCAATCGTCAGCAATATAGCAGTTGCAATTCTCGCGCCCCCGGCATTCGCATTACTCGGTGCAGAAACGTCGATGACAATGCTCCAGAGCACTCTTTTGATTGCAAAACGCGTTGTGCCGCTTATAATAGCTCCACTTTTTATAGCATTCTTCCTCGAACGCTTCTCACCGAAAATCCATCATAAAATCAGCGAAAACCAAGGACTGTCGTTCTATCTTTGGGCGTGCTCGCTTGTCCTGACCGTGGGCCGTTCAGTCAGCTTCATTATTTCCGAGCCTACATCTATGATACCGACAATGATAGGACTTGCAGTTCTTTCAGCGGTGGCCTGCGGCATACAGTTTGCGGCCGGACACTGGATTGGCAAACGTTATGGCGACCAGATATCCGGAACCCAGGGACTCGGACAGAAGAATACAGTGCTCGCAATCTGGATGGCTCTGACTTATCTCAATCCGGTGGCGTCTGTCGCTCCAGCCGCCTACGTAGCATGGCAAAACACATTCAATTCGCTGCAGCTATACTTCAAAACACGCCGCGATATCCAACAGTCTTGACCTCTCATTGGTTAATAGTGTAGTAGCAACTATTTATTCAGGTCTATGACTAATGACAGTATGTATGAGATTCTCATGAATCTCCCCGCCTTTCGGGGCATAACCTACAATAAGGTCTCACAAATAGTCGAGAAGGCTAAATTCCATTTCCTACGCTTCTCTCCCGGCAGCATTATAGTTGACGAAGGGGAAGAATGCACTTATGTTAAATTTATCATCAAGGGGGCGGCTAAAATATCTATAATTGATAAGGCTAAACGCTTTTCAGTAGAACAGACACTCACGGCTCCCTCTATGATTTCACCCGATTTTCTTTTCGGAAGAATAACCCGATACCCCGGTAGGGTCGTCGCACAAGGGCCTGAAGACTGCGGTGTAGTGCAGATTTCGAAAAATGATTACATGCAGCTTCTGGCGGGCGACGAAATTCTGATTCTGAATATGCTGAACATGCTTTCTATGAATTCACAACAAAGTCTGCGCGGAGCATTGGCAATCTCAACCGGCTCTTTGGAGAGGCGCATAGCCAGTTGGATCATTGCATTGACTCAGAACGACGCTACAGACATCGTCATTCATGCCGGCCAAGATGATTTCTATCGCATTTTCAGCACCGACAAAGAAATTTTTGACAAAACTATCGAATCAATGACGCGGCGCGGCCTCATTGACAGTGAGCCGTTTACGCTTCGCATTAAATCACGCCGGGAGCTGCGCGATATGCTTTCATAATTTTTTTTCGCAGGGTGGTGTCACTTTTTGTATGTTTTATGCGACATACTTATAGCATCACATCTTGAACCATCAATGAAAGCAACACTTTTATTTGCCTCTGTCATCTTATGCGCCGTGTCAGCTCATGCCGCCGACGTTAAGGGGCAAACTTTCAACACTGTCGAAGAACAGCCGGAACCATACGCGACAATACGTATATTCGCTCTGACCGATACTGTCAAGCCGGTGACATACGGCACGACCAACGAATCCGGCTATTTCAAGCTTCATGCGGCGCCGGGAAAATACCGTCTTAAAGCGCAGGCGGTCGGCCAGAAGGCCCTGCAACGCGATTTCGAGCTGACATCCGGCGGGATTGACTTCGGCCGACTTGACTTCCAGCCCGACAATCTGCTAAGCGAGGTTACAGTGCAGGCTGCCAAACCTCTGGTAACACGTGAGATCGACCGCATCAGCTACGATGTCACCGAAGACGCCGACGCCCAGACATCGTCAGTCAGTGAGATTCTCTCAAAGGTGCCGATGGTCAATGTCGACGGAGAAGGCAATATAACAGTGCGCGGCAACTCCAGTTTCAAGATCTACAAAAACGGACGCCCCAACAAGTCATTCTCGACAAACGCCAAAGAGCTGTTCAAGGCCATTCCTGCTTCGACCATCAAGAAAATCGAAGTCATAACTGATCCGGGTGCCCGCGAAGATGCCGAAGGTACTTCTGCAATCCTTAATATTGTTACGACCGACAACACGACAATTCATGGAGCCATGCTGAGCGTAAACCTCCGTGCGTCGAGTCAGACTGATTTTGTCCCCACTCCATTCTTATGGGGAAGCGCCCAGCTCGGAAAATTCGTAGCGAGTGCCTACGGCGGTTACTGGCATTCCAACCGCGCAAACAGCAGAAGTCACAGCGAATCGATTACAGATTACGTCCAGACCGGCAACCGCTTTGAAAGCCGCAACATAAACAGCGGGACAAACGACGGAGGATATGCCGGTATCGATATGTCGTTCGAACTTGATTCCCTGAATCTGTTTACTGCTGAATTCTCTTATAACCAATACGGAATGAAGGCCGACACGGAATCGTTCAACAAAATGTTCGGCAGCGATGGCAGCGAATTATATTCATACCATACAACCGGATTCAGCCATGTATCTCCCTCAATATGGCTTGAAGGCGCTTTCAACTACCAGCATTCTACACGGCGTAAAGGTGAGCTGATCACTCTCAGCTATCAAATCTCAGGCAATACAAGCAAGACCAACAACCAGACGAACTATGTCGATGCCGTCAATATGCCGGTCGACTATACCCAGACAAACCTCCTGTCGCGGACACGTCAGATCGAACAGACAGCTCAGGCCGACTGGACACGTCCTTTCGGAGAGAAACACGTACTTGACATCGGAGCAAAATATATCCACCGCTACAACCGAGCCAAATCCCATCAGGATTATGTCGGAGGCGAGGGTATTATCGACGATAACTTCAGTCATCTGACACAGGTTGCAGCTCTTTTTGCCGACTATCGGATAAAATTCGGCCGCTTCGGCGCCCGAGCAGGTCTGCGTTACGAATATTCGCGACTGTCGGCAAAATTCAACGACCCCGGCAAGACCGATTTCAGCTCGAATCTGAATGATTTCGTGCCCAACGCCTCTTTCTCGTGGTCGCCCAACGACAAAAATACTTTCAAGGCAAGCTACGGAATGAGCATCTCGCGCCCCGGCATAGATTACCTCAATCCTACCGTTGTATCGTCACCTCTGTCGGTAAGCTATGGTAATCCTAACCTCGAAAGCGCCCGCAACAACTCGCTGAATCTTAACTATTCGTTCATGTCGGCGAAATTCTTCCTGGATGCTTCGGTAAACTACAGCTTTATCAACAATGACATGGCTGAGGTGACGACTGTCGACAACGATTTCATCACCAACACCTATGCCAACGGAATGCACACCCGAAACTGGTCAGTATCATTCTACGGCAGCTGGAATCCGACCGCGAAAACTTCATTCGGACTCAACGGCTCGTTCGGACAGGATCATCTGAGCCTCCGCACTACCGACTACAAATCCCTGACACGCTGGAACTATAATGTAATGCTGCGCTATACACAGCATCTTCCCTGGAAACTGCGACTGTCAGTGTTCGGCGCCATATTCACCCAAGGAGCCAGCTCGCTTTATTCTTACATGACATTCCCGAATCTGAGCAACTTCTACTACGCGGCAAATATTTCGCGCTCATTCCTCAAGGAAGACCGACTGACAGTAACGTTAGGCGTGCATAATCCAGGACGGATGCACGGCACTTACGAACAGCATACGGTCAACATGGACGCCCTGTCAGTCGGCCGCTCGACAAGCTACCGCCAGACAGCCTTTATGGTAAATGTGGCATGGCGCTTCGGCTCGATGAGCGCTCAGGTAAAGACAATCGACAAGATCGTCAACGACGATGTCAGAGGCGCAAAATCAGCTCCTTCCCAATCCCAACAATAACAGCTTCCAGACATATAGTGACAAGAAGAATCGGTGAAACTCATTGCCGGTTCTTCTTTTTTCGCGATAATTCCGGCGTTTTTAGTAATTTTGCACTGATATGAGAGACGTAACAGACCTTACACTACTCGGGAATCAGAATACCCGATACGAAAATGAATATAATCCGGGCGTGCTTGAGACGTTCAACAATATGCATCCCGACCGCGATTATGTCGTAACATTCGACTGCCCTGAATTCACTTCGGTCTGCCCTAAGACCGGTCAGCCCGATTTCGGCAAGATAATAATCAACTATATTCCCGACGTGAAAATGGTTGAAAGCAAGTCGCTGAAACTCTATCTGTTCAGTTTCCGCAACCACGGAGCTTTCCACGAAGACTGCGTCAACATTATCCTCGATGATCTCGTGAAACTTATGTCACCGCGTTATATCGAGGTAATAGGAATATTCAATCCTCGCGGCGGCATCTCGATCTACCCTATGGCTACATACGCCACCGAACCATTCCGTGAACTCGAACGCCAGCGTCGTCTATCAGGATTTCATAACTCATGACTAAAGATTCTCTGATTGTATTATCGGGCGGAATGGACTCAGTCAGTCTGTTATACGTCTGTCGGGAAACGATTGCTCTTGCCGTCACTTTCGATTACGGCAGTAACCATGCCGGGCGCGAAATTGCCATGGCACGCGAAAACTGCCGCCGTCTCGGCATCGAGCACCTGGTGATTCCCCTCGACTTCATGTCGAAATATTTCAAATCGGCATTGCTCGAAGGTGCGGATGCGATACCTGACGCCGATTACGCTACCGAAAACATGACTGCGACCGTAGTTCCTTTCCGCAACGGCATCATGCTTTCCATTGCAGCCGGAATTGCCGAAAGCCGCGGTTTGAAGCGCGTTCTTATAGCTAATCATTCAGGAGACCACGCCATCTATCCTGATTGTCGTCCGGGGTTCATCAGCGCCATGTCGGAAGCGACCCGACGGGGAACATATCCCGGCATCGTTGTCGACGCGCCATTCACGAATCTGACAAAAGCCGATATCGCCCGTCAGGGCAGCGCAGCCGGTGCCGACTTCTCCCTTACATATTCATGCTACAAAGGAGGTGAACACCATTGCGGGAAGTGCGCGACATGCCGCGAACGTCGTCAGGCATTCGTCGACGCAGGTCTGCCCGACCCTACTGTCTACGATTGAGACAGAGTAAACCGGTGCTTAAGGGTAGTCGATGCTCCTACAAGTTCTTTGAAAGAACTGAGCATCGGCGAAATTTCGCCCCACGTGCCCGAAGGCCCTATATCCAAACAGCGTCGTCCTTCCTTTCGGTAAAGTTCATAAAGCCGGGCCGCTAACAGTCTCATGCCCTGCGCTTCGGCATGAAGACCGTTATCTCCCCAATAAACGATCTGCGATATGTCGTCTGAGACGTCGTTGATCAGGGCGGAAGCTATATCTGCGCCGTCAAGACTGACAACATAACCGCGCGTCTTCGTCAGCGGGGCTGTCGCGATCACTTCATCGAGCGACATAGCGAGAGGATATCCGCGCATCTTTCGGTTTTCGGCAATGACTTTGTATGCTCGTTCAAGAGATACAGACTCAAAAATCGCCCCCGACTTCTCGCTTTTATGAAGTCTATTGTTAGCCGATCCATGAATTATCGACTCATAAGGCCCGCGTGTCAGATCAAAATGGTTATTGACAAGGGCTTCATCGCGCCACCCAGCGCATATGAACGCATATCGCAACATTGCATTATGCGATGCATCGAAAAATTCAGGGGGCAGAATTATGGTGGCTTCCATGCCTTTCAGGAAGCCCGTAAGCGAACCGACAGCTTCAATCAACGCTTCGGTTGTTAGTTTTTTCACGAAGTCGAATCCGCCGAAAGGAGCTGAGAAACCTGAGATGAGTCTTCCTTGACGCTCTCCGAAAATAATACCGCAGCGCGGTTTGTTATCAACTATGGAAAGATAGCGAATGGCATCAGCTTTCGCAGAATTTAATTCTGCGAAAGCTACACTATTATATACGTGCGAAAACATGGGGCCGAAAATGGCCGAATATTCCCGTGCAGAGACCTCGCTCGTTGTCATAAATCGGCAAGTCCGGCAATGGCTTCGACCGGCGATTCGGCATTGAAGACATAACTGCCTGCCACAAGAATGTCAGCCCCGGCAGCTGCGAGTTCACGTCCTGTTGTGAGGTTCACTCCGCCGTCTATTTCGATTTCAGCTTTTGAACCGCTATCGGCAATCAGTCGACGAAGGCGCATAAGCTTATTGAGAATCTGAGGAATGAATTTCTGTCCGCCGAAACCGGGATTAACACTCATAAGCAGAACCATGTCGACATCGCCGATAATATCGGTGAGCATTTCAACAGGAGTGGCGGGATTAAGCGTGACGCCCGCTTTCATTCCCGCATCATGAATTTCCTGGACTGTGCGGTGAAGATGCCGGCAAGCCTCAAAATGAACATTCATTATTTCGGCACCGGTATCGCGCACCTGTCTGACCCATCGCTCCGGCTCGACGATCATCAGATGAACGTCAAGTGGCTTGGCCACCAGATTCTGGATTGATTTCAAAACGGGGAAGCCGAAAGAGATGTTAGGGACAAAGACTCCATCCATAACATCGATATGGATATAGTCGGCGCGACTGTTGTTCAGCATCTCGACATCGCGACCGAGGTTAGCGAAGTCAGCCGAGAGAAGTGAAGGCGATACTTTCATGATAATTCAGATTTATTGCGGGGCTTGAAAGCATTCCAGAGAAGGAATGCAAGGCATATAACACCTATTGCAAGTCCGGCGTAGGTCAGATAATCGTTATATTTCTCAACCTGAACGAACAGGTTCTCGATAGGCACAGTTTTACCGAGCCAATAACCTAATGCGGTAAGAACCACATTCCATATAAGGGCTCCGATTGTCGTGAACACGATGAATACTCCGATATTCATGCGGGCAATGCCGGCAGGAACAGAAATAAGCTGTCGCACGACAGGCACGAGGCGCCCGATAAGCGTCGACACTATTCCATGCTTGTTAAAGTATTCGTCAGCCTTGTCAACTTTAGCCCGGTCGATCAGGCAGGCATGGCCCAGACGGCTGTCGGCAAAACGATAAACAAGCGGACGGCCGACCCAAAGGGCAAGATAATAGTTTATGAGAGCTCCGCAAAGAGCTCCGGCTGTTGCAACCAAAGCCACTAAATACACATTCATGTCGCCCGTAGTGCAGGCAAGATATGCAGCAGGCGGAACGACCACTTCGCTGGGAAACGGAATAAACGAACTCTCAACTGTCATCAGCAGGAAAACAAGCCAATAGTCGGCATTGTCGACCACCCACTGGAAAAGCGCCGAAGCGTCGAAAATTGATAAAAGCATCATAGGGTTTACAATTTGGCGCAAAAGTAGCTATTTTCTCCGACATAGTCAGCTTATTTCACGGAAGAGTTAGGCGCCTGCCAGAACCAGGCTTCATCTGTAGTCTGATAATCTGAATTAGGATAGCTGATTCCTTGCGGTACGAGCGCTACATGATAGAAGACTGTCGGGAAACAGCTTATGCCCGTCGCGAACAGGTTCCTTGAAATAGCCGGAAGACTTGACAACAATGTCTTTCGGAAACCCGGAGACGCCAAACAAAAGAGTTACCAGACAAAGTATAATGTATTTCTTCATTTTGATAGATTTAGCCAACGGCAAATATACACAAATTCCCGGAGTGCGGCGCGGGTCAAACCAAATTTCGGAACATTTAGAACCGCTGTTTCGATAATTTGTTGTAATTTTGAAGCCATTGTAGAATTATCGGGCCGCATAAACGGCCTCTTTAACATAGCAGAATAGAAATGACTGACGAAATACTGCTGAAAGTCAGCGGCCTGCGCGCCGGCATTGAAGGGCGCGAGATCCTCCGTGGCGTCGACCTCACCGTCCGTCCCGGCGAAGTTCACGCAATCATGGGCCCCAACGGCTCGGGAAAATCGACATTTTCGGGCGTCCTGACAGGCAATCCGGTTTATAAAGTAACAGGCGGCTCCGCCATATTCCACGGGCTCGATCTTCTTTCGCTCGATCCCGCCGACCGCAGCCATGAGGGACTGTTCCTGTCGTTCCAATATCCGGTTGAGATTCCCGGCGTGTCAATGGTCAACTTCATGCGTGCCGCCGTCAACGCCAAACGCAAATATTTCAACCAGCCGCCACTCTCAGCCGGCGAATTCCTGAAAATGATGCGCCAAAAGCGCGAGATTGTCGAACTCGACAACAAGCTGGCGTCGAGATCGGTCAATGAAGGCTTCAGCGGAGGTGAGAAGAAGCGCAACGAGATTTTCCAGATGGCCGTTCTCGAACCCCGGTTGGCTATTCTCGACGAGACTGACAGCGGACTCGACATAGACGCTCTGAGGATTGTGGCCGGAGGTGTCAACAAACTTAAGACAAGCCAGAACGCTACAATCGTCATCACGCATTACCAGCGTCTTCTCGACTATATCAAGCCCGACTTCGTTCATGTGCTCTACAAGGGCAGAATCGTGAAGACCGGAGGCCCCGATCTTGCGCTTGAACTTGAGGAAAAAGGCTATGACTGGATCAAACGTGAAATCGACGGAGAAGATGAATGCTCTTAGTCAATATCTCTCGCTGTTCGAAGCTAACAGAACCGCCTTCGAAAGCGTGACGTCGCCTGCCGTAAACGCTCTGAGGCTGGAGGCTTTCAGAATGCTTTCCGAAGCTACTTTATCCGAAAAGGACGCGACATCGCTCGAAGCGATGATAGCGCCCGATCGCGGCATCAATGTTAACCGGATTGCAATGCCGGTTGAAATTGCGGCCAGTTTCAAGTGTGCCGTACCCCACATGTCAACTCTGCTCGGATTGATTATCGGCGACTCATTCCATGCGACGACATCTCTTGACAGGCAGTTGCCCAACGGTGTGACATTCATGTCGCTTGCCAGAGCTTCGCGCGAGCACCCGGAGCTTTTGACACAATTCGGGAAGATCGCTCCGGCCGATAAAGCCGAGGTCGCCCTGAACAATATGATGTGGCAGGACGGCGCTCTCATCCATATTGCCAGAGGCACGAAAGTTGACCGTCCGCTCCAGCTCGTGAAAATCTTTTCAGGAGCCAATATGCCGATGATGGCTTTCAGGAGGCTGCTGATTGTGGTCGAAGAAGACGCGAGCCTCCAGCTGCTGAGCTGCGACCACACTCAAGACCGGGGAGAATATTTCTCAGACGAAATTGTGGAAATATCATTGGGCGACAACGCCCGACTCGAATTGTGCGACATCGAAGAGAGCTCACTGACGACATCGCGCTATTCATCGGTATGGACACGACTCGGACACGATGCCCGGATCAATCATACGACAGTTACGCTCACTTGCGGAACAACCCGCAACAACGTAAATGTCGACATCGTCAATCCCGGAGCTCGTTCGAGACTGGCCGGAATGGCCATCGTCGACAAGAATATGCGCATTGACAACCGCACATCGGTCAATCACCTGAGCGAACACGGCACGTCAGACCAGATGTTCAAATATGTTCTCGACGACGAAGCCCGCGGAAAGTTCGAAGGATGCATAACGGTGGCCCCCGGCGCAAAATTTACCGAGGCTTACCAGACAAACCGCAACATTCTGGCTTCGAAGAACGCGCGGATGAATTCCAATCCATGGCTCGAGATTTATAACGACGACGTTAAATGCAGCCACGGTGCATCAACAGGCCAACTCGACCCCGACGCCCTGTTCTACATGGAGCAGCGCGGCATACCACAGCCCGAAGCCAAGGTCATGCTAATGCAGGCTTTCATGGTAGATATTATCGACGCTGTCGGTATCGACGGTCTGCGCGACCGTCTACGTCACCTTGTAGAGACCCGTTTCAGCGGGGCTGATGACCGTTCATGCGATGCCTGTCAATCACATTGCCGCCAATGACAACTCTGAAAACGACATACGATCCTGAAAAGTGGCGCTCATATTTCCCGATACTTCAGCGCCGGCTCTATAACAGACCGCTTATATACCTCGACAACACGGCAACGAGCCAGACACCCGAGCCGGTTGTCGAAGCCATTACTGCCGGTTATACGACGGCTAAAGCTAATGTCCACCGCGGAGTCCACACCCTCAGTCAGGAAGCCACCGCACGTCAGGAAGAGGCGCGCGCCCGAGTCGCACGTTTTATCAACGCGAGGTCAACAAAAGAAATAATCTTCACCCGCGGGACAACCGAGGCGCTGAATCTTGTTGCTTCGAGTTTCGGAGGCACACGGCTCAAAGCCGGCGACGAACTCATTCTGACTGTAATGGAGCATCATGCCAACATAGTGCCGTGGCAGCTTCTACAGAACAGAATCCCGTTCAAGATCAGAGTAGTTCCGATTCACAGCGACGGGACTCTCGACATGGAAGTCTTCAAAAGCCTCATTTCTGAAAAAACTCGGATTGTCAGCCTCTGTCACGCCTCGAACGTTCTCGGAACTATAAATCCAATCTCAGAAATTACCTCGATAGCCCACGCAAAAGGAATTCCGGTCATAGTCGACGGTGCCCAGGCTGTTGCTCATCAAAGAGTAGATGTTCAGGCGCTCGATGTCGATTTCTATACATTCTCGCTCCACAAAATGTATGGGCCGTCTGGTGTCGGCATCTTATACGGCCGTAAGGAGCTGCTCGAAGTGATGCCTCCATATCAAGGAGGCGGAGAGATGATCAGTCATGTCAGTTTTGAGGGCACGACTTTTGCCGAGCTACCCTATAAGTTCGAGGCGGGTACTCCCGACTTCATCGAAATAGCCGCCGTTCCCGCTGCCATTGACTTCATCGAGAAAGTCGGATATGACAATATTGCGGCTCACGAGAGAATGCTTCTCGAGCACACAACCGACAGACTCGGCAAAGAAATCCCCGGAATCAACATCTACGGGACGACTTCCGACAAATGTGCGATAATATCGTTTAACATCAACCACGAGCATAACTACGATGTCGGGATGTTGCTCGACAAGCTCGGTATAGCCGTGAGAACCGGTCACCATTGCGCCCAGCCGCTCATGGAGAGTCTCGGAATAACGGGGTGTGCCAGAGCTTCTTTTGCACTTTATAATACGATGTCTGAAGCAGATGCCTTTGTCGACAGTCTCAAACGTGTGGCTGCAATGCTTGGCTGATCCCATCTATGAAGTCGGCACGGAAGAAACGGCGTATTGTCATCGCGGTAATAATTATTGCCGCGATAATATTTGGTTTGGCTTTATACATGATCTACTTCACACGTTCACGGGCGATTATAGCGAGTGCCAACCCTGATAAAAGCCTCTATCCGATCACAGGCATAGACATCTCTGCCCATAACGGAGAAATAGACTTCGATGCTGTTGCCGCCGACAGTGTCGACTTCGTTTACGTAAAAGCTACAGAAGGTGGCGATTTCAAAGACCGGAATTTTTACGATAATATCCGTAAAGCCCGTAAGGCAGGTCTGAAAGTCGGCGCATATCATTTTTTCCGTTTCGACGCTCCCGGCCACATGCAGGCACTGAATTTTCTCCACAGCATAGGCAACAGGCAGCTTGATCTGCCACTGGCGATCGACGTTGAGGAATGGGGAAATCCCGGAGGTATCGACGACGACACCATACTCGGTCGTCTTGGCGAAATGACCGATTATCTCGAATCAAGAGGCTACAGAGTGATTGTCTACACCAATAAAAAAGGATTTACCCGCTTCATCGACCAACGACGACCGAGGATGCTCTGGATTTGCTCATTTACCAATCCGCCGGGGCCCGATAAATGGCAATTGTGGCAGCACACCCACCGTGGAAACATCGACGGCATAAAGGGATCTGTCGACGTCAATACATTCAATGGCTCACGCGACAAATGGGAATCATGGCTCAATATTCTGTCGTCACAGCACTGAAACATCAAAAAACGGACTGACAAGATTCCTCGACCCGATTTTTTCACTATCTTTGCCAAAAACACAAAAACTACAACAAATGCAGTCAACGCAATCTATCACAACATCTCTCCGCGACAAGGCTTGGGCACGCTGGACGGCCCTCGGTCTTCTGGCTTTCGCAATGTTCTGTTCATACGTGTTCATGGACATTCTGTCGCCTATCAAGGATCTTCTCCAGTCGACCCGCGGATGGGACTCCACAGCCTTCGGCACTATGCAGGGTTCGGAGACATTCCTCAACGTGTTTATCTTCTTCCTGATTTTCGCGGGAATTATCCTCGACAAGATGGGAGTGCGCTTTACGGCGGTGCTCTCGGGAGCAGTAATGCTCGTCGGCGCAAGTATAAACTGGTATGCCCTGACCGACGCCTTCCTCGGCTCGAGTCTCGACGTCTGGTTCACCAATCATCTCAACCATATTCCCGTTTTCGAGCAACTCGGAATCTCGCCCTTCTATGAGGGAATGCCGGCCTCGGCTAAGTTTTCGGCCGTCGGCTTCATGATTTTCGGCTGCGGTGTCGAAATGGCCGGTATCACCGTCAGCCGAGGAATTGTCAAATGGTTCAAGGGCCGCGAAATGGCGCTCGCTATGGGTTCGGAAATGGCACTTGCCAGACTTGGTGTCGCTACCTGTATGATTTTCTCTCCGATGTTCGCCAACCTCGGCGGCACAGTCAGCGTTTCGCGTGCTGTCGCTTTCGGAGTCCTTCTTCTGCTTATAGCGTTGATTATGTTTATCGTTTACTTCTTCATGGATAAGAAGCTCGACGCATCGGGCGACGTTGAAGAGGAAAAAGACGATCCCTTCAAAATCAGCGACCTCGGCAAAATCCTATCTTCGGGCGGCTTCTGGCTCGTGGCTCTTCTCTGCGTACTCTACTATTCTGCAATCTTCCCCTTTCAGAAGTATGCTGTCAATATGCTTCAGTGCAATCTGACGCTGACGCCACCCGACGCTGATTCCTTCTGGGCATCTGACACAGTGACTGTAATCCAGTATGTCATCATGATTATAGTTGCCGGAACCGCATTTGCCGGTAACTTCTCAAAAAACAAAATCGGTCGCATACTGATGTTCAGCATCGCCATTCTCTCACTGATCACCTACTGCTTCTTCGGCTATATGCGCCAGTCGGCAGCCGCTATTTTTGCAGTCTTCCCCCTGCTCGCCGTCGGCATCACCCCGATTCTTGGCAAATATGTTGACTATAAGGGCAAAGCAGCCTCAATGCTGGTTGTCGGCTCACTGCTGTTGATTGCCTGCCATCTGACCTTCGCGTTCATTCTTCCGATGTTCAAGGGTATCGACGTGGGTGGTGTTATAGTCGCATATCTGACAATACTCGTGCTTGGCGCATCATTCTCGCTTGTTCCCGCATCGCTTTGGCCGAGCGTGCCCAAACTCGTCGACTCCAAAATTATCGGTTCGGCCTACGCCCTGATTTTCTGGATTCAGAATATAGGTCTCTGGCTCTTCCCGCTGCTTATCGGTAAAGTCCTCGATGCCACCAATCCTCAGATTAGCGAGGCAATCGCCAACGGAACAATGACCGCCGAAGAGGCAGCAGTCAGCTACAACTATACAGCCCCTCTCGTGATGCTCGCAGGCTTAGGTATGGCAGCCCTGATAATCGGCTTCATTCTCCTTGGGCTCAACAAGAAAAAAGGACTTGGCCTCGAAGATCCCAATATCAAGGAGCCACAGGCCGAAATCATGGAGAGCGAAGTTGAATCTGTCGAACAATGACCTTTATATTCTGAAATGGCTTCATTTTCGATTGAGGGTGGTCGCCGGCTCGAAGGAGAAATAACTCCCCAAGGCGCCAAAAACGAAGCGCTTGAGGTGCTCTGTGCGGTACTTTTGACCGACGAACCGGTAACCATTACTAATGTTCCCGAGATTCTCGATGTCCAGAATCTGTTGAGTCTGCTGGGCGACATTGGCGTCAGTGTTGTCAAAAATGCGCCCGGAGACTATACGCTTCAGGCATCGCAGATCAATGAAGATTTTCTTGCCTCTCCGGAGTATATCAGACGTTCACGGTCACTCCGAGGCTCTGTAATGCTCATCGGCCCGCTTCTCGGACGTATCGGGCGTGCCTATATGGCAAAACCCGGCGGCGACAGAATCGGAAGGCGTCGTCTCGACACACATTTTCTCGGACTGCGCAAGTTAGGCGCGGAATTTTCCATCGAGCCCGGGATGCCGGGATGCCTGCTGTCATGCAGAGAGCTGAAGGGAAGCTATATGCTTCTCGACGAAGCTTCAGTGACGGGTACGGCAAACATAATAATGGCCTCTGTCCTTGCCCACGGCACTACTACTATATATAATGCCGCATGCGAGCCTTACGTGCAGCAATTATGCAAGATGCTTAATGCCATGGGAGCCAAAATCTCAGGCATCAGTTCTAATTTGCTGACTATCGAGGGTGTTTCCCGACTTCACGGGACAACCCATCGGCTTCTTCCTGACATGATCGAAGTAGGGTCATTCATCGGGATGGCGGCAATGACGCGCTCGGAAATAACCATCCGCAATGTCTCATACGAGAACCTCGGAATTATTCCTCAACAGTTTCGGCGCATGGGTGTTGCCGTGGTGCAGCGTGGCGACGACATAATTGTGCCCGCTCAGGAACACTATGAGATAGAATCATTTCTCGACGGGTCGATTCTGACTCTGGCGGATGCCCCCTGGCCGGGACTGACGCCTGATCTCCTTAGTGTCATGCTCGTGGTGGCAACCCAGGCCAAGGGCAGTGTGCTCATCCATCAGAAGATGTTCGAAAGCCGTCTTTTCTTTGTCGACAAACTCATAGAGATGGGCGCTCAGATAATTCTGTGCGATCCCCATCGCGCTGTCGTCATAGGTCATGACCATCGCAAGCGTCTGATGGGAGGACACATGACGTCGCCCGACATACGCGCCGGAATAGCGCTTCTGATTGCAGCGCTAAGCGCTACGGGGACATCTGTCATAAGCAATATCGAGCAGATTGACCGTGGTTATCAAGACATCGAAAGCCGTCTGAGAGCTCTCGGCGCAAAAATCACACGTATTGAACAATGTTGAAAATCACTGACAACGCATCGCTTCGCAGGCTGAACACGTTCGGCATCAACGCGACTTGCGACACTCTTATAGAATATACGTCGGCCAAGGATTTGGCCGACGTAAAAATTTGCGGTTCCTTCCTGAATATAGGCCTCGGAAGCAATATGCTTTTTGTAAAGCCTCATTACAGAGGCACGGTGCTACATTCTAAGATAGCAGATTTCGAGATGCTCGATGATCGGACTGTCAGAGTAGGCGCCGGCATAGAATGGGACGACACGGTTGCGCGGACTGTCAAGATGAAGTTATATGGGCTTGAGAATCTTAGCCTTATACCGGGACAGACAGGAAGTGCGGCCGTTCAGAACATCGGGGCATACGGAGCCGAAGCGGGTGACAGGATTGTGTCGGTCGAGACCTACGATTTAAAGGACCACAAGAAAGTCGTTTTCTCACACGACGATTTACATTACGGCTACCGTGACTCGATTCTAAAACATCGTGATATGGAAAACTTTGTGGTCACTCACGTAGTATTCCGTCTCGACAAAGAATTCGAGCCGATTCTGACATACGGTGGCCTTGCATCGCATTTCCCGGACAGACATGCGCTTACAGCCGATGAATTGCGAAATACTATAATCGAGGTACGTCGGTCGAAGCTTCCCGACCCTGTTGTACTGGGAAATGCCGGCAGTTTCTTTAAGAATCCTGTCGTGTCGGCTGAAAAAGCGGCCGCCTTGGGCGCAGTCTATCCGGCTATGCCGCAGTTTGATGTCGCGGGAGGCGTAAAACTCTCTGCAGGCTGGCTTATTCAGGAAGCCGGATGGAAAGGTAAATCATTAGGGCACGCCGGTGTCTATGAGAAGCAGGCCCTCGTATTGGTGAACCTCGGGGGTGCCACCGGCTCTGACATCGAAACCCTCGCTAAAGCTGTGACCGATGATGTCAATGAGAAATTCGGGATAGAGCTTCAGCCTGAGGTCAGGTTTATCTACTGATATTTTCTTTCAGACCAATCATTTCAGCGACCGTAAACCCGCCTATTCCGTCAAGAACCAGATCGGAATACCGGGCGACTACACTTCGGGGATTGGTTGTCGAAAGGGCGATTACCGTTGCCCCGCTTGCACGTCCCGCCTGCAGTCCCTGAATCGAGTCCTCAAAGACAAAACAATCTGAAGGATCAAACCCGAGCAGCTTCGCAGCCGTTAAATATCCTTCGGGATTCGGCTTGGATTTTTTCACCATGGATCCTGTCACTACTGCTTCGAAGCAATCTCTCAATCTTGGATGACGCTTCCATAAGACCTCCATCTTGTCATCGGCGCTTGAAGTAACCAAAGCACGCGCCACACCGACTTCTGACAACGAATCAAGAAACTCTACGGCGCCGGGATAAAGCGGAAGCTCCATATTGAGCTCGAATTCCTGAAGACGGGCGACTATATCATCTCTAACCGACTGCTCGGCATAGTTCGACAGTATACTCGTCAGATTAGTCCCTTTTATCGCCATAGCAAAATCCGGAATGCCTGTCGGGTAAATATGTTCAATGCCGTCCCAAAAGACAGTGTAACGGCTCTCACTGTCGATAATGACTCCGTCGAGATCAAAAAGAGCTGCGTATTGCATAATTATAGCGGTTGTATCAGGTCACAAAATTAGTAAATACCCATCTCATGCCGAAATTTTGAAGTAACTTTGCATCGTAAAACAAGTATATCAATGTCGCAGCTTACTCAGTCCACACCCGAAACTCTTGGTCGGAAATCTATCGGCAGCCTGTTGTTGCAGTATTCCGTACCCGCAGTCATAGCAAGCGTTGCGACATCCTTATACAATATTATCGACAGCATATTCATTGGCCGCGGCGTCGGAGCAATGGCTATTGCCGGGCTCGCCATCACCTTCCCGCTGATGAATCTGGTAATGGCGTTCTGTATGTTTATCGCTGTCGGAGGTGCGGCCGTATCGTCGATCTTTCTCGGGCAGCAGAACCGCGACAGGGCTACCGACGTCCTGAACAATGTGCTCATTCTCTGCCTTATTCATTCCGTTGTGTTCGGAGGATTGGCTTTCGTATTCCTTGACGACATTCTGATTTTCTTCGGTGCTACCGACGCCACAATACCGTTCGCCCGGGAATTTATGCAAGTGATATTGTTAGGCTCGCCCATATCATACGTATTTATCGGGCTGAACAATATCATGCGCGCGACAGGCTATCCGCGTAAGGCAATGATTTCTGCTCTGTTGTCGGTCGTAGCCAATATCATAATAGCCCCGATTTTGATTTTCAAGCTCGACTGGGGCATTCGCGGTGCCGCTTTTTCGACAATATGTGGGCAGACAGTCGCTCTCATCTGGGTTCTAATTCATTTCAGCAGCTCCAAAAGCTTTGTCCATTTCGATTTCAGAATGTCGTGGTTGAAGTGGACAATAGTAAGGCGCATCTATGCTATCGGAATGTCGCCGTTTCTGATGAATGTATGCGCTTGTGTCGTCGTTATTTTCATTAACCACGCTCTGCTTGACTGTGCCGGCTCAGATGGAGATCTGGCTGTCGGAGCATTCGGCATTCTGAACAGAACCACGATGTTCTTTGTGATGATTGTGTTCGGTGTCACTCAGGGAATGCAACCGATACTGGGCTATAACTATGGCGCCGGCAACATCGTCAGGGTGAAACGCACGCTTCGCATCGGTATATGGATCGGTGTTGCGATAACCTCCGTAGGATGGGCGATGACCGAGCTTATTCCGTCGACGATAAGCTCATTGTTTACCGTCGACCCGACACTTATCGCGATAGCCAGTCGCGGATTCCGCATTTACTTCATCTTTTATCCGCTTGTTGGCGCACAAATAATTATCCAGAACTTTTTTCAGGCCGTGGGCCATCCTATATATTCTATAATACTGTCGCTGACCCGCCAGCTATTGTTACTTATTCCGTTCCTTTCAATATTTCCCGGAGTCTGGGGTGTTGACGGAGTTTGGGCTTCAATGACCGGTAGCGATATGCTTTCGTTTTTTCTTGCTATAGGAATTCTTGCCTGGGCTACACGCCGCAGCAATTCAATTTTTAAACCAAAAATGTCATAATTAAATGACTGAAGATATACAACTTAGACTCGATCCGCGAAGTGCCGCATCAGAACTGAAAGTAATCGGCGAGGTCTCGAGTCGGCTCGGAATCGACGCTAACCGCATAAAAGCCGTGAAAACCATTCGCCGCAGCATTGACGCGCGTCAGCGGAGAGTGATGATCAATCTGACAGTGCGCGCTTTCATAGACGAGGCCCCGGCCTCTACCCTCCCCGCCCCTGTCGAGTTCACGGAATTGAGCCCGGAATCTCCAGAAGCCTTAATTGTAGGAGCCGGCCCCGCGGGACTGTTTGCCGCCCTGCGCCTGATAGAGCTCGGAATAAAACCGATAATATTCGAACGTGGAAAAGACGTTGATTCGCGCCGTATTGACGTAGCCGACATATCAAGAAAAGGAATAGTCGATCCTGATTCAAACTACTGCTTCGGAGAAGGAGGCGCGGGAACATTCAGTGACGGTAAGCTGTTTACTCGCAGCAAAAAGCGCGGGCCTGTCGATGTTATTCTCAATCTGCTCTATCAGCATGGCGCAGACGCGGACATCCTCGTCGAGGCGCATCCGCATATCGGCACAAACCGCCTGCCTGAGATAATCAAACGGATACGTCTCACAATTGAACGTTGCGGAGGCGAAGTTCATTTCGGATCGAGAGTTGAAAAAATAATGATCTCCGACCATCGCGTTGAAGGGATTGCTCTGGCTGACGGCAGCAAGTTCTTCGGGCCGGTTATCCTCGCGACAGGCCACTCCGCCAGAGATGTTTATAAAATGCTTAATTCCGAAGGGGTCGCACTCGAAGCAAAAGGAATAGCAATGGGGGTCAGACTTGAACACCCGCAGTCGCTCATCGACTCATTGCGATATCACTCTGCCCAGGGACGCGGGCAATATCTTCCTCCGGCAGAATACACTCAGCTGACGCGCGTCGACGGACGCGGTGTCTACAGTTTCTGCATGTGTCCGGGCGGTGTGGTAGTCCCGGCATCGTCTGCTCCGGGCGAACTCGTGGTCAACGGAATGTCGTCGTCATCACGAAGCGGACGTTGGGCAAACTCAGGAATGGTTGTGGAAGTTCTGCCGGAAGATGTCCCCGAGCAATATGCTTCTGAAGGGCCTCTCTCGTTAATGGCATGGCAACAGGATATTGAACGCAGGTTCTTTAATGCCGGCGACGGCAGCCAAAGTGCTCCGGCTCAAAAAATGACCGACTTTGTCGACGGCAGACTCTCTGAAACGCTTAATCCATCGAGCTATGCTCCCGGTTTATTCAGTGCGCGTGTCGACGAACTCCTTCCCCGACCGATAGCGGCACGCCTGCAAGAAGGATTTCGTGACTTCAACAAGAAACAACGCGGGTTCCTTACCGAGAAAGCCACTGTCATCGGCGACGAAACGCGCACATCATCACCCGTAAGAATCACACGCGACCCCGAAACCCTTGAATCAGTAAACACCCGTGGATTTTTTCCCGCTGGAGAAGGCGCAGGATATGCCGGTGGGATTGTGTCGGCTGCAATTGACGGCCGACGCTGCGCCGAATCACTGGCCGACTATTTAAAAAGCATATAGGAAACCCAGCTCAAAAACGCTCCTACTACTGAAAAGCAGCCCAAGACTCGCAAAAAAACCTTTCTACGCGGCATCTCGTCTTTTCTACGAGGCCATAGAAAAGTGTATAACACAGCGCATATCAATGCATAGAGAACTGCGACAATAAAATATATCTCGATCATACGGAGTGCAAAATTACAAATTATAATCGATTTACGATTTATCTGATCCGGATAATTCTTATTCCGTGTTCAATCCACGAAAAGCCATTATTCATAAGCTATAAATACTCTTATCGAAAGAGGCCGGCTCACCATCGGTCTCATTTCGCATAATCACGCCTCTGATAGATTATATAGCAACCAGATCGAGTTAAACCATGTTAATTATTGTATTCAAACAGCGACGAAATTAACGTTTGTATTTGCACAAACCCTACGGCAGACGTGCAAAACGCCTTTAAATCACGCCAAATTCCCGCAAGAGCGAACTTAACATTTAATTAGTATACATAATAATCAGAAGATAAGCTAAATAGCAATATTTAAAGATTCGGATAAAAACAACGCTAATGTCAACAAGGGTTAATTTTTAACCGACACCGCGCGCAATTGTTAAATATTTCGAGCAAAATTAAGTATTGTTGATCAATCTAAAATTGGTCTCAAAAAATGCAATAGATTGAGAATGACCATTTTGCCATTTGCAAGGCTCAATGAAAAAGAGTAATTTTGCATCGTCAAAAACAGAAAATACAGTGCGCCGTAATCTGAATGGATTTCAAGAGCGCTTTAACCAAAACTTATAAATGAACAATTCAATTAAAGCAATCATATCCGGGGTAACGTTTGGCCTCATTTCGCTCACAAGCGTGAACGCAACAGCAGTCCAACACACCGGAGTACCGATGAAACACGCCCGTGCAACCGAACTCCAGCAGGAAATCAGTGCGGCTTTTGTCGAGCAGTCATTTGAGAATGCCCGGCTGCACAGTCCCTTTGCAGGCTTCAAGGCGCGTCCTACCGCCAAAAGCGCGAACGGATCAGAGCTTGCAAAAGAAATGATCGAATACGCCGCTAAATTCCTCGGGACGCCTTATGTATGGGGTTCTACAGGCCCTAAGTCGTTCGATTGCTCTGGCTTCACAAGCTATGTTTATCGCAAATTCGGAATCCACATAAACCGTACCTCAGGTCAGCAATACACTCAGGGCACCAAAGTAAATGTCAAAAACCTTCAGCCCGGTGATCTCCTGTTTTTCAGCAGCCGCCGAAGTGGTCGTCGCGGAGTCGGACACGTTGCTATGGTAGCTTCAGTCGATCGCGAAAACGGGACTTGCAAATTTATTCACGCTTCGACCCGCCGTGGTGTAGTTTATCAGAACTTTCCCGACAACGGTTATTACTCAAACCATTTTATTGGAGCAAAAAGAATAATCAACGACGGACACATAGAAGCCTTCAACAATAAATAAGCTACAAAACGTTGATAACCTACATATAATTGGCCGGTGCCCGCTCAGGGTTCCGGCTTTTTATTTGCATTATTAGCCTACAATTATTATTTTTGTCGATATTTAAACCGATCTTATATGCTGCTATCCATGACGGGGTTTGGCAAGGCCGTGAAACAGACCCCCGAACTCAAAATCACGGTTGAAGTAAAGTCGCTAAACTCAAAACAGATCGACATCTCGTCACGGGTTCCGGGCTCATGTCGCGAACTCGATCTTGAAATGCGAGCAATAATATCCCAACGTCTTAAACGCGGGAAAGTAGACCTTACAGTTAATATCGAAGGAACGGCAGCCAACGATAGCGCGACTCTCGACATCGAGACAATGCAGATCTATAAGCAGCAGATTGAGCAAGCACGCGCTGCTCTCGGACTTCCTGAACCAGCCGACTGGTATGCAACCCTTTTGCGGCTTCCTGACGTTGTTCGCACAAACAGCTCCACCGGACTGCGTCCGGAAATACGCACCGACATCCTTGAAACCCTTAACCGGGCCATCGATGAATTGATCAGCTATCGCCGAAATGAAGGTTCGAAACTTGAGACATTCTTTTCCGATAGAGTGAGCCAGATCGGAGAACTTCTGACGACAGTCGGCCCCTACGAAATTGAGCGGGTCACCAAGATACGGCGCCGTATTGAAGAGAATCTTGCCTCACTGACAAAGATCGACGTTGATCGGGCCCGCCTTGAGCAGGAAATGATATTCTATATAGAAAAGCTCGACATTAACGAAGAAAAGCAGCGGCTGGCTACGCATCTCAGCTATTTCATCGACACCATGAACGGAGCCGAAGGCCAAGGTAAAAAACTCGGTTTCATAGCTCAGGAAATGGGACGCGAGATAAATACGCTCGGATCAAAGAGCAACCATGCCGAAATGCAGCGTATCGTCGTAAAGATGAAAGATGAGCTTGAGCAGATAAAAGAACAAGTTCTAAACGTGCTCTGAACCATGGAGGGAAAGATTATTATCCTATCAGCGCCCTCAGGCTGCGGTAAATCAACGATAATCAAGGCTCTTATGGAGCGCGGCGATCTCAATCTGCGCTTCAGTGTCTCAGCCACAAACAGACCGCCGCGGGTCGGAGAGATCAACGGAATACACTATCATTTCCTCAGCGACGAGGAATTCCGGAGCCATATTAAGTCAGGTGACTTCGTAGAACATGAAGAAGTATATCCCGGCCGTTTCTACGGTACCTTGCGGAGCGAGATTGACTCGATACTCGCATCAGGGCATAACTGCATTCTTGATATTGACGTCGAGGGGGCTCTCAATGTTAAAAATATATACGGTGACCGGGCAATCGCAATCTTCATTGCTCCCCCCTCGCTCGATGAGCTCGCCAACCGACTTCGCCTTCGCGCCACCGACAGCGAATCTGACATCTCGAAGCGTCTTTCAAAAGCCGAAACCGAAATGGACTATGAACCGCGTTTCGACAACACAGTTGTCAACGATGACCTCGCTTCGGCCATCGACACAGTCCACGACACCATATCAGAATTTCTCAGCAAGTCATGACGGAGACCGCGATTCGGAAAATCGGAATTCTGGGAGGATCTTTCAACCCTGTTCACGTGGGTCACATGATGCTTGCGAGCTACATTCAGCAGTTCACAGACATCGACAAAGTGTGGCTTACCCTGTCGCCGCGCAATCCCTTAAAATCCCGTCCGAACGAACTTATCTCAGACCTTGCGCGACTCGATATGCTACGCATCGCGACAAGCCAGACTTCCGGCATAGAAGTGTGCGACATAGAACTGTCGATGCCACGTCCAAATTATACGATTGATACCCTAAGGCTTCTGCGCAAAAGATACCCGCGCAACAGTTTCCGGCTCATTATTGGAAGCGACAACTGGCGGATATTCACCCAATGGCGCGATTATCAGGAAATAATAGATGACTTCGGAGTAATTGTCTATCCTCGCCCCGGCTATCGCACACCTACAATCTACGAGGATAATGTCGAGATTATCGACGCGCCCGAGAATTCGCTATCCTCAACATTCATACGCGATTCAATCATGCGCGACAAGAATATGCATTATTTCCTCCCGGAAGGTGTCTATGACTATATCCGGGCCCATGATCTTTACAAAATTCAGAAACAATGAGTGGATTGCTTGCTCCGAATACTTTGGCATTCATGGCGTTGGCTAATGAATACTGTCAGGCGCTCGAGACTGCCGAATCGGCCGATACAGTTGAATTTACTTCGACTATGACCCGGCTCCTTCCCCGAATATACATAAGCGCGACCGACCTGACCGGGGCTGTCGCTCTCGATGAATATTCAAGCGAGTATATCGATAATGTCCTTAGTGAAGATTACTATAATTCAATCCGCCTCGCCATTGAGAATCTTTTCGGAGCAGAAGACGTGTATCTTGAAGTCTTCGAGGAAGACATGAAGTATTCCGACACTCCGATCTCCGCAAGTATAGCCGAAGGCCTTTCCGACATTTTTCAGGTTCTGTATAATTTTCTTGAGGCTGTACGCGATGCGCCAAATGAGATTATCGAATCAGCCGTGACGGCCGTAAAGGAAGAGTTTGACACATATTGGAGCCGTATCATCTGCAATGTCATGAGGCCGTTGGATCGTCTCCGTTGCGAAAACTCCCACGATTGATTCTCATTTCAACGGACGCTTAAGGAAGCGTATAACTGTCTTATAAAGCGGGAATCTGAATGTCAGTATGGCATTTTGCTCAATTGACGCATCAATATCTTCTGTCATTATCTCGCCCAATGCGTCGTACCAGACAAGATAAAACTGATCGACAAGCATTTTAACCGGTTCGAGATGCCCTTTCAGCATTCCTGTTGTCCATGACGACTCATTCGTTCTGGCACCGTCAATATATATGATGTCGTAGCCGCTACTGCCATCCGATACGACAGCAATAAGATAGCGGCCTCCCAATCTGGCATAATGCGGGTCATTGTTTCTGTCGAGATATTCATATACTCCTTCAACCGGATTGCGCGATGACTTTATATGCTCCCTGAGATTTTCTTCAGTCCAGTCCGTCATAAGTTTCCGGGATATGGCCTGATCTGATTCTACAAACAGATTGGATATATCAAGACATCCACAGGATTTCACTGAGGGAGACTCGTGCAGAAGATTCCGGCCGACATTGACAGCAAATACTGCTTCAGGAATCCGCGTGCCTCCGGCAACTGCTATATTTCCCAGACTGTCTAATTCTACAATCAGTGTGTTAAAAGCGTTGGCCTGAGGGGCGAAGCCCTTGCTCATGTCCGTGCGGGCTATAATGCTATCACCCCGATAGAGAGTCACCCGAGAAAGCCTCTCATCTACAAGCGATGCAAACGACGGATTATATGAGCGCAGTGTAACGCGATAGCCCGCTCCAAGATTGATTTCCCACCATGTCGAACTCTCGCCGGCTACGTCGCGGTCTTTCTTGAGAGCTCCCCTGACCTCAATAAGCCCTCTTGTCGACTTCACCGGCCACGAAGGCAATACTACTGACGAGTCGCAAATATTTATCTCCGGCAAATAAGTGCGCCTGCTGCCGGATACAGCCAACGCAGTCAGGAGAGAGAGCACGAACACTGACAGACCTCTCATTGCTCATATTTGTTATACAGTCCGACAACCTCATCGACAAAAGCTTCTGCGCCCATATCGTAAGGAAGCCAATGCACTCCGATTCCACGCCGTTCCATTCCGCGGAACCACGTCATCTGACGCTTGGCAAACTGATGAATGGCAATTTCGAGACGCGAGACCATCTCGTCATAAGTCAGCATCCCTGTAACATACTGAGTCAGGAACTTATATTCAAGCCCATAGTATATCAACGATTCCGAAGACACACCGCTGTCAAGAAGTCTGCGCACCTCGTCGACCATTCCGGCGTCGAGTCGCGAACGCAGTCTCTCGGAAATTCTCCGGCGACGGTCGTCACGGCCAATAGAAACCCCGATGACGAGCGCGGGTTCTGGAGAATTCGTCAGAATATCAGGCGACAGTTCAGGATTGTCGTGGTAATACTGCTGAATCTCAATAGCACGTATAGCCCGCTTTGCAGTATCCACATCGGTTGTATTATGGAGATGCTTCATGTCTGCAAGAATTGCGGTAAGCTCTTCGAGCGGCTTGCTTTCAAGCTCACGCCTCAGGGATGGATTCTCCGGCACCGGCGGCAGACGCAGCCCCTTCAAAAGGGATTCTACGTAAAGGCCGGTTCCTCCGCAGACAACCGGAATATGGCCGCGACTCCTGATTCCCTCGATAGCGGACTGAGCATCGCGCAAATACTCGAAAAGATTATAGCGATAGCCAGCATCACAGATATCGAGCATAAACACCGGAACATCGCCATATTCTTCAATATCCTTGCCGGTGCCGAGGTCCATTCCTCTATAAATCTGGCGCGAATCAGCACTGACAATTTCACCCTCAAGCCTTCGGGCTACATCGACAGCACGCCGGGTCTTTCCTGAAGCTGTCGGGCCGGTTATTACAATCAGAGGTTTCGCCATATAATGATACTCACTTGCGCCCTATAATGAAGTGATGCCAGAACCTACGTAACATCCAAAAAGACGAATCCTGATTATTGACTGAGACAAACAGCCATTCCGGATCGTTGAAATCAACATCCCAGTTCTGGATTCCCTTAAGACGGAATGCCGGCCTGTAACCTTTAATTTCGTAACGGCGGCGCCCCGTTTTGTCGTAGGTGCTCCATGTATTTCCGACGGTGTAGAGGCGGTAAATCTCGGCAGCAAGAATAGGAGTGACCTCACCGGAATCAATTAGCTTCTCGATCTCCTTCATATTAAAGAAACGCCCCTTAAGCCTACAGTTCCTTAGCACCATCGCGTCAGGCAGCGTAATAATATAATGGTATGAATTAGAGTCCCCACCAGATGTTGTCGAGTTATACATAAACCGAATGTCAAAATTCTCTATCCCGCTATAGTCGGCGAAAAACTTTCTGGCCTGTTCAATGGGCATGTTTTCATAGAAAAAAAACGACAATGAGGCGGGTGTATCGTAACGACCACGGGTATCGAACTCCCCCATCGTCTCGTTCCGACGTTCAAGCATTATCTGCTCGCCACAGACGATAAGGTATCGGATAGAGGTTTTCGCCCCGCGCCCGCTGTCAGTGGCTCCGTAATGATATTCATAGTACATATAGATATTAAAATATCTCACGGCCATAAACACAATCGACACGCAATAGAAAACCAACGGAACCCAGACAAAGACGAATATATCGCTCGTGCTCAGGCCGGCATTGATATACATTACGAAATAGTAACCATAGCCCAAAGCGGTCTGGACAACCATAAGCCAAAAAAGGAATCGGATCTGGAACCAGCCCTCCTGGCTGAACATACGGCCGATAAAACCGCGCTCCGCCGGAGTTCCGTGACGCATACGGCAATCCATGCAATAACCGAATTTAAGTCCGCGCAAAATTGCCCAGCCACTGACAATCAGAGCTACCGGAGACGTGACGAGAACGACGACGTAAGGTAAATCGGCATTCAGAAATCCAAAGAATCGTTCATAATTGCCTGTTGATACCGTCAGGCTTATTATGAGCGCAACTATGCCGCTCCATAGCAATGATCGCGAGGCAATAAAATGAAGCACCTTGCAAACCGAAAGAGAGGCGTCATGGTTTACCCGGACTACGACAAACAGTATAAACGCCAGAGAAAGAAGCACCACAGGCATCCAATGGCAAGTCACGAAAAGACTCAACACTGTCGGTAGCGTCAATGCGCCGACAGCCTCAGTCCAGTTCCGCCACATCGCGAAAATGGCCTGGGAGGTATGGATCCGTTGAGGTGTTTCCTCTTTCATCTGATGTTTATAACAACTATCTGAGGTTTTGGTTAAAATAGTCGAGCATTCTCGAATAAACCATCAGCCTCATATCACAATCCCGGATGGAATGGTTCTGATTCGGGAATATGAACATATCACAGAATTTGCCCGCTGCAAGCAACCGGCTGATGTATTCTACCGTGTTGCTGAAATGGACATTGTCGTCAGCGGTTCCATGCATGATCAACAACCGGGAGTTCATGTCGGCAATATTGTTGACAGGAGCAGAGCTGCGATACCCGGCCTCATTCTGAGCCGGAGTAAGCATATAGCGTTCGGCGTAAACAGTGTCGTAATAACGCCAGTCTGTCACCGGGGCCACCGCAACTGCTGCCTTATATGGATTACCTTTGGCAGCAACCGACATAAGTGTCTCATAGCCTCCGTAACTCCAGCCGAACATTCCGATACGCGACGGATCGACATAAGGCAATGAGGCGGCATATCGGGCTGCTGAGAGCTGATCGATCGTCTCGAGATAGCCGAGATTGCGATAGACGCTCTCACGGAACTCACTGCCTCGGTAACCGGTGCCTCGGCCGTCGGCGCAAACAATAACATAGCCCTGCGTCGCATAATAGTTCTCCCAGTCGACCGTCCATCTGTCGCGAACCTCCTGAGAGCCCGGCCCGCTGTATTGATACATGATGACGGGATACTTTTTTGAGGCATCAAACGGTGTCGGCTTGACAATATAGGCATTCAGTTCCGGCGATGTTCCCGAAGCCGGAATCTTTACAAACTCACGCCGGGGTATATCGCTGTAACGCGAAGCAACTTCGGCATTGTCCTCAACCGTGCGCAGAGATTTAGGAGCAGCCGCCGACGTGTGGAAAGTGTATCGCGGAGGCGTGTTCACGTTGCTGTAACGCATCATCATCCATTTCATAGTCGGACTGAACCAGGCGTCGGCCGTTCCTGTCGAAGGCGAAAGCTCTTTCACAACTCCTTTGGCGTCGATACGGCATATAACGCGGTTTATAGTTCCGGATGCACACTGATAATAGTGGGCGCGCTCAGTAGTGCTATATCCATAATATGCGGTTACGTCACAGTTTCCGTTAGTGAGTGTGCGCTCCAGAGCGCCCGAATAACCATATTGATAAAGCTGAGTGAAACCCGAACGGCCGGAGCTTACTACAAAAAAGTCAGGAGTGAAAACGAGGCCTTCATAGGAAATGGGCTCAATCCATCCCTTGGCGTTCTCTTCGACAAAAAGCGAGCGCGATGTAGTAGCTCTCGGATTGACAGAGTAGAGCTCCATACGGTTCTGGTCGCGATTCAGCGTAGTGACAATCAGGCGGTCAGGTGAAAAAGCATAGTCAATACGCGGGATATATTCAATGCGGCTGTCAGGAAGGGTGATGGTTTTGGTCGCGCGGGTCTCGATGTCATAGGCATGAAGCGACACTTTGGAGTTCTTCATTCCGGCAACGGGATATTTATATCTGAACGAACCGGGATAAAGTGAATAGTCTTCATTTGTATCGCATATACCCTCATAAAGAGGGAAATCATATAAAGGAACCTGTGTCTCGTTATACTTCAGGAAGCATAGAGTGAGATTATCCGGCGCCCACACCATTGAACGCAGAACTCCGAACTCTTCCTCATAAGTCCAGTCCGGGACTCCGTTGAGAATCTTGTTTCTGGCGCCATCTTCGGTCACAGCGACAAGAGTGTTATAGTCAAGCTTCTTGATGTATATATTATTGTCATCGGCCGAGGCAAAGGCTACCATACGACCGTCGGGAGAGAATATCGGCGCGCGCTGGCGTGCGTTGACATCGTCGACAAGCGGACGCAGAATGCGGCTGTGGGTATCATAGACCCAATAACGTGCCTTGACTGAGTTTCTATAGATAGGCTCCTGATTTGTCCACACCATAATCTGTTTCCCGGTCATACTTATCGTGAAACCGTCAATTTCGTCGAGCTTGTTCTCTCTCGTCGCACCGAGATCAAGAAGTGTTTCCAGCTCCTTGCCGTCAGACGGACTGACACTGACAATTCGCTTGCCATCATCACTCATACGAACCATGACATCGCTGTCCGCCAGATATTCGGGCGCGGCAACACTAACAGTCTTGTTTCCGGGATACACAAATTTTGCCATAGCTTTATCTGCCGAAATACCGGCAGATGCGTTGAGGCCTAAAGCAATAGTCAGTGCAAAAAGTATTCGTTTCATTTCATGGATTTGATTGTGCTTTCTAAATTAAATCAATCGAACAACGACATCTGGGCCGGATTGTCGTCGCGCTTTCCGTGCTCAGGTTCCTGATACCCGAAATCGTCGGATTGCTGCGCTCGCTTTCTTGAGCCTTTCCGCGGCCTGTCATCGTCACTTTCAAGTTTATCGGGCTCGTATTTCCTGCGGAGCCGCTTTATCTCTCCGCGCAGCCGGGCTTCGCTGTGAGCCTGATTATAGAGATTGGTCTCTACTGTCTTGCGCAAGGTCTCACGATCGGCTTTGAGCTTCTTAATACGTTCGCGTAGTGAGTCCGATTCCGAAACATGCAATTCCAGTTCGTGAATTCGCGCCAGCAGTTTCGATTCAGACTCCGATACGTTACCTTTGTTGCCATCGCCTGTCTCATCGGCCTTTATTCGGCTCTGCAATTCCTTGATCTGGCCGTTCTTTCTCTCGAGCATCTCCTGAAGCCGCGGAATCTCATTCTGGAGATGCATCGCAGCCTCAAGCTCTTTGCTCAGCTCGCGGTTCTCGTTGGTCGCCTGAGAAAGCTTACGGTTCAACTGGCTCAGCATATTGTCACTGATGCGCGATTTTGCGTCGAGCTGTTCATTGAGAATTTTCAGCCGTTCAATCTCCGAAAGATAGTCGGCCGACTTGCCGGGCAAACTCTTTTCAATACCCGAACCCGATTCTGAAAGCCGGGCTTCGAGATTGGCTACCTGATCCTGTAAGTCAAGTATTCGATCACTCATGGCCCTTTTCTGACGCTCGAAACTAAGGCGCTGCTTCTCAAGCTTGTCGTTAAGAGACTCAGCCTCGCCGGCTTTTTCACGAAGACGTTCAAGTTCAGTCTTGAGCCGATTTATCGTGTCAGTGTCACTGTCGAAACATACCGTATCAGCTCTAACCTCTGTAGGCTTGACAGATGATCCCGGTCTGTCGTCATCACTGACCATAAGGTCGTCATGCTCAATATCGGCAAACGAACCGGAAGTGTCGCCAAAACCAAGGGCGTGACGAATGTTATTGAAGATTGACATCGTTATTCGGTTATTTGGAAAGGGATAACTGGCCCGGTTTAAGCACAACTCCGACGCCCTTCAGGCCGTTGAGCCCTATTTCGAGAGACTCGGGAAACGAAACGGCTCTGAGCCTCGCGCTTTCGTAAACTGCTGGCTGGACATCAAGCCAGTCTATGTCGATAAAGCCCCCTCCGGGAGCCTCACTGTCGATTGTAAGGTAGCCGACACCCATCGAGGTCAGGTTATGGAAGAAGTGTGTGCCCTGGCTCGGTTCAATCCGATAGCCCGGCAGTGTAGATTCAACTATAAGCTTTGCGCCGGAAATTGCCGGCCATTTGACTGGGATTCCCAAAGCGGAATCACTCGAGCCCCAACGGCCCGGTCCGATAAGGATGTAGCCTTCTCCTTTGTCACAGAATTCGCGATTCAGATGGTCTATCTCTTCAGCGAGGTCAGGATTATGCATCGAGTCAAAGTTCTGAGGACGCACGTAGACGACCGTCCTGATTCCCTCGATATGACCATGTCCCAATGCAGTGGTACTCTTCAATATTGCATTGGAGTCAGGTGCGTCTAAAAGATTGTCATCGACAAGTTCCTTCCGGTCGATAATCGGACGGATCTGAAGCCAGTAAATATGTCCGTTATCAGTCTCGGACGATTTATTTGGCATAATACCCGCAAACTCAATCTCGATTGGGCGGCACATGGCCTTCTGGCCGATCGTCAACATAAAATCGACTGCTTCGGCCAAGGGGAACACTCCATGCTTCAGGACATTGTTGAAAGTGACCACACGTCGTCCGGCCAACTGACCGTCATCGAAATCCCGCAGCACATTGTCCCGGAAATCATAGAACGATACCAAATTACGCAAAGCGCCGGTTTTGGCCGCATCCTGAACCGACATTTTTGTCAGATTAAATGAATCGTCGGGAGTGACCGAAGCGTTGAAATTATTAAGATCTATGCCGTAAAGTGTAGTCTGGGTGTCGCGCAAGGCTATACTTAGCTCACTTGTCTGAAGCACCTTCTTAGGATGACGCGGAGAAAAACGGAGTGCCTTACCTCCGTCGACAATATATTTTCCGAGACCGACAGCTACTTCTGCTACTCCGTCTTCGACAGCTTCATCGCCTATGGGATAGTAATTAAGCGAACGCCCTACTCCGCTGAACGACGGATAATAGTAGCCCTGATGATCCTCGCCGACAACTTCCTGAATGATAACAGCCATTTTCTCCTGATCTATGACATTGGAGGTCGCGGTCATATAGGCTTTGCTGTCGTGGAAGAAAACCGAAGCATAGACACCCTTTATAGCATCGGCAAGCATCTCAATCATAACCTCGCGGTCTTTGACCTGAGGTATCATATAGGTCGAATAAATGCCGGCAAACGGCTGGTAGTGGCTGTCTTCAAGAAGGGATGAAGAACGTATGGCCAGCGGTCGGTCGACAACCTCGAAAAGCGCCATGAAATCATCGCGCAGCCGTATCGGCAGATGAGCCTTCAGAAAGGCATCGAGAATATCCGAATCGGGGGCATCGCTCAGCGCAATCGGGTATAAGCGGTTTTCGCGCATGAACTCGTCGAAAATGTCGGTGCACAGCACAACAGTCCTCGGAATAGAGATCGTGATACCCTTGAAATTGTCGCATTCGGCATTTTTCTTGATAATAGAGTCGATGAATGCGAGTCCACGCCCTTTGCCCCCAAGCGAACCTTCACCGATTCTGGCGAAATTGCTGTAGTGATCAAATCGATCCTTGCGGAAGACAGCCACGACACCGCGGTTTTTCATCTTCCGGTATTTCACGATCAGATCGAAGAAGAGCTGACGCGCGGCCGGCAGATCGTCGATCGACGTGCAATGGTGATGGCGAATGGCGTTTGCGATCGGGAAAAGCGCTCGCGAATAGAGCCACCTGCTTATGTCGTTGGAACGGGCGTGGAAAAACAGAGACTCGGCCGGAATATCAAATATATGATATTGCATCTCCTTCAGAGAGCGGATTCTGGCGACTTCAAGCCCGGTAGAAGGGTCGCGCAACACGAAATCTCCAAATCCGAAATTACTCATAATGGCCTCTCCGAGATCGACCGGCAGCTTCTTTGAATTTTTGTCAATGAAAGTGCATCCGAGCTTGGCCACGGGTTCTCGGTTGGCAACCTCGCTCGATTCTATGATGACAGGGAGCGAAGAGTCTTTCGACTTGAGCCATTCTGTAAGCCGCAGACCGGCCTGGGCGTCTTTCTCACCCCCACGCTTGAAACTTACGTCGGTTATCACTCCGAGCATATTGCGGCCGAATCTGTTATAAAGTTCCTGCGCTTCTTCGTAATCACGCGCGAGAACAACCTTGGGACGCCCCCTCATGCGAAGCATCTGCTCATGCTCGTTAAGCGCTTCGGTCGAAAACTCGCGGCTTTGCTTAAGCAGAAACTTATAAAGAATCGGCATCACACTCGAATAGAACCTGACAGAATCCTCCACGAGCATAATAACCTGAACACCGACGTTGTTAATATCGAACTCGGCGTTCATTTTATCTTCAAGAAGCTTTATTATTCCTAACAGAAGATCTACATTGCCAAGCCACGAGAAAACATAGTCGATACCCGACAGATCTTCGTTCGAAAGACGTCGCGACACCTCTTTGCTGAAAGGCGTAAGCAATACGAGCGGAAGATCGGGATAGTCGCGCCGAATTACTCTGGCATCGGCCAGGGTGTCGGAGACATCATTACCGGGCATCGAGATAACAAGATCAAATTTCTTTTCAGCGAGAACCTCGAGAGCATGTTTCAGGGTCGACACTCGCGTAACGCGCGGAGGCGAGCTCAGATTCAGGCCCATATATTCGAAGAAAAGCTGCTCCTCGACGCGGCCATCCTCTTCCATCATGAAGGCGTCGTAGGGCGATGCAATGAGCAACACATTGAGGATGCGCCGCTGCATCAGATCCTGAAAGGCCGTTTCTTTTATATAGAGCTGGCTAAAGTTGTTTGTGTTCATTGCAATGCACTGTCAGACCACAAAAATAACAAAAAACGCTGACAGCGCCAAACAATATCTTTCAATTATAATGAAGTTACTGCGAATTATATATAACGACAGCGGAGCAATGCTGACTGCATTGCTCCGCCGGAAAATCAGATTTGATACTGCTTATACGCCAGCGAGCTTGAAGTTGATAGGCAGGGTATACCACACGTTCACTGCGTTACCGTTCATCTTACCGGGGATGAATTTAGGCAGGCTCTTGACCACGCGCTGTGCCTCACGATCGAGGTCGGGGTCTTTGCCACGCACTACTTTCACCTGACCGACAGAACCGGTCTTGGTGACAACGAACTGCACTACTACACGGCCCTGGATATTGTTCTCCTGTGCGGCGGCCGGATAGCGGATGTGGTCGGTAATGTATTTCAGAAGGGCGGCCTCACCACCGGGGAAGGAAGGCGGCTGCTCAACTGCGGTGAACACCTGGTTGTCGTCGTGCTTGACTTCGGGTTTCTTCTCTTCGACAATGACTTCGTCTTTATGTTCGCGGACAGTCTTTGTCAAATCGTCGGTACCTTTGTCGAAGTTGGTAGCGCCGACAGCAGTTTCAGTTTCCTTGATATCGTCCTGGCTCTTGATTTCCTCCTTGACTTCTTCATCAGCCACGAATTTAACCTCGGCCATCTTGACGGTATTAAGAATTTCTTCGGGAAGCGCCTCGGGTTTCTGTTCCTCGATACGCTGGGGTTCGTCTTCGGGTTCTTCCTGAACTTCTTCGGCAGCGAACTCGGCCATAGCCTGCTCGTTCATATCTTCGGGACGCGCTTCAACACTCTTGATAACTGTGTTGACGAGCAGACCGAGTCCGAAAAGGAGGCAGATAACGATAACGACAGCAATCATAGCGACGTTATGACGTTTCTCAGAACCCTTGCGAAGTTCATACGCGCCAAAGTCTTTGTTTTTGCCTTCAAAGACTATATCGCGCCATTCCTTTGATGAAAGATCTACATCTTTTGCCATTTTCGTGTTGGTTTACGGGTTTATATATCTGACATCAGGAATTACTTCGATTTGGGATGCTTCATGCGGTAATCGATGATCATCGCGGAGTCTACCTGATTCATATTGTCGATCTGGTAGCGCGAGATCTGATTGATCTGCATTTCATCGAGGGCACTGATCAGGCTTTCCCAGCGGGCCTCGGGAGTTGCTTTGATAACAACAACGGGGCGTTCGATAGTCGAGTCGTTGCGGATAGCTTTGGCTCGGGCCTGATAGATAGAGTCATTGATGTCGGCGTTGGGCGAGAATTCCTTGTTGTTCCACTTAACCTTCAGTTCGTCGATTTTGGCGAGAACCTCTTTGTTGCGGTCGTGGAGGATTTTGCGCACACCGCGCTGCATCTTGTTCTCATCGCCAAGGAAATATTCAGCCTGAAGGTTGTTCTCGGTGGCGCTGATAACGGGTTGACCAAAATAATAATACACTACGTTGACGGGATTGCCGTTGGCATCATGAATCACTTCACCAGTCTTGGTGTCGCGCTCAACGTCAACAATCATTGTAATACCTTCTGATTCTTTAGCTTTGTTCATCTCTGTCTCGTCAACTTTCTCGTTGGTCGGGAGAGTGATTTGCAGAGTCTGCGATTTGATCATCGTGGTACAAAGCATGAAGAATGTTATCAGAAGCATGTTCATATCCACCATGGGAGTGAAGTCCACATGGATATGCATCTTCTTCTGGGCGCCTTTTTTCTTTTTGCCGCCGTCTGATTGTTCAATTTGTGCCATAATGATTTACTCTTCGCTTGTTTTTAAAGCTGTCATGATGCTGAAGCGGTTCATCTTAAGAGTCTGGAGATTGTCAAGGACATCGTGAACAGTGTTGTAATCAGTGCCCTTGTCAGCCTTTACAGCAATACCTTCACCCTTCTTAAGGGCACTCTGAAGGTTGTCGCTGCCCGAGCTGTAGATGGCGCGCATCCAGATTTGGAATTCGTTAGGCTTCTCGAGATCGCGGTTGTCATTGATAGGAATACCAACTGCATTGCTCTCGATATTGCTCATAAACTCATCTTGCTTGGCCTGCGGCAGATCCAGAAACTCTTTGAGCTTCTGGAAAGGCACACCAAACATATTGATCTTGGTGAATGCCGTGACTTCGTTCTGAGTAAGCTCGACTTTCTGCGAGGGGTGGAGACGGTTCCATTCGCCGACGGCATTCTCGAGGATTGCCTTGCGGATGGGTTCGGTTGCCCATTCGCCACCGGCGACATTGGGATCAGCCTCACCGGCTACCGAGATGAATACCTTTCCATTGGGGGCCACAAGGATGCTCGCCAGGTTGGCGGTAGGCACCTTCTGCTCCGACACTGACGACGGGGTCAGCACGGTGACAGGCTCCTTCTGAAGGAAGGTAGAAGTCAGCATGAAGAAAGTAAGCAAAAGAACAGTCACGTCACTCATCGCGGTCATGTCGATGAGGGTGCTCTTTCTTTTAATTTTTACTTTTCCCATAGTTACTGTATATTCTTCTTATCAGGGGTTAGATACCTTATTTATATAAGTAACTTGGGATCAGTGAGTGGCCTGGAATGTCTGCACAATCGAGAAACCGATTTCGTCGATAGCGTAGGTGAGGTTGTCGATCTTGTTGGTGTAGAAGTTGTAGGAGATAACAGCGAAAGCACCGGTTGCGATACCGAAGGCGGTGTTGATAAGAGCCTCCGAAATACCGGTCGACAGCTCTGTCGAGTCAGGAGCACCGCTGGCGGCGAGGGCCTGGAACGACTTGATCATACCGATTACAGTACCGAGAAGTCCGACGAGTGTACCGAGAGTTGTCAGAGTGGCAACGATGGGGAGATTCTGCTGGAGAGCGGGCATCTCGAGAGCTGTAGCCTCTTCAACCTCTTTTTGAAGAGTAGCGACTTTCTGCTCTTTGGTGAGGGTGGTATTCATGTCCATCTCTTTGTAGCGGATGAGAGCGGCCGAAACAACAGCGGCAACAGAACCTTTCTGCTTTTTGCAGAGTTCCTGAGCGCCTTCGATGTCGTTTTTCTTGAGGCAGGCTTTCACACCGGCAACGAACTTGGCGATGTTGCCTTTACCTTTAGCGCTCGAAAGAGCGATCCAGCGCTCAACAGAGAGGACAATAACCGTCAGAAGAAGAGTCTGCAGAATAGGAACGATTACACCGCCCTTGTAAACAGTACCCCAAAGGTCAACGGGATGTCCGTCTTCAAAATGACTTTCTGCGCCGAACCAGAAAATGAACAGGAGAACGGCGACAACAAAACAAACGACAATCACAAGAAATGCGTTCTTGATGCCGGCAACTTTGCTGCCTTCAGCCGCAGCTTTCTTAGCGGCGGGCTTTGCGGTGGGCTTTTGAGCTTCCATACTTTTGGTAAATTACTTTTTTGATGTTTGTTATTTGGTTAAAGTTAATCTTTGTTGTCAGGCTGGCAAAACTATCCCCTTGACTAAGGTTCCAATGACGTAAGGACTCGTAATACGCGACGTCTGCTCATGGGTAACAGTTTTCGGGTATAGATTTAACTGCATTCTCTTTGAAAACGATCAAATCATAAGTTTCGTCTAATGACATTGCAAAATTAACGACATTTCTCAAAAATGCAAAAAATATCATTGACTTTTTATGATTTTGCGGCTGTCAGAGCGATGTCAGCGAGTTTTCAGATTATGGATAGAGATTAAAAAGTTATCCGTTTTCACTCTTTCCACCGGGCATCTGTCACGTGGAAACCTCCCAGCGATGATATGTAAGGATCAATGAGGGCCCATCTTGAGTTGTCGGCGGCCGAAAAAAACTTACGATGTATTGTGGTTTCAGTCCACCCCGTCTCTGTAGTCTCTATCCAGATCCGGTCTTTGCCCGCGACAGCCGACTCCCGGGCAACAAGAAGTCCGTCTTTAATGAAAAGTGTGGAATCTGACCGGCACGACGTCGCGCTCGCCGGCTCGAAATTTTTCAACCTCGTAGGAAGAAGAGTGAGCATGACGTCATCATTCTCCCGCCAGTAATGGGAGAAAAAGTCCAGTCTTTCCATATTGAAATATCTGATCGACGTTTTGTAAAGGCTCGGCGAGATGTAGCGCGGAATATTGTCGTAGAATACGTCCCCATTGGGAGAATCAAGAAAAAGTCTGACAATTTCTTCGCTCTCGTTGTAGAGTTTATTCTGCTCGACAACAGCAAAAATCAGATTGAAAAACACAAGAAATACTATTGCCGACTTCAAAATATGTCCTACACTCCGCTTAACAGGCCTGAACACTTTATTACCGACAGCAACAAATCCTATGCTACACAATTGAGTAGCATACCAAGCCATGCGCGGGCCGGTATAGAATTTGAAAAACAGGGCCGTAGCGGCTATCGACGATGCGAGAATGAATATAATGAGAGGTCTTATATTCGGAGCATCAACAAAGAGTTTTTTCATCCGGCGCCTGAAAACCAGATAAATCAGAAAGAGGCAAAGGCCGAAGAACAATGAATTACAGCCGACTCCATAAAATATCTTGCGGCCGAGAGACAGAAAGCGAAAATATGGCACCATATTTTCTGTCCGATACCACAACGCCGGAGATGCCACAATCAGCAGGAAGCCGACAACGAAACAGAGAAACAGGACGAACTCACGTTTCGCCGGACGATGGCGAGTCAGAGCCCATGTGGCTGTCAGCCCTGCGATGACTGGTACCGAAAAACCCTCATGCATCCAACCCGCGAGCAGTGCAATGCCGCACATGATCACAAAACGGCTCGTAGATTGCTTCTCTACTACGGCATTAAAGTTCAACATCCAATAAACAAACAGCAATGACAGAGCCGAAGGCCATACATAGTTCAGTGCAAAGATGACTGTGAACATATGTTCAAACCATGGCAAAGCAAAGTTAACCAGAAACACTATCACCCATGAGCCCGTCGATCCTCGCCTGACCTCAGCGAGCCGACACATCAGCCGTACAGACATCCAGATAAAGAATCCGCTTATTATCGAGAAGACTATCTTGGGGAGCAGGCCCAGAAAGACAGGCGACATCAGATTGCAAAGACGTCCGGTGTCATAGTGCCAGCGGTCCCAGCAATTCTGCCATATCGCGGCAGCTTTATCGAAAGGAGAAGTCAGCGATGCCGAATGAAACGAATAGAAATAGTCGTCGACACACATCGGAGTCAGCGCGAATATGGCGACATACATCATAACCACGACAATGAGCCATATATCGAATATTTGGCGGGATCTATTCAGTCGGTCTTCATTTTTCACAGCGCAAAGATAGCGAAAATATGTCAATCCATACAAGAGATCCGGAACAGCGGGATCAGCCGACAGAAAAAATGTTTTTTGCATTACTTTGCACGTTTTTTCAAAATTGGCTACCTTTGCAGCCAATTCTGTCACTACGTTCCTTACAATGAAAAAACAATTGTCGATAAAGAAAGGCCTGAGCCTGCCAATAGCCGGGGCACTGGAGCAATGGCCGTCGGCTTCCGCAATTACAACAGTTAAAACCAAGCGTGTGGCGGTGATACCCGACGATTACCCCGGGCTGGCTTTAAAAGCATCTGTCAGAGAAGGCGACCGAGTCGAAGCGGGAACTCCGCTGTTACACGACAAGAATGATGCCGATATCGCCATTGTCAGTCCTGCTGCCGGTAGTGTTGAAGCCATTGTCCGCGGAGAGCGCCGCAAGATACTGCGTGTTGTCGTGGACGTTGACGAATCGGGGGTAAAACCTGTCGCCGTCGACACGTCCGACATCCGCCGCGCCCTGAAGCTGTCAGGTCTATGGGCGCAGATGCGCCAGCTCCCTTATGCAATAGTTCCCCATTCAGAGAAAGAGCCGCGTGACATCTTCATTACCGGACTCGACACCGCCCCTCTGGCCACAAGTCTCGAAAAACGCGTCAGTTCCGATGCTCTCGTCAGAGGTATAGAGATTCTCTCGAAACTTACCAAGGGGAAGGTATACGTCAGTCGCGGAGAAGGTTCTGAAATGCCCGATATAGCCGGAGCTGTCATGGTAGACATCAAAGGGCCCCACCCGGCCGGAAACGTCGGCATCATGGTAAACCACATAGCACCGGTCAACAAAGGCCAGACGGTATGGACTCTCGACATCGTCACCGCGGCACGTATCGGAGAACTGTTTATTAATAAAGGTGTGGCCCGCCACACCTCTCTTGTTGCCGTGACAGGCCCCGAAGTCGCTGCGCCCCGTATGGTCGAGGCTCTCATCGGGTCGGAAATCAAACCGATTCTTGAAAAAGACCTTGAAGGGAAGAGGCATCATGTCAGGATAGTATCAGGCAATCTGCTGACGGGTGTCAGCGTCGGAACCGACGGCTTTCTCCGTTTCCCCTGGCGTCAGCTTACTGTGATCGCCGAAGGCGACGACATTGACGAATTTATGGGTTGGGCTACATTAAGCACAAAAAAAATGAGCTTCAGCCGCTCGTTCCCCGGCAGATTCCTTCACCGACTTTTCCGACCCGACGCACGTCTCAACGGCGGCCGCAGGGCAATGATAATGTCAGGCATATACGACCGGGTATTCCCCATGGACATTATGCCGGAACCACTTGTCAAGGCTTTCATCTCGAAGAACCTCGAAAAAATGGAAGCCCTCGGCGGCTACGAAGTCGCACCCGAAGATTTTGCCCTCGCCGAGGTTATCGACCCCTCAAAACTCGAGCTGCAGCGGATAGTCCGCGAAGGACTTGAGTATATGCGTAGGGAATTATAAATCCATAAAAACTTAATACAGTTCACCTGTGAAACCTCTAAGAAATATCCTCGACCGGGCAAAACCCCATTTTGAGGACGGGGGAAAACTCCATGCTTTCCGCTCGGTATTCGAGGGGATGGAGACCTTTCTCTATACCCCGCGCACGACATCGCAACCCGGCGGCGTCCATATCCACGACAGCATCGACTCGAAACGGGTCATGATAATCGTGGTGCTGGCTCTCATGCCCTGCCTCTTTTTCGGCATGTATAACACGGGCTACCAGAACGCACTCGCATCAGGAGCCGTAAATTTCAAATTCTGGGAACTGTTCGGCTATGGTTTTCTGGCCATACTGCCCCGCATCGCGGTGACTTACATAGTCGGCCTCGGAATTGAATTTATTGTCGCACAATGGCGTCACGAAGAAATTCAGGAAGGATTCCTCGTTACCGGAATCCTTATCCCGATGATATGCCCCGTTGAGACTCCGTTATGGATGATCGCCGTAGCTACCGCATTCTCAGTTATTTTCGTCAAGGAAGTCTTCGGCGGAACAGGCTACAATATCTTCAACGTGGCCCTCGTAGCACGTGCGTTTCTCTTCTTCGCCTATCCTTCCCAGATGTCGGGCGATTCGGTCTTCATCGCATCCGAGCCTATTCTCGGACTCGGCGGAACAGCCAGGTTTGTCGACGGTGTTTCCGGTGCAACCCCGCTCGCCCAGATTGCGACCTCTACAGGAGGCACTCCTGTTCTGCATAATGTCTCAGGCGAACCGTTAAGCTTATGGGATACGTTCGTAGGACTGATTCCGGGCTCATTCGGAGAGACGTCGACATTGTGTGTCTGCATCGGCGCACTGATTCTTCTGGCAACCGGCATCGCTTCATGGCGCATAATTGTATCGGCCATCGGAGGCTGCGCAGTCATGAGTCTTATCGCCAATGCTTTCGCCTCACCGCTCTATCCGGCTTCGATGTTGACAGTCGGCCAGCAACTTTGTCTGGGCGGATTCGCGTTTGCAGCTGTATTCATGGCCACAGATCCCGTCACAGCCTGCCGCACCAATGCCGGGAAATGGGTTTACGGTGCTCTCATAGGCTTCATGGCCGTTATAATACGAACCTACAACAACGGCTACCCCGAAGGAGCTATGCTGGCAGTTCTGCTTGCTAACGCCCTCGCGCCTCTTATTGACTACTGCGTTGTTCAGACAAACATCTCGCGCCGCATGCGCCGTCTGAAAGCCATAGAGAAAGGAGGTGAAGCATGAAAATCAATAAACAGAGTAACCTCTACACGATAATATATGTTGCTGTTATCGTGCTGATCGTCGGAGCTGCGCTTGCCATTACCTCTCTGAGCCTTAAAGACCGCCAGCAGGCCAACATCGACGCCGACAAGATGCGTCAGATTCTCGCTTCGGTTCACATAAGCGGCGAAGGCGACAATATCATCTCTTCATTCGAAAAGACCATTATAGCACAAAGAGTTTATGACGCTACAGGACGTCAGACCGGCGACAATGCATTTGCTGTAGATGTTGCTGCCGAGTCTAAAAAGAGCGACTCCGAGCGTCAGTTACCCGTATATATCGCCGACCTTGATGGCGCCATCAAATTCATTATTCCACTATACGGCAGCGGCTTATGGGGGCCGATCTGGGGATATATCGCTTTCGATGCCGACTGTTCGACGATATTCGGCGCCTATTTTGCACATCAAGGCGAAACCCCCGGACTTGGCGCCGAGATTGCCAAACCGGCGTTTTCGGATCAGTTCGACGGCAAACAGGTTTGGCATGACAGCCGCTTTATCCCTGTCGATGTAGTCAAAAAAGGCATGAAACCCGCCGAAGGGGCCGATTATGTCGACGGAATCTCAGGAGGTACAATCACCTCGCGGGGAGTTGCCTCTATGATAGCAAACTGCCTGACTCCATATCAGGATATTCTCAAGAATCTAAGCAATGAATTCAGCCATGGCGCAGAAAAACAATAACCTAAGCGTATTTCTTAATCCGCTGAGCCGCAATAATCCGGTTGTGGTTCAGGTGCTCGGCATCTGCTCGGTACTGGCCGTGACTGCCAAACTCGAGCCGGCCATAGTAATGGGAATTTCTGTTATTGCCGTGCTGGCGTTTGCCAATGTGATTATATCGCTGATAAGAAAGACTATTCCGGTGAATGTCAGAATAATCGTGCAGCTCGTTGTCGTCGCGGGGCTTGTAGTCTGTGTCGACCAGTTGCTTAAAGCGTTCGACTACGACGCCAGCAAACAGTTGTCGGTATTTATCGGTCTTATAATAACCAACTGTATTCTTATGGGACGCCTTGAAGCGTTTGCCATGGCCAACAAGCCGTGGCCTGCCTTTCTCGACGGGGTAGGCAACGGATTAGGCTACTCAGTTATCCTGATTATCGTAGGGTTCTTCCGCGAACTGCTCGGATCAGGCACTTTGCTTGGCTATCAGATTATCCCCCAGTCATGGTACGACGCCGGATACGTCAATAACGGCCTGATGATTCTTCCGCCGATGGCTCTCATAGTTGTCGCATGTATAATATGGGCGCAGCGCTCAGCGAACCCTGAACTAAATGAAGAATAACAGCTGTTTCTCATCCATCAATTTACAGAGCAATCAATAATGGAGAATTTCAATATTTTCATACGGTCGATTTTTGTCGACAATATGATTTTCGCATACTTCCTCGGCATGTGCTCGTTTCTGGCAGTCTCAAAGAATGTCAAGACCGCGCTCGGGTTAGGCGTTGCAGTGTCGTTCATGCTGACAATTACTCTGCCCGTCAACTATCTGCTTCAGGAATATGTGCTCAAGCCCGGCGCACTTGTCTGGTTAGGCGAGGAATTCGCCGAGGTCGATCTGAGTTTCCTATCCCTGATAATGTTTATAGCCGTCATAGCCTCGATGACGCAGCTTGTCGAGATGTCGGTCGAGAAATTTTCGCCGTCACTCTACGCTTCGCTCGGTATTTTCCTGCCTCTTATCGCAGTCAATTGCGCGATTCTCGGCGGCTCGCTGTTCATGCAACAGCGCGGCTTTGGCAGCGTGTGGACAGCTACCTGTGCCGGCGCCGGATGGGGCTTCGGATGGCTGCTCGCGATTGTTGCCATAGCCGCTATCCGCGAACGTCTTCAGGCCTACAGCAACATTCCGCGTCCTCTTCGCGGAATCGGAATCACTTTTATCATCACAGCTCTGATGGGCATTGCGTTCATGAGCTTCCTGGGCATCAAGATATAAGCAAATGGATTTACTGACAATTCTGGCCGATGTGGCCTCGACGACAATATTCTCCGGTGTCGGAATATTTCTGCTGATTTCGCTCCTGCTCGTCGCTATTCTACTGGTAGCGAAGCATTATCTCGTTCCTTCGGGGAAAGTGACTATTACGGTCAACGACGACCGCATCATCGAAGCCGATACCGGCAACTCTCTCCTGACCACTCTTTCGAACAACGGCATATTCCTCTCATCAGCCTGCGGAGGAAAAGGCAGCTGCGGACAGTGTAAAGTGCAGGTCATCGAAGGCGGAGGCGAAGTCCTTCCTACCGAGAAAGTTCATTTCACACGCCGTCAGCTCTCCGATCACTGGCGCCTTGGCTGTCAGGTCAAGGTCAAGGAAAACCTCGACATCAAACTTCCGGCGTCGGTTATGGACGTAAAAGAATGGGAATGTGAAGTCATCAGCAACCGTAATGTCGCAACTTTCATAAAGGAATTCATAGTCGCCCTTCCTCCTGGCGAGCACATGGACTTTATGCCCGGATCCTACGCGCAGATAAAGATACCGCCCTACTCTATGGACTACGACCGCGACATCGACAAAAGTCTCATAGGCGACGAGTATCTGCCGGCATGGAACAAATTCGGTCTGTTCTCGCTCAAAGCTAAAAACGACGAGCCGACAATACGCGCCTACTCAATGGCCAACTATCCTGCCGAGGGCGACCGCATAATGCTGACGGTGCGCATTGCCACTCCCCCCTTCAAGCCGAAGCCTCAGACTGGTTTTCAGGACGTTCCTCCAGGAATCGCGTCAAGCTATATATTCACTCTCAAACCCGGCGACAAAGTGAAGATGAGCGGCCCTTACGGCGACTTCCACCCAATCATCGACTCGAAACGCGAGATGATGTGGATCGGAGGGGGCGCCGGAATGGCTCCGCTAAGAGCGCAGATCATGCACATGACAAAGACCCTTCACACGACCGACCGCGAGATGCACTATTTCTACGGCGCACGCGCGCTCAACGAAGTGTTCTATCTCAACGATTTCCTCGAACTTGAGAAAGAATTTCCAAACTTCCACTTCCATCTCGCTCTCGACCGTCCCGACCCTGCCGCCGACGCCGCCGGTGTCAGATATACTCCGGGATTTGTCCATCAGGTTATCTACGACACCTATCTCAAGAACCACGACGCGCCCGAAGATATCGAGTATTATATGTGCGGCCCGGGCCCGATGAGCGCTGCGGTAAACAAAATGCTCGACTCTCTCGGTGTTGAACCTGAAATGATCCATTACGACAATTTCGGAGGATAAGCAATTATCGCTCCATCAGTTAAACGGCTGTCGCGCGACGTGCGGCGGCCGTTTCGCGTTTTTCGACCGTGGAATTTTCAAACAAACGGGCCGATATTTTCGTTTTTTTTTATAAAGACATAACCAACTTGAAAATTTTTTCATATATTTGTTAGCGAACAACCATCTTTTACCGCCATGGACGTTATTGACCGTTTTCTTAAATATCTCGAGGCAGAGCTGAATCTCTCGCCCAACACGGTCGGCGCCTATGGTCGAGACCTTCGTTCGTGGGCAGACTTCGCGACCGGCGGCTCGCCCCGCGAACTGCGCGTCGACGACGTCACCACCTCCGACATCCGGTCATGGCTCGCCCGGCAAAGCAAAGCGGGATGCGGAGCCGCTACTTTGCGCCGGAAAGCGCAATCCCTCAGGTCATTCTATAAATACCTTATGCGCCACGAGGGAATTAGCATCAATCCTGCGGCCAATATAATCCCGGCAAAAATGGCGCGTTCGCTGCCGGTTCAGATAAAAGAATCAGAGACCGTGTCGATGCTCGACAACATAGTCAGCGCAACAGATAATGACCCCGACAGCTTTACATCCGTCCGCGACTCGCTCATTCTTGAGATGCTATATGCCACCGGAATGCGCTGCTCAGAGCTGACCGACCTGCGTGACGACGCTGTCGACACCGCAGCCGCCACAATGCGCGTCGTCGGCAAGCGCCGCAAAGAGCGTGTCATTCCTTTCGGACGACCCCTTGCCGGAGCCATCGACAACTACCGGCAGCTGCGCAGTCAGATCGCCGACTCTGAAACCTCCACACTATTTGTCAGCCTCCGCGGTCGTCCGATGAACCGCCGCTCGGTCTACACAATAGTCCACAACGCGATGACTGAAGCCGGAATCCATGCCTCGCGGCTCAGTCCTCACGTCATGCGCCACTCATGCGCTACCGATATGCTGAACAACGGCGCCGACCTCAACACCGTCAGCCGTCTGCTCGGCCACGCCTCACTCGCAACAACTCAGATATATACACATCTGACCTATCGTGACCTTCAAACTAATTATGAACACGCGCACCCACGCGCAAAAAAGAAAGGAAACAACTATGGAACTTAACATCAAAGCCATCCACTTCGACACCAACGAACGTCTCGAACAGTTCATTGCCAAAAAAGCAGATAAACTCGAGCGACGCTATCCCGCCGCAACACTCATGGAAGTAACCCTGAAAGTGGTAAAGCCCGAAACGGCGATGAATAAAAATGCCATCGTAAAAGTTACCATCCCCCAGGAGAACGAGATGGTCGCCGATAAGACTGCCGACACCTTCGAAGAGGCTGTAGACCGCTGCCTCGACGCCATCGAACGCCAGCTCGAGAAAAACAAAAACGGCAAATAATGCGTCACTGAAGATAGAATTTCGGCGAAAAATTTGTAACTTTGCGCCGTCCAAAAAATTTCTGTCTTACTAACCAACAAAATCATGGTAGATTATAAATCGCTCGGTCTTGTCAACACCCGCGAGATGTTCAAAAAGGCCATCAATGGCGGATATGCCATTCCTGCCTTCAACTTCAACAACATGGAGCAGCTTCAGGCTATCATCAAAGCTGCCGCCGAAGAAAAATCACCCGTAATCCTTCAGGTCTCGAAAGGCGCCCGCAACTATGCCAACCCCACCCTTCTGCGCTACATGGCCCAGGGTGCAGTTGCCTACGCCAAAGAACTCGGCTGGGAGAATCCCCAGATTGTTCTCCATCTCGACCACGGCGACAGCTTCGAACTCTGCAAATCGTGCATCGAGAATGGTTTCTCGAGCGTCATGATCGACGGAAGCCACCTTCCCTACGAAGAGAATGTTGCCCTGACAAAGAAAGTAGCCGACTACGCCCATCAGTATGACGTTACCGTTGAAGGCGAACTCGGCGTTCTCGCCGGCGTTGAAGATGAAGTCAGCAGCGACCACCACACCTACACTGATCCCGAAGAAGTTATCGACTTCGCAACCCGCACAGGCTGCGACTCGCTGGCTATCTCGATCGGCACAAGCCACGGTGCCTACAAATTCACTCCCGAACAGTGCACCCGCGACGAAAACGGCCGCCTCGTTCCTCCCCCTCTGGCATTCGAAGTTCTCGACGCCGTCATGGAGAAACTCCCCGGCTTCCCCATCGTGCTCCACGGCTCGAGCTCGGTTCCTCAGGAATATGTCGAGACAATCAACAAATACGGCGGCAAACTCCCCGACGCTATCGGTATTCCCGAAGAACAGCTCCGCAAAGCTGCCAAGAGCGCCGTATGCAAAATCAACATCGACAGCGACAGCCGTCTGGCCATGACCGCAGCTGTCCGCGAGGTATTCGCCACAAAGCCCGGTGAATTCGACCCCCGCAAATACCTCGGTCCTGCCCGCGACGAAATGGAGCGCCTCTACAAACACAAAATCGTTAACGTTCTCGGCAGCAACGGCAAAGCCTGATAGCTCCGTCGAACACCCCCCTTTAACAACCGGGGCCGCGTCACTTCCGACGCGGCCCCGATTCGATTTTACAAGATTAAACATATACTATCGTAGTATCAGAAGAATGAAAGAGCCCGGCGGTGTGCCGGGCTCTTTGGTTACTGACAGTTTGAATTCAGTTATTTCACGAGGACTTTCGATACCGAAGTGCCGCGACGGACAACATAAACATTACCCTTTTCAGGATTGTCGACTCTGACTCCCTGAAGATTATAATAGACAGCTTCAGCGGCGTCGCCGGTAATTGTTCCGATTCCTGCCTCACCGGCTTCCTGCTTGAATTTAATGTCGGTCGACGCTCCCGGAACAGCTATGCTTACGGTTGTGTCATAGGGACGGGGCACTGTATTCAGCGAAGCTTTGACAGTTACCTTGACTTCTCCCTCGTTATCCCCGGCAACTGCATCGCATGAAGCGAACTCACAAGGCTTGCCGTTGAAGAGCAGGCGGAAATCCTCGGGTTTTGCATCGGTCTTGACAACGAATGTCTTCTCGCCGCCCTCTTTGGGAAGCTCGATGGTATTGTCAGTGCCGATAAGCTCGACATTGAAATAGCAGGCACCAAAGCCCATAAGAACACCAGAGCAACGGCGGTTGCCCTGACCGAGAGGAACCTCGTGAAGCATCTGATAGGCATCGTACATCTGGCCATCAGAAGAAACTTCCTTGAAGGTCATAAGTGATGTTCCGGGATAATCGGTGTTCTCCGACGAAAGATAGAGGAAACGAATCCAGTCGTTCTTGCGGTCGAATCCGGTTATCAGAGCAATGACAGGCGAATCGATGGTAACAGGCATATCGCTCAGGTCGAACATGATGCCCTGATAGTTTTCCTGATCGGCGTGGATAGAAGTTGTCGCTGTAGCGAGTTCATCGCCGACATAATTATACTGCACACCGGCAATTTCTTCTGTCTCCCATTTGCATATCGAAAGTTTCAGCTTCGAGTTCTCGCCTGCCTCCATAACGATAGCATTGATATAGACATACTTAAGGCCGTAGGGTTTCGACATCTGAGGAATAAGCGAGCCAATGCCCATAACAAAATCATCTTCATGCTCCTGCATTCCGAGAAGAGCCTCCCATGCACGGTCGACATCTCCCGAGAACTCTATGAGACGGTTATAAGCGAGAGTTTTCAGATTCGGATCAAAATAGTTGTAGGTAGCGAATCCGCCGGTAACAAGCGATCCGTCGACAGCTTCAACTTCACCGGCTTCTCCGCCGAAGCGAATGGCGGCATTGCCGCTGGCAGGATTATCGGGGTCGAGGTTCGAGTTCGTGGCTATTACCCAGGGGCCGTCGGTGTTCGGGCCGAACGAGGTAATGAGTTGCGGCAGAGCGGCAACTGTTCCGGTCGGATAAGCCGGCGTTGTCAGGTCTGACTCTGTCGTCTGCTTGATCTCGCCGTCAAGCCCTGTATAAGCCCACTCGGAAGCGCGGCCGTTGAACGAATCATTCTTCCATACATATTCGGTGTCGGGAGCGCCCATAAACATCGGAGATTTCGGTTCGAGCACGCCGGGAAGAAGTGCCGGATACAAAATACCCTCGGGAAGAGTGTATTTAGCTTCGGGATAAGGCACACCTACTGTTACATTATCGATAGCCACACGATAGCCGCCGGCGCCGACAAAGCGGAAGGCGAACTTGACGGGCTTATTGTAATAGTCTTTTATATCGATATAGTAGGGATTGAAGTCAGTGACTTCCGACTGCCCTATACTGGCTTTATAACGCTCTTCGGCGCTGACTTTCAAGGCCTCGTCGTAGTTGTTCCAGATGAGAGTCCAGTTAGCGCCGTCATCAGTCGACGCAAGCACTTCGAGACGGCTCAGCCAACCCTCGCCGTTCTCACGGTCTCTCAGCATGAAATAAGGGTTGTAGGCCATATAGAAATGGAGCAAATCGTCGGTCTGAGGCGTAATGGTGGGCGTCACGAGCCATTCATCACTTGCCTCGGGAGTTGCACCGTAATGGCACTGCACCATTGCGAAACAGGCTCCCCACGGGGTTATGGCGTTCAATCCGTTTGAGGGCATTGTAACCCATGTGAAATCGGTCGGATCGTCGGGATAAGGCTTGTTGGCGGGGTCGGCCTTAGAGATGTCCGACCATCCGTCCGGCAAATAATTGTTGTAGCTCTTATAGATGTAATCAGGGGTTGAGCCTCGGCCTTCAAAGCCTTCGAAAAACGTGTTCGGACGGTTTTCAGAGACAGCTCCGGCTGCGCATAAGACCGCTAACGCGAAAAAAACTTGACGTTTCATGTAGGTTAAAGATTAGATAATAACTTTAAGGATTTTATTGTCAATATTTATCAGATAGATACCTGCGGGAAGAGTTACCGAGCGCGGAGCATCGAAATAGTTGGTGAACACACATACACCGGCTACATTATATATTGCTCCGGCAGCGCGAAGAGTTATCTGGCGGCAATTGATCTCAATTGCCGAGTCTGCGCCGACTGCTGCTATTCCGTCATGCTGCGCTGCTTCAACTACGACTTCTATAATCTTGGATACGTTGTTGTCGCTGTTCTCGTCGAGAGTAGCGTCGGGGAACATGGCCGACACTTCATAGCGGTGAACGCCGACAGATTCGTCATTTGTAGCGCAAACGAACGAGAATTCAGCTGATTCTTCCGACATCAGACGGTCGCCGAACGAGGAATCCAGAGCAACACGGTCATTGTCGGTCACTTCACGAAGGACTACGGTGTAGCGGTTCGCATCATCGTCGGGAGTCGGCATGCTGCCGTTATTCAGCACCGTTGCCTTGATTGTGAACGATTCTCCGGCGACAACCTTGACCGGATCAGCCGAAATATCGGTAACGGCGAGATCATAATCGAGACCTGAACGGGCATTCGCCGTTGCCGGAACTGAAGCACCCTGCGCATTGTAAGCGATGGCTGTATATGAAACTGTGCCTAACGGAGCATTCATGTCGGTAAACGAAAGTGTCTGACCGTCGGCAATACCCTCAGTCCAGGTATTGATGACTTCGTCGTTGCGCTTGAGTTCGACTTTGTTGACATTGGCCGGAGCATCGGAGGTGTCAAGCGTCGGGAGAGTAAAGCTGACAACAATGTCGCGTGATCCGGGAGCAGTGTTCTCGGCAGTCATGCCGGTGATTTCGAGTGGGGTTCCGGGAGCGGTCACATCCTCAACGAGAAGATTGTCGACGGCATAAGTGTAACGGAGTGAATTTCCAATGCCGATCATCGGGAAATATGTTCCGGTTTCATCAACGCTGAATTCGGCCGAGAACTTCGTGTTGTCGCCGAATGCATTGATATGTTCGGTACTGCCATAAACAGTTGTCAGAGGAACTACATTCTTGGCCTCGGGAGCATCTCCGAGAGGCTGTTTCGTGAGTCCGAATCCGAACGGCATTCCATAATTATAGGTGTAATCAGGATACATCCAGTCGAAGGTGACTCTGTAGGTATGCTTGGCTTTAAGGCGCATGGCAGGCATGAAGATTCGCGGCTGGCTGCCGTTGCCCACCACGGTGAGATACGTGTTGCCGTCGGCGGTCGTCAGTGATGTTGTCGGATTATTAGCATTGGCCGATACGACAACGATGCCGGCATCTGCATAGTCGGTTACATCGGTGAAGTTTTCGCTGTAGGAATATGAGGGCGTAATTTCGAGAGGATCACCGCCATATTCGGTGTTTGATACGGCGCTTTCACCGTCGGTGCCATCATATACGACTGTGACATTGTAGGAGATCGGGCGCACAGGGCCTTCAGGAATCTCGTCGGTGACTGAAAGCTCTTTTGTCGAGGCTACGACAACAACGCCGTCGTTGACACGGGTAACTTTATAGGCAATCTTCGAGTCGTCATATTTTCCTCCGTTCTTACCGAGCGGAGCTTCCCATACGATAGTGGCATCGCGTCCGTCGAATGTCAGCTTGACATTCTGCGGGGCGGCGGGGGTGTCGGGGCCGACGAATACTTCTGTCGACACCTCGGGGCCATCACCACTGAGATTCGAACAGTAGACGGCTACAGAATGCGTGCCGGCTGTCGAAGCGACAGTAATATTGACCTCGCTGCCGCCATCGGCGCTGACATTCTTATGAGAGGTAGCTTCGCCATCAAGAAGAACGGTATATTTCGCCGACGTCAGGGCGGTTCCGCCGAAGGTCTTCGATGGCATCGTGAAGCTCAGGGCGATATCAGTTGAAGCGCCGTCATTAACTGCCTTGAGATCGGTGACTTCTCCGGGAACGGCGGCATCGAAGCTCGCAGGCGTATAGAGGCCGGCAAGGCAGGCGCCATTCAGCGAATAAAGCTGTGTTGCGGTCTGATCGCTGAGATCAATCGAATACAGGGCTGTTGTCTTAGTATAATAGCTATACGACGAAACATGAGCATATAGCATTTTCCCCGATGCAGAATCATAGCACATCGACTGAGGCACAATTTCGGTTACTTTCCAGTTAAGATTGCTTATCGGCGAACCGACATCGGTAAGAGTGCCGTCGGTCGTGGAAATCTTCTCAAGCTGACCGAATTGGGTAATACCCCACAGAGTGCCGGAGCTGTCAAATGAGAGACCGGTGATATATGATGTTGAAGTCTGTCCGATAGGGGTTATTGTTCCTGTCGAAATATCGAGCTTTCCAAGCTGAAAACTCAGTGCGTATAACGAGCGCGTTCCGCTCCAGAACCAGCCATAAACCTCGCCGGTTTTAGGATCGGTTGCAAGGTCGGTAGCTCCGCCCGGATATTGCGTTGACAGAGTCTTATTAGTGTAAGACCACTCTGATCCGTTCTTATCGGCAACATACATATAAGTGCCGTAATTATAACGTATGGCCACAAATTGACCGTTTGTCCATCCGGCAGACTGAACTTCGGTAACGCCGGCTAACTGGCCGCTGAAAGCATGCCAGTCAACCGCCGATCCTGACGTAGGAATATCGTAAACAGTTGCTAACTTAAAAGTCCAGGCAGACTGGTCGGACGGTGTATTGAAAGGGTAGCAATAAGTCCTTCCCGTCGGTAATTCAACAGCCTGGGCGGAAAACGCCGAAGCCGTCAGAAATGAAGCGGTGAGAATTGCGTAAAGTTTCTTCATAAAATTTATTTATTAGTGACAATTGTTGCAAAGTAACAATATTATCGGATTACTGCGCCAAATATAGATAAAAAAATCAAAATATACGCTTGATAATGCAAAAAACGCAATTACGCGCCGACTAAAAGGCCAATATTTCGGGAATATATGCAAAAAATGGCGCGCCGATCGGTCGGCGCGCCATAGACGGGGTTCGGAATATTTTTAGAAATTCTCGGCTTTAATCTCGAAAAAGCTCTGAGGATGGGCGCATACGGGGCAGGCTCCAGGAGCTTTCTTACCGACTACGATATGTCCGCAGTTGCGGCAGATCCAGATCGTGTCGCCTTCGCGCGAGAACACGATAGCCTGCTCGATATTATTGAGAAGCTTGCGGTAACGCTCTTCATGATGACGTTCGATAGCGCCAACCTGACGGAATTTGGCTGCAATAGCAGGGAAACCTTCCTCTTCGGCTTCGCGGGCCATACGGTCGTACATATCTGTCCACTCATAGTTCTCTCCCTCGGCAGCGTCGCGAAGATTATCCAGAGTTCCGGGAATGTCGTTTCCGTGGAGCATCTTGAACCAGAGTTTAGCGTGCTCTTTCTCGTTGTTGGCAGTTTCTTCAAAGATAGCTGCGATCTGCTCGAAGCCATCCTTACGGGCTTTCGAGGCATAGTAGGTATACTTGTTGCGTGCCTGCGATTCTCCGGCAAAAGCCTCGCGGAGATTCTGCTCGGTCTTGGTTCCTTTGATGTCTTTCATTTTTTTATGGGATTATGTTAGTAATATTTCTGTGACAAAGGTAACAATTCTACGGTTTCAATTCGGTTAAATATCTTTAAATAAGCAACGGCGGCAAAGACTTTGATATAACTCCCGATGTATCAGCACAAACCATCAGCCGGGCGGCTTCAGCCATATATACGGTAACAAATTCCGATAGCTCACTTTTCGGAGTAATTCACTATCTTTGCAGGTTGAAATGAAAAAGAAATTATCACTTGGCGAAATCGCCGAAATCATAGGAGCTGAAAAGCCGCGCCACCCTGAGCGCACCATTAGCCGATTGCTTACCGACAGCCGCAGTCTTACGGGGAATCACGATGAGACAATATTCATTGCCCTCGCCACCAGTTCTAACGACGGTCAGCGATACGTAGCCGAACTCTGCCGCGAAGGGGTCGGCGCATTCATTGTCAGCCGGCAGCCTGACGACATTAAAAATGCCGACGCCGATTTTCTCGTCGTCCCCGACACACTGAAAGCACTTCAGGCTCTTGCCGCCCGACGCCGCGGCGAACTCTGCGGAAAAGTTGTCGGAATAACCGGTTCTGCCGGAAAAACAACAGTAAAGGAATGGGCTGCACAGCTGATCGGAAATGGCCATAACGACACGCCAATCCGCATAAGCCGATCAGACCGCAGCGACAACTCTCAGATAGGAGTCCCGCTCACAATATGGCAGGCCGACAGTGATTCCGACGTTGTTATCGTTGAGGCAGGAGTGTCGGAACCCCACGAGATGGAACGTCTTGCCGCGATAATCAGGCCGGAGATAGGAGTGCTGACGGGCATCGGCCCCGAGCACGACAGCGGTTTTGCCTCACGTGAAGAAAAAGCAGCAGAGAAGTCCAGTCTTTTCAAAGACTGTAAATCGGTAATTTATCCGGCCGACGATATTATATGTGTCGGAGCGGTGAAAGCCTGCGGTGCTCCCGAGAAGATCGCATGGAGCCGTAAGCAGCCCGACGCCGATCTGTTCATCGACAACGAAACGGCGGAAGGCTTTTCGTTTACCTGGCATGGAGCCGGATATGACGTAACGACCGTGATAAACGGAAAAGAACGCGACAGTCTGTATGCCGCAATAGCATTGGCATTGGTTCTGGGAAGCGATCCCGAAGAAGTAGCCGAGAACGCGGCTTGCCTGAAAAGTGTTGACACCCGCCTTGAGGTTATAGATGCCGTAAACCGTTGCCTTCTCGTTCACGACCGCTACACGGCCGACGCCAACTCATTGGCTTCGGCCCTCGATTTCATGCGCCGCCGTCTGCGCAAACGCATGAGTCTGACGGCTGTTTTAGGCGACCTCGACGAAGGGAATTACGAAGATGTCGCCGAAATACTGCGCGACGCGGAGGTCGCCCGCATAATCGGTATAGGAACACGAATAGCAGCTGCCACCGACGCTTTCGATGGACTCAATGTCAAATTTTTCGACAATATCGACGGTTTTATCTCGGAAATGGGGCCTGAAGAGTTCCACGACGAATTCATTCTCGTTAAAGGAGGCGCCTTATCTGCCACAGACCGTATATGCGATATGCTTGAGGCGCGCCAGCATGAAACGGTGCTTGAGGTGAATCTCGAAGCCGTTCGCCGTAACTATAATTTCTTCCGGTCGAAGCTAAAGCCCGAAACGGGTATAGTTGCGATGGTCAAAGCGTTCGGCTACGGTGCCGGCTACTATGAGATTGCCCGCACGATGCAGGCCCAGGGCGCGGCCTACCTCGCCGTGGCCGCCCACGACGAAGGGGTCGACCTGCGCGAAAACGGAATAACAATGCCGATAATGGTTCTGAATCCGAAGGTTGTCAATTACCGCGCACTATTCGCTTATCGGCTCGAACCTGAGATCTATAGCTTCGAGATGCTCGAGAAGGTGATCGAAGAGGCGCGCCGCTGGGGTGTTACCGACTACCCTGTCCACATTAAGCTCGACACGGGAATGCACCGTCTGGGATTCATCGAAGAGGAAATTCCGAAAGTTGTCGAGATGCTCCACGGTCAGCCGTTCATTCGTCCGCAGAGCGTTTTCAGCCACCTGTGCGCTGCCGACGACCCCGCCGACGATGACTATACGCGCGGTCAGTTTGAATATTTCTACCGCTGCTGCGACACTCTTCAGGCCGGGTTCCCTCACCATATATTACGCCATATATTGAACACAACAGGCATTGTCCGCTTCCCCGACCATCAGTGCGATATGGTTCGCCTCGGCATCGGCCTTTACGGAATAGCGACAATGCACGACGGCTCAATGGACGCCCTTGAGCAGGTGTCGAGCTTCAAAAGCGTCATAATCTCGATACGCGACTGGCCCGCGGGAACGACCGTCGGCTACAACCGCCGCGGACTTCTCAAACGCGATTCGCGCATTGCCACGGTTCCGGTAGGATATGCCGACGGAATCGACCGCCATCTCGGCAACGGAGGTCTGAAAGTGTCGGTCAACGGTCATCGCTGCCCTACGGTCGGGAACATCTGCATGGACGTCATGATGATCGACGTTACCGATGTCCCGAATGTCAGCATAGGCGACTCAGTTGAAATTTTCGGCAGGAACGTGCCGGCCGATGATGTTGCCGAAAGCCTGTCGACAATAACTTATGAGGTGCTGACGTCGGTATCAACCCGAGTAAAACGAATCTATTACCGCGAATGAGCAATATCGTAGTCAAAGGAGCCAGGGTAAATAACCTGAAAGGCGTCGATGCTGAGATCGAGCGCGGCAAACTGACAGTCATCACCGGCCTGAGTGGCAGCGGCAAGTCGTCGCTGGCATTCGACACGCTTTATGCCGAAGGCCAGCGTAGATATGTCGAGAGTCTGTCGGCCTACGCCCGCCAGTTTCTCGGACGCATGGCGAAACCTGAGGCCGACTACATAAAAGGCTTGCCCCCGGCCATCGCCATCGAGCAGAAAGTAAATACGCGCAACCCGCGCAGCACCGTGGGAACTGCCACTGAAATTTACGACTATCTCAGGCTTCTGTTCGCTCGCGCCGGCCACACAATATCGCCCGTAAGCGGACGCGAGGTGAAAAAACAAAGTGTCGACGACGTTGTCGACGCCGCCGCCGAACTGCCCGAAGGCACACGCATAGCTGTGGCAGCCCCGATTATTCTGCCTGAAGGACGCTCCCTTTCAGCGCAGCTCGACATTTACCGCAAAGAGGGGTTCAGCCGTCTTGTCGACACATCGACCGGCGCCTTCAGCTCCATCGATGACATTCTCGCCACTGATAATACTGAGCAGAAACCTTCGCTTGCACTGCTTGTCGACCGCCTGACAGCGCCGCGCACTCCCGATGAGCGCAGCCGAATGGCCGATTCGGTAGAGACCGCTTATTTCGAAGGACGCGATACAGTGATTGTTCTCGTATACCGCAGCAGCGGTGTCGAACGCCATGATTACTCCAAACGTTTCGAAGCTGACGGAATCTCGTTCATAGAACCTTCCGACAGCCTTTTCAACTTCAACAACCCTTACGGAGCCTGTCAGCGATGCGAGGGATTCGGCCGCATAATCGGTATCGACGAACGCCTCGTGGTTCCAAACACGGCGCTGAGCGTCTACGACGACGCCGTTGTCGCCTGGCGCGGCGAGAAAATGAGCCAGTGGAAACAATGGCTTATATCAGTCGCTTCACGCGCAAAATTCCCAATCCACAAGCCCTATCAGGATCTTACCTCCGACCAGCTCGACTTTCTCTGGCACGGCGGTCACGGCACCGACTTCACGGGAATCGACGGTTTCTTCAAAATGGTTGAAGAAAACCAATATAAGATTCAATACCGCGTCATGATGTCGCGATACCGCGGACGCACCGTCTGCCCCGAATGCCACGGACGCCGGCTGCGTCCCGAAGCTCTTTATGTAAGAGTCAACGGCAAGACTATTTCTGACCTGACAGAGATGTCTGTCAAGAATCTCTCGGAATGGTTCGACAACTGGCAGCCGGATGGCGCCGAAAAGCAAATCACATCGCGCCTGCTGAAAGAAATACGTTCGAGGCTCCACGTCCTTGTCGACGTCGGGTTGGGCTATCTTACTCTCGATCGCCTGAGTTCTTCACTGTCGGGCGGCGAAAGCCAACGCATTAATCTCGCGACATCACTCGGCAGCAGCCTGATAGGATCACTCTACATCCTCGACGAACCGAGCATCGGACTACACTCTCGCGACACCGGGCGCCTTATCGATGTTCTCAAAAGGCTCCGCGACGCCGGCAACACGGTTGTTATCGTAGAGCACGACGAAGAGATCATGCGCGAGGCCGACAGGCTGGTCGACGTCGGCCCGAAAGCCGGACAACTCGGGGGGGAAATCGTTTGGACCGGCCCGACGGCCGATATTGACACTGCTGACGCCCCTCAAAGCTATACCGTCGGTTATCTTACCGGCAGGCTATCGATTCCGGTTCCGGTGCGGCGCCGTAAATTCGCCGACTATATTGAAGTTGTCGGCGCACGCGAACACAACCTCAAGAACATCGACGTGAAATTTCCTCTGGGAATCATGACAGCTGTCACCGGAGTAAGCGGCTCGGGAAAGTCGACGCTCGTGCGCGACATACTCTATCGTGCCCTTCGGCGCCATCTCGGCGAAGGGGGAGATCTTCCGGGGGCTTTCCGCGAACTGCGCGGCGACCTGAAGCGTATCGAAGCGGTGGAATTCGTCGACCAGAACCCTATAGGAAAAAGTTCGCGCTCCAATCCGGCAACCTATCTGAAAGCCTACGATGAGATTCGCAAACTGTTCGCCGACACCCAGCAATCGAAACAGATGGGATTCACCCCTGCCTATTTCTCATTCAACACCGAGGGGGGCCGATGCGAAGAATGTAAGGGAGAAGGAACGGTAACGATCGAGATGCAATTCATGGCCGACGTCACTATTCCGTGCGAAAGCTGCGGTGGCAAACGCTTCAAGCGTGAAGTCCTCGAGGTAGAATACCGGGGCAAAAACATCAGCGACATTCTCGACATGACCGTTGACGAGGCTATCGAATTCTTTGGCACGGCACAGGGCGCGACAGAAAAAAGAATAGTAAAACGGCTCCAGCCATTGGCCGATGTCGGTCTCGGCTACATTAAGCTCGGACAGAGCTCGTCGACCCTGTCGGGGGGCGAAAACCAGCGTGTCAAACTCGCATATTTCCTCGGTGGCGAAAAACAGCGGCCGACAATGTTCATCTTCGACGAACCGACAACCGGCCTTCATTTCCACGACATCAGCAAACTGATGGTCTCGCTCGACCGGCTCATTGAACAGGGCCACACAGTCGTTGTCATCGAGCATAATCTCGACGTAATAAAATGTGCCGATCACGTTATCGACATAGGGCCCGAGGGGGGTGACCTCGGCGGACAGCTCGTGGCCGCCGGCACTCCCGAAGAGATTGCCACTACCCCCGGCTCCTACACAGCAAAATATCTCAAAGAAAAACTAACAACAAAATAAACAACAAGATGAATCCCAAGGTCAGCATTATCATGGGCAGCACCAGCGACCTGCCCATTCTCAACAAAGCCGCTACATTTCTCAACGACATGAAGGTGCCTTTCGAGATGAGCGCCCTGAGCGCCCACCGCACACCTGCCGAAGTGGAAAAATTCGCCCGCACGGCAAAAGAGCGCGGAATCGAAGTGATAATCGCAGCTGCCGGCATGGCTGCCGCCCTTCCGGGCGTTATCGCCGCCATGACAACCGTTCCTGTTATCGGCATTCCTATCAACTCGACACTCGAAGGCCGCGACGCGCTGCTCTCAATCGTCCAGATGCCCCCGGGCATTGCGGTCGCCACTGTCGGCATCAACGGCGGCCTGAACGCAGCCATTCTGGCCGTGCAGATTCTTGCACTCGGCGACCCTGAGCTTGCCGGACGCTTTAATGCCTATCGTGCAGGGCTGTCCGAAAAAATCGTCAAGGCCAACAGCCAGCTTGCCGAAGTAAAATACGAATACAAGACGAACTGATTCTCAACGATATGAAACGCTGCTACGACACTTTTCAACGGCCGACAAAGACGGTCGGCGTAGGCGGAGTGCTTATAGGCTCTAATGGAGTTATTCCATTGCAATCTATGACTAACACGTCGACAATGGACACTGAAGCGTCTGTCGACCAGATCTGCCGTATCGCTGAAGCCGGGGCCGATATCGTCAGACTGACAGCTCAGGGGTCACGCGAAAGCAATAATCTCGGCATTATCCGCCAAAAAGTGCGTGAGCGAGGCGTTAATGTGCCCCTCGTTGCCGACATCCATTTTAACCCCGCAGCAGCGTTCGCAGCCATCGGTAACGTAGAGAAAATACGCATCAACCCCGGAAATTTCGTCGACCCCGGACGCGTGTTTAAGAAAATCGACTATACCGACAGCGAATATCAGTCTGAGCTGCAAAAGATTGAGACCAAGTTCGGAGAATTTGTCGACCGATGTGCCGAAACTGACACTGCCATTCGTCTGGGAGTTAACCATGGTTCACTTTCCGACCGCATTATGAGCCGCTACGGCGATACGCCGGCCGGAATGGTCGAGAGTGTAATGGAGTTCCTGCGCGTGGCGGTTGCCCGCAATTTCCTCAATATCGTCATCTCAATAAAGGCAAGTAACGTGGTTGTCATGGTCGAGACTGTTCGGCTGCTTGTCAAGGTAATGGAGAGAGAAAATATGCACTTCCCGCTCCACTTAGGTGTCACGGAGGCCGGCGATGGAGAAGACGGGCGCGTGAAAAGCGCCGTCGGAATCGGCACTCTCCTTGCTGAAGGAATCGGCGATACAATCCGTGTTTCTCTCAGTGAGGCGCCCGAGGCCGAGATACCTGTTGCCCGGATGCTTCGCGATTACGTCATGAGCTTCAATGACGCTCCAAGATTAGGGTCTGTCGAGGTCACGAGGAAACGCCGCAACAACGTGCCGGTTGTCTTAGGGCTTGATGCGGAAGCCAACTACAGCGACGACCGCCGGCCTGATATTTTCGACGAAATTCCTGGATTTGATGCGGAATCAATGCCTGAAACCATTCCGGAAGGAATGATAGTTGTCACTTCAGGCCATCGGAACTTCGCAGCCTCTGTGGCGACAGCAATAGCCGGCATTGACAACCCCGTCATTGCAAAAGCCTGCTACTCGGGGTTGTCGGCTGAGGAAATCACAATCAGGGCATCCGTTGATCTCGGACGCCTGCTGTTAAACCACGACATTGACGGTATCGCCATCGAAACCAACGGCGCGATGAGCCGCGAAGCAGAGGCCAATCTCGCGTTCGCGATACTTCAGGCCACGCGCCGGCGCATAACCCGCACAGAGTATATCTCATGCCCGAGTTGCGGCCGAACGCTTTTTGATCTCCAGTCAACTCTCGCAGCCGTCAAAAAAGCTACTGCCGGACTAAAAGGGCTTAAAATCGGTGTTATGGGGTGTGTTGTCAACGGCCCCGGAGAAATGGCTGACGCCGATTATGGCTATGTCGGCGCGGGCGTAGGACGAGTAAGCCTCTATCGGGGAAAGGAATGCGTCCTGAAGAACATCCCTTCTGAAGAAGCTATTCCGGCATTGCTTGAGCTGCTGCATGCCGACGGTCATCTGTAAGTTTCAACGGGCTATAGGCCGGTGGGCGCGACGCGCCGAGATGGCTCTGCATTCCGGAATTCTGGCCCGCGTGTCTGCCGACGCATAAGCGCCGAGCAGTTTCTCGTAGATATAGTCAGCGGCAACCTCCGACGGATGCTTCATATCAGCCGCATAGAAGCGATAGTCGCGCAGATCATCGATAAGCATCTCATAGGCCGGGAAATACTCAACCCCGGCCTTTTCTATTGCAAGATGGAGAACCGATTTCGAGAGAGTGTTTCCGTGAAGGCCGTCGGCAAGATGACGTATCGGACTGACCGTGAACACACACGGACACCCCGCAAGCCCGGTTATCTGTTCAAGATAATCGGCGACCTGCTCAACCGACAACAAGCGCCTGACAAACTCACGTTGCGGAAGCTTGTGACAATTGGCGACTATATTGTCATCGCCATGATAGTAGACCCATGCGGTGCCGAGGGTCACGAATAAAACCTTTGACTTCGATAAACTTTCATGAGCATCCGCTAGAGCGACATTTATTCGTGCAAGCGATTCTTCAGGCGTCTTAGCCGAAAAAGAGGTATTATGGTCAAAGGAGTGCCATAAGCCGTCTGGCCCCTGAAAGAGCTCTTCTATAGTATATGGTTTAGCTTCGACAATCCGCCTTAGTACCGCACAGAGCGATGCCGGATTGTAAAGAGGGCCAAACGGATTGACCATTACATCGAAAAGGTCGCGACGCAGACGCTCGGCCATATTGTCGGAAAAACATGAGCCGAGCAAAGCTACAGGTTTGTCATATCCCAGCAACGGAGATATAAATCTCGTGGTCTCTTCAGTCCGGAACCTCATCAGAACATCTGGTAATCGACAGAAAGCACTTGAAATTCTGTGCGACGGTTAACCTGATCGGCGGCCTCCTGATCTTCGGGCGGAAGATTGGATATATATTCCTCGGTCAGCACGTCCCCCTCCTTGAACTGAGGATAGAGCTTGTTGACACGCTTGGTGACAACCTTGGGACGGGATTTTCCATAACCCTGATGCTGAAGGCGCTCTGGGGCTATTCCCTTTGAAATCAGATAATCTATGACTGCTTTCGCGCGCCGTTCAGACAAATCAAGGTTATATTCCTCAGTGCCGACACGGTCGGTATGGGAAGCCATCTCGATAGTGATGTTCGGATTGTCGGCAAGAAGCTTCACAAGCTCGTCGAGAGCCTCTTCCGACTCGGGCCTGAGTGTAGCCTTATCGAAATCATAAAAGATATTCTCGATAATATTGGGCTTGTTGATACTCGCGAGAACAAAATCAATCTCATATTCAGCGTCTTCCTCGGCATTGTCGGCTGTAAACTCCTGTTTGGCATTAAGATAACCACGGCCACCGGCCATCATTACGTAGCTTACGCCGCGCTGAAGCGGGAATGAGAAGGAACCGTCGTCGCGAGCGACAGCTTTCTGGATAGATCCGTCGTTCCCAACGATGCGAATGACCGAATTAGGCACAGGTTCATCGTCGCGGTCGACAACCCAGCCGCTTATGTTGATCTTCAGATCGGGAAGCTCAAACGTATAGATATGGTCATAACCGCGACCGTCGCCACGGTTAGAGCTCATGTAGCCCTGAGGATGATCGGCTCCTGGAAGGAAAGTCATTCCGAAATCATCGGCTTCGGAATTGATCGGAGAGCCCATGTTGGTGACAGTCCATCGGCCCGAAGGCTGGAGCGTGGCGCAGAAGATGTCGAGCCCGCCCAGTCCCGGATGGCCGTCAGATGAAAAATACATTATGCTGTCGGTCAGCATATACGGAAACATCTCGTCGCCGGGCGTATTGATGTCCGTGCCGAGATTTTCAAGAGAGCCCGACCGCTCTTTAAGATTTATGCGCCAGATGTCTTTGCCTCCGGTTCCGGGCATATCCGACGCAAAATAAAGATAGTTGCCGTCAGGGCTTACGGCCGGATGGGCGTAGCTCGACACCGTATCGGCGGTAATCTCGAATTTAACCGGCGCGCTCCATTTGGCATCGCTTCGCTGAGAGGTATAAATCTCAACACCGGTATTGGCGTTCGGCTCACGGCGCGCTTTGGTGAGATACATTGTCGAACCGTCGGGAGAAAACGACATGATGCCCTCGTCAAGCTCCGAGTTAAGTTCCCCCTCGACAGGCTCAGGACGTAGACGGTTGCCCTGCTCGTCTTTCTTCGACATCCAGATATCGGATTTCTTCATTCCGGTTATCTCGCTGCGCTTGTCGCCGGTAACTTTTTCATTGGTGGTCGTAAAATAGAGTATATCGCCGTTGAACATCGGCGAAAAATCCGCACGACGCGAATTCAACAGCTTGTCCTGTCTGACAACCCAGCGCGTTTTGTTCTTTTTAAGCGCTGCCGATGCTTTGGCTCCCTCAAGCCCAGATAGAGCAACAGGATTGGAGGGCGACAGCTCAAGAAATTCTTCATAGGCTTTTATTGCCGGCACATATTTGCCCTCGGCATGAAGACTCTGGGCGAGATATAACCTGGCCATCGAATCTGTAACCCCATATCGGATTGCATTCTGATATGAGGCAGACGCTCTGGCTGCCATATTGAGCTTCTGATAACATTTGCCCATTTTATATGCCACTTCGCCACGCTGAGGGCGCTGCTCGCGCTTTGTCAGCTTGTTATATATCTTGCGATAGGTTTTAGAAGCATCGTAATATTCACCGCGGGCCATCTGCTCATCGGCCACGGAAAGTTTGGCTCCTCCGCAACCTGTTAAGGCGCTTCCCGCGACAGCAATCACTGCCGCCCATATTATTAGTTTTTTCATACCGACTTATTAACGCGCGCGAGGTACAATTTATTGTTGAAGCGCTTGAAAAGGCTGCAATTGGTTAATTATTGTTAATTATCCACAAAATGTGCCCGAATAATTATGTTGTATAACATAAAAGTTATACCTTTGCACTGTGTTTTTCATGGTATTAGATTTAAGGTTAAAAGGATTATTCGTCGTGACGACGAATAATTTTTTTTGCCCGTCCAATTCTGATACCGGTGAACCGGCAGGCCAATATTGAGCAGACAGGAACAATCGGCAAAATTGCCACGTGAGCGATTTACGTTTGCAAATTTGTTTGCATTTGTGAAGGTTTATTACTACTTTTGCACTTGATTACGTCTCTTTAATAAGGCGCACGCCTTTCCCGAATTATGGAACCCTTTCACATTGCTCCTGAATCTTTCAACCCCGATACTATAGACTTCGGCAACACAACAATGCTCGAAGATCCCGACTACGAGCGCCGGCAGCACGATCTACAGCCTGAAGCCCCCAAAGAAACCCGTCAGACAGTCAGACGACAGGCTAAACCACGTGTCAAAGCCGACACGCAGAAATCAACCAGCCGGAAAGCCGAGCCCTCAGCCCCTGCCTCTCAATCACAATCGAGAACTCTATCGGTCAAACCGGCCGCGTTCTCAAGCTTCTTCAGCGACGGACGGTTCAGAATCTTCGCCGGAATTGTTCTTGCTCTTGTCACAGTATACCTTCTCGCTGTTACGATAAGCTATTTCAACACCGTTGCGCACGACCAGAGCCTGACCGGAAATAACACCTGGGAATCACTTGTCGCCAAAACCGGATCGGTCAAGAATCTCGGAGGACCGCTGGGTGCATGGGTAAGCGATATGCTGATAACGCGCTGGCTCGGTGTCGGAGTTTTCGTTCTGATTCTGTATATGACTCTGGTTTCACTGTCATTGCTTAAAGTCAGAAGCATCAACTTCTGGAGCCTTACATTCCGTTCGCTGTTGACGATAATAGCCCTCTCGACAGTGGTCGGACTCGCCACATGGGAGTTTGAATCCCCTATAATGTGGGGAGGCGCCCACGGGCATTTCCTTAATGAAAAAATGATTGAAATAGGAAGGCTACCGGCAGCTATCGGCCTGTCGCTCATCATGATTGCCGCTGTCACTGTAGTCTTCCTCAACGACCTGAAACATGTCTACGGCATCTTAAGCGAGAAGATGGCTGAACGGGCTGCCAGAAATGCCGAACGGCGCGAATTGAGACGTCAGGAAGAGGCCCGTAAGGAAGCTGCCCGAACCGCTCGTAAAGAAGCGGAACGCACTGCCGTTATGTCAGCGGGAACTGATGATAAAAAATCAGTCAGCAATAATAATCAGGATACCGACAACATTGTAGTCGGCACCATTGACAATCAGATAGAAAATAAATCTGACCCTGACCCTGACACCTCTTCAGACGAGAATGATAATGAGGCGGAAATCGACATGGTTCCGACGATCGGAGATATGACAGTGGAGTCGAAAGACATCGAGCAGGCCGATGTGCTCAAGATTCCCGAGCCTGTGATCGCTATCGGAGATTCGGCTTATGATCCGCGTGCCGACCTCTCGCGCTATCAGTTCCCTACTCTTGAGATTCTTCATGAACCCAAGCAGCGCACCGCTGCAACGATCGATGCCGAAGAGCAGGCTGAAAACCAGCAGCGCATCACGAAAACTCTTCTCGACTACGGCATCCCGATTTCAGATATCCGTGCCACTGTTGGCCCCACGGTCACCCTTTATGAGATTGTTCCCGTCGAGGGCGTCCGCATTGCCAAAATCAAGCGGCTCGAAGACGACATCGCAATGAGTCTGGCGGCCCTCGGAATCCGAATAATAGCCCCTATTCCCGGAAAGAGCGCGATCGGTATAGAAGTGCCGAATAAAGACCCCCAGACAGTACCGATCCGTTCGATACTCGGCTCCAAAGCGTTTCAGGACTGCAAGATGGAGCTGCCTATGGCAATGGGCAGCACAATTTCGAACGAAGTGTTCATAGCTGACCTGACAAAGATGCCTCATCTGCTTGTTGCGGGCGCCACCGGCATGGGTAAATCTGTAGGCCTGAACACTATCATTGCGTCGCTGCTCTACAAGAAACATCCTGCCGAACTGAAGTTCGTGCTCGTCGACCCGAAGATGGTCGAGTTCAGCCTCTACGCACGGCTTGAACGCCACTATCTCGCTAAACTTCCGGGTGAAGACGATGCAATCATAACCGATCCAGCCAAGGTTGTGGCCACCCTTAACTCTCTCTGCCTTGAAATGGACAACCGTTACACTCTGCTCAAGGATGCCGGTTGCCGAAACCTCAAAGAGTATAACGAAAAATTCGTCACGCGGCATCTTAACCCGGAACGCGGACATCGATTCCTTCCTTACATAGTTGTAGTGGTCGATGAGTTTGCCGACCTTATAATGACAGCGGGAAAAGAAGTCGAGACACCCATAGCACGTATAGCACAGAAAGCGCGTGCGGTCGGAATCCACATGATACTGGCCACCCAGCGCCCGTCGACCAACGTTATCACAGGCGTCATCAAGGCGAACTTCCCGGGCCGAATAGCTTTCCGAGTATTCCAGATGGTCGACTCGCGGACAATCCTTGACAGGCCGGGAGCCAACCAGCTCATCGGCCGCGGCGACATGCTGTTCAGCAATAATGGCAAAATCGACCGTGTTCAGTGCGCCTTCATCGACACAGACGAAGTTGAGAGTATCGTCAAATATATCGACGAACAGATGGGGTACGACACTGCCTACGAACTGCCCGAATTCATTCCTGACGACGTTGACGCGTCAGGAATGGGTTCCGTCAACGACCGTGACAGTCTCTTCGAGGAAGCTGCCCGTTTTGTCGTTCAGAGCTCAACGGCTTCGACATCGTCGCTGCAGCGCCGCTATTCAATCGGATATAACCGTGCCGGAAAGATCATGGATCAGTTCGAAGCTGCCGGAATCGTCGGCCCGACAAACGGCGGCAAGCCCCGTCAGGTTCTGATGGATCCGATGCAGCTCGAACGTCTTCTTGAAATTGCCAACTGACCGATACAACATTGCGCCACCGATCCACGTTAATATATCAGATATGAAACGCCTACTGACATTACTAACAGTACTCGCCACAGCCGTCATCATATCGACGGCCGCAGACAACGCCACCGCGCTGCTTAACAGCGTGGCTTCCCGCGTCAGAAGCGCAAAATCTCTTGACATCTCATTCAAGGCATCAGGCTCTTCAGGCAAACTCCTGCTTGCCGGCGACCGTTTCAGGATGACCTCATCAGAAATGACTGTTTGGTACGACGGACACACCCAGTGGGCCTACAGTCCGTCGACCGGTGAATGCAATATAACGACTCCCACTTCTGAGGAATTGGCTCAGATCAATCCGTTTGCCATAGTCAAAGCTCTCCGAAACAACTTCACGGCAAAGATCGTCGCCAGCGGAAAAGGCACGTCAACTCTTTTGCTAACAGCTAAAAACAAACATTCTGACTTCCGTACCGTCAGAATGACTGTCAATACCGCCACAAATCTTCCTACGGCTATCGACCTCACTGACCGGGTCGGACACGTCACAAAAATATCTGTAACGTCTGCCCGAATAGGAGCCACACAGCCCTCATCGGTCTTCACTTTCGACAAAAGAAAATATCCGCGAGCCGAAATCATCGACTTGCGCTAACTCATAACCTGAATCACTTCAATGGAACACAAAACCAAATGTCTGATAATCGGCTCCGGCCCTGCCGGATATACGGCTGCAATCTATACCTCACGCGCCAACCTGTCCCCTATCCTCTTCGAAGGCACTCAACCGGGCGGACAGCTGACTACAACAACTGAGATTGAAAATTTCCCGGGTTACCCCGAAGGCACTTCGGGATTCGAGATGATGGAAGATCTCGGCAAACAGGCCCGCCGCTTCGGCGCCGACGTACGCAGCGGCTTCGTTAAAAGCGTTGACCTTTCACGACGTCCTTTCCGCTGCGAGACAGCAGAAGGCGACACAATCATTGCCGACACTATCATCATCGCAACAGGCGCATCGGCAAAATACCTCGGTCTGCCCGACGAACAGAAATTCATGGGCCAGGGCGTATCAGCCTGCGCGACCTGCGACGGCTTCTTCTACCGCAACAAACGCGTCGCCGTTGTCGGCGGCGGCGACACAGCCTGCGAGGAAGCCATGTATCTTAGCAACATTGCCAAAGATGTATTCATGATAGTCCGCAAGAACTATCTGCGCGCATCGAAAGTCATGCAGCAGCGTGTTTTGCAGAAAGGCAACATCCGTGTTCTTTTCGAGACGCAGACAAAAGGGCTCTACGGCGACGACGGCTTCCTTAAGGGCGCACACCTTGTTGAAGCCGAAGGAACACCGAGAGAACAGAAAATGGATCTTGAGCTCGACGGCTTCTTTCTCGCCATCGGCCATAAGCCGAACACCGACTTCCTCGCCGGCCAGCTGAAACTCGACGAACAAGGCTATATCGAAACTGCAGGAAAGACCACAGCCACGAGCGTAGAGGGAGTGTTTGCAGCCGGCGACGTCGCAGATCCGCGCTACCGTCAGGCAATCACCGCCGCCGGAAGCGGCTGTCGTGCTGCCCTCGATGTCGAACGATTCCTGACCGAACACTCGGCCTGAGTCCCTGGCCATGGAGACTAACTCCAAGGTCTACAAATGGTCGCTCATAGAGCGATTGACTGTCACCGTCCTCAACTTCGGCGGTAACATTGTGCTTGCACGCCTTCTGACAACCGCCGACTTCGGCCTGCTTGCCATGATCGCCATCTTCACCTCGATAGCCTACGACCTCTCGAGCTGCGGTTTATCAGACGGTCTCATCCATAAGAAAAGTCCGACAGCCGACGATTATTCGACAGTTTTCGTATTCAACGCCGGCGTTGGCTTCATCTTCGGCACACTGTTTTTCGTCGGGGCGCCGTGGGTAGCCGCATTTTTCGGTCACAACGAGTTGATCGGAATAATGCGCGTGCTCGGCGTATGCTTTTTCTGTCAGACAATGAGCTTTGTTCAGGAAACGCGCCTGCGCAAAGAGCTGAAAATGAAGAAGGTCGCACTCGTCAGAATCGGTGCTACAGTCACTTCGCTTGCGTTGGGAATTTTCCTTGCCGCAAACGGCTTCGGCTACTGGGCACTCGTGTCGACCCAGATTCTGCTGTCGTTCTTCCTCTTCATATATTTTGTAGCCGCAACGCGCTATTTCCCGCGAATACGCTTTAAGGTCAGAGCATTCAAAGAATTCTTCTATTTCGGGATCCACCTCATGCTCGCCTACCTCGGCAACATTATAGGCAAGAACGTCAACACCTTCGTGTTGGGAAAATTCTTCTCACCATCAACCTCCGGCGTCTACTATCAGGGCGCCAAACTTGCCAATGTGCCGTTTGCAGTCACTGAAACCTCGATCAACTCTCCATTTTTCGTCATAGCCTCCAACGAAAACGATAAAAAACGTCAGCGTTTTCTCATCCATGACATGCTGTCGACCATCGTCGCCCTCAACGGAGCAATTCTGATGCTCATGCTTGTTATCGCCCGTCCGGGGATTGAAGCACTATACGGTCAGAAATGGATTGCCGCCGTTCCCGTGTTCCGGATTCTTGCCCTGTTCGAATTTCTTGCAGGTCTGAAATACTATTTCCACAGCGTCTGCAAAGTCCATGCGCGGACAGTATTTATCCGCAATATGTCGTTCGGCGAAGTAGCCATACAGCTTGCGTTGCTTGCCATATTCTACCGCCACGGCCTCATCTGGATAGCATGGACTCAGATCGGCGGAGTGGCCGTCAGCGTACTTGCCCACACAATACTTTTCACACGCCTGAACGGAATGAGCATAGGACGCTTTATCGCAACAATAATAAAAGCCATGGTTCTGCCCGTTGCCGGAGCTGTAGTAGCCGCTACCGTCGGATACGGAATGGCGGCGGCCGGCGGCATCCATCCTCTCGTCGAAAGCCTCATGATCATCGTTACATTCTTCGGAGCCATCATCGGCGCCGGCGAGCTCTTCCGCCCACCCCTCTACATAGCCGTCAGATCGCGCCTCTTCCACCGCCAATCCGCCTGACAGCCAAGAATTAGCGAATGAAAATACATACACAGCGGGGGCACGTCCGAATGGAGGCGCCCCCGCTGTGTATGTTGTGGGGATCAGCGATTGTCGCGCTTACGGTCGAGATGGTCGAGGATGATCTTGCGGAGTCGGATGTGATGAGGGGTCACTTCGACATATTCGTCTTCCTTGATATATTCGAGCGCCTCTTCGAGTGAGAAGACAACGGGGGGCACTATCCGGGCTTTGTCGTCGGCACCGCTCGCACGCATATTGGTGAGTTTCTTAGACTTGGTCACGTTGACGACGATGTCGTTGTCCTTGGCGTTCTCGCCGACTACCTGACCGGCATAGACTTCTTCCTGCGGGAAGATGAAGAAACGGCCGCGATCCTGAAGCTTGTCGATGGCGTAGGCGTATGCTGTTCCGGGCTCAAGAGCGATCAGCGAGCCGTTGGTGCGCCGTTCGATGTCGCCTTTCCAGGGCTGGTAGTCGAGGAAGCGGTGCGACATGATGGCTTCGCCGGCCGACGCTGTCAGAACATTGTTGCGCAGTCCGATGATGCCCCGTGAGGGAATATGGAATTCGAGATGGACGCGGTCAGCCTGAGTTGTCATAGAAACGAGATCTCCGCGACGGCGTGTCACCATGTCGATTATCTTGCTCGAGTATTCTTCGGGGAGATTGACCGACAGAAGCTCGACAGGCTCGCACTTTACACCGTCGATCTCGCGGATAATGACCTGAGGCTGACCTACCTGAAGCTCGAAGCCCTCGCGGCGCATTGTCTCGATGAGCACACTCAGATGGAGCACGCCTCGGCCATAGACAATCCACTGGTCTTCGCGGTCGGTTTTGGCCACACGCAGCGCGAGGTTGCGGTCAAGCTCTTTCTGAAGTCGCTCCCATATATGGCGTGAGGTGACATATTTGCCGTCGCGTCCGAAGAAGGGGGAGTCGTTGATGGCGAAGGTCATCGACATTGTGGGTTCGTCGATGGCTATGCGCGGCAGAGGTTCGGGATTCTCGACGGTCGAGACTGTATCGCCGATTTCAAAGCCTTCGATTCCGACCAGTGCGCATATATCGCCGCTGTCGACACTCTCGACGCGCTTGCGCCCCATTCCTTCGAAAACGTGGAGTTCCTTGATGCGCTGACGCGAGACTGTGCCGTCTGATTTGCATAGACCGATGTCCATTCCCTCGCGGAGGGTGCCGCGGTGGACGCGGCCGATAGCGATACGGCCCACATAGTTGCTGTAGTCGAGCGAGGTGACGAGCATCTGCGGGTCACCATCGAGGGTTTTCGGGGCGGGAATATACTTTATAATGGCATCGAGAACGGCATTGATGTTGTCGGTGCGCTTCGAGAGGTCGGTGGTCATCCAGCCCTGCTTGGCGCTGCCGTAGATTGTCGGGAAATCGAGCTGATCTTCAGTGGCATTGAGATTGAACATCAGGTCAAAGACCATCTCCTGAACCTCGTCGGGACGGCAATTTGGTTTGTCGACCTTGTTGATTACGAGAATAGGCTTCAGGCCGATCTGAATGGCTTTTTCGAGCACAAAACGCGTCTGGGGCATCGGCCCCTCGAAGGCGTCGACGAGCAGAAGGCAGCCGTCGGCCATATTGAGCACGCGCTCTACCTCTCCGCCGAAGTCGGCGTGTCCCGGAGTGTCGATAATGTTGATTTTGACGCCGTTGTAGTTGATAGAAACATTCTTTGAGAGGATCGTTATGCCTCGTTCGCGCTCGAGGTCGTTGTTGTCGAGAATAAGCTCGCCTGTTTCCTGATTGTCGCGGAAGAGGTGTCCGGCCATCAGCATCTTGTCGACGAGAGTTGTCTTGCCATGGTCGACGTGGGCAATGATGGCGATGTTACGAATGTCTTGCATACAATTAAAACGTCTAAGTTTCCTTTTTCAGGCCACAAAGGTACGGAAAAAATCCCGAATGAGAGAAAAATCGCTAACTTTGCAGCGAATATGAAAGATAACAAAAAGATTATTCTGGGAATCGAATCGTCGTGCGACGACACTTCGGCGGCCGTTCTCGCCGACGGCCTTCTTCTGAGCAATGTCATTGCATCGCAGGACGTCCACGCCGAATATGGCGGCGTTGTTCCCGAACTCGCCTCGCGCGCCCATCAGCAGAACATAGTCCCTGTCGTCGATGCCGCCCTGAAGCGTGCCGGAGTTTCCAAGGAAGAGCTCGACGCGATTGCCTTCACCCGCGGGCCCGGGCTGCTCGGGTCATTATTGGTCGGCACCTCATTTGCCAAAGGAATGTCGCTCGGACTTCGCATACCGCTTGTCGACGTGAACCATCTTCAGGGACACGTGTTGAGCCACTTCATACGCGAGACACCTGACGACGAAGTGCCTGAATATCCTTTTCTCTGCCTTCTTGTCTCCGGAGGAAACTCACAGCTTATAGTAGTCCGCTCCGACAGCGACATGGAGATAATCGGCCACACCATCGATGACGCTGCCGGAGAGGCTTTCGACAAATGCGCCAAAGTGATGGGCCTCCCCTATCCCGGCGGCCCTGTCATCGACGCTCTTGCCGCCGAAGGCGATTCCGGACGCTTCAAATTCGCCAGACCTCATATCCCCGGACTCGACTACAGCTTCAGCGGGCTTAAGACCTCGTTTCTCTACACCTTGCGCGACGCCGTAGCCGCCGAACCCGATTTCATCGAAAAAAATAAAGCTGATCTGGCCGCTTCGCTTCAGGCTACAATCATAGCCATTCTCATGGACAAGCTCGACAAAGCCGTAAAAGAAACAGGAGTCAGGACTGTGGCTATCGGCGGAGGCGTATCGGCAAATTCAGGAGTCAGGAATGCCGTGGCCGATTACTGCGCCGCTCGCGGCCTTCGCGCCTTCATCCCGAAGCGTAAGTTCACGACAGACAATGCCGCGATGGTGGCCATTGCCGGATACTATAAATATCTGCGCGGAGAATTCTGCCGTTACGAAGAAGTTCCATACGCGCGGATCACAATGAAAGATCAATGAAAATTGCCATAGTAGTTATCGGCGACGAACTCCTTTTAGGTCAGGTCGCCGATGTCAACAGTTCGGAGATAGCGCGTCGCTTCACGCCCTACGGGGTCACGGTTGAATCGGTTGCCGTTGTCGGTGACGACGGAACTGCCATGCGGCGTGCGATAGCCGACGGACTTGCCCATGCCGACGCCGTGATCACAACAGGCGGACTCGGCCCGACACGCGACGACATAACCAAATCCGTAATGATGGAAATTTTCGGCGGAGAACTCTACCTCGATGAAAATATGCTCTGCAATGTCGAGGATGTTTTCCGTCGCCGTGGGCTGAAGCTCAACGAGCTGACACGCACACAGGCCATGGTGCCGACGTCGTGCACTCCGATCGCCAACGCAGTCGGTACGGCGCCGATAATGTGGTTCGAGCGTGATGACAAGGTGCTCGTGGCAATGCCCGGTGTGCCGTTTGAGACCCGCGAGATGCTTGGCCGGGAGGTTGTTCCCAGACTATTAAGACGTTTCGGCATCGAAATCTCTGAAATAGCTCACCGCCACCTGATCGTTACGGGCATAACCGAAAGCGATCTTGCCGAACACCTTGCCGACTGGGAAGACAAACTGCCCGAGAGCTATCATCTTGCCTATCTGCCGACACCGGGCATCATACGCCTGCGCCTCGACGGGCCTGCCGGAGAAAAGATCGACAGTCTTTTCGCGGGATTAAAAGAACTGACTGCCGGATATGCCATCGCCGAAGAAGACCTCACCATAGCCCAGATTCTGCTGAAAGAGGCCGTCAGGCGCGGAGTGACATTCGCCACAGCCGAAAGCTGCACCGGCGGCAATATAGCCCGCTCAGTCACCCAGATCCCCGGCTCGTCGGAAGCATTCAAGGGCAGTGTAGTCGCCTATTGCAACGAAGTCAAGGCCAATATGCTTGATGTCAGCCGCGATGACCTTGCCTCCTTCGGAGCCGTCAGTCTGCCCGTTGTTCGTCAGATGGCCGAAGGAGCAGCGCGGGTTATCGGCGCAGACCTCGCCGTGGCTACGAGCGGAATCGCCGGCCCCGGAGGTGCCGTAGAGGGCAAGCCTGTCGGAACAGTTTGCATTGCCGCAACGTTCCGTGGGAAAACTGTGTCGGACACCTTCCATTTCCCGGGTACGCGCGACAGAGTTATCGAACGCTCCACGGCCACAGCTCTTCTGATGGCCCTGAAATTACTGAAGACCAATGATTAACCGGCGGAATTTCTTAAAAGCAGCCTCACTGGCCGGACTTGCTGGAATGTTCAGCCTGAAGGCCAACGCCGGAGAACGGCCATTGCCTCCGGCACGAGTGACCGTCATGCGCCGCCAATGTTTCAGCGACCTCCAGAGCAGCTATCTCGACGAACCTGAAACCGGGCCATGCTCACTTATGAAAGAAGGAGACATATTTGAAAGCCTCGCCGGAGAATGTCCGAAAGGAATGTGTCCTAAAGCATGGAATATAATTCAATCGCGTCTTGGCGAGCTTGCCCGCGGCAATGAGGCCAATCATGATGGCTGCGGAGTCTGCCGTCATGATTGCCACAGCGAGATTGTCTGCTGCGCCGACGGCACGCGCCCTGTCATCTTCAGGCTCGAACTCATCTGAACGTCAGCGAACCTTTGGCCTTACACGTTGTTTAGAGTTTAAAAGGTTGAACCTCTTAAACCAGACAACTATGACAAAACCAATAGCCGGAACCAAAACCGAGCAGAAACTTCTTCAGAGTTATTTCGCTGAATCGGCAGCTTATACGCGCTATACTTTCTATGCGCTTCAGGCCGCCAAAGAGAATTATTTTCCTGTTGAGCGGATTTTCAATGAAACAGCGGCCAACGAATTGCGTCATGCCAAGGTGTTTTTCAAATTCCTTCCGGGCGGTGCGCCCCTGCAGGTCGACGTAGCCACCAATCCCGGAATTATCGGTGACACAGCTTCAAATCTGGCCACGGCTGCCGAAGAAGAACTTCGCGAAGGTGTCGACTTCTACAATGAAGCCGCCAGGATTGCCCGCAGCGAAGGCTTCGACGACATCGCCGACCACTTCGAGGCCGTAGCCACAATCGAAAAGAGACACCACGACCGCTTTGAACGTTATCTGAAACACATTCAGGACGGCACGCTATGGAAACGCTCAGAACCCGTTACATGGCAATGCCTCGTCTGCGGCTACGAATATACCGGCACAGAACCTCCGAAAGTATGCCCGGCATGCGACCACCCCTACCAGCATTATATCGCCATCGGCGACGACGACGTCGAATGACTCCGTTTCAAAGCTTTACATAATTCCCACACGAAAGGCCGCTGATTCCCGCGTGAGTCAGCGGCCATTCTTTATTCCACACTGTCGTATTCAATATAAACAGGCGCTCCGAATGGATATGTGAATAATCCATTGTCGAGCTGTGATATGTCATAATCAAAACATCTCGGGTTTAAGTTCTGCAAGATATATTGATCATCTTCCTTACGGTATATATTAATCCTGAATTTCATTTCGAAAAGAGGCTTATTCTCTGTCACAATAGTAAATCCAAGCTCTTTCAGCCATGCCCGTCCTTTTACTTTTAACGGTGTTGCCAATCCCTGACCGGCCGCTTTATATCCTTCCACTTCTATGTAGATGAAACCGCCTGCACCCTTACGTCCGGCTATCTTGTGCTTGACTCTCTGCGGTTTCACTACAACTTCACTTAACATTCTGACTTCATCAGAGAGAAAAAACAAGCCGGGACGCATTGCGAAAAGTGCGTCCCGGCTTTATTGTTTGCTGTCAGATCATTTATACTTAGGGAGCAGAGGAACAGGGAATTTGGAGAAGAGGGTCTGAACGGCCTGAGCTATCCCTTCAAGATTGCGGAACTGGCCGGTGCCGTTGTTGATAATCGTGGCCACAGATGCCGAATATAGCGGCAGCTTCTCGGCGATATTCACGAAATCCATCGACAGAACGCCCTCCTTGTAGATTCCTGTTATGACCTGTGCGTTTGAATAGTAGTTCTGCCAGTAATAGTTACGGGGCCACATCCAATAGGGGCCGTAACCGTTATAGAACGGGCCACTGTAGGGGAAATAGCCGGGAGGAAGCGCCGGTTCGGTAGCTATCTCACGCTGAACAGTCAGACCGATATTGATAAGCAGGTCGGAGTTCGGCGACTCGGTAAACCCGCGCATAACCATCTGTTCGCGAATGGCGGCGGCGATATTGTAATAGACCACCATTGTCATCGTGGGAGGAAGCCGACGGACACTGTCGGGCTCGACAATTCGGAATGTCTTGTAACTGGCGAGATCGGCGTTGTTATACACCTCGCTGTTGACAAGCGTAAACGGGCTGCAGCCGGTCAGCAACACCGCTGCGCAACAGAGTAATGAGAATAGTAATTTCTTCATAATAACAAGTATTTATGCTGTTGAAATAACACCTGCGGCAGGCGGTTAGTTCGGATTCAGAGCTGCTTGCCCGCATGGAATTGTCGCGGGAAATTGCTACCTTTGCGGCCGGTTATGAAAAATATCAGCTGGCAGCTATTTCTGTCGTTTTTCAAGATAGGCGCCTTCACCTTCGGCGGAGGATGGGCCATGATAAGCATTATTGAAAAAGAAATTGTCGACCGCCGTAACTGGCTCGAACGAGAAGAATTTCTCGATCTTCTGGCAGTGGCGCAATCTTTGCCGGGGATTCTCGCCGTCAATATCTCGGCAAGTGTGGGCGACAAACTCCGCGGTATGCGCGGGGCCGTCCTCGCAGCGTTGGGAACGATTCTGCCATCTTTTATGATAATTCTTGCCATAGCAATCTTTCTGACCCCCGATCTGATAAAGACCAATGAAACGCTCAACGCCATATTCCGCGGCATACGCCCTGCCGTTGTCGCGCTCATAATAGCCCCGGTTCTGACCGGCGCAAAAACGGCCGGAATCAACTGGAAGACCGTCGCCATCCCGGTTGCCGTGGCTCTTCTGATATGGTCGAGACTACCCGTTGTCAGCAACCCCGTGCTCTATATAATTCTCGGAGGCGCTGGCGGATACCTCTGGTTCCGCAACCATCTGAAACGGCTTCATTCAATAGAAAAGCAACAATTGCGTGACGACAATGAGCATTTATCTTAAACTCATCTACAGCTACCTGAAAATCGGGCTGTTCGGCTTCGGCGGCGGTTATGCGATGCTGGCTCTGATCGAGCGGGCCATCGTCGGCCCGGGATGGATCACCGAGCAGATGTTCACCGACATTGTCGCCATCTCTCAGATGACGCCGGGCCCGATCGGCATCAACTCGGCAACATATATAGGCTACGTGGCTCCCGGAGTCTCTTCTCACGAGCTGTCTTCCCCTTTCTGGGGCATCCTCGGCTCTGTCATATGCACTCTGACTGTGGTTGTGCCGTCGTTTCTGCTCGTTCTCTACACGAGCCACTACATACGACGCCACCGCGACAGCGACATCATCAAAGGTATATTCGCCGGGCTGCGCCCAGTGACCGTAGGCCTCATAGCCTCTGCTGCTCTGCTGCTCATGAACAGCAACAATTTCGGCAGTGACACTTACAGCGTGACTACAGGAATAATCATCTGCCTCTGCGCTTTTCTGCTCGTCTACCGCATGAAGATACATCCGATACTCGTTATCTGTCTTGCCGGCTTCACCGGCTTTTTAATCTACTGATTGTCATGACTTACCAAGAAGCAACCGACTATCTGTTCAATCAACTTCCCCAATACCAGATAATGGGCCCGGGCGCATACAAGCCCGGACTCGACACCGCCCGTGCGCTCGATGACCTGACGGGCAATCCCCACCGGCGATATCCGACGATCCATGTTGCCGGAACCAACGGCAAAGGATCGGTAGCATCGTCTCTGGCAGCAGTGGCGCGTGCCGCCGGACTGCGCACCGGGCTATACACTTCGCCCCATCTGCTCGATTTCAGAGAGCGAATCCGTGTCAATGGCGAGATGATCACGCCCGAGGCTGTGGCTGATTTCGTAGAGCGATTCCGCGACAACGACCTCCATCCGTCGTTTTTCGAGCTGACGACAGCCATGGCCCTCGAATATTTTGCCAAGGAGAATGTCGACATCGCGATAATCGAAGTAGGGCTCGGCGGACGGCTTGACTCCACCAACATCATCACGCCTGAACTCAGCGTCATCACGAACATATCGCTCGACCATACCGCCCTGCTCGGAAACACGCCCGCGGCCATCGCCTCAGAGAAAGCCGGTATAATCAAGCCGGGCGTGCCGGTCGTAATCGGCGAGGCGCCCGACCCCGAAGTTCACCGCGTTTTCGCCGACAAGGCGAAAGCCTGCGGCTCGAAGATAGTCTTCGCCGACGAAATCCCATGGTTCGACGACGTCCGCAGAGTCGGCCATAAACTCCACTACAGCGAAACTCCATGGGGCAATATAGCCTGCGACCTGACCGGCGACTGCCAGCCTCTGAATATGGCGACAACGCTTGCCGCTCTATCGCTTGTCGGCTGGGCCAACGAGAACGCCGTCAAAAAGGGTCTCGCCCATGTCTGCGGATACAGCGGTCTCGCAGGACGATGGCAGATTGTCGGAACCAAACCGCTGACCGTAGCCGACACCGGCCATAATTCAGGCGGTTGGAAATATCTTGCCCGTCAGATCGACAAGTCAGTGACTGGCCGCAAACGCCTTGTTCTCGGCTTTGTCAATGATAAGGATCTCGAGCCTATCAAAAAAGAACTTTCGGCCATAGGCGACGCCGAATTCTATTTCACACGCCCGTCAGTATCGCGCGGATTGCCTCCTGAAGAACTCGCAGCGGAAATGGAACCGCTGAAAGGACGTGTGTTCGACAGCGTCGAGGCGGCCTTGGCGACTGCCGGCGAAGATGCCGCCGCAAACGACATGATATTCGTCGGAGGATCGACTTTCGTAGTTGCCGATTTTCTCGCATCCCGAGCCTCTAACTACGAAAAATATTGAAATTCAAGCCCTATTAAGGAATTTTTACACAATTGTTAAGCATAGTTTAGCAAAAAATCGCGAACTTTGCATATAGTTTTCAATACGTTCATAATATTACACTAAACTAAGTCATAAGATAATGAAAAAGAGTGCCTTGCAGAAAATTCGCATGGCTTATCGTCCGAAGCTCCCCGTAGAGCTTACGGGGCCTGTGGTTGCCGTTGAAGGCAAACCGACAACGTCAGCCGCCGACTGCGAAGAAATCAAAAAGCTATTTCCGAACACATACGGTCTGCCCGAACTGAGCTTCAAGGAAGACCCTCACCCCGTTGCTCCTACCAACAACACCCCCCTCACCGTAGGCGTTATCCTCAGCGGAGGCCAGGCTCCCGGCGGCCACAATGTTATCTGCGGTCTTTTCGACGGCATCAAAAAAATCAGCCGCAAAAGCCGCCTGTTCGGTTTCCTCATGGGCCCCGCCGGTCTCGTCGACCACAAGTACGTGGAGCTGACAGCCGACATCATCGACGAATACCGCAATACCGGCGGTTTCGACATCATTGGTTCGGGACGCACGAAGCTCGAAACCAAAGAACAGTTCGACAAAGGTCTTGAGATTCTCAACGAACTCGGAATCAAGGCTCTCATAATCATCGGCGGAGATGACTCAAACACTAACGCCGCAGTTCTCGCCGAATATTACAAATCGATCGGCAGCGACATTCAGGTGCTCGGCTGCCCGAAGACAATCGACGGCGACCTCAAAAACGAAATAATCGAGACTTCTTTCGGCTTCGACACCGCTACCAAAGTCTACAGCGAGCTTATCGGCAATATCCAGCGCGACTGTAATTCGTCGAAGAAATACTGGCATTTCATTAAACTGATGGGCCGCTCTGCCAGCCATATCGCTCTTGAATGTGCTCTTCAGACCCAGCCCAACGTCTGCATCATCAGTGAAGAAGTCGAGGCCGAGAACAAATCTCTTCTCGACATCGTCAACTACATCGCCGACATTGTTGCCAAGCGCGCCTCAAAAGGCATGAACTTCGGCTCAGTGCTAATTCCCGAAGGCCTCATTGAGTTCATCCCGGCCGTTAAAGCCCTCATCGCCGAACTCAACGACCTTCTTGCCCACGATTCGAAGATCGCCGACATGGAGCTGAAGGAAATGCGCCAGTATGTCATTGACCATCTCAGCAAAGACAACGCCAAGACCTACGCCTCGCTCCCTGCCGACGTCGCCCGTCAGCTCACTCTCGACCGCGATCCCCACGGCAACGTTCAGGTTTCGCTCATCGAGACAGAGAAACTCATCTCGCGTATGGTTGCCAACCGCCTCGAAGAGATGCGCGAAGAAGGCAAATACGACGGCAAGTTCGCCACTATGCACCACTTCTTCGGCTATGAGGGCCGCTGCGCCGATCCGTCGAACTTCGACGCTGACTACTGCTACGGACTCGGCTACAACGCCGCCTGCCTTATCAAAGCCGGCGTAACGGGCTACATGACACTTCTGCGCGACCTGACCAAACCGAGCGTGCAGTGGATTCCCGGCGGTGTGCCCATCACTATGCTCATGAACATGGAGCGCCGTAACGGAAAGATGAAACCCGTTATCCAGAAAGCACTCGTGAAGCTCAACGGCACCCCGTTCAAGAAATTCGCCGCCAAACGCGATCAGTGGGCCGTCGAAACCGCTTACGTATATCCCGGGCCGATCCAGTATTTCGGAGCCCCCGAAGTCTGCGACCAACCCTCAATGACTCTCAAATATGAGCGTCAGGACAAATAATCCGACCTAACTTCAGCTTGCACGAAGCCTACCCGCGGCAATGTCGCTGCGGATAGGCTTCATAATTTTTAACCCACAACACAGTATTCCTAATGAAAAGACTAAAAATTATCGCTATCGTGGCAATTCTGACTGCCGCATTCGGCATTCCAGCCCAGGCCGGAGGATTCCATTTCGGAGTTAAACTCGGTATGGACGTGTCGCAGCTCCATTTCAACAAAGACATCTTCGACAGCGACAACCGCGCCGGATTCACCGGTGGTTTAATGTGTGAGTTCACCGCCCCTCTGATCGGCGTAGGCTTCGACCTCTCTGCAATGTATGTGCGCCGCAACACACGCTTCCTCAGCGAGATGGACAATGAAAACCTCAGTGTCAACCGCGACTATATCGAAATTCCTCTCAACCTGAAATATAAACTGTCGATTCCCGCCATCGAGCGCATCATCCGCCCGTTCGTAACAACCGGCCCGAGCGTGGCCTTTCTGACAAGCCGCAAAGCTGTCAACTCATTCCTGAAGAACAAATCATGCGACGTAGCCTGGAACTTCGGCTTCGGCGTCGAGCTCTTCTCGAAAGTCCAGGTCGCCGCATCCTACGGCCTCGGACTCACCAAGTCACTCGAAGCAGTAGGCGTCATGGACAATGGCGTCGACATCGACGGCAAAAACCGCTACTGGACAGTAACCGCCGCCTATCTCTTCTGATCTGTCAATCTACCATATAATCAACGCGGGGCGCCCAATGCGTCCCGCGTTAATTATATATCCGACAATGTCGGCGTTTCAGCTTACCATCCGCCCGACGCACCTCCGCCGGCCGAGAATCCGCCACCGAAGCTACCGCCGCCGAAGCCACCGCCGCCGCCACCTCCCATATTGACGCCGCCAATGATAACGGGAGCGGCGAGCATGGGGATCGTATACGGAATATCGGTGATATTGCCGCAGTTACGGCATACATAGCGTTTCACGCCACGGCCTGTGCGTTTGGTGGTTGCGGGAACAAGTTCACGCGTTGATACGAGCTGACATGCGCGGGCGCCACAGCGTCCGCAGACAGTGTGGGAAGCCTTGTCGTTGACAAAAGGCAAAATGTCGGTCTCCTTACAGTTCGGACAGAGCCAAACGTCGTAGTCAACTGAGTTCAGACGCTCTTCGGCATCCTGAGCCGGGGTCAGATAAGCGTTGTCCGACTCTTCGTCGAGTTTGTTCATGCGGGTATGGCAGTTCGGGCAGAAACGCGGCCCGCGGCGAATGCGGTTTCGCGCACGCCTGACAATAAGCCACGCAGGGATGGAGAATCCGAGAGTGACAAACGCCGCCACTATGCAGGCCAGACTCATGCCGTTAAGTTTATGATAGCGGGTAACTTCGTCGAAATTGCGCGACTTCCTGACATACATGACAGCCACAATCAGAAAAATCAGTCCGAGAACTACAGAGGCAGTCAGCCAGCCGCCGAACACTTCGGCAAAATCAATCTCATCGTCGAAATTGCGGGCATTATTGCGCTGGGCCGACTTGAGCTCTTCGGCATAACGCGGATCCGTCATCACACGGCCGAGAGTGTCGACAGTGGCAATGACTCCGCCGTCGTAGTCGCCCTCTCTGAAACGGGGAAATGTGATATTCCTCAGAATTCGTCCTGCAACAACGTCGGGAACCACGGCTTCCGTTCCCTGGCCGGTGCGGATAGCGGCGCGGCGGTCGCCTTTCGAGACCAGGAACAACAATCCGTTGCTGTTGTCTTTCTTACCGATACCCCAGAGGTTGAACAGCTCTGTTGCGAAGTCGTCGATATTCGTCGACGGATCCATCTCATCTATGACAACCACAACCGGCTCGGCACTCGTAGACCGCCATATTCCGGCAAGAGTTTTATCGAGACGGGCAACAGCCTCGGCGCTGAGCACGTTGTCGGGGTTCGACACAAACCTGGTTGAATCAGCGACATGGACGTTCGGAACATCTTCGGGACGCGAAGCTGCCGCCAAAGGCAGAATAATCAGCAGAGAGAGGAATATAGAAATGATTCGTTTCATCAGTTATTGATTTTGAGGCTCATGCCGTTAAGTTTTCTGAACAGGTCAAGGGCATAGACATCGGTCATTCCCGATATATGGTCGATAGCGGCCTGTATCTTCCCGAAAAGTGTCGGGGCAGCAGTCTGATACTGCTGCGGAACTTTGGCAAGAAGCAGCCGGGAATAGTTCAACTCGGGAAACCTGACGGCGTGAATAAGTTTCTCCATCAGAAAAGAGATAATGCGGTTACCGGCAAGTTCGATGTCAATAACGTCGCCTGTTTCATAGATGCGTTCGTAGCTCAGAGCTTCTGCCTGACAATAGGCTTCGCGCTCGCGCTCATTCATTAGAGCGATAAGCGGTTCGCCGGCCCTCCCCTCGAGAATGGCGTCTTCATTGCTGACGAAAGCGTCAACACAGCTGTCGACAAGGCGGCTGATGACCGATGACCGCATGTAGCCTACCTTTTCATTGGGATCATTGACGTTCTCCATAACCCTGAGCATCTCTTCCCGGCGGGCCGGCTCGAAGAAGCGGAGGAATGTCTCGGTCACCGTTGAGGTGTCGAGGATTCCGAGCTTGTGGGCATCTTCGATATCCATCACCTCATAGCATATATCATCGGCTGCCTCGACAATGAACACAAGAGGATGGCGCGCGTAACGCACTTCGCCTTCGGAAGTATATTGCTGAATCATTCCGAGCTCGTCGGCGACGCGGCAAAAATCGTCCTTTTCGCTGCTGAAGAAGCCGAACTTGCCGTGTTCGTTGGCAAGCGTCGACTGGAACGGATATTTGACTATCGAGGCGAGCGTTGAATATGTCATGGCAAAACCGCCCGGCCGACGGCCTTCGAACTGATGGGTCAGCAACCTGAACGCATTGGCATTTCCTTCGAAATTGGTCAGGTCGGCCCACTGTTCGCGGCTCAATTCCCGGCGGATCTGACTTCCGGGCCCTTCGCTGAAGAATGTCGAAATCGCCTTTTCTCCCGAATGGCCGAAAGGGGGATTGCCGAGGTCATGGGCCAGACAGGCGGCAGCGACAATATCGTCGATCGAATCGAACTTGTCGACCCACGGCTCTCCGGCGTATTTCTCGCGTAGACGGTGCGACACCGCACGGGCCATCGAGCGTCCCACACACGAGACTTCGAGGCTATGCGTCAGCCTGTTGTGCACGAAAATACTGCCCGGCAGCGGAAACACCTGTGTCTTGTTCTGCAACCGTCGGAACGGCGACGAAAAAACAAGACGGTCGAAATCGCGCTGGAAATCGCTGCGGCTCTCGCGGCGGCGTCCACGGTAGTTTTCGAGACCGAAGCGCTTATCGTTGATAAGCAGATCCCATTGCATCTTATAGGATTCCATATCGCAAATGTAGCGAATTTTCGCGATTAATTCATACCTTTGTCGTCAACAAACAGGGTAACTGTATTAAAAAATGGAAAAAGAGATATTCTGTTCAGACTGTGCAGTGAGGACCTGCAACCGTGTCGACGGCGAGCTGCCGAAGTTCTGCCAGAGCCTGCGCCATGCCGACAAACGCGAAACGTCTGTAAAGGCCTATGTCGACGACCCGGTCAGCGGACATATCATGCGCTCGTTCGCCGCTGTCGATCAGCGCGGCGTCACAGGAGAGCAGTCTTCGCGCCTTGAGATGCTTATAAAGCTCATGCACCGTATGGAAGTCAGGCGCGTCGGCATAGCCTCGTGCTACGCTTTTCTGCGTGATGCACGCACGCTTGCCCGCATTCTGCGCGTCAACGGATTCGAGGTCTTCGGAATCAACTGCCGTGTCGGAAAACTGAACAAGCAGGCCGACCTCTGTATCGCCCCCGAAAACGACAAAGCGCCCGACATAACATCGTGCAATCCTATCATGCAGGCCGATATTCTCAACGGCTACAAAACGGAATACAATATTATATTGGGGCTGTGCGTAGGTCACGACGCAGTTTTCGCCCGTCATTCCGAGGCGCCGGTGTCGACGCTCGTCGCCAAAGATTTCGCCCTCGGCCACAATCCGCTTCCGGCCCTTCGCGACGAGGCTTTCTCATCGCTGCTCACCGACCCTCTCGAATAAGCCTATGGATGTTCAGCCGATATTTCCGGGTAAAGCTGCTCCGTTCGTAATTGCCGGCCCGTGCAGCGCCGAAAGTCGCGAGCAGGTGCTTGAAGCGGCGCAGCGGCTTAGCCTGTTGCCATCGGTGACGGCTTTCCGCGCCGGCGTATGGAAGCCGCGCACTCACCCCGGCGGTTTCGAAGGCCATGGTGAGGAAGCTCTCGAATGGCTCCGACAGGCAAAAGCCGAGACAGGACTCCCAATGGCAACCGAAGTAGCTACAGCCTCACACGTCGAAGCATGTCTCAGAGCCGGAATAGACATTCTATGGCTCGGGGCGCGGACATCCGGCAATCCGTTTGCCGTTCAGGAAATTGCCGACGCACTACGCGGCAGTGATGTGGCCCTGCTGATAAAGAATCCGATCAGCCCCGACCTCGAGCTGTGGGCCGGAGCCATCGAGCGGATCTACGGCGCCGGAATCAGAAGAATCGCTGCTGTCCACCGCGGATTCAGCACATTCGGAGGCACCTCGCAATACCGCAACGCCCCGCTTTGGACAATACCTCTTCAACTCAGCGTGAGGTATCCCGAACTGCCGGTAATCCACGACCCGAGCCACGTTGGCGGACGCCGGGACCTTATCGAGCCGCTGGCGCGTCAGGCTCTCGACACCGGCTTCAGCGGACTTATCATCGAGAGCCACTGCCACCCCGACGAAGCCCTCAGCGACGCTGCCCAACAGATAACCCCGGAACGGCTCGGAGAGATTCTCGGAAATGTCATCGGCCGGCGGCGCTCACAACCGACACCCCATCTCGAGAAGCTCAGGGCTGAAATCGACGCCGTCGACTCGGAACTGCTCGACATTCTGGCCCGACGGATGGCAATCTCACGCAACATAGGCGAGTATAAACGCAATGAATCGATGAGCGTGCTTCAGGCCACGCGCTTCAACGACCTGATCGCCGACAGATGTAAACGCGGCTCGAACCTCGGACTGAGCGACAAATTCCTCAGAACAGTGTTCAACGCCATTCACGACGAAAGCGTTGCCACCCAGCTGCGCATCATCGACAATCCCTCCGAATAATCATACCGTCAGTCGGAGAAACGGAATCCCTGCTGCTCGATATAATCGCGGTAGACACGCGAGAAATGCTCAGCGTCGGCGCGTGTGTAGCGGATGTCGGTGTAGACCTGAGCGAGCGTTTCTTTTCCGTTCTCACGGGCGAAATGGCCGTCGCGCTCTTCTTTTTCGGCAAAGAAAGCGCGGATCTCTCCGGGAGTGCGCTCGACATATTTCTCTTCGAAAACAAAACTGTCGAGCGGAAGGCGGTCTGAGACCACTGTTTCCCCCTCGGGCCAGCCGACAGTGACCGTTACGACGGGAACCACAAGTTTCGGCAGCTGCAGAGCCGCTCCGATCTGAGGCGCGTTGTAGGTGGTCGTGCCCATATAGCAGGTTCCGAGACCACGCATCTCGGCTATGGTGACAAACTGCTGCGCCACGATAACTGTGTCGAGGACGGCACACATAAACATCTCAAAGTTATCGTAGCCGGGATCGGCATTCGAAGCCTCACACCATTTCACAAACCTGTTGAAATCCGCGCAGAATGTCAGCACAACGGCTGCGCCGGTAACGGCCGGCTGGCTGAAATGGGCAGGAGCCAGAGCAGCCTTGCCTTCGTCAGAGCGGGTGATAATGACACTGTAGAGCTGCATATTTCCGGTTGTAGGGGCCTGGGCGGCCTCGCGAAGCATCCCGCGAAGCATCTTGTCGTCGACATCTCGCTTAGAATAGTTTCTGACACTGCGACGGTTAATGAAAAAATCGTTCATGGCTGGTTAGTGTTTAGTGAGCGTAAAGATAATACAAATAAAAATTCCGGCAATGGCTCTGACTACAACCTTACAAAGAAGATAACGGCGGCTTGTGAGCTGATGGATATTCGCTTGCTCGACCACATCATAGTAATGCCATGGTATAGTTTCTATTCCTACTGCAACGAGACAGACTATAATTTTATGCATAAAACATATAAAGTAAAAAATATGCTTTCACATAGCCCCACCTATAACATTTTTTGTAAATTTGCACATGATTTCAGTGCCATAGAGTTGGCAGACGAAATCAACAACTTTATAAAAAGGTGTTATTGAAATTTTATCTTCGGTTCTCAAACTTGGTCGTCTGAAAACTGCATGAAGATGAGATTGGCAATAGCGCCTACATCGGTTGCTTATATCCTGCCGTGACTGGCAGATTACAGGGCAATATCGGTGTGGGGCTATTGTTTTATCCATGCAGTTAGGTAGACCAAGACCTGAGACCGGATAAAACAAGATACAATCCTCACACCTTTTTCATGTTCAATCGTAACCGTTTCGCCGAGGATTGAGGAACACGTTACAACAAAATGAGAAAACTTGCAATTCTCTTTTTTCTTACTGTTCTTGCAATCGGAATCAATGCGCAAGAGCAAGCAAGTCAAAAATTCACTGAAATCCAAATTGTTAAGGATGAAGTGGCAATCAATGGGCAATACTTTTATCGCTAATTACCAAATTTTCAATCACTTAATTTTCGTCGAACTCACGTTAAACTACGTCAATTGTAAAAAAAATATACAATTCACAATATGAAAAAATATCTTATCACCTTATTTCTTGCACTCATTGGTTTCGTTAGTAGCTCTGCACAGATTTCTATGTCAACGGCAGCATATGTGAGAGGTTACTGGACTTCCTGGGATAATCGTAATTATAGCACAGGATATTATTTCCATAGGGATTTCGATTTGAAAGGTCAAATCTATGGGGATACTTTCTCGGGCATGGAGATAAGAGAATCCGGCAAACAGCCATGGGATTGGTGTTTTAAGTTTGAGATTGATAATTATATTAAACCCGATAAAAAGGTTCGCAAAGAACATCAGAAAAATAATTCTTGGTACGAGTATGATGGCTGGGTTGAATATTATGTAACCGACGATTACCCCACTATAGTTAAGGTTTTGGAGCACTATCAGTTCCCGATGATACAACCTACTGGCAATACAGCTCGCGCCAAACGCAGAGCACGCGCAACTATCAAAATCGCTCCCTATAAAAAAGAACCAACATGCTTTAATATCTACTTTGACCGTGTTGGCGTGGGTATCTCGTTTAGTCAATTCCCATTTGATAAATCATATGTAATTAGGTAAGGTATGAGCGATTCTAAATTCAATAGACGAGATTTTTTTAAACAATCTCTCAAAAGAGCACTTCCCATAATTGGCATCTTAATTACACCGGCACTTCCAGTGTTAGCTTCTGAATCTAAATCCGGAGATTATTGCACAGGATCTTCTTGTACCGGACTTTGCTTAGGAAGTTGTACGGGCAACTGTAAAGGAGAGTGTAAAGGGGGATGTAAAGGTGATTGCAGTGGAGCATGTAGTGTTCAATGCGCAAGTGCCTGTGGACAGGCATGTGCAAGTGGTTGCGGTCAGGCTTGTGGCGGTTCTTGCTATGGCTTATGCCAAAACAAGTGTGATGGTATGTGTGAGAGCGATTGTTCTTTAGGTTGTCAGGGACAATGTACCTATGGATGTTCCGGTGGTTGCAAGAGTGGGTGTTCTGGTTCATGCAGTGGCAACTGTGGCAACGGATGCGGCGGCAGTTGCTATGGCACAGCCCGTATATTCTAATGGCAGATATTAAAGAACTTCGAGAACCATGGGAAGGAGGTGTAGCGAAAAACATCACCTTTATTGTCACGAAAGACTGTCAACTTGCATGTAAATATTGTTACCTTGTCGGCAAAAATGACAAGGAACGAATGTCATGGGAAGTAGCAAAACAAGCCATCGATTATATATTGTCACGTGAAAATGATTTTAAGGAAAGATCCGTTATATGGGACTTTATCGGAGGGGAACCATTCCTTGAAATAGACTTAATCGATAGAATCTGTGACTATTTAAAACTGGAGATGTATCGGTTAGATCACCATTGGTTTAACTCTTTTCGTTTTTCCTTTTCCACAAATGGAATAAACTACGACTCGTCAAAAGTCCAAGACTTTATCAAGAAAAATCATCAACATCTTTCAATTGGTATAACCATTGATGGCACTCAGCGAAAGCATGACTTAAACAGAATCTGGAAAGGAGAAGTACCAGAACGAGGCAGTTATAAAGATGTTGTACGTAATATTCCTCTTTGGTTATCTCAATTTCCGGGAGGGGCTACTAAGGTTACGATAAGCACGAATGACATTCCATACATCAAAGAAAGCGTATTACACCTATTTTCCCTCGGTATTAAAGATGTTAATATAAATGTCGTCTTTGAGGATGTCTGGAATCCCGGAGATGATAAACGATTTGAAGAGCAATTAATAGAGTTGGCCGATGCTATCATAGATGGCAATTTCTATAAAGAATATGCTTGCTCATTCTTTGCAGAATTCATCGGTAAACCTATGAATCCTGTTACCGACAATCAAAATTGGTGTGGAGCTGGGAAGATGTTAGCGGTAGATGCTACCGGAAATTTTTATCCATGCACTCGTTTTGCGGCTTATTCGCTTCGTAATAAAAAGCCTATAATAATCGGAAATGTTCATGATGGAATTGACAAGAACTTATTACGCGCATTTTTAACCCTTGACCGAACTACTCAATCTCCACAAAAATGTATTGATTGCGGAGTTGCAAGTGGATGCGCGTGGTGTCAGGGCGAGAATTATGACACAGCAGACACCGATACAATCTATCAACGATCAACGGCAATATGCAAAATGCATAAGGCTCGTGTCCGTGCTAATAATTATTATTGGAACAAATTGTACCGTAAACTAATACAAGAAAATTCATCTGAGCAATGCTGAAATATCTTATAGTCCTTTTAGATGACAATGCAGTTTCGTATTGTCATTATTCTCCAAACACAGAGACTGGTATTTCTATCTCGCCCAAAGTGTTGAAGAAAACAATCTTTTTTGCAATGAAGGAGAATCTCTCCGTACAGTTTGTCTATTCAGAGAGAGATGTGTCAAGTGAGATCGCTTCATTGATTGACACAATCGAACATACTGACATTGGATCTTCAGATGCAGATATAGTCGTAAAAAATGAATGGAATGAGATTCTAACAAAGAATTGCGCCAAAAGATGTTCATATGTGATTCGCACAAGACTTGACGATCTCTTGACTAACGGAGAGTCTTTAAAATCTATCCTAACACACGCTGATCGGATAAACATCGTGGTAACGGATGTCGAAAGTTTTTCCGACCTTGACATAGAGAAATATCTGTTATTTCTTAAAGGGCTAATTCCAACGATTGTAAACGAATATAAGATCGGTCATCAAGTTCAATTTAATCTTCTGACAGACCGTCTTATGCTAAAAAAGATGAATAATTGCAACGCTGGATATGAGTCGATAACTCTGGCTCCGAATGGAAAATTCTATATCTGTCCTGCGTTCTATCTCAATGGCGAACAATGTATTGGGGATATAGATAACGGGGTTGATATTAAGAATCCGCAATTATACAAGTTGGATTATGCACCTATATGTCGCATTTGTGATGCATTTCAATGTAGGCGATGCATTTGGCTTAATAAAAAATTGTGTCGCGAAGTAAATACTCCAAGCCACCAACAATGTGTAATGGCACATGTCGAACGTAGTGTTTCAAAAAAACTTCTTGAAGAGTTCAGAAAAATAGACAGCTCCTTTTTGAGTGAAATTGAAATTCCTGAAGTGGAGTATCTTGATCCTTTTGATAAAATAACAAAACAAATACAGTAGATAATGAAAAAAGAAGTAGGTCGTGTAACCGAAGGGGAACGCGATGAAATACAGCAGCTCTTCGAGCGTCGCAATGGGCTTATCGAATTAGCCAAGATTCTTTCTGCCGATAATGTTGAGCTATATGAGCGTCTCATTAAGGATATGGGGGAGACTTCTACTAAGTTTCAACAATGGTGGAATCGCATGGGTGATAAATATCAGTGGGAAAGCACCGAGAATGGCAATTGGGAGATAGATTTCAATGAGTGTAAAATTTATTTAGTCACCACGGAATGATAGTATGTATGATAGGCGCGACTGAGATAATTCTCATCTGCGCAGTAATCCTCCTTATCTTCGGAGGGAAAAAATTGCCTGAGCTAATGAAAGGCATGGGTAAAGGGGTTAAGAGTTTCAAAGAGGGTATAAACGAGCCTTCCGAAGAGGAAATGAATCGGCGTGTCGAAGAAAAGGTGCAACGTCGTGCAGATGCAGAAGTTGCAAGGCGGTCAAAAGAGGCTAACGAGAATATAGATAATGGGGAATGAACAACCATCCGAAGGAGGTCTTTTTACATTTGGAGAGCATCTTGAAATACTACGCAAGATGCTCTTTCGGATTATTGCGGTAGTGATTAAAATCAGTATCTCGATGAGGTTCGCTTTAAAAGTTTTGTTTAACTTTGCGCTGCAGCCGAAGAAAAACCTCCGACAGATGCCCTCATATTGGTCAAGTAGCTCGAAAATCCGCATAACTTCATAGGCGATGGAATACTAATAAAGTTACTAAAAATCAGCGATTTTCATGCTAAACATCAGATTTTTAATAGATTAAGCACTTGGCTCCAAGGAGTCGCTAAAAAATAACCGAACTATTGAAATTAAGGATTTATTATGAATATGTATGACGACTATTTCGAAGCATTGGAATATGTCAAACACCTTGGTAAGGTGAAAGACATTGCGTCTGAAATACTTTCAGGCGAATGGCAGGAAATATGTTTGAATTCTGACGAACCAATGGACATCTCACCGTGGGATGATATCGCATATAGTATGCTCCGAAATTGCGAATTGGTAAAATTTGATTATGACGAATGTCCTCATTGTGAAAAAAAAAGAATTCAATTATATTATCAACCGTCTGAAAACAAACAAACATGCGGAGATATTCTAATTTGTCCATTTTGTAAGCAGTATTTTGGCTTAGAGGATATAAAACAGATAAAATAATGATAGTATCTTTTGGCGTCGTAAATTTTGTCTTGCATAAAATTTATACATTTCTGAAGAAACTACTTTATAGGGGAGAATCAGAAAAAAGTTCATGAATCCGTAAAACTAACCAAACTACTTTATTAACTTCAAAAAATAATTCTACTGATGAAACATTTGCCATTCATTCTAATCATCTTGCTATCACTCTGTGCTTTTGGATGTGAGAGCAAGAAGCATGGAGAAAATATCATGCACAAAGAAAACACATCATTTTTCGGAGATAGTGTTTTAATCATTATGGTATCAGACCATCCTCAGGGTTATTCGATTACAGTTCTAAAGAATAATGATTTATGTTTATGGCGTTTTCAAAGGGGCGATTCTATCAACAGATATTTGGCATTACACCAGTTACCATTGGGCGTTGAATCTTCCATATCGGATTCTATTGGAATATTTTCACGAGGCTTTGAGATACCAACACTTGATACGCTAAGTGAAGATTTATATTATAATCCATTTTTCTTTATGGATGTTAATTTTGATGGCGAAGCGGAGTTTGTAGTTGCTCATCAAGGCTACAATCGCACCTATTATACTTGTTTTGATTTAGTGAATGGCAATCGGCATGAACCGTCCATTGGCATCCTTTCTCCAATGGACGAGGAACCATACAACAACATAGTGGGCGGAATGTGTGGAAGAACCGAATTTGACTATCAAAATCAGACTATTCATATTTTTGAAAATATGGGCTGCAGTGCCTGGACTGAAACATGGGCTAAACCAATAAAAACGGAATATGATATAGCACCAAAAGTGAGAATTTATAAACGAATAGAAAAAGAATATCATGCCGACGGGTCAGAGCACACCACTGAATATGGTTTAGTTAATGGTTCTTTGGAAGAGATCTCTCACAAAGTAGAATTGAAAAAATGATACATTGACCAATTATCATATTCAGAATACTGAAAGGTATGCTTTTAGGCGATAATTTGCGTCACAAAAGAACTGATCGGAAAAGATTTTTTCTTCTCTGCCACCACCTCAACCTCACCGCATCGCGTCTGATGATGATGACATAATAATGTTTTCTTTTAATTTACTTTTCTTTTATTTACTTTACTTTGTAGCATTATTGTCGGCAGAAACCGGGTTATTGCCGGATTATTGTCGACAATAACCCGGTTATTGACGGCAGAAACCCAACAATAACCATCTTTTGCGCACAAATACAATTATCCGCACGAATTTTACCAACATTATCAAATTGGAAAACTTCACGCCAATGCCAAAACCATCAAACCGTTGTATTACAGCGAATTATATATTTTTTTCAGATAACTTGAAAAAAGTTATCAACAATAATATTTTCTCTATTGCAAAACCGAGGAATTATTCTCAACTTTGCAGTCGTCAAAATTCACTTACTCATAATTCACCATTCTAACTCATGAACGACAATCAACCCCAGCGGCCGACATACACATTCGACGAAGCTAACAACGCCTCGCTCGAATACTTCAACGGCGACTCACTCGCTGCGCGGGTGTGGGCCAGCAAGTATGCCCTCCGCGACTCCGAAGGCCACATCTTCGAAAAAACACCGGCAGATATGCACCACCGCATCGCCGCAGAACTCGCACGAATCGAGAACAAATATCCCAATCCGCTCAGCCACGACGAGCTGTTCGAACTTCTCGACGGATTCCGCTATATCGTGCCTCAGGGCAGCCCCATGACAGGCATCGGCAACACCTATCAGACCGTATCGCTGAGCAACTGCTTCGTCATCGGCCTCGATAACGAACCCGATTCCTACGGCGCCATATTCAAAATCGACGAAGAGCAGGTTCAGCTCATGAAACGCCGTGGCGGCGTAGGCCACGACCTGTCGTCGCTGCGTCCGAAAGGAACGCCCGTCCACAACTCGGCGCTGACTTCGACCGGCCTTGTGCCCTTCATGGAGCGCTACAGCAATTCGACCCGCGAAGTAGCCCAGGGTGGCCGACGCGGTGCGCTGATGCTCTCGGCCTCTATCAAACATCCTGACGCCGAAGACTTTATCGACGCCAAGATGGTCGAAGGGAAAATCACCGGCGCGAATGTCAGCGTCCGTATCGACGACGAATTCATGAAAGCGGCGTCGGAAAACCGCCCCTACCGCCAGCAATATCCCATTCATTCCGACACCCCCTCTATAGTCAAGGAGATAGACGCCGCCGCCCTTTGGGGGAAGATTGTCCACAACGCCTGGCAAAGCGCTGAACCGGGCGTTCTGTTCTGGGACACAATAATCCGCGAAAGTGTCCCCGACTGCTACGACGATCTCGGCTTCCGAACTATATCCACCAACCCCTGCGGCGAAATCCCTCTTTGCCCCTACGACAGCTGCCGCCTGCTGGCCGTGAATCTTTTCAGCTACGTTAAGAATCCGTTCACTCCCGAAGCATACTTCGATTTCGAGCTCTTCAAGGAACACGCCGGAAAAGCCCAGCGCATTATGGACGACATTATCGACCTCGAGCAGGAGAAAATCGAGGCTATAATAGACAAGATTCAGATCGACCCTGAAAGCGCCGATGTCAAACATACAGAACTTGAACTCTGGCACAAGATTCTCAACAAAACGCTTCTCGGACGCCGCACAGGAGTCGGCATTACCGGCGAAGGAGATATGCTCGCCGCCCTCGGCCTCAAATACGGCACGACGAAAGCCACAGACTTCGCTGTCAAGGTTCAGCAGACACTCGCCCTCGGCGCCTACCGCTCGTCGGTGACCATGGCTCAGGAGCGCGGTGCCTTCAAGATTTTCGATGCCCAGCGCGAAAAGAACAACCCGTTCATCAGACGCATGGCCGAAGCCGATCCGCAGCTCTACGAAGACATGAAGAAATACGGACGCCGCAATATCGCCTGTCTGACGATAGCGCCGACCGGAACAACCTCGCTGATGACGCGCACTACCTCGGGTATCGAACCTGTGTTCATGCCGGTCTACAAACGCCGCCGCAAGGTCAATCCCGGCGATCCCAACGTCCACGTCGACTATGTCGACGAATCAGGCGACTCTTTCGAAGAGTATATCGTCTATCATCCGCGCTTCATCGACTGGATGAATATCAACGGCATTCCCGTGAAAAACGACTACACTCAAGAAGAGATCGACAGCCTCGTGGCCCGCTCCCCCTACGCCGGAGCCACCGCCAACGATGTCGACTGGATGGAAAAAGTCAGAATGCAGGGTAAGATCCAGAAGTGGGTCGACCACTCGATTTCGGTGACGATCAATCTTCCGGCCGACGTCAGCGAAAGCCTTGTCAACGATCTCTATATGGAAGCATGGCGCAGCGGCTGCAAGGGATGCACCGTCTATCGCGACGGCTGCCGCAGCGGCGTCCTCGTGGCTCTCGAAAAGAAAGAGAAACCTGCCCTGCCCGACAACTCTCTGCAGCCCCACGTCATCAAACGCCCCATCGAGCTTGAAGCCGATGTTGTCAGATTCCAGAACAACAAAGAAAAGTGGATTGCATTCGTCGGACTTATCGACGGCAAGCCATACGAGATCTTCACAGGTCTTGCCGACGACGACGACGGCATCTTCTGTCCTAAATCTGTCAACAAAGGCAAGATAATCAAGGCAATAGCCCCCGACGGGACCAAGCGCTACGACTTCCAGTTCATCAACAAGCGAGGCTATAAGACAACCATCGAAGGTCTGTCGGAGAAATTCAACCCCGAATACTGGAACTACGCTAAACTCATTTCGGGCGTGCTTCGCTACGGAATGCCTATCGACCAGGTTCTTAAACTCGTTGGAGGTCTGGAGCTCGACAACAAATCGATCAACACATGGAAAATGGGCGTCGAGCGCGCGCTCAAGAAATATCTTCCCAACGGAACAAATGCAATCGGACAGCGCTGCCCGAACTGCGGTCAGGAGACACTGATCTATCAGGAAGGATGCCTGATCTGCACCTCGTGCGGCACATCCAAATGCGGGTAAGATAAATCAACGGCATAATTGGGGCGTCGCGGACTCGCAAAGGGCCTGCGGCGCTTGTCTTTGCCCGATAAATCAGCTAACTTTGCATTACAATGGAAAACAGCAGATCATTTCTGATTCTATAGCAAGCGCGGGACGCGCGAAATCTCTACAACTGCGATAGCTGGCGGCAGCCACCGCTCCCCCACAAATTCGCGGCAAGCCACGGCAGTGCGCGCCGCCGCGAAACGCGACAGCACAGGTCGCGGGCCTTGGCTATCGCCGTTTGCGTGACTGCGCACGCTCTCCGCAGCTTGTCACGCATATATCGCAGTGGGATATAGAAATATCGCGCTTCACGGCGCTTGTCGCGAATAGGCTGTTTGATGTGGTTATTCTGCAAAAATGTCAGGTACTGTAGCCGAAGGCACGCGGCCAGATTCAGGGGCGGAGAATCATACAAAACCGAAGTTCTGCAACCACCGGTATTTACGGTCTGCAATAAGAGAGCCGCATCTCCCGACGCGGCTCTCTTATTTACCTTTTTAGGCTAGTCAGTTAGCATTAAACACGATTTTCTTCACACTTTTTTCGATTAGCCACAAGTCATTGTGACCGAAAATCTCTAAAGAATAAGTCTTTTTTTACCGTTCTAAATAATTCCTTTAACTGATAACTAATTTTACACAATGCAAAGTTAGCGCTGTTGTATCGCCATTCCTAACGTTACAAACCGCTGTCAAAACTCCATCTAAAAGAATTTAGAGATACAACACTGTGATACAATTAGTTGCATATTATATAGAACATTAAATTATAAACTATCATCAAATAGAGAATTGTAGAGTTATCGAGCAGAATTTCGATAGATATGCTTCTCATGCAGACGCAAAAGTCCATCAAAGCTCAACATCAGATTATTTAACACACTGTTTTTATGATAATTAATTATTTCAGTCCCCACAACATCAATATATCGTGCCGATCTTCATCACATCCTCGTCGAAAGTTTCGCGGGAACGGGCACGCGAACGCATTTTGTTGCGATAAGTATATATCGTATTTAGCGAAAGCCCGAGGAAGCGGGCCACGGTCGCCGTGTCAGCAACGCCAAGGCGCGCGAAGGCAAGAATCCGAAGCTCGGTTGTCAGCTGATCAGGGTTCGACATAACAACCCGGTTGTCATCCTCAAGAAGCATATTGACATTCTCGACAAAATGAGGATAAATCATGAGGAATCCCCGGTCAAAGAATTTTATGGCCAGACTATCGGCATCTTCACGAATATCACCGTTCTTGATAATTGTCAGCAATTCGTCAGACTGCCCGGCCGAGATTTTGCGTCGTGTCAGCTTTGTGAAATCATCAAGACACTCCTGAAATCCGGCCGACATTTCGAGGAAATTGCATACTGCTTCCTCCTTGACGGCATTGGCCCTCTCAAGCTCCACACCATATTCCCGGGCACCGGCAAGGCGCCGGCGCATCCGCAATATTGCAAAAACGAGAACCGAAACAACTATCAGAAGTGCCGCGATGACAAGACGACTGTGGAGCGACATCCGTGAAAAGTCTTCATTCATATTTTCAAACTCTCCGGGCATCAGCGGCGAAAATCTGGCAATCTGAGGCATACTGCCGGTCGATAGCGCATTCCTGAAAGCCAATAAAAGCAGCGATCGCCCGCGTCCGGCGTCACCTGTCTGGAGAAGCTCAAGACCGAGACATCCGAGTGATTCACCGGTAGGATCGACATTGTTCAAGTCGTTAAGGGCTCCAAGGGCGAAATAATATAATGCATTGGAATCATCCCCTACCCGCTTGCACAACTTACCCATAAGCGCTGCCGCACAGGAAACAGCGAATGTTCCGGCCCGTGGGCTTTTAATAACATCGGTATATGAGGAGGCCGCTACCGGGAGATCTCCGTCAATATCTGCGCGCACCCCCGATAGCAACAGATAGACCGGCGATCCCTCATAATAAAGGGCCTGCAAGGAATCGACGGCCTCATGCAGACCGTCTAAATATGTTCGCTCGACATCGAGACCTTCGGTGAGCCGGAAGCCCGAGTACATGACCCTAAGGCGGGTTTCCGAAGCGACATGGCGGTTGTTTGGGTCGATCCCCGCCTCACTCAGGTCGTTGACCGACTTTATCGCCTCACGAACCGCTCCGCGCATGGCCATCGCGCCCGCTTTTTTGAATGCTATCCACTGACACAGAGCATCAAGACGCATTGAAGCAGCCTTGAGCGAAAAGCGATCGCATTCGACAAGAAGAGAATCATAACTGAGCGTCTCGAGCTCCGACAACATATCGCGCACACCGACAGAAAACTGTTCAGGACGTGATTCGCGCATAAGCGCCCTGCGCACCGAATCGACACGAGAGTAACGTCGGGCGAGAAGGTCAGGGAATTCGCCTGCGGCAGCGTCTATGACGGTCAACAGGGCAGACACAGAAGAGGGCGACTCAGCGCCGGCACACGTGAACAGAGTCGAGAGAACGAATAAGAGAATCGTGCATCTTTTCATGTCAAAAAGATAATGTGTATCAGTAATTGTGCATCACAAAGATAATAATCATATTCTATAAATGCAAATACAAACTCACAAAAACTCACAAAACAACATTCCGGCTAAAAAATTGAAACTTTAATATCTATATCTATTGCCCGAAAATCTATATAACAATTATCGTCATGCAACTACCATCGCATTAATAATCAATAGATTACAATTATAATCATCTTCCATATACACTTTATATCATCTCAATATCATAGGAAAACGACAAAAGTATAACTAACTTCGTAGCACTAACGAAGCGAGTGAACGGCTAAGACTCAAAGAGATTTGAGGCAGTCGTACAATTTAGGGTTTATTAAATTCGTCGCGGCGGCTATAACGCCGGCAGCAACGCAATTTGATAGTGCAAAAAGTAAATGTGTTTTATGTTAGGTTTGTCAGCCTTTTCGGCTACAACAAGGGCAGGCAATTCCGGGAGGAAATGCCTGCCTCAGTTATTTGGCCGTCTCATTTAATTATTGTAACTTAGCGAGCAATTTAAACAAAAACAAATAACATCAGAATGCCCCGGAACCAATCATAACAGTTAGTCACATACAATGATCAGAAAAATCCTCACATTCACAGCAATCGCAACCACGGCATTGTGCGCCGGCGCATCCGAGAAACTCAGCGGAACGCCCATCAGTTCAACGCCCAATGCTTCTTATCCCGTTGCCAATCTGTTTGACGGCAATCCGTCGACAACATTCCGCTCCGCGGCCCCGTCATACGGATGGGCCGGCCTCGATCTTGGCGAAAAATACGTAATCACGGAAGTGTCCATTGTTCCCGAACAAGGCTCACTGAGCGAGCTTGCCGTTATCGAAGGGGCCAACAACGCCGACTTCAGCGACGGAATCCCGCTGGCAATAGTTGACTCACGCCCTGAGGGAGGCAAACAGCTCACGCTGACCGTCAACTGTTCGCGTGGCGTCCGCTACGTGCGTTATTGCGCGCCGTCGTCGACCCACACGCGCCTGGCCGAGCTTTCGTTCTACGGCGACAAAGGAGCCGGCGACGACTCGCGCCTGTGGCAGATAACGAATATCCCGACGGTTATCATCCACACCGTCAATCAGGAAGAGCCTTACGACAAGGAGCACACAATCGACGGAAACGTAGTGATTATCAGCAACAACGGAACCGAACTTCTTGAAGCGCCCGGAGGAATCAGAGAGCGCGGCAACGCCAGCCGGGCATTCCCCAAGAAACCCTGGCGCATAAAATTCGAGAAAAAGCAGCAGCCTCTCGACGCTCCCGCCAAAGCTAAGAAATGGACTCTTATAAATAATTACGGTGATAAATCGCTCCTGCGCAACATCGTGGCTTTCGAAGCAGCGCGCCGCATAGGCATGAGCTATGTCCCTTATTGTCGCCCCGTCGACGTTGTTCTTAACGGTGAATATAAGGGCTGCTACCAGTTCTGCGATCAGGTTGAAGTCAATCCCGGCCGTGTTGAGATTGAAGAGATGGAGCCGACCGACGTTGAAGGAGAGGCACTGACAGGCGGATATTTCGTTGAAGTCGACGGATATGCTACAGAGGAAGTCTCATGGTTCAGGACGCCTCACTACGGCATTCCCATCACCATCAAATCGCCCGACGAAGAAGAAATCGTGAAAGCCCAGAGCGAGTATATCGCAAACTACTTCGCCAATCTCGAGAATCTGATGAAAGATACCAGCCCAGAAACAGGCTACCGCACCGTTTTCGACAACACATCTTTCATACAGCACATGCTTGTCAACGAAATAGCATGCAATACCGACACCTACTGGAGCACATATATGTATAAGCAGCGCAACGATCCGAGAATCTACACAGGCCCGGTTTGGGATTTCGACCTCGGATTCGATAATGACAACCGCACCTACCCCGCCACTACCCGAAGCGGAAATTCCTATCTGTGGGATTCAGGCTCGGCAAGCGGTGCAGACGGAATGCGGTATTTCGCCCAGCGAATACTCACGAAAGATCCCGGCACGGCCGACGAAATAAAAGCCGTCTGGAGCAATGCCCGCAACAAGGATTTGTCGGCCGAATCGCTCAATGAATATGTCGACGACAATGCCGAAGAAATCAGAGAGTCGGCCCGGCTGAATTTCATGCGCTGGCCCATCATGAAGGAATATGTCCATATGAACCCGCGCGTTCCCTCCGGCTACGATGACGAAATCAGATTTATCAAAGACTTCATAACCGGACAGATGTCGCACCTCGACGAGGTTATCGGCTACGATCCGTCGGAGCGCCCAGACGATCCCGACGAGGGGGGCATTGACAACGCAGAAATGACCATAGGCAAGATCTGGGCTTACGGGAATGTTGTCTTTACCGAAGGTTTCCCCGAAGCAACACGCTACGAAATATTCTCGATCGACGGCCGACTGGCAGCCGCCGGCACTTGCGGCCAAACGAGCCGCAACCTCCCGCAGGGAATATATGTAGTGCGCACCAACGCCACGGGTCATACGCCGGTGAAGGTGGCCATAAGATAACAATATATCCGACAAATAATATTCGCCCCGCAACCGGTCTGCCGGATGCGGGGCGTAATTTTATGGTTATAAGTCAGTTCAGACAAGCGCCAGATAAATCGTGCAGACTCCGAAAGTCATCGGATGGATTTCGACATCAGAAAAGCCCGCACTGCGCATGAGAGCGGCCATTTCCTGTCCCTGAGGCACGGCGGCGATACTCTGAGGCAGATATGTATAGGCATCGCTGTCTTTCGACACCAGACGTCCGACAGACGGAATCAGGCGGTTGGTATAGAAATCATATAGCGGTCTGACCGCCGGTGACGTTGGAGTTGACAGCTCTATGACCATCAACACTCCTCCAGGCTTGATCACGCGATACATCTCCATATATCCGCCAAGAAGATCCTCGAAATTACGCACTCCGAAAGCGGCCGTGACGCAATCAAAACCTCGGTCGGGAAACGGCAGATTCAGACAGTCAGCCTGACGCATGGAGATAACATCGCCCAGACCGGCTTTGGCCACCTTCACACGCCCTTTCTCAAGCATCCCGTCGGAAAGGTCAACACCTACAATACTTACGGGATCGAGGTGACGCGCCATCGAAAGAGCGAGGTCGCCTGTCCCCGTGGCTACATCAAGGATATAGCGCGGTTGCCATCGGCGCAACAGATTAACTGCATGACGGCGCCACCAGCGGTCTATGCCAAGTGTCATGGCCCGGTTCATGAAGTCGTATGCCGGGGCTATGTTGTCGAACATATCCCTGACCTGCAAGCCCTTGGCACGGGAATCGCCCTCGCTGTCGTAGGGCGTGATCTTCTCAACGTCGGCCATTAAAGACGGTCGAGACAGTCAAGAACATTCTTTTCGATACGGGCGTCGAGATCTGTTTCCTCAGCCTTTACAAAAGTGTTGCCGGTCAGATGCTCATAAAGCTCTATATATCGCTCTGAGATAGAATTGACAACCTCGGGAGTCATATCGGGAACCTTCTGTCCGTCCTTACCCATAAAGCCGTTGGAGATGAGCCACTGACGCACAAACTCTTTCGAGAGCTGACGCTGAGGTTCGCCGGCGGCGAGACGCTCCTGATAACCATCGGCATACCAGTAGCGAGAAGAGTCTGGTGTGTGGATCTCATCAATGAGAATCACCTTGCCGTCAAGGAGTCCGAACTCATATTTGGTATCGACAAGAAGCAGACCTTTCTGAGCAGCCATATCAACGCCGCGGCGATAGAGAGCCATCGTGTATTCGGCCATTGTCTTGTAGTTTTCTTCGCTGACAAGACCGCGCGCTACGATTTCTTCTGCCGAGATATTCTCGTCGTGCCCCTCGGCGGCCTTTGTTGTCGGAGTGATTATAGGCTCGGGGAAAGCCTGGTTCTCTACCATCCCATCGGGGAGCTTCACACCGCAGATTTCGCGCTTTCCGGCGGCATACTCACGCCAGGCACTTCCGGCAAGATAGCCGCGGATTATCATCTCTACGGGGAAAGCTTCGGCACGTTGTCCCACGGTCACCATCGGATCGGGTGTAGCCAGCTTCCAGTTGGGCACTATATCGCGGGTTGCGTCGAGGAAGAAAGCGGCAATCTGGTTAAGTACCTGACCTTTATATGGAATACCTTCGGGCAGAACGACATCAAAGGCCGAGATGCGGTCTGTAGCCACCATGACGAGAGTGGAGTCGTTGATTGTGTAAACATCGCGCACTTTGCCATGATAGACAGCCGTCTGCGCAGGGAAATGAAAGTCGGTTTTCAACAGAGTTGCCATAGCTGAATTTTTGTTTGGTTTTACTCCGCAAAGTTAGCGATTTTTTGGCAAACAGCGACGTATTTCAACATCATTTCAGGAGGGATAAAGACAGAAAGCCCCGTCGCAGAACATCGACGGGGCTTTCTGTAAATCCTTATTTGAGAATTTCGATCGTAAGCGGCCGACCGGCGACTAACGTGGCGGGCACCGTAAGAAGTCCGTCGGAATAACTGAATTTCTTAAGTTTGCGGCCATCAACAACGATGCCGGAGGGCTTCCCTACCCCATGGACGGCGAATGTCAGTTCTCTGCGCCCCGGCATTCCCTTATAGGAGCCTTCCGACGACACCTCTATCACTATCGAGTTCTTTTTGTCATCGCCCTTGAAGGTTATGAGCTGATAGGCGGCGTCGGCAAGCGAGCGCGGCGACCGGCGGTCGTCATCAAAAAGAGTATAGGCCGATGTCGATCCATTGACAGGATAGTAATTGACAGTGAGCCTCGAAGGGTCGTAATCGGCAGTAGAGCCCATTGTCTGGACAGCCTCAGGAATAAATGCACCCTCACGCACAAACATCGGCAAAACCGACAACGAAGCCTCATAGTTTTCTATGACCGAACCCGGAGCGAAAATTTTCGACGGGTCGTTGTAGTCGATCCAGCGGCTGCCGTCGTCAGGTATCACCACACGACGGGCCGTCGCTCCTTTTTCGAGAACAGGAGCTATCATGACATCGCGGCCCCAAAGATACTGATCGGCCACGTCATCGACATCCGCGCCTGTCGAATGGGAATAGAAGTTGAGAGGACGCACAAGAGGGAGACCCTGCGATGCATTGTCGTAGGCCAGCGTATAGTTATAGGGAAGCCAGCTGTAGCGCTTGCGGATGAAAGACTTCAGAATATCTTCCTGGTCGGGATAGAGATAAGGTTCGGCGAAATCCTGGGCGTGGGTTCTCAGAACCGGAGAGAAGGTTCCGAGCTGAAGCCAGCGCACATAAAGCTCCGGATCATAGGGAGCTGCCGGATCAACGGCAAAGCCACCGACATCGTGGCTCATATATCCGAGTCCGCTAAGGCCGGAATTGAGCATGATCGTCACCTGCGGCTGCAGTCCGCCCCACGAACGGCTTACGTCGGTCGACCACGGGAAGACGCTGTAGCGCTGCAAGCCGGTAGTGCCGCCGCGCATCATTGTCATCAGACGGGTGTCGGGATATTCTTTCTTATACAGTTCATATATTATCGAGCTCCAGTCATTGCCGTAGAGATTGTGATACTGACGGGCGGTCAGGCCATTGGCATGGCGTCCGTTCTCGGGATGCACCTCGGGTTCGCCGAGATCGCCCCACCATCCGCCGACACCTTCATCGGTAAGCTCTTTCAGACGTGAGGCCATCCATTCGCGCGTCGAAGGATTGCTGACGTCGAACATTCCTCCTTCTCCGACCCATATCTTGACTTCCTGCGGTTCGGAGAGCACAGAATCCATCACCATCATTCCGTTCTCCTTCAGCAGGTTGTAGTTATCGAGAGCACGGCCGTTACGGAGTATGTAGGGCTGATGGATAATAACCGTATTGACCCCCTTTTTCCTGAGGCCGGAAAGCATCTTCTTATGGTCGGGCCACTGCACGGGATCCCAGCTCAGTCGTCCCATGTCCTGCTCCTTGCCATACCAGTAAAGGTCGAGAACCACACCGTCGAGGGGATATCCCCCGCGTTTCAGGCGACTGACAACGCTGTCGGTCTCATGTTGGGTCTTATAGCCGTATTTCGACGTGATATATCCCAGCGACCATAGCGGCGGCAGCTCCTGCCGCCCGGTGAGTTCACTCAGACGGCGCACGGTTCCTTCAAGGGAGCCATTGCCGTTGACAAAATAATATGATATCGGAGCCTTTCCTTCTGTGGTATACGTCAAGGGATTGGAAAGAGTCAGCTTGGCGGGGGCGAAATCGTCGAATACGAGCGCATAGCCGTTCGACGACAACACGACGGGCATTGTGATGTTCATCTGCTTGATACGCGGGTCGCCGGCAGTGTAACCGTAGTTCTGACGGTTATACATAACGAGAGTGTCACCGGCGAGATTAAGCGAATAGCCGCGTTCACCGCCTCCATAGAAAGAGCCGCCTCCGAGAGTCATCATTGAGAGGCGCCGCTTTCCGCACGGACAGATTTTGCGCTCGCCGAGATCGAGCACGCCTGCACGCCCTGCTGTCAGGCTGACCGAGCCTGTGGTCTTGTCAACTGCTACCCTGAGTCCGGCCGAGGTTGTGACTGCAAAGAAATGCGATGTGTCTTCAGTCACGTTTCCGGTAAAAGGGACAGGCGTCAGCACCGAGGCCGGAGTAGCCTCGCCGGGTTTTTCGCCCGGAAGTATTGTAGTAACCCTGACAATGTCGGGATTTATGAAATCAAGACTGACAGTAGAACCGCCTGCTGTGGCGACATCAAAAACGCCCTCACGGGCCTGCGAAGGGCAAAAGACAGCCAGTGCGAGAGAAAAAATCACCGACCTACCCACTGAAAAGCTTTTCATGAAAACGATAGAATTTGGTTTATAGCTGCAAAGGTAGTCTATTTTTCTTAAAATATGCCTCAGGCGTTAACTTAAAATTAAGAGGTTAATATAAAAAAGCTTCAGGATAAACAATTTTTAATCTCTTTTAGCGCAAACGGGCTGAGCAACAAAGAATTATGATTGTTCTATATATAGCAAACAGAGAAATGGCAATGAAACGAATCTTCAATAACAGAATGCATGACCCAGCAACCGAAAGAAACTGTCATTTACATCCCTCGTCCTTGATATTGGGTAGTGATACCAGATATTGAGGCTCTCATAAATAAATAGTTGAAACGTGAGAGAGAGGCCGCTGCCCAGACGGGCAACGGCCTCTCGTTTTTTATACCTACGAAAAAGCCTTCACGTCATTTTAACGCGAAGGCTGCATTCATCATGGTTAAGTAGCGAATCAGGGACTCGAACCCTGGTTTCCGCCGTGAGAGGGCGGCGTGCTAGACCACTACACTAAATCGCCATGTTCTATTGTCGTTCTTTCGATTGACGATGCAAAGGTAGGGCTTCTTTTCATAAGCTCCAAAAATCAAGAGGAAATATTTTCTTAATAAACGTTAAACAGATTCATTTCAAGGTGTTACAGATAAAGCCGCGACAGCGACATCGTCGCAAAAAGCGTCCGATGTCGCTGTCGTGAAAAGGTTTCTTCCAAATTAACCGGCTGCCAGAGCAGCCTTGAGTTGCTCTCTGTCGGGGTTGACAGCTACGATGCGACCCTCGGGGTCGACCAGAAAAGAGCTTAATCCATGACGAAGGTTGTAGGCATCGGAAATCCTGCCGGCCTGCGGGCCTTCGACATGCCATTGCGATGATTCGCTCAAGCCGTCTCGCCTTATTATCTCACGAAAAAGGGCTTCGCTCGGATCAAGATTTACCGAGATGAGACTAAGCTGTTGTTCCTTATCGGCCTTTCCGACAAAACTATCATAGTCGGAGGCGGAGATGCGCGACATTGCGTCGAGCGAGCTCCAGAAATTGACCAGGACAAATCGTCCCTTCATGTCATCGAGGTTGAGTGACTTTCCGTGATACTCAAGCTCGAGTCCGGGGGCCTTGTAGCCTTCGGCGGCTTCAAATACCCGCCCCGAATGAGCAGACAATGACACGAGAACAACGGCGAAGAGCGCAATGATTGACATTGTTTTCTTCATACGTTTAAGAATGAAATTAAACTTGAGGAAGAACCTCGTCAGACGAGATAGCTTCCCTGCCGATTTTCGGCATAAGTGTTGCCTCTGCAACACCATCACTATGATTAAAACGCCGCAAAATTACAGAAAGATTTCCTTTTAACAAAATTAACATCCCTGATATTGACCATATTAGCATTCTGAACCGCTCGAAAGCGTTATGCCATCAATGATCGCGGCAATTGTTAAATTAAATTAATAGACATGTTATACAACATATTTATCCGGCATTCCCGGTTAATATCCGCTCTTCGAGAGGGCGTTCCCGTCGTTCCAGAATTCAGGAGAGAGGATAAATGACAGAGAGGAGTCGGGATTCGACCGTAGATAGGCCGCCACAATGCGATGACCTATAAAACGGCCCAGGCGTCCCGGACTTTCGACGTTCAGTACCGATGTCGATGGCGACGGAGCTATCAGAGCTTCGGCAAGATCGGCATCCGTCGAAAAAACCATCTTGCGGTTGAGCATAGTCTCCCAAGCCTGGCGTTCATTGGAAGCAGCCCATTCGGCCTGATCGGGAGTAAAGCCGAGCGCAGCTGCTTCGTCGACTCCGGTCAGGCGCATCACCGACTCGATTATTGCGCCTTCACGTAGCAATCTTGACAACACCGTAGGATAGCTGCCTCCATTATAGGGAAACCTCAGACTGACAATAGCCTCTGCAAGGTCAACAGCAACCCGTTCAGGCTCTTTATGGCGCCTGACATATTCTGCAAAACCGTTATAGGCCGGATGCTGCGCGCCAAGATAATGGTTCAGTGCAAGAATCACGGCTGAATCGCCCAGCGCTACCACACTCTGATTATATGGCCATACGACAGTATAGACAACAGGCATCTTAACTATCGGCAACACAACCGGAAGGCGGTTGGCGACCGCCTGAAGGCGACGGTTCAGGACGCTGTCGGGCCATATCTTAGCCACTTCCGGACGAAACATCGCGACTGCCTTAGAACCGGCATACCGGGTCAGAGCCTCTTCGGTGACAGTATCGGAAATCTGCTGCAATCTGAGAAGAGCTGTCAGCGGAGCGGCATAAAGCCGGATGCTATCGGGGTCAGCTTCTACCGCAAGCTCCGTAAGATCGACAACGCTGACAGGCGCTACGCCGTCGGCAACATCTTCGGGTCGGGCGGCATTTCGCCCTTCCGGGGCTTTGGAATGACAGGCGACAAGCATCAGAAACGCCGCCAGAATTGATATATACTGAACTTTCATTGGTCGAAAAGGCTTATATGTTCGCAATGCGACAACAAAGTAACAGAATTTTGACTAATTTTGTGCGATATTTCGAGAAAATAATGACGACGACTGTTCGACAACTCCTGCTTGCAATGGTGCTGACGGCCATAACGACCATCGGTCTGACTGCCGCCGAGCGTCAGTTCTGCATAGTCATCGATGCGGGACACGGTGGGCATGACCATGGTGCCGTCGGAGAAATCGTCAACGAAAAGTCGATCAATCTCGCTGTGGGCCAGAGACTCGGAAAGCTGATTGAGAAACGGATGCCGGATGCGAAAGTCATCTTCACACGCAATAATGACAATTTTGTTACCCTTCAGGGGCGCTGCGATATAGCCAACCGCTCGAAAGGCGACATTTTCGTGTCGATCCACACCAACTCAGTAGATGCCAAAAATCCGAACCGCACGAAAGTTTGCGGCGCCAGCGTTTATACCCTCGGCCTGAACCGAGCGAGCACTAATCTCGACGTCGCCATGCGTGAGAACTCGGTCATGAAGCTCGAAGATGACTATTCGACAACTTACTGCGACTTCGATCCGACTTCGGCCGAGAGCTATATAATGTTCGAAATGGCTCAGAACGCCCATATCGATCAGAGCATACGCCTCGCCGACGAAATACAGCGCGAGCTGATAACTACAGCCGGACGACGCGACAAAGGGGTCAGGCAAGCCCCGTTCTGGGTTCTCGTGCGCACGTCGATGCCCGCGGTGCTTGTCGAGCTTGACTTCATCTGCAACCCCGAGTCAGAACGCTTTCTGGCCAGCGACAAAGGCCGCGACGATCTGGCTCAGGCGATCTACAACGGAATAGCGACATATAGGCGCGGGCTGAAGACACCTGCAAAAGCCGGCAAGCCGGCAAAAAGCGACAGGACAAACGACAGTTCTGCGACAGACGCCGGGGAAAAAACCAGTAAGGCTACCGAGAACAAAATAGTCTACAAAGTACAGATTCTCACCTCCGACAAGCCGCTCTCCAAAAACGACAGCCGGCTCAGCGGCCTGACAGATGTCGACAGTTACCGCCACGGGGGAGCTGTCAAATATACCGTCGGCTCATTCGCCACACCGTCCGAAGCTCAGAAATGCCTTGAAAAGCTTAAGCGACGCTTCCCCGACGCCTTCGTCATAAAAACCAAAAACGGCAAACGGATAAATTGAACAGACAAACAATCAAATCAGCATAATGAAGAAATTATTCTCGAAAGAAGCCATTATCGGCCTGACAGTGCTAATATCGCTGCTCATCGTTTTCTTTGGCATTGACTATCTTAAAGGAGTCAATATCTTCCATCCTGAGAACTACTATTATGTCTCCTACACCAATGTCGACGGCCTCGCCGAGAGCGCTCCGGTAACTGTCAACGGCTTTAAGGTCGGCATCGTGCGCGAGATCCAATATGAATACGACAATCCCGGCCACGTCAGAGTCGAGCTCAGCCTCGACAAGTCGCTCAAGGTGCCCCGCGGCTCAAAAGCCGTTCTGGTGACCTCGATGCTCGGCACCTCGACAATCGACCTTCAGCTCGCCCAGGGCGGCTCATACCACGACATCGGCGAGCGGCTCGACGGAGTGAACTCCACAGGGCTGATGGACAATCTCAGCGGCGACGTGATGCCTGCCGTAGCTACCCTTTTGCCTCATATTGATTCGCTTGTGGTCGCCGTTACCGATCTTGCCGCCGATCCCGCATTGGCATCGTCAATCCGACGGCTCGATGTCATAATGGCAAATCTCGAGAAGAGCACTCTTGTCCTCAATGCAGCTCTCGCGCCCACGCCGGGAATCGTCAGCAATGCATCGGTGACAATGACTGATGTCCGCCAGATCGCAGCCAACCTCAATTCAATTTCAAGCGACCTCACGGAAGTCGCCGCCAAGCTGAAAACAATGCCACTCGATTCTACAATGAACAACATCAACCGCATGAGCGAGAATCTGCTGGCGCTGTCGAACCAGCTCAACGACCCGAGCTCGTCGTTAGGACTGCTGATGCGCGATCCTGGGCTTTATAACAACATCAACAATACAGCAGCGCATCTCGACTCGATTCTCATCGACCTCAAGCGCCGTCCGAAGCACTACATACCCCCGATAAAGATTTTCTAATAAAAAGGAATACCGGCTTCAAACCCTCAGGCGCGCCTCGATCTCATCGACGGCGCGCCGAAGTTTTTTGTCGACAGTCAGATGCTCCTTGAATGTGTTGCAGGCGTGGAGCACAGTGGCATGGGTACGCGAAAAGCGCGCGCCTATCGATGCATAGGGCATCTTCGTGAGTTTTTTCGCGAGATACATGATTGTATTGCGGGCCTCAACGAGGCTTCGCTGTCGCGACGAAGAGAAAACCTGATCGGGGTCGACATCGAAATAATCAGAGACCGTATCGGCGATGAAATCGAAGTTCAGCTGCTTCCTGCTCATCTTCACCGCATTGGATAGCACGTTGCGCGCCAGGTCGATCGAGATGTCGCGGTTGAGCACCATCGAATGAGCCAGCAAGGAGGCCACCACCCCTTCGAGTTCGCGGATACTGTCGGTCACATTGTCAGCTATAAAGTCGAGAATCTCAACGGGGAGGTCGAGTCCGTCCTGACGGGCTTTCAGCCTGAGGACTTCCTTGCGAAGGGCGAGGTCAGGCTTGGCGAGTTCAACCGTTATGCCCCACTTGAAGCGCGAGATCAGACGTTCTTCGAGACCTTCGAGCTTCGTCGGCGGAGTGTCACACGAGAGAATCAGCTGACGCTGATTCAGATGAAGCTGATTGAAGATATGGAAAAAGCAGTTCTGGGTGGCAGGTTTCTTGCCGGCAAGATCCTGGACATCGTCAATGATGAGCACGTCGACGCTCTGGTAGAAATTGAAGAAGTCGTTGGTCTTGCCCGACGCAACGGCAGTTGTATACTCGCTTTCGAAACGGCGCGCCGGCACGTATCTAACCCTCGCCTTCGGATTCTCCTCGAGTATTCTCAAGCCTATAGCCTGAATGAGATGGGTCTTTCCGACACCGGTGCTTCCGAAAAGGAACATCGGGTTGAAAGTCTGCCTGTGAGGGTTGCGGGCCACCGACTCAGCCAGCGAAAGAGGCAGTTTGTTGGAATCGCTGCCACAGTAGTTCTCGAAGGTATAGTTGCGGTTAAGCAGCGATTCGAAGCCGGGATCGATTTCTGTCGCTACGGCGACTTCGGGTGCCGCAACTGCAGGAGAGCTGTTCGGCATCTCGAGCTTTACGTTGGTTGAGCTGTCGTCGCCGAGCTTGAAGTTATAGATGAGTTTGACCTTCTGCCCGAAATATGTGACAATAGCCTGAGAAAGCACCGAAAGGAAGCGCATTTCGATCTGTTCGGCGAAATACTGTGACGGCGCGTTTATGTTCAGCACACCGTCCTCAAAGCTTCGGAAGCTCAGAGGTTTGAACCATGTGCTGAACTGTTCAGGCGTTATCCTCTCTTGAATAAGGTCAAGACAAGACCGCCACTTTTTCGAGTGGTCAGGCATTATATGAACTGAATTTCGGGATAGGAATTCATTGCAAAATAAGCCAAAATTTTTTAATAAAACAATAGCCGTCAGATTTGGAAAATTCGAGAAAATCGCAATGAACTGACAAGGCGTCCATTACCGGCATGGAGTCAGGCCCCGGCATCAGGTTCGGCCGCGTTAAGGCGGCGGCTCTTCAATGACCGATACAGTGAAAGAACGGCAAGAGGGAGCGCTACTCCGACAACGGAATAAAGCACCCAGAAGAAATCGGTGTGGTTATAGTGGATGACCATGTGGCAGCCGATCTGACCCGGGTCAAGTCCATACCACCATACCTTCAGCAGGCTGACCGCCTTGAACGATATGATATGGAATATGAAGACATACAGAGTATTGTCGCCGATAAACACCAACAGGTCGCGCATCTTCGACTGCCGGCCGTCAATAGCTCCTGCTATCCAGTGGAGGAACAGGAAACCGATTGTGCCGGTAACCGGCAGCGACCATAGATCGCGCCATCGGGCGGCGTTGTTCATCCCGGAAAGATGAAGCCATGCCGCACCGCAGAGCAGTGTGAAATATGCCAGAGCAAGCGCCCAATGTTCGCGGATGATATGCTCATATCGGCGGAACAGCACTCCGACGCCGAAGAAGAACAGCCCCCAGGTCTCGCGAAGGCCTCCGTTGGGTATTGTGGCAATCTTGAAGTCGAAAGCGAGACGGAACGCCACAAAGCCGACAGCCGACAGGCAGATGAACGTCACTGCCCTACCCTCGGTCAGCCTCCCTATAAGAAGCCGATAGATAACCAGAAAAGCAATCGAGGCAACAAGCAATCCGCGGAAAAACCAGAAAGCACCGGCGAGGAACTCATCGTAGCCCGACATCGACGTCACTATCAACGCCAGACGACGCATCGCCGTAGAGAATGAATACGGGTGAGTGACGCCTCCCGTCCAGTTACCGTAATCCTCATTGAGAAGCCCTATCTCGAAAAACAGGTTATGGAGCACAAGAAAGACGATGCTCCACTTCAGGAACGGCAGATAAAGGCCGCGGAAACGCTTAGAGATGAACGACCAGGGGTCGGACACATACTTTCGGGAGAAGAAATATCCGGCACAGATGAAAAATACCGGCATATGGAACGTGTAGATGAAATTCGTTATCAGCTCGGGCGCCTCGGCGTGCCCGACAACCATAAGAATGATTGCCAGACCCTTGATTATCGAAATGACAGAATTACGTTGAGCCATACGTCAAAGTCCCGGGCGCTCACGGCGCGCCGCATCTATTCTCAACAGAATGAACAGAAGGAAAGTAAAGCCCCAGAGCGATGAACCGCCATAGCTGAAAAACGGCAACGGGATTCCGATGACTGGACATAGACCTATGACCATACCTACGTTAATGGCAAGGTGGAACATCAGGAATGAAGCCACACAATAGGCATACACACGTCCGAAGACCGTCGGCTGTCGCTCGGCGAGCGACAGAATCCTGAGAATCAGAGCGAGGAAAAGGAGCACTACGGCCGTAGCTCCGACAAATCCCTGTTCTTCGCCGATAGTGCAGAAGATAAAGTCGGTATGCTGTTCCGGAACATATTTCAGTTTTGTCTGAGTTCCGTTCAGGAAGCCTTTACCCCAGAAACCACCCGAGCCTATGGCGATCTTAGACTGGTTGACATTATATCCGACACCGCGCGGATCGTTCTCAATTCCGAGAGCGACCTTTATTCGCATCTGCTGATGAGGCTGCAGAATGCTGTTGAAGGTGAAGTTCACCGAGAAAAGGAACACAACCGCAACGATGGTCGACGACAGTGTCAGCATAAGACGCTTGGCGGGAGCGCGCAGCATCGTGAATCCGATATAGCCACATGCCACAGCAATAGACCCGATAAAGAATAAATATCCCGGCACAGAAATTCCGCAGAGAGCGAGTATCGACACGACAACAGTCGTCGCAATAAATCCGAAGAGAATATTGCGGGCCTCGATAGGACGCCGGCAATAAACCGCTACCATCAGAACCATCAGAATCATTATCAGGCCGAGAACGACAGCCTCACCCGACGGAATGCCCATGAAAAGCGGCTCCGAGAATTTAACCGCCACTACAAAGAACACTACAGCACAGGCGGCAGCCAGAAGGACAAGACCGCTCATCCCCTCACGATACAGCACAAAGAAAAGTGACAGATAAGCCAGTGCCGATCCGGTCTCATGCTGGGCAAGAATCAGGAGGATCGGCACAAAAATTATTGTCAGCGCCTTGTAGTAACTCTGCGACCCGCGCAAAACGAAATTATAGCCGCTGAAAAGCTTGGCAAGCGCCAGCGCCGTAGCGCATTTGGCAAACTCTGCGGGCTGAAGGCTCATCGGCCCGAGAACGAGCCACGAGCGCGAGCCTTTGATGTCGGGAGCTATGAATATCGTCACTGCCAACAGCAGCAACATGGCGAAAAAAATCGGATAGGCATAGGTCTCGTAGATACGCGCGTCGATAAGAAGCAATATAAGGCCCGCCACAAGCGACAATCCTATCCAACGGATCTGTTTTCCGGAGAATTCTGCGAACGACAGAATCGAGGCGCTGTCGAAGTCGTAGCTCGCGGCATAGATGCTCAGCGCGCCCGCAATGACGAGAACAAGATATATACCGACCGTCCACCAGTCGACATACCTGAGAACAGATGGATTAGTGTTTCTTTGTGCCACTGTGGATTGTTGAAGTGTGTAACATTCTTTCCTCGATATATTTGCGGTTCTCGGCAATCTCGCCCTTGAGATATTTCTCAATTACGAGCGAGCCGATAGGCACACCGAATGCAGCGCCGTAACCGGCATTCTCGACATAGACACACACGGCGATCTTCGGATTGTTATAAGGAGCGAACCCTATAAAGGCCGAATGGTCGGCGCCGTGAGGATTCTGAGCAGTACCGGTCTTGCCGGCGACTTCAATATCTGGAAGATTTGTACCTTTGCAGGTACCACCGAGAACTGCCATTCTCATGCCCTCGGCAATCGGGACATAGTATGACGGATTAATCGTCGGATGTTTTTTCTCGATATATTCTCTTGGAAGGGTCGAATCCTGAATCTCCTTGACGACGTGAGGGGTTATGAACCAGCCGCGGTTTGCAATAGTGGCGCAGAGGTTGGCGATCTGAAGCGGAGTGGCAAGAATCTCGCCCTGCCCGATCGAGACGGAGATAATTGTCTTCGCGCTCCAATGTCCTTCGCCATAATGCTTATTATATGTCTTGGAGTTTGGAATAAAACCATGCTTCTCACCGGGAAGGTCAACGCCGAGATTATAGCCGTAGCCCATTGAAACGAGGTGGTTTTTCCAGACCTCGAAAGCATTAGCGACCGAGCCGTATTTGCTGCGCCTGTCAATCATGGCCTTGAAGCCCCAGCAGAAATATGCGTTACACGAAGTCTGCAATGCTGGCTTAAGAGCTATAGGCGAGGCATGAGGATGACAGCCTACTCTCAGACCGCCCGAAACAAAACCTCGTGCGCACGGGAATGCCGTCCCGAGTGTTACGATTCCTTCATTCAATAGGATAAGGCCCTGAGTGGGCTTGAAGGTCGAACCAGGAGGGTAACCGGCCATAATTGCCCTGTCGAAAAGAGGCTTGTCGGAATCGAGAACAAGTGAACGGTAATTTTTGCCGCGATCTCGCCCGACAAGGAGTGTAGGATCGTAGGTCGGAGCTGAGACGAGAGCCAGAATCTCACCGGTTTCAGGCTCAATCGCTACAATAGCACCTTTCTTACCAGCCATAAGGGATTCGGCATATTGCTGAAGCTCAATGTCGATGCTAAGCTTAAGGTTTCTACCCGATACAGCGGCCACGTCATGCGCTCCCCCTTCATAACGGCCCTGAATTTTTCCGAGAGCGTCGCGGATATAGATTTCCAATCCTTTCCGGCCGCGGAGGGCAACCTCATAGCTCTTCTCGATGCCGAGGTCGCCGGTATAGTCTCCGGCCATATAGTAGGAATCTTTCTCAATATCAGCTTCCGAAACCTCGCGGATATTGCCGAGCACGTTGGCTCCGGCGAGGTAGTTATACTGGCGCAGAATTCTCTTCTGAATGAAAAAACCGGGAAAACGATAGATTTTCTCCTGAAGTCGGCCATAATCTTCGGGCGTGAGATGGCTCAGAAGTTTCTGTGGAGAATACGACGAGTAGCCCGGATTAAGGCGCCTGTCGCGCATGTCGGCGAAACATTTGCGGAGTTTCTCGGGAGTCAGCGACAGAATCCGGCAAAGATCGAGAGTGTCGAACGGCTCGACATCGCGCGGTATCACCATAACATCGTAGGCAGGCTGGTTATAAACGACAAGCCTGTCGTTGCGATCATAAATTATTCCGCGCGACGGATAGATCGCCCTGTGGAGGAAAGCGTTGGAGTCGGCGTAATCCTTATATTTTGTATCCATGACCTGAAGGCTGAAAAGCCTTATCAGGTAAATGGCCGCAATAACAATGATGAACCCGCCGACTACATATTTGCGTTTTTCGAGATTATAGTCTTTTCTCATTTGTGCGGGTAGTTAGGCTGTCGACCGCCAACATCAGCAGCAGCGAAAGGGCTGTGCTCGCAACGATGCGCGCTATTATGAGCCAGACATTGAAGAAAGTCAGAGCCTCTATAGCGAAAATCAGCGTGCAATATATCAGCGTCATCGTCGACAGGTATTTGAGATAGGTATAACGCCCCATCGTCCGCATCGAAGGAACCGAATCAGGCATACTGTCGACTCGCGGCATATAAAGATGGAAAATCCCGTTTCTCGACATAGCAGCCACTGTGCAACACAAGGAATTCATGCCATAGCTGTTGGAAAAAACGTCAATCGTCAGGCCCAGAAGGAATGAGATTGTCAACAGACTGTTGATGCCTATTGTCATCGGAAGCTTGAAGATTACGTAGATGAACAGAATAGGCACAGCCACATTGAAAAGGCATACATTGTCGAGCACCACGGCCTGGATAAGCACCAGAACCATGGCGATGATTGTAAATTTGATTGCAGTCTTGTTCATTGCGGCAACTACTGAGCTTTCGACACAGATGAAGGGGTCTCGATATCTTCCTCGACGGCACGGATGTCTTCGGTGAGAGCGTCGCGGATCACACGCACGTATGACAGAGTCGAGAAGTCGGTAAACAGTCTGATTCTCAAAGAATAGAAGTTATCATCAGCCCCCCTGACTCCTGACTCGACCACGCCGACAGGGACGCCCTCGGGAAATGAGGTCGAGAAACCGCTGGTCACTATAGTATCGCCTTTGTGGAATTTAGCGTGGCGCGGAAGTTCCTCAAGCAGCGCATGGGCAGCGTCTCTGCCGTCCCACGTGAGCGAACCGACATGCTGACTGCCTTTTACCTTACATGACAGTCGTAGATGAGGATTAAGCAACGATATGATGCGTGCGGTATGCTTGCCGGTTATATTGACAATTCCTACAACGCCGTTACGGTCTACGACTCCCATTTCGGGCTTCACACCGTCGAGTTCACCTTTCTGAATCGTGATATAGTTGAACGGCCGGGTAGTTGAACTGTTTATCGCACGGGCGACAATAAACGAATAACGCCGCAGAACGGTGTCGACCGTCATTGTGTCGGAATAGAGACGGTCGCGAAGGGCGAGATTGCGCTGCTGAAGATCAAGAACCTGCATCTCAAGCTCGGCGTTACGGCGCTGGAGATCGTCGTTGATATCACGCAGCGAGAAATATGACGACACACTCGCGCCGGCTGAATATACACTCGAAGCGAGCCGTCCGGCCGAGGTCAGATAAACATGGTGCTGATAGGGATTTGTCGTAAAAAGCATGACGCAGCTGATGACTGCATAAAGTAAGAAAAGCAGCCACGAGCTGTATTTTAAGAAAAAGTTCAGCAGGTCACGCATAAATAACGGGATATGCAGGGGCCCGACCCAATCAGGTCCGGCCGCCTGCATGATATGTTAAGGCAGGTTGTTCAGCGGCTTCAACGGATGAGGAAGGAGAAGCGCTCGATATTCTTCAGTGCGACACCGGTTCCGCGTGCGACAGCAAGCAAGGGATCCTCGGCCGTATGGAACTGGATTCCGATCTTGTCGGTCAGACGCTTGTCGAGGCCTCTGAGCAGAGCGCCGCCGCCGGCGAGATAGATACCGTTCTTGACGATATCGGCATAAAGCTCCGGGGGAGTCTGTTCGAGAGCCTGAAGCACAGCGGCCTCGATCTTTGAGATCGATTTCTCGATAGCATGGCTGATTTCCTGATAGCTCACGGGGACTTCCATAGGAAGAGCTGTCATCTTGTTGGGGCCGTGGACAATATAATCCTCGGGCGGATTATCGAGTTCAGTAAGGGCTGAGCCGACGTGCATCTTGATCTGCTCGGCTGTGCGTTCACCGACGCGCACGTTGTGGACGCGCCCCATGTGTTCCTGAATATCGGCCGTAAGGTCATCACCGGCAAGCTGTATCGACTTGTTCGACACGATACCGCCAAGAGAGATAACGGCGATCTCGGTTGTTCCGCCGCCTATGTCGACAATCATGTTGCCTTCAGGGGCGAGAACGTCGAGGCCGATGCCGAGAGCTGCGGCCATAGGCTCGAATATCATATATGTGTCGCGGCCGCCGGCGTGTTCACTTGAATCGCGCACCGCACGGATGTCAACGCCTGTCGAACCGCTCGGGATTCCGACAACCATCTTCAGCGAAGGCTGGAACCAGTTGCTTTTTGTCGAAGCCTTCTTGACAAGGCCGCGAATCATCATCTCGGCAGCCGTAAAATCGGCGATAACACCTTTGCTGAGCGGCCGCACGGTCTTGATTCCATCGTGCTCCTTACCCTGCATTTCCTGAGCTTCGAGTCCGACGGCAACGAGACGGTCAGTCTTCTTGTCGATCGCAACAATCGAAGGCTCGTCGATAACAATTTTATCGTCGTGTATGATGATCGTATTGGCAGTGCCAAGGTCGATAGCTATCTCTTTAGTCAGAGAGAAAAATGAGAAAAAACCCATAGTTATTATGTTTATTTGTTAGGAGAGGTCCAAAACAGGGACTTCGGTCTGATCAGTGTTTGAAGTGGCGATAGCCGGTTTTCACCATGGCAATGCCGCCGTGGTTATCACACCATTCAACGCTCTCGCCGTCACGGATAGAACCGCCCGGCTGAATAATGGCACGAACGCCGGCCGCAGCGGCAATCTCAACGCAGTCGGCAAACGGGAAAAATGCGTCGCTGGCCATTGCGGCGCCTTCGAGACTGAGTTCGAAGGCGTTCGCCTTTTCGATAGCATGGCGCAGGGCATCGACTCGCGAGGTCTGCCCCACTCCGCTTCCGAGCAGCATCCTGTTCTTAGCCAACACGATAGCGTTGCTCTTGGAATGCTTGACGATTTTGTTAGCAAACAGCATATCGTCGATCTGCGCCTCGGTGGGAGCAAGCTTTGTCATCGGCTCGAGCTCAGCAGTCTTCTCGGCATGGAGGTCACGCTCCTGAACGAGGGCACCGTTGAGACACGTGCGAACCTGAATCTTCGACAGATCATTGCTCTTCTGCACAAGGATAATACGATTCTTCTTTTTCTCAAGAAGTTCGAGAGCGGCAGGCGTATATCCCGGTGCTATGATGACTTCGAAGAATATCTTGTCGATTTCAGCAGCAGCTTCGGAATCAATTTCGCGGTTGCAGATAAGCACACCTCCGAAAGCGCTCACCGGATCGCCGGCAAGGGCGTCGCGCCAGGCTTCAGCCACGGTTGCGCGCGTTGCCAGACCGCAGGCGTTGTTATGCTTGAGAACGGCGAAAGTAGGCTCCTCGCCGGCGAACTCCGACATCAGGCTGACAGCCGCGTCAATGTCGAGCAGATTGTTATAGCTTATTTCCTTGCCATGGAGTTTGTCGAAATAGTCGTCGAGGCGTCCGGCAAAGAAACCTTTCTGATGGGGATTTTCGCCATAACGCATGGGGATCATGCCGTCGACAGCGAAGCGAAGAGCCGTCGGGCCGTCTGAATTTGTCGAATCGAACCAGTTGAATATAGCCGAGTCATAGCCCGACGAAACGGCGAAAGCATCGCGGGCGAAAGCACGGCGCTGCTCGAGAGTCGTCTCGGCCCCCTGCGATTCGAGGATCGCGCGCAATGGCTCATACTGGGCTTTGCTGGCTACGATGACTACATCATTGAAATTCTTTGCGGCAGCACGGATCAGCGAAATACCGCCTATGTCGATTTTCTCGATAATGTCCTGCTGACTTGCTCCGGATGCAACGGTATCTACAAACGGATAAAGGTCAACTATGACAAGGTCAATGTCGGGAATAGAGAACTGCCCCATCTGCTTGACGTCGTCGGCAAGCTCGCGGCGGCCGAGAATTCCTCCGAAAACCTTGGGATGAAGAGTCTTGACCCTGCCTCCGAGAATCGACGGATAACCCGTGAGATCTTCAACGGCATCGCAACTATAGCCGAGGCCTTCGATAAAAGAGCGTGTTCCGCCCGTAGAGATAAATTTCACGCCCGCGGCATTGAGAAGCGCAAGAATACGGTCAAGGCCCTCTTTGTGGAAGACAGAGACAAGGGCCGATTTGATGGGTTTGGTTGCAGACATCTGATTGAGTTGCTATATTGCTTATTTATTTTGAGAGTGCAAAATTACGAAAAAAATCGCTATCGCACATAGCCTCACTCTCCTTTTAGAAAAAAATCTCTCCAAGATACAGCAAACAGGCTTCCACACGCAGCTTTTTTACTATATTTGCCCACGGTATGTCAATAAACAAAGCTATACTGATGGGCAACGTAGGCCGCGACCCTGAAATCAGATATGTCGAAGGGCGCACTGTAGCGTCATTCACACTCGCCACCAACGAACCCGGCTATACAACTCCCGAGGGAACAACTGTAGCCGAACGGACTGAGTGGCACAACATCGTTGTGTGGGATCATGCCGCCGAAATAGCCGAGCGCTACGTGCGCCGGGGTACCCGGCTGTTTGTTGAGGGAAAGATCCGCACCCGAACCTGGCAGGACCGCAACACAATCAAGCGGACTGTCACCGAGATCGTAGCCGAAAACTTCGAAATTCTATCACGCCAATAATCTTTTAACCACATTTCTATAAGCCAATGAAAGAAGTGAACGAAAAAGCCTTAGGGAACGACCCGGTATACGCCGATGCCGATCCCGTGGCCCTTCCCGACAACGCGTTTCGCGAACTCGGCAAGGACGAACCTTACAGGCCGGTCATGCACCCGGCTCGCGATTACCGCGAAGTAACGCCCTACTCTGTCATCACCGGTCTGATTCTGGCCGTAGTGTTCAGCGCAGCCGCGGCATATCTCGGCCTTAAGGTCGGTCAGGTATTCGAGGCAGCCATCCCTATCGCTATTATAGCCGTCGGACTGAGCGGTGCCCTGAAAAAGAAAGACCCTCTGGGCCAGAATGTCATCATCCAGTCGATCGGCGCCTGCTCGGGCGTTATCGTAGCCGGTGCGATCTTCACTCTGCCGGCCCTCTATATCCTTCAGGGCACCTATCCCGATATTACGGTGAACTTTCTCGAGATTTTCCTCAGCTCACTGCTTGGAGGCATACTCGGAATTCTGTTCTTCATACCCTTCCGCAAGTATTTCGTGAAGGACATGCACGGCAAATATCCGTTCCCCGAGGCTACGGCTACCACCCAGGTGCTCGTAAGCAGTCAGGCCAAAGGATCGGGCAATCAGGCCAAGGCCCTCGTTATAGCCTCGCTGATCGGAGGTATCTACGACTATCTCGGCGCCACGTTCGGCTGGTGGGCTGAAACGATCACATCGACGGCCTATCGCTGGGGCACAGCACTGGCCGAGAAGACCAAAGTTGTCGTGAGCTGCAACACCAGCGCAGCCCTTCTCGGACTTGGCTATATCGTCGGTCTCAAATATGCGTTCGTTATATTCGCCGGCTCGATCTTCGTATGGTGGATAATAATTCCGCTAATGGGAACCTACGGCAACGAAGCACTCGCAGCCATGTCGCCTCAGGAAATTTTCAGCAGCTCAGCCCGCATGATCGGAATCGGCGGCATTGCAATGGCCGGAATCATAGGCATCGTGAAATCATGGCCTATAATCCAGCAGGCCGTCGGCCTCGCCGGCCGCGAACTTAAAGGCAACAGCCGCGCGACAAAGACCATACGCTGGCAGACCGACATCTCGATGAAGCACGTCGTGTTCTTCATCTGCCTTGCTCTGATCGCAGTGCTCGTGTTCTTCTGGTTCGGTGTCATCAATACCTTCTGGCAGGCACTTGTGGCATGGGCAGTAGTTGTTGTGATCGCATTCCTGTTCACGACAGTGGCTGCCAACGCAATCGCCATAGTGGGCAGCAATCCCGTCAGCGGCATGACAATGATGACTCTCATCGTAGCTTCGGCTGTATTTGTAGGCATCGGTCTCAGCGGCACGTCGGGCATAGTCGCCTCGATGGTTATCGGCGGCGTTGTCTGCACCGCACTCTCTATGGCCGGCGGCTTCGTCACCGACCTGAAGATCGGCTACTGGCTCGGCACAACTCCCCGCAAACAGGAAAGCTGGAAATTCCTCGGCACTCTCGTTTCAGCCGCAACTGTCGGAGGTGTCATACTACTTCTCAATCAGGTTTACGGTTTCACCGGCGAGAATGCGCTCGTGGCACCTCAGGCCAACGCCATGGCAAAGGTAATCGAACCGCTCATGATGGGAGGCGAAACGCCCTGGATTCTTTATATGGTAGGCGCTATTTTAGCTCTTATTCTCAACTGGCTCGGAGTTCCGGCTCTTGCTTTCTGCCTGGGTATGTTCATTCCGCTACAGCTTAATGTTCCGATGCTCGTCGGCGGCGCTATCTCATGGTTCGTCGGCTCTCGCAGCAAAGACAGCCGCGTCAACGACGCCCGCCGCGACCGCGGTACCCTGATTTCTTCGGGCCTCATAGCCGGCGGCGCGCTGTTCGGCGTGTTCTCGGCTCTCACCCGCTTCCTCGGCTTCGAATATGCCAATCCTCTCTCAGGCCTGACCACTCAGATCGCAGGCGTTGTCGTCTACGCCCTTCTCATCTGCTACCTCGCCTGGGACAGCTGCCGCGCTCGCCGCGCCGATGACCTGCTCTAAACATCGCGAAATACTGGCGCTCTCCGTGCCGGCTGTGATTGCGACGATCACAACCCCGCTTCTGGGGCTGATCGACACGACATTCACAGGCCACATGGGGGGCGCCGTGTATCTTGCCGGCGTTGCACTTGGCAGCAATCTCTTCAACCTGATATTCTGGCTGTTCGGTTTTCTAAGGATGGGGACGAGCGGCTTGACTGCCCAGGCGTCGGGAGCAGGATCGCCCTGCGACGAGATGCTGGTTCTGACAAGATCGGCCCTCCTGGGCTTAGCTGCCGGAATCATAATCATTGCGCTTCAGGACCCGCTGGCAGCCCTTTACAACTATATCGTTGATTCAGACATGAACAGCCGCATCGAAGCCACACATTACATACATATAGTTATCTGGGGCGCACCGGCGGTTTTGCTCACCACTGTGCTGACGGGCTGGTTTATCGGACTCGGAGCCGCCAGAGAGGCGATGTGGATGTCGATAATCATAGATGTCGTCAACATCGCAGCGAGCAGCATGTTTGTTCTCGGAATGCATCTGAAGACCGAGGGTGTGGCAGCCGGGACACTCATAGCCCAGTGGTCAGGCGTAATTGCCGGAATGGCGCTTGCTCGCCCATATATCAAATCACGCCTTTCGCAAATCAAGTGGCGAACTATTATTGACACCGAAGCGCTCGGACGGTTTTTCAGAGTCAACAGAGATATTTTTCTGCGCACACTCTGCCTCATATTTGTAACGCTATGGTTCACACGCGCCGGCGCTGGCCAGGGGAATATGATTTTAGCCGCAAACGCAATACTCATGCAGCTCTTTATTCTATTCAGCTATTTCATGGACGGTCTGGCATATTCGGCCGAAACACTCGCAGGCCGGGCAACCGGCGCCGGAAACGGCAATGAGATGCGACTCACCATCCGCGCCCTGATGCAATGGGGAAGCGGTCTGGCTCTTTTCTTCTCTCTCTTATATTTTATCGGTGGAGATTCAATAATAGGACTTCTTACCGACGAAGCAGGCGTCGCAGCGACAGCGCGACGCTATATGCCCTGGGCTGTGACTGTGCCGCTGGTTTCTTTTGTGGCCTTCACCTGGGACGGGATATGCATCGGTGCAACCGCCACCAGACAGATGCTGCTTTCCATGGCTATGGCTACAGCTGTATTTTTCGCGGCATGGCTTCTCGCCGGCCCGAGGCTCGGCAACGACGGCCTGTGGCTCGCCTTCATTCTCTATCTGACAACGCGCTCAATCGTTCTGATTATCCTTCGCCACAAGATCGGCCCGAGATAAGAGAACTATTTGAGTTTAGCAAGAACACGGGGATCGCCGACAAGCCAAAGCACATCGCGGGCTTCGAAGCGGGTGCTTCCGTCGGGCTGCATGAATTCGTCACCACGCTGAATGTTGACAAGCAACGCTTTATAACGGCTGCGCAGATCGGCCGTCTGCGATGTCTTTCCTACGAGCGGAGATGTCGGACTGAGCTGGATATTGGTCAGCTTGATATTGTCGACCGTAATATTGCCGGGATTTGATTCGGACTTCTTCTCGATAACGGGAAGGACTGCCTGAATCTGCTCGTCGGTACCTATAATTCCAAGCGAGTCGCCCGGAAAGATGCGCTCACGTCCTCCGGGAGCGAGTATGACATTACCTCCGCGGGCAATCGATGAGATATTGACGCCGTAGACCTGACGCAGCTTGCTGTCGATAAGACGTTCTCCGACAAAAGGACAATCATAGCCGACGGTCATAAAAGCGAGGTGCATATTGCTGACGAGATTGTTATTACGCCCGGTGCGACGCAGATCGCGTTCGTTAAGGTTATCGAGAAAACGGGTTTCAAGACCGCGCAACTTCTTTCGGAGACTGCGCCCGAAAAGAAGCATCATGACCACGAACACAGCGACACCGAACACAAACCCGGCCATCAGACGATAAACTGACGAAAGAAGATAAATAACAAATCCGATAGCAATCACGAAGCGGATTATGGTCATGAAATGCAGCGGGAGGTCGAAGTGGGCGTTGGCCTCGACAAGACGGTGTCTCTCGACTGACTTCGACGCAGGAAGCGACAGAGCAAGCAAGAAGGGTAACATAACGGCTATGCCTAATACTACCGTTGCGAAATGACCGAGACTCTCGCCTAAAACGCCGACCAACCATGGCTGGACAATATTAAGTGTGACAAGGCTTAGGGCGATCAGAACGACCGTATACACGACAACACGCCACAGATAGCGCTTGATAAGCGACATCCAGAGAACTTTCGTCTCGCTCTCGGTCGACGCCCGGTTGGTGTAACGGTCAATGAGAAAATGGAACTTAGTCGGCAGGTGTCGCTCGACAAAATTATAGAATGGGTCGGCGAGACGGATGAAGTAAGGAGTCAGGAATGTCGTGAGAACGCTGACCGCAACAATTATCGGATAGATCGAAGGCGAAAGAACGCCGAGCGACTGACCGAGCGTTGCTATGATGAAGGCAAACTCACCGATCTGAGTCAGCGAGAAGCCGCTCTCAATCGCCACCCGCAGATTCTGACCTGTCAGTAACATTCCGAGACTGCCGAACAGAATCATGCCGACAATGACAACCGCTGAAAGCAGGAGTATCGGCCACCAGTATTCAACAATGACACCGGGATTCACCATCATTCCCACGGAAATAAAGAAGACGGCGCCGAAAAGGTCTTTGACAGGCATCGTAACCCGTTCGATTTCTTCGGCAAAGCTCGTGCCGGCGAGGATGGAGCCCATGACAAAAGCGCCCAAAGCAAGCGAAAAGCCGCAGTAGACCGAGAACACGGCCATTCCGAGGCAAAGACCCATCGACACGATAAGAAGAGTCTCATTGTTGAGAAACCGACGGCTGCGGTTAAGAAGCGTCGGAAGCATGAACACACCGACGAGAAACCACATGACAAGGAAGAAAACAAGCTTGCTGATGCTGAAAAGCATCTCGCTACCCTCTACGGTGTTATTGATTGCAATCGACGACAAAATCACCATCATGACAACCGCAAACAGATCTTCAACGATAAGGACGGCAAGCACCAGCGAAGCGAACTTTTTCTGTCGCAGCCCGAGATCGTCGAACGCCTTGAGAATTATAGTGGTCGACGACATCGACAGCATTCCGCCTAAGAAAAGGCTGTTGATATTGGTGAAACCGAGAAAACGGCCGATAACATATCCTGTCGCCAGCATACCACTGACTATAATCAATGCCGTGATAGCCGCGCTCCCCCCGGCATTCATCAGTTTCTTGAAGCTGAACTCGAGCCCTAACGAGAACAAAAGCACTATAATTCCTATCTGTGCCCAGAACTCAATGTTTGACTCCGTCGTGACGCTCGGAAGATAGGTGAAATGGGGACTTGCGAGGAAACCGGCGACAATATATCCGAGCACCACCGGCTGCTTTATCAGCTTGAAAATAATCGTTGTTATAGCCGCCAGGCAGAGAATAAACGCAAGATCGGTTATGAGGCCCTCGATATGGGCCTCCCCTCCGACATTCAGCAGCAGAAGAGATTGTATCATAGAGTTTATGACGGCGAATTAACGAGAGATATAGAAGTGGTCGGATAAACTTTTGACATCTCATCCATTAGCCTGACAACATCGGTGTTCTCACGCACCAACAAAACAAGATTCAGTCGGGTCATATTGTCAGAATAGTTGAAATCGACAAAATAATTATTCAGCTGAGCATGAAACTTTCCAAGCAGAGTAATATATGGATCAAGATCCGTCACAATGCCGCCTATCTTGACCGTTATGGTGCGCGATTGCGACCCGACGTTGACCCTGTGTTCAATCTGTTCAAGAAGAACGAGAATAAAAAGCACAAGCAATGTCGCCACAAGGGCAACCAGATACATACCTACCCCGACTGCGAGTCCGATGGTTGCGACCATCCAGATTCCGGCGGCCGTGGTCAGTCCTCTGACCGAACCTTTCATCTGGATAATGGCACCGGCTCCCAGAAAACCGATTCCCGATATTACCTGTGCAGCTATGCGTCCTGGGTCGCCGTTCTTAAGGCCGAGATACTCCTGAGGCACATAGATTGACAATACCATAGCCAACGTAGCGCCCATAGAAATAAGGGCGAACGTCCGCATTCCTGCCATCTGACCGCGCCGCTTGCGCTCAATGCCGACAGCAGCGCCGAGTATAAGACTGTAGAATAGCCTCGCAACCGCAACGCCCGGAGTCAGCTCAACCGCCGTAAGCTGCTGCCATAGAGCTGAAAGCATCTCCAACAATTATTTCTTCAGGGTGAAATGGCGCGACGTCAGACGATAGCCATCGGTGAAGAGCTCTACAGTATAGTCGCCGGGAGTCAGGGTCGTGTTCACATCCCAATAGATATGTATGCCCGAAATCTCGTCGCCAGAATACTCAATGCTCTTACGGGCAGTCGTCGGCACAGAGCCTCCTTCGAAATGCATGGCTCCGCCTCCGCCGCCAAGCAGCTGTCCCTCGGGATTGACTATGCGAAGATAAATAGTCTTTGCTCCGGGAGGCGTCGAATTGTTCTGAGGCACAGTGAATGAAACCATCAGCTGCTTGGCTTTGGTCACATTCTTTTCAGTTTTTCCGTTACCCTTCAGTGGAGTCAGACTGACTCCTGTAACATTCAGCTTCTCTGCAAGAGTCATTCGCTTGCTAAGATCCTGATTGCGGGTTGTTGCCTCGGCAACCTGAGACGTCAGGGTAATATTCTGAGATTTAATCTCTTCGTTCTCAGCTCTAAGACCGGCATTCTCGCGGGCCAGAGAATCAATCTGCGCCACGTAATGGCGAAGCAGACCGCGCAAAGTGCTGATCTCACGCTGGAGTTCGGCAATCCGCTCCTTGCTCTTGACTTTCTCGCTGCGTAACTCAGCCGTCAGTTCCGCCACTTTCTGCTTGGCAGCTGCATACTTGGCATACTCTTCGGTATTAGTAAGCCGCTGGGCCTGAGTTTCATACTGTTCAAACTCGGCATTAACAGCCTCGAACTCATTGGAAAGCTGAAGCTGCTCGTTAGCAAGCTGAAGTTCCTCATTTGCAGCCTGAGCCTCAGCAACCTGCTGATTCAGCTTTTCAGTACGATAGATCGAAACGCCGAAAACGGCAAGGAGAACAACCGCGAGCACTACGGCTGTCCACAATAAAGGCGATTTAGTGTTTAATGACATATCTTGATTGTCGGTTAAAATGACAATTCGGCTTACTTAAGAAAAAGCCGACGGTGTTATTTCTGCAAAAGTAGCAATTTTTTCGTTGATTCCACTAAATTTGCAGCCGAAAACCATGCCAGAGATGAGCACCATCCATTTTTTCAACCCAGAAAGCGAAGCAGAACTCTCCGACGGAAATCCGGGCTACACCCCGTCGCGCGCGGCACGCATCATAGCCGAAGCCGGTGCGCTGTTACCATTATGGTGGGCAAATCCCGGCGATATCATAATCTCTCCCCCGGGTGCTCGCCGTCTGAAAGCCGAACTCTCCCGACGCCTCGGGCTATGCAATACGGAGAATGCCCTGACTAAAATAGACCGCGCAGCGCCATGGGGATGGAGTCCGCGTGCCGCCCGTTTTTTCGAAAAGCATGGTGTCAGCTGCGATCTTATTCCCGACATAGACCTCATCGCTGGAATGAGCCGACGCTCGACAGCCATAGAAATTCGCCAATTACTCGGCGTAGAATCCGGAGAAGAACATATCGATATCGAGGAACTGATACAATATATATCCGACTCCAACGGTCAAGTAATTGTCAAGGCTCCCCTATCCTGCTCCGGTCGAGGCATAATCGATTGCCGGATAACACCGCCATCTGTCGTCATCAACAGAGCCCGGGCTATACTTCGGCATCAGGGCGCTGTAATAACAGAGCGCGCCCTCGACAAACAGCTTGATTTCGCAGCCCTGTTCGAAGCCGTTAACAGCGACATTGAGTTTGTCGGATGGTCAGTCTTCGCCACCGGCTCCGGGGGAAACTACCAAGGGAATATCGTCGCGCCACAAGATGAGTTCGCCAAGCAGCTCAGTAAAGCCGAAGCATGGATAGAACCGTTAAGACAAGCCCTTAAGAAAACAATCGCGCCATATTATAACGGTCCGCTGGGAGTAGACATGATGTTCTACGGCAAAGACCCCAAAGTCATGCCATGTATCGAAGTCAACCTGCGACGCACCATGGGATTTGTCGCACATGATCTTGCCGAACGCCACGGCCTGCGCGGTCATCTCGTCTTCGACCCTCATCCCGACGGCCCCGGCCTCACCCTCTCCGCCTCCGAAATCGCCCGCTTCGCCATCCTGTAACCATCAACACAGGCATAGATTCTAATTAATCCCCTATTCAACATTTAAAGACAATCAGTTACTTCGCCGATATTCAAACATGCTATACCTCTGACAAACAGAGATGTCGATTAAACTGCCACAAAAAAGCGCAAAAAACATCCCGAAAAATTTGCACATCCGACAGAAAAGCACTACCTTTGCAACGCAATTCCGAAAGCCCAGGTGGCGGAATGGTAGACGCGCTCGTTTCAGGTGCGAGTGTTGAGAGACGTGCAGGTTCGAGTCCTGTTCTGGGCACCCTAAAATCCCGTAACTCATTGATAATCAAGAGTTGCGGGATTTTTCATTCAATTTTTGTCAGCAAATTGTCAGCGAAGGTCTGAAAAATCGGAATTTTTACCCTCTTGAATCGGACTGAATTTTGGTGGACTGTCTGATTTTAGATTATTTAACATCTTTTAATAAAGTCAGCTTAAAAACCCTGCCTTAGACTCCGTTTCCCACTGCATAAAGCGAGCCATCCGACGTTTTGAATGGCTCGCTTTTCAGATGTGAATCCTCCTCTATTTTGACGCAGTTGCCTTCTTTTTCTTCGTAGGCTTGAATAGCTTATAGTTGATGCCGTAGAGTTTGAGTTTTCTGTCGAGCGTTGGTGCGGTTATTCCCATCGCCTCCATGACACGAACTTTCTTGCCATTGAATTTTGTGAGTAGATGTATTAACTGCCCTCTTTCATCCTCCGGCAAATTTTCTCCATTGTTTGTTCTTGTGATTTTGAGATCTGTTCCACGGATTTTTCCATCCTCGCAACAGATGACGGCGTTTTCGATGCAACTCTTAAGTTCCCGGTAATTGCCGGGCCAGTCATGCGAAGTTATTTTGATGATAGCACACTGCTCCATTGACGGAATATTCGCTATGCCTTTCGACACACAATAATCCTCAATCATCTGATTAGTATTTGGAATGATGTCTGCCTGACAGTTTCTAAGTGGTGGCAGACGAACCACGTTATGACTCAATAATTCATAGAGCCGACGATCAAACCGGTCATTATTTATTTCGGACAGGTCGAGGCAAGAGGCTATGAAATGTGCGGTGAATGGAATCCACACATCACTGCCGACGCAGCGAAATTCTCCCCTTTCAAGAACATCAACCAAAACATCCTGAATATTTAGTGGAAGCGACGGCAAGTCCCTGAGATAAATCAAACCCTTATCATTAGCTTTCTGGAGTAAGCCCTTTTTATTCTGTTTAATTTCCCGACGGAAATTGCGGACCACACCAAGGAGTAGTTCCATACCATTTTCAACATCTAAGTCGGCACATGAAATTTCTTCCAGCCTGAAGTCTCTGTTTGTTGCGATGCAGTGAACATGTTCCGAAAGATAACTTTTGCCAGTACCCGCCTCTCCGGTTATAAGAACCGGCTTGTCATGATTAACAAGGTTGGTCAAATCCCGGATAGCCTTGTTGTATTCCTCTGAAACATGTTTGTAGCGTTGTGGACGTCTTGCAAAAATTTCATACTGCTTGAGTATCTTATCAAGCTCGTTGATACTGCCTCGCTCGATCTCGTAAATTTCTTGAGAGCCTAACCTACAAGCACGGAATCCAGTTCCAGCGTCCTGATTACTATAAATTGCGACACATAAGAGTTCGGGGACGTGAACAACCCACGATTTTATCAAATCAAGTCCATTCTTGTCATTGTCATCAATGTTGATAAGAGAAGCGTCATATCTCTCATCCCGGATTGAGGATTTTGCATCGAAAAAATTCTTAATCCAGCAGACATCATAGCCCTCACGATGGAGGGCATGATATATAGAGCTTCCTGCTCTTTCATCTGGCTCATAAAGAAGAATCTTCATATTCTGATTGCAGTTATTATAATCGGACAAGAAGGTATAAGCCTTCCAAAAATTATGGTTTTTATGTTGTAAAACATATTTCTATAATAAAAAGTTGACGGAATGGAACTCTCTTAATAGTCAAAAACATAAAGATTTCGAGGTAAAACATAAAGCCCCTTTATGTTTTGGCTTTATGATTTAACAATTTGGAACACAAGTTAAAAGGCGTATTGCGCTGATTTACACCTCATTCAAAAATTATTTATCTTTTCACGAACCATAATAATGCCCATTAGTTATGCTTTTCGATAAAATTATTGTTTAATAACTAACAATCGACGCCTATGACAAATAGCGATGAAATCGTCGAAGCAGAATTTGTCCGGTTCATCCAAAGTGGTGAACTGGACAAGCTCAAGGAAGCTTTTGAGAACTTTGCCTCGCACCTCATCAGCTTCATCCACAAACCAATTCATTGGGTTGAAAAGCATCACTGCCTTGTGAGGCTCAATGCCATTTTCAGCGTCCACACTGCAAAGACGGAGTGCCGCGTGACTCATGCATATCTCTCACTTGCCCTATCTCTCATCAGAACGATGAAAGAGTTACTTATGGCGGCTCAAAAGCGATGCGCGGATGCTCTCAGTTCCTTCCGATCAGCATTTACTCTTTCCGATGGCGAACCATTGGAGTGGACTGACGGGATCTGCGGCATATACGAACTTATCCAAGGTCTTGTAACAAAAGGCTCTTTCAACAATGGCAGAGCCAAGCAAGAAGATGTAATCAACTTTTTCAATGCCTCTCTTAACATGAACCTGACTCCGGATGGCAGCTATGAAAACGGACGCCAGATGAAAAGAAGAAAAGGACGCAAAGGCATGGCAAAGTATGATGAGCGAAAAAACATCGAAAGTCGCTCATATTGGATTGACGATATGCGAGCCTGTCTCAATGACAAGTGGATTCGTCAGGACGAGGCCGGGGACGGTCGCGGCGTGAAATAACCCGAAAAACACACAAACGGCGACAGCCGACATCTCCCCCAGATGCCGGCTGTCGCCTTACTTAATCCCACGTCGTTCAAGCAGAGCCTGAACATCTCCAAGTCTATAATGAATTTTTCGTCCCACCTTTACAGGAACAAGTACCCCTGACTTGTCCCAGTTATAGAGGGTTGTGTGACATACCCCGAATTTCTCCATGACCTCTGCTTTTGTCAGTAGTTTCTCTACCGCATTATCGGCGGCTACGGGACAAACTTCATCGAGTATTCGTTCAACAAGACGGTCGCCAAGCAAAACGAGGTCAGAATATTTTATTGTGATATTGAAATCGGTGACGCCGCTTTCAATAAGAGTATTGATGTCAATCATGCGATTCCTTTTCCTGTCTGATTGTTAAGTGAGCCAGTCCCAGACAGGTTTAGGGACTGACTCACTGTTTTTATAATTTGGGCCCGGCGGCTCGATAGCCTCCGGGTGGTGTAAAGCCACAGCCTCCGATGACGATGCGATCGCTCAATGGTTCACGTCGGCGATAACCTACTTCGACTGGCTCTGCTACCATAGACTCCTTGTTGCCATTAGATTGAACCGGTGCTTCTACCCTCTGATGCTCATCTTGCTTAATCTCCTCTCCGTCCCGTTCCTCTTTCTTGGGAGCGAGGGCCGCGGTTATCTTGCGGTCGAGGGCGGCGAGGTCGGATTTGAGCTGCTTCAGTTCCTCCTCTTTGCCCCATGACTTCGAGATGATGGCTTCGAGCTGGGGAACATCGGCTCTGAGTTTGGCGGTCCGTTCCTCATATTGGGCGATGATGCCGGGGATTTTCTCCAGAGCGTTGACGAAGTTCATGCAGGCAGCATGGGTGTCGCTCATGGCGATGAAGCCGTTGTTGAACTTGTATTTGTAGTTGCCCTCAACCACAAAGCGGTTCTGAACGGACTCCTTGCCGTCAACGAGTGTGCGCTCCGAGATTATGCTTATCGGGAAGCCATAGACCTCGCCGATGCGCTTGTACTGACCGTGGGTGTCGGTACGCTGCGCCAGTCCTTGCAGATGGATGCCCATGTTTTTCTCATCGGAGAGGTTACAGGTGTCGATAGTGAGATTGTTGAGCGGATTGCCGTCCTTGTCTCTCCTGACAACTGCCTCGTAGCGGGCGACATCAGCCTTCATCCTTTCGATTGCCGCTTCGTTGTTGGCAATGTCATGGATGATGGTCTGGTGCCGGAACTTGGAATCGGAAATGCCCTTGTTGTGCGCCTTGCGCTCACTCTCCAGTGAGGCAATACGCTTTTCAAGTTTCGCCTTTTCCAATAGGTCGGTGTTGCCGCTGAGAATAGCCATATATTCCGAGAAGTTCATGCCGTTCTTTTCATCCATAGCACCCTCGTCGATAGTTCTCGCGCCGAGTGCCCCGGATTTGAGCTGGTCGATGAATGTAGCCTTACAATGGAGGAGATTGAACTTATAGGAGTCCAGAGATTTTTCCACGGCATAGATGATTACATCAACCTTATTGTCAGCGTAGAGCTTGGCAATCTCATTGCCGGCTCGTATGGCCCTGCCATCCCTCTGAGTGAGGTCAGAGGGACGCCACGGCGTATCGAGGTGATGGACCGCGACACAACGCCTTTGAGCGTTGACTCCGGTTCCCAACATGGATGTCGAGCCGAACAGAACACGAACATCGCCGTCGTTCATTGCCTGAATGACAGCCTTACGGCTTCGCTCCGTCTTACACTCCTGAATGAAGCGTATCTCATGCGCCGGAATACCGTAGCCCTCAATCAGCTTTCGTTTGATTTCGGAATAGACATTCCACTCGCCGGGCTTGTAGGTGCCGAGGTCGCTGAAAACAAACTGTGTGCCTTTCTGAGCATTGTATTTATTATAATACTGAGCAATCATCTTGGCGCAATGCGAGGCTTTGTTGTTCGGATCATCCTCGTATGACGGGTCAATCATGCGCATATCCAGTGCCATCTTTCGGGCATAGTCCGTGGCGATAAGCATCTTCGCTTTCTCCTCGGTCTCAGATAACGGTCCACGACCGAGAATAGTGGCATCGCCGCTTTCAGCAAACATCATCAGCTTCTCAATGAACACCTCCTGCGCCGGTGTCGGCGGGATGTTGTGAAGAATCTCGTTCTTCTGCGGTCGATCAACGCCTACATCCTCCGCCGTGCGGTAATCGGTGATTTCATTGTAGAAAGCTGCTAACTCCGGTACCTTGATGAAGTAGCGGAAACGCTCTTTCGGGACAATGTGGTTGGTGACATTGAACTCGAAGTCGGTTGTCTTCTTGGCGAAGATTGCCGCCCATGCGTCGAAGCATCGAATGTCCTGACGCTCCAGCTCGTTGGGTCGGAGATACTTGAAAAGCAGATACAATTCGGTAAGCGAGTTACTGATTGTGGTTCCACTGAGAAAAGTAGCTCCCAAATCCTTACCCGTCCTCTCCTGGATAGTACGGATTGCGTAGAGAAGATTCAATGCCCGCTGTGAGCCTTCAGAGTTGCCCAGACCTGCCACACGGTCATGTCGGGTGTTGAACATTAGGTTCTTGAACTGGTGCGACTCGTCCACAAATATGTGGTCGATGCCCATCATCTTAAAGTCAACGACAGCATCCTTGTTCTGCTCCATCTGGTACTGAATGGTAGCAATCTTGGCGGTAAGGTTTTCCTTACGCTTGATTAAGCCTTTGAGCATACCACGGCTTATGTCGTGCCCCTGCTGCTTTACCACTTCGAGGTTTTCCTCAACCGTGTCAAGTTCCGCTTGTAGGATTTGCTGCTGCATCTCCGGCGACTGTGGTATCTTGCCGAACTGGTCGTGCGACATTATAACGCAGTCGTAGTCGTTGTTCTTTATCTGGTTGAAGAAATTGACTCGGTTGTCAGCCTTGAAACTCTTTTCATCGGCGAACAGAATACGGGCGTTGGGATAAGCCGACTGATATGTCATGGCAATCTCGGCTACGTTGGCTTTAAGACCGATAATCATCGGTTTGTGGGCCAGTCCGAGACGCTTCATTTCATGTGCTGCAATGCACATTATCAGCGTTTTACCTGTACCCACCTCGTGGTCGCAGATGCCACCGCCGTTCTGTTTCAACATCCATATACAGTCCTTTTGGGACTGATAAATGGAGCTGATTCCATAGCGGTCGCCGAGGATTTTCATGTTCAGGTCGGGGAAAGTCTGATGGCTGCCGTCGTACTGCGGGCGCACGAAGCAGTTGAACTTGTTGTTATACAAGTCCACCAATCGTTCCTTGAACTCCGGCGACTGGGCCTCCAGCCATTCAGAGAAACCGTTGCGGATTTCATCAATCTTGGCGTTGGCAAGCTGAATCGCCTCGGTGTCCGGCACCTTAATGTCACGACCGTCCTCATCCTTGCCGATTGATTTCTTTATGTCGGGCACGGTGTTATGTAGGGCGTGTTTCAGTAGGTTCATGCCGTCGTAGGTACGATAATAGCCTCTGACGCAGAACTCCTCCCAGATGGTCATGTTCTTTCTCGAAGCCTCTGCCGAGTATTCATCCATAGATGAAGAATAGGCAATCTTGACATCTGTGTGGAACAGATACGACATATAGGCTGAGTAGATGCCGGTCGGAATCCAACGCTCGCCGAAGTTGAAATCCAGCTCGTCGAACTCGATGCGGCGGGGCCGGGCTTCCTCCAACGCTTTGAGGGAGTCCTGCGACAGGGCGATGAACGGCTCAATGCCGTCATAGCCGGGGAAGCCCTTGATGCGTTCCTCCTCTCGGTCAATCCATGCCTTGACAGCTTCGGCTTTAGCAACCACATTGCCGGCGATGAAGCGGTCCTTTATCTCGTAGTTGCTCACAAGCGGATTATAGTAGATGTGTCCCTCCAGATTTTCTGTAAGTGAATCTTCATCCATATCCACTAATGACGACATATATTCGAGATTGACCTCGCCGTATTTGTTGAGCGATGCAGTCAAAGCCTCCAGCGGAGTATCGACACTTGTAATCTCATCGAGAGCGAAGGAAACGGGATGGTCGAAGATGTCAGCCTTGACAAACTGACCGTTCTCGCCTCGCTCCAATGCCAGTGCGTCACGACCGTTGGCGTCCATGAGGATGAACTTGACATTCTGTTTCTCATTGAGGTTGCCGTACTTGGCGACGAACTCATCGTAATACTGATTGAGATGTTCGCGCAGATGTTCGGACGGTTCATGGGTCTCCGCCTCGTAATTGTAGAGCTGCTGATAAGTCTCCGACATGGTGATATACAGCATGGCACGTTTTTCCTGCTCAGATTTGAGACCAAGAGGCGTGAATGTGGCTCCGGTCTTTCTGACATCTGACAGGAATCCGACCATGCCGTCGACAACGACCATCGAGCCGTTCTTATGGAAGAACTGAATGTCCTCCGAGAACGGACGAGGCGACATATCGCGCTCAATGGGAATAGCCGTTACTTTCGGCTGTCGGGTACGACCTCTGAGAATGAAATCGCCTTCGGTCTTTTCGATATATGTCTCTCCGAGGGCTATTCCGGCGGATTGTGCTGCTTCCTGAGATTCCTTTTCAAGACGCATTTCCTCCATCTGACGGTGTGCAATCGACATCATGGTCTCATAGAATCCGTTAATGGGCGGATTGTCCTCCCAGTTCAAAGAGCCGTAAAATGCGAGTTCTTTTTCAGAGAGAGGACGGAATTTTTGAACAGGAATGTCTTTGACCGCAACGCTTGGTTTTGATTTGGGAGCATCCTCGCTGTGTCTGGGTTGCCGTTTAGGTTTGCCGATAGGCTCTAGCTCTCCGAAAAGATTGTAGGCAAAGAGACGCGGGTCCGGATTGTCAGAATAATCGGGCCTGCCATCGGTCTCTATCTCTTTGGCGGATTCCGGCTTCGGTGGATCGACAGGTTTCTGCTCAGTTTTCGGAGGCTGATTCGGTGTAACCTTCTTGACAACCCTCTGTTTGGTAGTCTTTGTCAGTTTCGGGTCCTCCAACTGCTCACATATAGCCACACGTTTACCGGCCCGCACAAGTTTAGGCAGATAAGTGTCAAGTGCATGATGGGGAAATCCCGCCAACTCTATTCGGTTGTCAATACCGTTCATCCGGCGGGTCAGTGTAATGCCCAGTATCTCCGATGCTTCAACCGCATCTTTTCCGAAAATCTCGTAGAAATCACCGACACGGAACAAAAGAATGGCATCGGGATGTTTCTTTTTCATCTCCTGATACTGTTTGAGCAAGGGCTCGTTCTTCTGCTCAATCTTGTCAGCAAGCGGTTTCTGTTTCGGTGCACCCGGCTTGACTTCGGGTGTCGGTATCGGCGTCGGCTTGACAGGGTCTGGCGTCGGCGGTTTGATACCGTTGGAATTATACAGTTCCAGATTCAGACGCAGGTGCAATGACTCGTCGAGTGCCTTGCGCAAGTTCCCGGCTATGCCATCGACCCCGCCTTCATGCTTATAAATGATAGCGGGTTTGCCGAAGGGGTCAGTGCCTACTTTGGCATCAGTGCAGATGACATTCTGGGGAAATGCCTGAAAGAACTTGTTGCCTGGCACCTTCGTGCCACGGTCAACGACGGATTGGATAAAGAACTCCTCATCAGCCGATAACGCTTTCTTTCCCGTATGCTTCTGGAGAATGATAAGGTCAGACCCGGCATCGGTTCCGGCGTTATCGGAGAACGTATTGTTGGGCAGACGCAGAGCCGCCACAAGGTCGGCACGCTTTACAAGCTCCATTCTCACAAAAGGGCTGGCAGCATTCATCACACCCTGGGACGCAATGAACGCAACCAAACCGCCCTCACGCACTTGGTCAAGTGCTTTGAGGAAGAAGTAATTGTGAATGGTCTTGGTAGCCTGACGGTATGCAATCTCCTTACTGACAACATAAGCAGGGTCTGCAACTGCGAAATCACCGAAAGGGACATTGGAGGCGGCAACATCGAAATAGCCGTTGAAGTCACGTTCTATCTTCTCGAAGCCCTCAATGCGGGTCAGGATTGACGGATGCAGAGCCGAAAGGATTTTGCCGGTAAGCAAATCTTTCTCATAAGCCAGCACTTCGGCACCGGGATAACGGTCATTCCGCAGGAAGGAGTCTATGAAAGCACCCTGTCCGGCAGACGGTTCCAGAAAACTTTTTACTTCTACGCCGGAATATTTCAGCGAGTCGGAAATAGCATCCACTATGCGGTTGTCGGTATAGAACGCCGTCAGCACCGAGGCTTTCAGTGAGTCCATATAACGGGCAAACTCCTTGTCATCCTTTGAATAGTCGTGGATAAGCCGGCGCAGCTCAACGGTAGGGGCAAACAACTCGATGTCCGATTTACTCCACTTTGCAGCATCCGCCAGTTCATTGGCATCGTTGAGTATGCACTTCAGTCCGCCAAATCCTGCATACTTCCGCAGTATCTCGCGCTCCTCGGCATTCTGCGCCGAGCGTCCGGCAACGCCGAGGCGAAAGGCAAGCCTTATCGCCTCGATGTTGTCGCGCATAACTTTAAGTCTGTTATATGCCATATCAGTGGAAATAGGTTGTGAAGTAGTCGTCGATTACGCCGAGCAGCTCGGTCTTGAATGCCTCGTACTCCGCCGAATACACGGGGTATAGGTCGGGAGAATACCGCTCACGGTACTCTTCGAGGACATCATCCATATCGGAGATGAAGAAGTCGTAACCTTCTTCCGGGCAGTAGTCAGAGAGGATTTCTCTGACGAGTGTATCGAAGGAGTCGGACTCATAGCCCTGCATGAGTGCTATCATAGCCAATTCCTCAGCGGTGGAGACATCCACCCCTCCGCGTCGAGCCTCCAAGAACACCTCGTATGCCTGGTCTGCGCGGGCGTTGATGAAGCTGAGATCTTCAGCCTCCGGATAGTTGTTGCGAGAGAGGAAGTTTGACAGGAAGCGGATGTATGCGTCGAGTGTATTTTTCATAATTGTAGCTGTTTAGGTGTTTTCGGATTTGTTTTTGCTGACCACCTGAGTATTCCCGGCGGCGTTGATTATCACTTGGGCTTTGAAGGTCTTGCCGCTACGGGCGCGGAAACCTCCGATGAGCGGTGTCGAACCGGTCTTTACGAGCGATGCGAGCTCCTCATGGGTGAGTGTCACGCCGTAGAACTGGCGGAACACATAGTGACCGCAGTCAGGATTGTCGCACATAGCCACTCTGCCGAATGTCTTCATCACGCCCTCTGAGCAATGAGGGCACGGGATGTCTTCCTCCATTCTGGGGAAGAGCTTTGCCGAGGCGAGGATTCCAGCCGTCACATCGCGAGTGAACTGTTTGAGTTGGTTGTCGTATGCACTCGTTGAGAGTACATCACGGGCGACTTCTTTCATCAGATTGTCCACCTTGACCACCTCGCCGATGTCGGCAATCTTCATCTCCTTGATAATGCTGTAAAGCAGACGACCCTTGGTAGTGAGTGAAATGTGCCCCCATGCGTCGCGCTCGATGAGACCGCTGGATTCCAGATGGACGATGTCTTTGGCGATTCCGTCAGAATAGACTGTGCCACGGATGGCGAGAAGATCCTCGATGAGAGTGGCGTCCGTGTAGTCCTCCGGCATCGGAGAGCTTGCGGTACAAGAGCCGGTAGAGAAGATTTCTGTTTCCTCATCTTCGGCGAGTACAGGCATCAGCTGGAATTTCATCAGCGTATCGGGGAAGAGCGAGTGCCAGCCTTTGGTCTTATAGGCTACGCCTTTCCATTCGTAGCGGACACCCTCGCATTCCGTGATGACACGGGTGCGGATAACCACCGCGTCCTTGCTGAATGCCTGATACATACGCTTGACGATGAGATAATAAATACAGCTCATATCGTCGTCGAGCACCAGAGGCGGCACACCGGTAGCCACAATGCCGTGGGTGCCGTACTTGCTCTTATCGACAGCACGACCCGGAGCAAACCCGATATTCGCCATTGCGACTGAGGCGTAGTTGCTGTAGGAGAGCATCTTCTCCAGTACCTTGCGACATTCCTGATACTTGCGCTGAGGAACGGTACTGCCGGCGGCTACGGGGAAAGAGATGAGCTTTCTCCCGAAGAGACGGTGAGCCGCCTCATAGGTGTGCAGCGGGGTCATGCCGAAGATGCGAGCCGCGTCAAGCTGGAGGTTGATGAGATTGTAGAGCTTGGGAGACTTGATTTTCGCCTCAATCTTCTCCACGGAGATGACCTTGACCTCGGATGTCGACTTGGGAGAAACATCGTTGGGGTCGATGCTGCGGAACGGGAAGATGTTTCTGTCACGGTCCTTGATTGCGATAGTTGTGTAGCTGGAGGAAGTCTGCTCGGCACACTTGACCATAAGGTTGCGGTCGGCAATCATCTTCAGTACAGATGCACTGGTACGTCCGATGCGGTAAGTGCCACGGCCGGCGGCGAAAGCGAGAGCGCGACGGGCATTCACGCCCACGAGCCAGTCCGCTTCATTCCGGAGTCGAGCCGCCTGATACCACTTGTCATAGTTCTCTGCCGGCATCGTATAGGATATTGCGCGGTTGAGACTTTTCATTGTAAGGTCGTTGATGATGGCACGGCTGTAAGGGAGCGTGCAGCGCAGATGAGAGTAGAGATAGCGGAAACTCATCTCGCCTTCCTGTGTGGGATCGACTGCCACGATGATGCTTTCGCTCTTGGCAAGCAGAGACTTGATGATGTCGAGCTGTGCGCTTGCCTCCGGGGTCATGGACTCGCCGTTCTGACGGTAGCGAGTGGTGACGCCGAGAGTGAGATACTTGGGAAGGTGCGGGAAGCTCTGGTCACGGAACCAATAGGATGCCTGACCGCGAGGGGTCGAGATTTCCACCATCTTGGGAGTCATCCAGGTGATGTAATACTTGCTGCCGTAGAAGTAGCGGTTGCCTTCATCGTCGTTGGCGGTGGCACGTGCGATTGCGAGTGCGGTTGTCTTATTTTGGGCGATGATTGTAATCATAACCATTTGTGTTTGTGGGTTTTTGATTTGAATTTTATTGTTCCGGGAAGGGTATAAGAATGGCTCGCAGATGCTTTCACACCTGCGAGCCTTGGTGTGAGTATCAGCTGATTAGAGCTTCTGCCCTGACTTCTTTTTCTGTTCCGGCTTGGGCTGGGTCTGTCCCTGTTCGAGAGGTTCCTTCAGCCCCTTTGTCGCCTCGTTGGTCTTACCCTGTGAGTTGACCGCGACCTGCGTCTTGCTCTCCTCCGCCGGCGTGATGACCTTGGCATTGTCGGGGTCTGAGTTGTATGTGTAAGGACGCTGTTTGTCGGGATTGAAGCGGATGTAGATTGTGCTTGGCACACCTTTGGCATCCGGGACGCCATCGACCTTGATGGTCTTTCCGGCGACGTAATCAGCTTTCTGCTGGTCGGAGAACTCTACCCCCTTCCATTTGCCGAGAGGCTTGATGCTGCCGTCGTTCAGAACCCAGTTGTTGGTATTCTTTTCGGCGGGGGCCTCCTGCTTATGGTCTTGGGATTGCGTCCTCTGCTGACCGAGGCGGGCATGGACGGGAACGAACTCCGCCTTTTGCTCTGCCGCGCTCACCTGAAGGACTGCCGGGAAAGTCTTGCCGTCTTTGAGCGTCACCTCCTTGTGGAGCTGTTTGCCCGATTTCAGCAATCCGATTTCCTTTGGTGTCAGTTCCGTCTCTCCAATCTTGTTGCGGATATAGAGAGCCGACACCGGGAGAGCGATAAGCTCGTTGGTCTTACGGTCGATGCTGACATAGCTGGGAATCGTATTCCCTTTTGCATCTTTCAGGTCGATAACCCTGCCGAGGTTGCCGGTAGCCTTCAGCATCTCCTTGTCCTCCTTCGTGAATTTCACGCCGTGAAACTCATCGTTGAGATTGGGTTCCTGACGGATGAAGTGGGGACCACCTTGATACTTCCGTCGGGATTCTCGTGCAATGAGAGTCGAGCCTCCAGCTCATATTTCTCATTGCCGAAAGTCGGAGTGACTTTCACGAGGTCGGACATCCGGTTGTTGACCATGTTGCGGAGATTCTGCTCACCGATTGACTCCTTGGTAATACCCCATGCCGCGAGATTGTCCCAGTTGATTTTGGATTCGTCTATCTGCTTGAAGCGTTGGGGTTCCTGAGTCTGGGCGGTATCAAGTGCCGGATTGACAGTCTCGGAGACCGTTTCCTTCTGCGCCGATTTCGGTGCGCCGTCGGGCATCTTCACCTTTACCTCGGCGAGCATATCCTTCGCTCCGGGCATATCGGGATTCTGCACCATCTGGTTGACCGCGAAACCCATCGTGGGAACTTGGTCTGCCGGCACCTTGAAGAAGCCGAAGATCGTCGGGTTCTTACACTGGGCGGTGAAGTTCCGCAGGAAGTTGTCGAGAATGTCGGCGTGTCGGTCGAATGTCAGGAATTTAGCTGCCTTCGCGGGGTCTTCCATCTGTGGTGTACCGTCAGGTTTCATTCCGGTCACCACGCCGGACTCACCCGTCTGACTGTTGTGGGCAATCAGTGCGTCTTGTTTCTTCAAATCTTGTTCTTGCATCTTGAATTGTCAGATGTTTTGGAGGTTCACAGATTTGTCCCGTGGGGACCTCTTTTTCTATTGGCTTAGGATGTTTGATACCCAGAGCCACGGCAAACTCCCGGAAGAAATCTATCAGGTCTTGACCGCAATACCAGATTCGGGAGCCTTTTGTGCCAGTTTTGCTTTGATAAGCGCGTAGTCCGTATAATTTGCGCCATTTACGGAGAGTCTTATCGCTGCAAGAGAAAATCTTCTGTACTTGCCATTCGGGATACATGGCATCCGGTCTAATGCCATACGTCTCTTGTGGCGTTTCGGGCAGCATGGGAGCCGGCGCCGCATTGATCGCCAACCTGTCCATGCCATCCGCAATGCGGGTGAGAAGATTTATAAAGTCACCGACTTGCTTAGCGGTTATCACAATGGTGACAGTATTTTTATCTTGTATCGTAGTTATATCCATTTTTTCGTCGATTAAAACTTACGATGCAAAATTACTGCCCCGCCAAAAGTTAACTTTTACGGTTGTTCCCAACCGGGTAGCGATTGCGTAATCGAAATTTCAGCGAGTGGTCAACTCGCTGAAATCAAAGGTTTTTCTTATGGTACCGAAGCTCGATTTTTCATTACCCGGTTGACTATATCCGGGTATTTCTAAGCATGGTTTTATTTCAAATCGAGCAGATGGCGCAGTTCAGGGTCGGCGGCGATGCGTATTTTTTCCTCGGCGACTATCTTTTTCACCTGTTCCTTGATGGCTCGATAGTTGGTCTGTATGGCGGTCTCCATAACGTCCTCGCCATTTTCATCAATGAAATTGGTGACGATGGGAAGTTGCTTATACGCCTTTTCTTCCGATTTGACTTTCTCGCTGTCCACGACAATCTCGGCATGGAAGATTTTCTGGTCGATACGTTCTCCGAAGTTATCGGAAACGGCACCCACAAACATACCCTGTGACAGTCCGCTGATTTTGCTCGGCGGAATGAGACTGTCCATCTGCGTGTTGATCGATGTCGATACATCCTGACGGTTGATGGAGATTGACTGACGCTTCTGGAGTACCTTGCCGAAACGCTCTGACAGCGTTTTGGCGGTTGAGCCTACGACCTGCCCGGAGAATATGTTGCCGACGGTATTCATTACCACCGCCGCCTCCGGCTTGCCATAGTCACGCTCCAACTGGGAAAAGTCCTGAAAGCCGAGACAGACAGCAACCTTATTGCTTCGTGCCGTGGCAATAAGATTGTCAAGCCCCTTGAAGTATATGGTCGGCAACTCGTCTATCACCACGCCCGATTTGAGCATACCCTTCTTGTTGATGAGTTTGACGATACGGGAATTGTAGAGACCGAGAGCCGCGCCATAGATATTCTGGCGGTCGGGATTGTTACCGACACAGAGTATCTTCGGAGACTGGGGATTATTTATGTCGAGAGTAAAGTCATTGCCCGACATTACCCAGTATAGCTGCGGGGAAATCATACGCGACAAAGGAATCTTTGCCGATGCAATCTGACCCTGCAACTGGTCTGCGGCTCCTCCCTGCCAAGCGTCCATGAACGGCGACAGATAATTCTCCAGCTCCGGATATGAGGATAGTATCGGGAAGATGTCCTCATATGGGCGGTTTAGGAACTCGATGGCATGAGGGAAAGTACAGTAGATACCTCCCTTGTATAATTTGAGATACCATATAATACTCGCCAGCAGAATGATAGGCGATTCCACGAAGAAATCGCCCTGTTTCTGAATCCACGTCTTGTTGAGATTGAGCATTATGGTATATGCCGATTCGTATGCGTCCGCGATGTCGGTCATGAAAGCTGGTGCGATGGGATTGCATCGGTGGCTCCGTCTGGGGTCATCGAAGTTTATCACATAGAACTTGGCACCTTCGGAATATTTGTCTTTGTTCTTCAGGAAGTGATTATAGACAATGGTACTGAGGTCTGCGAATTTGAAGTCGTAGCAGTAAAGCGCGAATCCTTTTTCAATCTGCTGTTTGAGGAAGTTATTCACTACTGCATATGACTTGCCGGAACCGGGTGTGCCCAGTACGATTGTCGCCCTGAATGGATTGACCACATTTATCCATCCGTCGTTCCACTTTTTCTTGTAGTAGAATCTGGTAGGAAGGTTTATCGAGTATTCATTCTTGATTTTGCGTGTCTCCTGTTGGAAGGATTCGTTTTCATTGTTGAATACGTCGTTCATCAGATTGTTCTTCAGCAATCGGCTCATCCAGTTGCCCGCCATCAGCAGGCAGATGAATCCGGCTGCGCTACACATTATATATAAGGTGTAGTGGACCTTTGGCATGAAGTAAAGAACCACGCCGATGCCGAGGAATATCCAGATGGTGCGCCATGTTATATCCTCGTTCTTTACTCCTCTTGTGCCGAAACATGACAGAGCGAGAAGAAGGAGAGCGAACCACTTGGAGGTATATTGAGACCTGAACAAGTGGCATGAACGGTCGAAACCGTTCAGCACCTTATCGACAACGGTAAAGAAACCGTCTGGGTTAGTCGGGTGTAGTTCCGGGCAAAACCAATAGATATTGATTATGACCAGAACGATGCTTGTGGCACGGAGAAAATCCATGATTTTCGCCAGTGCCCTGAGATCATCTTCTTGTTGGGACATTGTTTATCGGTTTGTTTTGAGGGTGAATGACTTTTACAATCCGCGTCCTTTCTTCTTTTTCTTCTTACGCGCACGACGAGCGAAGGCTTCTTCCGCAGGATCGAAGTCCGGTCCAGTCTGGAATAGTCCGAGTCCCGGCAATACCGGGTCGAAATCGAAGTCGTAAGAATTTGATGAAGTCTGACGCTGTTGGCTTGGCTGAGGTTGCTGGGTCTGAGAACCTGATTGTGTCTGCTGATTCGGAGCCGGGCCCGAGGATTGCTGTTGACTGCCAGTTGACTGAGACTGCTGACCGCCATTGGGATGTGGTATCTGCTGTCCCTGAGTCTGACGTGGCTGAGGCTGAACCGAGGGTTTTGCCGCCGGGTCGTTGAACCAAAGGTGAAGGGCATTTGCAGAAAACTCTCTGCCGAGACGGGAGCCGTTAAGCGAGACATGATTGTTATGGTCAACGTATGTGGCGCCATACAATCTACCGTCATCGTTGTACCGTAGCACGAGGTCTATGCCTTTCTCTTTGAGTCTGGCAATGAAGTCGTCCTTTCCGGTGGCGGCCGCCATAGCATCCGATACCAGTCGCTTAGTCGGCTTAATGTCGATTCTGTCCTTGTCGCGCTCAAATTTGTTCTCGATGGCTGTTCTGCTTGCAAATTTGCCGAGGCGTGAGGCTTTCAAAGGCGTGGCAATGGTATTGCCGTTGTCATCGGTTGCGAAATAGACCAGACCGTGATATTCGCGGCCATTGACCTTGCCGTCGGTCAATTCGCATTTGACATTATACAGTCCGAGTATGGCGTTATATTCGCCTATGCTCTGGAACTGCCAGCGCATACCAACCAATTTGACGGTATTCTGAATCTGACGCTTGATGTCGCCGTTTGGATCAATCTTGGTAATGGGAGTATCGGGTGATACCTTTTCCCGCTGTGCCTTGTGGAGTCCGTATTTCTCTTCAAGTTCGTTGGTAATCTTCTTGCTCCTGCGGAACAGGAAAGACTGGTCGAGACGCTTGCCCTGCTCGTTGACATTGACCGTAACTATATGGCTATGATGCCGGTCAATATCCTCGTGCTTATATATAATGTATGGCTGTTCGCCGAAACCGAGCTTGTCGAGATACTCGCGGGCAAGGATTTCAAAATCCTGATCCGTGAGCCTGCCATCGGGATGCGGATTGAGTGAGATATGGAGAACAGGCTTCTTTGTCCTGCCCATCTTTGGCATAAAAGCCTTGAAGTTCTCCGCCATCGCACCAATATTTATATTGCCGTCTGCCGGCAACACAATCTTATTGGCACCCAATACACGTCCGTGTTCCTCGTTTATTTTCTCTCCGTTATAGGCAAGTGCTCCGTATAGACTGCTGCCTATAGAGATTTTTGCGACCATACCTCATCAAACTTGACGGTGAGAGCCTTGACCTCAGCCAAGATTTTAGCCATCTCTATGGTGGCCTTTTCAAGTTTGTAGAGATATTGCATCGCTTTCTTTTCACTGAACTCCGTGCGCAGCTCTTTCACTATAAGGTTGTAGTTTACGCCCAATGTGCGGAACTGGGCGAAAAACTCCGAGAGCTTGGCGCAGTAAACAGCCAGCGATTTGTCTGTTACAAGCACCTTGAATGGCTTGCCGAACAGAGCTTGTTTGATAAAGGTGGACTTTACCGTCTCATTCGCCTTATCCATCATGTGAACCAGCATATCCAGTTCTGATGTGTTGAAGCGAACCTTAACAAGATGGTCACACCTGTCCGGGAGCGGAGGACGTCCGCCCTTGAATGATTTTTCCATGTTGTTCTGGGATTTTGTTTGTTATCGCAACGCGATTTTGTCATATCATGCGCCGCAGGCATCCATCGGGAAATTCGACTTTGGAGAATTTCCTTGTCCCACACGGGCAAGGTTGTTTCGGTAGGGCTTGGGCCCTCGAAACCTTTTCAGGTCCCTGGAAAGACACCTTGCTGTGTTCCGTTGAACACGATGTAAATTGGAAGAATGAGACACCTTATATATAATGGCTGGTAAGCCTGTGTTTTTCTGCCTTGATGCCGGTCTTCATCAGGCTAATAATAAAGGTGTGTGCGATAGCATGATTTTTTATCTCAGTTGCACGATGCAAAGTTACTGCCATTTGAGGGGTCTGCCGCGCCCTCGTCGCGGAAAAGAACGGAACCAAAACGGAATATCACGGAACAGCCCCGAAATAATTTGGAATGACTGACGAAATGCCCTTAACTTTGCAGCGTAAATGATCGACAAGCCCCCGTGATCAGGCCGAAAGGATGACGCGGGTACGCGGTCGCCGTTTACCGCCCGCATACATATAATAAGCGGGCATATCTGCGGCAAGAATGTCGCGCTGAAATAGCCGGAGCACGCGCTCCATCAGCTATCAAGCACCAACCACAAGGTTAATTCCTTGAAAATCAGTTATAGCTCATGGCTTTATAATCGACTGACTAATTCATTGATTGGCCGGATAATGAGTTGGCTCGCCAACTATAATGTTAATTATCCAGCTAATCTGATAGATAACTTTCCGGATAGTTAACCGGATAGCTGACTAACCATTGGAGTTTATAGGAATATTCCGGTCTGTATTCCTGTTGACTGACTAATCGGCTAATTCGCTATCCCGTTAATTAGCCATATAGCTAATTGGCTATATAGCTAATCAGCCATCTAACTTATTGGCTGTTTATCCGATTGGCTAACCAGTTATCTAACTCACCAGTTATAGGGCTATCTGATTAGTTAATCAATCAGTTGACCATACACTTGGCTGTCCATATAGTTGACCCGATAGTGGGCTATCAGGCTGATTGGATATGAATCCGCTATATCGCTTGATCCGCATCCGGCTCTGTGTGTCGTCTGGTCATTTTGTCTTGGTACTATTGTTCAACACCTTTAGTCCTACCTACCGTCTGCTGATGGTATTTCCGATTTCGGCAGTTGCCGGAACGTCGTGGCAAATGTTGCCGACCATTGTTTCACCCTCAAAAACATTCCGATGAGCAACACCATTGTTGTTGCCTTCTCCAACCAAAAGGGAGGAGTGGGCAAATCAACCCTCACGGTGTTACTCGCCAGCTATCTCTACTATGAGAAAGGCATCAAGGTTGCAATCATGGATTGTGACTCGCCCCAGCACAGTCTTATAGGAGAACGTAACCGCGAGTTAAAGACCGTGAGCGAGACAGAGCATCTGGCAGTGATGGCGCATGAATTGTTGACCCGAACCGGTCTTCAACCTTACGCCATTATGAAGATTCCTCTGGAAGAAACCATGTTCCGGGTGCGTCAGTATCTCAATGGAGAGAATGACACACAAGTCCTGTTCCTCGACCTCCCCGGTACGATGAACAACCCTAATGTTTTACAGATAATATCGAACTGCGACTATGTATTCTGTCCGATGGCAGCCTGCAAGTATGATATAGAAAGCACTCTTGGATATTGCCAGTTTATCCACGACCGTCTTATGACGATGGGATATGGCAACCTTAAAGGAGTGAAGATTCTGTGGAACAAAGTTGACGCAAGAGAGCGCACTGACCTTTATACTGCTTACGATGAGTTCATGGAGTCAATCGGCCTTGAAGCGATGAAGACCACCATACCTGCAAGCGTCCGTTTCAAGAAGGAACTCTCATGCAATCCGAAGCACCAGGTTTTCCGAAGCACAGTCTTTCCTCCGTCACCTTATACAATCAAAGGTAGCGGGATAGATGACCTTGCCGAAGAATTTCTGGAACTGACAGGAATACGCAATGGCTAAGAAAATTTCCAAAGTACCACTTGGTGAAGATTTTCTTGCAGGCTATAAACCCGTAACTCCTGATTTTGCGGATATTCCAATGGATAATGATGTCACCCCTGACCCCGTACCTGGTCCGAAAGGCGTTGATGAAGTCACTCCCGTTGAAATGCCGAAATCATCCACACAGAAGATGCAGCCTTTCCCTGATTCATTCGTAGATACCTTTTTAAGAGGTGGTACAGAAGATAAAAAGACCGAGAAGGTTTATCTGACAATCGACCATCTTATCTGCCTCAGAGAAATAGTACAGGCTATCAGATCCAAAACGGGTAAGAATATGACGATTGGCAACTATGTGTGGAACATCCTCGAACATCATTTTTCCACTTATCGAAAAGACATAGCAGGTCTCATAGACCAACGCAAACAGAAAAGTCTTGACAGATTCAAATGACCGCAATTCCCAATGCGAACCCCGGTACTGAAGTCAATATTGACGGTGCCGGCTACTCCGACGAGGTAAAACGCTCGTATCAAGAGACCTTCTTCGTCGGTCACTCTCTTAAACCCTACAAGTATGTAGGATGTACTCTGTCGTTATGGCAGCGACTCAAGAGGATAGTCACTAATATCGGCGGCGATAAAGCCTCCGTCGGTATGTATGTCCAGAATATAGTGGCCTATCATCTTGAAGAAACGGATGTGAAAGCACTGATAGCAGAACTGACTGCCGCATCCTATCTTTCAGATACCGATTCCAAAGCAATGGATGGTATCTCGCTTAATGCCAAGAAGTATCAGGCAAAATACCTGATGGGCGACAAAGTAAATCGTAAGGAGCGGGAGATTTATATCTCCGCCGAACTCGGCAAGCGACTGAAAAGAATCGTGCTGGATGTCGATGGCGACCGTCCTACAATGGGGTCGTATGTAGAGGCAATCCTGCTTGACCACCTTGACTCCTGTGCCGATCTCATCAATGAGATGACAAACGATTCAAAACGAAACACTGCATGATATGGATGTATATCATCGGCGCTATCGTGGCACAGGCCATTGTGGTCGTCCTGCTCAACGAGTATATGAACCGACGAGGTCAGTGTCCTGCGGAAAAATCGCAAGAACAAGAAGAGGATGCTACTCCCGCTCCGTCTCCGTCCACGGTATCGGAGACAAAAGAATCCGAACCGCAAACCATCAGTCCAGCAATAGCCGATGATGCCGTAGGTCTGTCCAATTTCTCTGTGGCAGACCTCAAGGCGATGATGGAAGAGGTCGTGAAACCTATCAGGGACTGTGTGGAAACCCTGATGGATGAGAAAGATGTAGAATTTGATGTGAAGAATGAAACTCCGGCACCTCCCAAACGGATGTCTCCCGAAAGAGAGGCACGCGCATGGGAAGACCACCGAGATGAAGAGGCGCAGCTCGAAAAAGAGGACAACACTGTCGCCCCTCCCAATCCGTTGGCAAGCGGTGTCGATTTCGATTCAATCACAAAAGCGTCAGACATTTTGCAGTCTGGCGAGCAACAGCCCGTTGGCGCATTGCAATTTGCAATGAATGTTTTTAGGACGGTTGACGGCACACAGTTTAGCGGATGTCTCCCCGACGCCCTGCTGGAGAAACTGTATGAGTGCCATCGGAAAGTCGAGATGAACGACGAGGCTTTCCGTCAGGAAGAACCCGAATCTGAAGCACCAACTGCCGAACCTGTCCCGGAGAAAGAGCCGGGGGTAAAGCAGAAGGAGGAAAAGCTTGAGCCAAAAGCCGAACCGGTAATTGAGCCGGAGGTAAAGGACGCTCCCGCACCTCGATTCAGAATGGAATTTCTTCGCAAACCCTCTCAGTCCAAGAATTGAAACATGAGAAAGTTCAAAAACATTCTGCGCTCGGCAGGTGCCAAGCGCGCACTCTTCGCACTCTTCGCTGTCGCATCTGTCGCCCAGTGTTTCGCCGCCGGTAACGGCATGGCAGGTATCAACGAGGCTACCTCAATGATTTCCAGCTATTTCGACCCAGGGACGAAACTCATCTATGCCATCGGTGCCGTTGTCGGTCTTATCGGCGGCGTCAAGGTCTATGGCAAGTTCAGCTCCGGCGACCCCGATACAAGCAAGACCGCTGCATCGTGGTTCGGAGCCTGTATCTTCCTCATCGTAGCCGCTACCATTCTCCGCTCATTCTTCCTCTAAATGGCTGAGTATTCTATCAATAAAGGTATTGGTAGAACGGTAGAATACAAGGGCTTGAAGGCGCAATATCTGTTCATCTTCGCCGGAGGTCTGATTGCGGATTTCATCGTGTTCGTCATCATGTATATGTGTGGCGTGGCGCAGTGGTTCTGCATCGGCTTCGGTGCGGTGTGCGCCTCAATCCTTGTATGGCTCACTTTCCACCTTAATGCCAAATATGGTCAGTATGGTCTGATGAAACTGGCGGCGGTGAAATATCATCCACGCTACATCATCAACCGTCTGCGCCTGAATCGCTTAATCAGAGTTAGAAAACAATGAGAAATACACTAAAAGCCACAACACTGGAATCCAAATTGCCCTTGTTGGCGGTGGAACACGGCTGCATCATATCGAAAGATGCCGACATAACAGTCGCTTTCGAGGTTACATTGCCGGAGCTGTTCACCGTAACCTCGCAGGAGTATGAAGCCATGCACAGCGCATGGTGCAAGGCAATCAAGGTTCTGCCTCACTACTCGGTGGTGCATAAACAGGACTGGTTCGTGTCCGAACGATACAAGCCGGAACTCCAGAAGGATGATTTATCATTCTTAGACAGGAGCTTTGAACGCCACTTCAATGAGCGGCCATATCTGTCCCACAGATGTTATCTCTTCCTTACCAAGACGACAAAGGAACGGGCGCGTCAGCAGAGCAACTTCTCAACGCTCTGCCGAGGTAGGCTGACTCCGAAGGAACTCAATCACGAGATGATTGTCAAGTTCATGGAGTCTGTGGAACAGTTCGAGCGCATCATCAACGACACCGGCTATATCAAGCTGCGCCGCCTCTCGGATGATGAACTGGTCGGCACTGAAAAGAAGTCAGGACTGATTGAGAAGTATCTATCGCTTTCATCAGAGGATGTAACATGCTTAGAGGACATAGATCTCTCGGCACAGCAGATGCGGATTGGCGACAAGATGCTCTGTCTGCATACACTCTCCGACACGGATGATCTACCGGCAAAGGTCAGCACTGACAACCGCTATGAACGGTTATCGACTGACCGAAGTGACTGCCGTCTCTCGTTTGCCTCTCCCGTCGGGTTGCTGTTGCCCTGCAACCATATCTACAATCAGTATATTCTGATTGACGACCACGACGAGAATCTGGCTAAGTTCGAGAAAACGGCAAGGAACATGAACAGTCTTTCGCGGTATAGCCGAAGTAATGCGATAAACCGCGAATGGATAGACCGCTATCTCAACGAAGCTCACTCATACGGACTGACCTCAGTCCGGACCCACTTCAACGTGATGGCATGGAGCGACGAGACCGAGGAACTACGGCGCATCAAGAACGATGTCGGCGGTCAGTTGGCGACTATGGGCTGTATGCCCCGGCACAATACCATCGATTGCCCGACACTATTCTGGTCGGCGATGCCCGGAAACGAGGCTGATTTCCCTGCCGAGGAAAGTTTCTATACTTTCATCGAGCCTGCCGTCTGCTTCTTCACTGCCGAGACCAACTACCGAAGTAGCCTCTCGCCTTTCGGAATAAAGATGGTTGACCGCCTTACGGGTAAACCGATTCATCTTGACATCTCGGATGAGCCGATGAAGCGTGGCATTACTACCAACCGCAACAAGTTTATCCTCGGTCCGTCCGGTAGCGGGAAGTCATTCTTCACCAACCACCTTGTCCGCCAGTATTACGAACAGGGAGCGCATATTCTGCTGATTGATACAGGTAACTCCTATGAGGGTCTGAGTAATTTCATCCATAACCGTACCCATGGTGAGGATGGCATCTACTACACCTACACGGAGGATAACCCGATTTCATTCAACCCGTTCTATACGGATGACGGTGTGTTCGATGTGGAGAAGAAGGACTCGATAAAGACACTGCTCCTGACGCTCTGGAAGTCAGAGGACGACAGAGTGACCAAAACGGAGAGCGGCGAGCTTGGCTCGGCGTTGTCGATGTTCCTCGACAAGATGAGGGCGGACAAAAATATCGTTCCATGTTTTAACTCGTTTTACGAGTTTATGCGCGACGAATACCGCGCTGAAATGGCACAGCGTCCAATTCCCATCTACAAGCAGGACTTCGACATCGACAACTTCCTGACGACCCTGCGCCAGTATTATCATGGTGGTCGTTTCGATTTCCTGCTGAACTCAAAGGAGAACATCGATCTGCTCGGTAAACGCTTCATTGTCTTCGAGATAGATTCGATTAAAGACAACAAGGAGCTGTTCCCGGTGGTGACAATCATCATCATGGAGGCTTTCATCAACAAGATGCGAAGACTCAAGGGAATCCGCAAGGTCCTTATCTGTGAGGAGGCTTGGAAGGCTCTGTCTTCGGCAAACATGGCTGAGTACATGAAGTACCTCTATAAGACTGTACGTAAATACTTTGGCGAGGCGGTTGTGGTGACTCAGGAAGTGGATGATATAATCTCCAGCCCGATTGTGAAGGAGACAATCATCAACAATTCCGACTGCAAGATACTTCTCGACCAGAGAAAGTATATGAACCGCTTCGACCAGATTCAGGAGCTGCTCGGTCTTACCGACAAGGAGAAAAGCCAGATACTCAGTATCAATATGGCGAACAATCCCAATCGACTCTACAAGGAGGTGTGGATTGGTCTTGGCGGAACGCAGTCAGCTGTATATGCCACGGAGGTATCGACCGAAGAATATCTCTGCTATACCACGGAGGAAACGGAGAAGATGCAGGTACTCAACAAAGCCACTCAACTCGGTGGTAGCGTTGAGGCGGCAATCAGGTTGCTCGCCAATGAGAGAAGGGAGGGTGCTACATGAAAGTGAAGATACCCAAATGCTTACATCCGATACTCGGAGTGCTGATAGGAGCAATACTCTTTCTCATTGGGATAGCCGTTCTTTCAGTCGCGTTTGTGGCGGCATACAGGATGGTGGTATATGCCAAACCGTTTGTGGCTGAGGCCCTTTCAAATATTGCTTATCATCTTACCCAATGGCTGCCGTTATGAAAGTCCTCTATATCCTGTGGCTGATCCTCACCGGCTTACTCGTCGGCATCCTTGCTCTAATAACTTTCCCTTTGCTTCTGCTTTATGTGGGAGTAAAGATAATCGGAGGTTTTGCCTCAAAACTCAACTGAAATCCAAAAGCGAATGAAACATCTCAAAACAATCATCGCGGTGGTGGCTATGGTTCTGCTCTTCGGAGCAAACCGAGCCTCCGCCCAGTGGACGGTAATCGACCCGTCGAACATCGCCCAGAGTATCGTAAACAACTCCAAATCACTCGTTCAGGAGTCCACGACGGCGACGAATATGGTAAAGAATTTTCAGGAAACTGTGAAAATTTACCAGCAGGCGAAGAAGTATTACGACGCTCTCCAATCAGTGAACAACCTCGTCCGCGACGCCCGCAAGGTGCAGCAGACAATCCTGATGCTCGGCAATATCTCCGGCTACTACGTCAACAACTTTCAGAAAATGCTGACAGACCCGAACTTCACGAGTGCCGAGCTATCCGCCATCGCCTCCGGCTACACAAGGATTCTGGAAGAAGCCAACGGTGTGCTGACGGATCTGAAACAGGTGGTCAACATCACGACTCTCTCGATGACGGACAAAGACCGTATGGACGTTGTGGATGACTGCTACAAGGAGATGAAAAGGCTGAAGAACCTCACTGCCTATTATACCAATAAAAACATCTCTGTGTCATACCTGCGGGCAAAGAAAAAAGCTGATACTCAGCGTGTCGTCAGTCTCTATGGTGACGGTTCCGAAAAATACTGGTAACACCTATGCTTTGCGCGATAGATTTTGACAATCTGCACACCGTCCTCCGCTCGCTATATGACGAGATGATGCCGCTGTGCAGCGACATGGCCGGAGTGGCTCAGGCGATAGCCGGACTCGGCGCACTGTTCTATGTGGCGGTTCGTATCTGGAAATCGCTTGCCGCCGCTGAGCCGGTGGATGTTTTTCCTCTGTTGCGTCCTTTTGCCATCGGACTGTGCATCATGTTTTTCCCGACAATCGTACTCGGCACCATCAATTCGGTGATGCAGCCGATTGTTCAGGGAACGGCGACGATGCTCGAAGGTCAGACTCTCGATATGCAGCATTACCGCGAGGAGAAAGACAGGCTGGAGTATGAGGCCATGATGAATGACCCATCGACAGCTTACCTCGTGGATGATGCGGAGTTTGACCGGCAGATAGATGAGCTTGGTGTGACGGAAGTGGGCACCGCAGCCGGAATGTATATCGAGCGTGGTATGTATAAAGTCAAGAAGGCTATCCAGAACTTCTTCCGGGAACTGCTGGAGATGCTCTTTCAGGCGGCATCGCTCACCATCGACACGATAAGGACATTCTTTCTCATAGTTCTGGCGATACTCGGACCGATTGCCTTTGCCATATCTGTGTGGGACGGGTTCCAGTCCACCATGACGATGTGGATTCAGCGATACATACAGACATATCTATGGCTACCGGTCGCCGATCTGTTTTCGACGATATTGGCGAAAATACAGGTGCTGATGCTCCAGAACGATATATCGGAGTTGACCAACAACCCCAATGTAAACCTTGATAGTTCAAATACTTGCTACACGATATTCATGATTATCGGTATCATCGGGTATTTCACAATCCCGACCGTGGCAGGCTGGATTATTCAGGCTGGCGGCGGTATGGGTGCCTACGGCAGACATATCAACTCCGTGGGTATGCAGGGCGGCTCAGCCATTGCAGGTGTCGCCGGATCTGCGGCTGGTAACGTGGCAGGTCGTGTCGGAAAACTTCTGAAGTAATATGAAAATGGAATTCAAATCACTGAAAAACATCGAATCCTCGTTCCGGCAGATACGTCTTTTCGGAGTTGTCTTCGTGAGCCTTTGTGCTGTGGTGGCGGTCGCCGCCGTTGTGCTGTCTCTGAACTTCGCCGAAAAGCAGCGCGAGAGAATCTATGTCCTCGACAATGGCAAGTCGCTTATGCTTGCCTTGTCGCAGGATATGGAACAGAACCGTCCGGCAGAAGCACGCGAACATGTTCGCCGTTTCCATGAGCTGTTCTTCACACTTTCGCCCGAAAAGTCCGCCATCGAGCACAATGTCAGTCGTGCCCTGTTGCTCGCCGACAAGAGCGCCTACAATTACTATCGGGACTTCACGGAACAGGGATACTATAACCGTATTATCGCCGGCAACATCAATCAGGTGCTGAAAGTCGATAGCGTGGTGGTGAACTTCACCAATTATCCCTATGACGTAAGGACTTACGCCAAGCAGATGATTATCCGTCAGAGCAATGTCACCGAGAGATCGCTGGTCAGCAGCTGCAAGCTGAAGAACTCCGGACGCTCCGACGATAATCCTAACGGATTCATCATCGAGAACTTTACCGTAATTGAAAACAAAGATATACTGACAATTAAGAGATGATCTTCAAAACTCTGAAAGAGAAAATCGGACTCCTTTATAATAAGGTGTCCAGCCGCAAAGAGGGCGCGGTGGAGTATGTTCGTCGCAAATGCGATGACATACCCCCGCAGAAGCGGTTCCGAGTCGTGGCTGTGGCTTTCGTTCTGTTTGCCCTTCTCGCCCTCTTTGTCTTCGGCAAGTCAATCTATAACATCTATAACGGGGTGCATAGCAATCCCGACTTCGGCACCATAAAACAGATGCCGATGCCCGAAAGGGGCGACAAACCAACACCGGAAATTTTCTATGGATCTGAAGACGCTATGGAATAAACTCAGAAGACCAACTACCGAGGCGGAGCGGAAGATGCGGATGAAATATCTCGTGGCTTTCCCTGCGATGTTCCTTACCACCGGCATTATCCTGTGGCTGATTTTCGACAGCTTCGGCGACGGAGCCGCTAACCAGACGAGCGGTTTCAATCAGAATATGCCGGAGCCTGACGCGAAAGAAATTGTCAGCGACAAGCGAGACGCCTACGCCACGCAGAAGGATACAATCAATGTGACAGCCGAAAGTATCCCGCTTGTAGATTCTGTTCCTAATGTGCGCGAAGAGTCTCAACCCAATATGGTGGAAGCTTCTAATCTGGCATATCAGGAAGTTCAGGCATCGCTCGATGACTTCTTCATCCCGGAGAACACCGAAGTTACGCAGGTGGCGGAACTTCAAGCCCGCATCGATGAGCTTGAAGCGCAGAACCTGATGGCGCAACAGCAGACTCAGCAGCCCAACGAGATGGAGCTGATGGAACAGTCCTACAAGCTTGCGGCGCAATATCTCGGCGCCGGCGGCGGACAGCAGGCGGTGATTGTCGATGAGCCGGAGAAGGAGCGTAAAGTCATCCCCGTCAATCAGGTGAACCGCAATGTAGTGTCTTCTCTCAGTGCCTCAACCGATAATGCCCGCTCGTTCTCTACAGCTGTCGGCACAAAACGCACAAATTTCAAGAACACCATATCAGCCTGTGTCGCCTCTGACCAGTCTATTACCGACGGGCAGAGCGTCAGGCTCCGCACGCTCGAACCTATGTGGATAGGCAACTCTCTGTTGCCGAAGAATGTCACAGTGGTAGGAGCGGCGCGATTGCAGGGTGAGCGTCTTGAAATCAAGGTCGAGTCTATCGAGGCTCTCGGCTGTATCATGGAGGTTGACCTTTCGGTCTATGACTCCGACGGTCAGGAAGGCATCAATATACCCAACTCTATGGAGAGCGATGCGCTCCATGAAATCGGCGCAAACATGGGCAGTACGATGGGCAGTTCCATCAATCTGACCACCAACGCCGGTGCGCAGCTCGCCTCCGATGTCGGGAAGGGACTTATCAATGGGGTGTCTCAATACCTGAATAAGAAGTTGAGAACACCTAAGATACATCTCAAATCCGGCTACAAAATCATGCTCAAACAGAACGAGCAGTAATCATCAACCCCAACAACAACGAATGAAAACAATCACAAAATTCTTTGTTGCGGCAGTGGCACTCTTCGGAGTGGCCATTGCTGCCAACGCCAAATCGCCCAAAAACACCGATAACAACGTATCGTCTGAGCAGGTCGCCGAACATGACCTTAACGTGTACGGCTCCAACTACACCGACGGCGACAAGTTCGATGGTCTTACCCGTAAAGTCGGCTTCGACCGGATGATACCGCCTCATGCTCTGGAAGTATGTTTCGAGAAAACCACGCACATCATCTTCCCCTCGGAGGTGGTGTATGTGGACCTCGGCAATGAGAACCTCGTTGCCGGACTTGCTGACGGTGCGAAGAACGTGCTTCGTGTCAAATCCGCCTTCAAGTCGTTCAAGCAGGAGACCAACCTGTCGGTAATCACTGAAGATGGCAGCTATTACACCTTCAATGTGAAGTTTGCCAAAGAGCCGCTGTTGCTCAGTATCGAAATGACGGACTTCCTCCACGACGGCGAAGCTGTGAACCGACCAAACAACGCGCAGGAGGTATATCTGGAGAAACTCGGTCAGGAATCGCCGATGCTTGTGAAGCTGATTATGAAGAGCATTTACAAGCAGAACAAGCGCGAAATAAAGCATATCGGCTCGAAGCGTTTCGGAGTGCAGTTCCTCCTGAAATCCATCTATACCAATAACGGACTTCTCTACTTCCATACGGAACTGAAGAACACCTCCAATATCGCTTTCGACATCGACTTCGTGAGCTTCAAGATTGTGGACAAGAAGGTTATCAAGCGTACCGCCATGCAGGAGCAGGTGTTGGAGCCTCTACGCGCACAGAACTATGTGACGGTGGTGCATGGCAAGTCTTCTGAGCGCACGGTGTTCGCCTTGGAGAAATTCACTATTCCGGACGACAAGCAGCTCGTTATCGAAGTCGCCGAGAAGGAAGGCGGTCGCCATCAGTCTTTCGTAGTCGATAACGAGGACATAGTGAGAGCAAACGTAATAGATGAACTTTCAATTCAGTAAGCCCATGAGAAAAGCAATTTTTCTTTTCGTTGCCATGCTCAGCCTCTTCGGAGGCCGGGCTATGGCCCAGCGAAACCTCCCCGGAATGTCAACAGTCGAAGTCCGGGCCGATATGGTGAACGGTTTTTATACCGGCAGCTCTCGCAACTGCGGCTACAACCTCGGAGTGTTCTACTCGGTCATCAAAGGCAACAATGCCAACACATGGTCTTTCGGTGGCGAATATCTCCTGACTTATAAGCCATACGGCGAAAAAGGTCGTATCCCAGTGGCGCAGTTCACAGGCGAAGCCGGATATAATCTCCGTATCGTCAGCGACTACTCGCAGACTTTCCACCTTTATGGCGGTGTGTCGGCGCTCGCCGGATATGAGACCGTCAACTGGGGCAAAAGCATCCTGCGCGACGGTTCGACCATTCAGGCAAAGGATGCCTTTATCTACGGCGGGGCGGTCACACTTTCGGCTGACTTCTACCTCTCAGATCATGTGGCTCTCGGCGCTCATCTGAAAGAGAAATTCATCTTCGGCAATGATACCGGGCACTTCCTGTTCGCCTACGGTATTCACTTCAAATACCAGTTTTAGCCTATGTGGTACACGAAGAATGATATAAAGAACATCCCGCTGACTGAGTTTCTGGCTGCGCTCGGAGAAAAGCCGGTCAAGGCTTACGAAGAGTTCAAGCTCTACTATGTCCCTTACCGCGATGACCCTGAGCCGATGTTGGTTGTCGATACGAACACCAACCGATGGTATGACCATGCCACTGACCAGAGCGGAGACATAATCGACCTTGCCGCTCTGAAGATGAATCCGAAGCTTTACACGGATCCGCGAGACTTCATCGTCAAGTACATGAACGACTATGAGCATGGCAAGGAACTCTCCGCTAAGGCGCGACAGCCATTGGAACCGAAGGTGGTGACTCCCGACATCCGTAAAATCAGGCTCACTGACTTTATGAAGGCTCTCGGTCAGGAGTATCCCGTGGCGGCTGACGGTAATCTCCGCATATACAAGGCTCCGTATGACCCGAAGGGTGAGGCGACAATGGTAATCAACATTGAGACAAACCTCTGGCGTGATACCAAATCGGGAGCATACGGCGGAATCTATGACCTTGCATACGAGATAACAGGCTCCACCAATATGCGTGAACTGAATATGTATATCGCTGGAGAGATGTCGAATATTCAGAAAGTCAGCATCCGACAGGAACCTCCGAAGCAGGAAGCGGATAAACCCAAACGGAAGATGCGCCTATGAACATCGACGCGATCAAGAAAATATCCCTCGTGGAGTTCCTGAATCAGTTGGGTTATCAGCCTACCGGACGCGACAGCAAAGGTCTGTGGTTTTACGCCCCATATCGCAGTGAGAGAAAACCGTCGTTCCATGTCAATCCTAACCGCCAGGTTTGGTTTGACTTCGGAACGGGCGCGGGCGGCGACATCTTCTCGCTTGCCGGAGAAATGTCCGGTGAAACGGACTTTTTGAGGCAGGCCGATTACATCGAGGAGAAGATGCGCCTCCCGGTCGCCAAGCCCTATAAGCCAACGCCGTTTGTCGAGGAACCCACATTCGAGAATGTGAAGGTGTCGCGGCTGACTTCTCCCGCTCTGCTGAAATATCTCTCAGACAGAGGTATTACGAGAGACATCGCCCAGCGATACTGTGTGCAAGTTGACTATCAGCTTCATGGCAAGGACTACTATGCCATCGGTTTCGAGAACAACGCCAACGGCTATGAGCTGCGCAATCCTTTCTTCAAGGGTTCGTATCCTCCGAAGCACATCACTCATATTGCCAACGGTAACGCCCGGTGCAATGTCTTTGAGGGTTTTATCGACTTCCTTTCGGCTGAACGCCTCGGCTTCAACGACGGCAACGACTGTGTTGTGCTTAATTCCGTTGCCAATGTCGCAAAAGCCATACCCCTGTTGGCTGACTATGCTGTAATCCAGTGCTACCTTGACAATGACGCCGCCGGTCGTGCGGCACTCGCCAGACTCCGGCGTGAGTTCGGCGATAAGGTCATGGACAAGTCGACACTTTATCCAAATAATAAGGATTTGAACGACTTCCTGATGTCGCTCTATCCGAAAAAATCTTCAAAACTCAAACTCTGAAAAACGTGAAAACAATTCTCAACAAACTCGGCGGAATCCGCCTTACCACCAGCCGTTTCTTCGGCTTCTGGATTGCACTCTTTGCAATCGTCTTCGCAATGACCTCCTGCTCCGATGACCTTGATGTCCAGCAGTCCTATCCGTTCACAGTTGATGTTATGCCATACGGCGACAAGATTGTCAAGGGGCAGACCATTGAGCTGCGCTTCGAGATCAAGCCGGAGGGCAACTACTCCAACACCCTCTACACCATCCGTTACTTCCAGTATGACGGTCAGGGCACTCTCAAACTCGTTGACGGACCGGTACTGGTCAACAACGACCGCGTGCTTCTGGAGAGCAAGACATTCCGCCTCAACTACACCGCCCGCACCTCGGAGGCTCACAAGTTCCTCATTGTGATTGAGGACAACTTCGGCTCGACGCCGTGGGAGAAGACCTTCGAGTTCAACGGAAAGAGCGGCGACGATGACGGCGGAGATACTCCCGGAATCATCGGACCGATTGTGGGACCCGTAACCCCGATCATCCGATGAGAAAGCTTCTGGTATTCCTAATGGCGATAGTGGCCGTCACGGTCACTTCGCCGGCTTTCGCCGCCAAACGAAGTATCATGGAACTGCCGCTCTTTGAGCGGGCAGTTCTGATAATCAAGAAATTCGAGACGCTGCATAAACCAAAGCACTGGCCCTACGTCGGGTACGGACATCAAGTCCAGCCGGGTGAGCCGTATCGTCGAGGCGTCCAGCTCACCGAGAGACAGGCAGACGCTCTCCTCCGTAAAGACCTCGCCAAGTTTTGCGCCATGTATTCCAGATACGGCAAAGACTCTGTTCTTCTCGGCGCACTCGCCTACAACTGTGGTCCCGGCGTCGTCAACAAATCCACCGTCCTGAAAAAACTCAAATCCGGCAACCGCGACATCTTCAAGTCTTATGTTTCACACTGCCGCTACAAAGGCAAGAGACACAAAGGCTTATACACCCGCCGCCTGACTGAGTTCGCTGCCCTTTTTATTCCATAAATAATTAACATAGTCCCATTCTCAGTTATAAGAATGGGACTATGTTTTATTGATCAGGTCTTAGATAATCTGGAAGAGTTTCAAGAAGTGCTTCCAACGAATATTGGTTATCGCCATTCTTGTGGATCTTTTCATCGGCAGCTTTAATTGCTTCTGCAAAAGTCAAAGGAGCAGTTTCGCTCAATTTAGTCCATTGATCAAGTAATAAATCTCTTTGTCGTTCAGCACCTTCATATGAACAGGTTCCGTTAATCAGACTGGTTAGCAATGAACCATAGTCTATATAAATGCGCCATACTTTTGCTCCCATTTCGATATTTTGCGGAATCTTACTTACGTAATTCAAATTTTGATTACATGCGAGTGAAATAGAACCGATGCCACTAATGGCTGCTGCGACAAATGATGTCCATGCATTGGGATTTCCGATTAGTTGGGCTACTCCTCCGGATGCTGCGAACAATGTTGAGAATCCAGTGAGAATAATAGCCCCAATATTTAGATAGTTATTTCGAGAATGGTATTTTTCAGCCTGTGACAACTGAATCTTATATGTCCATTCAGCTCTGTGCCTTAGTTCAGTTATTTGATAGAACAGTGTTAATGTCTTTGCATCCATGATTTTAATTCATCTATTTCCCAACCATGTTTCTCTCCTTCCCAAGGCTCCTTGTTGAATCGCTCCATATAAGACAGCCAGAAAAAGTGCGAGGTTAGGAGATTAAAAAATTGGGGTAAAGAAATACCATAAGGATATCTTTCTTCAAATTTATCGGGTCGAATAAGACATTGTCCTCCATTTTCATAGTTATGTAGATCAATTAATGGCCTATTTAACATTTTCGCCATTTGTTTTATTCGGCCTGCGTCATCGTACACATGAGGGAGACCGCCATATAACTTAGGCGTAAGATCTATCGATAGGACATAACGGTCGATTATCCTTTCTCCTTTAAACGTTGCGTCAAATTCAAATACACCGTAGATTAACTTATGGGATGGGAAATAGTGTAGCCAAGGATAATTATTTCTCAGCCACGTTATTTCCCTTTCTGTGAGTAGGGGTGGAAGCAAATCTTTGATTAATTCCATCCCCAAGGTTTTGCAGGATTAACTATCGGTGTAGGTTTTGACTTCACTACTTCGTCCTTTTCAGCAAGAGGGAAATATGAGCCAAACACCTTTCTCCATTCCTGAGAGGCGGCTATATTTTTCCCTTCAGCGGCGAGCTCAATAGCCTTTACAACCCTTGTTTTTGCGGTCGCAATGTGATTCTTCTGACTGTTCAAGTGGGCCGGTGTGTTATTTTCAAGGAATATAAGAAAACCCTCAACGAGTTTGTCGTATTGAACAGACGAGACTTCGTTGTCATATACTACATCAAGATATCGAATGACATCTTCGACTATGCAATAGGACTTATAGCTGAGTGTAGCTGTCTCCTTCACCCATTTCTTCATCATCTGGACAAGACTTCTTGTTTTGCCGTCAGTGTCCTTATTTGATTCACTGAAGCTATTGACTTGCGAACGTGGATCAAATACTTCCCAAGTACCACCATTTTCAGTGTTAGGAATAAGGAATGTCCCATCTTCCTGTTCCAAAGCTGGCAACAGCTCGACATTATGATGGTTATCCGAGAATTGGACCAAAACGACCTTGCCCCACACTTTAATAGTTTCGGTTGTTTTATATCTGTCCTTTAGTGTGTGTCTAATCTTCTGTAATAATCCGGCCGGATTGTCTTTGTATTGTTCATAGGTATCGTCATCTATTTTGAAGAGGACATCGACATCCTGAGTTTCACACATAGGTGCAATGTGCGTCTTGGTTTTATATGACCCGAAAAGATATTTCGCATCATCTGTATATGTCCCACCATAAAATACTGGATAAAGCGTCTTACATACGCCCGTGTACTTCGTTTGCGCATCCTCCCGCTGATTGGTTGTCAACTGAAGATTGCCAAGAAATGTACTGAAAAGTTTAATAATTGTATCGTTCATAAATATGCCGTGTCCTTTCACGGAGTTTAAATTTTATCAATATCATTTAACAAAAGCCATGCCAAAGTCTCTTGCCTGCCAATAAGGCATGGCAAGGGACTTATGTTATGACAAATGTGACACTTAGAACTCATAGCCGAGCTTGATAGAAATGCCTTCGCAGTCGAGTTTACGGGGTGACCGCGTATAGTTCATGCTCGTGTGATTCGTGAAGCGGTCGAATGTTTCAAATTCGAGTTTTTCGTATGTGTAGCCGATGGAGAGTGACACAGCTTGATTTCCTTTCACCTTCATCCGGCAACCGGCGGAGACGTTACCATAGAATCCATCGTTGTTCGTGACGAAGTAACCGAGTTTGAGGTCGATGAATGGTGCGAATTTGCGCTTAGTGAAGGTTCCGCGGAAATCTGCGAAGAGAGGTATGCTTACTTTTGATTTCCTCAGATCGAGAGGAATCTCGGAGTCCCCGTATTTACATTCACTCATGAAGTGAAACCCGACGCCTCCACCTACGAAGAAATAAGGATTAACTTGATAGCCGTGTGTGGTGCTGATTTCAAAACGGCCGAAGTCGTAGTCGCCGACGCCGATTGTGTAGCCGAGATCTGCGAAGCCATGATAGCCCTTGGGACTTTGGGCAAAGCATCCTGCTGACACCATTATCATGGCAAGAAGTATGAAAATCTTTTTCATATCTGGAGATTATTAAAGTTAGTCCATGTTTTTGACATTGAGACCCTCCTTTATCTGAGCAGGGTCAGTAACATCTTTATATAGAAGCCAGTGGAGTACATTCTGATTGCTTACGGTGACCACATAGGCCTGGATGAATTTCCAGCCGCGTTCTCCCATGTAGTTCATGGCAGCGACCATGCTGTTGAACTTGATGTCTTTCCCATTCTCATCAAGAAGCGTGTATGCTTTCGTCGCAGACTGGAACTGTCCCAGGTCTACTGATACTTTCACATTCTTGTTAAGGTTTAAGAAGTTGGTTCCGGTGCCAAGCAACTCTGCATAGACTCTTTGAGTCGGTTCTTCTGCCGATGCCGTTGTGCTGACGCTAAGCATCAGGACGGACATGAACAAGGCAAGTAAGATCTTTTTCATATTCCTCTGGGTTTTATCGTTTCACCGCACGAATTTCCATGCTGGATGATCCCATCGTAAGTGACAACTCCGCATTTTTACCACTTAGGCTTTTGACATAGTATGTGCCGTAAAGCTCTCCATCAATATAGGTTTTGATGGTCTTACCAGAAACAGTGTATGTTCCACCACCGTTACCGAGTGCCCCGCGACCATAGTAACTGCCATCCTTATTAAAGGTGATGGAGAGCGCCATACTGGGGTAATTTGAGATGTCAACCCAGTCCGTGTCGCTGAACTTTACCGACGTGGCATCCCACGTCCCGATGATTTGAGACTTGATGTCGTCCGGTTCGTCCTTATCATCGGAGCACGCCGGAAGAAACACCATGAGAGTTGCAAGGAGCAACATTAGCGAAAATACTTTCTTCATAGTTCTTGACGAGGGGGATTTTATCCTCGTGCTGCAAAATTACAACTTATAGGTTCACCCTATTTGCACCTTTGCGATAAAAACGTTACCTTTGCGTGTCGTAATAATATTTGATATGCCAAATACAAAAAGTTCCGACATACGGTATAAAGTACTTGACCGATGTCTTCGTCAGGGTGGTTATTCCACATCCGAGCTTATGAATGAGGTTAATAAAGAATTGGAGTTGCAGGGATTCCCTACAGTCTCTGCTTTGAATACCATTAGACAAGACATGGATCATATCGGAAGTTCTTATCCTGACATCTGTATTGTTGACAAAAAAATCGGTAGGAATGTCACGTACTCATACGAAAACCCTGAATCATCAATTTTCAGGCTTCCGTTCAACGATGATGAACTTGCTCAGTTGTCTCAGTGTATGGCAATACTGTCTCGGTTTGAGGGAACACCCCAGATGGAATGGATGCATTCCTTTATCGAACGTTTTAAGCTTTCGCTAAATATAGACGTTGACGGGAAACAGGTCGTCGGGTTTGATGAATGTAAGTATCTTAGAGGAAAAGAATATTTCGCCACACTTCTTTCTGCAATATGCAATAAAAGAGTGCTTGCTATCGGATATAAGAGTTTTCAACGAGGCGCTGTCAAGGAGGTGCTTTTACATCCGTATTATATTAAAGAATACAATAACCGATGGTTTCTCTTAGGTAGAGAACATGGTTTTGATTCAATATCTCATCTTGCGTTCGACCGAATTGAACATATTAGTACCGTCACTGGGGTATCGTTTATTGAAAATAAGGATCACGACTTTAATGACGATTATTTCTCTGATATAATAGGAGTTACCAAGCATCTCGAAAATGAGCCGCAAAAAATCAAACTTTGGGTTTCTCCTTCGCTTTATCCATATATACAAACTAAGCCGCTTCACGAAACCCAAAAGCTCAAAAATACTGATGCAAACGGCTATGAGATAGAGATTGAAGTACGCCCAAATTTCGAGCTTGAGCAACTTATCTTGTCCTACGGCGACGGAATGAGCGTATTGTCTCCAGAAGGTTTAAAAGAAAAAATTAGGACAAAATTGGAGTCTTCATTGAAAAATTACGATTTAGTTCATGTGGATTGAACATATTTTTTGTAACTTTGCATTATGGAACCAGTTGACCAGATAATTGAGGAGCAGAAAGTCGATACCAGCGAGACCTGGTTGTGGAAGGCATATCCAGATGCTTTCCGCAAGCTTCTTATTGACCATAGTTCCCGACACAATATAATTTGGGCCACCGATTCCTACGAGCATCTTGGAGATGGTTATCGGTTTGATGACGAGATTACACCTGAAAAGATAATCGGAGAAAACGGTCTTATAATTCGTCCTCGCGCTCTAAAAGACCGGGACGAACAAATTCGTCGAGTCAAGGATAAAGCTGAGGTATTTACCCCATCTTGGGTTTGCAATGCTCAGAATAACCTCATCGATGAAGCATGGTTCGGCCGACCAGATGTTTTCAACAAAGAAGTTACGCTTGAAGACGGGACACATACTTGGATTCCTGTCGAAGGGAAAATCGAATTTCCTGAAAATAAGGCATGGCAGGATTATGTGAATGACAATCGCCTTGAAATAACTTGTGGTGAAGCTCCTTATCTTGTAAGCCGCTATGATGTAGTAACCGGTGAACCAATTGAACTGAACCATCGTATCGGAATACTTGACCGTAAGCTTAGGGTCGTCAGCGAAAATACAGAAACAAGCGGAGATTGGCTTAAGGCTGCTAAAGATGCTCTACGAGCAACTTATGGATTCGAATGGCAGGGAGATAATCTTTTACTCGCCAGAGAAGCTTTATTCTGCACTTTCTTCGATTATTACCTTGCAAAATTTGGCAAAACGGTTCCCGACAATGCCGTGGAAGGAATTTCCTATATTGTATCTTGGAATCTTTGGCAAATGGATGGCCTTAAAATGGTTATTCCCGGCTCTTGCGATAATCAATATGTAGAAGGACTTTTTGGCGAAAGAGACAAACTAATTTGTCCAGCCTGTCAGAAAGGGGTACGCGAGGGGCATATCGGCATAATGTGTCGAGTACGAGACTGGAAGTACTCTGGTAAAGACGAGAATAGGAAGAAGCCAACATTCGCTTCATTAATAAAGAATTAACAGATATACAATATGGCGGTATACACAACCATACAAAAGGTTAAAGCCAAGCAAAGTGATGACAATGTCATCAAGTTGCGCGACGAACAGAAACAGGCTGTTCATTACGCCTTTGTATATTTCAAAGGGCACAAACTGAAACCGTGGGATCCTGACGCCCAAAAGAAGGAGACAGGACCGAAATTCTTGTGGAACGCAAAGATGCGTTTTGGAAAAACTATTTGTGCTCTTGAACTCGCTAAACGATTAGGCGAATTGCGGGATGACCGCAGAGTGAGAAAAACTCTCGTTGTCACCCATCGTCCGGTTGTGAAGAAAAGCTGGAGCGATGATTTTAAAAAAATATTTGGAGATAACAATAGCCAATGGTTTTACGCATCGAAGTTTGATAATTCACAAGAGGGAGATTTCTATGCACTAGAACAGGCTGTCGCAAATGAAGACAAAAGTTATGTTTTTTTCGCATCAATGCAGTATCTCCGTCGTTCTTCTATTGTTGGTGGTGATGACGAGGACCAGTTGAAGAAGGATATTCTCAACAACGATTGGGACTTGGTCGTAATCGATGAGGCACACGAAGGTACACGAACCAACCTAGGTCATAAGGTCATTGACATCTTATCAAAATCAAGTACATATACCTTACATTTATCTGGGACACCGTTCAATCTTTACGATGACTTTACCGACAACCAGATTTATACATGGGATTATATAAAAGAGCAAACTGCTAAACGTGAATGGGCCGCTACGTATCCTGAAGAACCCGAGGAGAATAATCCGTATCGTGAGTTACCTGAAATGGAAATTCGCACATACGGCCTTGGCTCCCTTGTGAAATCAAATTTTGGTGAAGGTGCTTCATTCAATTTTAAGGAGTTCTTCAAGGTAATTCAGGGCAATAAAGCCAAAGCAGAAGATCCCGAGCATTATGGACACTTTGTTCACGAAGACGCTGTTCGGCAGTTCTTGGATCTTATGTGCACCGATGATGACAAGAGTCATTATCCGTTCTCGACTGAAGAGTATAGAGAGTCATTTAACCATACTTTGTGGGTTGTACCTGGTGTAAAGGAAGCAAAGGCACTGGAAAATCTACTTAGAGAGCATGAAGTGTTTGGAACGGAAGGTGGTTTCGAGATTATCAATGTCGCTGGTTCCAATGAAGACGACGAGAAACGATCTGATGCTCTGGATAAGGTTATCAAGAGAATTGGAGATAAGCCTGACCAGACATATTCGATTACCATATCTTGTGGACGACTTACCACAGGTGTGACAGTGCGCCCCTGGACCGCGGTATTCTATCTGAAAGGTTCGGAGAATACGTCAGCTGCCACATATATGCAGACAATCTTCCGAGTTCAGTCTCCGTATCACTTTGTAGATGCCAACGGGAATTTCCGGATGAAGACCCGGTGCTATGTATTCGATTTTGCACCAGACCGTTCACTAAAGATGGTTGCTGAAACTGCAAAATTTACTACTCTCACACAAAAAGAAAAGGAATACGTCAGTGCGACAACAAACCATCAGAAGGATGTGGAGAACATGAGCCATTTCCTCTCCTTCTGTCCGGTCATCTCTATGGAAGGTGGTCAGATGGTTAATTATGATCCGGAACATCTTTTCGAGCAACTTCATCATGTTTACGTTGACCGCGTTGTCCGGAATGGCTTTAACGATAACAGCGTTTATGACATTCGGGAACTCATGGCCCTTAATCCCGAAGAGATTAAGGATCTGAACTTGCTTGGCAATGAGATAAGCAAGACAACAAATATGGATAAGCCTAAAAAGGCGACCAATATTGATCTCGCAAAAAATGGACTTACCGACAACCAGAAAAAAGATGCAGCGGCTGGTGAGAAAAACAAGCGCGAAGGGAAAGAAGTAACTCCTGAACAGCAAGCTGCCATGGAAGCTGCTAAAAAGGAAAAAGAGGAAGAGCGTAAGGAGCGTGACAATCGCATCACTATTCTTCGCGCCATCGCACTGCGAATACCTCTCATGATGTTCGGGGCGAAAGTGGATGATGAAAATACCGGCATTACACTCGAAAACTTCACTCGCATTATTGATGATGATTCATGGCGTGAATTTATGCCCCGTGGTGTCGATAAACCCATGTTCAACAAGTTCCGTAAATGTTTCAATGCAGCCATTTTCGTTGCCGCAGGCAAGCGGTATCGGCAATTAGCTCGCGAAGCAGACGAAATGTCAGTTGAGGACAGAATCGCCAGAATTACCGAAATTCACTCATATTTCCATAATCCTGATAAAGAAACCGTTCTTACCCCATGGAGAGTCGTAAACATGCAGCTTGGCGAAACTCTTGGCGGATACAACTTCTTTAATGAGCGCTATGATGGGCCTAATGAAGTAGAAGTACCCGGTGAAAACGGCTCTCTGTTTGATTATATTCCTACGAACCAACCGAGATATGTAGACCTCGGATTAACAACACAGGAGGTTTTTAACTCAGAGTCTAAGATTCTTGAAATCAATTCAAAAACCGGCTTGTATCCGTTATATGTCACATATTCTTTATATCGCCAGCGGTGTAAAGACTTCATAGAAGCAGGACTAATCGAAGATGAGAACAACTTCTCGGTAGAGGAAGAGCAGGTTATATGGGATGACATCATTCAAAACAATGTCTATGTAATCTGTAATACGCTGATGGCGCAGCGTATCACACTCCGTACCCTTCTTGGCTTCAGGTATTCCGATGACCTGAAAGGAAAGGGTATTAGCCACATTAAAGAAGAACATCTAATTGAACGTGCCCTTGAAGACAAGGACTCCTTGGTTAACGACTTACGAGCTACTGGGTTCTGGAACGGCACAAGAAGCAAGGAAGAAATGAAATTTAACGCAGTAGTAGGCAATCCACCTTACCAGGTTGTTGGAGGTGGCGGAGGCTCTAATGACGCATCCATATATCAGGAGTTTTGTGACATCTCATTCAAGGTGGCCCCCCTATATTCCAGTATGATTGTGCCATCTCGCTGGTATACAGGCGGTCGTGAGAATCTCGTAGGCGATTTTAGAAAGCACATGCTTCAGTCTGGACACGTCGTAAAAATGATATCCTTTGCTGACGCCAAAGACTTATTTGAAAATGCAGAAATTAAGGGGGGATGCTGTTTCTTCTTATATAGTCCCCGTCATAATGGACGATGTAACTATTCTTTAGTAAGAGGGTCTGATAAGCTTACTGTATCGACCGATTTAAGCCGTTTTGATATTTTTATAAGGGAACCTATTCTTGCAGACATTGTTCAAAAAGTCAAGAATAAGGCATCTGAAACTATAGAAGGAATGATATCTTCTGATACACCATTCGGAATTCCAACTAATCCAGAAGAGAGTGTCAAAAATCCATTTAAGGTTTATTCTGACTCCTTGGATGAACATGACACATTGCTATTCCTTATCAGAAAAGATGGACGTGGAACTGCGTATCTTTCTCGGAGCTGTATATCTAAGAACTCTCAAGACATAGATAAGCCTAAGGTTCTTATACCCAAAGCTTATGGCGCAAGCGAGACATTCCCACATCAAATCATAGGAGTCCCAGAAATCGCACCTGCAAATTCAGTGTGTTCACAATCATACATTTATTGTTCATTTCAATCTGAAGAAGAAAGCTGGAAATTTTCCAAATATCTAAAAACTAAATTTTTGAGAGCATTAGTTTGTGCTTCAAAAGCTTCTCAGGATGCAATGAGCAAAGTTTATCGTTTTGTGCCTATGCAAGACTTCAAAACGAATAACGATATTGATTGGTCTTTGCCAATTTGTGAGATTGATAAACAATTATATCGGAAATATGGGCTTTCTGCGTCCGAGATTAATTTCATCGAAAAGATGATCAAACCAATGGAGTGATTATGCCTGATTCGTTATCTTCAAATAAGCACGACGATTTCGTCACATACCTGAGCAATGGGATACTCAGGAATCGCGGTATGTCAGAAATTGAAGGATGGGCGGATTTTGTTGAAACAGAATTGCCCGAATTCATACGTGCTTATTTTGACCGGTCATTCGGCAATGCCTATGAGCCTTATTCTACTGATCAGTTGGAAACCTATCGGCAGAAACTCAATAGCCATTCATCAGCAGCCTCAAGACGAAATGCAGAGTTTGGCGACAAATACTCTACAGCTCTAAAGTATTACAAAGGATTCCTTGAATCCAAATTATTTAAAGGCAAGGTAAAGATTAGCCGTATGGCTAATGAGTGTGCATCTTCTGCACAAGCCAAGGGAGATAAAGTCACGCGAAACCGTAAATCACAGATTGAAGATCCTCTTTGTCCGAGTGAAGACAGTTACGGCAAAAGCTATACCGAGGGAACCTTACAGCAGGTATCAATAACTCGACATGAGCGTAACGCCAAGCTACGCCAGGCTTGCCTTAAACATTATGGAGCCGTATGTCAAATATGTGGTATGGATTTTGGAAAAACTTACGGTCATATTGGCACCGGTTTTATAGAGGTACATCATATTGTCCCAATATCGGCTCAAGAGAAAGAACATAATGTAGACCCCATCATCGATATGATACCGCTTTGCAGTAACTGCCATAGCATGATTCATAGAGGGGCCAATGGCTCGGTATTGACTCCGGATCAATTGCGTGAACTTATAGAAGCTAACAAATCAAATGGCTAAAATCACTGTCACTGAGAGCATAGAACGGCTGAATGAGTTTTACAACAGTCGTTTGAGAGCGTTGGACGTAACCGAACCTTACGTTTGGCGCCTTCATCTCAGTGCTGATGAATTCACGCAACTTCAGGCCGACTTGAAAAATTGCGCGGACAAATCAAAGTCATTACCTATCGAACTGCTTCAAAACCGATCGATTGCAACTGCTTTGTTGGTTTACTTAGCCGAATGGTATCATCGGGAATACAGTCCTGCAATTGGGACTCGCAAATGTGTTGTCGCTACAGATTCTGCGTCTCTTAAGCTTGCATGGGAAATTTCAGGTTTCCCCATTGGCCGCTTTGTATATCGGACAGCTGGCGGCTCAAGTCTATGGAAATACTCAACTTATGTACTGGGCGGCCTTGGAATAAACCACGAGCTTGGCAGAAATGATAATGGCAAGTTTCTTAAAGCTTTATGCCGTATATATCATGGCGAAGATGAGAATCTTCCTAATATAGACGATGCAAGTAGAGCCATCGCTTTTAAGGAATCGATTGCACAGGGACATAGCCTATATTTATTCTTAAAGGAAATTCTCAGCGGTAATTATAAATACTCTGAGACAAAGACGGATTCTCTGATTAAGGCGATAGTCGGAGCTTATGATGAGGTTATTCGTGCGAAATTCCGTTCAGAATGGATTATACAACCAGAGCCTGATAAAGGTTCTATGACCCGTAAGCTCCGTTTATGGCTAAATCCCGAAGAAGTTGGCGGTCAGCAACACGAATACCTTAGCTTCAGACATGTTAACCTTTGGGGAATAAACGATTCAGTCAATATAAAGTGGCTGTATGTCGGTATTCGATGGTTACATGGTAAATCTTTGATAAAGGACGTGGATAAACAACATCCACTAATTAGTTTCGTAAACTCAGGAGGTGATAATGGGTTCATTGCATGGCGCATAGAACGTTCTGTTACGGTTACAGATGTGCCGGCTTCTGATTTTAATCGATATGAAATCATTGCGTTCGACACCGAAGGGAACGAATGGTTAGCGCAGCGAGAAGAGTTCGCCCATTGGATGCAGCTTTGGAAACTTGATGAGTCCGTCAGTTGGTCAACAATCCGTAAAGATCAGAAACAGACTGCTGTAATATATGATTCACGATGCTTCGCGGATATAGATCCGGATTTATTATTGGCTTTCCGCAACGGCAGTCATAGATCTATAACACAATGGCGCTGGAATTATATCCCGGCTCAGATAGCAATTACAGATGAATCCTCGAAGGTGCATCTATTGTATAATCGTATGGGGTACGACCAGATATTTACACGCCTATACCGCAATACCATAAAGTATCATGACGGAAACAAGATAAGTATTCTGGTCGAAGATGATGATTACGGTGAAATTGAGGAAAAATATCCGGTTGTTTTTGGTCCGGCAGATGTTCTAATAAGCCACTTTGACACAACGAACGCAGACGAAGACTCGACAACGATAACAATAGCCGAGAATATTGAATATAAGCGCAATGGTAAATATGTGCCTTGGGATAAGACATCAAGCCCTTCTTATGGATTGATCAGCGTTCGAAGCATAGTCAAGGGAGAAGCGTTGTTGCTTCGTACCATTTATCTTCCCGAACCGATAGTAAGAGATCTTGATACGAATACCATACTTTACAAAGATATAGATGACAATCAATGCATCTATCATGATGAAATTCATCGTGATAAGAAGCCATTATCATCGACAGTAGCCATCCGTATCGGAGATGCAACAGTTCCGGTTTATAGGCCGGTAAAGTTAAAAGAGATTTATCTTGATGACATTATCATATCTTATATGGATGGTGATTCGATTGTGCGTATCCCTTATATATTGAAAGACAGATTACGCGTTTCATGCTTTTCCGAGCATGGATATTCCACTTATAGTTGCAATGCACTTTCTTCAATATACCCTCACATCGGGACTCAGAATATGGCAACTCGCGCAGCGTGGGAATCCGGTGAACAATGGGCGGCATCTATTCTTGACGCTAACGCTCCAGAATGGCTAAGCGTTTGTATTGGAGACAAACCGGACTCCGACAAGTATGGACTTTCATTCTTAAGATGGAATGTACTGAACAATGATGCACCTCAATCGGTGGAATATGATACGCAAATTAGCAAAGGTGATGTCTTATTCCAGGATATGAGCACCGTCACCGAACACCTGACAGATATTGCACCCAGATCTTTGCCCGTTCCACCATTTATGAGAGCCAAGGTCAACGTGCTGAACTGTTTCTTGATAGCCGAGAAATATAACATATACTTTGATGCTTTCCCAATCTTATCTAATATTGCCCATAATGGTCGCGTCTTAGACAAGATTGTCAAGCCGTTAATAGAACTCCGTAATGGGATGTTAACACAAAAGGACATCATAGCTTTAAAGCGGTTGATTGATGAATATCAGCTTGAACTTGATGACTTTGATATTAATTTGATAACGACTTAATACAATATATGAATTTCTCCAATCTATATCATGACAATAAGGACGCGGTAGTCAAGGCATTACAATCTATGTGGTGCTCTGAGGCGGACAATGCCAGCCAGACAAAATCAGCGGAAAGACTCCGTGAGATTCTGTCGGATCTCTTTGCGCCTAAGGATGCGTTCCCACTCGTACAATGCATGAACTCCTATGAGCCAGTGCATAGTGTCCCGGTGGAAAAAGCGAAAGAAATTGTCGGAGGTTTGTGGACAAGCAAATACAAGCCTTACGAGCATCAGTATTTGTCATGGAATACATTACTAAATGGGAAAGATGTTGATGGCAACCCCATGTCCATATGTGTAACAACAGGTACAGGTTCAGGTAAGACAGAGTGTTTTATGCTGCCTCTTGCCAAGGATTTGATGGATAATCAAATTTCAGGTCGAGTACAGGCGCTCTTCTTATATCCTTTAAATGCTCTGATGGAAGACCAGAAAGAGCGTCTTGAGGAACTCCTCGAAACTGTCGAGAATGTATCTGGTGTTCATCTAACCTATACTGTATACAATGGAGACCTTCCTGAGTACGAGCCAAAGCCTGATGATCATTCTGATGCGGCAGAAGTACTGAGACGACGAATATTAGAAGTGCGAGGCTGGGATGAAGAAAAGAAGGATTTCAAATTCAAACACCTGGTATACACACGAAAGCACGTTCGCAAAACTCCTCCCAACATATTGCTCACCAATCCGACAATGTTGGAGTATATACTTTTGAGAGGAGCGGACGCATCAATTATAGACCATGAAGCCAAGAGTTTGCGATGGATTGTCATTGATGAAACTCATACATATACGGGGGCTGGTGCTGCTGAAATGGCTATGTTGCTTAGACGGGTCATGCTTGCGTTTGGAGTCAGCGCTCATGATATTCGCTTTGCCACTTCATCAGCGACTTTCGGTAACGGTTCTGACCCTGAAAAAGAGAAACGGCAACTTAAAGAATTCATTTCTGGAATAACCGGCGTGTCAGCACATCAGGTAGCTCCAATAGGTGGTAAACGAATAGGAGAAGATAAAATTCCCAACAATGCCGATAAGCCTCGGTGGGAAATGATATTCCACAAGGACTATGTAAAACTTGATGAGTTATTTCCAGATAAAAACGAGACTATTGAGGAAAAACTGGCAAAACTTGATGAGATGTGTACCCGTGTTCCTAATGATGCCTCGGGTAATCCCATCATGAAAGTTAAGGTACACTATTTTTATAGAGTACCTAACAACGGTCTATATGTCAAACTTACGGAACATTCGGACGGAGCTTTCAAGATCTACACACAATCCTCTGCTAATCTGGATGAGAAGCACGTTCCATTAATTGAACTTAGCCGTTGCAAACACTGCGGCGAGTTTGTGGCGCTTACTCGTCTTAACACTAATCCGGGAGAAGATGGTGGCAAGTATGAACCAATGGAACCGAATGATAGCGATATGTTTGATATTGAAGAAGCAGAAGGCGAGGATTCAATGATGCAGTATGCCGTTGTCGGACTTTCTAATTCTGCAAGCCTGGATGGCGATTGTAACGCGGCGATGAGGGCAGAAGGAGACCGTCTTGTGCCATATCTCGACGGACAACTGGTAGAAAATGACTGGCATCTTGTCGTAAATACCCATAACAAATGTCCGTACTGCAATTCTAAGCTAACGCGCAAGAAAACTACAGAGGGAGAGGAAGCGGCATCTGATATTCCGACAGACGAAAATCATACTTATCTACAGAAGTTCCGCGCTTCATCTGAATTTATCTCAAGAGTACTTGCTCCATCGATCCTCGATCATCTGGAGAAATTCGAGCCAAAACAAGGTGAGCTCCTCTTACATGATGGACAACAGTATATAAGTTTTGCTGACAGCCGCCAGATGGCGGCAAAGTCAACTCTGAAACAAAATCTTGAGCAGGAGCGCTTATGGGTTTTCAGCACCATCTATCATGAGCTGTGCATACGTAAGGCCAAGGCGGCAAAGAACCTTAAGGCGGCCAATGATTTTCGGAGGATGATGAGAAACCCTGATATTTCTGACGATGAATATGATAAATTGATTGTAAAATACAATCAACTAAAACGACAAGCAAATTCTGCTTTAAGCTGGATGGAAGTTGCCTCGCTTCTTAAAAATAACAAGTATTGCGAGACATTCTGCCGTCAGTTTGTCAACAGAGCTGCTGACAGTGAGGAACTAACAGATGATGGAAATCTGGCTGAAGGTGTGATTGACAAATATGTTCACTCGATAATGGTGTCTCTACTTGCCATTCGTCCTGCTTCTATGTCGGCTCCGGAAACGTTAGGATTGTTCCATGCATATTATCCGCAGATAAAAGATCTGAAACTGCCGGAAGCTGTAAATGGGTTTAATGCAATATTTACTAATCCAGAAAACGAGATAAGTGACAAGGATTGGCGAGATCTCATTGAGGTATTCATGGACTACACCGTGCGTTCCAATCAATCCTACTTCTTAAAATTGCCCAATGGATCAAAGCTCGACATATTCGCTTGTCAGAGATTCGCATCAGAGAAGCCTCATCGTCGTCCTGTAAAGAAACCGACAATTGAGGAAAATAGAGTATCTCAATCTCGTATAGCTCGTTATCTCTATGAACTGATTCGCCGAGATAATTCAGGCATGAAGGATTCTGAAATCAACAGGAAGTATTTCAGAGAAATCAATTCGATGGTTGACGCTCTTTGGGATACTCTTACTAATCCGGATAACAAACTTCTTGAAGAAGGCGTCCATTATGACACCGATAAAGAGCAGTTTGTGAAAGATAGAGGTGAAAATATCCGTTTCAATCTTGCAAACCTATCGTTCCGCCTATATGAGGATGTCTATCTCTGTGATACCAATATTGATGATTCCGGTCATCATGCTGTTTGCCTACGTCCTACAGAGACGAATTTCAAAGGGCTTTCACCCTATTTGATAGGAACTAAGGTCGTGTCACTAAGAGAGGATCTTCATGAGAAATGGGATCCATTCCCATACTCTCAGTATGAAGACCAAATAACCCCTGAACTTGTAAATTCATGGGCGCAAGAGAATCGGACACTGCTCTGGAAAAATAATATTTGGGGTAAGAATGGAGTCTTCTCACTTCGCCTTACAGATTTACACGTAAGGCCCAATCTATTTATACAGGCAGAACATACCGCTCAAGTGGATAAGAGTGTTTCTCGAATGCTTCAAAAAGATTTTAAGAAGCATAAGGTTAATATTCTTGCTTGCTCTACAACCATGGAAATGGGTGTAGACCTCGGAAATCTTGAGGTCGTAATGCTAAGCAGCGTCCCGCCACAACCTGCGAATTATAAGCAACGCGCCGGTCGAAGCGGCCGAAACAATCGTGTAACCAGTGCTTGTATCACTTTATGTGGAAGTGACGCCATAGGTCTGAGAACCGTTAAGGCTCCGCTTGAAACCATTATTAATCGGCCCGTGAAGGTGCCTCAGGTCGACTTGCGAAGCCCACAGGTCGTTCAACGTCATGTAAATTCCTATTTAATCCGAGCTTTCGGCGTTTTTTCCGCAGGTGACGATGGAGGTAAATTGACGCAGATGGTTCTTAACTATTATACTCGATATACACTTCAAAAGCAATCTGGTCGTAGAGACATCGTTGATGTGAACGGTGAGATAAAAGCTCCAACCGCAAAATTAGGCGATGAGACAGGTACACAATATGCCGCTTTCAATGCGGCATGTAGTCAGGCTCTTTCCTCCGAGATAGTTTCCGATTTGGAACAACTGTTGGACGGAACTGTCTTTGAAGGGAAAGTCCTCTATGTGGTCGGACAAGCCCGAGAGAACAATGAACGTTGTTATCAGGAACTCAACACTCGTCTTGAGGACATCAAGCTGGCGTTTGAGGGTACAAATCCGACAGAAGAGAGATTCCAGAATAAACTGAGAATACAGTATCTCGAGATTCTCACTCAGCGACTTCTTGATTTTTGGGCTACAAGCCGTTTCACGCCTAATGCCAACATGCCTGTAAATGTGCTCACTCTCGATCTCAGTACAAGCACAAAATCCAGCTTCCTTTCTTCCAAAATATCATCGAATCCATCCTATGGGTTACGTGAGGCAATAGCTCAATATGCCCCTGGCAATTCTGTCGTTGTTGACGGCGTTGCATATATTGTACGTGGCATTGAGACTCATGATCTCTATAAAGGAATCTCAACTTACAAAAAGATTTATCGCAATAATGATAAATGTGTAGTTGATGATCCAAGTATCGATAGCCCAATACCGTGGGAAGTTAACGGAAGACACTACGTAGAACTTGTCCAGCCGGTATCATTCCTTCCAGATAAGAGTGAAGATAAAAGCCGCATTATTGATAATAATCGGTTTACTCGTGTAAGCGCGCAGCTCATTGACACAATGGACTGGACTAACAACGTGACGGAGCCACATCTTTTCTCTGTAAGAAGTAATCGTGAGTCTGGTAATGCCAAAATTCTCTATTATAACGAGGGCAGCGGTTTTGGATATTGCTATTGTACCAGATGCGGGCGAATGGTTCTCGAAGAGAGACAGGCTCGTGGTGAAAGTACAATTGATGATCTGCCATTGGATATGAATACCGTAATACCCAAAAAGAAGGAGGGAGAAACGGAAAGGGGTCCATTGTACCACCGAGCCATCCATGGCAAAATGGTCGGTAAAGCATGCCGGGGTTCAAATGATAAAAATTATATTCGAAGGAATATGATTATCGGAGATCTTGTGCAAACTGACTATGCCGAGATAAGGATTCGACACAAGGGAGCAAATTCATGGATAAACAACCGTAGTGGAGAATTGAATTTGCTCTATACGTTAGGGATTGTTTTTACTCGCTCACTTCTTGAAAAACTTGGCAAAGAGACCGGCGCAGTCGATTTTGCTATCATGCCCAACGGTCATATATGTATCTTCGATACGAATCCCGGTGGTGCCGGGTATGCCTTACAGATGACAAGTGTGCCTCTGATGAAAGATATCATCGAGTCGTCTAAAGGAATGCTACTTGCTGCTAAAGCCGCAAAAACAAAAGATGCGCTCCTTGATAAGTATACTTTACGGTATATGCGTTATGTTGATATTCAAGCAGCTCTTGACTGGATACAGGAAGAAGAAGAATCCAGAGGAGTATTGCCGGCAGAGATTGCATCTGTTTCAAATCATTCTTCTGAGACTGATATAGTATCAATGGAACGCGATTTCGCTGCCACAGCGGGTGAAGTTGTGTTGTTTACTAACAATAACTACTCTAAGTGGAACTATGATGATGTAAATGACCCAAGTCAGGGTTGGTCAGGTAATTATTTGGATATATTCAACAAAAAAGGTAAATCAATGACCACATTCTGTGTGGCGACGAATTTTGAAGAGAATATACCGGAACCGGCCCTTGAAACCCTGCGCTCAATCAAGAAAGGTTGGGTAAAGGAAGTGGTTCAAATCCCTAATCCATATGCAACTCAAGGGGTATATCCTATTGCTTATATAAAAGCGTCACAGATTTTGTATTTCACAAACAATGTTGAAAATTCAGTACTCAACAATGTCTGGGGAAATCAAACATTATACTGTACAAAAGTTGCAGACCTCTGTTTGGATGCTACTGCAATAGATTGCAGTGAACCGGCTGAGACAAAAACAAAAGTATTTTTCCTTGATGGTGATGAACACAAGAATATCAAGTCAAATCAGCTTGGCTTAGTTGTCGCTAACGAAGCATCCGCAATAATTGATAAGTTTATCAACTATTGCAAAACAGTGGACGATGAGCTTGTAATAAAGTATCAGGACGAACATCTGAAGAGTATTATGGGGATGGTTATTACCCTTCAGACGATAGAGTATTTTATCAAGCGTATAGATAAGAATTTCAAGATTGAATTCGCTCTTGAACGCTATTCAAATATTGAGCGCAGAGGAAGTATTACAGCTAATCTGAAAGATAATGCTGAACGTGATATGATACTTGACGATCTTTGTCGAGGATGGCTGTATAAACTCGAAAACGAGGATCACATCAACGGCTCCTTGAAGACAATTAAATCCCAGTCGCCCGGAGTTCTTTCCCATTGGCGCGAACTGTCGTTCAAGTGCGGGAATATGCGGTTGGTAATCTATCCTGACGGAGGATTGGCAAATGGTTGGTATATAGACACCGTTTCCGCCTCAATGCGATATACGCCTGAAAATACTGACACAAATACGGTCATTCCGCTACGGCGTGAACAAGTAATAAAGTTCGATGTGGACCTGGAATATTAACCAAATTAGGCAGATTGGATAAATCGTATTCAATCTGCCTGGATAACATATATATCTATGAGTTACGAAGCTCTTGGATTTATGAACAGATTGCCACAGGATTTCGTTAAGGAACCCTATGTATGGCGTTTGCGTCTTTCACGAAAAGAGTTTTTAGCTCTTGAAATGTGGGTCAAAAACAACGTTATTAAAGACAGGAGTTGCGAAAGTTTGCTCTTCAGCCAAAAGACGGCGTTGGCTACGATTATATATATTGCCGAATGGTATAAACGAGAATATACTAATGATGGTAATAGAGAGTGTCATTCGTTCATCTTAAGGGATGGGACCGATTGCCTTGGGACTTCGGAGGTTAAACAGATATGGGAGTTATCCGGTATATCAATGGACACCTATCTGTATAGCTCTGAGAAAAATCGACAATGGCTTAGGTCTATCTATTCATTTGGAGGCCTTGCTGTAAAAGATGTCCTTAAGAAGAAACAGCGTTCTTCCCTGAAAAAGTTATGTAGCATCTATCATGGAGATGACGAGCTTGAAAGTCTTACGAGTGGAGATTTTTCAACTGCTGCATTTCAAAAGTCATTTGCACTGAAGCACAGCATTTATAATTATATCAGGTCTATCCTAAAGGGTGAATTTATTGATGAAGATCCTCAGATCCAGGCTTTAATTACGGCTATTCGCGAAGCTGATGAGCAAGTTACAGATACAAAAAAATTCAGGGTAGAGTGGATCGTTAATTTCCCCCCAGAATCAGCTACAATGACTCGAAGGCTTAGACTTGCTCTTAAGCCAGAGAAGCAATGGATTAGAACCGAAAAGAATCTTTCATTACATCCATACATTAGTCATGAGCGATTAAGAAGATGGGGTATGAGTTCTCCTGAAGAATGTTCTTGGCTATATGTTGGTATAAGATGGTTTGAAGGCAATAAGGTCGTCAAGGATCTTGATTACAGGCATCCAATTGTGGCTTTTTCCAATAGTGGGAATCGAGCTCAATTTGTTTCGTGGGGTATTGAAAGAGGCGTAATTACTCGTGATGTACCTATAGAGAACATAACCCGATTCGAGATTATTATGTATTACTTCGTAAACGGGAAGCACCATAAACCAGAAGAAATTAAAATTCAAAATGAGTCCATCAAGGATTATATGCAACTTTGGAGAATTTCTTTATGGAAGGATGACTGGTCTACTGCTCGAAAAAGCAATCATGCCACAGCTGTAATATACAATAAAAACCGTTATCTGGATGGTAATGAACCGGACTCAGTGCGTGCTTTCCGTGATTATGACGCTAATAAAGGAGACGAATGGAGCTGGAAATATATCAACAGTTCCGTGTGTCTGCTTGGAGGAAGAAAGCCTGAGATACTGAGAAACTATCAAGGGGACAATTCCATCTACACTAAATTATACCAAGACCTTATCCAGTATAACAAGTCCATCGGGAATTATAGTGGTACAGTATCTGTTCTGATGGATGATGAATTACGGGAATTACCTGTTATATTTGGTAGAGATGACATCCTTATAGCAAAAGATGAAACAGAGCCACAGAATCTCAGCAATTGGGAGATGGAAGAAAACTTCCTGATCGCATCTGAAAAAATGGAGTTGATAACCGCCCCTTCTGTAAGATTTGCTAACGCAGAAGGAAGTTACTATGATTGGGATGAAAATCACACTCCTGATTACGGTATTGTTTTGTTGAAAGTCCTTGTTAAAGGCCTCTGGAAAAATGTTGAGATGCTCTTTTTAAAAGGACCGATTAAACGCAATCTCCGCAGTCGTTGGATTGAATATTTTGATCTCAATGGCATTCATTTTATAGTTCCTGATATAGATGTAAACAATAGGCCAACTATACCTATTGACATTGATATTTTTCAAAATGGCTTATATGGTTTTGCTACCATAGAGGTTATTCGTCCCATTTCAAACATGGAAGTTTTTCTCGATGAAATTAAATGCCTCGAAGGAAATCCGGTTTATATTCCGTCAATACTGAAAGATAGAATTTCAATAAGAATTTTTGACTACGGCGGGTATAGAACCTTTGATTGTAAGGAGCTACCTTCATTATTCAATTTATCGGAAATAGCCAATCGAGGGGATTCCAAACTCTTAGAGTATTGGAATGAGGGCAAGAACAAACATAGTTGGAAAGCTTCAGACTTAAATGAAAAAGCTCCGAGCGACCTATTCTTATATTTTGGTGATTCAGATTCATTAGAAAAGGCCGGTTTACGATTCATAAAATGGGATTGGACGACTGATTATGATGAGACAGATCTTCCATATTCGACTTTTATTGAAGGAGATGATCTCAAACCAACCGAAGTGCTTTTCCAAGACCTTCGTAAGCCTTTAGCTCGTATTGTAAATATTTACAGGCAAAGGAAAACCGTTGTAAATGTAGAGTCTCCTAAGACTGATAAAAAGATCACAAAGAAGGCCTCAAAGGAAAAAGAACAACAAACACAAGAAAAGCGCAAGAATGAAATTGTAAATTCTTTTCTGATTGCAGCTCATTATGGCATTTACTTTGAGACTCTTCCCCCTTTACGTAAATTTCTACGTCGATGCAAGAAATTGTCTGGCACTCTATATAAAGAATTGCTGATCCCATTATTTGAAAAAAGAGAGGGCACTTTTAAAGATTCAGACAAAATAAATATACACCGAATGTTAGATGAATTTGGAATTAACATGGAAGTAGATTTGGAACAATCATCAGAACAGATTATCCGTGCATTTAAGAGACTGTCGAAAAAATGAAACGCATCAATGAAAGCATATAAAGACGTAACATTCGACGACCATATATGATACCTGAAGAAAACAAAGAAATAGAGGCGAACTATAAGCGATATATACTCGAACGTCCACATATTGTAATATTGGGTGCTGGAGCGACTATGGCAGCAATTCCCAATGGTGATAAAAATGGCAAGCGTTGCTCCGTTATGAAGGGTTTTATTGAAAATATGGGGCTATCTGACCTGTTAAAGAGAGTTACCGTAAATACAGATAGTGATAATTTAGAAGAGATTTTGTCTGAATTGGAATCAAGGCCTGAATGCCAGAGACTAGTAACAGAACTGGAAAACAGGATTATATCCAATTTTTCTGAGTTTGAAATACCTGATGAACTGACGGTTTATGATTATCTTCTTTTGTCGTTACGAAGCAAGGACTACATATTTTCATTCAATTGGGATGACCTAATTCTTCAAGCATATCAACGGGCTTGGGAAATTACCCATGATTTGCCTCAACTCGTATTCCTGCATGGAAATATTGGCGTAGGGAGATGTCCATCATGTAACGCAGTGGAATCTCTGAGAAATGAGAATTGTAGGAAATGTGGACACGAACTCGTTCGCCCTAAAATTTTATTTCCAATCAAAGAGAAGAACTATAAGGACGATCCTTATATCAAGAACTGTTGGGATGGATTTCTTGATCTGTTAAGTCGAGCAACCATCTTAACAATATTCGGCTATAGTGCTCCCCAAAGTGATGTAATGGCTATTGAGGCGATGCAGAAAGCATTTTCATCAACATTCCGAAGACTTGATCAAATTGAAGTAATAGACCTAAAAAGTGAACAGGAACTTTGGGATACTTGGGGTGAATTTATAAGACCCACGAATGATCATTTCAAAATATGTCGTTCTTTCTTTGATAGCATTTTGTCGGAGTTTCCAAGACGTTCCATTGAAGGTTATTGGAAACGGAATTTTAATGGTTGGTGGGGAACTTCTTCTATTCAACTTAAAAATGGAATGTCTTTCGATGATTTAGTGCGTTTATTGCACCCACTAACTATTGATGAGAAATTGGAGAATTTTAATGTTTTATGAAAATCATAAGTTGGAACGTTAACGGCCTTCAAGCCAGATTGGAAGGTGTAAATAGGGATTTTCAGTTAATGGCCTCTGATAGACATTGGGGAATGGTCCGAGGATGT
>ERZ791865.49-NODE-49-length-203015-cov-13.314658_pt1 | contig 203015 bp, 178 predicted proteins | sample MGYA00509942_ERZ791865 | MGnify/ENA primary metagenome ERZ791865 (study PRJEB30046, sample SAMN00792098) | human gut metagenome | study: EMG produced TPA metagenomics assembly of the A metagenome-wide association study of gut microbiota in type 2...
CATCCTCGGACCATTCCCCAATGTCTATCAGAGGCCATTAACTGAAATTCCCTAAATAGCCTTGTGTTCATGTGAATGGATTTTGCCGACCTTCGGTTCTCCGAAAGTCTGATGCAAAATTACTTCCCATCACCTTGAAACGCCAAAGCAAAAGTCTGACACACGCCTTGGCAAAGCGCTGGCCAACAGAGATATACGCCGGACGACGCGAAAAAAGTCTGACCGGAAGGAAAACCGATCAGAAAACAGCCATAATTTCTGGACACACAGGCTCGACCGATTCCCTGAGCCGCGATTTTAGCCTCGACTTCCGTTTATAGACGACCTCGACCGATTCGCCGATGAGCAGGCTCAGTGTCCGCGTCGAGAGGCCGCTTGCGAGATAAACCAGAAGCCGGTAATCCTCAGGGCGGATGTCGGCGTAAGCCTCTTTGACCCTGACGAGAAGATTGTCGCGGCAATCGTTCACGGCACGTTCCATTTCAGGAAAAGAGTCGGTTCTGACCGATTCGATTTCGCTTTTCACCTTGTCGATAATAGCCTTTCGCTCGGTTTTCGTGCCCTGAGACTCGTAATAGGTCTGACAAAGCGAGTCTATCAGCGAAAAGCGGTTTTCAAGCAGTCCGTGCAGCTTCGTCTCCAGGCGGCTGACATCGCCCCGGATCGCGTCGGCCTGTTGTCTGAAGCCCGAGGCTTCGGCCATAAGCGCCTCATTCTGCAAAGACTGTATCTTCATCCGCTGACGCAGCCATATAATAATTCCTGCCGCCACAAGAAGAATAGCCAGTCCGATAAACATATATAATTCCCGTCTGGCCCGTTCCTTATAGAGCAGAAACTCCTTTTCTTTCTGAATATAACGGTAGGTGGCGAGCAGATTGTCGGCTTTGCCGGATGTAATCAATGATTTCAGGCGCGAAGCCTTTTGATACTCGTTCTGCTGCCGGTGACGCCCGTAATAGTCAATGGCGATATTGACGATAGTGTCAGCCGGAGCCGACAGCCGGTTGATGACCATAGCCTCGCTGTATAATAGAGCCCACCGGGCCATGGTCGCCGAATCCCTTATCTCCGAAATGTCGATGTCGTCGAGCTTCGACAGCGCTGCCGCCGGATCATCATCCATAAGCAGCTGCGCCTCGTCGAGCGCCTCTTGTTGGACACTCGAATAACTGCATCCGGTAATAACCAGCAGAATGATTATATAGAAAAGGACGCGCATAATGATTTCCCGGCTATCCGAAAATGAACAAGCTGCCGCAAAAGTAACAATACTTATCCATAAATTCAGTCTCCGGCTCGGAATGTCTGCCGTTTTTCGTAACTTTGCACTGTCAATCAGAACTATACCCCGATGAAAAAAATCCTGTCAATAATTATTTCAAGTATCATAGCCATGGGAACAACCGCATCAGCCCAGTCACAGCCCGTTCCGGGAAAAGACGGAAACAAGTATGTGCCTTACGAAGAGCGCACCGGCAACGAATCGATAGTTTATTTCACCCGCCAGCTCGGCCCCGAGGGTCTGATAAAGGCTTTCGAACAGGTCAGAGGCAATATCGAAGGCCGGACAGCCGTGAAACTCCACACCGGCGAGCAACACGGCCCGAACATAATCCCCCACGACTGGGTCAAGGCTCTGATTTCTAAAGATCTGCCCGAAGCCACTATCGTCGAAACAAACACCTACTACGACGGTGACCGCTACACTACCCCGCAGCATCGCGAGACGCTCAAAGTCAACGGCTGGACTTTCTGCCCCGTCGACATCCTCGATGAAGACGGCACGGCGATGTTCCCCGTCAAAGACGGAAAATGGTTTAAGGAGATGTCGGTCGGCGGACATCTTCCCGACTACAACTCTCTGGTCGTTCTGACCCACTTCAAGGGCCACACACAGGGCGGTTTCGGCGGAAGCAACAAGAATATCGGAATCGGATGCGCCGACGGCCGCATAGGCAAGGCCTGGATCCACACAACTCCCGGTCAGTACGACCAGTGGGACATCAAAGAAGAGGAATTCATGGAGCGCATGACCGAGTCGACAAAATCTGTCGTCGACCATTTCGGAAAAAACATCACCTACGTCAACGTAATGCGCAACATGTCAGTGTCGTGCGACTGCGAGGGAATCAACGCCGCTCCTGTCGTGACCCCCAATGTCGGCATTCTCTCGTCGACCGACATCCTCGCCCTCGACCAGGCCTGTGTAGATCTCATCTACGCCATGACCGAAGCCGAACACCACGACATGGTCGAACGCATCGAGAGCCGCCACGGCCTGCGCCAGCTCTCCTACATGAAAGAGCTCGGCATGGGCAACAACCGCTATGTGCTCGTCGACCTCGACAACGGCGGCCGCCGCATAACCGCAGCCGAAGCCGTCGAAGGCCTGAAGCCCTTCATTGCCGAATAAGAACACCGTGCGTAAATTGCCGTGATCCGGGACGCGCGTTCCGCGCTTGGCGGCGAATGATCTGTTTGGGTTCTTCCGAGCAAATGGCCTGTCCGAGCGTAGGGACGCGATTCATCGCGTCCGACAAACAATTAGCAATCAATCGATTGGCCACAAACCGAACAATCCTTCAACATCGCGGCAAGCCACGGCAGTGCGCGCCGCCGCGAAACGCGACAGCGCAGGTCGCGGACCTTGGCTAACGCCGTTTGCGTGACTGCGCGCGCTCCGCGGCTTGCACGCATATATTGTTGGTTCTCAAGCCCACAGCTATCGCAGTGGGATGAAGAAAATCCGCGCCTCACGGCGCTTGACGCGAATAGGCTGTTTGATGTGGTTATTCTGCAAAATTGTCAGATACTGTAGCCGAAGGTACGTTCCTACGGCAGGGTGATTTCAAACTTTGATTAAACTTTTTAAGCCAGTTTTTGTCATTATTAATAGAAACAGACAATAACTCTTAAAAATTTTTATTTATGAGCAGTATGCGTAAATACATCGCCGAGTTTGTCGGCACAATGTTTCTTGTTCTGCTGGCCTGCGGCAGCGCCGTTCTGGCCGGGCCGTCGATCGGCGGCCTCGGTATCGGTCTTTGCTTCGGTCTCGTGCTGATATGCCTCTGTTATTCCATCGGCAACATATCGGGATGCCACGTCAATCCGGCCGTATCGTTCGCCGTATGGATCAAAGGCGGCCTGAGCGGCCGCGATTTCTGCGGATATGTCATCGCCCAGCTTCTCGGAGCCGCTCTCGGCGCCTGCCTCCTCTTCTGGCTGTCGGGTCTCGGACTCGAAGGCATCTATAACTTCGGCGGAATAACCGACAACGACGGTATGGTCAACACTATCGCCGCCAACGTCCTTCAGCCCGGCGCAACCCCCGGCATGGCCATTGCCGCCGAAGTGCTCCTTACCTTCTTCTTCGTCTTCGTTGTGCTGGCCGCCACCGATCCCAAAAGCGGATTCGGCAAATTTTCCGGTCTCGCCATCGGTATAGCTCTCGGCCTTGTGAACATCGTCGGAATCCCTGTCGACAACTGCTCTGTCAACCCGGCCCGTTCCTTCGGCCCCGCACTGTTCTCGCCCGAAGCATGGGGCGACTTCTGGATCATGGTCGTCGGCCCGCTCTGCGGCGCCGGTCTGGCTGTAGCTGTCTGGCTCATCATCGCCGAAGCCCGCAAGTCGCGCAAATCCTGATTCTCATTCCCTTTCTCTCTCAAAAAAGAATCGGCGGCCATTTTTCAGGTCGCCGATTCTTTTTCGTCTGATCAGCAAATTCTTAGAGACGTTTGCGCCAACAATAGGGACCGATATAAGGCTATGTCAGAAAAAAATTGTAATTTTGCAGACAATTCAGGAGCGTATTCACGATAATATGACAGTGCCAAAACCAACAGATGCCTCTATCATCTTGACCTACCGCTGCCCGATGCAGTGCAAGATGTGTAACATCTGGAAATACCCTACTCGCAAGGAAGAAGAGATCAAAGCCTCTGATCTGGCGACGCTTCCGCCCCTCAAGTTCATCAACCTGACAGGTGGCGAGCCTTTTGTGCGCACCGATCTGGCCGAAATTGTCGAGGAATGTTACCGCCACGCTCCGCGCATTGTCATCTCTACATCGGGATGGTTCGAAGACCGCGTCATCGAGCTCGCCCGCCGGTTCCCGAAAATCGGCATCAGAATCTCTATAGAAGGTCTCAGCCAGACCAACGACCATCTGCGCGGCCGCGAGGGAGGATTCGACAAGGGGCTTCGCACACTGCTGACGCTCAAGGAGATGGGGCTGAAAGACATCGGGTTCGGATGCACGGTCAGCAACAACAACTCCCGCGACATGCTGGCTCTCTACGACCTTGCCAAGAGCCTCGGGCTTGAGTTTGCCACAGCTGCGTTCCATAACTCCTACTACTTCCATAAGGACGACAACGAGATAACGAACCGCAACGCCGTCACCGCCGATTTCGCCGAACTGATTCGCCGCCAGCTCTCCGAGAAACACCCCAAATCATGGTTCCGCGCCTATTTCAACATGGGCCTGATCAACTATATCGAAGGCGGACGCCGTATGCTCCCCTGCGAGGCCGGAACAACCAATTTCTTCATCGACCCCTGGGGCGAAGTCTTTCCCTGCAACGGTCTCGAAGAACGGTTCTGGAAGGAATCGATGGGCAATATCCACAATGCTCCGTTCTCCGAGATCTGGAGCAGCGAACAGGCCGAACGCGTGCGCGCAAAGGTGCGCAACTGTCCGAAAAACTGCTGGATGGTCGGCACGGCATCGCCTGTAATGCACAAATATATCAGCCGCCCCATGAAATGGGCTCTGACAAACAAGTTGCGCGTAATGCGCGGACTCGAGCCCTGTCTCGACAAAAAATGGGAAGACGTCGGCCAGGATCCCACCCAGGGCGACCTCAAGCCGCGTAAATAACCGTCATGAAGATCGCAGTTGTCGGCACCCGCGGAATCCCCGACATCCAGGGCGGTGTCGAGACCCACTGTCAGGAACTCTACCCGCGTCTGGCCGCTATGGGTCATGATGTCACCGTCGTCTGCCGCACGCCGTATCTCGCTCCCGGTCATCCCGACTCTTATAAGGGCGTCAGTCTGCTCCCGGTCTACGCGCCACGCCGCAAGAGCCTCGAAGCCACTGTCCACACCTTCCTCGCCCTTCTGAAAGTCCGGCGACTGCATCCCGACATTGTCCATATCCACGCTATCGGCCCGGCTCTTCTGACTCCTATGGCGCGCCTTCTCGGAATGAAGGTCGTCACCACCAACCACGGGCCCGATTACGACCGTGCCAAATGGGGGCGTCTGGCGCGTTTCGTGCTCCGCAGCGGCGAACGCATGGGAGCGCGTTACTCCAACGCTGTCATCGTTATCTCGCGAGTCATCGCCGACATCGAGGCGCGACTCTACGGTCGCACCGACACACGCCTCATCTTCAACGGCGTCAACGTCCCCGTTCACGACACAGCGACCGACTATATCGAAGACCTCGGGCTTGCCCCCGGGCGCTACGCAGTCGCTCTGGGCCGATTCGTCAAGGAAAAGGGATTCCACGATCTTATCGAAGCCTGGCAGCGCGCCGCCATACCGGGCTATCGCCTCGCCATAGCCGGCGACGCCGACCATCCCGACTCCTATTCGGCCGATCTCAAGCGGCGGGCCTCGGAAGCCGGTGTCGTACTGACAGGCTTCATCCGCGGGCGCCGTCTGAACCAGCTGATGAGCCACGCCGCCCTCTTCGCCATGCCGAGCTACCACGAAGGCCTTCCCATAGCATTGCTCGAAGCGATGAGCTACGGCCTCGATGTCGCCGTCAGCTCGATTCCTGCCAACCGCCTCGACGCGCTCGACAACGGCGACTTCTTCCCGGCGGGCGACGTCGGCGCCCTGTCGGAGATTCTGAAGCGCAAGCTTGCGGAACCGCGCCGCCGTGTCTACGACCTCACCCCATATAACTGGGACACGATAGCCAGGCAGACCCTCGAAGTCTACAGCGACGTCCTGAAAGCCGAAAAATAGCCGGTCATTTGCCGAGATCGGCAGGAAGCCGGCGCGAGGCTTCGGCCGCAACAATCAGAATCACGGTCAGAACCGCATATACAATGGCTGTCGAATGGAGCATATCGCCGACACCCACAAGCGGAGCGACTATCGCGCCGAAGACATATCCCGACACACCCAATACCGCCGAAGCCTCTCCGGCTGAACTGCGTCCCTCGTTCATGGCCAGAGTGTTGCTCATGGTGAAAATCATGCCCAGGGCTACCATCATAGGCAGCATCAGCAGCTCGTAGACCCAGAAATTCTTCACCAGCCAGAGCGAGACGCATGTTGCCGTCATGACAACAACCAGCATCCAGGCACCGACTACGCCGGCGTTCTTAAGAAGCTTGAACCGGAGCGCCGCCATCGAACCGGCGGCACAAAACAAGGCATTGCCGCCAATAATCAGGCCGTAGCCCGTCGCCGAGAAGCCGTAGACTGTCTGCACTATGAAAGACGATGATGATATATAGGCGAACAGCAGCCCTAAAGCCGCGCCTTTAAGCGTCACATGAACCATAAACGGCTTATTGCGCAGCAAAACGAGATAGCGACCTAACTCCTGGCTCCACGGCCCCTTGAACCGGCGGTCTTTCGGCAGCGACTCCCGCGAAAGAGGCGACAGCGCTATGAGAACCAGCGCGAAAGCAGCCAGAACCCAGAAAACACCTTTCCACGACCATGCGTCGGTTATGATGCCGCCGATGACGGGCGACGCCGCCGGAGCCAGTCCATTGATGGCTCCAACAATGGCCATCAGCTTCGCCAGCGCGCGGCCTCCGTAGAGGTCGGCAGGAATAGTGCGGGCCAGAAATAGTGCGGGCCAGAAAATAAGCACCCGCCGCGCCTATCCCCTGAAACACGCGACAACCCAGAAAAAAGTGGATCGTCGGAGAGAAAACACTGATAACCGCGGCCACGATAAACACCGCCATTGAACCGACCAACACCGGCTTACGCCCCACCCTGTCGCTGACAGGCCCAAGTATAAGCTGCCCCAGAGCCAGACCGATCATGCCCATCGTCAGCCCCATCTGCGCCGTCGACACCGAACAGCCGAAAAGCCGCGCCATCGACGGCAGCGCCGGCGCATACATATCGTTGACAAACGAGCCCAGCGCGCTAAGCACCACCAGATAAAAGACTAAAAACGAATAGTTGCGTATCGCTACGGAAGGCTGTTGGGAAGATGTCGGCTGGTTGTTCATTTTTTGTTATAGACGTGGCGGTGAATAAGGCTTGCGGCACGCCCGGGATCTACATCATCGCGCGTAGCCATAAGCATCAGAACCACCTCCTTCAATCCCGGAGCGTATGGCGGCTGAACATAGTCGAAATCCTCGAACGCCGTGAATCCGTGGCGCCGGTAGAAGTCGACCCGTCGGGCAGCCATCGGCCCGTAGGCGGGATCGCCGGGAGGCTCTACTTCTATAACAATCGGAACAGGCATTTCGGCTTTGACAACCCGCGATAAAACTTTCGAGCCGAGACCCGAGCCGCGCCGGCTGCTGTCGACGGCGAAATGCTCTATGTAGCTCAGTCCGTCGAAACGCCATATCGTCAGCAGTCCGGCCGCACGTCCCCCGCCGTCGGTGATTTTCAGCATCGTCATCGGCGAGGACGGGTCGTCGGCAAGCCGCTCGACAAGAGCCCACTCGCGGCGCTCGTCGGCCGGAAACGAAGTCATATAGATCTCTTCGAGCTTCGGGCGGTCGCTGTCGCCGCGCAGGCTCTCTTCAATTCTGAATTTGTTGTCCATAATCTTTTCTATAATTTCCCTCAAAGATAACAAATCCGCGCCTGATTCCGTTCTCCGGGTCCCCAAGAAACCAACGGCCGGGCAATCGTTGTCCGGCCGTTGTCTTATGTATGCTTTTCAGGATCAGCGCCTTCTCGAGCCGCTTCTTTTCTTCGCGGCGGATTTCTTTCCGGAGGAAGCGGCGGGGCCTGATTTTTTCACCAGAGTGCCCCAGGTGTTGTCGTAGTCTGAGGTCAGGCGTGAATTTTTGACATCCATCTGCGAATCAGACTTCATCTTGAAAACATGGCCATCGCTCGCCGAGACATCATCCCTCAGGAATTTGCTGTATTCGCCCGGAGTCATCGCCGCCATTACCGACGGATATTTCTTCTGCTGCCAGTTTGCCGAGGGTGAAACTCTTACTGTGGGGCGGCTGAAGGTTTTGGGTGTCGGAGTCACCAGACCTTTGTCCAGGCTCCATGTTCCTGTCTCAGTAAATGTCCAGTAGCAGCCTGTCGGGGCGTGGAGGTAGCTGGTGTATTTGGCCGTGTAGGTGTTATCCTTGTTGAACGTGTAGACGGCTACGGTGCGGTCGCCATTCTTCATTGTCCATGTCGAACCGGCAAATTTTAGCGCCGTGTATCTGTTTTTCACATGCTCTCTATCGTTGCCATTATTCACGGCTTTTTCATACCATTTATAAGCCTCATTCTTGTTAACGGCAACTCCATCTCCATCGTCATAACACATAGCCAGAATGCCCATTGCCGTAACATTTCCAAGCTCGGCGGCTTTACGATAATATTCAAACGCCTTTTTCGGATCTTTTGGAACGCCCTCACCATATCCATAACAATTGCCTAAAGTAATCATTGCGTCCGTGTTTCCGAGGTCCGCTGCTTTGGAATACAGATCAAACGCTTTTGTAAGATCTTTGGTTGTCCCGTTGCCATATGCATAGCAAAAGCCTAACAAGTAGACAGCCCTGGCATTACCGGCATCAGCAGCTTTGTTAATCCACATGAAAGCCTTGTCGTTAGATTTTTCAACACCCTCTCCCCAAAGATAGCAGTATCCTAACTCGGCCATCGCCTCGGCATCGCCATTTTCGGCAGACGCCTGCAATTGAGCGATATTCTGCGATGAAGTTCCTACGCAACAGATTGTTGCGATTGCCATAATAGTTACAAATGTCAGAATTCGTTTTAACATAATGTTTGATTTAAAGTTAGATTGTTAGTGATTCAGAGTATAATATGCGACCGCCGGCCGTTCGGAAATCCGAGCCGCCGGCGGTCGTATGAAATGGAGCGTCTCGAATTACATTATCGCTGCCTGTTGCAACAAGCAGTGACTTTATAATTCTGCAAGACGGGACGCAGATATGTCGGTTTTATTACGGAAGAAGAGCCGTCACACCACTTTCAGCCCTTAGCGGCCGAATTGCTCCGGGAGCTTCAGCTGAAACTCCCACGGTGATGTAATCTCCCCAGAGAATCGAAATTCCCTGTCAGCGCCGCGAAATTAGCCATTAATCGGATTTCCCAATCTAAAGCAACGCGATTTTAACACCAAATTAACATTTCGCGCTCCCCCAATATTCCCATAGCTCCCACTACTCCCATTACTCCCATTTTCGATTTTTTTCGTAACTTTGCGTTTTGAATAAACAGGACAAAAATGGATAATCTCGACATCGCACCGAAGCCCGATGTGCTTGACATGAAAGAGGTGCAGGACATCATAAAGCCGCTGCAGGGCCACGACAGGCTGACGCGCCGCCTGATGAAGTTCTTTGCGCTCGACAAAGTCAACTGGCTTCACTCCCGCAACTATCGCAACGGCGGCGGCGACGCGGGCGCAATTTCCGAAGGAATGTTGCGTGACCTCAACGTCAGGCTCGAGATCCGGGGCCGCGACGTTCTCGACAATCTTCCGCAGGGCCCGTTTATAACTGTCAGCAATCATCCCTTCGGAGCCATGGAGGGAATCATGCTGCTGAACCTGATCGCCTCACGGCGCCCGAAATTCAAAGTCATGGTCAACATGATTCTGAAACATATAAGTGGCTTCGGCGCGAATTTCATAGCAGTCGACGCTCTGGCCAGCGACGACCCGAAAAAGAAAGCCGTGTCGATGCGCGGAATCAAGGAAGCTTTCGCCCAGATCCGCTCGGGCGAGCCACTCGGCTTCTTCCCCGCCGGCGCCGTCAGTAAGATCAACGGCCGGCTGCGCATCGAAGACCGCCAGTGGCAGCCGAATGTCATGCGTATAATCGCCCAGTGTAAAGTGCCTGTCATACCGATATATTTCCACGGTCATAACTCAGTATGGTTCAACATTCTGGGGCTCATCAGCTGGAAACTGCGCACACTGCGGCTTCCGGCCGAAGTTTTCCGCGTCCACGACACCGTGCGCCGCATAACCGTCGGCCGCCCTATTTCTGTCGAAGAACAGCAGAAACACCAGCAGAGCCCCGAAGAATTCGGCCGTTGGCTAAAACAACAGACCTACAGTCTTCGCAAATGGAACTGAATCTCGACGAAAACCTGACTCCCGAAGTGCAGCAGGCCAAACTGCGGCTCGGCATTGTCGGCAACGCTCCGGCGCTGACCGCCGCCGTAGCCCGTGCGCTGCGCGTCGCTCCCATCGACCTGAGCGTGCTCGTTGTCGGCGAAAGCGGTTCGGGCAAGGAGTTTTTTCCGAAAATAATCCACAGCAACAGTCCGCGCAAACATTCGACCTACATTGCCGTCAACTGCGGCGCCATCCCCGAAGGCACGATCGACAGCGAGCTCTTCGGCCACGAGAAAGGCGCGTTCACCGGCGCCGTGGCCGCCCGCAAGGGATATTTCGAAGAAGCCGACGGAGGCACTATTTTCCTCGACGAAGTGGCCGAGCTGCCGCTGACCACACAAGCGCGCCTGCTGCGCGTGCTTGAGACCGGTGAGTTTATCCGTGTCGGGTCGAGCAACGTCCAGAAGAGCAACGTGCGCATCGTCGCCGCCACCAATGTCGACATGGCCAAGGCCGTCGCCGAGGGGCGCTTCCGCGAGGACCTATACTATCGCCTGTCGACGGTTCAGATCAATGTGCCCCCGCTACGCGAACGCGGCAACGACGTACTTCTGCTGGCGCGCAAATTTGCCGGCGACTTTGCCGAACGCTACCACACCCATCCCGTTACCTTCAGCGACGGCGCCCGCCGTGCGCTACTGCGCTACCGCTGGCCCGGAAATGTGCGTCAGCTCAAGAATGTCGTCGACCAGCTGTCGCTGTTCGGCGCCGGCAACGACATAACTGCCGAGGATGTAGTGGCATATCTGCCCGCCGCATCGTCGAGCGTAGCTACCGTCGGCGACAGTTTCAGCCATCACGACTACGACCACGAGCGCGAAGCCCTTTTCGGAATGCTGATGAGTCTTCAGCGCGAGATTGCCTCTCTGCGCGAGCGCCTCGACAGCTACGAACGCGGCGGAAAGCCGGGTAAGCCCGACGACACCGCGCCGATAGCCCGCGCTCTGGTACCATACACTCCCGCTATCGAGCCAGAGAACATCTCCGACGAGCCGCGCGAGGAATCGGCCGCCACGCCGGCGCCTACCCTCGAACAGACCGAACGCGAGACCATTCGCCGCGCCCTCGAGCGCCACGACGGACGCCGCAAGGAAGCGGCACGCGAACTCCAGATAAGCGAACGCACTCTCTACCGCAAAATAAAAGACTATGGCCTCGAATAAATCGCGACTCTGGCTGCTGCCGTCGACAATGAGCGACGCCCCTGTCGGCGACGTTCTGCCGCCGCGTAACATCGCCGTAGCCTCCGAGCTACGCTACTTTATCGTGGAGAACGTGCGCACAGCGCGCCGTTTCCTCAAGCGATGCAATCCCGCCATAGTCATCGACGATCTTACATTCTTCACCCTCAACACCCACACGACCGCAGCCGAGCTGCCCGCAATGATCGCGCCGCTCGACGAAGGCCACGATATGGGACTCATCTCCGAAGCCGGCTGTCCGGCTATAGCCGACCCGGGCGCCGACGCTGTCGACATGGCGCGCCGCCACGGCCACACGATTGTTCCGATGGTCGGGCCGTCGAGCATAATTCTCGGACTGATGGCCTCGGGATTCAACGGCCAGAGCTTTGCCTTCAACGGCTACCTCCCTATCGACAAAGGCGCGCGTGCCGAAACACTCCGGCGTCTCGAAAGCCGCATCCGGCGCGAACGGCAAACCCAGATATTCATCGAGACCCCCTACCGCAACAACAAGCTGATAGCCGAACTCGCCGCCTCGCTCCCCGGCTCGCTCCGGCTCGCCGCCGCCTGCGACCTGACAGGGCCGGGCGCCGACGTCAGAGTGATGACGCTCGCAGAATGGGGCCGGGCGAATTATAACTACGACAAACGACCAACAATATTCCTGCTCTTCAGCTGACCCGATGAAACGCCGCCCCTCATTCTTCAACGACCTGCAGCCCGGTCTCTTCGACGACATCGACCTCTCGGAAGAGGCCGAGCGCATAGCGCGCCGACGTCGGCAGGTCTCGCGTCTGGGCGACGGCGACAACACCATGCTTTTCATGGGGCTCGGCAGCGGCTCAAGCGGAAACTGCTCCTATCTGGGCGATAGCGACGGCGGCTTTCTGATCGACACCGGCGTCGACGCCGGTATGGTTGTCGACGTGCTGCGCCGCAACGCCGTCGACATGGCCATGGTGAAAGGAATTCTTGTCACCCACGACCATACCGACCATATCCGCTCGATATATTCGCTGGTCAGGGAACACCGGCATATCGGAATATACTGCACTCCGCGCTGCCTTCAGGGAATTCTCAGGCGCCACAACGTCTCGCGCCGCTTCAAGGATTACCACCGGCCGATCTATAAGGAAATACCGTTCACCATCGGAAATTTCACCGTCACGGCCTTCGACGTCAGCCACGACGGCACCGACAATGTCGGCTTTTTCATCGAGCGCGGCCCGTCGGGCCACGCTTTCGCCATCGCCACCGATCTGGGCGTCGTGACCGACCGCGTGGAATACTATATGCGCAAAGCCAACCATATAGTGATCGAAAGCAACTACGACGCCGACATGCTGCTCCACGGCACCTATCCCGAATATCTCAAACACCGCATTATGAACGTGCGCGGCCACCTCGACAACGCCGACACGGCGCGCTTCATTGCCAGAATCTACACTCCGCAGCTCGCCCACGTATTTCTCTGCCACCTCAGCGCCGACAACAACACTCCCGAGATTGCGGTGCGCACAATGCTCGACGCTCTGCGCGACGGCCCCGGACTGACAGCCGTCGGCGACGGCAGCGAGCGCCCCGAAGTGCGCGATCTTCCCCTTCAGGTAATGGCGCTCCCGCGATTCGAGCCGACGCCGATGTTCGTGTTGCGCAAGCCCGAAAACTGAACTGACGGCCTTGCGGGAATGTTACTGCTATGAACAATTATTCCCCGGTTTTATGGCAAATGAATCGACATGCCGGAACCTGGTCGACAGACTCGTCGCGCCCGGCTTCCGCAACGAGAACACTCTCGGCGACGGCAATGTGGCAATATTGGCCGCCCATTCCGAGCGCACGGCCCTGACAACGGCTTCTTTTACTTCTCCCGACGGCGCCGATGCCGTCAACACCGTCGCAAACCGCCTTCTGAGCGTCGGCGCTTTCCCGCGCTGGCTGGCCATTTCGCTGCGCATCGGCGGCAACGCCGACGATGCTCTTCCGGCTGAGCTGACGGCCCGTATCGGCGAAGCCGCCCGACTGGCCGAGACCGAAATTGTCAGCGCCGACATGAATCGGGAGCGGCTGTGATGAATACACCCTGCCGGGGAATAATGATTATCGTTGTCGACAGCGAAAAAGCGCCCGAAGCCCTCGCGGCATGTCGCCGGAGCGCCCACGGAAGCTCAGCCGCCGTAATAGGCCGCGTAGGCTGAGGAAGACTACAGATTCAGCCCCTCCCAGTCGTAGGGATTGACCTTCGCCTCGACGGCGTTCTCGAGCGTGTCGGGCAATTCCGAAAAGAAGTCATAGCCTGTCAGCCTCTCGACCTCATCGACACTCACGTAGCATTTCGACGCATACTGCCTGTCATCGCTGTTGCGCATGACAAAGCCTATGGCACGTGCCGGTCTGACATAAGGCGACAGAACGACCTTGAAAAAGCGCCTCGGAACGCTGACCCTCGATTCCCCGATACGCTCTATCGGTGTCTCTCCCGGAACAGGGCCGCACACAATTATGATGGCTGAATCGCTGACTGCCCACTTCCGGCACAGTTCCTCGACCGTCTTCCACGAGCCGCCGTTGAGAGCATGGCACTGCGGAGCCACATTCGTAAGCAGAAAAGACTCGCGCATGGCCTCGCGATCCCACTTCATATCTCCGGCGGGGGCCATGTGGCCGCGGTCGTAGCCGCTGTTGACATAGTCTTCGCGCCAGGCACATCCGTCAACATTGTCGTCGTGGCTGAAAGAGCGTGCGCGCGGAATCTCGCCGTCGGTCTCCGAGCCGAGAAGCTCCCACGCGACCCAGTTCGGGATATGGTCGTCGGCGTTGAACGATATGTCCATAGCCTTATATTTCAGCCGGGTGTCGGGACGGTTGAAGGTGTCGACAACCTTCAGCAGGTCGCCATAGGCGCCCGATTGTCCGGGAAGAGCGCCCGAATGCGACGCCATGATTCTGTTGTAGAACACGGCCCCGCCGATAAATAGCGCTACAAGGGCAATGGCCAGCAGTCCGGCGCCAAGGCGGGGATTGCGGCGGCGTTTTCTTCGCGGCATAGTGTCAGAGTTTGATTTCATTTATTATACGGGCTATATCGGCCGCATCTTTGACCTCGGTGCCGCGAGCTATCGGCAGGCTGAGCACTTCCGAGGCCAACTGCTCCGTGACCGGATAGCTTTTCCGGCCGAGCGTAGTGGCATAGCAGGGCTGGCGGTGGGGCGGCACAGCATAGTGTATGTCGGTGGCGACACCTCTTTTACGGAGTTCCTCAGCGAGGGTATCGCGCCGGCCGCCGATGACGCGGACAACATATTGATGCCACACCTGGTCGACTACCTCGCGCGACACTCCCGGCGCTATAACCGCCGGATTGTTGAGCTCGCGCGTATAAGCCAGAGCGCGGGCGAAGCGGTCGGCGTTCTCTTCTTTGATATGCTTCAGGCGCACTCCGATCAGAGCCGCCTGCATAGGGTCGAGCCGACAGTTGAAGCCCGCCATTATATTATGGTAACGTCGGTCACTGCCGTAGTTGGCAAGCGCCCTGACCGTGCGGGCCAGCTCGGCGTCGTGGGTGACGACCGCTCCGGCATCGCCCAATGCTCCTATATTCTTCGTCGGATAGAAGCTCAGGGCACCTGCGTGGCCCAGAGCGCCCGCCATATCGCTGCCGAACAGTCCCGGCGCGAGAGCGCGGCCACCGATTGCCTGCGCGTTGTCTTCGAGCACGAGCAGGTCATGGTGCCTCACAAAGTCGACCAGAGCGCTGTCCCAGACCACATTGCCGTAGAGATGCACGGGCATGACGGCGCGCGTGCGTGGCGTCAGCGCAGCTTCGAGCAGACTCGTGTCGAGGTTCATAGTCTCGATCGACGGCTCCACAGGCACAGGCGTCAGTCCGGCGTCGGTAACAGCCAACACACTTGCTATATAGGTGTTTGCCGGAACAATCACCTCGTCGCCCTGCTTCAGGCGTCCGAGCTCAACCCAGGCACGCAGCGTCAGGCGCAGGGCGTCGAGCCCGTTGCTGACCCCTACCACATACGGCACCTTAAGCAGCCCGGCGAGCTGACTCTCGAGAGTCTCGACCTCAGGGCCACCGACATAGCGGCCGCTGTCGATCACCCGCAAGGCGGCCTCGCGGAGCTCGTCGGCGTATGGCTCTACAACAGCGCGCAGATCAAGAAACGGATACTGCTTCATTTTATCGATGCTAAAAAGTCAGCGTAAGAGCGGATATAGTCGCTCTCGTCGTAATCTATCGACGAAAGCGTCAGGCAGACACTCCCGCTTGTGAAATTCTCGAGCTCGCGCCACACCCCGGGCGGTATCAGCACACCCCGGTAGGGACGATTCAGCGTGACGGTCATCTGCTCTCGGCCGTCGTCGAGACGCACGTCGAAACTCCCCGACAGAGCTATCAGAACCTGCTGCTCAATGCGGTGGGCATGTCCCCCGCGCATCGCTCCCGACGGCACGTCATAAAGATAAAACACACGCCTGATGTCAAAAGGGACATGATTGCCCCCCTCGACAAACGACAGATTGCCGCGCGGATCGTTTCGGCGCGGAAATTCAAGCAGCTTAACGTCGGCGATACTCATAACTCGGTTATTTTCCGCAAAGTTACTTCATTTCCCTATATAAATCCTATAAATCTTACAAATCTTACAATCCGTCGGTGATAAGATGAGAGCGGGAAGCATCACTGCTCCCCGCTTCCAGGATAAATATTGACAGGATAGAAATAGATTGCATTTCTAAGTGTAGACCTACGTCCACACTGCAAATATACAACAATATTTTATATTCCAACAATAATTCGAAATATTTTTTCATCCTTTTGTAACTTTTTCATAAAATCACCCACAAATCCCCGCCTACTCCCGACGAATTGCGACATCCGTCGTTAAAATGCCGTCAACCGCCCCCAACTCCTAATTCCTAACTCCCAACTCCTAATTCATATCACATTGATGTTAATTTAACAAATTTTCGCGATTGATATTATATTCTATTGTTCAAATTTCGCTAAATTTGCGGCAAATAACCTCAAAATCGTAATAATAATATGTCACGTCAGCAATTTGATAATCTCGACCTTAAGATTCTCAACGTGTTATCGCGCAATGCCCGAAAGCCGTTTCTGGAGATTGCACGCGAGTGTAATGTATCCGGTGCTGCAATACACCAGCGCATACAGAAGCTGCTCGCTGCCGGCATAATCAAGGGATTTGAAACAATCATCAACCATGAAGCAGTCGGTTACGACACATGCGCCTACATCGGCTTTTTCCTTAACGACCCGTCGCGTTTCGACGAAATCGTGCAGAAAATAAAGGAAATTCCCGAGATCGTCGAATGTCATTTCACCACAGGTAAATACGACATCTTCATCAAGGTGTATGCCCGCAACAACGAGCATCTTCTCGACTTTATCCACCGCAAGCTCCAGACCCTCGGCGTTGGCCGCACAGAGACAATAATCTCGTTCCGCGAAGAATTCCATCGTCAGGTTCCCGTCAAGAACCACGACTGACCGGGCGTAAGAATCATTTACTGCCGCAGAGCCGAACAACACGGGTTCTGCGGTTGTTATTTATATAAAATCACATACTTATATAAATAATAACTGATCCACAATTTCCTTAAAACGACAACCATGGAAACAAGAACGATAAAAGGCACAACAACCGAGCATAATCTTATGGCGGCTTTCGCCGGAGAATCGCAGGACTTCGCCAGATATACGATATATGCCGAGGCCGCGCGCACCGAGGGTTACGAACAGATCGGCCGCGCGTTCGACGACGTTGCCCGGCAGGAGCTGGCCCACAGCCGTCTGTTGCTGAGCCGTCTCGAAGGGGGCGACATCAGAATCGCCTCATCATACCGCGCCGACATCGCCGGCAACTCTCTCGAAAACCTCTGCCGCGCTCGCGACAACGAACGCGCCGAGTGGAGCGACATATATGCCAGCTACGCATCGACAGCCCTCGACGAAGGCTTTAAGGATATAGCCATGCTTTTCAAAAGCATCTCAAAGGCCGAGATTAACCACGAAGAGCTGTTCGCCGATCTTGCCGGGAGCCTTGAGTGCAGCGTCTCCGGATCTCTGAAACAGGCTGTCGTATGGATCTGTCCGGTCTGCGGATATTCCGAGCATGGCAGAAAAGCCCCCCTCAAATGTCCGCTCTGCGGCACTGGCCGTAACGGATTCGCCATCGAACGCCGCCAATAACATAAACATTCCCTGCTATGCGAAGAATAATTCTATGTTGTCTGAGTTGCCTTGCAGCCGTGGCTGCCTCGGCAGGATCGCTGAACTGGATCGGTGACAGGCTCTGGGGCTTCAGCCTCAGCTACTCGATGAAATGGTATACATATTCGAGCGGCGGAAGCCGGAACCGGGTCAACTATTTCGGCGAGGGAGGCCCGATGCAGGGCATAAGGTTCGGCGTCCCGTTCGAGCCGGTGTTCTATCGCGGCATCGGCCTGTCTACCGGAATCTTCGGCGAAGTATATTCATGCAAGAACGACGCCGAAACAAAGCGGATCGAACTCGTGGGGCTTTATTTTCCGGTGCACGCCATGTATCGCTACAGACTAAGCCGGTCGTGCGCGCTGAGCGTGGCGACAGGGCCGGCGCTGACCGTAGGACTTGTCCAGAAAATCATCGATCCGACCAACTCCCTCATTCCGGGCTACCACGTAGCTTTCGACCGGGGCACTCCGCAGAGGGTCAACTGCCTGTGGGAGGCGGCTCTGATCGCCAACGTAAAGATATTCCGGTTCTCGGTCGTATATTCTGTCGGCCTGACGCCGAACCGGCACTTCCTGTCGACCGACGGCGCCGGAATAAACTACTACTCGACTAACTCACAGGAATTTTCAATTAACGCGGGCCTGATGTTCTGACCTCACAGACGCCCGCGAAGATAAGCGATCGCGTCGGCCTGAATGCGCGAACCGAGAAGAGCGTTCGCCCCCATATAGAGGCCCACTCCAACGGCGATCTGCACTGCCATAAGAAGCCAGACGTTGGCGATGACCAGCGACAGGCCCCACATCGCGGCCATAAGCGGCAGCGTCATGACAGCGTATGGCGCAAGGTCGCGGAGGAAACCCCGACACGATGCATGGCTTCCGACAACGCGCACTGTCATTATCAGGGTGGCCGCCCACGCTACGAATGTCGCACCAACCTGTCCCCACAGAAATATCCTCACCCCCTCGACAACGTCGTCAGGCCCCGAAAGAGTTATCACCGGGAGCGTGGCGACAATAGCGGCAAGGGCCACTCCGTCGCGGAGTGCCTCGGTTATGACAAGCAAGCGGCTGCGCCCCAGTGCGAGAATATAATTGTTATAGAGCTGACAGAGAACCGTGAACACGCCGCGGAGCAGCAGAAGCTGAAACAGGGCGATCGCCGCGTCCCATTTCGTTCCGAACAGCGCATGGAAGATAGGCGTAGCCATTACCGCAAGAAAGCCCATCGCCGGGAAAAGAAGATAAGCCGTCAGCCGGTTCATGCGCGCCGTGGCGGCAGCGAAACGGACGGGGTCGTCCTGATCTTTCGACAGGACGGGCAGAAACGATGATGTCAGCACCTGACTGAGCGACATAACTCCCATCTTGCTCCATTTGTCGGCCTGGGTATAATAGCCGAGAGCAACGAGCCCCACCCGGTTACCGATGAAAAAAGCATAGATATTCTGGAACACGGTATTAAGGAATGAGCTGCCCATGACTCCTACCCCGACTCTGAAGCACTCTTTCAGCGAACGGCGTGAGAACACAAGCTCCGGAATCCATCCGCCGAACCACCACAGCAATGCTCCCTTGACAACGCCGTTGGCGACAGCCTGCCAGACTATGGCCCACGCTCCGTAACCGGCAATGGCAAGCCATATACCTGCGACCGCTCCCGCAATAAGTCCCGCTGAGTTCGACAGCGCGACAGGCCTGACGTTCATCTGCTTTATAAGCCTGTTTGTCTGAACTATCGAAGCGGCATTGATTATAAAAGTGGCGAACATCGCGCGCGCCAGAACCGTCAGCAGCTCTCCTCCGTTGAAAAGTCCCGAAATGGCCGGAGCAAGAAACCATAGAACGACATACAGCGCCACAGCTATCCCCATATTAGTCCAGAAGACCGTGGAATAGTCGGCAGGCGTAGGATTCTTACGCTGTATCAGAGCGCTCGAAAAACCGCTGTCGATAAGAAGCTGGGCAAACGCCTGAAACACCATTATGGCGCCCACAAGACCGAAATCGGCCTGAGAGAGCATCCTTGCCAGCACGATTCCCGTTACGGCATAGAGCACCTGACTCGACACCTTGTCGATGATGTTCCACTTTATCGTGCGGGCCAGAGCAAGCCTGGTGTTTTCCCCGGGCTCCATAGCGTCAGAGAGGCTGAATCTTGACGCCGATGGCAGTTTTCTTTATCTTCGGATTACCGCGATAGAAGATGCTTGTCGAGCCGAGTCCCTTCACTTTAAGCTCCTTGGTGGCATAGCAGCCTATCGAGCCTGTTCCGGCGGCCCGGCAGCTGACGGCGACAGCCTCAAGTCCATCGGCCTGAATCGTGCCCGTTCCGGCAAGATTCAGAACGGTTTCATCGCATTTTCCGGTTATGGCGAGAGTGCCGTTGCCCGTCGACAGCGACGCCTTGACTTTTGTTGCCTCTATGTTCCTGACGCTGAGACGTCCGTTGCCGACAAGTCGCGCTTTGAATTCCGGACACGAGGCCACATTGAGCACTCTGACAGTCGAGTCTCCGTCGTTCTCTACCGAAGTCAGAAACGTCGAATAGACGCGTACGGTAGGCAGTTTGGTCATCGGTGCCACTTCGGTCGTAAACGAAATTTCGAGCTGGCCGTTGTTATTGCGGAATCCTATCAGAGAAGCCTGCGCGGCCGTAGCCTCGAAGAAAGCTGTCCCGGCCGAATCGGGCGAACAGATATAATCGACATTGACGGCGTCGACAACCTTGAGCCGGCTGAACTCCGAGAGTTTTATCGAATAGGTCTCAATCTTGTCGTTGGCCATGGCGGCGATTACCGTCAGAACAAACAGAAAAATTGTCAGAATTTTCTTCATAACCCTAAGTTTTCGTTTTCGTTAAGCATATTTTCAACGCGGTCGATTATTCCCATCAGCCTGTCGAGAGTGTCGGCCTGCAACATCTCGATGCGCGTCGGGCGGAAATTGGGAATACCCTTGAACAGCGGAGAAGCTGCCAGATGGCGGCGGATATGGAGAATGCCGCGATATTCGTCGATGCGCTCTACGCTCTCGAGAATCTGACGCCGCAATAGACGGAATTTGTCGAGCATCGAGGGTTCGGCACCTCCGCGACCGAGCGCGCGGTTGATATCGTTGAAAATCCAGGGCGCGCCTATCGACGCCCGGCCGACCATAATGCCGTCGACACCATAACGGTCGAAAGCCTCGCGGGCCTTTTCGCCCGAGGTTATGTCTCCGTTACCGATAAGAGGTATCGTCATCCGAGGATTTTCCTTGACGCGGGCAATCGTTTCCCAGTCGGCCTCGCCGGTATACATCTGTGAGCGCGTGCGGCCATGCACGGTCAGAGCGGCGATGCCGCAGTCCTGAAGCTGCTCGGCGAGGTCGGCAATGATGATATTGTTGCAGTCCCAGCCAAGGCGCGTCTTGACCGTGACCGGAAGCCTGACAGCTTTGACGACCTCGCGCGTAATCTCGAGCATCAGCGGAATATTACGCAGCATTCCGGCTCCGGCCCCTTTATGGGCCACCTTCTTCACGGGACATCCGAAATTGATGTCTATGAAGTCAGGGCCGGCCTCTTCTACAAGGCGTGCGGCCTCTACCATCGAGGCTACGTCGCGGCCATATATCTGAATAGCCGTCGGACGCTCGCCGGGATCTATCGAAAGCTTGCGAGTTGTGGCGGCGATAGAGCGTATCAGGGCGTCGGCACTGACAAATTCGCTGTAGGTCGCCGAAGCGCCCTGCTCTTTGCAGATCAGGCGGAAAGAGCGGTCGGTGACGTCTTCCATAGGCGCCAGAACAACCGGACGTTCTCCAAGGTCGATATGTGCGATCTTCATTATGACGACGAAATTAGCAAAAAAGAATGATATTCGGTCTCAGGCTTCAACTTTTCGACCAACAAAAAGGCCGAATATGATAATACTGTCAGCAGAGTACAAGCGACGAACAGACTTCGCTCCGCAGAGCCTCGGAGGCGGCGAGGACTTCGTCGGCTGTTATCGACTCGATTCGCGCGGCCAGCTCGCCGAATGTGGCAACTCGCCCGAAGCGGAGCACCGACCGCCCCATTGCCAGAGCGGTGCTCTCCTGGTTCGTACTGCCTACGGTCAGCTGTCCGAGATACTGCTTCTTGGCGGCGGCAAGTCTGCGGGCCGTGAGCGGCATGCGGACGAGGCTGTCGAAGACGCGGCCGACCAGGGCCAGACAGCGGTCGGTGTCGGCATAGTCGCAGCCCAGATAAGCTGTAACAAGGCCGGTATCGCTCAGAAGCGACGTCGAAGCGTCGATATTATAGACAAGACCGCGTTTCTCGCGCAGCTCGACATTGAGCAGCGAGTTCATCCCCGGCCCTCCGAGAATATTAGTGACGAGCTCGGTAGCCAGGCGCAACGGTGAATCGAGTCCTCCAGTGCGCGCCCCTGTGAGGCAATGGGCCTGATGAAGTCCGCGGCTGCGGCGGATGGCGAACGGGGCACAGGGCGCGGGTGTGACACGCCGACGGTCGGCCTCGGGATTCGACAGCGATCCGAGATGGCGTTCCACGAGGCGCTCTATTGCACCGCGCCGGGCGTCCCCCTGATAGAAGAACACCATGTGACCCGGCGTGTAGAACCTGTCGAGAAAACGGCGGCAGTCCGAACCGTCGAGGCGCATGACATCGGTTTTGCTGCCGAGTATATTATGGGCCAGCGACGATCCTTCATAAACAAGTTCCTCGAAGTCGTCAAAGATACCCTCGCCGGGGGTGTCGAGATATGAATCTATCTCGTCGCAGACAACCTCCTTCTCCTTGTCGACCTCACGCGCCGGAAAACGCGAATTCTTGATCAGGTCGGCGATGAGATCGATGGCGCGGGCGGCATTGCCGCGGGGCGCCACGGCATAGACAAATGTCTCTTCCTCGGTGGTATAGGCGTTGAGCTCGCCGCCTACGGCTTCCATGCGCCGGTTGATGTCGGACGCACGTCGCCGGTCGGTGCCCTTGAAAATGGTGTGCTCGACAAGATGGGCCAGACCCTCTTCGCCGGCACTCTCGTCGCGGCTGCCGACATCGACGGCGAGGCCGCAAATTTCAACGGGCGACGTCAGGCGTCGTAACGCCAGACGCAGCCCGTTGGGTAAGGTCTGATAGTCGACTGTCATTACTGACGGCCGTCGGTGGCCACGCTGCGGTCGATTTTGCCGACAAGTCCGCGGAGAACCTTGCCCGGCCCGACTTCGATAAATTCCGTTGCGCCGTCGGCGATCATGTTCTGGACACTGCGGGTCCAGCGCACGGGAGCTGTGAGCTGAGCGACGAGGTTGGCCTTGATTTCGGCAGGGTCGGTGTGGGGTTTTGCATCGACATTCTGATAGACGGGCACACGCGGCGTCGAGAACTCAGTGGCTTCGATGGCTGCGGCGAGCTCCTGGCGGGCCGGCTCCATCAGCGGCGAGTGGAATGCGCCTCCGACAGGCAGGCGGAGGGCGCGCTTGGCGCCGGCCTCGAGAGCCTTGGCGCAGGCAGCGTCGACAGCCTCAATCTCTCCCGAAATAACGATCTGGCCCGGGCAGTTATAGTTGGCGGCTACTACAGTTCCCTCCACTGAGTCACATATTTCCTCGACTTTCTCGTCGGGAAGAGCGAGCACGGCAGCCATTGTCGAGGGCTTGGCCTCGCAGGCTTTCTGCATTGCGCGGGCGCGGGCTGCGACAAGCTTCAGACCGTCTTCGAAGGCCATGGCTCCGGCGGCAACAAGGGCCGAGAACTCGCCCAGCGAATGGCCGGCTACCATGTCGGGATTGAATTCGTCGCCCATCGTGGCAGCGAGAACAACCGAATGGAGAAACACTGCCGGCTGGGTGACCTTGGTCTGCTTGAGGTCGTCGGCTGTGCCTTCAAACATCACGTCGGTAATATTAAATCCGAGAATCTCATTGGCCTTGTCGAACATCTCGCGGGCCTTGGCATTATTCTCGTAAAGATCCTTGCCCATGCCGGTGAACTGAGATCCCTGGCCGGGAAATACAAAAGCTTTTTTACTCATTTCGAAATTGTGAATGATTTTTAGTGGCTGCAAAGTTAAGGTTTTTTTGCCACTCAAACGCTTATTTTTCGAATTTTAAGCGCTAACTTTGCACCAAGACATATCTTTAACCGCTAAACAACCGCTATTTATATATGCTACCAGGATTTCTGAACCTCGGCACCGGCGAGATCGTCATCATCGTTTTCGTTGTTCTTCTTCTCTTCGGAGGCCGAAAGATTCCCGAGCTTATGAAAGGACTCGGAAAAGGTGTGCGTTCCTTCAAACAGGGAATGAACGACATCAGCGACGAGATAAATTCCACCGACGGGGCTTCCGATAAAAAAGCCAAGTGATGGCCGATGGCAATCTTGGCGAGATGTCGTTCTGGGATCACGTCGACGCCCTTCGCGGAGTTCTGCTGCGCGCCGGAGCCGTCGTGCTTATTATGGCAATCGTGTTCTTCGCGGCCATGCCAGAGATTTTCGACCGCATAATCCTGGCGCCTACACGCCCCGATTTCTGCCTCTACGGTCTGCTCGCGTCGCTTGGCTCAGCCAGGGGCATAACCCCCGACTTCAACGCTGATTTCAGCGTCAGCCTCATCAACATCCAGCTTGCCAGCCAGTTCTTTATCCATATCTCCACAAGTTTCTGGCTCGCTCTGGTGTTCTCGTTCCCGATAATCATTTATCTTCTCTGGAGCTTTGTCGCTCCCGGCCTGTATGAACGCGAGAAACGCGGAGCGCGCACGGCTTTCCTGTTCGGCAACGTGATGTTTTTCATCGGCGTTGCGGTCGGATATTTCCTCGTATTTCCGCTGACACTGCGCTTTCTCGCCGGCTATCAGGTCAGCGAGCTTGTTCCGAATCAGATTTCGCTCGATTCCTATATGGACAATTTTCTGATGCTGATTCTCGTCATGGGAATAATCTTCGAGCTTCCGCTTCTGGCATGGTTACTGGGGAAAACGGGACTGCTGACGCGCTCGTTCTTCTCGTCCTACCGGCGCCACGCCGTGGTCGTGCTGCTTATACTCGCCGCCGTGGTGACCCCTACGGGCGATCCGTTCACTCTTACCGTAGTTTTCCTGCCGATCTACATTCTCTGGGAGCTATCGGCACGTTTCGTACCTTCACACAGCCATGACACAGCAGCAGCTTGACGAACAATTCATGCGCCGGGCTCTCGAAGAAGCCCGCAGCGCGGCCGAAGCCGACGAGGTGCCTATCGGCGCCGTCGTCGTCAGTCCCAAAGGCGCCATCATCGGACGCGGACACAATCTGACCGAAGCCCTCAACGACGTAACCGCCCACGCCGAGATGCAGGCCATCACGGCGGCCGCCACGCGCCTGGGCGGAAAATATCTGACAGGTTGCACGCTATACGTCACCGTCGAGCCTTGTGCCATGTGTGCTGGCGCAATCGGATGGGCACAGATAAGCCGCATAGTCTACGGCGCCCCCGACCCCAAACGCGGCTATCGCGTGTTCTCGGCCCGACCGCCATTCCACCCGCGCGCACGCGTCGAAGGCGGGCTGCTTGCCGACGAAGCCACCGCCCTGCTCCGCAGCTTCTTCGCCGCACGCCGCTGACCCCGCGCCGAGATTTGGCGGCACCGCAATTTTTCGCTAACTTTGCGCTGAAATATGGCCTTATGAAGACCGATATTCAATATTATGAGCAACAACAACTTTGCATATAACAACGGGAAGTCCCGCAAGCGCCGCAAGAGCGGCATGAGCCTTATAGCATGGCTCTGGGCCGCTTTCGGAATCCTCATACTGACAATCTTCATCTTCTTTGTGCTCATCTACAACGGAATAATCGGCTATATGCCGCCCGTAGAAGAGCTGAAGAACCCGCGCGACCGCTTCGCCTCGATAATCTATTCGGCCGACGGAGAAGAGATCGGCCGCTATTTCCGCGACACCGGAAACCGCGTCTACGCCGACTTCGACGAGATAAGCCCCCACGTGGTCAACGCACTGATTGCCACCGAAGACTCGCGTTTTCTCGAGCACTCGGGAATCGACGCCCGCGCGTTCATGCGCGTATTGTTCAAGACCCTGCTGATGCAACAGCGCAACGCCGGCGGCGGCTCAACGATCACCCAGCAGCTCGCCAAACAGCTCTACTCGCCGCGCAGCAACGGATTCTTCTCGCGCGCCCTCCAGAAACCTATCGAATGGATGATTGCCGTGAAGCTCGAGCGCTTCTACAGCAAAGACGAGATTCTGAAAATGTATCTCAACCAGTTCGATTTTCTCTACAACGCCGTCGGAATCAAGAGCGCCGCGATGGTCTATTTCGGAAAGAGCCCCAAAGACCTCAACATTCAGGAGGCGGCCACCCTCGTCGGGATGGTGAAAAATCCGTCATACTACAATCCCGTCCGTCAGAACGAGCGCACGCGCCAGCGCCGCAACGTTGTGTTCGAACAGATGAAGAAAGCCGGAATGCTGACTCAGGCCGAAGTCGACGAACTGAGCGCCCTGCCTCTCACGCTTAACTTCCATAAGGTCAGTGACCATAAAGAAGGTATCGCTCCATATTTCCGCGAGGAACTGCGCCGTATGCTGCGGGCAAAGAAGCCCGTGCGCGAGAACTACCGCGGATGGGAGATCGACCGCTTCCTCGAAGACTCCGTCATGTGGGAGACAAATCCGCTCTTCGGCTGGGTCGAGAAAAACCCCAAGCCCGACGGCTCGAAATACGACATCTACAGCGACGGCCTGAAAATCTACACTACTATCGACTCGCGTATGCAGCGCTATGCCGAAGAAGCCGTCGAACAGCACATGGGAGGCTACCTTCAGCCGGCCTTCTTCCGCGAAAAACGCGGATCGAAGTCGGCGCCCTACACCTCAAACCGCGTTGAGCTGTCGGAGATACGCCTCAACCACCTTCTGCGCCGGGCGATGGCCAACACCGACCGCTACCGCACCATGAAGAAAGCCGGAGCCACCCGAGCCGAAATCGACAAGGCGTTCAACACGCCCCACGAGATGAAGGTGTTCACCTACCACGGAGTCGTCGACACTGTAATGACGCCGATGGACTCGCTGCGATACCACAAAATGTTCCTGCGCTGCGGCTTCATGGCTATCGACCCCACTAACGGACATGTGAAAGCCTACGTCGGCGGCCCCGACTTCTCATATTTCACCTACGACATGGTTTCGACCGGACGCCGCCAGATCGGATCGACAGTGAAGCCTTTCCTCTATGCCTACGCCATGGAAGAGAACTTCACCCCCTGCGACCAGCTTCTCAACGCCCAGCCCGAGCTCCGCGACGAGAGCGGCAGCGTCTGGCGTCCGCGCAACTCCGGCCGCGCCCGCGTCGGCTCGATGGTAGATCTGCGGTGGGCCCTCACCCACTCCAACAACTGGATCTCGGCCCGTCTCATATCGCAGTTAGGCCCGGTCAACGTGGCCCGCACGATGCACAATTTCGGTCTGACAGGCAGAATCCAGCCGACGCTGTCGCTCTGCCTCGGCCCTAACGACGTATCGGTCAAAGAGATGGCTGCAGCCTACACGGCGTTCGCCAACAACGGAATGCGTGTCGACCCTATCTTCGTAAGCTCTATCGTCGACTCAAACGGCAACATTATCAGCGAGTTCACGCCCAAACATACCGAAGTGCTCAGCGAAACGGCCTACTACAGGATTCTGTCGATGCTGCTCAACGTAGTCAACGGCGGTACAGCCCGCAAGCTCCGCAGTGTCTACAATCTCACCGGCGACATCGGCGGCAAGACCGGAACGACCAACTATAACGCCGACGGATGGTTCATGGGCTTCACCCCCCAGCTCGTGGCCGCCACATGGGTTGGAGGCGAAGAACGCTACATACACTTCAATACGATGGGCTACGGACAGGGGTCGGCAATGGCACTCCCTATCTACGGTCTGTTCATGAAGAAGGTGCTCGCCGACAAGTCGCTCCCCTACGATCCGAACGCCAAGTTCGAGTTCCCGACCGACATAAGCCTGTGCACGAAGGAATATTTCGGCGGCACGGGCTACACGTCTGACCCCGGTTACTCGTCGGGCAGCGGCTCGGAAAGCGACGTTGCCGAAGAAGAATCTATCGAGGGTATCTTCGACTGACGCCGATGACCGTCCCGGGAAAACCCGCATTAGCCGCCCTGACAACTGTCGCGGCCACCCTGGCGGCCTACACGCTGCTCTTCGGGGCGCAACGCGCTCTCTTCATCGCCATCTATGCTCCTACCATAGGTGCTCGATTCTCAGAATTTCTCGCAGCCATGGGTCATGGTCTCTCCATGGACCTTTCGATGGCGGCCTACCTCACGGCTGTTCCTGCTCTGACGGTCATCGCAGCAGTCTGCGGCGCCGGACGCGCGGCATCGGCAATACTCCGAAGCTACTCGTGGATTGCGGCAACACTTTTGTCACTCATTTTCATCGCCGACACGGTTCTCTACAGCTACTGGGACTTCCGGCTCGACATGACCCCGCTGTTCTACTTCTTCAGCTCGCCGAAGGCGGCTATGGCCTCAGCCCCATGGTGGCAGGCGGCGCTCGCTGCAGTCGGTGTTGTCGTCGTGACCGCCCTCATCGGCATTTTTCTCTCGGCTGTCTACCGATTCGCTCCGCTGCCACCGCACGGCAAAGCGGGAGCGATAGCGGTCGCCACGGTCGCGGCTGCAGCTCTCTTCATCCCTATCCGCGGAGGATTCGGGGTGTCGACAATGAACCTCAGCCGCGCCTATTTCAGCGCCAACCAACGTCTGAACCACGCAGCGGTCAATCCGACGTTCTCGTTGCTCTACTCGCTGAGCCATCAGAATAATTTCAGCGGGCAATTCCGCTTTTTCGCCGACAACGAGGCTGCCCGCATCGTCAGCGAATCGCGCTCGGCCGACATCCCTTCCGACAGCGTCGGCCTGAACCTCGCGGCGCCGCGTCCCGATATCTATATAATCATCCTCGAAAGTTTCTCGTCCCATGTCGTCGGCTCGCTCGGCGGCGAAACGATAGCTGTCGGACTCGATTCGATAGCTGCGTCGGGAGCTTCATGGCAGCGTTTCTATGCCTGCTCGTTCCGCACCGACCGCGGCCTTACATCGATCCTCAGCGGCTTCCCGGCCCAACCGACAACGAGTGTCATGAAAAGCGTCGAGCGCGCCGAGAATCTTCCTTCGATAGCCCGAGAGCTCAGAAAAGCGGGCTACGCCACACGATACTACTACGGCGGCGACGCCAACTTCACCAATATGATGGCATATCTCGTCGCCGGAGGCTATGACCGGGTTGTCAGCGACCACGACTTCCCGATATCGGAACGCCGCGGCAAATGGGGAGCCCACGACCATATCGTGGCGGAGCGGATGCATGCCGAGCTCCCCACAGGTTCCGATGCTCCGCGCCTGACTGTGTTACAGACATCGAGTTCCCACGAACCTTTCGAGGTACCTTTCTCCAATCCGCGCTTCGCCGGCAATCCGCGTGCCAACTCAATCGCATATACCGACTCGGTCGTAACGGCAACCGTCAATGCCATAAACGGCAGGCAACGGCCGTCGCTTGTTGTCATCGTCCCTGACCACTATGGCACATGGCCCATGCGCGAATCGCTACCCGACCTTGTCGACCGCCATCATTCTCTGCTGATAATGACCGGAACGGCCCTGCGCGGAGTGCCCTGCGCTCCGACGACTGTCGCATCGCAGATCGACATTGCCCCTACCCTGATGGAGCTTCTCGACCTGTCGGCCGACGCATTCCCCTACGGCGTAAGCCTCATCGATCCTTCAGCTACGCATACGGCATGGATAACCGAGCCTGAAGAGGTCGCCCTCGTGGGGCCCGACGGCAGGAAGGCCACATTCAATGTCGGCAGTGAGACAATCGAACCCGGCTCCGATCCGAAACTGGCCAAATGGCTGAAAGCGCGCCTGCAGCAACTCTACACCGATCTCGACAAGCTACGCCGAAAATGATAGAAACCCTTAACGGCCTCGACGCCGACCTTCTGTTATGGTTCAACGGCTGTCACACGCCATTTGCCGACAGCTTTTTCTGGATGATCAGCGCCAAACTGACATGGGTGCCTTTCTATCTGGTGCTCGCCTATGCCCTGTTCCGACACTACGGCCCTAAAAACGCTTTTATATGGCTCGTAGCTGCCGGACTGACGATTCTGATCGCCGACCAGCTCTGCGCCTCGGCTCTGCGCCCCGTGTTCGAGCGCATGAGGCCGTCGAACCCCGACAATCCGCTGAGCGCCGCCGTAACGGTTGTCAACGGCTACCGTGGAGGCCGCTACGGATTCCCGTCGTGTCACGCAGCCAACACCTGGGCATTGACTGCGCTGCTCATCCCCGTGCTGCGCAACCGCTGGGCCACGGTTTCGTTGATTCTATGGGCCGTGCTCAACTGCTGGTCGAGAATGTATCTCGGCGTCCATTATCCGGGCGACATACTCGCCGGTACCGCTGTCGGCATCGCAGCAGGACTGCTTGTGCTGTGCGCAACACGCCGCTACAGTCCTGTCTCAGCGGCCCAAAACAACGGCGCCCATACTACCGTTCCGATAGCGCTGGCCGCCACTATAGCCGTCATAGCCGTTATATCGGCCTGCGGCTGAAGATCACTTTGAAGTTTTTTTGAGCTTGAAGCCTGCGGTAAGGCCCTCGTAATTATCGAGAAGTTTGGTCATACTGCCTATCGTGCCGCCGGTCATGCTGCCGACGAACTTAGCTACGGTCATGAGCTTCGACACATCGAAAGTCAGCGACATGACGCTGCTGCTCTCGGCATTGACGTATGCCTCCATAGACGTCAGATTCTTGCCCATGACATTGAAATGGAATATCAGACGCGAGGCGTCGGCCGATTTTTCTGTTGTTATCGAGCCTTTGAGCTTCATCCGCGAGAACTGCATGACGAAAGTCGAGTCAGACTCGACCTCAAGTGTCATATTGTCGAAGCCGAAACGCTTATAGTAAGGAGCCAGCTCCCCCTCTATCTTGGCCGAAGCGGCCACGCCGCCTGCCTTGGCGAGAAAATTGTCGCTTTTGAAAGCCACGGCTGGCTTCTGATACGCCCATGTTCCGGTGAGATAGGCGACATCGACAGTCTTCGACGGAATTATGCCTAAAGCGTTGCCCACTCCGGTGAGAGCGTCGAGGATACTCGAGCCCGATTTGTCATTCTGGTCAGACTTGCCCGACTGTTCGGACTTGCCGCCGCCGAGGCCGCGCAGAATGTCCTGAATATCGGGTGCGGGAGCCGCGGTAGCGGCAAATGCCATAAACAGGCTGACGATAACAGATAGATGTTTCTTCATTATAATGATTGCGTTTAGTTATCAGAACTGCAAAGTTACGAAAAAACCGCGATTATTCACTACCTTTGCAGTGTCATGACAAAGATTGCCAAAACCAACGCAGCCCGGCTTCTCGACCGGGCCGCTGTTCCATACGAACTGATTCCCTATACCGTCGACCCCGACGACCTGAGCGCCACGCATCTTGCCGCAGAACTCGGCGAGGATGTCAGGCGTGTGTTCAAGACCCTTGTGCTTCAGGGCGACGACCGCAGCCACTTCGTTGCCGTTGTTCCCGGCGACGCCGAGGTCGATCTCAAGAAAGCAGCCCGCGCCGCCGGTGTGAAGAAAGCCGATCTGATTCCAATGAAGGAGCTGCTGCCTCTGACCGGATATATACGCGGCGGATGCACCTCGATAGGCATGAAGAAGCAGTTCCCCACTTTCTTCCACTCAACGGTCAACGATTTCGACACGATATTTGTCAGCGCAGGCCAGCGCGGACTACAGCTGAAAATCGCTCCCGCCGACCTCGTTGGATTCGTCGGAGGCACCGTCACCGACCTCATTAAATAACTGCTATGGCCGGCAATACTTTCGGAAAGATTTTTCGGCTGACCACTTTCGGAGAAAGCCACGGCCCGGCTGTCGGCGGAATTATCGACGGCATGCCGCCCCGGATATCGGTTGACGCCGGTGCTGTCGCCGCCATGATGGCGCGGCGCCGCCCGGGAGCCTCGGCGCTGTCGACTCAGCGCAACGAGCCCGACGAAGTCGAGATTCTGAGCGGCATGGCCGACGGCCTGACGCTCGGCACCCCGATAGGATTCATCATACGCAACCGCGACTACTGGGCGGCCGACTACAGGGAGATGGAAACCGCCTACCGTCCGGGCCACGCCGACCTCACCTACAACCTGAAATACGGGATTCGAGACCATCGCGGGGGCGGACGCGCATCCGCCCGCGAGACCGCAGCGCGCGTCTTCGCCGGTGCCATGGCACTCGAGGCATTGCGGCCGTCGGGAATCAGCGTCACGGCAAAAATAGTCCGCATCGGCGAACTGAACGATCCTTCCGAAGCTCAGATTGCCGAAGCCATTGCCGCAGCGAAAGCCGACAACGACACTCTCGGGGGCATCGTTGAATGTAAAGTCTGCGGAACCCCCTCGGGGCTCGGCGAACCCGTTTTCGACAAGCTACAGGCACGGCTGGGGGCGGCTATGATGAGCATACCGGCCGTCAAAGGATTCGACTACGGAATAGGCTTCGACGGATGCGCGCGACGCGGCAGCGAACTGGCCGACACAATAACTGTGGGCCCGCGGATGCCGTTGAATATCGCCGGCGGAATTCTCGGCGGAATCTCGACAGGCGAACCGATAACGATGCGCGTGGCCTTCAAGCCCATATCGACAATGTCGCGCCCGATGTCGACAATAACCCCCGATGGGAAACCGACGGTTCTGACGCCCCGTGGCCGACACGACGTCACAGCCCTGCTCAGGGCGCTTCCGGTGGTTGAGGCTATGACCGCAATGACCATTCTCGACCTGATTCTGGAACAAAATGCCACTTTTCTGAAAAAATAGCCTTGCGTAACGTTTTTTTATCTATTTTTGCAAAAACCTAAATCAACCATGGCCGCTGAGACAAAGCGCAGGGCGAAGATTATCGACGTAAACGACCATACAATCACATTACAAATCACCGGCGACTGCAGCGACAGCTGTCAGGGTTGCCGACTGCAGATTGTGTGCCATAACACATCAGGAGCCGACAGCCTGCTTACAGTAGCGCGCGATTGCTATGCCGGGGTCCTCGGCAAGGGGGATACCGTAGAGATCTCCGCCGCCGGAAGCTCGCAGCTGACGGCCGCCGCACTTCTGTTCGGTGTTCCGGCGCTTCTGCTCATCGGTGCCCTTGCGGGACTCCCCGCCGCCGGATTCGGCGACGGAGCATCTGTAGCGGTGGCTGTGGGAGCCGTAACAGCATGGTATTGTGTCGTTGCGGCATTGAAAAAAAGGTTTGACCGACAGATGAAATGGATTATCACAAAAGCTTAGCATGGATATAATCATTATAGGAACCATCGCGTTGGGAGGAATCGGCATTGCCGGAGCCGCCGCCTTATATGGTGTTTCGCGACGCTTCCATGTCGAAGAAGATCCGCGCATCGGCGAAATCGAATCGCTGCTGCCCGGCGCCAACTGCGGCGGATGCGGCCAAAGCGGCTGCCACGCTTTCGCGGTGGCCTGCGCGAAGGCCACAAGCCTCGACGGGCTTTTCTGCCCCGGCGCCGGCGAAGATGCCATGAAAAAGATCGCCGGCATCGTCGGACTTGTAGCCGGCGAGGCTCGTCCGAAAACAGCCATTGTCCGCTGTAACGGCTCGTGTGAACTGACAAAACGGCGTGTCGCCTACGACGGCCCGCGCTCGTGTGCCATAGCCGCCACGGTCTCGGCCGGCGAAGGAGGATGTCCCAACGGATGCCTCGGCTGCGGCGACTGCGTCGCCGCCTGTAAATGGGATGCCATCCATATCGATCCGACAACCGGGCTCCCCGTTGTCGACGACAAGCGCTGCACAGGCTGCGGCGCCTGCGAGGCAGCCTGCCCGCGCCACGTCATAGCCATTGTCGACAAAAAGCGACCTCAGCGCGTCTGGGTAGCCTGCAACAACCGCGAGCGCGGCCCCGAGGCGATGAAAGTCTGCGACGTGTCGTGCATAGCCTGCGGCAAATGCGCCAAGGCGTGTCCCTTCGAAGCCATCACTGTCGAAGGAAATATCGCCACAATCGATCAGGAGAAATGCCGCCGCTGCCGCAAGTGCGTCGACGTCTGTCCGCGAAACGCCATCCACACCGCCAACTTCCCAGTTAAGAAACCTCAGGCCGAATGAAGACATTCCATATAGGCGGAATACATCCGCCCGAGACCAAACTGACAGCGCGGCGCCCGGTTGCCGACGTGGCGATTCCCGCAGAAATAGCGCTGATGCTTTCACAACATATCGGCGCACCCGCAAAACCTGTCGTAGCCAAAGGCGACCACGTCGACCGCGGCCAGCTCGTGGCCGAAGCCGGCGGTTTCGTGTCGGCGCCCGTCCATTCGCCGGTCAGCGGCACCGTAATGCGCCTGACCACAGTAAAGAACCCTCAGGGATTCGACGTCGACGCGATAATAATAAAAGCCGACGCCGAACAGCCGCAGACAGCTCCCGTGCCGCGCGACACCGACAGCCTCTCGGCCGACGACATACGCCGGGCCATAGCCGCCGCCGGCATTGTCGGGCTCGGAGGCGCGACCTTCCCCACCCCCGTGAAGCTCTCCCCCCCGCCGGGGACCAAAGCTGAGATCGTCATCATCAACGGCGTCGAATGCGAGCCGTATCTAACCTGCGACCACGCTCTGATGCTCGACCATCCCGAAGAGATTCTGCACGGCACTTCGCTGCTGATGCGCGCCGTCGGAGTCAGCCGCGCGGCAATCGCTATCGAGGCCAACAAACCCGACGTCATCGAGCTGATGCGTTCTCATGCCGGAAAAGAATACGCCGGAATAGAAATCGTTCCCCTGAAAGTCAAATATCCCCAGGGAGGCGAGAAGCAGCTCATCGACGCCGTCATAGGCCGTCAGGTGAAATCCGGCGCTCTGCCCATCTCCGAAGGTGCCGTAGTGCAGAATGTCGCAACCGCCTACGCCGTCTATCGAGCCGTGGCCTTCGGCGAACCGCTGACCGGGCGACTCGTGACCGTCACGGGCCCCGGCGTCAGGAACCCCGGCAACTTCCGCGTAGCCCTCGGCACTCCGCTCAAGGCTCTCATCGAAGCCGCCGGAGGCCTCACCGACGATGCCGCCAAGGTGATAATCGGAGGCCCGATGATGGGGCGCGCCGCGATGACACTCGACAGCTATACGACCAAAGGACTGTCGGGAATCGTGGTAATGACCGGCGGCGACGCACGCCGGCGTCCCGTCGAGGCATGTATCCGCTGCGGCGCCTGTGTCGAAGCCTGTCCGATGGGGCTCGAACCGTATCTGATATCGAGGCTTTCTTCACTCCACCGCTTCGAAGATGCCGAAGCCCGCGACATTGCCGACTGTATCGAATGCGGGTCGTGTAGCTTCGTCTGTCCGGCCTCGCGTCCTATCCTCGACTTTATCCGCGTAGGCAAGGGAGCCGTCATGGCTGCCCGACGCCGCGCCCAACAATCAAAAACCTCAGGCAAATGAACAGCTTGCTGAATGTTTCCCCGTCGCCGCATATCCACACCCGGCGTTCGGTAAAAACCTGCATGTGGCACGTCGTCGTTGCCCTCATCCCTGCCGCCGCCGTAGCCCTTTTCTATTTCGGCATCGGCGCGGCCATAGTAATGGCCGTCAGCATCGCCGCGTGTGTGCTGACAGAATGGGCCATCACACGCTTCATGCTCCGCCGTCCGGCCACACTGGCTAACGGATCGGCCGCGCTGACGGGCCTGCTTCTGGCTCTCAACCTGCCGTCGATGCTTCCCTGGTGGGCCGTTGTCGTCGGTGCCGTCGTAGCCATAGGAATAGGCAAGATGGCTTTCGGCGGACTCGGCTGCAACATCTTCAACCCGGCTCTGGTAGGGCGTGTGTTCCTTCTTCTGAGCTATCCGGCCCTGATGACGACATGGGCTCTTCCAGGACGCCCCTTCGGTGAATATACCGACGCTTCGTCAGGCGCCCTCGACGGCATCACCGGCGCAACTACCCTCGGCGCCCTTAAGCTCGGCACAGTAGACCCGGCCGACATCAGCGTCGTCGACAATCTTCTCGGCGCCGTAGGAGGCTCGATCGGAGAAGTCGGAGCGATAGCACTGATAATCGGATTCATCTATCTTCTCGCCGTCGGAGTCATAAGCTGGCACATCCCGGTTTCCATACTGGCCACCGTAGCCGTTTTCTCCTGGGCCGCAGGAGCCCCCGTCGCTATCGAGCTGCTGTCGGGAGGACTTCTGCTCGGCGCGATATTCATGGCCACAGACTATGTCACCTCGCCCATGACACGGTCAGGAATGATCGTCTACGGCATTCTGATCGGCGCGCTGACAATGGTCATACGCCTCTGGGGAGCCTACCCCGAGGGGGTCTCGTTCGCCATACTCCTTGGCAACGCCTGCACCCCTCTCATAAACCGCTATTTCCGTCCGCGACGTTTCGGAGCAGAAAGGAGGAAAGTTGCCGCATGAAGAATGATTCGCTACCGCGCATGATTCTCTCACTGGGAGTCATCACAATTATCGCCGGCGCCCTTCTTGCAGCGGTCTACACTATCACCTCTGAGCCGATAGCGCAGGCCGAGAAGTCGGCACAGCTCGCCGCAGTGAAATCTGTAGCACCCGAATTCGACACCATGGGCGAGCCCGTGATCCTGACCGACAAATCAGGCCACAAAATGACAATCTTTCCGCTTACGCTTAAAGGCAAAGAGGTCGGCGCCGCAATAGAGAGCTATTCAATGGCCGGATTCTCAGGTGAGATCTCTGTCATGGTCGGGCTCGACAACGACGGCACCATAACAGGCTACGAAGTGCTCAAACAGGGAGAGACGCCCGGACTCGGCGCCAAGATGAACGACTGGTTCCGCGACCCCAAAGGACACCGCAGCGTTATCGGCCTGAAAACCTCGACACCTCTCACCGTCGCCAAAGACGGCGGCGCAATCGACGGCATAACAGCCGCCACTATCAGTTCACGCGCTTTCCTCGACGCCGTAAACCGCGCCGCAGAATGTTATTCAAACTACAGTCATGAACGCTAAACTCCAGATAATCTACAACGGACTGGTCAAGGAAAACCCCACGTTCGTGCTTATGCTCGGTATGTGTCCGACCCTCGGCACGACGGGGAGCGCCATGACCGGCATGTCGATGGGACTCGCCACCATGGGTGTCCTCATCTGCTCCAATATGGCAATATCAGCCATCCGCCGCTTCGTGCCCGCATCGGTCAGAATTCCGGCCTATATCGTGGTCATAGCCACATTCGTCACCCTGCTTCAGATGTTCATGCAGGCCTATCTGCCCGCTCTCAACAATCTGCTGGGAATCTTCATTCCGCTGATTGTCGTCAACTGTATTCTTCTCGGGCGCGCCGAGGCTTTCGCCTCGAAACACAGCGTAGCCGACTCCATGATGGACGGAATCGGAATAGGCCTCGGCTTCACTCTGGCACTGACTCTGCTCGGCGCCCTTCGCGAGATCTCAGGCACCGGAGCAATCTTCGGAGCCCACATTTTCCCCGAAGACTATGGCGCGCTGGTTATGGTGCTCGCTCCCGGAGCCTTCATAATGCTCGGACTGCTCGTAGCTTTGTTCAACCGAATCCGTCAATGAAACCATGCTGACCTACATTTCAATAATCGTCACGGCGATCTTCGTCAACAACATAGTCTTCGCCCAGTTCCTGGGCATCTGCCCCTTCCTCGGCGTCAGCAAAAAGCTGTCATCGGCCCTGGGCATGGGAGCCGCCGTAACATTCGTCATGGCCCTGTCGACAGCCGTCACATGGCTGCTCCAGACTTATCTGCTGACCCCGTTCGGCCTCGGATTCATGCAGACAATTGTCTTCATCCTCGTTATCGCCGCTCTGGTTCAGATGCTCGAGATAATCATGAAGAAAGTGGCGCCTGCGCTCTATCAGGCCCTCGGAGTGTTTCTGCCTCTTATAACGACCAACTGCGCCGTTCTCGGTGTGGCCATTCTCGTTGTCCGCGACAATCTCGACCTCGGGCAGAGCGTAGTCTACGCCGTATCGACAGCCTTGGGATTCACTCTGGCCCTGACACTCTTCGCCGGTATCCGCGAACAGCTCGAGCTCGCCGACATTCCGCGTCCGATGCGCGGAGCGCCGATAGCACTTATCTGCGCCGGGCTTCTTGCCCTGGCTTTCATGGGCTTCTCGGGTATAAAGATCTGAATCGACCCCGATTCCGAACAGCCCGACCAACTGCGTTGTTCTGACTATTGATGATATTCCGGAATCTCGCTTACCGGCTCAGGCTGACGCGCATGTCGCTTCAGCGCTTCTCTCACCGTTTCGCCTCGACTGTCAGAGTTCTCGGCATAACAGTCGACGTGCTGACAGTGACGGCCGCGCTCGTCTGCTCCGTCGGAATGCTCATTTACGTCGGATTCGACCACTCCGCCCGCGAATTCGCCATTCTGGAGCGGATAATCCACTGCGGACAAGGTGTATTCCTGCTTAACATAGTCTATAGCCTGCTTCTGACACCGCCGCGCCGCCGCACACCCCTGCAACGGATAATCAACATAGCCGTCTGCCTGACTGCCCTGCCACTGATAATTCACGCCCACGGCAATTATCTCTGGCAGATGATAGGCTCGAACCGCGTCACATTCGCCGTCATTGCCGTCTACTCGGTAGTGCAGCTCAGTTACGCAATAATGCGTCTTCCGGGCAAGCGCACTAACCCGTCGCTGATTCTGACATCGAGCTTCATGCTGTTCATCATCGTCGGGACTCTGGCGCTGATGCTCCCCAAATCGACCTACAACGGAATATCGTTTGTCGACTCGCTGTTTGTGGCCACAAGCGCCGTCAGCATAACCGGACTGACGCCCGTAGACGTCGCAGCCACGTTCACACCTCTGGGCCTGACGATTCTCGGTGTGCTTATCGAAGTCGGGGCACTCGGCGTCATCACGTTCACCTGCTTCTTCGCGATGTTCTTCACCGGCAACACGTCGATCTACAGCCAGCTGATAGTCCGCGACATAATCTACTCAAAATCGATGAGCTCGCTGCTGCCCACGATGCTCTACGTGCTGACGACAACGCTCACTGTGCAGCTCATCGGGGCCGTGGCGCTGTATTTCTCAGTGCCCGACAGTCTTCAGTTCGACACCGAACAGCGCATCGGTTTCGCCGTCTTCCATTCTGTCTCGGCCTTCTGCAATGCCGGTTTCAGCAGTCTGCCCGACGGTCTCTCAAACCCGGCGCTGATGAACTCCGGCGGACTTATCTACTGGATGTTCTCGTTAATAATCATAGCCGGAGCCATAGGATTTCCCATAATCATAAATTTCCGCGATGCCCTGGCCGATCTTCTCGGGTTCCACCGCCACCGCAGACGTTCACGGTTCATGACCCCGTTTGTCGACGACAAGAAAGTTCATCTTTTCAACATGAACACCAAGATTGTCCTGACAACAACCGGCACTCTCTTCGCCATCGGCGCCATAGGATTCTTTATTCTCGAATACGACAGATCTCTGGCCGGGATGTCGCTCTGCGACAAGATAACACAAAGCGTTTTCAACAGCGTCACGCCGCGCTCGGCAGGATTCTCAAGCATAGCTCCGGCACAATTCGCCGCACCGACGCTCATAATGATTCTTTTCATGATGTGGGTCGGAGGCTCGGCCCAGTCTACGGCCGGCGGCGTGAAGGTCAACACCCTCGCCGCCATAGTGCTGAACCTGCGCTCAATAGTGAAGGGCCAGTCGCGCGTAGTAGCATTCCGGCGCACAATAGCCACGGCCTCGATACGGCGCGCCAACGCGATGGTCAGCGTGTCACTGATTACCTATACCCTGCTTTCAGTCATAATCCTCATTCTCGAGCCCGGCCTTCCGCCACGCGCTATTCTTTTCGAGACCTGCTCCGCCCTGTTCACCGTAGGATCGTCGCTCGGAATCACAGCGGAGCTCGGGCCGGCAGCCGAAACAGTTCTCTGCGTGGCCATGCTTCTCGGCCGCGTAGGCATTGTCTCGCTCCTGTCAGGCATCCTCAGCCACCGGCGCGCCCAGCCCCATTATCCAACCGACAACATAATTATAAACTGACTCTGCCATGCGTTATCTCATAATAGGCCTCGGAATCTACGGATCAAACCTCGCCCTCGACCTCACGAAAATGGGCCACGAAGTCATCGGCGCCGACAATCGCGAATCGATAGTGGAATCGATAAAAGACAACATATCGACAGCCTATATTATCGACAGCACCGACGCCACCTCGCTCCAGATGCTGCCGCTTAAGAATGTCGACATTGTCATAGTTGCCATCGGAGAGAATTTCGGAGCCAGCGTGCGGACCGTGGCACTTCTGAAAAGCCTCGGCGTCGAACATATCTACGCCCGCGCCATCGACAAGCTCCACGAGTCGATTCTCGAAGGATTCAGAGTAGACCGCATCATAACGCCCGAACAGCGGGCAGCCAGCGACCTTGTCGAAGAGATAGAGCTCGGCAACAACGTCAAGTCGATGAAAATCGACGACGATACCTTTGTCATACGCTTCGAGGCGCCCGTCTACTTCTACGGAATACGCTACCACGACCTCCGACTCCGCGAAGACTACCGGCTGACGCTCGTGGCCGTCGCCCGGCCTAAAGAGGTGACGGGAATACTGCGCACACCAACACTGCGCCATGAGGTTATCGACATCGAATCCGACCCGACAATAACAGTCGAGAAAGGCGACACACTGACCTGCATCGGAACGCGCGAAGCCTGGCGCGACTTCTGCCGCCACATCAACGGCTGACCCTATTCGCATTATTGGGCTTATTAGACATATAGGCCCTATTAACAAAAGAATAAAGGCTTCGCCGGTAGCGAAGCCTTTATTTTAGGATATCTGATCCGGATTATTTGCCGGCCGAGAGTTTCTCTTTCAGAGCTGCGAGAGCTTCGATGTCTCCGAGGGTTGTCTTCTCTACGGGAGTTGTCAGCTTAGGCTGCTCTTCGCGCTTGGCAGCGGGGCGTTTTGCCTTGCGGGTAGCTTCGCCGCGTGCAGCCTTGGCGGCATCTTCGTGAATGCGGCTGTGGCTGAGGATTATGCGCTTGCTGTCCTTGTTGAATTCGATAACCTTGAACTCGAGGGTCTCGCCCTTCTTGGCAGTTGTGCCGTCTTCCTTGACGAGGTGTTTGGGAGTTGCAAAGCCTTCCACTCCGTGAGGCAGAGCGACAACGGCGCCCTTCTCGACCATCTCGATGATGGTGCCTTCGTGAATCGAACCAACGGCAAAGACATCTTCGAAAGCATCCCAGGGGTTGTCTTCGAGCTGCTTGTGGCCGAGGCTGAGGCGGCGGCTTTCCTTGTCGATCTCAAGAACCTGGACTTCGATGTCGGCGCCGATCTGAGTGAACTCGCTCGGGTGTTTGACTTTCTTGGTCCAGCTGAGGTCGCTGATATGGATAAGACCGTCGACACCTTCTTCGATTTCAACAAATACGCCGAAGTTGGTGAAGTTGCGCACGCGGGCAGTGTGACGGCTGCCGACGGGATAGCGAACCTCGATGTCTTCCCAGGGATCTTTCTTGAGCTGCTTCAGGCCGAGGCTCATCTTGCGGTCGGCACGGTCGAGAGTGAGGATGACAGCCTCGACTTCGTCGCCGACTTTGAGGAAGTCCTGAGCCGAGCGGAGGTGCTGGCTGTAAGACATCTCGCTGACGTGGATAAGACCCTCGACGCCGGCGGCAACCTCAACGAATGCGCCGTAGTCGGTCATTACAACTACGCGGCCTTTGACATGGTCGCCGACCTTAAGCTCGGGATCGAGAGCGTCCCAGGGATGGGGCTGGAGCTGCTTCAGGCCGAGAGCAATGCGCTTCTTCTCGTCGTCGAAATCGAGGATAACGACATTGAGCTTCTGGTCGAGCTCGACAACTTCCTGAGGATGGTTGACACGGCCCCACGAGAGGTCGGTGATGTGGATGAGACCGTCGACACCGCCCAGGTCGATGAATACGCCGTAGGAGGTGATGTTCTTGACGGTTCCTTCGAGAACCTGACCCTTTTCGAGCTTGGCGATGATTTCGCGCTTCTGCTGTTCGAGTTCGGCCTCGATGAGTGCTTTGTGGCTGACAACGACGTTCTTGAATTCCTGATTGATCTTGACAACCTTGAATTCCATTGTCTTGCCGACAAAGATGTCGTAGTCGCGAATCGGCTTCACGTCGATCTGCGAGCCGGGGAGGAATGCCTCGATGCCGAATACATCGACGATCATGCCACCCTTGGTGCGGCATTTGATGTAGCCTTTGATGATCTCGTTGTTCTCGAGAGCCGCGTTGATGCGGTCCCACGAACGTGCAGCACGAGCTTTGCGGTGCGACAAGATCAGCTGGCCTTTCTTGTCTTCCTGGTTTTCGATGAACACTTCCACCTGATCGCCCACTTTGATTTCGGGGTTGTAGCGGAATTCGCTCACGGGAATGATACCGTCGCTCTTGTAGCCGATGTTAACAACCACCTCACGTTTGTTGATGGCGATGATTGTACCTTCGATTACGTCTTTGTCTTTTACGGTGTTGAGGCTCTCGTCGTAGGTCTTGACGAGTTCTTCACGCGATTTGTTGCCCCGGGTTTCGCCATGTTCATAGGCGTCCCAGTCGAAGTCTGCAACGGCGGTTTTTACTTCTTCAGTCATTAAAAAATGGTTAATAATAAGGTTAATTAAAAATCACTCAGCGGCATACGGCCGCTTTCGGGCGCAAAGATAAGCCATTTTAACGAAACAGCCAAAAACGCACCGACTTTTTTTTGTTGATTGATTATCAGCGATGTCAGGGGCTCAGTCGGAGACGGCAAAAAGCCGCTGCCCGGATTGTCGGGCAACGGCTTTTTATGCTGCTCTCAGGCGGCTTGCGCCGCACTGCGGGATTGCAGGATTATTCAGCCTTGGGGGCCTCTTCAGCGGCGGGGAGCTCTTTGTCGGCTTTGACTGCGGCCTCGGCGACGGCTTTCTTCGGACTGCGGCGCGAACGGCGGGTGGCAGTCTTCTTTGCGGCCTTTTCAGGCATAGCGGCCTCGTTGTAGTCGACAAGCTCGATGAAGCACATCGAGGCGTTGTCGCCCAGACGGTTGCCGGTCTTGAGGATGCGGGTGTAGCCTCCGGGGCGGTCGGCGATCTTGTTCGAGATCTCGTTGAATAGCTCGGTAACGGCGGCCTTGTCCTGAAGGTGGGCGAAAACGTGGCGGCGGTTGGGTGTCGAATCGGCTTTTGCGCGGTTGATCAGGGGCTCGGCGTAGACACGCAGGGCTTTGGCCTTGGCCAGGGTCGTGAATATGCGCTTGCGCATAATCAGTGCGATGGTCATATTGGCAAGAAGGGCGTCGCGATGAGCCTTCTTGCGGCTGAGATGATTGAATTTTTTATTGTGTCTCATCGTGGGGTTTACTCTTTGTCTAATTTATACTTTGAAATATCCATGCCGAACGAGAGGTTGAGGTTGGCCAGAAGCTCATCGAGTTCGGTGAGCGACTTGCGTCCGAAATTACGGAACTTGAGCAGGTCGGTCTTGTTGAATACGACGAGTTCGCCAAGGGTCTCGACTTCGGCGCTCTTGAGGCAGTTGAGGGCTCTGACGCTGAGATCCATATCGACGAGCTTGCTCTTGAGCAGCTGGCGCATGTGGAGAACCTCTTCGTCGAACTCTTCGGTTTCCTCGGCTTCGGGAGCTTCGAGAGTGATCTTCTCGTCGCTGAAGAGCATGAAGTGGTGAATGAGAATCTTGGCTGCTTCCTTAAGGGCCTCCTTGGGCAGGATAGAGCCGTCGGTGGTGATCTCGAGGGTCAGTTTGTCGTAGTCGGTCTTCTGGTCGACACGATAGTTGTCAACAGTATATTTGACGTTGACAATCGGAGTGTAGATCGAGTCGATGGCGATGATGTTGTTGGCATCGTCGTTCGGATTGCGGTTCTCTTCGGCCGGTACCCAGCCGCGACCCTGATTGATAGTGAGGTCGATAGAGAAGCCCGCTCCGGGATCGAGGTGACAGATGACAAGCTCGGGGTTGAGAACCTCAAAGCCTACAAGGGCTTTGGAGATGTCGCCTGCCGTGAACACTTCCTGACCGGCGGGAATTGTGACGGTGACTTTCTCGGAGTCGGTATCCTCGACAATCTGCTTGAGGTTGACCTTCTTGAGGTTAAGGATGATGTTGGTGACATCCTCCTTGACCCCGGGAATCACGTCGAACTCATGTTTGACGCCGTCAACGCGGATGCTCGAGATGGCGAAGCCTTCGAGCGAGCTGAGCAGTATGCGACGCAGGGCGTTACCGATGGTAATGCCGTAGCCCGGTTCCAATGGCTTGAATTCAAACTTGCCGAAGTGGTTATCGGCTTCCAGCATCAAGACTTTGTCGGGTTTCTGAAATGCTAAAATAGCCATGGATCAGAGAGGATTAATTGAGGTTTATTACTTAGAGTAGAGCTCTACGATGAGCTGCTCCTTGATATTCTCGGGAATGTCTTCGCGTGCGGGAACGTGAAGGAGCTTACCCGATTTTGTTGCCTCGTCCCATTCGATCCAGGGGTATTTGCTGTGGTTGAAGCCTGCGAGGGCGTCGGCGATGACTTCAAGTGATTTCGAGCGCTCGCGCACACCTACGACGTCGCCTGGTTTCACCTGATAAGAGGCGATATTGACAACCTGACCGTTGACTGTGATGTGGCGGTGAAGGACGAGCTGACGGGCTGCGGCGCGGGTCGGGGCGATGCCCAGACGGTAGACGACGTTGTCGAGACGGCCTTCGAGAAGCTGGAGCAGAACCTCACCGGTGATGCCTTTTGTCGAGGCGGCCTTGTCGAAGAGGTTGCGGAACTGACGCTCGAGAACTCCGTAGGTATATTTGGCTTTCTGCTTTTCGCGCAGCTGAGTGCCATACTCAGAGGTTTTGCGGCGACGGTTGGCGCCATGCTGTCCGGGAGGGGTCTGACGGCGTTCGAGCACTTTGTCGGGGCCGAAGATTGGCTCGCCGAAGCGGCGTGAAATACGGGTTTTGGGACCGATGTATCTTGCCATAAGATGTTTGTTGTTGAGTTTGGATAGGTTGGTTATCTGTGTCGGAAAGGTTCAGCGCGGGATTGCGGGGTCTCCTGAAGCTCCGGACTGAGCCGGAGGGCCTTCGGCGCGGGCATCTCTCTACGGGGGTTCTTTCCGGGTACCGGCGTCTCGCCTGCCTTTTGCCGCCGGTAGTATCGGCCGACACAGCCGCGACTGCTGAGAGGTGATTCAAAAAAGCAGTCAGTCGGCGCGAGGCTGTCCGATGGCAGTGGTGGAAACGGGCCCGGGATGAGCCACAATGAAAGATATGAAAACGGATGCCTGCTCTCAGGCGCGTTGCCGGCCGCTATGGCGGCGGTGGAGATCAGCTACATGGCAACCCGATGGGGAAAGGGGGCGCTGAGCCCGAAGCTCCGACTGGGTGTTGTGTTGACTGATTGAGGACGTGATGCCGTTCCTGAATTAAACGCGGCGGCGTTTGGGAGGACGGCAGCCGTTGTGGGGCAGCGGGGTAACGTCGAGAATGTCGGTAACCTCGATGCCGGCTCCGTGGATTGTGCGGATTGCGCTCTCACGTCCGTTGCCGGGGCCTTTGACATAGGCTTTCACCTTGCGCAGGCCAAGGTCATAGGCGACCTTCGCGCAGTCTTGTGCGGCCATCTGTGCGGCATAGGGAGTGTTCTTCTTCGAACCGCGGAAACCCATCTTGCCGGCGCTTGACCACGAGATAACCTGGCCTTCGGAGTTGGCCAGACACACAATGATATTGTTAAACGAGGAGTGAACGTGAAGCTGGCCTTCGGCCGTAACCTTAACGTTGCGCTTCTTTGCTGCGACTGTCTTTTTTGCCATTGGATTCTATTATTTAGTAGCTTTCTTCTTGTTAGCGACGGTCTTCTTACGGCCCTTGCGGGTACGGGCGTTGTTCTTGGTGCTCTGTCCGCGCACGGGGAGGCCGTTACGGTGGCGGATGCCACGATAGCAACCGATATCCATCAGGCGTTTGATGTTGAGCTGGATTTCGCTTCGGAGATCACCCTCTACCTTGAAGTCGGTAGAGATGACTTCACGCACAGCGGCTGCCTGCTGGTCGGTCCAGTCTGTTACTTTGATGTTGACATCGACACCTGCCTTTTCAAGCACCTTGCGGGCGGCGCTGCGGCCGATTCCGTAGATGTAGGTCAGGGCGATTTCACCTCTTTTGTTCTGGGGGAGGTCAACTCCCACGATTCGTACTGCCATAAATTGTTGTGTTGTAGCTTAAAAATTCGACTGCAAAGGTACAAAATTTTTACCCTTGGCGCATCTTTAATTTGGGGTTTTTCTTGTTGATTACGTAAAGACGTCCCTTGCGGCGAACGATCTTGCTCTCCGGGGTACGTGCCTTGATAGATGCTCTTACTTTCATATCTTTTTTGTTTATAGGATGTTGCTGATGATTTAATGAGCGTTTCGACGGTTCATTTATATCGGAATGCGATGCGGCCCTTCGAAAGGTCGTAGGGCGACATTTCAACTCTCACCTTGTCGCCGGGAAGAATTTTTATGTAATGCATGCGCATTTTCCCGGAAATATGGGCCGTTATCTCGTGGCCGTTTTCGAGTTCCACGCGAAACATGGCGTTTGAGAGCGCTTCGACGATTGTTCCGTCCTGTTCTATTGCTGCTTGTTTGGCCATTCGGTTATTGATGTCTGATAAAGTTAGCAGGTTACTGGGTCTGTTCAGATGAATCGGTCGCCCAAGACTCCGGCGATCGGCTCGAAAGTTGTCAGAGGTTCTGCAACGCCGTCGATGATGGCGACAGTGTGCTCGTAATGGGCCGAAGGCTTGCGGTCGCGTGTGCGGCACTCCCAGCCGTCTGAGCCGATCACGATATTGCGGCTCCCCATGTTGATCATGGGCTCGATGGCTATACACATTCCGTTGCGCAGAAGAGGGCCGCAGCCGCGGCGTCCGTAGTTGGGCACTTCGGGATCTTCGTGCATCTTGCGTCCGATTCCGTGGCCGCACATCTCGCGGACAACGGTATAGCCGGCGCGCTCACAGAATGTCTGTATGGCGTTAGAGATGTCGCCGATACGGTGACCGGCGCGGGCCGCCTCGATGCCGACATAGAGGCTCTCCTTGGTAGTGACAAGCAGACGGCGAACGTCGTCGGCGATTTCGCCTACAGGGAACGTATAGCAGCTGTCGCCGCAGAAGCCGTCAAGCTCGACAACAAGATCTAGGCCCACGACATCACCTTCGCGCAGGGTGCGCGCCGACGGGAATCCGTGGACAACAGTCTCGTTGACCTCTATGCAGAGGGTACCCGGAAAACCGCCATAGCCGAGGCAGGCGGGCCTGCCGCCGTTGTCAAGGATAAACTCGCGGGCTATGGTGTCGAGATGCTGGGTTGTCACGCCGGGCCCGACCCACTTGGCTACTTCGCCGAGCGTGGCCGATGTCAGAGCGCAGGCAGCGCGCATCTTCTCGATTTCTTGTGGGGTCTTGAGAATTATCATTCAGCTAAACAGGCCGTGCCACTCCTTCCGCCGAAGCGGAAGGAGCCGGCACGTTGCCTTGCTATAGATTATTATTCTTTGCGTTCGATAGTCTGTAAACCGGTTATCGAATCATGAATGGCTCAATAGGCGCCGCCGGTTGTGCGGCCCTTGATCTTGCCGTCCTTCATCAGACCGTCGTAGTGGTGCATCATCAGATGGCTCTCGATCTGCTGGAGGGTATCGAGAACGACGCCTACGAGAATCAGCAGCGAGGTGCCGCCGAAGAACTGGGCGAAGTTCTGGCTGATACCGAACAGACGGGCGAAAGCGGGCATGATGGCCACGAAGCCGAGGAATATCGAACCGGGAAGAGTTATACGGCTCATGATCGAGTCGAGATAATCGGCGGTTTTCTTTCCGGGCTTGACGCCGGGAATGAATCCGTTGTTGCGCTTCATGTCTTCAGCCATTTGGGTCGGGCGGACTGTGACGGCGGTGTAGAAGTAGGTGAAGGCGACAATCATGATGAAGTAGACGAGGTTATACCAGAATCCGTTGATGTCGCTGAAGGCTGCCACGAATCCGCTCGAGGCGTCGGATGCTCCCCCGAAACCGGCTACGGTGATGGGGATGAACATGATGGCCTGGGCGAAGATGATCGGCATAACGCCGGCAGCGTTGACCTTCAGAGGAATATACTGGCGGGCGCCGCCGTACTGACGGTTGCCGACAACGCGCTTGGCATACTGCACGGGCACCTTGCGGGTTCCCTGCACCAGAAGCACGGCGCCTACGGTGACGGCGAACAGAAGGATGAGCTCGACGACGAACATTATCAGGCCGCCCTGGCTTCCGCCGGCTCCGGGCATACGCGATGTGAACTCATAGAAGAGAGCCCCCGGAAGGCGGGCGATAATGCCCACGAGGATGATGAACGAGATGCCGTTGCCGACACCGCGGTCGGTTATGCGCTCACCCAGCCACATGATGAACATCGAGCCGGCGGCAAGGATAACCGTCAGATAGGCCGTTGTCCAGAAGCCCATGTGGGAAGAGAGGCCGGCGCCGGCAGCCTGAACCTGAAGGTTGATCAGGTAGGCCGGGCCTTGCAGCAGAAGGATGATGACAGTCAGATAGCGCGTATACTGGTTGAGCTTCTGACGGCCGCTTTCGCCCTCACGCTGCATTTTCTGGAACGAGGGAAGAACCATGCCAAGCAGCTGTATCACAATCGAAGCCGTGATGTAGGGCATGATTCCGAGGGCAAAGATCGATGCCTGCGAGAAGGCGCCACCCGAGAACATGTCGAGAAGTTGCATCAGGCCTGTGCGGTTTGTGAACTTCGACAGGGCATCGAGGTCTTCGGGAGAGATGCCAGGAAGCACGACATAGCAACCCAGGCGGTAGACAAGTACCAGCAGCAGGGTAACCAGAAGGCGCTTGCGGAGCTCCTCGATGGTCCAGATATTTTTTAGGGTTTCTACAAATCTCATGATGAATTTTAAATTTTAGCTACCGTGCCACCGGCTTCAACTATGGCCTTCTCGGCGGCAGCCGAGAAAGCATTGGCCTCGACGGCAAGCTTGCGTGTCAGCGAGCCGTTGCCGAGAATCTTGACGAGCTTGCGGCCTTTCAGAATGCCGAATTTGCGCAGTTCTTCGGGGCCGATCTTGTCGAGATTGTTGGCGGCTGCTATTGTCTCGAGGTCACCAAGGTTGATAGCCTTGTATTCTACACGGTTGATATTCTTGAAGCCGAATTTCGGCACACGGCGCTGCAGAGGCATCTGACCGCCCTCGAAGCCGATCTTGCGGCTGTAGCCCGAACGCGATTTCGCACCCTTGTGACCGCGGGTCGATGTGCCGCCCTTGCCCGAACCGGGGCCGCGGCCGATGCGCTTCTTATTCTTGACCGCACCAACGGCGGGTTGAAGATTGCTTAAGTCCATTTCGTTTCGTTTTTTGAATGTTGACGATTGGTTATTGCTCACGCGGGTGTAACCTCTACCAGATGGTGGACACGGCGAACCATGCCCATGATCGAGGGATTGTCTTCCTTGACAACCGTGTGATTCATTTTCTTGAGGCCGAGGGCATCGAGCGTGCGCTTTTCGACAGCGGGGCAGTTGATGCGGCTCTTGATTTGTTTGATCTTAATCTGTGCCATTGTTTATTGAACGTGGTTGTTAGGGAATTTATTAGCCGTTGAACACTTTATCGAGGCTGATGCCGCGCTGATGGGCGATTTCTGCGGGCGAACGCATTTCGCTAAGAGCGGCGAGAGTAGCCTTGACGAGGTTGTGGGGGTTCGACGAGCCTTTCGACTTGGCGAGCACGTCGGTGATACCTACGCTCTCGAGCACGGCACGCATGGCGCCACCGGCCTTGACTCCCGTACCATGGCTGGCGGGCTTGAGGATGATACGCGAACCGCCGAACTTGGCAGCCTGTTCGTGGGGGATGGTGCCTTTGTGGACGGGAACTTTGATAAGGTTCTTCTTGGCAGCCTCGACGCCCTTGGCGATGGCGGCGCTGACTTCATTGGCCTTTCCGAGGCCCCAGCCTACGATGCCGTTTTCATTGCCGACAACGACGATGGCGGCGAAGGTGAAGGTGCGGCCGCCCTTGGTTACCTTGGTGACGCGGTTGATGGCCACCAGGCGGTCTTTGAGCTCGAGGTCGTTGGTCGATTTGACTCTGTTATTCTTATTTGCCATGATTGATTTTAGAATTTAAGTCCGCCTTTGCGAGCTGCGTCAGCGAGTGATTTAACACGTCCGTGGAAGAGATAGCCGTTACGGTCGAAGACAACGGTTGTGATACCTGCCTCCTGTGCCTTGCGGGCGATTTCTTCGCCTACCTTGGCGGCGATGGCGCTCTTGTCGCCCTCGGCGATGCCGCGCGAAGAGGCGGCGCAGAGGGTCTTGCCGGCGAGGTCGTCGACGAGCTGCACGTAGATCTGTTTGTTCGAGCGGAAAACCGTCATGCGCGGACGCTCGGCGGTGCCTGATATGCGACCGCGGATGCGGGTCTTGATTTTATTGCGACGTTGAATCTTAGAAAACATGGTTTTGACGGTTTAATGTTATTTGGCAGATGCGCTCTTGCCGCTCTTGCGACGGATGATCTCGCCGACAAATTTGATACCTTTTCCTTTGTAGGGCTCGGGCTTGCGCAGCGAGCGGATCTTTGCGCAAACCTGTCCGAGAAGCTGCTTGTCGTCGCTCTCGAGAATGATGAGCGGGTTTTTGTTACGCTCGCTCTTTGCCTCTACCTTGACCTCGGGGGGAAGCTTGAGGTAGATGGCGTGGCTGTAGCCCAGCGAGAGTTCCAGAACCTGGCCGCTGGCCGATGCACGGTAGCCGACGCCGACGAGTTCCATCTCCTTGCGGTAGCCGGTCGAGACGCCGACAACCATATTGTGGAGAAGAGCGCGGAAGAGGCCGTGCTGGGCGCGGTGTTCGCGGTCGTCGCTGGGACGGCTGACGGTGAGATGGCCGTCGGCCACTTCAACTGTCAGATCGGGATTTACTTTCTGGCTAAGGGTGCCTTTGGGGCCCTTGACAGTCACTGTGTTGTCTTTGTCCACGGTTACGGTCACACCGGCCGGGATTGCAATGGGAGCTTTACCTATTCTTGACATTTTCGTAAACGGTTCAAGGGGTTAATATACGTAACAGAGCACTTCGCCGCCCACCTGCTCGCGGGCAGCCTGTTTATTGGTCATGACGCCGCGCGATGTCGACAGGATAGCGATGCCGAGGCCGTTGAGCACACGGGGCATATCTTTGTAGCCGCAATACTGGCGCAGGCCCGGACGCGAGACGCGCTGAAGGCTCTTGATTGCGCTGACTTTGTCGACGGGATCATATTTGAGGGCGATCTTGATGGTTCCCTGGGGATTCTCGCCGTCGATAAACTTATAGTTGAGGATGTAACCCTGATCGAAGAGGATCTTGGTGATCTCCTTCTTGAGGTTGCTTGCCGGAATCTCGACCACACGGTGGTTGGCCTTGATGGCGTTTCTCAGACGTGTCAGATAGTCTGCAATGGGGTCTGTCATTGTAAGTTTAAAATTTTTCAGTTTAAATTGATCTGCTGCCGGGGTGCCGCAGGCCCCTTGCCGGGGCGGAGGCGACGCCCTCGCGGGGGCATCAGACAATATTTAACACTCTCACGCTTGGGTTGTTTTCAGCCGGCCTCGGGCTTCGTCGCCGTCGCGGAGTTCTTCGCCGAAGAGCCCTGCGGGGCTGTTCCCCCGGCCGGGGGACTGACGCGCGTCGGTGCGTGGGGCGGCGCGGGCCTCTCAGCCGCGATGGCTGAGCACGGAGAGGCTCCGAAGAGCCGGGGAGCAATTCGCCAATTTGCCGTAAAACGTGACAGAGCCGCCTGTAACGCGGCGGAACCCCTGCCGGGGCTTACCAGCTGGCTTTCTTCACACCGGGGATAAGGCCTGCGGAAGCCATTTCGCGGAACTGGATACGCGAAATGCCGAACTGGCGCATATAGCCTTTGGGACGACCGGTGATCAGGCAGCGGTTGTGCAGGCGTACATACGAGGCATTTTTGGGCAGCAGCTGAAGAGCATCGTAGTCACCGGCCTCTTTGAGAGCGGCCTTCTTGGCAGCATACTTCTTCACCAGCTTGGCACGCTTTACCTCGCGGGCCTTCATTGATTCTTTTGCCATTTGCTGATCTTATAGGTTAATAATAGGTTAATAGTTACATGGTTACGACACAAAAGCATAGCAATCCGCACAGAATTTGCCGACTGCCGACCACCTTACGTGAGCAGACATCGACATTGCAGAATCACGGGATGCAAAATCCCTGTATTCCAAAGTTCTGACGGCCGAAGCCGCAACTGCTGCAGAATCACCGTGTTGTGCAAGCGCCCCGGAAGGCGCACAAAACCGACGGCAAAGGTCGTAAAAATTTCGCAAACCACCGCATATCCGCACCCTCACGAAGCTGAAATAGCCGATGTCAGCGCGTTAAATAATGTTAAATTGTGTTAAACCACTGACTTCCGCGCGCAATGTCAGGTCAGCAACTTCCTCTATTGTCTTTCAGGACTATTTCGGCAGAGGGCTACAGATACCACATAAATATATTTTGGTAGTTTGGCAAAAAAATTCGATATTTGAAATCGTAAAAACAATAAGCACCGCCACCGAAATGAACAATCTCAAAGAAATGCTTAAAAAAGAGTGCGAATATGTGCCGTCCGACTCCACGCTTGACGCTCTTTTGGCGGCAGCCATAAGCTTGGAATACAAAGAGAAAGAGCCTGTAATTGAGGTCGGCAGCATCGACAGGAGCCTGTATATCGTCAAGAGCGGAATTATCCGCGCAACCGACATCGACGGCGAAAGAGAGCGCACTGTTGCTTTCGCCACTCCCGGAACCGTATTTTTTTCGAAGCACTCGTTCATCAAAGGGAAACCATCATATCTGCGGTTTGAGGCTTGCTGCCCGTCAACCGTCATGCGGATTCCGAGCGCCCTCTACAGGGAGCAGCTCCGCACCAATCACGATTTTTCGCTGTGGATCCTTCACCTGGCATACGAAGAGCTATATTATCAGGAGCTGAAGAATTCCGGAATAAATCAGGGTGCGGCAAAAGAAAAACTCGTCTCGTTTATCAGCATCCGTCCTGAAATATTTGAAAAGGTCAGACAAAAATATATCGCTTCATATTTAGGTATTGCGCCGGAATACCTCTGTCGGCTAAAAAAATCGATAAAAAACCGGCGCGATTGAAAAATATCAATCATTCTTTGATTTTTACATCATAATTTTGCGTTTGACATAGCTAATATTTTAAAACCGTTTTAAACTCAGAATTATGATTAAAATCAGACACATCTTTTTGCCAATTCTGATGTGCGCGCTTTTCGCCCCGCAGGCGAAAGCCGACTATTTCACCGTGGGCGACCTGAGATATTCGATTCAGGACGACCAGACCTCGGTAGTCGTCGACAAATACTGGCCCGGCGACAACAAAGACCTTGAGATACCGGCCAGCGTCACCGACGAAGACACCGGCATCAGCTATACCGTTACCGGCATCTACCGGCAGACATTCTATAACGCCAACCTCAACAGCATCACCTTCCCCGCCACTCTCGAAGACATCGGCGTCTATGCGTTCTGGAAAGCAAAATTCAACACCGTCAACTTTGCCGAAGGGCTCAAACGCATGGGTTACGGTGCCTTTAAGGACTGCACGAATCTAACCAAGATCACTCTTCCTGAGTCGCTTGAGGAACTCGGCTACGAATATACCGTCACAGGGTTCGACGGCTTCGTCTTTGCCGGATGCACCTCCCTGAAAGAGGTCAGCATCGGTTCGAAAATAGAAACCATTCCTACAGCCACATTCTCGGGATGCTCGGCTCTCGACAAAGTCACCATCGCCAACGGAGTCAAAAAAATGGGCGAACGCGTCTTTGAAGACTGCGCGGCGCTGACCGCTCTTGAGCTGCCGTCAAGCATGGAGCAGATCGAGAGAGCCGCCTTCATGAGAACCGGCTTCACCACATTCACCTGGCCCGGCTCGGTCAAGGTTATTCCCAACAGCGCGTTTCTCTATTGCCGCGCCCTGACCGGATTCACGATCGAAGAAGGCGTTGAGGAAGTCGGGAAACAATCATTTGCAGCCTGCTACGGCTACGACAAAGTCATTTGCCCGAACTCTGTCGAATGGATCCACGCCGACGCTTTCCAGGGAGCCGACAAGGTTACGGAGATCCGTCTCGGCACCGGGTTGCGCCGTCTTGGCCATGCCTCACTGGCAGTATGGAGTCCCGAACAGGCCACCAACACTCCCGAATGGTCGGTGACCGATGTCTACTGCATGTCGACCGTGCCTCCGGTTTTCGAGCCCAACGATGACCATCTTGAGGAACTCTCCACCGACTTTTTCTTCGGAGCAAAGGAGTTTACCGATGAACTTCAGACAAAGTTCTACGCCGAAGTGAAACTTCACGTGCCTGCCGAAGCAGTCGCAGCCTATAAAGAAGCTGAGATATGGAAAAACTTCGTAAACATAATTCCCGAAGGCGACGTGAACGATGCCACGGTAAGTTTCACCACTACCGCAGCCGATTTCTCCGGTGTCATCGTGACCGTCGACGGCGAAACGGTAGAGCTTCAGGGCAACTCCGCCGCAGTTGACGCAGAAATAGGTTCGACAATCACCGTCGCTCCTGCCGAAACAGCAACAATCAACAGCCTTACAGCAACCGGCGCCAGCGTTACCGAAACCGGCTATACCTACACAATCGTTGTCAGCGAGGCAGCTGCAACCGTAGCCATCGACTGGAGCGCCGCCATTGTCAAAGTAGAGACCGAAGAAACTCTTGTCGACGGAGTAAAGGCCGGAACGCTGCTGCTCAGCTACGACGGAGAAGATCTCCCGACTGTCATGCTGCCTCTCGGCGCCACCGTCACCTTCAAACCCGTAGCCGAGGAGGGCTGGGAATTTGTCAATGTCGTAAACGCGTCTGACTCAGACAAGGATGCAGGCACATCTTACACAGCTGTCAGAGACGACATTGCCGACGGCGTAACTTTCAAGGCCATTTTCAAGAAAACCAGCGGAATCAGCTCAATCGCAGGCGATTCCCGCGAAAGCGTGACAGTGTATAACCTCGCCGGTATCAGGATTGCCGAAATGTCTCCGGCTGCCCTCAGCCAGCTTCCCGACGGGCTCTACATTCTGAAGACTTCCGACTCGGTCATCAAATACCGCCGGTAACAATATAAGGCTCTTGCAGCCTCTCTCAATATCACGATAAAAGTCCCGGTCAGCCGGGACTTTTAATTTGTACCCGTTCCAAAAGGCCATCAAACTGCGCGGGCGCCCCTCTGAAGGGACGCCCGCGCCATTGGAAGCTTCCAGCTGGAGATTATTTCTTGAAGGGCAGACCGAACTCTTTGAGCAGAGCGAAACCTTCTTCATCGGTGTTTGCCGAGGTAACGAAGGTAATGTTCATACCCATGAGTTTCGAGATATTGTCGATGTTAATCTCGGGGAAGATGATCTGCTCGGTGATACCGAGGGTGTAGTTGCCACGGCCGTCCATCTTCGAGTTGATACCCTTGAAGTCGCGGATACGTGGCAGAGCCACGCGAACCAGACGCTCGAGGAACTCATACATGCGCTCGCGACGCAGGGTCACCATGACGCCGATAGGCATCTTTTTGCGCACTTTGAAGTTCGAGATGTCTTTGCGCGACAGGGTTGCTACTGCTTTCTGGCCGGTGATAGCGGTCAGTTCGTTGAGGGCTGTCTCGATGACTTTCTTGTCCTGAGTGGCCTCGCCGAGACCCTGATTGATGACGATCTTCTTCAACTTCGGGACCATCATGACGGTCTTGTAGTTGAACTGCTTCTCGAGAGCGGGAACGATGCGCTCCTTATAGTCTTTCTGAAGTGTTGTTGTCATTACTTAATCTCCTCTCCTGATTTTTTAGCGTAACGCACGCGTTTGCCGTTTTCGTCCTTGCGATAGGCAACACGGGTGGGCTTGCCGGTCTTGGGGTCGATGAGGGCGAGGTTGCTGATATGGATGGGAGCCTCCGTCTTGACGAGGCCTCCCTGGGGATTCTTGGCGTTCGGCTTGGTAGCCTTGGTGACCATGCGGATGCCCTCGACGATAGCAGCCTGCTTGGCCGGAAGCACCTTGAGGACGCGCCCGGTATGCTTGCGGTCGTTGCCGCTGAGCACGTAGACGGTGTCACCCTTTTTGATATTCATTTTGTTCATTGCTTTGCGAAAAGTCGGGTTGTGAATTGAGGGTAGTTAAAGTACCTCGGGTGCCAGCGACACAATCTTCATGTTCGTTGCGCGGAGCTCGCGGGCAACGGGACCGAAAATACGGGTGCCGCGGAGCTCACCGTCGTTTTTGAGCAGAACACAGGCGTTGTCGTCGAAGCGGATATAGCTTCCGTCGGGACGGCGCACCTCTTTCTTGGTGCGGACAACAACTGCTTTCGACACTGTTCCCTTCTTGACATCGCTCGAGGGGATAGCGCTCTTGACGGTGACAACGATGATGTCGCCCACCGAGGCGTAACGACGGCCCGTACCGCCCAGGACGTGGATGCAAAGCACCTCTTTTGCGCCTGAGTTGTCGGCAACGGTGAGTCGGCTTTCTGTCTGTATCATTGTTATTTAACTTTTTCGATGATTTCTACAAGTCTCCATCTCTTGGTAGCGCTCAGGGGGCGGGTCTCCATCAGGCGCACTTTGTCGCCGACGCTACACTCGTTCTTCTCGTCGTGAGCGTGATACTTCTTGGTTTTGCCTACGAATTTACCGTAGATGGGGTGCTTCTCCTTATATTTCACCGTGACGGTGATGGTCTTGTCGCCCTTGTTGGAGGTGACAATGCCGATGCGCTCTTTTCTGAGGTTTCTCTTTTCCATTTCGGTGATCGGGGTTATTTGTTGTTGAGTTCGCGCTGGCGCAGCTCGGTTTTGACGCGGGCGATCATGCGGCGGTCAGCCGTGATCTTGGCGGGATTGTCAACGGGCGAGATAGCGTGGTTGATCTTGAGCTGGGCATAGTCCTTTTCCATGACCTCCAGGCGGTCGCGCAGGTCGGCCGTGGTCATCTCCTTGATTTCTTCTTTCTTCATAAGGCGTTAGACGTTTTGAGTGGGGTCATAGTCACGGCTGACGATAAATTTGGTGCTGACCGGAAGTTTCTGGGCAGCCAGACGCAGTGCCTCTTTGGCAATGTCGTAGGGAACACCCTCGACTTCTATTATGATACGGCCCGGGGTCACAGGTGCAACGAAACCTTCGGGATTACCTTTACCTTTACCCATTCGAACCTCGGCAGGCTTTTTGGTGATGGGCTTGTCGGGGAATATGCGGATCCAGATCTGACCCTGACGCTGCATGTAGCGTGTCACGGCCACACGGGCGGCCTCAATCTGACGGCCCGTGATCCACTTCGATTCGAGGGTCTTGATGCCGAACGACCCGAATGCCAGCTGATTGCCGCGCTGGGCAATGCCTTTCATGCGGCCTTTCTGCGAGCGGCGGAATTTTGTTTTCTTAGGTTGTAACATTGTTCAGTTCTGTATTGCGGGGTTCAACGGTTGTTGTTGCGGGGTTTGCGGAAACCGCCACGGCGTTCGCCGCCCTCGCGGCGCGGACCGCGCGTCTCTTTGCCGCTCTGGGCGAAGTTGGGGGCGAGGTCGCGTTTGCCATAGACTTCACCGCGGCAGATCCATACTTTGACGCCGATGACGCCGACTTTAGTATGTGCTTCTACCAGAGCGTAGTCGATGTCGGCACGCAGGGTGTGGAGCGGTGTACGGCCTTCCTTGAACATCTCGGAACGGGCAATCTCGGCACCGTTGAGGCGGCCTGAGATCTGAACCTTGATGCCTTCGGCACCGGCGCGCATTGTCGAGGCGATGGCCATCTTGATAGCGCGGCGATAGGCGATCTTGCCTTCGATCTGACGGGCGATGTTAGCGGCTACGATCTCGGCGTCGAGCTCGGGACGCTTGATTTCGAAGATGTTGATCTGGACATCTTTGTCGGTTATCTTCTTGAGCTCTTCCTTGAGTTTGTCGACTTCCGAGCCACCCTTACCGATGATCAGTCCCGGACGCGAGGTGCATACGGTGATTGTTATCAGTTTGAGGGTGCGCTCGATAACGATACGCGACACGCTCGATTTTGCAAGGCGAACGTTCAGGTACTTCCTCAGCTTGGAGTCCTCGAGAAGGGTGTCGCCATATTTTTTACCGCCATACCAGTTGGAGTCCCATCCGCGGATGATGCCCAGGCGGTTGCTGATCGGATTTACTTTCTGTCCCATGTTATTTGGCCTTGTTGGTATAGTTGTCGATAGTGTCGACGATGAGAGTCACGTGGTTTGCGCGCTTGCGGATGCGGTAGCCGCGACCCTGGGGGGCGGGACGCAGGCGCTTGAGCATCGGTGCGCAGTCGACGCGGATCATCGAGATGCAGAGCTCTCCGGCGTCGGCCTTGCGCTCGTTCTTGGCTTCCCAGTTGGCGATAGCCGAACGCAGAAGTTTCTCTACGCGGGCGGCTGCCTCCTTGTTCGAGAATTTCAAGATGCCAAGGGCGCGGTTCACTTCAACGCCGCGCACCATGTCGGCGACATAGCGCATCTTGCGGGGCGAAGTGGGGATGTTGAGCAGTTTTGCGAATGCCACCGAGCGCTGCTCTTCTTTACGCTTGTCGGCGGCGTTTCTTTTTCTTACACCCATTTGGTATTATTGTTTCTGTTTTTTCAAATACTGTTGGATTAAGTCACTGGCTTCGGTCGCGCCGGCTTATTTCTTGCGGTTGCCCGAATGGCCACGGAATGTGCGCGTCGGAGCGAATTCTCCGAGTTTGTGACCTACCATATTCTCGGTGACATAAACGGGGATAAACTTATTTCCGTTATGGACTGCGAATGTGTGGCCGACAAATTCAGGCGCAATCATCGAGGCACGGCTCCAGGTCTTGATGACCGATTTCTTGCCGCTGGCTTCCATGGCGTCGACCTTCTTCTCGAGCTTTACGCTGATGAAGGGGCCTTTTTTCAATGAACGACTCATAGTTGATGTGTTGGATTACTCTGAAACTTATTTTTTGCGTCTCTCGATGATATACTTCGAGGTGTTCTTCTTGGGCGCGCGTGTCTTCAGGCCCTTTGCATAGAGGCCCTTGCGAGAACGCGGGTGTCCGCCCGACGAACGGCCCTCACCACCACCCATGGGGTGATCTACAGGGTTCATTACAACACCGCGGTTGTGGGGGCGACGGCCCAGCCAGCGCGAACGGCCGGCCTTACCGGAGCTCTCCAGCGAGTGCTCGCTGTTGCCGACGACGCCTACGGTAGCCTTGCAGGCGCAGAGAACCTTGCGGGTCTCTCCGCTGGGCAGCTTGATGATGGCGTAGTCGCCTTCGCGCGAGATGAGCTGGGCGAAGTTACCGGCGGCACGTGCCATGCGGGCACCCTGGCCCGGACGCAGCTCGATGTTGTGAATCAGAGTACCAACGGGGATGTTGGCCAGCGGAAGCGCATTGCCGACTTCGGGAGCAGCCTCTGCACCGCTCATGACGGTCTGACCGACGGCGAGGCCGTTGGGGGCGATCATGTAGGCCTTGGCGCCGTCTGCATAGAAAAGCAGAGCGATGCGGGCCGAGCGGTTCGGGTCATACTCGATTGACTTAACCACGGCAGGGATGCCGTCTTTTGTTCTCTTGAAGTCGATAATGCGGTATTTGCGCTTGTGACCCCCACCCAGGTAACGCGAGGTGAGGTGACCTTCGGCATTGCGGCCGCCGGTCTGCTTTTTTCCGACTGTAAGAGATTTCTCTGGTGTAGTAGCAGTGATCGTACCTTTGAATACACCAATAACCTTGTGTCTTTGCCCGGGTGTGGTGGGCTTGAATTTTCTTACTGCCATTGCTGATTAGATATTGCTGTAAAAGTCGATAGTCTGGCCCTCGGCCACCGAGATGATGGCTTTCTTCCAGCGGGCCGTTTTGCCGCGGCGCAGGCCGGTCTTGGTCCAGCGCTGGCGGTTCTTTCCGCGAACGATCGCGGTGTTCACCTCGGTCACCTTAACGTCGTAGAGCTTCTCGACCAGAGCCTTGATCTGACCCTTGTCGGCCTCGGGCGACACTCTGAAGGTGTAGCGGTTGCCCTTCTCGGTGAGCTTGGTGGCCTTCTCGGTTACGATAGGTGTGATTGAAATTTCCATTGTTGAATTTCGTTTTAAGTCCTTCCGGAGGGTTTATGCTTAGAGGTTGTTGATCACGTTGAGAGCTTCCTCGGTCATAACCACGGCGCTGGCATTGAGCAGGGCGTAGGTGTTGACGTCGGCTGCACGCATGACTTCGGTGTTGGGGATGTTGCGGGCCGAGAGATAAACATTGCGGTTATCCTGGCCGACAACGAGCAGCAGCTTCTTGCCGTCGGCCTTGACAGCCTTGGCGAAAGCGACGAAGTCTTTTGTGCGCGGAGCTTCGAAATTGATGCTGTCGATGACGGTCAGCTCGTTCTGCGCTGCCTTTACGCTCCAGGCGCTGCGACGTGCGAGCTGCTTCATTTTTTTGTTGAGCTTGAAGCGGTAGTCGCGGGGACGCGGACCGAACACACGGCCGCCGCCGACGAGAACGGGCGAGTTGATGTCGCCGATACGCGAGCCGCCGCCGCCCTTCTGCTTGTGAAGCTTGCGGGTCGAGCCTGAAACTTCGCTGCGCTCCTTGCTCTTGTGAGTGCCCTGACGCTGGTTGGCCAGGAACTGCTTGACGTCGAGCCATACAACGTGTTCGTTGGGCTCAACGGCGAAAACGCTGTCATTAAGGGTTACCTTGCGACCGGTTTCTTTTCCTTGGATGTCGTATACTGCGAGTTCCATTTACTTCTCAATTAAAACGATTGAACCTTTGGCTCCGGGGATGGAGCCTTTGATCATGAGCAGATTGTGCTCGGGAAGGGTCTTGACGACCTGGAGATTCTGCACTGTCACCTTGCGGTTACCCATCTGACCGGCCATGCGCATTCCTTTGAACACTTTGGCGGGATAAGAGCAGGCACCTACCGAACCGGGGGCACGCAGACGGTTGTGCTGGCCGTGGGTAGCCTGACCAACGCCGCCGAAGCCGTGGCGCTTTACAACGCCCTGATAGCCTTTACCCTTGCTGACGCCCTGGATGTCGACGAAATCGCCTTCGGCGAAGAGGTCTACTGTCAGGGTATCGCCGAGTTTTAACTCGCTGTTGAATCCTGAGAACTCAGCCAAGTGACGCTGGGGAGCTACGCCGGCTTTCTTGAAGTGGCCTTCCATGGGCTTCGTGGTGTGCTTCGCTTTCTTCTCTTCGAAACCGATCTGCACAGCCTCGTAGCCGTCTTTGTCGGCTGTCTTCAGCTGGGTAACTACACAAGGGCCAACTTCGATAACAGTGCACGGCAGATTCTTGCCGTCGGCACTGAAAACGGATGTCATTCCGATTTTCTTTCCAATTAATCCTGGCATTTCTTTAGTAGTATATTGTTGATTGGATTAGTTTGATTTGTTATAGCCGCGCGTGGTATCAGACTTTGATCTCCACCTCGACGCCGCTGGGGAGTTCGAGCTTCATCAGAGCGTCGACGGTTTTGGCCGTCGAGTTGTAGATGTCGATGAGGCGCTTGTAGCTCGAGAGCTGGAACTGTTCGCGCGATTTCTTGTTGACGAAGGTCGAACGGTTGACGGTGAAGATGCGCTTGTGGGTCGGCAGGGGTATCGGGCCGCTTATCACTGCGTCGGTAGCCTTCACGGTCTTGACAATCTTTTCGGCACTCTTGTCGACAAGATTGTAGTCATACGACTTAAGTTTGATGCGAATTTTTTGGTTCATATCGTTTATTGGTTACTGATTTGCTGATTATTTGAGCAGGTCGACGCGGCCCTGACATTCGGTCAGGACGTTGCGGGCGATCGAGTTGCTGACTTCGGCGTAATGGCTGAACGACATTGTCGAGGTTGCGCGGCCCGATGTGATGGTGCGCAGGGCGGTGACATAGCCGAACATCTCTGCCAGCGGGGCGGTGGCCTTTACGACACGGGCGCCCGAGCGGCTTGTCTCCATGCCTTCAACCTGGCCGCGGCGCTTGTTGAGGTCGCTGATAACGTCGCCCATCGACTCTTCGGGGGTAACTACCTCGATTTTCATGATAGGCTCGAGCAGCACGGGACCGGCCTTTTCGCAGGCTTTCTTGAAGGCCTGGATGGCGCAGAGCTCAAACGAGAGCTGGTCTGAGTCGACCGGGTGGAACGAACCGTCGATGACGGTCACCTTCAGCGAGGGCACGGGATAGCCGGCCAGAACGCCGTTCTTCATTGCGTTGGTGAAGCCTTTCTGGATAGCGGGGATATATTCCTTGGGGATGTTACCGCCCTTGACTTCGTCGACGAATGTCAGGCCCGGATTCTCACCGCCTTCTTCGGCAGGCTCGACGCGGACAATAATATCGGCGAATTTACCGCGGCCGCCGGTCTGCTTCTTGAACACTTCGCGGAGCTCGACGGGCTTGGTGATGGCTTCTTTATAAGTAACCTGGGGACGGCCCTGATTGCACTCTACCTTGAATTCGCGGCGCAGACGGTCGATGATGATGTCGAGGTGAAGCTCGCCCATGCCCGAGATAACGGTCTGGCCGGTTTCTTCGTTGGTCTGCACACGGAATGTCGGATCCTCTTCGGCGAGCTTCTGAAGGCCGACGCCGAGTTTGTCGAGGTCTTTCTGGGTCTTGGGCTCTACGGCGATACCGATAACGGGATCGGGGAAGTCCATGGCCTCGAGAACGATGGGAGCGTCTTCGGCGCAGAGGGTATCGCCGGTGCGGATATCCTTGAAGCCCACGCCTGCGCCTATATCGCCGCAGCCGATGAATTCCTTGGCGTTCTGCTTGTTCGAGTGCATCTGGAACAGACGGCTGACGCGCTCTTTCTTACCGGAGCGGGCATTGAGGATGTATGAACCTGCGGCCATGTCGCCCGAGTAGACGCGGAAGAATGTCAGACGGCCTACGTAGGGGTCGGTGGCAATCTTGAAAGCGAGGGCACAGAGAGGCTGGTCGCTGCTCGGCTCACGGGTGGTCACCTCGTCGGTGCCGGGAACCGTGCCTTCGATAGCGCCTGCGTCGAGCGGACTCGGCAGATAGGCGCAGACGGCGTCGAGAAGGGGCTGAACGCCCTTGTTCTTGAAGCTCGAGCCGCAGATCATGGGAACGACAGCCATCGACAGAGTTGCCTTGCGCAGGGCGCGGCGGATCTCTTCTTCGGTGATTGTCGAGGGATCGTCGAAGTATTTCTCCATGAGGGCGTCGTCGTGCTCGGCGATGCTCTCGAGCATTTTGTCGTGCCATTCTTCGGCTTCGCTGAGCAGTCCGGCGGGAATCTCGTCGACTTCGTAGTCGGCGCCCATGGCCTCGTCGTGCCAGAAGATAGCCTTCATGGTGATGAGGTCTACGACGCCCTTGAAGGTCTCTTCAGCTCCGATAGGAATCTGGATGGGGCAGGGATTTGCGCCGAGAACCTCGCGGAGCTGGCGGACAACCTCGAAGAAGTTTGCGCCCGAGCGGTCCATCTTGTTGACGTAGCCGATACGCGGAACGTTGTATTTGTCGGCCTGACGCCACACTGTCTCCGACTGGGGTTCTACGCCGCCGACGGCACAGAATGTAGCGACGGCACCGTCGAGAACGCGGAGCGAACGTTCAACCTCTACGGTGAAGTCCACGTGTCCCGGGGTGTCGATTAGATTGATCTTGTATTTCGAGCCGTCATAGTTCCAGAATGCGGTAGTGGCGGCCGAGGTGATTGTGATACCACGCTCCTGCTCCTGCTCCATCCAGTCCATGGTGGCGGCGCCGTCGTGAACCTCACCGATCTTGTGGGTCAGACCGGTATAGAAGAGGATACGCTCGGAGGTTGTGGTCTTGCCGGCATCGATGTGGGCCATGATGCCGATATTTCGGGTAAGTTTGAGCTGATCGTCTGATTTTGCCATTTGTCGCTTGTCGTTGAATCAATGAATAATGGTGATTGTCATCTCCTGATCAGAAGCGGAAGTGGGCGAAGGCGCGGTTTGCCTCTGCCATCTTGTGCATGTCTTCTTTACGCTTGAATGCGCCACCCTGGTCGTTGAATGCGTCGACGATCTCAGCGGCCAGCTTGTCGGCCATCGTCTTGCCGCCACGTTTGCGGGCATACGAGATGAGGTTCTTCATTGATATAGACTCTTTGCGGTCGGGCCGGATTTCGGTAGGCACCTGGAAGGTAGCACCGCCGACACGGCGTGACTTCACTTCCACCTGAGGGGTAACATTTTCGAGGGCCTTTTTCCAGATTTCCAGCGCGGTCTTCTCCTCGTTGGGGAGCTTGCTCTTCACGATGTCGAGAGCCGAATAGAAAATGGTATAGGAGGTGTTCTTCTTGCCGTCATACATAAGGTGGTTGACGAACTTCGACACCTTCACGTCGTTGAAAACGGGATCGGGGAGCACGATCCGTTTCTTGGGCTTAGCCTTTCTCATTTTTAGTTTTGTCTGTTTAAAAGAGGTTGATAGCTTGGCTGTGAGCTTCTTGTCCTTCAACGGCGTCTCTCTTGTCGCCGTTTACTCAGCCGGGGATTTTGATTGGTTAGTGATTGAAAAGTAGCGTTCGTTGACGGAGCAGCTTATTTCTTGGCTGCCTTAGGCCGTTTGGCGCCGTATTTCGAGCGACGCTGGGTGCGGTCTTTAACGCCGCCTGTGTCGAGCGTTCCGCGAACAATATGGTAGCGCACACCGGGAAGATCCTTCACACGGCCACCGCGGACAAGCACGATCGAGTGCTCCTGCAGGTTGTGTCCTTCGCCGGGGATGTAGCTGTTGACCTCTTTACCATTGGTCAGGCGCACACGGGCGACTTTACGCATTGCCGAGTTAGGCTTCTTGGGAGTGGTGGTGTAGACGCGCACACAAACGCCGCGGCGCTGAGGGCACGAGTCCAGCGCGGGTGACTTGCTCTTGTCTTCGAGAGCCACACGTCCTTTTCTCACTAATTGCGAAATAGTAGGCATCTTAGTTTTTTAGTTTTGACTTATATGATTCTTAAATAATATTCGCTCTTTTCACGCCTTGGCCACACTGCACATCCACGCACCCCAATGCTCTAATCCTCAGCAGAATAGAACACCAGCGCGTTGCCTACAGGGGCAAAAGCGATGCAAAATTACTAACTATTTCGCTAACTGCCAAACAATTCAGCAAAAAACTTTTTTCGGCACGGCACGAAATACGCAGGGGAGCTCGGGTTTCATTTCTCGCGAAAAAAAGGTAACTTTGCGACCGTTATGAAACTCGGATTCGACAACGACAAATATCTCCGCATCCAGTCGGAGCACATCGGCGAACGCATCGCCACGTTCGGAAACAAACTCTATCTCGAACTCGGAGGCAAGCTCTTCGACGACTACCATGCATCACGTGTTCTCCCCGGCTTCGAGCCCGACAGCAAGCTGAAAATGCTGTCGAAGCTCGCCGACCGCGCCGAGATTGTGATAGTCATAAGCGCCCGCGACATCGAGAAAAACAAGATACGCAACGATCTCGGCATAACCTACGACGAGGATGTTCTCAGGCTGCGTCTCGAGTTCATAAACCGCGGCTTCGAGGTCAATTCAGTGGTTGTCACCCACTACGACGGACAGATGAGCGCCGACGCGTTCCGCCAGCGGCTCCACCGCCTTGGCATACGCACCTACTGCCACTACACAATCGAAGGCTACCCCAACAATGTCGACCTCATCGACAGCGACGAGGGATTCGGCCGCAACGACTATGTCGAGACAACGCGGCCGCTGGTCATAGTAACGGCCCCCGGCCCCGGAAGCGGAAAGATGGCCGTGTGTCTCAGCCAGCTCTACAACGAGCACCGGCGCGGCATAAAGGCCGGTTATGCGAAGTTCGAGACTTTCCCCGTCTGGAATCTTCCTCTGAAGCATCCCGTCAACGTTGCCTACGAGGCTGCGACGGCCGACCTCAACGACGTCAACATGATCGACCCGTTCCATCTCGAAGCCTACGGCAAGACGGCCATAAACTATAACCGCGACATCGAGATATTCCCGGTGCTCAACGCCCTGTTCGAAGGCATCTACGGCGAGAATCCCTATAAATCGCCTACCGACATGGGCGTCAACATGGTCGGATTCTGTATCAGCGACGACGCCGAATGTTGCCGCGCATCGAAAAACGAACTCGTGCTGCGTTATTTCACTGCGCTCAACCGCTTTGCCAGCGGCGCCACCACCGACCAGGAGGTCAACAAGATAAAACTGCTGATGCAGCAGTCGAAAATCGACGCCGGCTACCGTCCAGCCGTCACCGCCGCACGAAACCGCGCTCAGCTCAGCGGACGCCCCTGCTCAGCCATAGAGCTTGCCGACGGAACCATCATAACCGGCGAGAGCGGCGATTTGCTCGGTCCGAGCGCCGCTCTGATTCTGAACGCCATAAAGCATCTGGCCGGAATCGACCACAATGTGAAACTCATTCCCCAGCACATGATCGAGCCTATCCAGGCAACCAAGACCAACTATCTCGGCAGCCGCAACCCACGCCTCCACACCGACGAAGTTCTCGTTGCCCTGAGCGTTCTCTCGACCCACGACGACGCCTGCCGGCGCGCTCTGGCCACGCTGCCCATGCTGCGCCGCTGTCAGGCCCACTCGACGGTTGTGCTCGGCGAGGTCGACCACAAGATTTTCAAGAAGCTCGGCGTAGGGCTCTCTACCGATCCGGCTCCGCGCCGGCATTGAACAACATAGCGCCACGAGGTGTTGTATCAGTTGAAAATCAGCAACAACACCCCAAACGCTATGACTACAAGAAATATCATCGCCGCAGCCCTCGTCACGGGCGCTCTTGCCTCGACACCGGCTCCGGTCGGGGCCTGCTCACGCGTTGTCTACCACGGAGCCGACAGCATAATAACCGTAGGACGGTCGCTCGACTGGCGCACGCCTATTCCGACTAACCTCTGGGTTTATCCGCGAGGAAATGTCAAGAAAAGCCACACCCTTCCGGGAGCTTTCGAATGGAAGGCCAAATACGGATCTGTCTACGCCGTAGGCTATGACAACGGCATTACCGAAGGAATCAACGAGAAAGGGCTGACCGCCGCATCGCTGTTCTGCAAGGGCGCCGTCTACGCCACCCCCGCGACAGCCGAGGGAAAACGCCCGATGTCGCTGGCGGTGTTCATCGCCTGGATTCTCGACCAGAATGCCACTACCGACGAGGCCGTGGCTATGATACGCGACAGCGGATTCACCATTTCAGCCTCTGATTTCGACAACGGAACCGTGCCGGCCCTCCATTTCGCCATCACCGACCCGTCGGGAAAGACGGCCATTCTCGAATTTGTCGACGGCAGACTGAATATCTACGAAGGAACCGATCTCGATGTGCTCACCAATGACCCCGTCTACCCGTCGATGGAGGCCATCAACACCTATTGGGAAGGGATCGGGGGCACCCACTCTCTTCCGGGCACCGTAAAGAGTCCCGACAGATTTGTGCGCGCCTCGTTTTTCAACAAGAACGTCCGCCGCGCTACGACGTCCGACAAGGCTGTCGACATCGTGCGTTCTATAATAATGAACGTGTCGGTGCCAGAAGACTATGCTGTCGAAGGCGAACCGAACCTGTCGTCGACGCAGTGGCGCAGTGTAGCCGACCTTAACCGCCGGCGCTATTATTTCGACCTCGTAGGCAATCTCGGTATGTTCTATATCGACCTGACAGCCCTCGACCTGAGTCAGGATTCCGGCACACGCCGCCTCGACACAGCCGCCACCGTCGATTTCGCAGGCTGCGCCAACGGGCTGCTCCGCCCCACCCCGCCCTTCACTCCGGCCTATTGACATTCTCAGTCTCCGACCAGAGAACGGAACGGCACGTGATATTCACCGACAGCGGAGCCCGATATAATTCCCGCTCCCGTCGAAACATTGCTATGCTCCCAGACCGGATTCCCGAGCCCTACATTGCCTAAGATTCCGTTGATGCCTTCGGTAGTCGCCCACAGCGACATCATATAATTATAGTAACCGGCCGAGATGTGCGACAGTTTCATGACATAGTCCGACACTCTCGGCCGGGTTATATCGTCACAGACATAATGACAGCCGGGTATCGAGAAATGGATTGTATAACTCTTGCCTGAGATCTGGCGGTCGGAGAAGACGGTATAGCCGTCGGTGTCGCTGACAATGGCCTCGAGAACGCCGACATGCTCCGAAAAAAGCGGTTCACGCGAGAAATCGGGATGCATCGAAATCGTCACCTCGTTCGACGAATGATAAATATTCTCATCGTCGACATATCTGTCGGGCATAGATGTCGTGCAGTCAAACATATAATAGTTGACGGCGTCGGCCGGATCGGTGAATGTCACCGCAAACGAGAGATCAAACCAGGCCTCCAGACGATTGCCGCTGCGCTCCTTCCGCAGATTGCTGACCGTCGGGGCGACATTGTCGATCTTTATTGCGCGCGGAACCGTAACCGAGCCGCTTGCCTCGCCGTATTCGGTGCTGACCGCCCTGACAGCTATCTCGTCCCCCTCCCGGGCGACATAGTCTGAGACATAGAGATAATCGTCGCTGTTGTCCGACGGACTCTTCCCGTAGGCGAGGATATATGTTTCAGACCCGTTCACGACAATGCTGACCTCGGCGTTCTTTATCTGAATGTCGATATCTTCGCCGGGAGCGCCCTCGGAATAGCGCCAGGTTCGCGTAACGTCTGCCGTCACCGGCTGTCCGGCGATTATATTGGAGTTGATGCAGACAACGGGAGTTGACTTGAGATCAGGCTCGAAGTCCTGATAACAGCCGGTCAGCATGGAAGCTACCACTGCGATTACTGTAATTATCGATATTTTGTTCATTTTTGTTTCAGTTGAGGTTAGAATTCCCAGGTATATGAAACCGAGGGGATGAAAGGAAGAAGGCGGACATACTGGAACACGGGCCGCGAAGTATAGCTGACTGAACCGTCAGGCCCGGTCACTATCCCGTAGCTGTCGCTGTAGTCGCGGCGCACGGCAATGACGTTCATGTTACAATAGGCATTATAGATGCTGAAAGTCCAGAATCCGTGTTTTGTGTGGCGCGTTGCCGAAATGTCGAGCCGATGATAGAACGGCAGCCGGTAGTTGTTGATTCCGTCGTAATAATCCATGTCGAAATGCCACGGGCCGAGCTGAGGATCATCCCAGCATTGCAGAGGAATCGAGATGCGGTTTCCGATCATGCCCGTCCATGTTGCTCCGAGGCTCCATTTCTCATTGAATTTGAAATTGAGAAAGACATTGATTTTATGACGGTTGTCGAACCGCGCGGGAAACCATTGTCCGCCATTCTTTCCGTCGTACCGCCTGTCGGCCCAGAGCAAAGAATAGCTGACCGAGCCGGTGAACCGCCCGTATTCGCGGGTCACCTTGAAATCAATGCCGCGCGAGCGTCCTTTTCCCGAGGTCATTTTCTGATCCCACGGCGCATCGGGAGCCACGAGATAATATTCGTCGGAATAATCCAGAAGATTGTCCATCCATTTCCAATAGCCTTCGACCAATACGGTATACTGCTTGTCGGGTGTGGTATAGTAGATTCCGGCAGCGATCTTGTCGGCCGTCTGAGGCTTGTTGCCGCCGGTTATCGGAATCCACTGGTCGGTCGGCAGCGAGATGGCGCTTTCTGAAATCTGATGGACGAACTGCGTCGTCCGGCTGTAGCCTGCTTTTATCGCCCAGTCGCGCACCGGGGTAATCCTGAAGGAGAGGCGCGGCGACAGGTTTGCGTGGGTTCGGCCGCCGATGCTGAAGAGAGCGGCGTGAGCTCCGGCATTGATACGGATGAAATCGGCCGGAGTGTAGTCGGCGCCGGCATAGAGGCTTGCCTCGTGGGCGTGGAGAGTCTGATCGTTGGCTATGACGGTCGTCTTGTCGCCGGGCGTAATCAGAGTCCGCTCCCCTTTCGAGGGAAGGAACGAATGATAGGTATAGCCGGTGCCGAAATTGACGGCCAGAGCGTTGACAGGATGCCAGTCGAAGTCGGCGCGGACAATGATGTCGTCGATCTTGTTGCGGTGGCCGAGCTTGTCTTCGGTAAAATCTGTAGCGCCGTCAGAGTCGGTCGTCTCCATGCGCTCGCTGCGGTTGAGCGAGCTGAAGTAACGCGAGAATGCGGCCGTAAGCTCTCCGAAAAGCGACGGGCTGAATGTATAGTTCCACCCCGCCGAAGCTACGATATTGCCCCACCACATCCGCGCGGTCGTCTTGTCGGATTCGTCGGTGCTTCTGTAGATTTCCTTATTGACATATTTGAGATAGTCCTGGCCGTAGTAGACGCTGACGAACGCGCGGCTGCGGTCGCTGAACCTGTGGGTTATCTTCGCGTTGACGTCGGTGAAGTCGTAGCGGAAGCGGACATCGCGGTCTTTGTTGACAGAGCTCATGATCAGACTTGCCGGATAAGTGATGACATCGAACCACGAGCGGCGCACAGCGACGGAATATGTCGTATGGTCTTTCCATATCGGGCCGTCGATATTGACGGCGCCCGAAGTCAGTCCGAGAGTGACCGAGCCCTGATGGCGCTCAGGGTTGCCGTCTTTGGTATGGACATCGAGATACGACGACAGGCGTCCGTCATATTTGGCCAGAAAGCTGCTTTTATAGAAGTCGGCATTGCGGATGGCGCCGGTGTTGAAAGCCGAGAACAGACCGCCGAGGTGGTTGACCTGATAGAGCGGAATATTGTCGAGCATATACATATTTTCGTCGGTATCGCCGCCATGGACATACATATTCGCCATCCCCTCGATTCCGGAGGTCACACCGGGCTCGAGCTGCAAAGTCTTGATCACATCGCTTTCGCCGAAAATCACCGGGGTCTCGCGAATCTTCTCGTTCGACAGATTGATGCTCCCTATCTCGGCGCTGTTCATCGCCTTGGCGTTGTTGACCGATCCGTTGACAACAACCTCATGCAATTGCCTGACAGGCGACAGCTCTACTTTCAGGCTCATATTCCGCGAGACATCGAGACGGCCCGATTCCCACGGCTCGGTGCCGAAATAGGTCACACGCAGCGAAGCCGGCCCTTCAGGCACAGTCATGGAAAAGAAGCCCGAAGCATTTGTGACTGCCGAAGCCCCCGATTCGAGGTCGAACACCGAGGCTCCGACAACAGCCTCGCGGTTTGCGGCGTCGTAAATAAATCCGCTGACTGTGAATCGGCGCGGCGCCGGAGCTTTTGCCAGCGACGACGGTTTCGGGCCGCGCTTCAGCGTCACGTTGTTGCCGCTGATTTTATAAGTTATACCGGTGCCTGAGAATATCTCGTCGAGAACTTCGCCGAGAGGCCGGTTTTTTGCGTTGACATTTACGCGGAGTCCCGAGAGGGTGCCCGACTGGTATATGAAGTTTTTGCCGGTCTGGCGCATAAGCTCCTTGAAGACCGACTCGGCGCTGCGGCCATTTGCCGTTATCGTGACCCGTTGGGCTGACACCGCTACCGAGAGCGAGAGCAGCAGGCAAAGAAAGATATGTTTCAGTTTCATTTCTCAATTTCCAGATTAGTTCCGAGAAGATCGTTGATAGTGGCGAGGATATCGTCGGCAGTTCCCTCGTAGACGCCGGTGAGACGATACTCTTCGGCCGGAATGTTCGTGACCCTGACTCCGTAGGTCTGTTCGATAGATTTGACTACCTCAGTGAGCGGGGCGTCGTTGAACCTCAGCGTCGAACTTACCGGCGCGGCCGGAACGGCGGTTTCGACGGGAGCGCCATCGGTGGCGGGGGCCGAAGCATCGCGATTGATCAGAAGAATTGCCGACGCTGTCAGGGCAACGACACCGATACCGACTGCGGCATACTTCAGACTGCGGCGAAGCTGAAACCGGCTTACCGACACGGCGGATATTCCCAGACGCCGCCAGGCTTTTGTCCGGGAAAAAGCTTCCGAACTGAAATGGCGCGCCACGAAACGGATAGATTCCTCAATTCTGTCATTTTTGTTCATAATATGATGTCTTTTGACTCTATGACGGAAGAATATGAGAAATCCCCTATCCGGATTGAGAAAAATTTTATAAAAAAGTGAGGATGAAAGTGAAGTCGTAGAGCGATGCACTGTTGCTCAGCGAGTTGCGGAGAACCTTCAGTGCTTTGGCAAGCTGATTCTCGACCGTCTTCTCGGATATGGAAAGTTCGGCGGCTATCTCCTTATGGCTGAGATTGTCGCGTTTGCTGAGCAGGAACACCTCGCGGCAGCGTTCGGGCAGCGACGCCACAGCCTTCCAGACTGCCGCATCGCGCTCTGAGGTGTCGATTTCCTCAGCCGGAATATCGGCTACCTCGCTCAGTGCGGCCGTCGGCCTGACAACACGCATACGGTCGACGGTCAGATTGCGCGCCATCCGATAGACATAAGCCTTGAAATTATCGGGCGCGTCGCGGTCGGAAAAATATTCCCATGCCTTGGCGAAAGTGTCGGCCGCGATATCCTCTGACTCCTGAAGGTCTTCAGTCATACGCAGCACATACATACACACCGGCAGATAAAGCGCATTAAACTGCCGTTCGAACTCCTTTGCGTTCATATTCAATAACTAAGGTCGGAATTAGACTGCAAAATTACTCATTCCGCACCGTTTTTCAGCTATCTGCCGCAAAAAAGCCGATGGCCGCGACAAATAATGTCACGGCCACCTATACCTCATCTGAAATTTCAGTTTAGAGCGATTGTTATTCCAATACCGATCAGAACGAAGCCGGTTATTGCAATGATTAAAAACGGCTTCAAATATTTCCAATCAGGTTTTTGCAAAAAATCGAAGTTGAATAATTTCTTCGTTCGAATTATTTCTTTTATTGAGAAATACAACACAATTATGCATGCCGCGAGCAGAAGAGCAAAACCTGAGTATATAAAAAAATTTGCCATATATATTCAACGATCATTCAGGCGCACAGGTTTATAGGTAAAGCATAAAGGATTTGTGCATTTTTATTTAGGGCTTGTTAACTTTAGGAAATCAGCGTCGGAAACGCATTGGCGTAGGGACGTGCCTTCGGCACGTAGCATTGCAAATCACTGATATACAGACGCATATGAAACGTGCCAAAGGCACGTCCCTACGCCCGAATAATATTAACCGAGTCAACTTTGGACAAGGTTAGACTCTTCCGACAGTCAACCAAAATCAGGAAAATACAAACTGCATATTGCCTATAGTTCTTTTCTATTGTTCCATTTTGTCACTCGGCTCGGTATTTCAGCAGAATTTCACTAACTTTGCGCTCTCAAAATAAGGCATTAGTGAGATTTAGCCATAAGGTACTGACAGCAATCATTTTAGGCACGACAGCGCTCAAAGCGGGCGCCATCGAAACCACGCCCGACAGCCTCGCCTGTGTCGCCGACAGCGCCGCTGTGACGACGGTAGCTGCCGACAGCGTCCGGCATTCCAACACTTACTGGATAAAACAGCTGTGGGACAACGGATTCCATATCAACGCCCCCGGAGTCGAATATCCGCGTTTTCCGCGTTTCCTGCTCAAGGTCTATAACTGGGGCGACCGTATCTTCAACGGCTATGACCCCGATTACGTGGTCTCTACCGGCAAGAACTGGAAGATTCTCGGAAAAAGTTACAACTGGCAGGAGAATTACTCGCTTCTGTTCAGCCACGGCAATCTCCATATCGTATCAGACATCTACGCCGACATCGGCGGCTATCTCTGTTTTATGGCTGTCAGCGTCGGTTATATGTTCAACGCCAACGAGATAATCGGCGACAAGCACGACACACGAACGAACTTCAATTTCAACTTCACGTGCTCGCGCTTCTGGGTCGACTTCCAGAAGACATCGACGCGCGGGGGAGCCCGTGTGTTCAAACGCCATCAGAAATCAATGCCGTTCGAAGACATCTCCAATAAAATGACACAGCTTTCGGCGCTCTATTTCTTCAACAACCGCCGCTACAGCCATGCCGCGGCCTATTGTTTCTCGAAATATCAGCTCAAGAGCGCCGGCTCATGGATTGCCGGATTCCTCTATTCGCGGCAAGACATTTCGATGGACTTCAACGATCTGCCTCCCGAAGTGCTCGAAGGGCTGCCAGACACACTCCCCGCCTATCGGTTCAACTACTCCGACTACACACTGACAGGAGGTTACGCCTACAACTGGGCATTGCGTCCGCGCCGCTGGCTTTTCAATGTCACGGCAGCTCTCGGCTTCGGCCTGAAACATGCCCATGAAAACAACTCCGACAATACCGACAGCAACCGTTCGCTGCTCGCATCGAACGGTCAGCTGTCGCTCGGGCTCGTATATAACCACAGGGCGCTTTTCGCCGGGCTTCAGGTGCGCGGTATCGGACACTTCTATTTCAACAGCAACTACACCTTCCTCAACGCCCTGTCGTCGGCCACACTAACCGTAGGAGCCCGCTTCTAAGCCGGAACCACCCGGATAAGCGACAGGCCATCGCGCAACGGCAGTATGACCGTCTCAAGGCGCGGATCGCGGGCCACACGTTCGTTGAACTCCGCCACACCCCGCGCCTGCGGGTCATGGCGCAGCGCTTCGTCGTCGGCAACCTTTCCGCTCCAGAGCGTATTGTCGGCTATGATATAACCTCCCGGACTCATCAGCGGCAGAATCATGTCGAGATAGCCGACATAATGGCGCTTGTTGGCATCGATATATACCATGTCCCACGGTTCAGTCGAAATCTGCGGAACGACATCGAAGGCATCTCCTATATGAAGTCTGATTCTCTTTCCCAGAGGGCTGCGGTCGAACCAGCCGCGGATAAACGGCTCGGCTTCGTCGTCGATCTCGACGGTGTGAACCTCGTCGGCGTCAGAAGCGAGCCCCTCGGCCAGACAGAGCGCCGAATAGCCCGAGAACGTACCGAGCTCGAGCACTCTGTGGGGGCGCGCCATAGCCACAAGCATCTTAAGAATTCGTCCCTGGACATGTCCCGAACACATACGCGGATAAAGACGCCGCAGCCATGTATCGCGATACAGTTCATGCAGCAGCCGCGGTTCGGCCGAGGTGTGGGCCGCGATATACCCGTCGAGTTCAGAGTCCACTTCTCAGGGCCTCCACCCCTAAGGCATATACCTCCGGGCCGAATCCGGCGATGACGCCCCGGCAGGCCGAAGAGAGCAGCGAATTGCGGCGGACCGCCTCGCGGGCATAGATATTCGTCAGATGAACCTCGACGACAGGCGCATCTATAGCAGCTACGGCATCGGCCAGCGCCACCGACGTGTGGCTGTAGCCGCCGGCATTGAGAACCACGCCGTCGGCGTCGGTCTGCTGAAGACGGTCGATAAGCTCTCCCTCGCTGTTGCTCTGGAAATCTTCGATGACGATGTCGGGAAAACGCCGGCGAAGGCCGTCGAGAATCTCCCGAAGGGTTGTTCTGCCGTAAAGTTCAGGCTCGCGCCGGCCCAGAAGATTGAGGTTAGGGCCGTTGAGAATGAGTATTTTCATGCCGGATAGCTGTTTTCGGCAAAATTACAAAAAACCGGGCGGTCTTCACAGACCACCCGGAAATTTCTTTAACCTTAAATCTATTACCATGAAAAAACACAGTGCAAATATAGTAACTACATCTTTAGAACACGGCGACCGTCAAAAAGGTTCAGGGATGAGAAAAAAATTTCGTTGTTTTTCGTTATTTTTGTGCTCCACAAAAGAACCACGACTATGAAGATAGGCATTATAGTGGCTATGGACAAGGAGTTGCGTCTTCTTCTTCCCCTTCTCGAAGGCCACACGACAGAGACCGTCAACGGCATTTCAATACATCGCGGAACGCTCGGCTGCCACAGTCTGGCAGTTGTCAAGTGCGGCATCGGCAAGGTCAACGCCGCCATCGGCGCCCTGACGCTCATCGAAGCCACCGCCCCTCAGCTCGTGATCAACACAGGAGTCGCCGGCGGAACAGGCATCGGCGCACGCTGCGGCGACGTCGTGGCAGGCGCGCGTGTGGCATACCACGACATATGGTGCGGGCCCGGCACAAATCCCGGCGAAGCCGACGGCTGCCCGCTTTTCTTCACCCCTCCGGCTCCGGTTCTCGGGCTTCCGGCCCTCGACGGCGTTCGCAAAGGGCTCATAGCCTCGGGCGACATCTTCATATCGAAGAAATCTGAGGTCGACACAATCCTCGCCATGTATCCCGACGCTATAGCCGTCGACATGGAGAGCGCGCCGCTTGCCCAGACATGTTTCAAGCGCGGCGTCGACTTTCTGTCGGTGCGCGTCGTCAGCGACACCCCGGGCAGCTCCGACGACAATGTCGGACAGTATGAGAATTTCTGGGAACGTGCCCCCCACGAGACATTCGGCATCGTAACGCGCCTTCTTGCGGAACTCCATTAAAAGCTCCGGGCCATGAAAGACCTGAGACCCGTCAGGGGCAGATACTATATCCGCGAACTTATCAGTCAGGGGGAGCACGAAGAGCAGGATTTCAAATTTGCCATCAGCGACGCCCGCAAGATAGCCCGCAGCGTGTCGGCTTTCGCCAACAACCGCGGCGGCCGCCTGCTTGTCGGTGTCAAAGACAACGGAACGATCGCCGGAGTGAGATCAGAGGAAGACATCTTCGTTGTCGAACAGGCCGCCCGGATGTATTGCGTTCCGCCGCAGCCCATCGAAGTCACCGCCTTTAAAATCGATCCGGGAGTGGTTGTGTTCCGCGTCGTCATCGCCAGAGCCGAACGGCGTCCGGTCGTCGTCAGGGAAGCCGACGGAACCCGCCGCGCCTACTACCGGGTAGCCGATGAAAACATCGCCGTGCCTTCATTCGTAGGCAAGGCTTGGCGCGGCCCCTCCGGGGCAGCCTGCGCCATGTCGCTCGACGGCACGGAGCGCGGTCTGCTCGATCTTCTGTCTGAACGTAACGGTATTACCTACGACGAAGCCTTGCGCCTTCTCCATATCACCGGCGAACGCGCCGAAGAAGCCTTCGCCCGTCTCTACAGCCTCGGACTGATCGACTTCCGCATCGGCCACAACCCCGTCGAAATAATCCCCGCTCCCGACAATCCCTAGAGCCAGTCGGGGCAGAGTTCGAGAAGCGGGCCCATGACGAAGGGGCGCTCTTTCATTCGCGGATGAGGGAGCGTCAGTTCGGGTGTGTCTACAACGAGATGATCCACAGCTATCAGGTCGATGTCGATGACGCGGTCGATATAGCGGCCCTCGGCGTCGCGGTGAGACGACGGATCGATGGATTTCTCGACAGCCTGAAGACGGCGCAGAAGCTCGATCGGCTCCAGGTCAGTGTCGACAGCTATGCCGAGATTGACAAACCGATTTGGAGAGTCGAAGCCCCACGGCTCTGACTCGACCCATTGCGACCGGCGCGCACTGACTCCGAGATCGGCTTCAATGGCGGCGACCGCGCGCTCTATCGTAGAGCGGCGGTCGCCGATATTTGATCCGAGATTTATATAGGCTGTAGCCATCAGAGCGACTTCTTGACCTCGACAGTCTCGAAGGCTTCGATGAGGTCGCCTTCCTGAATGTCGTTGTAGCCGGCTATCGACATACCGCAGTCGTAGCCCGAAGTGACCTCTTTGACGTCGTCTTTAAGGCGCTTGAGCGATCCGAGCTCGCCGGTATAGCGCACAATACCGTCGCGGATAAGGCGCACCTTGCAGCTGCGCTTGATCTTACCCTCGCGCACAATGGCGCCGGCGATTGTGCCGACCTTCGAGATCTTGAACGTCTGGAGCACTTCGGCCGTGCCGGTGACTTCCTCCTTAAGTTCGGGAGCAAGCATACCCTCCATAGCGTCTTTGACTTCCTCGATAGCCTGATAGATAACCGAATAGAGGCGTATCTCGACCCCCTCGCGCTCGGCCTCGCGGCGCGCAGCCAGCGACGGGCGCACCTGGAAACCGATAATGATGGCGTCGGAAGCGGCGGCGAGCGTCACATCGCTCTCCGAAATCTCGCCGACGGCCTTATGGAGCACATTGACCTGAATTTCCTCGGTCGACAGTTTGATCAGCGAATCGGTCAGAGCCTCTATTGAGCCGTCGACGTCGCCTTTGACAATTATGTTGAGCTCCTGGAAGTTGCCGATTGCGCGGCGACGGCCTATGTCTTCGAGAGTCAGAATCTTCTTTGTGCGTATTCCCTGCTCGCGCTGGAGCTGAACGCGCTTGGTGGCGATTTCGCGGGCCTCCTGTTCCGACTCCATGACATTGAAGGTGTCGCCGGCCGTAGGAGCGCCGTTAAGGCCCAGGATAAGGGCCGGCTCGGCAGGACCGGCTTCCTTGATGCGCTGGTTGCGCTCGTTGAACATCGCCTTGACGCGTCCGAAATGGGTTCCGGCAAGGATGGTGTCGCCGACACGCAGTGTGCCGTTCTGCACGAGCACCGTTGCGACATAACCGCGTCCCTTGTCGAGACTCGACTCGATTATCGAACCCGTTGCCTTGCGGTTCGGGTTGGCCTTGAGGTCAAGCATCTCAGCCTCGAGAAGAACCTTTTCCATCAGCTCGTCGACACCGATACCTTTCTTGGCCGAGATGTCCTGGCTCTGATACTTGCCACCCCATTCTTCGACGAGGTAGTTCATATTGGCAAGTTCCTCCTTGATCTTCTCGGGGTTGGCGGCCGGTTTATCGATCTTGTTGATGGCGAACACCATCGGAACGCCTGCTGCGGAAGCATGGTTGATGGCCTCGACTGTCTGAGGCATCACGTCGTCGTCGGCGGCGACAATGATGATACAGAGGTCGGTCACCTTGGCACCGCGGGCGCGCATGGCGGTGAAAGCCTCGTGGCCCGGGGTATCGAGGAATGTTATGTGGCGTCCGTCGGAGAGCTTGACGTTGTAGGCGCCGATATGCTGGGTTATACCGCCGGCCTCGCCTGCGATGACGTTGGCGTTGCGGATATAGTCGAGCAGCGAGGTCTTACCGTGGTCGACATGGCCCATGACAGTCACGATCGGCGGACGGCTCTCGAGATCGGCCTCGGTATCGACTTCCTCTTCGGCGGCGATGGCCTCGGAGACCTCGGCGCTGACATATTCGGTCTGGAAGCCGAACTCTTCGGCCACGATATTGATTGTCTCGGCATCGAGGCGCTGGTTGATCGACACCATGACTCCGAGATTCATGCATGTAGCGATGACATTGTTAACCGGGATGTCCATCAGCGAGGCAAGCTCGTTGGCGGTCACGAATTCGGTGAGCTTCAGCGTCTTGCTCTCGGCGGCCTCGCGGCGTGCTTCCTCACGTTCACGCGAAGCGTTTGCCTCGCGCTTCTCCTTGCGCCATTTGGCGCCTTTCTTGCCGGCCTTGTCCTTGGCGGTGAGACGTGCGAGAGTCTCCTTGATCTGCTTCTGGACATCGTCGTCGCTCACCTCAACATGAGCGGGAGCCTGTTTGCGGCGGTTCTCTTTGTTGGAATTGCGGTCGCGTCCGCGGCTTTGGTCATTGCCACCACGGCCCTGATTGCCACCGCGGCCACCACCCTGTGAGGGCGGATTCTGGCCACCGGCCTTTTCGATGTCGACCTTCTGGCCGCCGATGCGGCGCCGCTTCTTGCGGTCGCCTGATCCGGCCTGACCGTTGCCTCGGGCAGCGGCCATGCGATCGGCCCGCTTCTCTTCTTTTGATTTCTTCTTAGGACGAGTCGACTGGTTGAGGGCCGACAGGTCGATATGCCCGACGACATTGAGCTGCACCTTGGGCTTGGGAGCCTCAAGAGTGAAAACCTCGTCGTCAGCCTTGGCCGGCTCCGCGGGCTTCTCTGGCTTCTCCGACGAGTCGGACTTGTCCGACTTGTCAGCCACCTCAGCAACATCAGCAACATCAGCAACATCAGCAACAACTTTCGGCTCCGGCTTAGGCTCAGGCTCGGGCTTTGGCTCGGGCTTAGGCTCAGGCTCAGGCTCGGGCTTTGGCTCGGGCTTAGGCTCAGGCTTAGGCTCAGGCTTAGGCTCGGGTTTAGGCTCCGGCTTAGGCTCAGGCTCGGGTTTAGGCTCGGGCTTAGGCTCGGGCTTAGGCTCCTGAACGGCCGGCTTGACCACATTGCCGTTCTTGTCGAGCTCAACATGGCCTATTATCTTTGGTTTGACGACTTTTGGTGTCAGTTCTACCGGTTCCTCTTCCGCCGGCGCGGGCTTGGGCTTTGGCTCGGCCTTGGGTTCAGGCTCGGCCTTGGGTTTGCGTGTCGACAGAATGTCGTCGATCTTGCTCTTGAGGGCGCTGTCTTTGCCATACACCGTCAGGAGAATCCCGTAGGCCGATTCATCGATACGGGCATTGGGATTGTCCTCCACTTGTATGTTGTGCTTGCCGAGCTGGTCCACCAGGGTCGACACGCTGACATTGAGGTCTTTGGCTGCTTTACTTAACTTTATTCTCGCCATTTGCGGTTTTTAGAGGTTACTGGTTTTCTGAGGTGAGAGGAATGGAGAAGAGAGCGTCCGGGGAAATCAGTCTTCCTCGAACTCGGCGCGAAGCACTTCGATAACGTTGTCAACGGTCTCTTCTTCGAGGTCGGCTTTGTCGATGAGGGTCTGGCGCGGAGTGTTCAGAACATTCTTCGCTGTCACACAGCCTATCGACTTGAGAGCGTCGATAACCCATCCCTCGATCTCGTCCTTGAACTCGTCGAGATAGATGTCTTCGTCGAACTGTTCCTCGCTGTCGCGATAGACGTCGATAACATATCCTGTCAGTTTCGAGGCGAGCTTGATGTTCATGCCCCCCTTACCGATAGCCAGCGACACCTCTTCGGGACGCAGGAATACTTCGGCTTTCTTCTCGGCTTCGTCGAGGTGGATATTGCTGACCTTGGCAGGGGCGAGAGCGCGCTGAATAAGCAGCTGCGGATCGCGGGTCCAGGTGATGACGTCGATATTTTCATTACGCAGCTCACGCACTATGCCGTGGATTCGCGAGCCTTTGACGCCGACGCAGGCCCCCACGGGGTCGATGCGGTCGTCGTAACTCTCGACGGCGATCTTGGCGCGCTCGCCCGGGATACGGGCAACGGCACGTATGTTGATAAGACCGTCGTGAATCTCAGGCACCTCCTGCTCGAACAGGCGGCATAGGAAAGCGTCGTTGACGCGCGACACGGTTATCTTGGGATTGTTGTTCTTGTTGTCGACATTGGCGATGACGGCGCGAACCATCTCCCCCTTGCGGAAATAGTCGCCGGGGATAGCCTCGCTGCGCGGCAGAAGCAGTTCTGTTTTGTCGTCGTCGAGAAGAAGGGTCTCTTTCGACCATGTCTGATAGACTTCGCCGGTGATGAGCTGGCCTTCGAGTTCTTTGAACCGGTTGTAGATAGCCTCTTTCTGAAGGTCGAGGATCTTCGACTGAAGGGTCTGGCGAAGGTTCAGGATGGCACGGCGGCCGAAGTCGGCGAAGATAATCTCCTTGGTGTGTTCCTCACCGATTTCAACATCGGGGTCACCGTCGGCGCGCGCGTCGCTGAGCGATATCTGAAGATTCGGGTCGGACACCGATCCGTCGGGAACGACCTCGAGGTTCTGGAATATCTGCACATCGCCCTTGTCGGGGTTCATGATGACATCGAGGTTCTCGTCGGTGCCGAACATCTTGGCGAGTACGTTGCGAAACGACTCTTCGAGCACACTGATCATGGTTGTCTTGTCGATGTTTTTGAGTTCCTTGAACTCGGCAAAACGTTCGACCATGTTGGGTGCTTCCTCTTTTTTAGCCATGGGGATATATTATTGTAGTTTATTTGAAATCTATTACAGGTATGACACTGCGCACTCCGGCCGGAACATCGAAGTTCTCGGCCACAGTCTTGACAACAGGGCGCTTCGCTCCCGGCTCACGCACTTTTTCCTCGCGTTCGAGAGTGAAAGCCAGCGGCTCGCCGGCGTCAGAAACGGCAGCGATGACGCCGCGCAGCTTGCGGCCGTCGGCGGTCATTACCTCAACGGCATTGCCGACGTTCTTCTCATATTGGTCGCGCACCTTCAGGGGCGACGTCAGTCCGGCCGATCCGAGCTCCAGCGAATAATTATAGGCGGGATCGGCAGCCTCGATCGAGGCATTGACCTTGCGCGAGATCTCGCTGACCTCATCGAGATCGAGAAGTCCGGGACTGTCGAGCAGCACAACAATATTGTCGTCGGCGTCGATCTCGACGTCGACAATGAATATGTCGGTGCCACTGATGGCATCGGCAACAGCCGAGGATATGAATTGCTTGTCTATCATGCGCTTATGCAATAAAGAGAGGGAACCGCGCGGCCCCCTCAGTGACTTTGATAGCGCAAAGTTACAAAAAAATCCCCAAACGGCCCAATGCCACGCCTGCGCTACACCGCAAAAGTCCTCTTTGTCAATAAAAATTAACAAATAATAACTAAAATTAACTGCAAAATGTATCTGTGGGAGCGGATTTGTCGGTATGGGGGATTTGTCGTAACTTTGCGCGAAATTGTGTAGCTACATGAAACGTATTGCTGTGGCCGGAAGTACCGGCTCGATAGGAACACAGGCGCTCGACATCATAGCGCGTCGTCCCGACCTCTTCGAGGCGCGGGTTCTCGCAGCCGGCAGCCAGGTCGACAAGCTCATCGCCCAGGCCCTCAGGTTCCGCCCTGCCCTCGCTGTCATTGCCGACGAAAGCAAATACGCAAGATTGCGCGAAGCCCTCGAACCCGAAGGAATCGCCACGGCATGCGGTCCGACGGCGCTCGCCGAAGCGTGCACACGCGACGATGTCGACACCGTGCTGACCGCCACCGTCGGCTACAGCGGCCTTGAGCCGACTCTGCGCGCCATCGAGGCAGGCAAAGACATAGCGCTGGCCAACAAGGAGACCTTAGTGGTTGCCGGAGAACTCGTAATGAAACGGGCAGCTGCCTCGGCCACACGCATCTACCCCGTCGACTCGGAGCATTCGGCCATCTACCAGTGTCTGCGCGGCGAGCAGCCCGAAAACGTCGAACGGCTCATAATAACAGCGTCGGGAGGGCCGTTCCGCTCCCTTTCAGAGCACGAACTCGAGAAAGTCACCGTAGAACAGGCGCTTCAGCATCCGAGCTGGAGCATGGGCGCTAAAATCACCGTCGACTCGGCCACTATGCTCAACAAGGCATTCGAGATAATCGAAGCAAGATGGCTTTTCGACATCCCGGCCGACAGAATAACGCCGGTTGTCCACCCCCAGTCGATAGTCCATTCGATGGTAGAATTTGTCGACGGCAGCATCAAGGCACAGCTCGGCGTTCCCGATATGCGCCTGCCGATCAGCTACGCGCTTGGCGAGACAACGCGCCTCGCCTCGGCCGACTATCGCCTGAGGCTCGCCGACATAGCCTCGCTGTCGTTCGAGAAGCCCGACTACGGGCGGTTCCCTTGCCTCGGCCTCGCCGCCGAGTCGTTCCGCCGCGGAGGGAATGCCGCCTGCGTCATCAACGCCGCCAATGAAATTGCCAACGAGGCTTTCCGTCAGGGCCGCATCGGATTCACCGACATCTACCGCGTCATAGAGGCCACGCTCGACAGTGTCGACCACACCGACAGCCCGACCTACGACGACTTTGTGGCTTCGAACAGCGCCGCACGCCGCGTGGCCGCGGAATTTATCGCCTCAAAACTCTAACACAACCCCACCCGCTTTATCTGAATGGAATCATTTCTCATCAAAGCTCTCCAACTGATTGTTTCACTGGCCCTGCTGGTTTTCATACACGAACTGGGCCACTATACCTTCGCACGCATTTTCGGCATCAAGGTCGAAAAATTCTATCTATTCTTCAATCCCGGATTCTCGCTCTGGAAATGGAAGCCAAAAAAATCGAAAATCGAGACCGACAAGCAGGGCAACGAAAAGATGACCTGGCGCGACACCGAATACGGTGTCGGCTGGCTGCCGCTGGGCGGCTACTGCAAGATCGCCGGCATGATCGACGAATCGCTCGACTCCGAGCAGCTCGCCCAGGAGCCGAAGAGTTGGGAATTCCGCTCCAAGCCGGCATATCAGCGACTGCTGGTGATGCTCGGCGGAGTGCTTTTCAACTTCATCTTCGCCATTATAATATACGCCGGAATGGCGTTCCACTGGGGAGATAAATATATCCCCTTCGAGAATGCCACCGAAGGCTTCGATTTCGCACCGGCCGCCCTGAACGCCGGATTCCGCAACGGCGACCGTCCGTTCGCGGCCGACGGCCAAAGGCTCGACGCCGCCGAGAACGACTGCATCCTGAAGATTCTCGAAGCAAAGAATGTCGACGTCATCCGCAACCGGCGCGACACCGTCAGCATAGCCATTCCCGAAGACTTCATCCTCCGCGTCAATAACGACAAAGGATTCATGAGCTTCCGCCTGCCCGTCTATATCGGCAACGTCGTCAACGGCGAAGCCGCCATGAAAGCCGGGCTTAAGGAGGGAGATCATATAATCGCCGTCGACACAGTGGCAACGCCGTCATACACCGAGCTGACCGCGGTTCTGGCGAACTACAGGGAGAAACCGACAACAGTCACCGTAGAACGCGACGGACAGACGCTCACACTACCCGTAACACCCAACGAATTCGGCAAGCTCGGCTTCCAGCTCAAACCGCTCACCGATGTCTACGAGCCCGTGACCGTCAGATACGGTCTGCTCGAATCGTTCCCCAAAGGATGGGAAAACGGCTCGGGAATGCTCGTCAACTACGTCGGTTCGCTGAAACACGTTTTCAGCAAAGAAGGAGCCGAATCAATAGGTGGATTCGGAGCTATCGGCGATATGTTCCCCGACCGCTGGAACTGGTATAGCTTCTGGAATATCACCGCATTCCTGGCCGTGGCTCTCGCTTTCATGAACATCATACCCATACCGGCCCTCGACGGCGGCCACATACTCTTCCTGCTGTGGGAGATCGTGACACGCCGCAAACCGAGCGAGAAAGTGCTTATCTGGGCACAATATGTCGGCATGGCATTCCTTATACTGCTGTTGGTCTACGCCAATGGCAATGACATCATAAGAGCATTCCGCTGATTATGAACGATTACAAGACAATCCGCCTTCGTCGCGGCAAAGAAGAATCACTGCGCCGCTTCCATCCCTGGGTTTTCTCGGGCGCCATCGCCGAGCTGCCCGCCGGGATTGAAGAGGGAGAGACGGTGCGCGTGGCAGCCGCCGACGGCTCCCCCTTAGGGGTCGGCCACTATCAGATAGGCAGCATCGCCGTCAGGATGCTCGACGCCGACGCCGACACCTCAGTCGACGGCAACTTCTTCAACCGGCGTCTCGAAGAGGCCTGGCGTATGCGCCGCGCCCTCGGACTTATGCGCCCCGACAACACAGCTTTCCGCCTCGTCCATGGCGAGGGCGATTTTCTGCCAGGCCTCGTGGTCGACATCTACGGCGACACGGCGGTAATGCAGGCCCACAGCGCCGGCATGCACCTCCAGCGCAATCTAATAGCGCGCGCCCTGACAGCTCTGCCCGAAGCCGGCATCGCCAACGTCTACTACAAATCAGAGACAACCCTCCCCTTCAAGGCTGACCTCGGCGCCCGCGACGGCTATCTCATCGGGGGCGACGCCTCGAACATAGCTCTCGAAAACGGGCTGAAATTCCATATCGACTGGCTCAAGGGACAGAAAACAGGGTTCTTCGTCGACCAGCGCGAGAACCGCGCTCTGCTCGAGCACTATTCCCGGGGGCGGAGCGTCCTGAATATGTTCTGCTACACCGGCGGCTTCAGCGTCTATGCCCTGCGCGGAGGCGCCCGGCGGGTGACTTCGGTCGACTCCAGCGCAAAAGCAGTGGCGCTGACCGACGCCAACGTGGCCCTGAACTTCGCCGACACGTCGCGCCATGAAGCCGTGGCCGAAGACGCCTTCAAGTTCCTGTCGTCGACCCCGCGCGGCCTCTACGACCTCATCGTGCTCGACCCGCCAGCTTTCGCCAAACACCGCGACGCCATCCGAAACGCCCTGCGCGGCTACCAGCGCCTCAACGCCGCCGGAATCGAAAAAGTTGCGCCCGGCGGAATCATCTTCACCTTCTCATGCTCCCAGGCCATAACCAAAGAGCAGTTCAGGCTGGCCGTGTTCTCGGCCGCCGCCCAGACAGGGCGCCGCGTCAGGATTCTCCACCAGCTGACACAGCCTGCCGACCATCCGGTCAACATCTACCATCCCGAGGGAGAATACCTCAAAGGACTTATACTTTATGTCGAATAACCAATCAAACCGAAATATGAACCTCTCAGCAAAAGTGGCCGCCTCTGTAGTTGTCGCCACATCCTCACTGGCCGCCGTTGCCGGCGCCCCCGTCAGCCAATCCTCGCAGAAGCCTTTCGACAATTATGTCGTCGACCGCTTCGCCGACATCGAAGTTCTGCGCTACGATGTCCCCGGCTTCGAAGACCTGTCGCAGCGACAGCGTCTCTTCGTCTACTATCTGACCGAGGCCGCTCTGGCAGGCCGCGACATCCTCTGGGATCAGAACTGCCGCTACAACCTGGCCATTCGCGATCTTCTCGAAGATGTCTATGCCAATTACAAAGGTGACCGTAACGACCCGCAGTTCCGCGGGTTCGAAAAATATCTCAAACAGGTCGAATTCGCCAACGGAATCCATCACCATTATTCGATGGACAAGTTCATGCCTGAATTCACTCCCGAGTTCCTGTCGGCCCAGGTCGACAAGCTGCCGCGCCGTCCCGAAAACCTCAGCGAGCTGATGCGCGTTATCTTCGAGCCCTCGTATATGGCCAAACGTGTCAACCAGGCCGAAGGTCAGGATCTCATCGCAACCTCGGCCAATAACCTCTACGGCCCCGGAGTTAGCCAGCGCGAGGTCGAGGAATATTTCGCCGCTGTCAAAGACACTACGTCGACAACGCCGGTTTCCTACGGTCTCAACACCCGCATAATAAAGAAAGACGGCCGCATCGTCGAAGAGCCTTACCGCATCGGCGGACTCTACGACGCTGCTCTGCGCCGCATCGTCGACAACCTCGAGAAAGCAAGCCAATATGCCGACAGTCCCGAACAGCAGGCCGTTATCCGCAAACTCATCGACTATTACCACACCGGCGACCTCCGCAAGTTCGACGAATACTCGATAATGTGGGTCGAAGACACAACTCCGCGCGTCGACTTCATCAACGGGTTCATCGAGAGCTACGGCGATCCGCTGGGCATGACAGGCTCGTGGGAATCGATCGTGAATTTCAAGGATCTCGAAGCAAGCCACCGCACAGAGACCATCGCCGGTAACGCCCAGTGGTTCGAAGACCATTCGCCTGTCGACCCGCGCTTCCGCAAGGATAAGGTAAAAGGCGTCAGCGCCAAGGTCATCACCGCCGCCATCCTCGCCGGCGACAGCTATCCCGCAACCCCTATCGGCATCAACCTCCCCAATGCCAACTGGATACGCGCCGCCCACGGCTCGAAATCAGTGACTCTCGAAAACATCACCCGCGCCTACGACGAAGCCAGCCACGGCAACGGATTCAACGAGGAATTCGTCATCGACAAACCGACCGCCGACCTTCTCGACAAATACCTCTTCATCACCGACAACCTCCACACCGACCTCCACGAATGTCTGGGCCACGGCTCGGGACGCCTGCTCCCCGGAGTCGACCCCGACGCCCTCAAGGCTCACGGTTCGACCCTTGAGGAAGCCCGCGCCGACCTCTTCGCCCTCTACTATCTCGGCGACCCGAAACTCATCGAGCTCGGACTGCTCGACAACCCCGACGCCTACAAGGCCGAATACTACAAATATATGCTCAACGGCCTCATGACCCAGCTCATGCGCATCGAGCCGGGCAAGGATGTCGAGGAAGCCCACATGAGAAACCGCAAGCTCATCGCCGAATGGGCTCTCGAGAAAGGTAAGCCCGACAATGTTGTCGAACTGGTCAGCAAAGACGGCAAGACCTACGTCAAAATCAACGACTACGCCAGACTCCGCGATCTCTTCGGACAGCTTCTCGGCGAAATCCAGCGAATCAAGAGCGAAGGTGACTACGAAGCCGGCCGCAACCTCGTCGAGACCTACGCCGTCAAAGTCGACCCGAAACTCCACAAAGAGGTGCTCGACCGCTACAGCCGCCTCGACATCGCGCCCTATCGCGGGTTCGTCAACCCCGTCTACGTTCCCGTCCGCAACGACAAAGGCGCCATCGTCGACGTCAAAGTGACCTACGGCGAAGACTATCTGCCTCAGGTCATGCGCTACAGCCGCGAATATAAAACACTCAGCAAATGACAAAGAAAATCCTACTGACGCTGGCCATCGTTCTGACAGCTGTCGCCGGAGCGTCGGCCCAGTTCCGCTACGGTCCTGTTGTCGGCGTCGACCTGACGTCGCTCCATTTCAAGCAAGACCTCTTCGAGGTCAATCAGGCTCCCGGCGCGACCGCCGGAGTAATGGCCGAGATGATATTTCCCGGCATAGGCTTCGGTATTGACTTCGGGCTCAACTACCAGACACGCGGAGCCAAACTCCATCTCGACCAGCGCGAGATGTGGGCCTCGCAGGGCTACGGCTCACCGCGCCTCTGGCTCCACTACCTCGAGATCCCCCTCCATCTCCGCTTCAAATGGACGCGCATGAACGGACTCGAAGATACCTTCGCCCCGTTCGTGTTCGGCGGCCCCTCGTTCGGCTTCCTGCTGGGTCACAGCAAGCTTCCGGCAATGGAATATGCCGGCGGAGATGTTGGTCTGACAGCCGGCATCGGCATCGAGCTCTTCCGCCACTGGCAGATAATGGCCAGCTACACCTGGGGCGTCACCTACGCCCTGAAAGCCGCCGTGCTCACTAACATGAGCGCTCAGAACCGCACATGGGATCTGCGCGTCTGCTATCTGTTCTGACACTCCCCGGCAAAACGATGAGGAATGTTGTCCTGTTTACGTGTTGCCTGATAATGATGATATTATCGGGCTGCTCGTCGACAAAGCACGTGCCGCAGGGCAGCTACCTCGTCGACCACGTCGACATTGACATCGAAGGTACTAAAGAGGTTAAGAAAACCGACCTCGTGAACTATCTGCGCCAGACGCCCAACCACCGCATTCTCGGCTTCCTGAAACTGCAGCTCGCCACTTACAGCCTCTCTGGGCAGGACTCGACGAAATGGTGGAACAAGTGGCTCAGGCGCATGGGACAGCCCCCGGTCATCTACAGTCAGGCACTAACCGACGCCTCGGCCCGTCAGCTTCAGCTGGCGATGGTCAACCGCGGCTTTGTCGACGCGACAGTCTCGGTCGACACCGTTGTCAGGCATAAAAAGAAAAAAATCGATGTCGGCTACACCATCACAGCCGGAACGCCGCTGCGGATCGCGTCGATGGACTACGACATCGCCGACAGCGCCATTGCCGCCATAGTGGAGCCGGCTGCCGCCCGCGCTCTCATCGGAGAGGGCGATCTTCTGAACCGCGACCTGCTCGACGCCGAGCGCAGCCGCCTGACAACACGGCTGACAAACCGGGGCTACTACGACTTCGCCAAGGAATATATCACCTACACGGCCGACACCGTAGCCGGGAGCCGCGACGTGGCCTTGACAATGCATATCAGCCGTCCCGGCGCCGACAAGGGCTCGCCGATCGACACCCTCCATCAGGTCTACCGCATACGCAACGTCACCTTCGTGACCGACTACACCGTCGGCCGCAGTCTCGCCCAGGCCATGGCGCTGGCCACCGACACCGTGCGCCGCGACGGCTACACCATTCTCTACGACAACGACCGATGGCTCGAACCCGGAACGATGATCGAGAAATGCTTTCTCGAGCCGGGCGCCGTCTACCGGGGTCGCAACGTAGACCGCACCTACGAATATCTCGCCCAGCTCGGCATCGTCAAGAACATCAATATCGAAATGAGGCGCGCCGGCCCCGGAGAGCTCGACGCCTTCATAATGCTCTCGCGCAACAAAAAGCAGGGAGTCACCTTCGAAGTCGAAGGAACGAACTCTGAGGGCGATTTCGGCTTCGGGCTCGGGCTGACCTACCTCCACCGCAATCTCGGCCACCGCTCACGGCTGCTGACTTTCAAGCTGCGCACAGCCTACGAGAGCCTTTCCGGCGACCTCGACGGCCTCATCAACAACAACTATCAGGAATATGCCGCAGAACTCGGCGTGACATTTCCGCGCTTCGCCATGCCGTTCCTGAGCAGCGCCTTCCGTCGCACCGTCAAGGCGTCGACCGAGATAGCCCTGTCGTTCAACTATCAGAAAAGGCCCGAATATACCAGAATAATCGCCGGAGCCTCGTGGCGCTTCAAATGGGGCGACCGCAACAACCGCACGCGCCGCATTCTCGACCTGCTCAACATCAACTACGTCTATCTGCCCCGTCACACCATCGACTTCCTCGACCAGATAGCTCCCGACAACCCTCTTCTGCGCTATAGCTACGAAGACCACTTCATAATGAACATCGGCTATAGCTTCTACCACACCAACCGCCGCATAGCGTCGGCCGACATACTCCGGCGCGGCCGTCTCCAGCCGCTGATCTACACCATCCGCGCGTCGGCCGAGACCGCAGGCAACATTCTCGACGGAGTCAGCCATCTTGTCAACCCACATCCGTCGGGCAACGTCTATAAAGTTTTCGGCATAGCTTTCTCGCAGTATGTCAAGGCCGAAGCCGACTACTCGCTTGTCAGGAACTTCACCGAGCGCCATTCGCTCGCCTTCCGCGCCGGCCTGGGAATCGGAATCCCCTACGGAAACTCTAGGGTGCTTCCGTTCGAGAAACGCTTTTATGCCGGAGGCGCCAACGGAGTGCGCGGCTGGAGTGTCAGAACCCTCGGCCCCGGATCGTTCGACAGCCGCAACTCTGTCACCGACTTCATAAACCAGTGCGGCGACATCTCGCTCATCGTGTCGGCCGAATACCGCGCCAAGCTGTTCTGGATTCTCGAAGGCGCACTGTTTGTCGACGCCGGCAACATCTGGACCATACGCGATTATGAAAACCAGCCGGGCGGACTTTTCCGCTTCGGAGAATTCTACAAGCAGATAGCCGCCTCCTACGGCATCGGTCTGCGACTCGATTTCAGCTATTTCCTGCTGCGTTTCGACCTCGGCATGAAAGCCCGTAATCCGGCAATGAACCAGGAACCATGGCCGCTTGTTCATCCAAACTGGAGCCGCGACGCCACCTTCCACTTCGCCGTCGGCTATCCCTTCTGACCAATTAAAATTCAGGAATCAATGAAAAAGCTCGTTATATTCGACCTCGACGGAACCTTGCTCAACACTATCCGCGATCTCGGGACCGCGACAAACTACGCCCTCGAAGTCTGCGGCTATCCCGTCCACGACCTCGAATCATATCCCTATTTCGTCGGCAACGGCGTCAGCCGTCTGCTTGAGCGCGTTCTCCCCGAAGATACGCGCACACCAGCCAACGTCGAGCGCCTGAGAATAAAGTTCATGGACTATTACGGCAAACACAACACCGACTCCACCGAACCTTACGCCGGAATCCCCGAGCTTCTCGAGACGCTCCAGAAACTGGGAGTCAACGTGGCCGTAGCCTCAAACAAATACCAGAGCGCCGTCGACAAGCTCATCTACCATTATTTCGGCGGCATACGCTGGAGCGACGTCGAAGGCCAGCGCGACGAGGTTCCCGTCAAGCCCGACCCCTCGATAGTGTTCAGTATACTGTCGAAAGTGCCTACGCCGAAAGACGATGTCCTCTACGTGGGCGATTCGGGAGTCGACATGGAGACCGCCCGGCGCGCCTGTGTCGAGAGCGTCGGCGTCACGTGGGGCTTCCGTCCCGAAAGCGAACTCCGCAAATATGGAGCCGACCATATAATCCACCGTCCCGTAGAGCTTCTTTCCCTTCTCGAAAGCAGCAAATTCTTCTCGCAGGAGCCGGTTAACGATATTTAACGGACGGCGGCATACATTTTAGCGTGCATGAATGTTCTTTCTTTAGCACGTTAACTATTTATGTCATGAAATCCGGTATCATCACATTCTGCCTGCTCGGTCTGGCCGCATCGGCCTACGCTTCCGAAAGCCTCGACTCCGTTATCGGCGGTCTGGAAAACATCGGCTGTTTCGACGCCCGGGCGCGTCTGGCTGTTTCGCTGCCGCTAAACAACGACGACATCATCTACGACCTCGACATCAGGCAGAGTCCCAACAGCTCCGACAGGCTCTATCCTCTCGAATATCTCATCGACTTCACCTACGTCAACGCCCCGTCGGGCCCGTCGCAGGGATTCTCGGCCTATTTCAACGGCAACCACTACCGCTACTCGACAGGACGTCTTCAGGAATATCACGTCAGCTGGGACTCTATCCCGTTCAATATGGGAGCGGGATCGGTTCAGCATACCGCCCAGTTCGCCAATCTCCTGCCGGCAAACATAGCGCGCGAGCTTCGCGCTATGGAATCCGACACTCTCCATGACTACCACATCTCTGTCATCCGGCGCGATGGCGCCGTAGACGTGGGCGTCACCCTCGACAACGACGGCGAGACTGTCATGAGCCGTAAATATCGGTTCGAGACTCCGTCGATGCGCCCCCTGTCGATAACGACCGAAAGCAATATAGGCGCCATCAGCGAGCAGATCGTCACAGCGACATTCACCTATTCCGAGACTCCGCGCTCCTGCCTGAACCTCAGCGAGGAAGAACTGGCGAAAAGTTATGCCGACGCCTTCGCGAACTACCGCGTCAGCAACTTCGCCATTTCGCAGCTCCCCGGCAAACAGCTCCCCTCGTTCCGACTGCCGCGCGCCGACGGCAAACGAATGATATATAACCGCGGTGACGCTCTCGACGCTCCCACCGCCGTAGTGCTCGTCGATCCGACAGCCGGTTTTGCCGACGCGACGGTCAAAGCCATGCGCGAGGGGATAGCCGCACTCCCCTATCCGGCACAGACAATATGGGCCTGCGTATCGACAGCCCCGATGGCCGTCGAAGAGCTCATCGGCGAAGAACTTCCCGGCGAAATCACACTGCTGAACGCCAGATCTCTTGTGAGCGACACCGGCGCGGCCTCGCTCCCGGTAGTCATTCTCATCGGAAGAGACGGCAGAGTGGCCGACGTCGTTCTCGGCTACAACAATAACCTCGCCGAGGTTGTTATACAGAAAATGAGTATTTTAAAATAACCACGACTGAATATATGGAAACCGTATTTTTCAATGGAACAGAGTGCCACACAGCCGGCACTCTGCCTGCTGTCGGCGCCAAAGCGCCCGAATTCGAGCTTAGCGGCGCCGATCTGTCGCCTGTGACCCTCGCCGCCTACAAAGGCCGGCGCGTAGTGCTTAACATCTTCCCGAGCCTCGACACTCCCGTCTGCGCCGCCTCAGTGCGCCGTTTCAACGCCGAAGCCGCCAAGCGCAAAGATGCCACGGTCATCTGCGTCAGCATGGATCTGCCTTTCGCAATGTCGAGATTCTGCACCGCCAACGACATCGAGAATGTCGTCGTCGCCTCGGCGTTCCGCTCCCCCTCGTTCGTCAAAGGCTATGGAGTTGAGCTTGTCGACGGCCCCCTGAAAGGCCTGCTTGCCCGCGCCGTCATTATAATCGACACCGACGGCCACATCATCTACCGCGACCTCGTCGAAAACATCACCGAAGAGCCCCGTTACCGCGAGGCCCTCGACGTGCTCGACCGCTGAGCGGCAACCGCAAACTTCTGATAAAAAAACGCGACAGCCACGCCTGACTCAAGTCTGACGTGGCTGTCACCTTTGATAGACGAGTGAATTTTGGGGAATTTGGCCGCTGTTTCGAAAAGATTTGCTATATTTGCCGCGCGTCGGCTCCGGCGCTTTCACGGAGCCTCATAAGACGACAGTTTTAACCAAAAATCGATATACAAAATGGAAATTTCCCACATCGAACACATCGGCATTGCCGTGACCAGCCTTGACGAGGCCATTCCTTTCTACGAAAACATTCTCGGGTTCAAATGCTTCGCCATCGAAGAAGTTGAAGATCAGAAAGTCCGCACAGCATTCTTTCAGGTAGGTCCTACGAAGATCGAGCTTCTCGAGGCTACAGCTCCTGAGAGCGCCATTGCCAAATTCATCGAGAAAAACGGTGGCCGCGGCGGAATCCAGCACGTTGCTTTCGCCGTTGAAAGCGGTGTGGCCAACGCCCTCGAAGAGGTTCAGGAAAAAGGTTGCCGCGTAATCGACAAAGCCCCGCGCAAAGGTGCCGAAGGCCTCAACATCGCCTTCCTCCATCCGAAATCGACAGCCGGAACGCTTGTTGAACTGTGTGAAGACCCCAGAAAGAAATAACAAAACCCAATATTCCCATACTAAAAAATCATGAGCACCCAACTCGCTAAAATACAGCAGCTCATCGACCTGCGCGCCCAGGCTCGCCTCGGCGGCGGCGAAAAAGCCATCCAGAAGCAGCACGATAAGGGCAAATACACCGCCCGCGAGCGCATCGCCCAGCTCCTCGACGAAGGCTCGTTCGAGGAAATCGATATGTTTGTGCGCCACCGCTGCCACAACTTCGGTCAGGAGAAAAAATCGATGCTCGGCGACGGCGTCGTAACCGGCTACGGCACAATCGAAGGCCGCCTCGTTTACGTGTTCGCCCAGGACTTCACCGTTTTCGGCGGCTCACTGAGTGAGACAATGGCCCTTAAGATCTGCAAGATCATGGATATGGCCATGAAGATGGGCGCACCCGTCATCGGCCTCAACGACAGCGGCGGCGCACGAATCCAGGAAGGCATCAACGCCCTGGCCGGATACGCCGAAATCTTCCAGCGCAACATTCTCGCCAGCGGCGTCGTGCCCCAGATCAGCGCCATCCTCGGCCCCTGCGCCGGCGGTGCCGTCTACAGCCCCGCGCTGACCGACTTCACCATCATGACGCGTGGCATCAGCTATATGTTCCTCACCGGCCCGAAGGTTGTCAAGACCGTCACCGGCGAAGATGTCGATCAGGACACTCTCGGCGGCGCCGACATCCACGCCTCGAAGAGTGGTGTGGCCCACTTCGCCACCGACAACGGCGAAGAGACCCTCAAGGTTATCCGCCGCCTGATGAGCTTCATTCCCCAGAATAATCTCGAAGAGGCTCCCGTCGTCGAATGCAACGACCCGATCGACCGCCTCGAAGACTCGCTCAACGAAATCATCCCCGAAAGCCCCAACCGTCCCTACGACATGTATGAGGTTATCGGCGCCATCATCGACAACGGCGAATTCCTCGAAGTTCAGCGCAACTACGCCAAGAACATCATCGTCGGTTTCGCCCGCTTCAACGGACGCAGCGTCGGCATCGTGGCCAACCAACCCAAGTTCCTCGCCGGCGTGCTCGACAGCAACGCCTCGCGCAAGGGCGCACGCTTCGTTCGCTTCTGCGACGCCTTCAACATTCCTCTGGTCACTCTGGTCGACGTTCCGGGCTTCCTTCCCGGCACGGGTCAGGAATACAACGGCGTGATTCTCCATGGCGCCAAACTGCTCTACGCCTACGGCGAGGCAACAGTGCCCAAGGTTACCGTCACCCTGCGCAAGAGCTACGGCGGAAGCCATATCGTCATGAGCTGCAAACAGCTCCGCGGCGACATGAACTACGCATGGCCCACAGCCGAAATCGCCGTCATGGGCGGCGCAGGCGCCGTTGAGGTTCTCTACGCCAAAGAGGCCAAGGCCAGCGACGACCCCAAGGCCGTTCTCGCCGAGAAAGAGAAAGAATACAACGACCTCTTCTGCAACCCCTACAACGCCGCACGCTACGGCTATATCGACGACGTCATCGAGCCGCGCAACACCCGCTTCCGCGTCATCCGCGCCCTTCAGCAGCTGGCAACGAAGAAGGTCACCAACCCGGCCAAGAAACACGGCAACATTCCTCTTTGATTTCTCCGAGCAGACAATGAAAAGGAATCTGATACTGACTCTCCTGTTCATGGCGCTCGCCGTCGGCGGCGCCATGGCACAGGGTCGTCGGGCCCTGCGAATCAACGAAATCATGGTTGTCAACGACAGCAACATCGTCGACGACTATGGACGCCACAGTGCCTGGATAGAGCTCTTCAACTCGGCTTTCGCCCCGCTGGAGATCTCTAAAGTATATCTCACCAACGACCCCGCCCACAAGCAGCTCTATCCCGTGCCCGTAGGCGACGTCAACACTAAGATACCCAAGCGCCAGCACGTTGTTTTCTGGGCCGACAACCGCCCCAGCGACGGAACTTTCCACACGAACTTCGAACTGACACCCGGCGTTGAGAACTACATCGCCATCATCGACGCCGACGGCAAGACCGTCATCGATGAAGTCACCGTGCCGGCCGATCTCGCCGCCAACACAACATACGCCCGTAGCCTCGACGGCGCCGGAGTATGGGAGCGCCGCGACGGAAAGACAGCCACCGACTACATCACCCCCTCGTCGAACAACATCATCAAGGAGGGCAACGCGAAAGCCCGCATGTTCGCCGAGCAGGACGAGAACGGCTTCGGTCTGACAATCATCGCCATGGCCATCGTCTTCTCGGCCCTGCTGATGCTGAGCATCTGCTTCTACTTCATCAGCCGCATAGGCGCCGCCGTGCAGCACCGCAACCGCATCAAGGCCCAGCCTTCGGCTGCGAACGAGCCTGCATCGGAGCGTGTTTCGACAACGGGTGAAGAGCTCGCCGCCATCGTCATGGCCCTCCACGAACATCTCAACGTCCACGACAACGAATCGACGATACTCACCCTCAACAAGGTGCGCAAAGCCTATTCGCCCTGGAGCTCGAAGATCTACAGCCTCCGTCAGCTACCGCAACTTCACCGCTAACCTTTAAACTACATCCAAACGATGAGTCTCTTTAGCTTTTTCAGCAAGAAAACAACGGAAGAACCCGCCGTGGCCGACAACGCCGGCGACATTGTCGCCGCCGCCATCTCCATGGCTCTGGCCGAGCATCTCAGCGAAGACGCCGGGCCCCACGACTCGGAGCGCCATTGCCTGACGATACGCCATTCAGGCGCTTTCGGCCCGTCGCCCTGGTGTGCCAAAGCCTTCAGCCTGCGCCAGACACCCGATCTGCGAGCCTGGAGCCGCAGCTGCTGCCGCTGAGCCGTCGTCATTCAACCCTCTTTATTCCTATCATCAAAAAACCAACTCATTCCACCAACAATGAAAGAATATAAATATAAGATTAACGGCACCCCCTACACCGTTGCAGTCGGCGAGATAGAAAACAATATCGCCCACGTCGAAGTCAACGGAACAAGCTATGTCGTTGAGCTCGACGAGAAGAAACCCGTCAAGGTAGCCCAGGTTCCGCGCGCAGCAGCAGCTCCGCGCACCGCCGCAGGCGAAAAGGTCATCAAGGCTCCCGCTCCCTCGAAGGGGGGCGCCGTTGTCAAGGCTCCGCTGCCCGGAACAGTCCTGAGCATCAACGTCAAAGTCGGCGACACCGTCAAGGCAGCCGATACCGTTGTCGTTCTCGAAGCCATGAAGATGGAAAATGCCATCCATGCCGGAAAAGACGGCCGCGTGGCCTCTATCGACGTTGCCCAGGGCGATGCTGTTCCCGAAGGCGGCGTTCTCATAACCCTCGAATAATCCGGTTATCTCCTGAAGTAAAATGGATTTCGGTGGATTTCTAATGCAAAACCTGCGCGAGTTCTGGCAACTCACTGGCTTCTACAACAGCTCGTGGGAGAACTTCGTGATGCTCGCCGTGGGCCTCTTCTTCATCTGGCTCGCAATCAAAAAAGATTTCGAGCCGATGCTGCTGGTGCCCATCGGCTTCGGTATTCTCATCGGCAACGTCCCCTTCAACGATATGGCCGGCCTCGAAGTCGGAATCTACGAAGAGGGTTCGGTATTGAATATCCTCTATAACGGCGTGTCGGCCGGATGGTATCCCCCGCTGATATTCCTCGGCATAGGCGCCATGACCGACTTCTCGGCCCTGATAGCCAACCCGAAGCTTATGCTCATCGGCGCTGCCGCCCAGTTCGGCATCTTCGGCGCCTATATGGTTGCCCTGCTGCTGGGCTTCACGCCCGACCAGGCCGGTGCCATAGCCATTATCGGCGGTGCCGACGGCCCGACGGCTATCTTCATATCGTCGAAACTCGCCCCGAACCTCATGGGCGCCATCGCCGTGTCGGCCTACAGCTACATGGCCCTCGTACCGGTTATCCAGCCGCCGCTGATGCGCCTGTTCACGACAAAGAAAGAGCGCCTCATACGCATGAAGCCGGCCCGCGCCGTCAGCCAGAACGAGAAGATAATCTTCCCGATCATCGGCATGCTGCTGACCTGCTTCGTCGTTCCCTCGGGCCTGCCCCTGCTCGGCATGCTCTTCTTCGGCAACCTGCTCCGCGAAAGCGGCGTGACAACCCGTCTGGCAAAGACGGCCAGCAACGCCCTGACCGACATCGTCACCATTCTGCTGGGCATGACCGTGGGCGCCTCGACCCAGGCCTCACAGTTCCTTACCCCTCAGACGATCGGCATCTTCGCCCTCGGTTTCATGGCCTTCGTCATCGCTTCGTCGAGCGGCGTGCTCTTCGTGAAACTCTTCAACCTCGTGTTGCCCCACGACAAGAAAATCAACCCGCTTATCGGTAACGCCGGCGTTTCGGCAGTGCCTATGAGCGCGCGCATATCGAACAACATGGGCCTGAAGTACGACCCCTCCAACTACCTGCTTATGCACGCCATGGGCCCGAACGTGGCCGGCGTCATCGGCTCGGCTGTTGCTGCCGGTGTGCTTCTCGGCTTCCTTGCCTGATCAAGCCCGCACACATTGTAAATCCGGGAGGTGTCTTCATATCGAGAACACCTCCCGGATTTATTGATAAAAAATGTGAACCAACCGAAGCTCTCTATTGTTTATCAAAAGGCAACTGAAACTCCAACCCATCTCAAAAAAATTCAACCTCCACAGGAAATGATCAACAAGGCAACAATCGAGAATACTTACAAGAAATTCAACAAACGCCCTGCATCGCCCGATGAGCTGAACCTCGGAGTGCTCTTCGGCGACGTCTTCGAGAACCACGGTCTTAAACTCGACGAGAAATATCTGACCATCAATTCTGTAGATCCGGCGTCGCCGTTCCACCGCATTCCGTTGCGAAACATCTGTGAGATAGTAGAGTTTGCCGACCACGTCGCCGTAGTGCTTCCGGCTTCGATGATAATAATGCGGAAAGACAGCCCCGACGTCTTCATCAATATCAAGACGCGCCCTGCGTCGCTTGAAGAACGCCTTCGCGGAATGTTCCATTCTCCAAAGCTCATGGCCGGAATGCTCTGACAGCAACCCACCGGCGCCTGCTCGCAAGCCACGCTGTTCCATCCGCCGGCTGCGAAAGGCGCCTTTTTTATGCCCGGTGCCCACCGTTGCAGAACTCCGGTTTTATACGATTTCCCGACCATGAATGTAGCCACAAGGTTATATCCTTACTATAAAATCTGATTCATCACACTATCGCTTAACTTTCAATGAACGACATCTTCAACCGCGTTGAGCTGCTTGCCGGCCGCGAGGGGCTTGAACGCCTCAGACAGGCGCGCGTAATAATATTCGGCCTCGGCGGCGTCGGAAGCTGGGCTGCCGAATCGCTGGCACGCACGGCAATCGGCCACGTCACTCTCGTCGACGCCGACGACGTGGCCCCGACAAACATCAACCGCCAGCTGCCGGCGCTGCTCTCGACAGTCGGACAGCCGAAAGTCGACATCATCGCGCGCCGGATTGCCGACATCAACCCGCAATGCGAAGTCGTAACCCGGCGCGAGCGCTACACTGCCGAAACGGCTGAAAGCTTCGACATCCGAAGTTTCGACTATTGCATCGACGCCATCGACTCTGTAGCCGACAAAGCCGCACTTATTGTCGAAGCCACGTCGCAGACGCGCCCTCGGCTCTTCTCTTCAATGGGAGCAGCCCTGCGCTGCGATCCCACACGCGTAACGACAGCCGAATTCAGGAGAGTCGAGGGGGACGCTCTCGCCGCGGCCCTGCGCCGACGGTTCCGCAAGACAGACATCTGGCCGCGACGCAAATTCCGCTGCGTCTACTCTACCGAACAACCCCGGCGCAACGCCTCGGTCGAAGCCGCCGCTGACGGCGCCATGACCTACGGCAAAGTGGCGGTCAACGGGGCCCTGTGCCACGTGACCGCCATCTTCGGCCTGACTCTCGCCGGGCTCGTAGTCAATGACATTATCGGCTGACGCGCCGTCAGCTCATCAGCAGGACTATAACGACACCCCAGAGAATCAGCAGTGTATTTCCGATAGCGTAGGTGACAGTGTAACCCATCGCAGGCAATGAGCTGCCTATGGCATCCTGGACGGCGCCGAGCGATGCTGTGGTCGTGCGGCTGCCAGCACAGCAGCCGAGATTTATCGCAGCCGGGAATTTGAATATACGGCGCCCGATTATCATGCCGAGCACAAGCGGAAGAGTTGTTGCGACAACGCCCATGAGGAACAGCACCGGCCCTACCTCTTTCAGCCCGGTGACGAACGACGGGCCCGACGATATGCCGACAACGGCGATAAACATATTCAGTCCGAGATTATCCATCAGCCATACCGAAGAGCGCGGCAACCGCCCGAAAGTCGGATGTTTCGATCTGAGCCATCCGAGAACCAGTCCGGCTATCAGCGCACCGCCGCTGACACTGAGACTGATCGGTATCTCCCCGATATGGATGGCCAGCGAACCTATCAGGCCGCCGATAAATATGCCGAGTCCGACAAAGACGAGATCGGTCTTTGTTGTCCGCCGGTCGGCATATCCGAGCCGACGGGCCACCTCATCGACCTCACGGCCAAGCCCAACGACCGTCACCACGTCGCCGCGCCCGATCTTGACCTGAGCCAGCACCGGGACATTGACTCCGCTGCGCGATATGCTTTTTATCGAGACTCCATACATGAACTTCTGACGACGAAGCTCGTCGACGGTCATCGAGTCGAATTCTTTCGAAGCCACCGTGATTTCGAGTTCCTCGGCCATGAAATCGACAAGGTCGGAATCGAAAACCTCGGGACCTATCCAACTCTCGTCGCCGACGACGAACTCGCGGCGTCCGCTAAGGACTATTTCGTCACCGAGCGTTATCTTGAGGTCACTGCCGGGAGCGACGTCAGTTACCGTGTCTCCCGAGCGAAGGCGCTCGACATAGATCGTCTTCCCTTTCTGTCTGAAATAATCGTCGATCTCTTCGATAGTACGCGGAGTAGCGAAAAAGCTGTCGGTCACTTTATAGGCTCTGAACACAACCGGGCGCATTGCCTTGATATAGTTAGGATCGGTGTTGGCCGTCCCGTAGTTCATCTTCTTCTCGAGCTCGGCCGTCTCGGCTTTCACCTTCTTGAGACCGCCGAGGAGCCATGGGCCCAGATTGGCCAGTATGTATGCCGATCCGATAGTACCGAATACGTATGTCACGGCGTAGCACACCGGAATGATCGAGATCCACTGCTGCTTTTCGGCTTCAGACACCCCGAGCGAATTAATCGTATCGGTTCCGACTCCGATAACAGCCGACATCGTCTGCGAGCCGGCCAGAAGTCCTACGGCCTCACCTATATTATAGCCCATACAGAGAGCCACACCCCAGACTGAAAGCAGACACAGGCCGCAGACAACCACGGCAAACAGAACCTGTTTTATTCCGTCGCCCTTGAGCGCTCTGAAAAACTGGGGGCCGACGCTGTAGCCTATCGAAAACAGGAACAGCAGGAAGAACACATCCTTGAGCGGCCCCGGCACCGGGATATCGAATTGCCCGACAAGAACGCCGACAAGAAGCACCGACGTAACCGTGCCGAGAGAGAATGATTTATACTTCAGCTGTCCGATAAAGAAGCCTATTCCAAGAGTCAGGAATACGGCAAGCGACGGATTGTCGCGCAAAATATGTCCGATCCACTCCATATTGAGTTATTGAGAAAAGTTTACGCATTAATAACATACCGCCTCAGCGTTTGGTTTCAGGCGCCCCGGAAATAATCGGCAGCTGACGGAAAAAATTATTTAGCATGTCTCACCAACTTTTACACCGTCACCGATGTTATGAAACTGACGGCATGATTAAGAGACAACCCTTCGGGGCACACACGCGAACTTACAACTGCCTGACATATTAAAACACACTTAAACAACAAATTTATGCTCGACAAAAAACTTGATCCCAGATTCCGCGAAGGTGACGCTAAGACCGATGTTTTCGGTTCAGATGCAATGCTTCAGGCAGCCCCCGTCGATCACATCCCCGCCGGCCCGACAACGCCGGAAATCGCCTACCAGATGGTGAAAGACGAAACTTTCGCCCAGACCCAGCCGCGACTCAACCTGGCCACATTCGTCACCACCTATATGGACGAATATGCCACCCGTCTGATGAACGAAGCCATCAACATCAACTATATCGACGAAACAGAATATCCGCGTATCGCCGTAATGAACGGCAAGTGCATAAACATCGTCGCCAACCTCTGGAACACGCCCGAGACAGCCCAATGGAAAACCGGCGCGCTGGCTATTGGTTCATCGGAAGCCTGTATGCTCGGCGGTATTGCCGCATGGATCAGATGGCGCGAACGCCGTCAGAAAGAAGGAAAGCCCTTCGACAAGCCTAACTTCGTCATCTCGACAGGCTATCAGGTCGTCTGGGAAAAATTCGCCCAGCTCTGGCAGATCGAGATGCGCACAGTGCCCCTGACTCTCGAAAAGACCACCCTCGATCCCGAAGAGGCTCTGAAGATGTGCGACGAGAACACGATCTGTATCGTCCCGATCCAGGGTGTGACCTGGACAGGCCTTAACGATGATGTCGAGGCGCTCGACAAAGCTCTCGACGCCTATAACGCCAAGACAGGATATGACATTCCTATCCATGTCGACGCTGCAACCGGCGGTTTCATCCTGCCGTTCCTCTTCCCCGAGAAGAAATGGGACTTCCGCCTGAAATGGGTTCTCTCGATCAGCACCTCGGGCCACAAGTTCGGTCTCGTATATCCCGGTCTGGGATGGGTTGTCTGGAAAGACAAGAAATATCTGCCCGACGTAATGTCGTTCAGCGTAAACTACCTCGGCGCCGAAATCAGTCAGGTAGGTCTGAACTTCTCGCGCCCCGCCGCACAGATTCTCGGCCAGTATTATCAGTTCATACGTCTCGGATTCGAAGGCTACAAGAATGTCCAGTTCAACTCGCTGTCAGTGGCCAAGTATCTCCACTCTCAGGTCGGCGCCATGCCGGAATTCCAGCCTTACTCGCCCGACGTTCCCAACCCGATTTTCACATGGCTCATGAAGCCCGAAGTGCAGAAGACAGCCAAATGGACTCTGTTCGACCTTCAGGACAAGCTCGCCCAGAAGGGATGGATGGTTCCGGCCTACACACTGCCCGCCAATATCCAGAACATCGTTGTGATGCGCGTTCTCTGCAAACAGGGCTTCAGCCGCGACATGGCCGATCAGCTGCTCAACGACATCCGCTTCGCCGTCAACGAGCTCAACGCCCTCGAATATCCGACGACGACACGTATCGCCATGGAGAAGAACATTCCGCTGGTTGCCAAGACTTTCAACCACACCGGAAAATAATCACTGACTGTTCTCACGAATAACACATCTGTCGGCCGGCGGCCACCTATAAAAACGGTCGGCATCCGGCCGACAGTATATTTAAAAACGTTATCAACTATCTTCTCCAGAATCAACCGACTATGGATATCACACTAACCCACAAACAGATCGAAGACGCCGCCCGTCAGGCCTACACGCTCTCGTCGAAACTTACCGGGGGCGCCAATGCCAATTATATTCCCTATCTGGCGAATATCGACCCGAATCTGTTCGGACTAAGCGTAATGCTGCCCGACGGAACAGGATTCAATTTCGGCGACACCGCCTACAGGTTCGGCATAGAATCGGTGTCGAAAGTCCCCACTGCCATTCTCGCGATGATCCAGCATACGCCCGCCGGAGTTCTAAAGAACATAGGCGCCGACGCTACCGGACTGCCGTTCAACTCAATCTTCGCCATACTGCTCGAAAACGACCATCCCTCGACCCCGCTTGTCAACGCAGGCGCTATCTCGGCCTGTTCGATGATCGACCCGAAAGGCGACTCCGACGCCAAATGGAAGGCCATCACAGACAACATCACCGCGCTCTGCGGCTCGGCTCCCGAACTTATCGACGAGCTATATAAAAGCGAAAGCGCCACCAACTTCAACAACCGCGCCATCACGTGGCTGCTGAAGAACTACAACCGAATCTACGACGACCCCGACATGAGCCTCGACCTCTACACACGCCAGTGTTCGCTCGGCATAACGTCGGCCCAGCTCGCCGTCATGGCGGCCACGATAGTCTCGGGAGGTATCAACCCGGTAACGCACGCCAGAGTGTTCGACCCGGAGATCGCCCCCAAGATAACGACGCTCATCGCTACCGTGGGATTCTATCAGAACACCGGCGACTGGCTCTTCACCTCGGGCGTTCCGGCAAAGAGCGGCGTCGGCGGCGGAGTGCTCGGTGTCATTCCCGGAGTGCTCGGTGTAGCGGCTTTCGCGCCTCCGCTCGACCCTGCCGGCAACTCTGTCAAAGCCCAGGCTGCGGTAAAGGAATTCGCCCGTATTCTCGGACTCGGTATCATGAACGGCAACCGCGTCACCATAGCCGACTGATAAAAAACAAAACATCAAAAACTTATTCCTATGGCTACAAAATCAACCTCATCGACTAAGGCGACAGTAAAGTCGGCCGCCAAGTTAGGTGTCGGCACTCTGATGATAATGAACATCGTGGCCGTTGTTTCGCTGCGCGGACTCCCTGCCGAAGCCGTCTACGGCATGAGCTCGGCGTTCTATTATCTGTTTGCCGCGCTTGTTTTCCTGATTCCGGTATCGCTTGTGGCGGCCGAGCTTGCCTCGCTGTTCCCCTATCAGCAGGGCGGAATGTTCCGCTGGATAGGAGAAGCTTTCGGCAGCAAACTCGGTTTTCTCGGCATCTGGCTGCAGTGGGTCGAGAGCACAATCTGGTTCCCGACGGTGCTGACATTCGGCGCCGTGTCGCTGGCGTTCATAGGCATGGACCATGTCGCCGACTCCCATCTGGCAGCCAACAAGTTCTACACTATCGCAGTCGTGCTGGCCATCTATTGGCTGGCGACCCTCATTTCTCTAAAAGGCCTCGGCTGGGTAGGTAAAATTTCGAAAATCGGAGGTATGGTAGGTACCATAATTCCGGCGGCACTGCTTGTTGTCTGCGGAGTCGTATATCTCGCCATGGGCGGCCATTCCCAGATGAATTTCCACGGCGACTTCTTCCCCGACCTCTCGAATTTCGACAACGTCGTTCTGGCAGCATCCATTTTCCTATTCTATGCGGGCATGGAGATGTCGGGCGTCCACGTGCGCGACATCAAGAATCCTACGGTCAACTACCCTAAAGCGGTGTTCGGCGGAGCGCTCGTCACCGTGCTCATCTTCGTTCTGGGCACCTACGCCCTCGGAATGATCATCCCCGCTAAAGACATCAATCTTGTCCAGAGCCTGCTCGTAGGCTTCGACAACTACTTCCAGGTCTTCCACATGAACTGGTTCACTCCTGTCATAGCGATAGCGCTCGCTTTCGGCGTGCTCGCCGGCGTGCTTACCTGGGTTGCCGGCCCGTCGAAAGGTATCTTCTCTGTCGGTCAGGCAGGTTATCTGCCCCCCTTCTTCCAGAAGACCAACAAATCGGGCGTCCAGAAAAACATTCTTCTTATCCAGGGTGGCGCTGTCACACTGCTGTCGCTGCTGTTCGTTGTCATGCCGTCGGTAGAAAGCTTCTATCAGATTCTGTCGCAGCTGACCGTAGTCCTCTACCTCATCGCCTACCTGCTGATGTTCGCGGCCGTCATCTATCTGCGCTATTCGATGAAAGATGCCAAGCGGCCGTTCCGCATCGGCTCGAAAGGCAATCTGCTGCTGTGGATCGTTGCCGGCGTTGGTTTTCTCGGCTCGATGCTCGCTTTCGTGCTGAGCTTCTTCCCGCCCGACCAGATCGCCATGGGCTCGAACACCGTCTGGTTCGCAGTTCTCTTCGGAGGCGTGGCCCTGTTCGTGATCCTTCCGTTTGTCATTCTGGCATTCCGCAAACCGTCGTGGGTCAACCCCAAGAGCGACTTTGTGCCGTTCCACTGGCAGAAAGACCCGCAGTCGCAGGCTCTTCTCAAAGAGGCCCAGCAGGCATACGAAGCCGCCGAGCAATCAAAAGAGGACGTGCAGGCGACAGCTGACACAAAGAATTGACTTCAGTCTCCGCTCTCAGGCGTCGCATTGCCTGAGAGCGGAGGCCTGTATGTCGGATTTTTTCGCTAACTTTGCGGTGATATGCGCCGAATCATCGTATTCACGGGCACACGTGCCGACTGGGGCATACTCAGCAGCGTGGCCCGTTCTCTTAATAAACGCGCCGACGTCGACCTGACGGTGGCGGCCACCAATATGCACCTTTCAGAACGGTTCGGACATACCGTCGACGAAATTCGCGCCGACGGCTTCGAGCCGCTTACGTTCGCCATGGACGCCGACGCCGCCACACCGCGCCAGAGGGTGGAAGCCATGGCCGAATGCATGGCCGGAGCGGCCGGAATCCTCGACCGCATCAAGCCCGGCCTCGCCGTCATCCTCGGCGACAGGTTCGAGATGCTGGCCTGCGCCACAGCCTGCGCCATGACTGGAGTGCCGATAGCCCATATCGCCGGGGGCGAGATAAGCGAAGGCGCCATCGACGATTCGCTGCGCCACGCCATAACAAAGCTATCGGCCCTCCACCTGACTGCTACGGAGCCATACCGCCACCGCGTCATAGCCATGGGGGAAGACCCGGCGCGCGTGTTCAACACCGGCGCTCTGGGCGTGGGCAATCTCCGCTCGCTGCCCGACGAGGCGCCTCTCGAAGAGCTCGAAGAGCTGACAGGATTTCCTGTCGGCCACCGGACGATTCTCGTGACCTACCACGCCGCCACTCTCGACACCGGCGACATCGACAGCCGCATCTCGGCGCTGCTCGGCGCCATCGACGACATTCCCGACATCAGCGCCGTCGTCACCTATCCCAACAACGACGACCGTGGCCGCCGCATAATTGCGCGTCTCGAAGAGTGGGCGCCGGAGCGCCGCCGGCGGGTGGCACTCATACCGTCGCTGGGGCGCCGCCGCTACCACAGCATGCTGCGCCATGTCGGCGCTGTGGTCGGCAACTCGTCGAGCGGCCTGGTCGAAGTGCCGTCGGCAGGAATCCCCACCGTCGACATCGGCATACGCCAGCGCGGTCGCATAGCCGGAGAATCGGTTATCCACTGCGGCGACAGCCGCGCAGAGATAGCCGCGGCAATCCGCAAAGCGCTGTCGCCCGAAATGCAGCGGCTTGCGGCACAAGCCGAAAATCCCTACTATAAGCCCGACACCCTTGCCCGGATGACCGACCTGCTGGCCACCTATCCGCTCGAAGGGCTGCTGATGAAACGCTTCCACGACATCAATCCGCTATGACACCACTGATAATAATTCCGGCCCGCGGAGGCAGCAAAGGCATTCCCGGCAAGAACATAAAGCCGCTCGCCGGCCGCCCGCTGATAGCCTACACCATCGACGTTGCCAGGCAGATTGCCCGGACTGACCACATTCTGCTATCGACCGACTCCGAAGAGATAGCCGCCACAGCGCGCGCCGAAGGGCTCGACGTGCCGTTCATGCGTCCGGCCGAGCTCGGAGGCGACCATGTAGGCTCGCGCGAGGTTATCCTCGACGCAATGGATCGTGCCGGCGACATGGGACTCGCCTACGACGTCGTAGTGCTGCTTCAGCCGACCTCTCCGTTCCGAACAGCAGCCGACGTCGAGGCCGTGCTCGACCGCTACGCCGCGCTGGCGCCCGATGTCGACATGGTTGTCAGTGTGACGGAATCGGCCACCAACCCTTATCTCAACTGTTATGAGCGCGACGCCAACGGATGGCTTCGCATCGCCAAGGGGGACGGACGCCTGCGCCGACGTCAGGACGCCCCGCCGACGTGGGAGTTCAACGGCGCCGTCTATGCCATACGCCCCGACGCAATACGCATGATGGAACTCGGCGACATGCCACGCCGAGCCGCCGTCGAAATGCCCCGCGAGCGGTCGGTCGACCTCGACACTCCGCTCGACTGGGTTGTCGCCGAAGCCATTGCGCAATATTTCAGAAACAATTAACCCCACGACGTTTGTTATAAAGTCATGAACCCCGACAGCCACCTGATTCTCCAGTCGACACCACTGTTCAACGCCCTCGAGAAACTCAGCTCAATCGACGACGGCGTAATGACGCTCCTTGCCGCCGACGCCGACGGCCGCCTGACAGGCACCCTCACCGACGGCGACATCCGACGTGCCCTGCTACGCGGAATATCGCTCCAGACCCGGGTCGCCGACGTCATGAACAGCTCGTTCCGCCGGATAAACGCCTCCGATCCCGACATCGGAGAGCTGCGTCGCGCCCGCCGCGACGGAATCAGGCTTCTGCCGGTTGTCGATGCCGACGGACGTCTCTCACGGCTTCTCGATATGCAGTCGACGGCGTCGCTTCTGCCGCTGTCGGCAATCCTCATGGCCGGAGGCCGCGGCGAACGCCTCAGACCACTGACCCTCGACTGCCCCAAGCCGCTGCTGAAGGTCGGCCCGCGCGCCATTATCGACTACAACATCGCCAAACTCGCCAAAAACGGCATAACCGACGTGACGGCCACTGTCAACTATCTGGCCGAACAACTCGAAGAGCACTTCGCCACGCCGGTCGAAGGCATAAAGGTCAAGACCGTGCGCGAACCTATGCCTATGGGCACCATCGGCTCGGCGGCTCTGGTAGAACGGCCCGACCCCGACGGCGCCACCATCGTCATGAACTCCGACCTCCTGACCTCGATAAACCTCGAAGAGATGTGGCTGCGCCACCGCGCCGAGAAGGCCGACATCACGGTTGCCGCCACCCCCTATGTTGTGTCGGTGCCGTTCGCCGTCCTGTCTACAAAAGGCTCGCGGATAACGGCTCTCGAAGAGAAGCCGTCGATGAGTTTCTGGACCAATGCCGGAATATATATCGTCAACAACCGTCTTCTCGACACCCTGCCGCGCGACAGGCGCACCGACGCCACCGACCTCATCGAGACCACAATAGCCTCGGGAGGCACAGTCACCTACTTTCCGATCGACGGCACCTGGATCGACATCGGCTCACCCGCCGACTACCGCCATGCCTGCGACCTCATGTCTCTCCCGACAAACTCATAACCAATCCGACTCAAACCACTGTTATGGCAGACTCCAACTTCATAGACTACGTAAAAATCCTCGCCCGCAGCGGCAAGGGAGGCGCCGGATCGCGCCATTTCCACCGCGCCAAATATGTTCCGAAAGGGGGCCCCGACGGCGGCGACGGCGGTCGCGGAGGCCACGTCATATTGCGTGGCAACAGCCATCTCTGGACGCTTCTGCCCCTGCGCTATAACCGCCATATCTTCGCCGGAAACGGCCAGCCCGGAGGCGCCGGACGCTCGTTCGGCAAAGACGGCGACGATGTCATCGTCGACGTTCCCTGCGGAACCGTCGTCTACGACGCCGACAGCGGCGAATTTCTCACCGAGGTCACCGAAGACGGCCAGACAATAAACCTTCTTCGCGGCGGTCGCGGCGGTCTCGGAAACTGGCACTTCCGCACCTCGACAAACCAGGCTCCGCGCTACGCCCAGCCCGGCGAACCCGCCGTTGAGCGCAACATAATCCTCGAGCTCAAGCTGCTCGCCGACGTCGGTCTTGTCGGTTTCCCCAACGCCGGAAAATCGACACTGCTGAGCGCCGTCTCGGCCGCTCGCCCCAAAATCGCCGACTATCCCTTCACCACAATGGAGCCCCAGCTCGGAATCGTCGACTACCGAGGTCGCGGATCGTTCGTCATGGCCGACATCCCGGGCATAATCGAAGGCGCCAGCGAAGGACGCGGACTGGGACTGCGTTTCCTGCGCCATATCGAGCGCAATGCAGTGCTGCTGTTCATGGTTCCGGCCGACGCCGATGACATCGCCGCCCAGTATGCAGTTCTGTCGCGAGAGCTCGAGCAGTTCAATCCCCAGCTCGTCGACAAGCCGCGTGTTCTCGCCGTCAGCAAGAGTGATATGCTCGACGACGAACTCATGGCCGAGATCGCCAAGACTCTACCGGAAGGAATCCCGACAGTTTTCATCTCTTCGGTCACAGGGTTCGGAATCGATAAACTGAAAGACCTGCTCTGGAAAGAGATCAACGACGAGCGCAACATGCTCGCCGCTCCGCTGCCTGCTCACCGCCCGCTCGACGTGCGCCACCGCGTTGCCGAAGAAGACAACTTCATCATCGAGAATCCCGCCCCCGAGCCCGACGACACCGACGACTTCGACTTCCCCGACGACGAAGGCGACTGGGAATACGAATCGCGCCTCGACGACGAAGTCTGAAATTATAAGATTTATAAATTTTATAAGATTTATAACTGGGCTTGACTAATTTTTGCTGTTTCGCGAAAAATAGCTATATTTGGGCGATTTTATTAATTATGTGCACGAGTTTGTCGGCTTTACCGACGAACTCCGGGTATCTATCTTTAACCTCTTTTTACCCTCTGTATCATGGAATTGCATGACCAGTCCCCCGCTCCTGAAAAGGAAGTGACCACCGCAGTCGAGGCCACTCAGGCCTCCGAAGCCCCCAAAACCGAAGGCGCCGAGCCCGCCGCCGAAGTCGCTGTAGAAGACCTCGAATCGGAGGCTATCGCCGAAGAAGCCGAAGAGCAGGCTCATCAGGCCGATGAAGAGACGGCCGTCGTTCTCACAAAAGATGCGATCATCGAGCGTCTGCGCAACCTCGCCGAAAACGATGCCGCCGACATCACTGCCGAGGAACTGGGCCGCATAAAACAGCAATTCTATCAGCTTAAGACCGAAGAGCAGCGCGCCGCCCGCGAGAGCTTCATAGCCGAAGGAGGCGATCCCGAAGCGTTCGAGCCTGTCCTCGATCCTCTCGAAGAAACTTTCAAACAGCTCTTCACCGTTGTCAAGGAAAAGAAAGCCGAACTGCGCGCCCGTCAGGACGCCGAGCGCGAGGCCAATCTGAAAGTCAAGCGCGAGATCATCGCCGAGCTTTCGGCCATGAGCACCGACGCCGACAACGTGAACCGGCACTATGCCCGCGCCAAGGAGCTTCAGGCGCAGTTCCTCACCGTCGGCGAGGTTCCGCCTACCGAAGCTTCTAACGTATGGAAGGAATATCAGGAAGCCCGCGAGCGCTTCTACGACCAGCTGAAGGTCAACAAAGAGCTCCGCGACTATGACTTCAAGAAAAATCTGGCCCAGAAACAGCTTCTCTGCGAGCAGGCCGAGCTTCTCAACGGCGAGACCGATGTCATCGTAGCGTTCCGCCGTCTTCAGGATCTCCACGACAAATGGCGCGAGATCGGCCCCGTCAGCAAAGAGCTGCGCGAAGAGCTCTGGACACGTTTCAAAGACGCCAGCGCCCTCGTCAACAAGCGCTATCAGGCATATTTCGAAGAGCGCAAAGCACGCGAACTCGCCAACGAACAGGCCAAGGAAGCACTCTGCGAGCGCGTCGAGGCTCTCGACTTCGAACCTATCAAGACTTATGCCGACTGGGACAACATGACCAAGATCATCATGGAGGCTCAGGCCGACTGGAAAAAGATCGGCTTCGCATCGCGCAAGGCCAATAACGCCCTGTTCACCCGCTTCCGCGCCGTCTGCGACAGATTCTTCACCCTAAAGAGCGACTTCTTCAAACAGATGAAGGAAACCCAGGCCGACAATCTGGCCCGCAAGACCGCTCTGGCAGAACGCGCCGAAGCCCTCAAGGACAGCACCGACTGGCGCAAGACAACCGACGAACTCGTGGCTCTTCAGAAAGAATGGCGCACTATAGGCGCCGTGCCCAAAAAGCAGAGCGACGCCGTATGGCGCCGGTTCATGGACGCCTGCGACGCCTTCTTCGACGCCAAGAAAGCCGCCACTGGCTCGCAGCGCTCTGCCGAGCAGGCCAACCTTCAGGCCAAACAGGCCATTATCGACGAACTGCGCGTAATCATGGGCGACAACTACGACGGTGACACTTCGCGCAACGCCCTGACCGACAAGCTCGCAGAGCTGCGCGGCCGCTGGCAGGAGATCGGCCACGTTCCGTTCAAGCTCAAAGATGTCATTTACGACGAATTCCGCCAGCTTCTGCGCGATGTCGAGAAAAAATATGACCTCCGGCAGACGCGCGCACGTCGCGCCGAATTCGAGGCCAACGTGGCCGGCATGGCAGGCAATCCCGGCAAACTCAACCGCGAGCGCGACCGCCTCGTGCGCGCCCTCGAGGCCAAGCGCGCCGACCTCGCCACCTACTCCAACAACCTCGGCTTCCTGAGCTTCAAGAGCAAGGGCGGCGAATCGATGCTGCGCGAAATGGAGCGCCGCATGGAGCGTCTGCGCGACGAAATCAAGTCTCTCGAAGAGAAAATCGAGCTCGTCGACAAAACCGAGACCTCTACCGACAAGGCATAACACGAGTGTCGGAGAAGCGCGACAACGATATGTCGATACCGCCTCTGAGCCAACGTGGACGATATGGCGGCCTTGTGGCGAACTTGCTGACTCTCAGCGATTTTGTCGTCATCGCCATTGTCTATGGAATAATTCTTTGGGCCAACCCCGAGATGCTCCACCGCCATCCGCGTCTGGTCGGGCTGCTCGTTACTCTGGCCTACGCCCCTTCGGCATGGTATCTGCGCGAAATCCGCAGCAGCCGTGCCATACAGATGGATCACATCCTCTTCAACGCCTTCCGCGCTGTCGGGATGCATGCCCTGTTCTTCTCGACAATGCTTTTTTTCCTCGACATAGACTACGTCCCCGGACGAGTCTATGCCGAGTTCTACGGCGGCATAATAGTGGCGCTCCCGCTATGGTGGGTAGTGTCGCGCCTCGTGCTGAAAGCCTACCGCCGCTGGGGGCGTAACTTCTCGCGGGTCGCTATCGTAGGCACCGGGCCAACAGCCTGCCGCCTCTACGAGGCAATGACCAGCGATGCCGGATTCGGCTACCGCGTTTTCGGATTCGTCGGCGACAATCCCGGGCCCGACTTCCCCTATAAAAAACTTTACAGCGGCCCGCTGTCAGGCCTCGAGAACTTTGTCAGGCGCAACGACATCGATCAGATCTACTACACTCTTTCGGGCGAAGACGACAGCGCCATCGGAGAATCTATCCGTGTGGCCGACCACAATATGGCCCAGTTCTTCCTTGTTCCGCAGCTGAGCCGCTATGTGACACGCTCGTTTGCCATCCGCCCGATCGGAGAGGTGCCGGTATTGTCGACCCGCAACAATCCACTGACATCGGCCGTCAACCGCTCTATAAAACGTGTCTGCGACATAGCGATAAGTTCGGTTGTGCTGATTGCCTCGCCTGTTGTGCTGATTCCGGTTACGATAGCCATCAAGCTGTCGTCGCCCGGCCCGATATTCTTCAAACAGCGCCGCACGGGATATATGGGCAAGGAATTCACCTGCTGGAAATTCCGCACCATGCGCGTCAACGACAGCGCCGACAGCGCTCAGGCCACGAAAGACGATCCGCGCAAAACCCGCGTCGGCAACTTCCTGCGACGGTCGAGCATCGACGAACTGCCGCAGTTCTGGAATGTGCTGCGCGGCGACATGAGTGTGGTCGGCCCGCGCCCCCACATGCTTGTCCAGACCCGCGAATACTCGAAGCTGATCGACAAATATATGGTTCGTCACCTCATCAAACCGGGCATAACGGGCTGGGCCCAGGTCAACGGCTACCGGGGTCAGACTGAACAGCTGTGGCAGATGGAGCGGCGCGTGAAATACGACGTGTGGTATATCGAGAACTGGTCGTTCCTGCTCGACGTGAAAATAATTTTCCGCACCGTCATCAATGCCCTGCATGGAGAAGAAAACGCTTTTTAGCGATCTCAGCGACGCCGACATCAGAGTCCGCGCCGAGGCCCTTCTTCGCCGTTTCTACGGTTACGACAGTTTCAGGCCGCGCCAGCTCGAAGTCATCACAGCCGCCCTGCGCGGCCGCGACACGCTCGTGCTGATGCCGACCGGGGGCGGAAAGTCGATGTGCTATCAGATGCCAGCACTGATCGCCGACCGGGCCACTGTCGTCGTATCGCCGCTGATAGCGCTGATGAACGATCAGGTGGCAGCCCTGCGCGCCAACGGAATACCGGCCGCCGCCGTCCATTCCAACAACTCCGACGACTTCAACCGCGAAGTGATGGAAGGGGTGGCCCGCGGGCGAATAAAACTTCTTTATATCTCGCCTGAACGTCTCAACACCGATATAGCCCGCTGGTCACGGTCGCTGCCGATAGCGCTCTTCGCCATCGACGAGGCGCACTGCGTCAGCCAATGGGGCCACGATTTCAGGCCCGATTACGTCAGACTGAGCGCCATACGCGAGCATTACCCCAACGTTCCCGTAATGGCCCTGACGGCTACAGCCGACGAGCTGACGCGCGACGACATTGTCCGTCAGCTCGGCCTGCGCGATCCGCTACGCTGCATAACCTCGTTCGACCGCCCCAACATATTCCTGTCGGCCGAGCTCAACCCCGGAAGCGCGGCGCGCCAGCGCCGCATAGCGGCCCTGCTGCGCGAATATCCCGACGACTCCGGAATAATCTACTGCCTATCGCGCGACTCCACGGAGAAGACCGCTCAGGCACTGCGGAAGCTCGGCTACCGCGTCGAACCTTACCACGCCGGAATGACGCCCGACGACCGCAACCGCGTCCAGAAACTGTTCACAGCCGGAGAGCTTCAGGCCGTGGCCGCTACGGTGGCCTTCGGAATGGGCATCGACAAGAGCAATATCCGGTGGGTTGTCCACAACAACCTTCCGTCGAACATAGAGAGCTATTATCAGGAGGTAGGCCGCGCCGGACGCGACGGGCTGCCGGCCAGGGCACTGATGTTCTACTCGTGGGCCGACGTCGTCATGCTGCGCAAGCGCGCTCAGGAAAGCGGACGTGTCGAAGTCAATCTCGCCAAGCTCGACCAGATGTTCGACTATGCCCGCTCGGGAGTGTGCCGCCGCCGGATACTTCTCAACTACTTCAACGAGCCATCGGACTGCGACTGCGGCAACTGCGACGTCTGCATAACGCCCCCGGTCAGGTTCAACGCGACCACCATAGTGCTCAAAGCCATCTCCGCCGCCATCCGAACCGGCGAGCAGGCCACCCTGCGGCAGCTCGCCGACATTCTGCGCGGAACGCCGGCGCCCGATATAGTCCGCGCCGGGTTCGACCGCATCAAGACCTTCGGCAGCGGCCGCGACATGACAACGCCGATGTGGATGTTCTATCTGACCCAGATGATTCAGATGGGGATTCTGTCGATAGTCTGGAACGAGAACAACCGCGTCACAGTTACCGGTCAGGGACGCCGGCTGCTGCGTAGCGACGAGCGCGTCATGATGGTCGTCTACCGCGAGCCCGAACCGTCGAAGAAAACGCCGCGAAGCGCGAAAACGCCGGCCGACAAGGCTCCGACAATGTTCAACCGGCTCAAGAGAATCAGAATGACACTGGCCACTATAGGCAAAGTGCCTCCCTATATAGTTTTCAGCGACAAGACGCTCCACGACATCGAGCGCCGGCGTCCGCTGACACGCAGCGAATTTGCCGCTGTCGAAGGTGTCAGCGAATACAAGGCCAACCGCTACTGGCGTCCGTTCGTCAACGTGTTCCGCGCCGCCGAAGGGCTCGACGATCTCTGACACAACTATTCGCCCCTTTATTCCGTTAAACAGAAAAAGTCACACAAGAAATTATGAAATCATCCACACCAACCCCCCTCGGCAAATTCATCCCCTCGCTTCTGATAGCCCTCTCGATCGTTATCCTCGGACTGTGCCTGAAGAGCGGAATCGACAACTTCACCTTCCGCGACCGCGAAGTAACGGTGCGCGGCCTCGCCGAGCGCCAGGTCATGGCCAACGAAGTAACATGGCCGATAACCTTCAATATCGCCGGCGACGACCTGACGACAATCTACGACAACGTCAGCCGCACCGACAGCATCATCGTCAGATTCCTGACCTCCAGCGGCATAACGCGCGACGAAATCTCGGTTGCGCCGCCGTCGACCTACAACGCCGCCGCCAACCAATACGGCTCAAGCACTTTCAAATACAAATACTCTCTGGAATCGACCGTCACCGTCACCACAAAGAAGGTCGACAAAGTCAGAGAACTGCTCGGACGTCAGGCCGAGCTGCTTAAAGAGGGCGTGGCCTTCTCAAACTCATATATCAACTACCGCTACACCGACCTCAACGCCATCAAGCCGGCCATGATCGAAGAGGCGACCAAAAACGCGCGCCTCGCCGCCGACAAGTTCGCCGCCGACTCCCACAGCAAGGTCGGCAAGATCAAGACAGCCAGCCAGGGCCAGTTCTCTATCGACGACAGCGACTCGTCGACCCCGTGGCTGAAGAACGTCAGAGTGGTGTCAACTATCGTCTACTATATCGAAGACTAAATGATTGAACGCATTGTAATAGTCGATTCTGTCGATCCCGTATGTTTCTACGGCGTCAACAACAGCAACATGACGCTGATCCGCAACCTCTTCCCGAAGCTGCGCATCGCAGCCCGCGGCTCGGTGATAAAAGCCATCGGCGAAGAGGGGGAGACAGCCGACTTCGAACGCAAGATCAAGGAGCTCGAAGCCTATGCCGTCAAATATAACAAGCTGACCGAGGATGTCATCCTCGACATTGTCAAAGGCGACGCGCCGAAAGCTCTCAAAAGCGACGGAGTGATCATCTACGGCATCAACGGCAAGCCGATAGCAGGCCGGACGCCCAACCAGCAGCTTCTTGTCGACACATTCTCTAAAAACGACCTCACTTTCGCCCTCGGGCCGGCCGGAACGGGCAAGACCTACGTGGCGATAGCCCTGGCCGTCAGAGCGCTGAAAAACAAAGAGGTCAGGAAGATAATCCTGTCGCGCCCCGCAGTGGAGGCCGGCGAGAAACTCGGATTCCTCCCCGGCGACATGAAAGACAAGATCGACCCCTACCTCCAGCCGCTCTACGACGCTCTCGAAGACATGATTCCCGCCGTTAAGCTGAAAGAATATCTCGAGACTAACGTTATTCAGATCGCACCGCTCGCCTTCATGCGCGGCCGCACACTCAACGACGCTGTCATCGTGCTCGACGAGGCCCAGAACACTACCACCCACCAGATAAAGATGTTCCTGACGCGTCTCGGCATGAACGCCAAAATGATTGTGACCGGCGACGCCACCCAGATCGACCTGCCGCGCTCGGTCAACTCCGGTCTTATCCAGGCGCTGAAGATTCTGAAAGGGGTTCAGGGAATCGGCCTTGTAGAGTTCGGCAAGAAAGACATCGTGCGCCACGCCCTCGTGCAGCGCATCGTCGAGGCCTACGAGCGGTTCGACAGCGAACAGCGCGCGCAGCCCAAACCCGAAGAAACTGCCGGCGATGGCAAGTGATTTCACCCTGAGCATCCTCGGATGCGGCTCGGCAGTGCCCACGCCGCTCCACAATCCGTCATGCCAGATACTGAGCCGCCGCGGCTCGCTCTTCATGATCGACTGCGGCGAGGGCGCCCAGGCAATGATGCGGCGCATGAAGATACCGTTCAGCCGCCTGCGACATATATTCATATCGCATCTCCACGGCGACCACCTTCTCGGTCTTCCCGGACTGCTCTCGACGCTGGCCCTCAACGACGTGCAGGGCACGGTGACAGTCCATATCTTCGAGCGCGGCGCCAATATGCTCCGCAACGTGCTCAACGTCATCAGCCACGACATCTCCTTCAACCTCGAGTGGAACATACTCGACCCCGACGGCGGCCAGCTGCTCGTCGACGCCGCCGGGCTTACTGTCAGCTCTTTTCCGCTCTATCACCGCGTTCCCTGCGTAGGGTTCCGATTTACCGAACAGCCCAAACCGCGCCATCTGCGCGGCGACATGGCCAACTTCCTCGGCATACCGCCCTACCGGCGCGAAGCCATCCGCCTCGGCGCCGACTTCGTCAGGCCCGACGGCACCGTCGTTCCCAACGAAGAGCTGACCACGCCGCCCGACCCGAGCCTGTCGTATGCCTATTGCAGCGACACTATGGCCGACAGCCGCATCGTCCCCGCCATAGAAGGCGTCACGACGCTCTACCACGAAGCCACCTATGGTTCGGAGTTAGCGTCGAAAGCCCGAGAGCGCGGCCACTCGACAGCTACAGAGGCAGGCGAAATCGCCCGCCTCGCCGGAGCGCGCAACCTCATCATCGGCCACTACTCGAAGCGCTATACCGACCTGACTGCCCTCGCCGCCGAAGCCCGCGAAGCCTTCGGTGGCCATGTCATCGCCGCCGCCGAGGGTCAGACCCTCGACCTGGCCACCGCCCTCCCCCTCTGATTCTCTTTTCTTATAATATTTATAAATTTTATAAGATTTATAAATATTATTCGGGCGGATATGAAAGCGGCGCCCGAGGGGGCGCCGCCGAGTACCTCCGAAGGGAATCGAACCCTTATCTAAAGTTTAGGAAACTCTTGTTCTATCCGTTGAACTACAGAGGCTGATGACGGCGCAAAGATAGCGCTTTTAGCCGACATGGCCAAATTCAGAAAGGATAGCCGATCGCGAGATGGAAGGCGAGCGATTTGCCGAAGCTCGTCATGTTGTAGTATCCGCTGCGGCCCGTGTCGTAGGGGGCGTGGATTCCGATGCCGAGGTCGGCGCGCACTACAAACATGCTGATGTCGAAGCGCAATCCGACGCCGGTGCCGAGCGCTATGTCTTTCCAGAAAGTTTTGGCGCGGAGCGTGCCGCCGGGGCGCGCCGGATCGTTCTTGAGAAGCCAGATGTTACCGGCGTCAAGGAAAACGGCTCCATGGAGCGGCCCGTAGATCGGGAAGCGCAGCTCGGTGTTGAGTTCGAGCTTGAATGTGCCCGTCTGGTCGAAGTAGCCGTTGGTCTGATCGTCGGGAGCATGGTAGCTGCCGGGGCCGAGCGATCTGACGGTAAAGGCGCGGATAGAGTTTGCGCCGCCGATATAGAACTGCTCGCTGTAGGGCACCTCGCTCGAGTTGCCGTAGGCATGTGCCGCTCCGACGAGCACACGGCTGACCAGCCATATATTGTGGCGCGAGAGACGCTGGCCGTAGACGACCTGAGCCTGCCCCTTGACGAACTGGCTGAACGGTGTGCCGAAAAGTTCCTTCTCCCCCTTGTGGCCGAAAGCGCGGTAGATACCCCAGAAAATGTTGCCTGCCTCCTGAACGCTGAGCTGCACGTTGAGCGTGCGGCGGCTGTGATAGTTGCGGTCGTAGGTCCAGGTGTAGGCCATCTGAGGTATATACTGGTCCTTGAAGCTCTGTGCTATGGCTTCGTTGGCGTTCATTATCGAATCGAAGTCGTGGGTGGTATGGATGAGCTTCGTGTAGGTAAGCTTCACAAGAGTCAGCGAATTGTTGACATATCGCGAATGCTGCCAGTCATAGGAATATGAGGCGTTGAACTGCGCCATCTTGAAGTAGTGGGGGCGGTTGAGCAGGTCGGCGTTGAGGGTTATGCGCGTCCAGTTGAGCACGCGGCGCCGACGCGTCACCCAGTTCAGGCCGAGAAGACGCGGAAAGGCCAGCGATGTCGTCAGTCCGACCTCGTAGGAGTTGAACACACTCGATTTTCCGCGGTGGCTGCCGGTCTGCCATTCATAAGAACCGTTGAGTTTCACCGAGAACTGCTCTCCGCCGCCGAAGAGGTTCTTGTTGGTCAGGCCCAGCACGACGCCCGGCCCGATGTAGCTGTTGCTCTTCGATGAGGCGTTGACCTCGACGGTAGCTTCGAGAGGCTTGTCGAAACGGCAGTTTATGTCGATGTCGAGAGTAGGTTCGGGGGCGAGGGTATCGGGAATGGCCGATATGTCGATCTCCGAGAATATGCCAAGACGCGAGAGGTAGGTCTGGGTGCGGTTCATGTCGCGCACGCTGAACGTCTTGCCCGTGCGGAAGGCTATACATTCGGGTATGAGCTTACGGCGGAGGTGCGACGGCTGCATCTGAATGACCGTTCCGCGGTCGGTCTGGAACGTGTCGGGAGTGCCGGTGCCCGAGTTGCGGTTTATGACAGTCGTTATTCTGCCGACCTTATATGACTTCATAGCCCACGACGGTATATTCGCGGCCAGATCGAGCTTCAGGGCAATCGCGCCTTTGGTTATCGTGGAGTCGGCCAGATATTCGATATATTCGGGACTGAAAAAGTAGTATCCCTTGTTACGAAGGCGGTTGGCGATGTCGATGCGCACCTGTTTCAGCGAATCGACACTGTAGCGCGACCCCGGACGCAGATATGCCGACCGCCGGGCCGACTCGTTTATGAGCCTGTTGAGCGCGGTGGTGTCGGCGAGCATTATTATAGAGTCGAGATTATAGGCGCTGCCGGTCGAGATTTCATATCGTATCGACGCCTTGCGCGGATTCTTGCCCTGCACGAGACTGTAGGAGGCATGGCCCTGAAAATAGCCGTTGTTGTCGAGCATCCTGTCGATCATGGCCACACGCACGTCAGGACGGACATCGCTGATGAGCACGGGCTGTTCGACGAGTTTGCTGTAGATCCATTTCCCGATGCCTTTCTTCGGTTCGTTCCAGTGGTTCCAGACCCACAGTCCGATCGGGAAAGGATAGCGCAGCGAGGGGGATATGAGGCAGTTGTTCGGCTTGACATTGACAGCTCCCTTAATCTGCGACGCCACGCCTGAGGCCACTTTTTCCCCTTCGGGAGGCGTTATGACGGTTTTCTTCACGCCCGTGTAGAGAATTTCTCCCTCGGGAAGCCGGCTCGTTGTCGAGCAGGCTGCGAGCAGAAACGCCGTGATGGCAGCGGCGAGAAGCCGCACGGTTTTGTCAGGGCTTTTCATCGGCAACGGGAATTTCTTTGTTTTCTTCAGGACGTCGGAACAGGTGGCGCAGACTGTCGATTTTGCGGCGCAGCACGAAGCCGACACCTGTCTGGGTCACTTCGCCCTCGAGGATGCTCTCGTAGCCCGTCGTGCGGAACAGACGGATATACATCGAGCCGCTCTTGTTGAGCATATATTCAAACGAGATGTCGTTCAGCAGATTCTCGGCGAAATTCTCGTCGGCCGAGGCGTCGGTCGTATAGTTGCCGCCGACGACTATCTTGATTCTGTCGTTGAGGAACGATTTCGATATGCGGTAGCTGTAGGATGTCGCCGTCGAGGTAGCGCCGTCGCGTGTGCGGTCATACTGCTTGATGCCGAACGAGAGGTCAACCCCCTTGATATTGTTGGCGGCCCATGAATTGATCTGCGATTCGAGATACGAGAACAGCGGGTTCCCGTTGAGCGAGGCTTTGCCGACGGTAGAGCCGGGGCCGGTGTAGACGTTGTAGAGCAACAGGTTCATGGCCTGGTTGGCGCGCTGTTCGGGCGACATCGAACGCAGTTCGTTCTCGACGCCGATGTCGTCGACGGTCGACATATCGAAGGCCACATTGAGATTCTCGAGCGTGTTTGTCACCGAGGCCGTTATGTCGAAAGTGACAAGGCGCGAGTCTTCGCCGCTGCGCGTTACGTTGGCCTTGACCTTGTCGACGGCCGACACATTGAGAGTCGGGTTCATAATGTTTCCGGTGAAGTTCACATAACTTCCCTGATTGAAATCGAACAGTTTCTCGCTCATCATCGGCGGCGTGTAGCGCACGAAGCCCTTGTCGATGGTGAAACGGCCCGTCAGACGTCCGTCGGCGTTTGCCGGCGTCATCGAGTAGTCGAAATCGCCGTAGCCCTGAATCGACACCTTGTTCTGTCCGCTCGCCGAAAGGTCGACATTAAGGGTTGTGCCCTGCTCGATCGACAGCGCGGCGTTGATTATCATTGTCATCCCCTCGGCAATTATCGAATCGGCAGCCATTCCGGTGCTGTCGTTGAACTGCACGAACTTGACAATGTCGTCGGCCGATGCGGCGCCGGGAATCTGTGTCCCCGCCGAGGTCATAAGGTATGTCGCGTTAGTGCCGGCCAGCAGCGAGGCGTCGGCATTGAGCATCATCAGCTTCATGTTTCCGCGGGCCGTGGCGTCGAGACTGATATAAGCCTTTCCGTAGATGTTGGCGCCGCGCGGCCGCTGCGAGTTGACAATCATCATGTTGTCGGCCTTGAGGCTGAGATCGTATGAGGCATTGGCGAGGTTCCTGAGGTCGACGGTGCCGTTCAGCTTCAGCGGGTTGTCGTTGCAGCCTGTAACGGTGAAATCGTTGAACCGGGCTATGCACGAGTCGACAGTGATACGCGATTCCGACAGTTTAAGCTGAGTTCCGAGTATCGTCGGCGTCACCGTTGCCGAGTCGAAAGCGAGCCAGCCGTCGAAGAAAGGCTTCTCGGCGTTACCTTTTATCAGCAGCGAGCCGTTGAGGGTTCCTTCGAGCTTAGCCGTTCCCGGAGGCAGGAAAGCGTTGGCGGTTTTCAGCGGGAAATGGATCATCGACAGGTCGAGATTGAAAGGCTCATTTGTTGTCGAGTCGTTGAGAATACCTTTTATCGTCACTGTCTTAACCGAATCGACCATGAGCGCCATATCAGCCGTTATGCGTCCCGTCAGCGGATCGTTGGCCATGTCGATGTCGAGATCGAAATTGCCCACGCGCTGACGGTTATAGGTCATGTCGGCGAGGCTAACATTGCCGCGCCCCGTCAGGTTCTCGCGGTTCCAGTGGAAAAGCAGATCGGCCGAGATCGAGCCGGTCATAGGCGTCGCGAAAGGATTGACGGCCACCCAGTCCTGAAGCAGAACGTCGCTGAGCTTAACCGAGATGTCCTGACCGGGCATCGTGGCGTCGCCCGACGGAGGGAGTGTGGCCACCGCCACCGACGACTTGTCGTTGTGGAGCCTCAGGTCGGCGCTTATCTGGCGTGTCACGAAGTTATAGCTGACATAGTTGCTGTCGTTAACCTCCCACTGCCTGTAGGCTATCATGGGGTTGTAGGGCACAAGCCGCAGGGTTGCCACCGAGTCGCTCGTCGTCACTCCCAGACCGATTCTGTAGCCGCTCTCCCCTTTTATATTGCTCTGGCGCAGGAGTGCGCCGAGGCGGTTCTCGCCGAGGTAGCCGTTGAGCGTCACGCGGGCGAAATCGTCCATCGTTCCGGGGGCATTGCTGACCTGGGCGTTGTAGACGAGGAAGCCGCCATGCTGGACAGCCGTGAGGCGTATCGTGTCGAGGCGCGTCGAGCCGGTCGAGAAACCCGTGACCTTTCCGATGATATTTATCAGCGAGTCGGTCGAGGCCGTGAGGGCGAGCTGCCTGAACTGCGGGCCGCGGCTGTCGGCGCCGGCGAGATATTCGCTGACAATATTGTTGCGTCCGGCCTCGAGCGACAGGCTCATCGGAGGCAGCGCACGCTGCAGCGAGTCGATATTGATTTTCTTAGCTTTCACAAGACGATCGACCAGCAGCATCGTGGCATCGATGCGTGGCATTATCGATTCGAGCGGACACTTCGTCGACGCCACGGCAAGCAGGTCGCCCTGTGCCACTCGCGCCCTGATTCCGGCGGCATCGACGGCGACATCGGCCACGGTAGAGTCGGCACGGAGCGTTGTCGCGCCCGTGAGCCATGTCAGACGGTCAACACTGATGCGTCCGTCGACGGTGCGGGTCAGCGGATTGTAGACTCCGGTAGTAGCCAGCGTCATGGTTCCGGCGTTGGCCTCCTTGCTCAGGCCGAGAGCCATGAGGTCGAGATGGCGTATGTCGCCGTCGACATCCCAGCTCCAGGCGCTGTCGCCGAGAGTGGCGTCGAAATCGGCGTCGAGGTCGGCCACGTCGATTCCGCTGTGGAGGCGTCCGGCGGCGCGGCGTCCGCCGAGATCGGCCAGCAGGGTTATGTCGCCGTAGCTCTTGCTGTTATATACGATCCGGTCGATATCGATGTCGACCTTCATCTGAGTTGACGGCTTCAGAGGATTGTAGCCGTGGCCGCTGAGGTCGACACGGGCCGTCACACTCCCTATACCGGGCTTTGTCACGAAAGCGTCGACAGGAAAATCTGTCGCCGTCAGCCGCGCCATATATCCCTCGGCGCGCCGCTCCCAGCGTCCTTTGGCCGCAATCCGGCCACTGTTGGCCGTCAGAGTTATGTCGCCGTCGACGGCGGCGGGGCGGTAGTCGACGGTGCCTTTGACAGTCATCAGTTCGGGAATATTGAATTCGGAGGCGGTCGACGCGGCGAGGAATTTGGTTTTCACACGGTTCAGTCCGCGCGCTTCACCGTCGACAGTCAGCTTGCCGGCCATTCTGTTGAAATCGGTGATGTTCCTGACACGGCCGCTGACAGCGAGTTTCAGAAGCCCCGGATAAGCGGCGTCGAGGCGCCGCAGCGTCATGTCGGCCATTGTTCCGGCCACGTCGGCGCGCAGGCTGAGCTCATTCGGAGCGGGAAGCGACCTGACAGTCGGGCCGAGAGCCGGGAAAGCCCTGACAACATCGCTGAGCCCTATCCGGGCGTCGGCTTTCAGGCGCAGCGGCATTGCCGCCATGTCGGCGCCTTCGGTCAGCCCCATGTCGGCGTCGAAACCTATGGTCGAGGCGTCGGTAAATATTCTGAATCCCGAGGCCGAGATCTGTCCGTCGGCCATATCGAACCGGCCCGAGGCATCGACGCGCAGGCCGCAGCGCTCTTCGGCGAGCAGGCGCCGCAGCGTAAGGCCGACCGACGGCCCCCGGTTGCTGAACGAGTCGACATCGACAGTCACATAGCGCGCCCGGAGATAGTTCATGTCGAGTCCCGGAGCCGGCCGGGCGCCGCTGACGGCGTAGAGCAGATCAGTGGCCGTCAGACGCAGGGAATCGGCCGTGACAGTCCACATAAGCGAATCGGGGGTCGGCGCCGTCTCGGGCGCAACGGCCACCGGATGAGCCTTAAGCCACGCCGCCGACGGCGTGAGATAGGTGGCGGCCACGCTGTCGACCCGCAACAGCCGGGCGTTGACACGTCGGCGCCCCAGATCGACGAGTCCGTCGCTGAGACGCGCCGAGGGCACCGAGGCCCGCAGGGTGTCGATTGTCGGCAGCATAGTCATCGTGTAGTCAACACGCCTCAGCTCAATGTCGCGCGCACGGATGACCATCGCGAGCTTCGAGGCGGCTGTGTCGGCGTTGACGGCCGTGTCGGGACGCATGGCGAGGTTTATGCGCGCTCCGTCGAGCAACGCCCGGTCGAGATCGACTCTTTCGAGATTCATCTTCAGGCGCGACGCCTCCATCTCGAAGTGGTCGACCGACGCACGGAGCCACATAAGCGAATCGGCGTTCCCGAGCTGATAGCGGGCACTGTCGAGGCGCGCATAGTCGATCTCGACATCGCCCCGGAAAAGCGGTCGCAGCCCTACACCGAGGTCAAGGCGCTGCGCCATGAGCATAGTGTCGCCTGTCTGTTCTACGATGAGAGCCTCGTCGACACTCAGCCTCAGCGGCCAGCGAAGCCTTATGCGTTCAACAGAGATGTCATAGCCGGTAGCCTTCGACACCTCTCTGACAGCAATATCCTTGACAAAGTCCTGAACAAAAGGCACGTAGAGCGCTACCGGGACAAGCAGCAAGAGCGCCACCACCGCAGCCACGACAATACCAAGCCACTTGGCAATTTTCAGAACAATTCTCATTGCAGACAGTTGAAACGATGAAAGGAACCCGGCCAAGCCGAAGTTACATATAGATAACGCGAAATTACAAAAATTTGTTTAAACCCCTCCGCAGCCCGGGATGTAGCCGGAGGGCAATGTCAAAAATCGCTCTGACGTTAACTTAAATTCTTCCGAGCAAATTATCCTGTCCGGGCGTATGGACGTGCCTCAATGCCATTAACTTAGTGTGCTGAGTTCAAAAGGTCTGGCTGAAAGCACGCGACAAGCGCCGTGAGGCGCTTGACAGCAGACAGCCGAAGTTGTTAAACAGCCTGGGGGCCTACCGAATTAACATTTTTTAGCTTTAGGGGGGGTAAAATTTTGTCTAATTTTGCGCGCAGACACAGTCAGTACATTTACCTCTGTTCCAATTACTAAACCACGCATTCCGTAAATTTTCCTTTAACTTCATACTATTTTTCCTCATTTTCATGAAAAAACTGCTACTATGCCTTGTGGCGCTATTCGCCGCAATCGGTGCGCAAGCCTCGTCCGAGACAATCACGAAGGGAGAAGGCACATCAGGCACTTCCACAGTGAAGTTCAGCGCCACCGACAAACCCGACATTACTGCCAAAGCCGTCTACACACTTACGCTTAATGCCGATAACAAGCTCGAAGTCGAGCTGACGTTCGCAGACCTCAACAACAGCGATGTCGAAGGCCTCGGAAACGACCCCTGTTATATGTTTATCGACGGAATCGGCGAGACTTCACTCAGCTATGCCGACGGTAAATATACCGGAACAACTGCCGGAGCCGCAACTCCCGGCAACTTCTACAGCAACTGCTATTTCAAGCGTGCATGCGCCAATACCGGCGCCAACTACGGCGAAAACGGCCAGCTGATTTTCCCGTTCGAGTTTACAGCACCGTCAGCTGCTGCTGAAAGCGAACTCAACGGCACATCCGATAAAAATGTTCCGATGGGATTCATCGAGGTCAATGTCAGCGACCTCTCGGCCCTGTTCAAATTAAAGGTGCAGCTTATCGACAACAATCAGAGCAAGGAGTACATTCACATGTATCTGCGCAAAGCCAACGAAACGCCGGAAGCTACCGCTGATGATCCATACGCTAAGTACGGCGAAGAAAAAGGCACTCCAGCCCTTGATCCGCGCTCGAATAAAGAGGGAAGCAATATCGAGAACCCGATCTTCTTCAACTATACCGAGCTTGAAAAGGACACCGACTATATCGCCACAGCTGTCGTCAAAAAGGAGGGCTATACCGGCGTCACCGAATACCCCTTTACAACCCTCGATCATGCCGAAGGCACAACATCGTATATCGAGAACGGCTACTTTATGGACGGCGAGAATGTTTTGACACAATTACCTGACGGAACAAAAAAGCGTCTGGTTTACCTGGCATCCGCTCGCTATACCTTCACCTACGACAAAGACAACGGGGAGCTTTATCTGACATTCGACACCCGCATCCGAAACGACCATAAGCTGCCGGTATTGCAATCGAAGTATGAACTCAGAGTTGATGGCCGTAACGATCCTTACTACGGAGATCCGAATACAGTGGCAGGTTACAAAGACCACTATTCATTCGTTATCAATAATCAGTGCGAGGACATCGCGACCCTTATCGAAAATAAAACTCCCCTGCACTTCACATACTCCACCGACTATGAAAACGGAGGTAAGAGCTACTTCAATGGTTTTGACTACGACGGATCGACTTCGTCGGATGACTTCGGCGAGCCTGCCGACGTCCAATGGATAGACTATTCATACAAAGATCAGCAGGAGCAGAACAAAAACCGTTATGACCTCTACAAACTACTGCCCAAGACTCAGCTTATGGCTACGGTTGTCGACGCTGACGGTCACTATCTCCCGCGCAAAATCGTTAAGTTCGAGATGGCTACCAATGACAGCGGAAAAGCTACCGTAACATGCGACACCTCCCTCGGACAGCCCAAATGGTTCGTAGAGGCAAGCAGCCTTGCAGACGCTACTGATAAAGAAGTTGACTTCGAGGTAGTAGCCTACCACGAGCGCGAGACCGAGGCAACCGGGGCGCCCCGACGCGTTCTCAACGCCGACAAAAACCGCCTTGAGGCAAAAAGAGGATTCCACTATGTTGAAAGCGAGACCCCGACAGGCATCGACGACATTGAAGCTGACGACGCCAACGCTCCCGTGCGCTATTTCGACCTCAACGGCCGCGAAATCAGCGAACCTCAGAAAGGAATGTTCGTGATCCGCCTCCAGGGCTCGAAAGCCACCAAGATGATCGCTGAATAATCTTCACACTTTCATATACTTACAGGGGATGGCCCGCGCGGGCCATCCCCTGTTGTTTTTATGGTTTGAGTCTTATAAATTTTATAAATCTTATAATTTTTATAAGATCATATTGCTGGAATTTCGCTAAATTTGTCGCGTTATGACCACACTTCTAATCTCTCTGGCGCTCCTTATCGGAGGCTACTTCATCTATGGCGCGATTGCCGAACGCATCTTCGGCACCGATCCCAAGCGCCCCACCCCCGCGACAACAATGGCCGACGGCATCGACTACATAGCCATGCCGACGTGGAAAGTCTTCCTCATTCAGTTTCTCAACATCGCCGGAATGGGGCCTATTTTCGGCGCCATCATGGGAATAATGTTCGGGCCTGCCGCCCTGCTCTGGATTGTGTTCGGCACAATCTTCGCCGGCGCCGTCCACGACTTCGTCGGCGCGATGATGTCGATGCGCGAGGGAGGTGTGTCGCTTCCCGAGATTGTAGGGCGCGAGCTCGGCGGCGGCGTGAAACACGTTATGCGTGTTTTCTCGCTGATACTGCTGATACTCGTCGGCACGGTGTTCGTCATAAGCCCCGCCGAGATTCTGGCCTCGCTGACGCCGGAAAGTCTCGACAAGATATTCTGGGTAGGCATAATCCTCATCTATTATATTCTCGCCACCATGCTTCCCATCGACAAGCTCATCGGCAACCTCTACCCCGTTTTCGGCGTTCTGCTGCTGTTCATGGCCTTAGGGCTGCTCGGCATGATGCTCTTCGGAGGCGTGGAGATTCCCGTCGGATTCGGCGACGGCCTGCAGTCGCGCCACGGCTCGGGGCTTGCGGTGTTCCCGATGGTCTGCGTGTCGATAGCCTGCGGCGCCATCTCCGGCTTCCACGCCACGCAGAGCCCGCTGATGGCCCGATGCCTGAAAAACGAACGCTACGCGCGCCCGGTGTTCTACGGCGCCATGGTGACCGAGGGAATCGTGGCTCTCGTATGGGCCTGCGCCACTATCGCCTTCACAGGCGGCTACGACGGCCTCAACAGCTATATGGCCGACGGCGGAAGCGCCTCGACAATGGTCAAAGACATATCGCTGGGATGGTTCGGAAAAGTCGGCGGAATAATCGCCATTATCGGCGTCATAGCCGCCCCGATATCGTCGGGCGACACAGCTTTCCGCTCGGCACGCCTCATAATCGCCGATCTCGCCGGCCTGAGCCAGCGCAAGTTCATCAAGCGGCTGGCGCTGACCCTGCCGCTCTTCGCCATTGCGATAGGACTGATGATGGTCGACTACAATATTCTCTGGCGCTACTTCGCCTGGAGCAACCAGACCCTGTCGATGTTCACCCTGTGGGCCGCCACCGTATGGCTTGCGCGCCGCGGACGCTCTTATGTCATCACCCTGCTGCCGGCGCTGTTCATGACGGTTGTCTGCACGAGCTATCTGCTCTTCGCGCCCGAAGGTTTCGGACTGCCGCAGACAATCTCCGTCGCCGTCGGCGTCGTCGTAGCCCTCGGGCTGCTCGTTGTCTTCGCCCGCAGGCGCCGCGGCCTCGCCCCTGCTCCCGAAAACTGATCACTGCTTGTTGAGGTCGGGATAGGAGATGCGCGAGTGGTAGATCGTGCGCAGGCGCTGCGCGAAAGTGTCTTTGATCTGGTTGACGTCGCGGAATGAGATGGGCGAATCGTTGTGAAGTCCCTCGCTGACCTGAGTGTCGACAATCTTGTTGACAAGAGCCTGGATTGCCTCGGGCGAATGGTCGGTCAGCGAACGCGAGGCCGCCTCGACGCTGTCGGCCATCATTATGATCGATGACTCGCGCGTTGTGGGGTTCGGCCCGGGATAGGTGAAAGCCTCGGGATCGGGCTCTTCGTCGGGATGGCGGTTACACCATGTGTTGAAGAAATAGCGGGCTTTACCACGGCCGTGGTGCTCGGTTATGAAGCGGCGCAGCTGCATCGGAATCTTCGCCTTCTCGGCCATCTTCATGCCTTCCGAGACATGGCCGATTACAATGCGGGCGCTCTGTTTAGGGTCGAGAGTGTCGTGGGGGTTCACACCGTGCTGATTCTCGGTGTAGAACGCCGGATTGCGTATCTTTCCTATGTCGTGGTAGAGGGCGCCGGCCCTGACAAGCTGCACGTTGGCGCCTATGCGCGAGGCGGCGGCGCTGGCGAGGTTGCTGACAGCCATCGAATGCTGAAACGTGCCCGGACATTCTTCGGAAAGCTCGCGCAGCAGCGGATTGTTGATGTCGGAAAGCTCGACAAGAGTGACGCGCGAGGTGAATCCGAAAATTTTCTCGAAGAAGAACAGCAGGATATAGGCGAACGAAACCGCAACGGCGTTGATGGCCAGATAGCCGAATATGCGGCCCGAAAGCTCGCGCAGCGATCCGTTGAGCATGACCTCGACGGCGATATACGACAAGCTGTAGACCACGAAGACGATGAAAGCCGTGCGTATGAGCTGGCTGCGCCGGCTCAGATCCTTTATGGAGTCGATGGCGGCAGTGCCGGCCATAAACTGCAGGAAGATATATTCGAGAGGCACCACCGCAATAACCGACGTTATCAGAATCAGCACGATGTCGATAAACAGGGCTGTGCGCGAGTCAAGGAAAATCACGCTCATGATAGGCACTATGGCGAACGGCACAAGATAGAGACCCGAGGTGAAGGTCAGCGCCAGAGCGTAGGCAAAGAATGTGAAGCCTACGATCATCATCATTATGAAACAGATAATCTTTATGTCGTTGTAATAGTCGCGGCGGAAGATATAGAGATAGGCATAGAGGGCGCCGAGCAGCAGAATCAGGAACAGCGCCTGACCGGCAATGGGATAATAGGTGCTTGCCGTAGAACCTCCGCGGTCGGCGGTCATTTCCTCGTAGGTCTGGAGCACGCGGGCCAGGCGCGGCGTCACGATGTCTCCCTTGTCGATGATACGTTCTCCCTGCTGAATGACGCCAATCGGGGCGAGAGCTTTCTGATATAGCTCCGTGCGGACACGCGCTGTCTCGAGGGTATCGGCCAGAATGTTGGGCTGGAGATAGTCGACGGGGCGTATCGCCGCCAGAGCGCGGCGGAAGCGCGGATCGGAGAAGGTGCTGTCGAGGCGCGCATAGGCCGCGCGCACCGACTTGTAGCCGTCGGTAGGCATCGAAATCGACACATTATCGTGGATAAAACGCACGGCCTGAAGCCGTCCGGCGCGGATAGCGTCGTAGTCGTCGGACTCGACGATACCGTCTTCATAGATCTGCTTCACGGCCGCAAGAATGCGGTTGCGGTCGGCCGGCGACAGCCCTTCGCGGGCCGTCGAGTTCAAACGGCTACCGAACTGGCTGACCATCGATTTCTCAACCGTGAGATCACGCATATAAATAGGCTCGAAAGCTGCGTCGATTGAATCTTTCACCTCGCGGGCCGAGACCGAGTCGAGATGGACGGGGATGTCGAAAGGCGCTGTCAGGAGCGAATAGGCCCAGGGGCGGTTGACGGCATAGGTGTATTCGTTGGCCGATTCGTGAGGCAGAAAAAACAACAGAAGGGCCGTGGAGGCCAGAAATATCAGTATACGAAAGAGTTTGTTGGACTTCGGTGTCATTTGTTCTCAAGTTATTCAGTGGAGGCGGTCGGCGCGGCGCACGCCTCCGATATGCATGATTTTCTGACAGAGTTTGTCGACTATCGAGGTGTCGGCGACGAGGATGTTCAGATCGGCGTCGAAAACCTCGTCGCGGGCGCGGATGTTAAGGCCGCGGATGTCGATGTTCATTTCGGTCGATATGGCGTAGGTCAGTTCCTGAAGTATTCCGTGGCGGTCGATACCCTCGATTCTGATGCGCGCCGGAAAGACTGTGTTGCTGACCTCCCATCGGGTGGCCACGATGCGCGAGCCATAGCTCGCCTTCAGGGCCTGGGCGCGCGGACAGGTCAGAGCATGAACCTCGACATTGCCGTCGGAATTCACGAACCCCATCACGTCGTCGCCAGGAATCGGCGAACAGCAGTGGGCCATGACATAGTTGGCCGTATGGCCGTCGCTGCTGAGGGTATAGACGCTGCGTGTGTCGACAACGCGAGCCGACATATCCGGAGGCGCGGCGACAGCGGGCAACGACGCGGCAGGGGGAAGTTCTTTCGTTTTTTTAGGGCCGCGTCCCAGTCGCCATAGTTTCGAAAGGAACGACTGCTGGGCGCGCTCGCTCTTCCCTTCGAAAAGGGTGTCGAGCTTGACCTCGTCGCGCGCGAGCTTGATGAAAAAGCGCTCTTTCGATTCCTCGCCGAGGCGATGGATGACGCTCGAAAGGAGGTCGTTCGACTCTTCGAGCCCCTTGGCTTCGAGAAACTCCTTGAAGCGCCGGCGTCCTTCCTCGACCAACGGCTGCTGCTCGCGGCGCAAGGCCTGACGCAAGGCCGTTTTGGCGCGGGCCGTGACCAGCAGCGACGCCCATTCCTCTTTAGGAGTCTGATTCTGAGAGGTCAGGATCTCGACCTGATCGCCCGAACTCAGGCGATGGCTCAGAGGCATAAGCTTATGGTTGACCTTGGCGGCTATACAGTGGGTTCCGAGAAAGGTATGGAGGTTAAAGGCCATATCGAGCACTGTCGAGCCGGTGGGCAGCGTCACCATCTCCCCTTTGGGGGTGAACACCACAATCTCGCTCGCGAAGAGATTGAGCTTCAGCGTGCCCAGAAAGTCTATGGCGTTGGGGTTGGGATCGTCGAGAACCTCCTTGATAGTCTTCATCCACTCGTTGAGCTCGGTTTCTTCCTCGCTTTCGCCGGTTTTGTAGCGCCAGTGAGCGGCAAAGCCCTTCTCGGCGATCTCGTCCATCCGGCGCGAACGTATCTGAACCTCTATCCAGTTGCCATCGGGGCCCATAAGCGTTACATGGAGAGCCTGATAGCCGTTCGCCTTCGGGGTCGTTATCCAGTCGCGGGTCCGGTCGGGATGAGGGCGGTAGAGGTCTGTTATGGCTGAATAGATTTTCCAGCATATCTCCTTTTCGAGGTTCGGATCATCGTTGTCGAAGATGATACGGACGGCATAGAGATCGTAGACCTCTTCGAAAGGAATATGCTTCGTCTCCATCTTGCGCCAGATCGAATAGACGCTCTTGAGGCGCGCCTTCGCCTCGAAAGCAAGCCCCATGTCGGTCAGCCGCTTGCGTATCGGGCCAAGGAAATTGTTGGCCACGACATCGCGGCGCCCGGCGCTCTCGCTTATCAGGTCGGAAATGTTGGCGTAGGCCGCGGGGTGCTCATATTTGAAGCTGAGGTCTTCGAGCTCGGTCTTTATAGCGAAGAGGCCGAGCCTGTGGGCCAGCGGAGCGTAGATATAGAGCGTTTCGCCGGCAATCTTATACTGCTTGTTGGGGGCCATGGAGCCCAGTGTGCGCATATTATGGAGGCGGTCGGCCATCTTTATGAGCACAACGCGGATGTCTTCGTTCATCGTCAGCAGCAGCTTGCGGAAATTCTCGGCCTGAGCCGACGCCTTGTCGCCGAAGATTCCGCCCGAGATTTTCGTCAGGCCGTCGACAAGCTGTGCCACTTTCGCCCCGAAATTGCGCTCGATGTCTTCGACGGTGTAGTCGGTATCTTCGACAACGTCGTGGAGCAGAGCCGCGCATATCGAGGTCGACCCCAGCCCTATCTCGCGGCTGGCTATGCGCGCAACCGCTATGGGATGGAGAATATAGGGCTCGCCTGAACGGCGGCGTATGCCCTTGTGGGCCTCGCGGGCGAACCGGAAAGCACGCTCGACAATCTCGACCTTCTTGCGGTGGTTTGACCGCAGATAGCCGTCGAGCACATCCTGAAAGGCCGCCTCTATCTGGCGGTCTTCTTCGGAAGTTGTTAGCAGAGGCTGCGGAATGGGAGTAGAGTCAGACATCAACGACAAAAATACACAATTTTCTGAAATCCCCGCGAAAAAACTTTACCGATCAATAACGTTAGACGCTAAACGCACCGACGTCGCTCTTTAATTTTGTCTCTGAAGACGATTATAGGCTCAGACACTTCATGTTAGAACATCATCCCCGAGCGCCAACGCGCCGGCCGTTTAGTGCTCTTTCAGCATGTCAAGCCAAGACTCATTTTAGGCAAGTGGATAGAGATGAAAATAAGAACCCTCTGATTATTCGACATTTATAGAACCGAGTGGATAGAGATGAAAATAAGATTCAGGCATAGAAAGGCACATAAGACGAATATTTCCTTGACTGCGACTCATCGTTGGATGATTTAATTAAACCGGCCTCAACAGTGTCAGCCAATATACGTGTAGCTGTCGGGGCTTGGTTTTTTGTCAATTTAAGACGATCTCTGATTGACTGATTCGTAATAGCTTCATTATCCTCCCACATCAGACACGCATGTTGATAACAAGCATTAATTTTCTCATTTTTCGACATTGCCGACAACGATTTCTGAGGGAATAGAGTTACACGAGTATAGTCATCGAGTGCATGAAACTTTACAGGAGGCAGAAACATTTTTTCTATAGCCTCGATTGCTCGGTCTACACCGCTACCTCGACGCTCACACAAATTGAGCATGAACATTGATTGTGCAAGTTTCTCATTTCTTGAGCGGGGTGGAAGGTCAATAAGCCGGTTGATATTGTTAAGCGGAGCCCCGGGATTTGTAATTACAAGCCTATTGCTGAAAATTTCGATGGCAATCGGCGAGCCTTCAATCGCGAAATCCTGATGTATCAGGGCATTTGCCACAAATTCGCGAATTGCAACACCCGGATATGCCGGTGCGATATTTCTTGATATGTCAATTATCTCATTCCCGGTATTTTGCATTATGTGATCAATGAGTTCTTCGAAACAGACTGCATAACCAAGACTGAAATGCTTATCATGTTGAAGTTGCCGGTTGTTCTGACCGACATACTTACGCACTACAACCTCTCTTCCGCTTAATGAGGGAAAACTTGAGAGCGTTTTAGCAAAAAGTATTGCCCCAAGATTCGTAATACACCATGAGCCATTCTTTTCATGACAATAGCCCATGTCGATCAGTTTGGACAGTATGGAATCTGTTGACTTAGGTATATTCTTACCTAAAAGATGATACATCGCCCGATAGTCCAAAAGACCGAGAACTTCATCCTGAGTAAGGCCGTCAAGGGCTGCATTTTCTTCAAAAGATATTCCCATCGACTTCGCAATAAGCATCTGCACCTGTTTTGGAGACATCTTAAGAGTCTGTCCTCCCGAGCGATAGAACGACGCATAAATATCTTTACCACGCAAATGGACAGGCTTTTCTTTTTCTTCCGGTATGAAAATAAACAAAAGATTCTCTCCGCCATATTTTTGGACAGTATGCTCTATTTGTATTCGATGCGAAAGATTATTCGACGCAATGTTGCCAAGCGTCTTGACAATATCATCTATCTTCTCTTTGTCTAAGGAAAAAACCGTACCATCATTGTTTACTCCGTAAACCAATATGCCCCCAAGCAAATGATTGGCAAAAGCCGATATATGCTGCGCCAGCCTATCGGTTTTATCAGACAGGCCGCTTTTCCAGTCAATCTCATTAAGCTCTGACGGGACTGGTTCCAGACTATCCTTAAGGAGATCTAAGGCTCGTTGTTTCCAATTCATGTTGTTCATATATATGCTTTTGAATCAATATGCGAAGATAATATTTTTTCTGTAAACTTTTACTATTTCGAAACGCCAAGGCGCCGGCAGTTTCGTGCTTTTTCAGCATGTCAAGCCAAGGTTCATTTTAGACAAGTGGATAGAGCTGAAAATAAGAACTCCCTGACTATCCGACACTTATCAAACTAAGTGGATAGAGCTGAAAATAAGATTCAGCTTCTGAACAGGGATACAAGGCGCGAAAAAACAGCGTCCCCGCCGCGATTACGGCAGGGACGCTGCGTGAGGTCAGCTTTTTAGTGGCGGTGCATTCCCGGAGGGGGCCCCATGGGGCGGCCGGGGTGCATGAAGTCGCCTGAGTCGGCGGGCTGCTTGCCCTTGCCGAAGGTGTTGAAACGGTATGAGAATGTCACCATTCCGTAGCGCGTCAGCGAGTTGTAGCGCATATCTTCGATATACGAGGCTGTCACGTTGCGGTTGATATTTTTCGTCTGGCCGAGTATGTCGTAGACCTTCAGCGAGATCGTGGCGGCCTGATTACGCAGGAACTGATAGCTCAGCTGGGCGTTCCACATCCAGACGTCGGAGTTGTAGCCCGCCGAGTAGCCTCGCGTGGCGTCGTAGCGCAGATCGGTCGATATGCTGAGTCCGAACGGCAGATAGTAGGTTGCGTAGAAACTGCCTCCGAAATTGTGGACAGTCCGGCCGACGTTTGTCTCGACCGACGTTGTCGACGTGTGGAGCGCATAGCGCGGGCGCAGCTCCAGCTCGAGGTTCGAGGGGCGGAAAGCGATGCCGGGCTCTTCGGTGATTCCGACATTGAAGGTTGTCGTGCGCAGTCCGTTGTTGAAACCTACGTTATGCTCGAGATGGGTGAAGATATGGTTGTTGAATGTCCAGTATTTGTTGCGGAAGGGGAACGACATCATAAACATGGCATGTCCGTTCCAGACGCCGTTGACGTTGTCGTAGGTCGTTGTCTGTCCGCCGGTTTCGGAGTTGTAGGTTGTTTTCTGAACAATGGAATTCTGGACGATATTGAAATGGGCCATCGCCATCATCGAACGCTGGGCGTCGGTGTTGAAATCCTGGAAGCGGAACATCAGGAAATGGGTGAATGTCGGCGACAGATCGGGATTACCGACAACTATGCGCAGGGGATCGCTGACGTCGGCTACAGGCTGCAGCTGGCTCAGCGACGGCTCTGAGGCGCGTCCGTTGTAGCGGGCCTGGATAGAGCGCGTCTTGCTCATTTTATAGCGGTAGCGCAGGAACGGCGAGAAGTTGAACACGTTGCGGCGCGGAATCGTCTTGTCGGCGTTGGTGAGATTGGTCGACATCGACGACGAGGGCACGAGCGACACGCCGACTTCGGCATTGGTCTTCGCCGTCACCTTCTGATAGCCGACGCGTATGTTGTGGCTGATGAAGTTGTTGCGGAAACGGTTCGACAGCTCGGGATTATAGGTCTCGCCGACAATATTGCCGTCGTCGTCGAATTCGCGGTCATAGACGAGCTTGTCGGTGTTGTTCCAGCGGTAGTTGAGCTGATAGCTGAACGTCAGGAAGTTGCCGCGGGCGACATCGCCGAGCGGCTCTTTCCAGGTCAGGCGCGCGCCGACGCGGTTGTTCCAGCTGTGGTTATCGGTATACTGGAGGTAGTCTTCATCCTGGTTGTCGACAAGGAAAAACTCGTTGAACGAGGCTGAGTTCTCTTTTTCGCGCACGTTCGAGCCGCGGTAGTTCAGCATGACCGAGAACGACCGTCCGCGGCGCGACGCGAAGTTGTGGGTATAGATCAGGCGGCCGCCGAACTCATAGGAGTCGCCGCGCGAGCTGACGTCGTTGCGGGTGCGGTTGACCAAAGTGTGCTGCGCGTCGCCGGCACTGGTCGTCGACGACGAGGCAGATGTCGAACGGTTGAAATTAAACGAGAAATTGGGGCGGAACTCTATCGTATTGAGCGAGTCGGGCTTCCAGAGCAGGCGGAAGTCGCCACGCACATTGTTGCCCTTGTCGCGGCTGTTCGAGTCAGACGAGTAGTAGCTCGTCGAATCGGGAAATAGATACTGGCGCTCCGACGCCGTTATGCTCTTGGTGTCGGTGTTGCTATACATGACATTTCCGCCGATACGGAACTTTTCTTCATTGCCGACGCTGAAATTCAGGCCGACGGAGTTGCTCGATGTCACACCATGGTTGCCTCCGAAGCGGTGGAAGCGGTTTCCGTTACCGTCGGTGAACCCGAGTTCGTTGATATTGTTGAAATTGCCCAGAAGGGTCAGCTGATTGCCGTTCTGGAAGCGCGACACGTTGAAATTGCCCTTATAGCGACTGTCGGTTCCGTAGCCCCCTTCGACCGTTCCGAACCAGCCGTTGCGCATATTGGGCTTGACCGACAGGTTGATGACCGTTTCGTCTTCACCGTCGTCGACGCCCGTCAGGCGCGCCAGATCGCTCTTGCGGTCAATGACCTGGAGCTTGTTGACCATCTCGGCCGGCAGATTCTTCGAAGCCACCTTCGGGTCGTCGCTGAAAAATTCCTTGCCGTCGACAAGAATCTTCGTGACCTCCTTGCCGTTGGCCGTGATTTTGCCGTCGCTGCTGATCTCTACACCAGGCAGGCGTTTCAGAAGATCCTCGACCACGGCATTCGGGCGCGTCAGATAACTGTCGGCATTGAATTCGACAGTGTCGGTCATCACCTTCACCGGAGTTTTCACAGCTGTCACCGTCACCTCGGCGAGGCTCTTCGACGACTCACTCATAACGATAGGCTTCATCGACAGATTAGCTTTGCCGACCTCGACCGGCATTGTGACCGGCGCGAACCCTACGTAGGTCGTTTCGAGAAGATAGCGTCCGGGCTTCACAGCCGGAAGCGAAAAACGGCCGTCGAGGTCGGCGGCAGTGCCGGCCACGAAAGCCGAATCGGGTTTAAGCAGCCTCACGGATGCCTGCATCAGCGGCTCGCCGGCCCCGTCGGTCACACGCCCCGTTATGTCGGCGGCATAACCGGCCAGGGCGCATGCCGCCAGAGCAGCGGCGGCTAAAAACGTGATTGTCTTTTTCATTATCATGCGGTTGGGAAGTTACAGCATTATAGACAGCTTCATGCGCCGTAAGTTTAACGCGGCGGTAAAAAAATGCTTTTTAGCTATTTTTAATAAGGTAAACCGGCGAAAAAGCGCTACCTTTGCGGCCGGAAAAGTCTATCTAAACTAACCTACTAATTACATATACTACAATGAAAATCGAAAAAATCGTCGGTCGCGAAGTGCTTGACTCGCGCGGCAACCCCACGGTAGAAGTTGATGTAACCCTCGAAAGCGGTGCCTTCGGTCGCGCTGCCGTTCCTTCGGGCGCCTCGACAGGCGAAAACGAAGCCCTCGAGCTTCGCGACGGCGACAAGAGCCGCTATATGGGCAAAGGCGTGCTGAAAGCCGTTGCCAACGTAAACGGCCCGATCGCCGAAGCCCTCGTCGGCATGAGCGCTCTTGACCAGATCGCCATCGACGAAGCCATGCTCGCCCTCGACGGCACCGACACCAAGAGCCGCCTCGGCGCCAACGCCATCCTCGGTGTTTCGCTCGCCGTCGCCAAAGCCGCTGCCGACTATCTCGACCTGCCTCTCTATAAATATATCGGCGGCTGCAACAGCTACGTTCTGCCTGTTCCGATGATGAACATCATCAACGGCGGTGCCCACAGCGACGCCCCCATCTGCTTCCAGGAATTCATGATCCGTCCCATCGGCGCCACCACCTTCCACGAAGGAATCCGCATGGGCACCGAGGTATTCCACAACCTCAAGACCGTTCTGAAGAAGCGCGGCCTCTCGACCGCTGTTGGCGATGAAGGCGGTTTCGCTCCCAACCTCGACGGCACCGAAGACGCCCTCAACGTTATCATCGAAGCCATCAAGCTCGCCGGCTATGTTCCCGGAAAAGACGTCACCATCGGTCTCGACTGCGCCGCTTCCGAGTTCTACAAAGACGGCCATTACGACTACACCTGGAAACAGGGTGCCGACGCTCCGCGCCTGACCAGCGCCGAACAGGCCGAATTCCTCAAAGGCCTCGTCGAGAAATATCCTATCGACAGCATCGAAGACGGTATGGACCAGAACGACTGGGAAGGCTGGAAGATCCTCACCGACCTCATCGGCGACCGTTGCCAGCTCGTCGGCGACGACCTCTTCGTCACCAACGTCAAATACCTCAAGAAAGGTATCGAGCTCGGCTGCGCCAACTCTATCCTCGTCAAGGTTAACCAGATCGGCTCGCTGACCGAGACCCTCCGCGCCGTAGAGCTCGCACAGCGCAACGGCTACACCGCCGTCATCAGCCACCGTTCGGGCGAAACCGAAGACGCCACCATCGCCGACATCGCCGTTGCCACCAACGCCGGCCAGATCAAGACAGGTAGCGCCAGCCGTTCCGACCGTATGGCAAAATACAACCAGCTTCTCCGCATCGAAGAGCAGCTCGGCAAAGACGCAGTCTACGGCTACGGCAAAAAGACCAAACGTCCCGAATAAATCTTTCAGACCCAGATATAAAAGAGGCACGCCGTCAGCGGCGCGCCTCTTTTTATATGCGAATCTAAATCAAATTAACGCACCCTGGCGTAGGGCTGCACCGCGGTGCAGCCGGATTACCAACGAGTTATGCCATTGCGTCCGGCGGCTGCACCACGTTGCAGCCCTACGCTATGCGATTTACTGCATCCCTCAGAAAACGACCTTGGCGGCCTGTGAACCGCGGCGGCAGATAACGATCTGCCCCTTTTCGGGAGAAGCGATGCGCTGCCCCTGAAGGTTATAATATTCGACCGGCGTAAGATTGTCGGCGCTGACACCGTCAGAAGCTCGGCAGCCGCAACGCCGAGGTCGGCTCGCTGACACGCCGACAGGCCTCGATGGAGCAGTCGCAGCAGGAGATCCGCAATATTCTCGCCTCAAAAATCGACGACGCCGAAAAAGTCGAGGAAATAAAACGCAGCATCCAGACTTCGGGCGACCTCGAAAGTCCGCGCCACATGGACATCTCGCGCCACGACGACGCCACGGGCGAATTCCTCGCCAAGCTGCGCATAGCCCACCCCAACCTGACCAATGCCGAAACACGCATAGCGGCATTCGTCTGGCAGAATCTGTCGAACAAAGACATCGCCGCAGCCATCAACCGCTCGGTCAGCACCGTCAAATACACCAAAAGCTCGCTAAAAAAGAAGCTCGCCACCGATATTTCACTTGAAGAATATCTGCGCGGAATCTCGGCAATGGACGACGCCGAACTCGCACGGCGCGCAAACATAAAAACATAAAAATGCACGTGCTGTTTTTCGCTTGCGGATATAAAAGATTTAGCTAACTTTGCCGTTACTATATAAAGCAAGAAATATAATTATCCAACTTACCTATTATGAAAAAGAAATTTATCTGCACCGTTTGCGGCTACGTCTATGAAGGCGCAGAACCGCCCGAGAAATGCCCCGTCTGCGGCGCTCCCGCTTCGAAATTCAAAGAACTCGACGAGACTGAAGAACTTTCTTTCGTCACCGAGCATGAAATCGGTGTTGCCAAAGGCACCGATGCCGAAATGATCGCTGACCTGACAGCCCATTTCAACGGCGAATGCGGCGAAGTCGGCATGTATCTGGCCATGTCGCGCCAGGCCGACCGCGAAGGTTATCCCGAAATCGCCGAGGCTTTCAAGCGCTATGCCTTCGAAGAGGCCGAGCACGCTGCAAAATTCGCCGAACTCCTTGGCGAATGCGTCTGGGACACCAAGACCAACCTCGAAAAGCGCATGGCAGCCGAAGCCGGTGCCAACGCCGACAAGATGCGCATTGCCCGCCGCGCCAAAGAGCAGAATCTCGACGCTATCCACGACACCGTTCATGAGATGGCTAAAGACGAAGCCCGCCATGGCCAGGGTTTCCAAGGTCTCTACAACCGCTATTTCAAGAAATAATTCCCCTCAGGGAATCAATCTTTTCCGGGAGGCTGTGCCACACAGGGCGCAGCCTCCCGATTCTATTAGCCTTATTGGACTTATTAGACTTATTGTGTGCGCCATTATAAAACAAAAATGGCTCGCCTCGCAGCGTGCCATCCTTCGATTCGCAATCATAGAGCTTTTGGCTCAATTAATTACGTTTTCCCCATATAACAGTTAGTCAGTTCCAATTATTTCTTTAATTCAATCGCAAAGGTAATATCTATTTCAGCTATTTCCAAATAATATTCGCTCAATTTACAAGCCGCAAAATAAAAAACGCTAAATTTGCCCGAAATGAAAAGAATTATTCCCGTTCTGACCATTGCGGCTTTAACGTCTCTGGCCGCGTGCAGCGGCAAACCGACTTCCGAGACAACCGAGATAGAGACCTTCAGCCGGCCTGCGCCCGTTGTCGCCGCGCGCGACACTTCGCGCGACACAATCGTATTGGCCCCACCTATGACATCGCAGGGGGTCGGGCCGGTTCGGATAGGCATGAGACTGTCATCCCTGCCTATGGTGCTGCCGGGCGCCTACGACTCGGTCGCCGTGGATCGGACCGAGCCTATCGAAGGACTTGACCAGACGGCGGCTGTGACTTTCTACAGCCGCGGCCTTCCGGTTATGCTCGGGCGCGGAGTTGAAGAGCCGCCGGTTTTGTCGGAGCTGACGGTTGTCGGGCGCGGCCCGTCGGTAACGATCGACGGGCGCCGCTTCGGAGTCGGCGCCCGTCGGGCTGATATCGCGCGCTGCCGCGGCATCGTCGTGCGCGACGACGGATGCCTCGAATGGCGGCGTGTTGTCATGCAGTTCACGGCCGACACCGTGGCATCGCTGACAATCGAGCGGCCACGGCCGACGGCTCCTGTCTGACGAGGATTATTTCTCGTCGGTGTCGGGAGCGTGGTCGATCAGGTCGAGGAACTGGTCGAGTTTCGGAGTGACGATAATCTCCGTGCGGCGGTTGCGCTGACGGCCGAGGTCGCTGCTGTTGTCGGCGATAGGATTGTATTCGCCGCGGCCGCCGGCTGTCAGACGCGACGGGTCGATTCCGAAGCGGTTCTGAAGCACCTGGACAACCGAGCTGGCGCGCAGTGCCGAGAGATCCCAGTTGTTGCGGATATTCGTGCGCGAAATAGGCACATCGTCGGTATTGCCCTCGACGAGAACATCATAGTCCTTATAGTCCTTGATAATCTTAGCGATCTTGCCCAAAGTCTCCATTGCGCGGTCGCTGACCTCGTAGCTTCCGCTCTTGTAGAGCATATTGTCGGCCAGAGAGATATAGACGACCCCTTTGAGCACCTTGACGTCGATGTCCTTGAGCTCGTCGCGCGAGAGCGAACGGGTCAGATTGTTGGTCAGCACCATGTTGAGCGAATCGCTCTTCGACTTGGCGGCAACCAGCTCTTTGATATATTTGTTCGAGGCATTGATTTCGTCGACAAGCTTGGCGATGTTCACACTGCTCTGCGAACCGCTTTCTATCGACTGGTTGAGCGTTTTCTGCATCTCGGCATAAGCTCTCTTGAGCTCGGCGTTGGCGGCGCGGGCATCGGCGAGGCGCTGCTCGAGATTCTGGTTCGACGAATTGCTTTTGGCCAGCTCGACCTGAGCGGTCTGATAGTCGGCCTGAAGCTTCGAATAGTCGGCCTGAAGGGCCGCATAGTTCTTCTTGCTGACACATCCTGTCAGCGAAACGGCTGCCACGGCAAGCGCTACCGCAATGACATTGAGTCTCATAATTTTTCGGGTTAAAACGGATTATTAGTTGCGTATTTATTGATAGAACGTTGGCTGACGCCATTTTGTTACACTTCCTCGGGAGCCGGGCGCCGCGACAGAGCCCGGGCTATCAGCGCCACGGCCACTCCGATGGCCGCCACAATGGCCATTACGGCCAGAAGGTCGAGCGGCTCGAGCCTGACGGGATAGACGCTTATCGACATCCGCGAATGGTCACCCCCGAGTTTTATGAAGCCGCCCCACTGCTGTGCCAGCGTGGCCGCCGAGCCGAGCACGAGTCCGGCCACACCTCCGACAAGGCTTATCAGCAGTCCCTGCCAGAAGAATATGTTGCCTATCGCCGAAGAGCGCGCTCCGAGGGCGCGCATGACGCCCATGGCGCCGCGTTTCTCAATTATCAGCATCGACATTGTCGACACGACGTTGAACGACGCTATCAGAAGTATGAACGCCAGCATGACGAACGAGATCCACTTCTCTATCTCTATCATGCGGCGCGACTGCTGTTGCTGTTCGAGGCGGTTCAGAACCGTCAGACCCGGGCCGCACGCTTCGGTCACGGCACGGCGCACCTCATCGGCGTCGGCATCGGGCCTGAGGGCGATGTCGAGGCGCGAGGCTTCGCCGTCATATTCGAGCAGATACCTCAGGTCGTCGAGACCGGCTATGACGACGTCGTTGTCATATTCGCTCTGCTGGCTCTGGAACACGGCGTCGACCCCGACAGTGTCGGCGTTGAAAGCCGTGGCGGGATTGGCGGGATTTATGCGCCCCAGACGGCGCGGCACGTAGAGCTCAAGCCCCGACAGCGGATCAGGACGCGCCCCGAGCTTGACGGCAACGCCGACGCTGATTGTAGCTCCGCTCCCCGCTGCACCGAGGTCGCTGTCGATAATCAGGCTGTCGAGACGGCTGACTCTTGTGCGCCACTGCGGCGTAACGCCCATCATTACTACCGGCATCTGGCGGTCGCCCCACACGGCGAGCCCCTGCTCGCGGATTACCGGCTCGACGGCCGCGACGCCGTCGACAGTCCTCAGCACTCCGGCCAGCGAATCGGCCGGTCCTATGACCTTCCCTTCGGCAGGAAAAACCGCCAGATCGGCGTCGAGCATCGACAGGCGAGCCCTGGCCACTTCGCTGAACCCGTTGAACACCGACAGCACGCAGACCATCGCCGCCGTGGCGACGGCCACACCTGCCATCGACACCATCGAAATGATATTGACGGCATTATGGCTTTTGCGGGCCTTCAGATAGCGAAGGGCTATGCGTAACGAGAGCATCGTCGGCTGAGAAATGTGTGATGAACGGGCGGAGAATGACGCGGGCCTCAGGACGGCTCCTGAGTGTCGGTCTGGAGAAGACGGTCGATATTCTCGATATAGTCGAGAGAGTCGTCGAGATAGAAAGTCAGCTCGGGCGTCTTGCGCAGCTGATAGCGCACACGGCGCGCCAGCTCATAGCGTATGGTCTTCGACTGGCGGTTGACGCTCTCGATGACCTCGGCGGCATGGTCGGTCGGGAATATGCTGAGGTAAGCCTTGGCGACACTGAGATCGGGCGACACGCGCACAGCCGAAACGCTGACAATAGTGCCGTGCATCTTCGACGTCTGCTGACGGAAGATTTCGCTGAGCTCTTTCTGAAGAAGCCGCGATATTTTTGCTTGGCGGGTTGATTCCATAATTTCGTTCTATTAAATAGGTGAGTATATTCTATAAACACCCCGGAGAGCAATTCCGCCACAAAATTAACAAATCCTCACAAATCCCCCAACTCCGCGCGAAGCGGCCGGGCAGAAAGAAAGGGGGAACACGCGGACGCGAAACCGCTGCGTTCCCCCTTCGCTATTTGCGCTATTCTTCAGGCATGAATAAGATCTGTCGGTAAACTGTGCGGCAACACGGCGACAAGGTCGCGTTTGCCGGCGTTGACAACTTCACTTTTCAACCCTTACTAAATGCGCCGGTTTGCGCGCCTGTCATTGCCGTAGATTGCGCGCTGTGGCTTAGTCCGGGATTCAATCTGCAATTATAACAACCGCAGAATTTGTTTGTTATGTTAAACTTTCGAAAAAATGCGTCAGAACGAATATTGCGCGAGAACCGAGATGCGGTTGGCGTGGCCCGAAGTGCCGTCCATATCTTTGCGCATACCCCAGTTATATTCTACGCCGACCTGAAAATCCGACAGCGGATTGTAGAAGACATTCGCAGTGACATAGTTGGCATATTTGTAGGTTGTCGGCCCCATCTCTCCCTGATCATAAAGTCGGCAGAGGCTCCATGAGCCCGACACGGTCAGCTTGCCCCAGTCATACTGCAGACCGCCAAGCAGTCCCAGCGAATGAGGCGCCTTCATGCGTCCCGAATCGGCGTCGGGGCTTATCAGATCGAGACCGTTGCCGCCGAGGTCGTTGACATAGCTGCTTATGCCGGCGCCGTAGGCCGCCTGATACATCAGCGTCAGTCCGGGCACCAGCTCGGCCATGCCGCTGAGCTGCGCGCCCCAGCCGTTGGCGAAATGATTCTTCTGTTCGAGAAGGTTGCGATACGACATTGTGCGCACAAGTCCGCTCAGCCTTACGTGGCTGTTGCCGCCTGCCCAGCGATACTGAATATAGGCCGGGATGTCGGGCACGCGCTGCGCGATGCGCTCGTTATGGCTGTTAGTGGTGAATGTGTTTTTCGGAATCTCCACTGCCAGACCGAGACTCCAGTGGTCGTCAAGCCGCGGAGCGTAGCGCACCATTATCTGCTTCACCGAAATCTGTCCGCAGGGGCCCTCTTCCTCGATCGTCGGAGGGGCGGCGGCGACATCGACAAACGTCGAGTTCGTCAGACCGCCGAGCCAGGGGCCGAGAGTCATATAGGCCTGCTTGAGAAGGAATCCGTATTTGCCGGGAGCGTCGCCGGTGAAATTGGTCTGGAGGAAGGCGCTGTAATATCCGAAGCGCGTCGTGCGTCCGACAAGGCGCAGATATATGCTCGAATGGCTCAGATCAGCCCCGAGGGCCTGACGGTTCGCCGGATCGGCGGGCACCGGGATGTCGTAGGTCGTGAAGTCGGGCCCTTCCCCTATGGCTCCGTTGAAATCATAGTGGGCCGTTCCCTTCACCGAGCCGCCTATACCGAAGGCTATCTTGCCCTCCTTGTCGAAGAAAAGGAAGCGCGGAGCGCCCGGCTCGTTGAAATACAGATTGTCGCGCGAATAGATAATGCCGACAAGATCGCGGCTCTGCGTTCCGGTGACAGCGATCGAGCGCGCGGGGACATAGATAGTGTCGACAGGGTTCAGAACAACGACTGCGCCGGCACAGGGTGCTGCCAGAATCAGCGCGGCAGCGACCGCCAGAAATGTGTGTCTCATATCAAACAGGAATTTTCTGTAAAAACGCCCGCGCCGCCGCCGAGGTTCACCCCCCGGGCGATAAAAATCCCGATTAACATAGAATTCTTCCGAGCAAATTATCCTATCCGGGCGTAGGGACGTGCCTTTGGCACGTTTCACAGGCGTCTTACAATCAGGGCGTTGCAATGCTACGTGCCGAAGGCACGTCCCTACGCCAGGGCGTTTCTGTCGCTGATTTCATCCTTCATGGAGCATCCCTACATCCGGGCGGGAAATCATATAAAACCGGCGTTCTGAAATCCCGGGCATAAAATATCAGAGGGGAATCCTCACGGACTCCCCTCTGCTGTGACGGTTAAGATAAAGTACGTCAGAGGATGATTTTCGTTACCTGTCCATCGGGAGTTAGACGGATTACTACCATTCCTCTTTCGGGATTTATTACACGTCTTCCGTTGATATCGTAGTAAAGAATTCCTTTGGCTGCGTCAGCTTCGATGTTGACAATGCCGGCGGCCTTGGCGGCTGTCTCGATGGCTGCGATGAGAGCGTCGACCGAGTCAGTGTCGGGGCTATAGGCGAATGTTCCTTCCTCGGCGACAGCCTCGAGAGCATCCTCGGCTTCGCTGCGGGCGTTGTCGATAGCTGCCTGGGCGGCTTCGATCTCGGCTGTCACGTCGGCGTCGGGATAGTTCTCTTCGACATTGGCCTTCATGGCGTCGAGAGCGGCCTGGAGGGCGTCGATCTTCGCGATAGCCTCTTCGTATGCGGCCTGATTGGCTTCTACGCGGGCATTCTCCTTGTCGAGAGCAGCCTGAGCCTCGGCGGCAGCTGTGCGGATGGCGTCGATGAGGGCCTCGATGGCGGCGGCGTCGACAGTGTAGCTGTATTTGCCTTCATCCTTGACAGCGGCGAGAGCGTCGGCAGCGCCGTTCTTGGCGGCCTCGATGGCTGCGGCTGCGGCGGCGATTGCTTCATCGACGTTGACATCGGGATATGTCGTTGCGATGAGAGCCTTCATATTGTCGAGCTTGTCGGTGAGGCGCTGGATCTCGGCCAGAGTTGCCTGATAGGCGGCCTCGTTGGCGGCTGTGCGCTGTGCCTCGGCGGCGGTCTCGATAGCGTTGATGAGAGCGGTTATTCCCTCGGTGTCGACAGTGTAGCTGTAGTTGCCTTCGAGAATAACGGCCGACTTGGCGGCGTTGGCACCGGCTTCGGCCTTGTCGATGGCCGACTGGGCGGCGACAGTCTCCGCTGTCACGTTGGCGTCGGGATATGTGGCGGCGACCTTGGTCTTCATGGCGTCGAGAGCGGCCTGAAGAGCGGCGATCTCGTCGATCGAAGCTTTGTAGGCAGCCTCATTGTCGGCCACACGCTTGGCTTCGGCATCCTTGGCTGCCTGATCGCGGGCGGCCTCATTGGTGACGGCTGTGATCAGGGCCTCGATAGTGGCTTTGTCTACGGCATAGCTGTAGTTGCCTTCGTCCTTGACGGCGGCTTTGGCTGCCTCGGCCTCGGTCTTGGCCTTGTCGATAGCGGCCTGGGCGGCGGCTACCTGCTTGTCGACGTCGGCATCGGGATAGCTTTCGGCTGCGGCGGCCTTGGTGGCGTCGAGCGAAGCCTGAAGAGCGGCGATCTCGTCGAGAACGGCCTTATGGGCGGCCTCGTTGGCGGCTACGCGGGCTTTCTCGGCGTCGACAGCGGCCTGCTGCTTGGCAGCCTCATTGGTGACGGCTGTGATCAGGGCCTCGATAGTGGCTTTGTCTACGGCATAGCTGTAGTTGCCTTCGTCCTTGACGGCGGCTTTGGCTGCCTCGGCCTCGGTCTTGGCCTTGTCGATAGCGGCCTGGGCGGCGGCTACCTGCTTGTCGACGTCGGCATCGGGATAGCTTTCGGCTGCGGCGGCCTTGGTGGCGTCGAGCGAAGCCTGAAGAGCGGCGATCTCGTCGAGAACGGCCTTATGGGCGGCCTCGTTGGCGGCTACGCGGGCTTTCTCGGCGTCGGCAGCGGCCTGCTGTTTGGCAGCTTCGTCACCGACAGCCTTGATCAGGGCCTCGATGGCGGCGGTGTCGACAGCATAGCTGTAGTTGCCTTCGTCGGCAACGGCAGCGCGGGCAGCGTCAGCCTCGGCCTTAGCCTTGTCGAGGGCTGCCTGTGCGGCGGCAACCTGAGTGTCGACTGTGGCATCGGGATAAGAGGCTGCCGCTGTCTGCTTCATTTCGTTAAGTTTGTCGGTGAGGCGCTGAATCTCGGCCAGCGAAGCCTGATAGGCGGCCTCGTTGGCGGCCTTGCGGGCAGCCTCGTCCTCGAAAGCCTTCTGGGCGGTCTTGGCGTCGGCCACGAGCTGCTCGATCGAGCTGCTGACGGCAGCGGCCGGATCGGTAACTACAGCGGCATATTCGGCCGGCAACGTGCCGTTGGCGGCAGCCTCGCGGGCAGCCGTCTCGATGGCTTCGATGGCGGCGGTTATGTCGGCGCCGGTGAAATTGTCTTTCACGTCGGCGGCCTCGGCGGCGATAGTGGCTAAGGCTGCGGCGAGATCGGCGCGCAGTCCGGCTACTACGGTCTCGGCGTCAGAGAGATAGCGGCCGCCGTTGACAATCTTGACCTCGAAGCCCTTGCAGTCTACCGAAACGGTGTTGGTAGCACCGCCCTCGGAGGGAACTGTCGAAGCTTCGATGTCGCTGACGACGATCTTGCCCTCATAGTCATTATATCCTTCGGGAACGCTGACATAGAGGATGAAAAGCGGGCCTTCGCCGGCATCGGCGATCTTGACATTGCTCATGTCATTGACTACGAATTTTATCGAGCCGTCGGGGCGCGCGGTCTTGCGCAGGCGTGTGCCGAGCGAGAGGCGGTTGCTGAGCGTGATGTCGGTGTTGACGACGTCGAAGCCCTCGGGCATTGTAAGCCTGAACTGCATTCCGCCGAGAGCGAAGTTATTGCTCAGGCAGACCTCGACGGGGAAAGTCGTCCCAGCCGAAACGACAGCCTCGGGCTGAGAGGCCGAGAAAACATATTCGGGCTGCTCGCCGAGAGTGACATCGACGCTCTCCTTGGTTGAGTTCTGCACTTTATTGTTATTGGTGTCGCCCATCACGATCTTCGACAGGCCGAAGCTGACGACCTTGTTCTCGAGCATTCCGTCTTTAGCCTTGACCTTCAGGGTCATGATAGCTCCGGAGTTGCCTGCGATGGGTTTGCCCTCCATCGAGAGGACCATCACGCCGACCCCCTGAAACGTAATCTCCTGACCGTTTCTCAGACGGTCGGTGCGCTCGGGCTGGCCGACAAGTTCAAGTTCGGCAGGCAGATCTATTCTGAACTGCACCGACATAATGTCGACATCGTTGTCCATGAGCACCGGAACATCGACCGGCGTCTCATCGACAATATTGAACGGCTCGACATAGACCCTGTTGGCGGCCCCGGCGGCGAAACACGTCATGGCGGCCACAAGCAGAGCTGCGAGCTTCATTCCTTTTATTTTGCTGATTAAATTCATTGTGTTTGTCTGGTGTTTTTTGGATGAAAGCAAGAATTTTGCCGGCGCGGGCAACCGGAGCCGCCCGCGCTGGCAGGGATCCATTTATCAGTGCATTTCCTTGGTTGTTGTGCCGTCGGACTTGCGGATGATGTTCACGCCGCGCTGGATGCGGTCGAGAGCCTGACCGGCAACGTTGTAGATGCGCTCCTTGGCGTTGCGGAAGCTTTCGCCGATGCTGTCGATGGCCGACATGCCTTCGCCTGCGAGTCCGTAGGCAGTGGCATTGATGTCGGCGAACACGGCGTTGCCGACGGTCAGGTTGCCTGCGCCACGGGTGCGGACAATGAGCATGGCGCCGCTGTTGCCGCGCAGCTCGTCGTTGGCCATAGAGGCGATGACAACACGTGCGCCCGAGTTATTGTCGAAGCGGTAGAGCTTGTGGTCGGCGCCGCGCTCGGTAAGCTCGATGTCGACGATCTCCATTCCCGCGCCGACGTTGATGTCGAGCTGGCCGCCGACGAAAGCGGTGGTGTTGTTGATCATCACTGCATATTCGCGGACACCGTCGACGGTCTCGCCAAGGGCAACAGTCAGGTTGTTCTCGGCAGCCGTCTGCACTCCCTTGACAAGGAGACGCGGAGCCTGCGACGGGTTGTTGAGGTCGTTGAGAACGATGTTCGAGATAGCGACAACGTCGGCGATATTGATCTTCGAGTCGCCGTTGACGTCGGCGGCGTAGGCCTGACGCGGGCTTGAGGCAACGAGATCGTCGAAAGTCATGTCTTCGCCGATCCAGGCGATAACCTGCTGGACATCGACAGCCGAAACCTCGTGGTCGGGATCTGCCTCGACATCGCCGGGGATGAACGAATTCTCCTGAGCCTTATTGAGAAGCTCATCATATTGTCCGATATAAGTCTTAGCATCGGCAATAATAGCGGTCAGGCGTTCGAAATCGGCGGTGCGATATTCACCACGGATTGTCAGGACATTATCGCGCAGGGGCACAAGAGCGTCATTAATCTCGGTCCGGATCGAGGGGATGATGTTAAGCTCCGAGAGCTTGTTCGACAGTTCAGTGTCTTTGCCGTCAATAGCAGAGAACTGAACCGCAGCATACGAGCGGGTTGCCCACAGGCGGTAAGCGTCAATACCATAGGCAATGCTGGCACCGTTCTGCAGAACGCTTTCCTGTGTCAGAGCAACGTTGGCGTTCGCCTGTTCAAGGGCGGCGAGAGCGTCATCGAGTGCATTCTGAATCTGTTCGGCGAAATCAGCATACATATCGGCGATACCGTTCTCATAGCCTGCCACGAGAGCCTTAGCTTCGTCGAATTCCGTCTGCAGACCGTCAAATTCAGCTTTGAGAGCGGTATACTTCTCGGCATTCACGCGCTCCTTCTCAGCTTTTTCGAGAGCTGCCTTCTGAGCGGCCTCGACATCAATGGCGAGCTGTTCGACTTTGTCCTTGATGTCTCCGAGAGTGCGCTTGTATGAAGCTTCACGGGCAATAACATCAGAACCGTTGCCGTCCCACGCTTCTTTCTGAGCGTCGAGAGCCGACTTGAGAGCCTCATATTGTCCGGCGAACTCGGTCTGAACATCTTCAACGCATTCTCCGAGAGCTTTCTGGCCATCGGTGATCTTACCGTCGATCTCGCTGTAGAGTTCATCGAGAGCGGTGCGGATAGCGGCGGCGGGGCTGTCGGTCCAGGTCTGCTGAAGCAGATCATAGAGGGCGCAGAGGTCAGTCTCGTAACCGCGGGCAGTCGTCTTGAACTCATCTTTCTTATCGGCATCGTATGTAAAGGTAAGCAATGCGTCGCCGATAGTGTGGATCTCGCTTTCGATACCCTCCTGTGTCTTGTCGGAACCAAGAGCGGCGAGGCGGTCGTTGAGTTCGCCGGTGCCTCTTACCATTGCGTCGTTGAAGGCCGTCTGAGTTGTCTTCAGCATATCGCGCAGCCAGCTGATTTCAGCTTCAGCAGCTGTCTGGTAAGCGTTGTTGATGCTTGTCTGGATATTGTCTGCTTCCTGTTTGACGTCCAGATCGAGCAGGCTTTCCTTATTGGCCTCAACCTTGTTTTTGAGAGCATCGATAGCGCCTTCGATATTGTTCAGAGTGCCATCCATGTTGCCCGAAGCGCCAAGGGCATTGACGAAGTCTTCGAGAGCCTTGAGGCTATCCTGAAGTGCGGGCAGCCATGTATTGTTGAAATTATCGTAGATATCTTTGTTCTCCTTGTTGAGAGCGCTGCTCTTGAGAATCTCATCGACATCGTTCTGCATAGCCTTGACGAGTTCATCAAGCGACTGAGCGTAGTCGGCATAAACCTCGACAAGGTCGGCCGTAATGCCGGAAACCTCGGTATTGAGGTCATTGACAGTAGCCTCCTTCTCACGGAAATCGGTCATCCATGCAGCTTTGACATCTTCGGGGCAGAACTTAGCGTCCTCGCCGTTGACAATATCCTTGAGCCCGGCAATTTCCTTGAGAGCACGGTCGAACATATCGTCCCAGGCAGCCTTGCAGGCTTTCTGAACGTCGATCGACGGGATAACCTTGTCGAGCTCGTCGGCGATATCATTCATGCCGCGGCCAACAACGTTATCGGGATATTCGGCATCAGGTTTGGCGTTGCCATAGAGCTTCTCGGCGTCGGCGATATGCTTGTTGGCCTCAGCCATCGGAAGTTCGGGAGCAACACCGGCGTTGCTGAGAGCGGCAGTTGCCTCGGTGATGGCATCCGCAGCTGCGGTGTGCTGCTGTGCATAGTACTCTTTAGCCAGTCGGTTTGCTTCTTCCTCAAGCTTCTGAACCCGGTCGGCAATCGCATCAGCGATAGCGTCGGCCTTGTCGGTCCACACTTTCCACTCGTCCTTAGTGATTACGTGAGGTTTAGCATTCTGTTCTGCGAGGTAATCCTTAAAGTCCGCATCCAATTTGTCGATATCGGCATGAGAGGCAAACTGATCGTAGTGGCGGCGGATAGGCTCATGGACGAAATCGCTCCAACCCTTGTTTTCGAGGTCGTAGTAATAGTAGTTGTAGTCCTGGATAGCTTTACGCCATTTATTCATGAGATCCTGATAATAAGAAGCATCCCATGACCCGGTCATATTGTTGTTGGCCTCCTTGACAGCGTCTTTATAGGTGTCGCCGTTCAGCTGGTCTTGGATAGCCTGAATACGGTTGTGGATATCATTGTAGACACCCATGATCGTCTCGTTCTGAGCAGCGGACTGACCCATGCCGTAAGCATTGGTGACCACAACATTTTCAGCAGCGATGTCGTTGTCGATAATTGATTCGAGCTCGGCCCTCCAGTTCTTCATAGTCTCGAGGTCGGCAGAACCATCCTTTTCGCCGGTCTCGTCGATCATACCGATAACTTCGAGAGCGTGGGCGCGTTCTTCTTTCTCTTTGTCGACTTGCGTGTTATGGTTTTTATTATTTTCCTCGATTGCGGTTTTTGTATCGTCGATAGCCTTGTCGAGGTCTTCGATCTTCTGTTTGAGAGCATCATTCTCCGCGCCGTTGTGGATCTTGGTGTCCTGAAGAGCCTTGTCAAGCTCGGCCTTGAGATCAAAGAGCCGTTTGCCAAGAGTGTCTTTTTCAGAATCTGCGACAGTGCCGATAACGTCATCACGGAAGTATTCGAGAGCGGGCGTCAGCGAGTTGTTGGCGTTATATTCGATGAGCTTGTCGAGATCGGGAAGAAGAGCCTCGTAAGCTGCATCCAGGGTGTTGTAGTTGTCCTGATTCTCTTTCAGTTCATCGAACTTATCTTTGAGAACCTGCAGTTTGTCGAGAGCGGCCTTTATAGCGTTATCGCAAGCGGCGAGCTTGGTAATATCGCCTTCTGATCCGGCAATGTCAACAGCGTCGAGAGCTGCATTGACTTCGTCAAGAGAAATCTCTTTGGCGTGGGTCACCAATGTCTCGGGATTGGTAGCGGCGGTATGTTCGGCCAGAACAGTCTTGAATGCGTCAACCAGACTGCGGGCAAACTTCATGTTGGCGTTTGTTCCGGCGAGAGAGAATTCAGCCTTGGCATTGTCGAAATCTTCATTGGCAAGAGTGCCGGTTTCGCCGGTAGCATCCTTGAGAGCGGCAAGAAGGTTGGCCAGCTGAGTGAAGCTTTCCTGATCATTCTTAACGATAGCTGCCTGATACAGGTCATTACGATAGCCTTTTATAGCCTTGTCGAACAACGTCTGCCATGTATCAGCATAAGTATCTTTAACAACCTTCAGATAAGTGTTGACATCATCCTTGTATGCATCGAAAATCTTAGCAGTGCTGAACTCTCCCAGACCGTCGTAGGAAGCTTGAAGACCGGCAATAATCTTGTTGACTTCCTTGAGGTTGTCGGCGTATGTCTGGGCATCTTTCTGATACTTCTCGATTTCTTTTTCAATCGGGTCGGTGATAGCATTGTCGTTAGCCTGCTCAAGGGTAAGATTAACGATCGAATTCTTCAGGCCCTCGTAGGTTGTATTGAAGCGACCGGCGATATCGACAACGGTTTCTTCTCCTTCGTCGTCGCCTGTAACATCCTGCTGGCCGTTCTTGGCTACCTCTTTTTTTGCAGCCTCGAGTTTCGCGAGCAGACTCTGAATATTCGCCATCGGCTCGACAAACTTATCCATGTCGTCGATAGCGTTGGTGACGTCGGTCACGCTAAGCTGAGTTTTGTCGAGTTCATGAGCGCGATATTTCTCGTCGACAAGAGTTTTGTAAGCATTGATTGCGTCAACCAATGTCTTGAGCTTGGCATCAAACTGACCCTGAAGATGCTCGGGAACGGTGAGCTCATTGTATTCAGCGACCTTGCCGAGCCACTCTTCGATAACATCCCCACACTCGGTCATGTTAGTGTTCTGATCGAGAACGAGAGCTTCAAACTCAGTCTTAAGAGTAGCCCAGCCGTCGATGACAACCTGAATGGCAGCTTTCTTGGTCTCATAGCCTACGGAAGCTCCGTCAACAGCCTCGATCTTGTTCTCGCTCTTGGTTGTTTCGTAGAGAGCATTGGCTGTGCCGAGTTTTGAATCACTTGTGGGATTCTCGAACGACACACCTTCACCGACGCCGATAACGAGGTCGTTATAGACATCTTCATAACCTGTCACTCCCTTGACGCTCTTAAGGAAGTCTACATAATTTTTATAGGCGTTCTGAAGATTGGTGAGCTGAACGAAGTTGATGTCGTAATAAGCATTATAATCTTTCTTGAAGGCTTCGAATGCTGTCTGCTGGTCGGTGAGCCGGGCCGTCAGAGCTGTGTTCTCATCCTCGAAGGTGATTTCAGCGCGGAGTGCCCGGCTGTTATCTCCGGTGGGATAATCAGCGGGATCGGGATAAGCAGCATCGATGCGGCCTTTATAATCATTGAGCTCTGCAATGAATTCATCGATGGCGTCGGCATAAGCTTGCTTAAGCGCAGGATCGGTAACGAGGAATTTATCGACGTCATCTTTGAGAGCCTGGGCATTCGTCAGCAGTGTGTTCTGCTCGGCAAGAAGTGTCGAACGGGTTTCGACATTCTGATTATAGCGGGCAAATGCCTCATTCTCTGCTTTGACCTCTTCGTTATACGCTTCAACCTTGGCCTCCATTCCGTTGAAATATTCGAGAATGGTCGACGGAGTTTTGTCGAGGCCATATTTTTCATAACGGTCAAGCCACGTCTGTTTATTTGCGATCTCGGTTATAGTGATGTCGTCTTCGGCCATTTTTTCAAGATCGGCAAGCACATCAGTCATCAACCGTCCGTCGAATTCTTCAACGTCTTTGTTGTAGTAATTCAGCTTACGCTCGCGTAAAGCTACTGCCTCCTGAAACTCGTCATTAGCATCAACGTCATCAAGTGGATAATTCCACTTAGCTTCTGTGTATGCGGTCAAAACCTCCGAGTGGCGTTCTGGCAAAACCTCAAGAGTGATGCATTTAACCTGGAAGTCAAAGCCTGTAGAAGTGTCTTTGGCCTTAATTTTGACCTCCATATTCCCACCGTTGTGCGTAACATGTGCTGAGACACCTCCGGTAGCGGGAAGACTGCCGTCTCCGCTTGTTCCTACAGCATAGGTTTTCCCGTCAACCTCAATGGCAATGTTGTGACCACTATTGAAGCGGAAGAAATATTTGCCGGCAGGAAGCTCGCCGAGTTTAACCGTGACATAAGCAGTGCCGACAGGGCATGTGACAGACTTTTCTGCATAGTTTACCCAGGCGTCGCTTGTTATGCCTGACTTTTCCCAAGAAGCGGCATCCTCAGGAAATCCTAAGGGAATATTTGCCAGCGCCGGCATGGCAGCAGGCACCGTCATCACCAAAGGAAGAAGTATTTTCTTTTGCATGTTGAATGGATGATTAGTTAGTATATTTAGTGTTTCTGCAAATTATTGGAGCGCAGCCTTTTACGGGCCACGCGATTTAGGATTAGAGAGTCAATTTTCTTTATTTCAAAATCATGCTTAAACTTTGCAACGTCGAGAGTAAACTCTTCGACGTTGCAAAGTTAAACACAAATTGACATTTACCCCCCCCGAATAGTTAATTCTTGTTAACCGAAACCATCCATATTAGTTAAAAAAAGGCGCGTCAGCGCCGAAATATTTTTTCACCAAGCCCCAAATCATTGCCAGTCAGGCAGTTTGCCCCTGTCAGCGGGCCCAACGGCCCGAATTCCCTAATAACCAAAGCCGCGCGGCCTGTGCTCTCGCGTTTCGCGGCGGCGCGCACTGCCGTGGCTTGCCGCGAAGGCGGTGGATGATCTCGAGCCGCCAGCTATCGCAGTTGTAGAAATATCGCGCCTCACGGCGCTTTGCGTGCGTCTCAGAATATGCGAGAGAGCGTGTTTAACCACTCAGCACAAACGTCCGGCAAGCGCGAGACTCGCCTTGGGAATTCAATGTCAACACACTGGTGTAGGGACGTGCCTTTGGCACGTAGCATTGCAACGCGCTGATTGTCAGTCGCATGTGAAACGCGCCAAAGGCACGTCCCTACGCCCGGACAGGATAATTCACACTCGGACGAATTGTAAGATATCAGGCAATTTGCTCGGTAAAACCTAACTAAACAGCTTTGTGCTATCGCCAGCGCTTGTAGACAGAAGACCGCCCCGGAACGAGGCGGGAGGGCGTGCCGGGTCTGTCCGGCACACCCTCCCGCGGGGTAGTGTGTGTATGAAAAGCGTGTTATTTATTTCTTGCCGTTGTTGCGCTCTACGAGATACTGTTCTTCTTTATAGGTCATTGCCATGAAGAGCATCGAGAGAACACAGGCGCCGATGAGCAGCACGAATGTCCATCCCCAGCCGGCGGCGTCGGCGACATAACCGACAAGCATGTTGGCCAGGAGGGCGGTGCCGAAGAAGTAGCCGAAGAAACCGGTCAGACCGGCAGCTGTTCCGGCAGCGTTTTTCGGAGCGAGGTCGAGGGCCTGAACGCCGATGAGCATCACGGGGCCGTAGATGAAGAAGCCGATACCGATAAGGCTTATCAGGGCCAGTGTCATGTTCTCATAGAAGAAGGCATAGAGAAGGAGGAAGCCGATGACGGGAATCATGAAGATGATCGTGGGGAGTGCGCGGCGTCCTTTGAAGACTTTGTCGGAGAGCCATCCGCAGACAAGTGTTCCGGGAATGGCGGCGAACTCATAGGCGAAGTAAGCCCAGCCGGCTTCCTTGATGTCGAGACCGGCGCTCGTCAGCAGTGTCGGGGCCCAGTCGAGAGCACCGTAGCGAACCATGTAGATGAAGGCGTTGGCGCAGGCGATGAACCAGAGGAATTTGTTGCGGAACACGTATTTGAAGAAGATCTCGCGGGTAGAGAGAACCTCTTCGCTCTTTTCGGAATAGTTTTTGGGATAGTCGTTGCGCCATTTCTCGATTGAGGGGAGGCCGACGCTCTGGGGAGTGTCGCGCAGCAGGCAGTAGGCAACGATAGCGATGAGGATAGCGACAGCCGAGGGGAAGAGGAACGTACCGGCGAGGAAGTAGAGGCTCTCATGGCTGCCATAGAACCACGAGCCGAACCAGACGGCACCATAGGCGGCCATGGGGCCTACGAGGGCGCCGCCGACGTTATGGGCGCAGTTCCATATCGACATCCACGTGCCGCGTTCGTTCTGGCTGAACCAGTGGGTCATGACACGTCCGCACGGAGGCCAGCCCATTCCGTTGAACCAGCCGACGAGGAAGTTGAGAGCACCAAGAATTATGAGGGCCCAGATTTTATGCTCGGGATGGGCCGCAAGGTCGAAAGCCTGGATAGGCCATACCATGAAGGCCATAGAGATAGCGGCCAGAACAAGGCCGAGAGGGAGGAAACGACGTGCGTTCGAACGGTCGGAGACGCTGCCCATGAGGAATTTCGAAAGAGCGTAGGCGATAGCGTTCATCGCGAGCACTGTTCCGAGGTCACCCTTGTCGATGCCGAACTGGTCGAGCATCGGTATGGCCATTGAGAAGTTCTTACGGACAATGTAGAAAGCGGCGTAGCCGATGAAAGCGCCGGTGAACACCTGCATTCTCATCTTCTTGTACTTAGCGTCGACGCCGGGGCCCGTCATCTCGGGCTTGAAAGGCGGTGGAGCCAGAAATCTTGACATGATAATGAAAATTTATTAAGGTTTACGAATATTCTTTGACGGTGAGCATCGACGGGTCAATGCCGTTGGCGCGGGCGGTTGCCTCGAGGTCGAGAGCGCGGGCGAGAACCTCTACGGGGTTGAGGGTCTGATAGCCGGTCGACATCTCGATCTGCCAGCGGCAGGTCTCGCAGTCGGTTATGACATAGTCGGGGTTGAGGCCGCGGATCTGTTTGAAAGTGGCGGCGCCTATGGCCTGACTGTAGTCATACATCTCTTTCTTGAAGCCGTAGGTACCGGCTATACCGCAGCAGTTCTGGTCGAGCACTGTCAGCTCGAGACCGGGGATAAGACGCATGAGGTTGGTCGAATAGAATGTCCAGCCGAGCTTCTCCATATGGCAGGGGGTATGGTAGGCGGCTTTCATCCTGAAACCGGGCCTGAACACGAATTTCACGGCACCGCTCTCCCAGAGCTCGAAAATCCATTTCGAGGCGAGAGTTATCGAATCGCGCACGTCGGAGTTGTCGATGCCGAGAAGATGGGGATATTCGTCGCGCATGGTGAACACGCAGGTCGACGAGGTTCCGACAACAGGGCCGCGGCCGTCGGCGAGTGCGTGACGCACCGAAGCTATGTTGATGACGGCGTCGCGCCGGGCCTCTTCGATCAGGCGGTTCGAGATCTTGGCCACTCCGCAGCATTTCTCGCGCTCGAGCATCTTCACTCCGAAGCCCAGGGCGTTGGCCACGGCGACGAGACAGCGTCCCTGGCCGGGATTGTTATAGTTGACGTAGCAGCCGTGGAAATATGTCAGCTGCTTCGGAAAAACGTCCTGACGCTTCATGGCGTCGCGGCGATACCAGCTTATGAACTTCTGCGACGCATATTTGGGAAAGGTGCGCTCGGGAGCGATTCCGAGCACTTTTCCCATGACGAACTTCGTCGGCTTGAGCGACAGAGTGAAGTTCACCAGCGGAGCGACCATCGTGGCCATCGTCCCCATGGCGTCGGTGTTGGCGAGCATTATGTCGCGCAGCTTCGGGCGCCCCTGGGTATATTTTATGCGGGCGGCCTGGATAATGTCGCCGATCTTAACGTTTGAAGGGCAGGCGACCTCGCAACGCTTGCAGTTGAGGCAGTATTTGAGGGCTTCGTTGAAGAAGACCGGGTCTTTCAGGCGATAGCGTTCGCCGTCGGGGCCGCTGTGTTTGGGGCCGGGGTAAATCGGGTTTACAGCGGTGACGGGGCAGTAGGCGGTGCAGATCGAGCACTTCGAACACTGCTCGAAATTGTTGACGCTGATATTGTCGTATTGCATTTCCATGGGGCGGGAATTAGTCTTTCAGGATTGCGTTGGCGGCGGCCATGGCCGTAGCGAGGGCCACACCGGCCCCCGACCCTTCGGCGACGGAGTCGGCACCGGAGAGAATGGCTCCGGCAACACGCATATTTTCAACGGGGCGGCCGCCGCGTAGCGCACGGAAGCCGGCGTCGGTGGCCACGCCGAACTTCATGAAGGGCTGCGGCCGGAAGAGATCTTTCTCGAACCAGTCGGCGCGGCGTCCGGCAGCCTCGACGTCGAGGCCGAAGACAGGTTCGCTGACGCCGTCGGAGAGCGCCGTCAGGCCATGGCTGAAGAAGCTGCCCGAGGCGAGGATGAAGTTGTCGGCTTCGAGACGGTCGGCACCGAGATTCACGGTTTCGACAGCGTCGAGACGGTCGCCGGTAAAGAATCCCCGGCTGACACGGTCGCCGTGGAGCACGCTGGCGCCGAGCTGCTGAAGACGGCGCGTCAGCTGTTTCTCCATACGGATGCCGGGCACCGACAGTCCGAGTGTCGACACGAACTGCAGCGGACGGCCGACGGCCTGACGAAGCCGCTCGGCAGCCGAAGCATTTTCGAAGCCGGCCACGGCGGGGAAAAGCACTGCCTCGGCGTCGCCGACGACGGCGTTGACCTCACGGGCCAGCGCGTCGACGACGTCGTCGGTCAGCAAACGTGCTATGTTAGCGGCGCGAAGCTCGGTCGAGCTCACGCGCTGATCGGCAAGGGCCTTCACGGTCACTGCCTCCATGGCGACTCTGACGCCGCGCTTTTCGAGGGCCACAGCGAGGAATCGCGGAAAGAAATCGAGATAACCTTTGATGTTGACAATTGCGACTTTGCGCCATGGCATGGCGGAAAGATCGCTCAGCGAAACCATCTCGTCGAGAGTAAGCCACGCAGGCTTGAAGACGCCCACTGGGCTAAGACGCCAGTGGTTCTTCGTCGCTGAACCTGTCACGGCGATACCGGCCTCTTCAAACATCGGCCCGACGCGCTCCAGAAGCGGAGCCACCCCGGCGGCGCCTCCAAGGCGGCTATAGGGGTGAGAGGGGGGCAGAGACGACATGGCTTCGAAAGGAGCGTCGACAGCCTTTCCGGCTCCGTCAGTGCCGAGCAGCTCAAACGAACCGCTGCAGAAATGGAGCGAGCTCTGGCCGGCCGTGACAACGGCGGTGCGACGTCGTTGCGAGGCAAGTTCAATGGCGGCAGTCAGCCCGCTGAGGCCTCCTCCGATGATGACAGTGTCGAACTTCATGGTTTTATCTCTTTTTGATTATCAACGTAAATATAGTAAATCGAAAGTATTAGTCTGTAGAATCAGTGAAGAAGGCCATCGACGTCGTGCTCGTCGTACCAGCGGTCGAGGCCGGCGACGCCGTTATATATCCAGTCGGTGAACTGAATCTCGGCTACGGTGTCGCCCCAGGCCACGGGATACATTCCTTTCCAGCGCTCGTTGAGGAAGCGGCAGAGGTCGGCCATGGCCTTTTCGGTGCAATTGGTGGCCCGGTCGAGCAGTCCGGCGGCACGGCAGGCGCAGAGCTGGCCCTGACAGGTTCCCATGCCGAGACGGGTGCGGCGGCGCAGATTGATGAGGTTTCCGGCGTGGAGCTTTTCTATGGCATAGCCCATCTCGGCGACGCTGACTTCCTCACATTCGCAGACGAGGGCGCGGTCGTCGGCGTCGGTCCACTTTATCTCGTCGGCCATAGTTCCATGGCGCCCCTCGGCGGCGAACCGCTCGACAGGCTCGGGACGGAAGTGTTTCGGCGCGGGCTTCTCTTCGACAAGGAGCTCACGCTCGCTGCCCGGCAGCGGAGCGGTGGCGGTTGTGCAGGGGCGCCCTTCGATGCCGAGTTTGGCGAGAGCCATGTCGGTAGCCTCTTCGGCCATGAGGCGGTAGGTCATAAGCTTTCCGCCGGTTATGGTTATGAAGCCCTCGACACCGTCGCGCTTCGCATGGTCGAGACAAACGATGCCGCGCGAGATCGAACGGCCCGAAGGATCGTTGTCGCTCGCAACGAGCGGACGCACACCGGCGTATGCGCGGAGGATGCGCGTCGACATCAGCGCGGGCGCCAGCTGCGAGCCTTCGCGCAGAAGCAGGTCGACTTCGTCGGGGGTGACCTCCATGTGGTCACACTCTTCGAAAGGCACGCGGTCGGAGGTTGTGCCGATAACACAGACCGTATCGCCCGGAACAAGAATGTCGGCATTGGCCGGCTTGCGGCAGCGGTTGATGACGACGTTGTTGACGCGGTGGCCGAAAATCAGCAGCGATCCCTTGGCAGGGAACATATTTATCGTTATCCCGGCCTTGAGCGCCACGAGATGGCCCCAGATTCCGGCAGCATTAATCGTCACGTCGCCGCGGGCTTCGAGGGTCTCGCGGGTGTGGTGGTTGAACAGCTTGACCCCCTCGATCCGGTTGCCCGAGACGATGAAGTCGGTGACCTCGTGATAGGTCAGAATGTCGGCGCCGTGGCGCCGGGCGTCGATAACGTTGGCCGTTGTCAGGCGGAAGGGGTCGACGGCGCCGTCGGGAACTGTGACAGCCCCGATCAGGTCGGGATTGACGCTCGGCTCGATGCGACGCGCCTCCTGAGGGTCGATGGCTCGGGCGTCGATGCCGGCCGCACAGCAGCTCTCGATGAATTTCTTCTGATAATCGAGGTCATCTTCGGGCAGGGTTATGAAAAGGCCTCCGGTGTCTTCGACACAGTGACGCGCTATGCGGCGCAATATCATGTTCTCCTTGATACATTCACGGGCGCTCTCCTGATCGGTGACGGCATAACGCGCTCCGCTGTGGAGCAGTCCGTGGTTTCGGCCGGTGGCGCCTGTGGTGATGTCAAACCGCTCGACGAGCAAAACCTTCAGACCGCGCATGGCGCAGTCACGAGCCGTTCCGGCGCCCGTGGCGCCGCCGCCGATGATTATCACATCATAGTGTTTGTCAAGTTTATTCATGGGGTCTGACTTTTATATAAATGCCGGAGAATATGTTCAGTTTTTCAGGTTGTTATTGTGACAACAACGACTCAGGCCCGACGGTTTAATCATTTAATCAGGGACTGAGGCATTGCGTTTCGCATTGACGCCTATTCTATTTCGCAACAAAAGTAATAGTTTCGAGTCTAATATAAAAAGAAAGCGCGAATAATTTTTTATGTTATAAAACATATTTTCGTGCATAAAGCTACAGCCCAGCTCTTTGCGCAGTTAAAAAAGTAACGCCGACGGCTTTGGAGCAGCCTTTTGTGTCGTTTCATATAAAAATCGGAACTTCCGGTTTCGTATATAACAATTTGTTTCGTATATTTGCGAAAAGAAATATATCACGAATAACACAATCACAAACAGCACAATCACGCAATGACCAAGGACGAACGCCACTCGATGATCCTCGACAGCCTGACACGCCACGAGCGCGTACAGGTCAGCGAACTTGCCGGCCTTCTCGAAGTTTCGGCCGTCACGATCAGAAAAGACCTTACTGAGCTTGAGAAAAACGGCAAACTCTACCGCAGCCACGGCCATGCCATCAAAATGGACCCCTACGCCTCGAACCGCACGGTCAATGAAAAAGAGAAACTCATGCCGTCGCAGAAAATCGCCATCGGCAACGCAGCCGCCAGACTAATCACACGCGACGACTCGATAATCATAGCCTCGGGGACAACCGTCCACGCTTTCGCCCGCTGCATCCGCCCGATCCACCGTCTGACGGTTATCTCGGCGTCGCTGCAGGTCAGCGAGATATTGTCGTCGAACCCCGACATCGAAATCCTTCAGCTCGGCGGAATACTGCGCCACTCGTCGCAGAGCGTTGTCGGCGAATACGCCAAACGTCCATTCGACGACTGCGCGTGCTCGAAGCTGTTTCTCGGAGTCGACGGCATCGACATTCCTTTCGGAATAACAACCACCGACATCCGCGAGGCCGAACTGAACAAGGTCATGATGCGCGCCGCCCAGAAAGTCATAGTCCTGGCCGACAGTTCGAAATTCAACCGGCGCGGTTTCAGCAAGATCGCCGACCTCGACGACGTCGACCTCATCATAACCGACGCCGGCATCTCGCCCGTTCTACGCAACAGCCTCGAAGAGCGCGGCATCGAGCTCATAATCGCCTGACACGATTATATAATATAGGCCCTATAGGGCCTAATTCTTTTCAGTTTAATAAAACCTAGTGATTCCCATTATGCGGCGAACCTCTTCGAGAGTCTTCGCCGCGCGCTCGCGCGCCCTTTCGGCGCCCTGCTTCACTACACGGCCTATATATGCCTCGTCGTTCTGGAGATCGATGATGCGCTCGCGAATCGGCAGGGTGATTTTCAGAAGGTCTTCAGCCAGCTGCTTCTTCATGTCGCCGTAGCGGATAGAGCAGTCGGCGTATGCCTTGCGGTAGTGGTCGACTACTTCGGGAGCGCAGGCAAGCTCCATCAGCGAAAGCAGATTGGCCACATGATCGCATATGGGCTGATTCGGTTCTTTCGGGCCTTCGTCGGTCACGGCGCGCATGACTTTCTTGCGGAGCGTCTTCTCGTCGTCGATGAGATAGATGCAGTTGCCTTCGCTCTTGCCCATCTTTCCCGAACCATCGAGACCGGGAACTTTCACGGGCTTGCCGCAGAAATCGAAATTCGTCGGCTCGGGGAACAGTTCGACGCCGTAGAACGAGTTGAAGCGGCGGGCGAAGCGGCGCGTCAGCTCGAGATGCTGCTCCTGGTCTTTGCCTACAGGCACTTTCGTGGCCTTCTGTATGAGGATGTCGACAGCCATAAGAGTCGGATAGGTCAGCAGGCCGGCGTTGACGCGCTTGTTGGTCTGATTGCCGATAATTTCAGATTCGATATTCTCGTCGGAAGCGTCTTTTGAGATTCCGAGCTGCTTGCGCGCCTTGTCCTTGAACGAGGCCGTGCGCATAAGCTCGCCGATGCCGACATGCATGTTCATAAGCAGATAAAGCTCCGGAATCTCGGGAACATCGCTTTGGACAAAGATTGTGGCGTTTTCAGGATCGATACCGGCGGCGAGATACTCGGCAATGATATTATGGACATTGCTGTGGAGCATCTTCGGGTCGGGATGCGTTGTCAGAGCGTGGAGGTCGGCGATGAAGAACAGACAGTCGAAGTCGTTCTGCATCCTGACGAATTTACTCAGGGCGCCGAAGTAATTACCAAGATGAAGGTTTCCGGTTGCGCGTATGCCGCTTAGAACAATTTCTTTCATGAGACAGGAGTGTTTAGTGGGAGCAAAGATAATGAAAAATATCGCTACTGACAAAGCCTGACGGCTCAGCGGAACGAAGCGACAACGCGGCGGCGTATTGCAAGCATGTTAAGCAGCGTTATGGCCATCATGGCGGCGATGCCGACGGCAACGGTCGGCCAGACAGAAGCCGAGTCGGCGCCGAGGCTCTCGAGATCGGGGCGCCAGGCCAGATGGGCGGCGACGGCTATGGCGAGCGCCGCAACCACAACGGCGAGATTCACTGCCGCCACCATTATATAATAGCTGCGCGCTACCTGAGCCGGCGTGTAGCCGAGTTCCATCAGGCGGTGGAGCTTCTGTCGGTTCTTCTGGAGCAGAAGATAGATACTCAGAAGCAGGATGAAGAACGCCAGAGCGCTTATGACAGCTCCGACGGCCACGACAACCGTGGTCACGACTCCGAGAAAGAAAGCTGCGCGTCCGTTGTCGGCCTTGTCGCCGGCCGCCTCGTAGGAGTGGTCGTCGAGATAGGCTGTGGCCGCAGGGTCGCCCGCGCGGTTCAGCTCTATGATGAGGCGCGAGGGGGCGGCTGCAGGCTCTTCGGAAAAGCGTGCGTTGGCCCACGAGAGGAATTCCTCGGGCACCGCGATAGTGTTGAGCCGCTGCGAGAACCCGACAATGCGGGCATTGACCCATTCCTGACGTCCGTTGCCGCTCAGCGAAAGGCGCAGGGGCACCATCGACACCATTGCCTCGGAGATGCGCGGCATTCCGTGGGTCGAGGCATAGCCGAAGTTATAAAGCGTCAGATAGTCTTTGGAGATGACGACCGGCACGGGCTCGCCGCTGCCCGGCGTATAGCCCCACCCCGGCGGCACGACGTCGAAATAGTCGGTCGGGATAGATTCGAGAAACAGCGACGTCGAGAGTCCGCGGCCTGCGAAATCGAGCGACGCCGCCACATTGAATCCTGCGGCGGTGAAGCCCGCCACACGGCGCGTCCAGGGCTGCGCCTTGATGTCGGCGATCTCGGCGGCGGTGAAGTCGGTGGCGGCGGTCGAGCCTCCGAGGCTGCCGAGCCCTTCGACCTTCTTGCTGATTATGAGATAGTCGCGCGAGATAAAGGAATCCTCGCCCGAGGTTATGCAGCTGACATCGCGATAGAACTGCATGGCGGTCAACACAATGGCAAGTCCCACAAGGTTTGCCAGAGCATATCCGACAAGCTGTCCGGCACTGACATTCCGGCGCAACAGCCGGTTGAGGGGATTCTTCATAAGGCAAGAGTTTTAATGAACGGCAACACAATCTTGTTACCGACACTGGTGGCGATGACGCCGGCACCCTGACTCTTCGCCTCGGCCTCGATCATGGCGGCTACGGCGGCATTGTTGCGGGCGTCGAGATGGCTGACGGGCTCGTCGATAAGGAGAAAGTCGAAAGGCTGGCAGAGCGCGCGGACAATCGCCACACGCTGCTGCTGGCCGACCGACAGGCGTCCGGCGAGCGAATCGGTCTTGGCGCCGACCTCGAGGGCGTCGAGCATACGGCGTATTTCGTCGCGGCTCTTGAAGCCGGTCAGCCGGTTCTTTATGTCGATATTCTCCATAACCGTCAGCTCCGGGAAAAGATGCATCTCCTGAGGCAGATAGGCAAGCGACCGCTGGCGCAGAGCACACCAGCGGGCTATCGTGAACGACCTGATGTCGGTGCCGTCGAAGAGGATTCGGCCGCGGTAGTCGGTGCGCGAGCCGTAGATGAAGCTGCAGAGGCTCGACTTGCCGGTACCGCTCTCGGCCTCGATAAGCCAGAACTGAGGTTTCTTAAAAGTCAGCTCGCGCAGCCAGACCTGCGAATGGCAGACAGGCGGTTCGCTCTCGCTGCCCGAGAAAACCTCGGGCAGCGTATTCTCAAGGGTTATCTCTGAAACCATCTCCGGGTCAGAACATTGTCAGCAGAGCGACGAGCACTTTCTTGTCGGTATTCTCGACCGTCAGAGTCATCTCGCCTTCATTGCCGTCGCCGCTGGCCACAATTTTCAGGCCCATCGGGTTTTTGCCGCGGCCTAAAGCCGCCTTCACATCGGGAACGTCGACGCACAGGCCGGCATCATGCCCCTCGAAGGGCTGCACACCGACACCGCCGTCAGGCTTAGGCTCGAACGAGGCAACTGTCAGATAACCGTCGACAGCACCGTAATAGACGGTCATGTCAGACGAGACAGGCATCTTCCAGAGCGACGGGCCCACAGACTGACCGCCGCCGGCAGTGATTCCGTTGACCAGACCGAGAATCTGATCCATCTTGTCCTGCTTCAGATGAGCCATGACGATGAAATCAATGCCTTCAGGAGCCGATGCGAAAGCCTGAGCGGGCGTGAGACCGCCGCGCGGCCCGACAGCCGCCATCACCGTTCCGTCGAGGCTCTGGAGCATCGACACGGCCATACCCATCTGGGCAGTCTGAGTGGCGTTCAGAGAGTAGATCTGCGAGAAAACGTCCGACACAGTGCTCCAGGGAATTTTATCGGTCAGCCCCATTGCGGCGACAAGCATCGAACTCTTCGGAGCATACTGGAGAACCGAAGTGCTGATATCCTGAAGATAATCGGTCTTGTAGTCTGATCCGTCAGCGTTGACAGCCTTTGCGGTCAGATGAAGGGCATTTCCCTTGGCAGTCAGCTTTCCTGTTGTCCAGACCGTTTTGGCCTCATCCTTACCGCCGGCGACGAATCCGGCCGGCGACTGAACGGCAAAATTCATCAGACCGTCGCCGTCGAGAGCGTCGGTCACGGCCTCAACGTCGTTCATCGACCCGTTGGCCGCCTTCCTCAGGGCCTCCTTGACCATCTCGACTGCACGCGGGCCGATCACCGGAACGCCCCATGCGACACCGTCCTTGATCACATAATCTTCGACGACAATATAACCGTCGACAGTCTCGGCTTTCTTACCCGAAATCTTTTCAGCGGCAGCGATAAAACCGTTCTCGGATTTCAGGGCGAACACTGCTAAAGGCTCGCTGTTGTCCATCATGAAAGCGTATATATTCTCGGCGTCAACCTCTTTGAGCATAGCGCCCATCTTCTTGTCGTCTTTGCCGAAAACAGACTCAAGATCAGCCGGAACGACAACTTCGTCGCCCTCGAGCTTCATTCCGAGCTCGTTGCCGATCGTCATGAGGTTAATGCGGGCCACGGCTCTTGCCGACGACGGAATAGTCTCAAGCAGCTTGTTGCTGTTTGAACAGGAGCTGAACGACAGCACAAGCAGTAGCGCCGCGACAGCGGCGGCGAAGAAATTTCTCTTTGTCATTTCGATAATCGGTTTGGTTCTGACGCAAAGATAACAAAAGGTATGCAAACGCCAAAGATGACAATCAAAAAAAGAGTCCGATGCAAACACCGAACTCTTTAAAGATCAGGGGAATTTTCAATTCATCAGTCTTTCGGGAAGCTACTGTCAGCGGACGATGAGCTTGGTGACAGCGCCAGCCCGGCGGCAGAGCACGATAGAACCCGGCTCGGGAGCTGAAACCCGACGGCCGTCAAGGGTGAAATATTCCGCCGGGCCTTCGGTCGCCTCCGTATCGTCGCTTATCCGCTCAATTCCGGCAAACTCGCTGATACGGAAGGCCGGCGATACAAGATTGACCGACGAGCCGGTGGCCGATTTGAGCGACACTCTCACGTCGAACCATCCGCTGGCTGATGTGCGGTCGACCTGAGAGAGCGCGCATGCCAGTGTTATGCCCCAGTTGGGCGAAGGAGTGCCCTCGAAGTCAAGCGCCTCATAGCTAAGCGGTCTGAAATCATCCGAACCATACGGAGCGTATTCTACAGTGATTTCATCGAGCGGACCCGCAGCACTATACGACACATATCCTTCCTCATAGCTCGATCTGTTTCTGATCTTGCAGGGATGCCGACAGAATCCCGCAGCCGACGGCGGGACGTGGCCCCATGTCAACGACACTGTCGACGCCTGCAACGCGCGTCTCGACAGCATCTCCTTCACCAGAGCCGACATCCCGGCCCGAGAACTTGCCGACCTCGATTCAATGAGCGATAGATTGCCTCCGGGAGTTCTGGATTACTGGCATGCCCGCGCACTGCGCGGCTCGCTCTCGCGCGATTCGGCAACAGCCATTCTGAAAAGAGCCCTTGCAACAACCGATTCGGCCTCGCAGCCATATATCTATCACCGATTATTGAGCGAGTCGCTGCATCTTGATGACAATCCCGGCATCAGGGAAGTCAACGGCATCCACAGATGTTATGAATATTTCACATCGGCAGGCGACAAAAAATGATCCTGCGGCCGCTTGTCGGCGACCCTGAGATGACGGTCAACCAGAACCGCTGGCATCTGCGCTCTGCCATGGGTCTGGGGAAAGACGAGTCGATCGAGCAGACACTCGCCGACCTGACAGCTTTCTCATCTTTGCTGAAAAACGGCGACACAAGAACGCCTCCGTTGGCAACGCAGTGCAGCCAGCGGTTGAAGTTATCAGCTCGCGTCGGCTGATCGTCGGCACGATGCACGACAACCTGTTCTTTGAAGGGATTGTCAAGCAGCTGAAGGTTGCCGTAAGCGCTATAGGCCGAGCCTCCGATTTGCAGGGTGGTGACTCGCCGGAACGACTCGGGATGGGCAAGCCTTACGGCAAGCCTGTATGGATTTTCCCTGAGGTATCGGTAGATCGCGTCAAGCTTGCGGTCCGGGCCGACAATCTGGTCATTGAACCCTTTCTGAAAAACCTGCTCCTGACTTGAGAGCTTATTAACCATAACCTTGAAAATGGCAAGCTTACGGCCGAGAATATCGTCGAGCTCCGATTCAACCGAAATAAGAATATGGAGATGGTCGGGCATGAGAGCATACTGGAACAGGCGGAGGGATGGATGAATCTCAGGCAACCGCCGCAGAGCCTCCTTTATGCATTTTCCTGTCGGAGAGGCAATGAGATAGGGGCTGCCGGGACTGCCCGGAGGAACAGCGCTGTCGCCGCCGAGCCGGCCGAAGCTTTCGCAGCCGGGAGCTTTCAGGAGGGTTATATGGTAGATAGCCCTGGCGCGGTAGTCATGCCATCTGGCCCGGTAGTTACCGCTCCACTTCAAGCTTCGCTGAAGCTCAGTTCTTTTCAAAATCGAATTCATAACCAAAATTTTTGTTAAGGCCCAAGCTTCAGCGCCGGGCATGCGTGGCCCAAACTTCAGCGCCGGGCATGCGTGGCAAATTTAGCGATTATCCGACAAAACTGCTATAACAATCATTTAACGGGTTTTCAACTCTTTTATCACAAAAATTTTTTAACTTTGCAGCGACTTTTTTCAGCATCAACGTAAATTATCCAAAATATCTTCAATTTCGCAATGAGTAAAGGAAAGAAATTCTTGACTTGCGATGGCAACCAGGCAGCCGCCCATATCAGCTATCTGTTCACAGAGGTAGCCGCCATCTATCCCATCACACCGTCGTCGACAATGGCTGAATATGTCGATGAATGGTCGGCCGCAGGCCGCAAGAATATGTTCGGACGTCCCGTTCACGTTCAGGAAATGCAAAGCGAAGGGGGTGCTGCCGGTGCCGTTCACGGCTCTCTTCAGGCAGGAGCTCTGACAACTACCTATACAGCCAGTCAGGGACTGTTGCTGATGATTCCCAACATGTATAAGATTGCCGGCGAGCTGCTCCCATGTGTGTTTCACGTCAGCGCGCGCACCCTCGCCAGCCATGCCCTTTCGATTTTCGGCGACCATCAGGACGTCATGTCGGTTCGCCAGACCGGCTTCGCCATGCTCTCCGAAGGCAGCGTCCAGGAGGTTATGGATCTGGCCGGCGTCGCCCATCTCGCAACCATAAAGAGCCGCGTTCCTTTCGTCAACTTCTTCGACGGCTTCCGCACCTCCCATGAGATCCAGAAAATCGAAGAGATCGACGCCGAGGCCCTGACCTCGCTCGTCGACAAGGAGGCTCTCGCAGCCTTCCGCAACCGCGCTCTCAACCCCGACGCTCCCGTCGACCGCGGCATGGCCGAGAATCCCGACGTGTTCTTCCAGCACCGCGAGGCCTCGAACAGCTACTATGACGCCGTTCCCGCCATCGTCGAGGAATATATGAACGAGATCTCGCGCATAACCGGCCGCGAATACAGGCTCTTCAACTACTACGGCCATCCCGAGGCCGACCGCGTTATCATCGCCATGGGCTCGGTCACCCAGGCCGCTCAGGAAGCCATCGACTATCTGGCCTCGAAAGGCGAGAAGGTCGGTCTGGTCAATGTCCACCTCTACCGTCCCTTCAGCGCCAAGCACTTCCTCGGCGCACTGCCTAAGACCGTGAAGCGCATCGCCGTTCTCGACCGCACCAAAGAGCCCGGAGCTGCCGGCGAACCTCTTTATCTCGATATCGTCGAGGCCTTCAAAGGCTGCAACGACGCTCCTGTCATCGTCAGCGGCCGCTATGGTCTGTCGTCGAAAGACACTACTCCGGTTCAGATTATCAGCGTGTTCGAGAACCTTCAGCTTCCCGAACCGAAGAACCACTTCACTATCGGCATCGTCGACGACGTCACCTTCACCTCGCTTCCTCCCAAAGAGGAAATGGCGCTGGGCGGCGAAGGAATCTTCGAGGCTAAGTTCTACGGCCTCGGAGCCGACGGAACTGTCGGAGCCAACAAGAACTCCATCAAGATTATCGGCGACAACACCGATAAATACTGTCAGGCCTATTTCAGCTACGACTCGAAGAAGAGCGGCGGTTTCACCTGCTCTCACCTCCGTTTCGGCAACCACCCCATCCGTTCGACCTATCTGGTCAACACCCCGAACTTCGTAGCCTGCCATGTTCAGGCCTACCTCCACATGTATGACGTTACCCGCGGTCTGCAGCGCGGCGGCACATTCCTGCTCAACACAATCTGGGAGGGTCAGGAGCTTGCCGACAATCTGCCCGCCAAGGTGAAGAAATATTTCGCCGACAACAATATCAACGTCTACTATATCAACGCAACGAAGATAGCTCAAGAAATCGGTCTCGGCAACCGCACGAACACTATTCTCCAGAGCGCCTTCTTCCGCATAACCGAGGTTATCCCCGTAGACCTCGCCGTAGAGCAGATGAAGAAATTCATCGTCAAGAGCTACGGCAAGAAAGGTCAGGACGTTGTCGACAAGAACTTCGCAGCCGTAGACCGTGGCGGCGAATACCGCAAGCTCGACGTCGACCCCGCATGGAGCAACCTCGCCGAAGAACCGGCTCCCGTACATCAGGGCGACACCCCCTTCATCGCCAACGTCGTGCGTCCGATCAACGCCCAGGACGGCGATCTGCTGCCCGTTTCGACCTTCAAGGGCATCGAAGACGGCTCGTGGCCTCTCGGCACAGCCGCCAGCGAAAAACGCGGTGTGGCTGCATTCGTTCCGGAATGGGATCCTGAGAACTGCATCCAGTGTAACAAATGCGCCTACGTCTGCCCCCACGCCTGCATCCGTCCGTTCGTGCTCGACGCCAAAGAGATGGAAGGCGCTCCCTTCGGCGAAGACCGCACTCTGGCCGCAATCGGCAAGACTTTCGCAGGAATGCGCTTCATTCAGGCCGTCGACCAGCTCGACTGTCTCGGCTGCGGCAACTGCGTCGACGTATGTCCCGGCAAGCGCGGCAACAAAGCTCTGACAATGAAGCCGCTCGAATCGCAGCTTCCGCTTCAGAAGGAGTGGGACTACTGCATCAGCAACGTCAGCTCGAAGCAGAATCTCGTCGACATCAAACAGAACGTGAAGAACAGCCAGTTCGCCACACCTCTGTTCGAGTTCTCGGGCGCCTGCTCGGGTTGCGGCGAAACCCCCTACGTAAAACTCATCACCCAGCTCTTCGGCGACCGCGAGATGGTGGCCAACGCAACCGGCTGCTCGTCGATCTACAGCGGCTCGGTTCCGTCGACCCCCTACACCGTCAACGCCGCCGGCCACGGCCCCGCCTGGGCCAACAGCCTCTTCGAGGACTTCTGCGAATTCGGTCTCGGCATGAAGATTGCCACCGACAACCAGCGCGCCGTGCTCGCCGAATCGGTGAAGAAAGCTGTCGACTGCCCGTCGTGCTCCGACGAAATCCACTCCCTGGCGACCGAATGGCTCGAGAAATTCAACGACGGCGACGCCACCCGCACCATCGCCGACAAGCTCATACCTCTCTGCGAAGCCTGCGGCTGCCCGACCTGCCGCGAGATTCTCGACCGCAAGCAGTATCTGGTAAAACGCAGCCAGTGGATCATCGGCGGCGACGGAGCCAGCTACGACATCGGCTTCGGCGGCCTCGACCACGTTCTGGCCAGCGGTGAGGATGTCAACATCCTCGTGCTCGACACCGAAGTCTATTCGAACACCGGCGGCCAGGCTTCGAAATCGACCCCGCTGGGCGCCATCGCCAAATTTGCCGCCGGCGGCAAGCGTATCCGCAAGAAAGACCTCGGACTTATCGCCTCGACCTACGGCTATGTCTACTGCGCGCAGATTGCCATGGGCGCCGACCAGGCCCAGACCCTCAAGGCTATCCGCGAAGCCGAGGCATATCCCGGCCCGTCGATAATAATCGCCTACTCACCCTGTATCAACCACGGCATCCGTCGCGGCATGGGACACGCCCAGGCCGAAGAAGCCGCTGCCGTAGAATGCGGCTACTGGCACCTCTGGCGCTACAACCCCGAACTCGAGAACGAAGGCAAGAACCCCTTCACCCTCGACAGCAAAGAGCCCAACTGGGATCTCTTCGACGACTTCCTCGGCGGCGAAGTTCGCTTCGCATCGGTCAAGAAGCTCTACCCGAAAGAGGCCGACGAGCTCTTCGCAGCCGCCAAGAAGAACGCCCAGTGGCGCTACAACAACTACCGTCGTCTGGCCCGTCAGCAGTGGGGTCAGGATCCCGACGGCGAAGGCGAGCCCATCGTGAAATAATCCGTCAGACCGACGTCACAGACAGCCGCCCCGGTGCCCCGCGCGCCGGGGCGGTTTTTCAATTTGTCGGACGGAAGAGGACGAGAGTCGTTTTTTTTGTTTACTTTTGCGAGGCTAATAAAAAACCGACCTGAAATGGCAGAATCATCAGTCCAGGAAACCATGCGCGGGATAATCGCAGCCGAGAGCGCAGCCCTGCTCACAATTCCAGTCAGCGACGCATACGACCGCGCCGTAGAGCTTATCATTGAGCACGTTCACCGTCGCGGCGGCAAGCTCGTCACCTCAGGCATGGGCAAAGCGGGACAGATAGCCCTGAATATCTCGACGACATTCTCGTCGACAGGCACCCCCGCCGTCAACCTCCATCCCAGCGAAGCCCAGCACGGCGACTTAGGCATTCTACAGCCGAACGACATAATGCTGCTCATCAGCAACTCGGGAAAGACCCGCGAGATCATCGAGCTTGTCGAGCTGACCCACCGCCTCTACGCCGACATTCCCGTTATCGTCATCACGAGCCATCCCGACAGCGAGCTTGCCCGACTGTCGACAGTGACGCTGCTGACCGGGGGCGCTCCCGAAGTGTGTCCGCTCGGTCTGACGCCGACAACGTCGACGACACTGATGACCGTCATAGGCGACATACTCGTTGTCAACGTCATGAAGCTGACCGGGTTCACAACCGCCGACTACGCACGCCGTCACCACGGCGGCTACCTCGGGCAGAAATCGCGCACCGACGCGTCGCTGCCCCGATAAAAACGACTGTCTATGAAAACAGCATCACTCGAAAAATCATTCATAACCCCCTCAGCCGGGGTCGACGAGCTCCGACGTCACGCCCACACGGCGTCACTGACCGAGCTGCGCAAAACCCTCTATCAGGCCGAGTTCAACGTCGTCTACGACTTCTTCCGCTCTATTGCCGTCGACCGGGCCTCGCGGGGCGAATTTGCCGCAGCAATAGAGATTCTGCGCGAAGCCGACGCCATAGCGTTCGAAAACAGCGAAGGGCGCGACGAACAATATATCAACGACATCCACACCGCCCTGCTTGAGCTTATCACAGCCCTGCAGCTCGAAGCGGATCTTGCCGAAGAGGCCGCCACCACGGCAGCCGCTGCGCTGACTCAGCTCGCTCAGGAGCCCAAGCGCAAAGATGAGCCTTTCCTGTCGGTTCTGGGCGCGCTGCTGACCGATGTGGCCCTGCTCCACTCATCGCGCGGCGAATACAAGCAGGCCGAACGCGAGCTCGAGAAGGCCCTGAAGGTTTTCGAGCGTCTCGCCCGCATCAACCCCGACCGCTACGGCCCGGCCCATATTCTGGCACAGACCGCAGCTTCGTCGATCTACCGCTCGCGCCTGCGTCAGGCCAATCTGCTGGCCCACTATCAGGTTGCCACAACGACATATCTCGAGCAGGTCAACGCCGGCATCGAAGATGCTACAGTCCACCTCATCGAATCGCTCCACACCGAAGGGCGCACACTCGCCCAGATGGGGCGCCACCGCGAGGCCATCCAGTATCTGAGCCGCGCCCTGAAATATCACACGCGCATAGCACCGGAAATGGATCTTGCGCAGCTGGCCATGTCGATTGACCTCGGCGAGAGCCTTCTGAACGTCAAGGCCACACGCGACAAAGGCATACACCTTCTGAACACCCTGCTCCACAAAGCGACAAAACTCGGGGCCGAAACCGAACACCGCCGCATTGTGGATATTCTATTCAACGCCAAGAGCCGCAAACTCGATATTCTCGGCATCTGGCACAAAGTTTTCCCGAAATAAAAGCAACTACCACAATGTCACAAAATGTACCCCTGACCCCTCCTCCAGTTCTGGAGAATGTATCGGTCGCCATCGTTTCGACAGAATGGAATTCCGCAGTCAACGAAAAGCTCGTCGGCAACGCCCTCGCGCGCTTCAAGGAGTTAGGCTACGGAAGCGACAGCTGCAAGTGTTTCACGGTACCCGGCGCCGTAGAGCTCACATTCGCCGCATCGCAGCTCATAGAATCGGGTATGTTCGATGCCGTCATCGTGTTCGGCTGCGTCATCCGCGGCGGCACACCTCATTTCGACTACGTCTGCCAGAGCGTTACGCAGGGCGTAACCCAACTTAACGCCGACGTCGACACTCCGGTGATTTTCGGCGTGCTCACTGTCGACAACGAGCAGCAGGCACTCGACCGCGCCGGCGGTGAAGCAGGCGACAAGGGTTCGGAATGTGTCGACGCCGCCCTGAAAATGATCGCCTTCAAGCGCGAGGTGGAGAATCTATGAGCCGCACCCTCCCCGAGGGATTCGTCAGCATGATCGAAGGGCTTTCTTTCGGTCCGATGGCGTCGTTGCCCGACGTGCTCGCGACAACAGAGCCGTCGGTGGCAGTGCGCGCCAATGCCGGAAAGAGGATTGAAGCGCCTGAGGGGGAGCCGGTGGCATGGCTGCCCGGAACGGGGCGCTATCTCGACCGCAGGCCGCAGTTCACGCTCGATCCGCTGTTTCATCAGGGGGGCTATTATGTTCAGGACGCCTCGTCGATGTTCATAGGACATGTCGTCAGGCAGCTGACGGCCTGCCGCGGCCCCGTCAGCTATCTCGATGCCTGCGCCGCTCCTGGCGGCAAGACGACCTGCGCTCTCGACGCCCTACCCGCCGGGAGCGTCGTTGTGGCCAACGAAGCCGTGCCGCAGCGCGCCGCCGTGCTGCGCGAGAATATTGTCAAATGGGGCAATCCGGGAGTCATCGTGACACGCGCCGATGCCCGCTCGCTTGCTTCGGCGGGGCTGACGTTCGACATCGTCGCCGCCGACGTCCCCTGCAGTGGCGAAGGGATGATGCGCAAGGAACCTGAGGCGATAGCGCAGTGGAGTCCGCGCCTGATTGAAGACTGCGCCGCCCTTCAGCGCGCGATTGTCGACTCGCTCTGGGAATGCGTTGCCCCTGGAGGCTACCTTATTTATTCGACCTGCACGTTCAACACCATCGAGAACGAGGCTGTCGCTGCGCACATCGCCGACGATCTCGGCGGCGAAGCTGTGGAAATCACTGTCGATCCGTCGTGGGGCATCGCGTCAGGCATCGCCACCGCTCTCCCCTGCTACAGATTCATTCCGGGACGCATACGCGGCGAAGGGCTTTTCATGACCGTAATGAGAAAACCCGACGGCACCCGGCGCGAAGCCGCTCAGCGACGCAAAAGCACCCGGCAGAAAATTCCCGCCGAGGTAGCGGAATGGACAACCGGAGAGCTTACGCTGCGCGCCGACGGCGACCGCATAAACGCCTTCCCCACCCTATGGGAGCCGCTGCGCGAGCGCATCAGCTCGACAAAGGGAATCACAGCTATCCACGACGGCATTGTCGTTGCCACTCTGAAAGGGCGCGACATAATTCCGGCCCACTCTCTGGCAATGTCGACAGCGTTGAACGCCGACGCCTTCGCGCAATTCGAGGTCGACAGAGAGACAGCGCTAAGCTATCTGCGCGCTGAGGCGCTGAGGCTCGACGGAGCGCCGCGCGGCTATCTGCTGCTGACATTCGGCGCCCACCCGTTAGGATTCGTCAAGAACCTCGGCAACCGCGCCAACAATCTCTATCCGCGCGACTACCGCATTCTGCATCTCTGACGTCTCAGTCGGCCGCAGAGACCATGACACCCGTCAGGCGCAGACGCCCGCGATCGGCAAGACTGCGGATTACGGCCATCACCTCGTCGGCATCACCTCCGGTCCAGCGGCATATCACCGAAGCCGGCATAGACCGCTGCACTCCGACCATCTCGAGAATCTTAGCCTCGATCTCAGAAACCGGGCGCGCGGAAACGGCACGCAAGCGGCACACATCGCAGCGTCCGCAGTCTTCCGCATCTTTCTGACCGAAATATTCAAGCATCATGGCCTGACGGCAATCAGTGCGCGAGAACACATAGCGCTTCACGGCCTCGAGGCGTGCCTCCATGCGCGCCCGCTGATGCTCGTAGACAGCAAGCGGAAGCTCGACATAGCGCGGCAGTTCGCGCGAGGTCGTGTAGAGGATATATGGGGTCGAACGCCGCGGCACATAGACAATGGCACGCTCGCGGGCGAGGGTCAGCAGCGCCTCGTAGACCTGCTGCTGATCGATCATCAGCGTGCGCGACAGCATCGGCTCGCTGATATACTGGAAATCGGAGAAAAGGCCTGTGTAGGTGCGCAGAAGCATCTGCAGAACGCGGTCTGGCACAGCATCGAGCCTCAGATCGTAAAGCTCCTGCTTGTCGAGCGTCACCATAACGCGCGAACGCGTCTCCGTCTCGTCGGAATACTCGATATATCCGGCGCGCGTCAGCAGCGTCAGCGCCGACCGCGTCGGAGCCTCGCGCAGGTTGAAGAGCATACAGAACTTCGCGAAATCGAAGGCATAGAGCTTTTCGAAGCCGCTGCCTACGGCCACATTGAGGAAATTCCCGACCAGTTCATAGACACGCCTGATATAGTCTTTCGGCGGAAAAGCCTCGGCGAGGCGGCGTGTCAGAAGCCCCTTGTCTGTCCGGGCGGCTATGACGACCGCGAACGCTGGGCGCCCGTCGCGTCCGGCGCGCCCGGCCTCCTGATAATATTCCTCGATCGAGGGGGGAATATCGTAGTGGACAACGAGGCGCACGTCGGGCTTGTCGATGCCCATTCCGAAGGCGTTCGTGGCAACCATGACCCTCACTTCATTGTTCTTCCAGCGCGTCTGGCGTTCGGACTTCTGGTCGGGATCGAGTCCGGCATGATAGAAATCGGCACTGATTCCGGCAGCGCGCAGAAGATCGGCGATTTCGCGGGTGCGGCGGCGCGAGCGCGTGTAGACGATCGAGCATCCCGACGTGTTCTGAAGAATCTGTAGCAGCTTCTGCTCCTTGACCTCGGCATAGCGCACGATATAGCTCAGATTGTCGCGCGCGAAGCTCATCGAGAACACGTTTCGTCCGCGGAACTCGAGGCGCGCCATAATGTCGTCGACGACCTCGGGAGTGGCCGTGGCCGTCAGCGCCAGCAGCGGAGCGTCGGGAAAGAGTTTCCTCACCGCCGCTATCTCGAGATAGCTCGGCCGGAAATCATAGCCCCACTGTGAGATACAGTGGGCCTCGTCGACAACAATCAGGCTGATGTCGGCCTGACGCAGACTGTCGAGAAACGACCGGGTTTTCAGCTTCTCGGGCGACACATAGACGAGCTTCACCTTTCCGAGAACCATCCTGTCGACGGCAAGACGCTGCTCGGCGCGCGACATTCCGTTGTAGAAATAGAGGGCGCGCACCCCTGCGGCCCTGAGATTGTCGACCTGATCCTTCATCAGCGAAATCAACGGAGTCACAACGAGGGTGACACCGTCGAAAGCGAGCGCCGGCACCTGAAACGTTATCGACTTTCCGCCACCGGTCGGCATCAGTCCGAGGGTGTCGCGGCCTGCCATGACCGAGGCCACGATGTCGGCTTGCAGGGGCCTGAAACTGTCGTAGCCCCAGTGCTTCTTAAGCAGCCTGAGAGCGAGGTCGGAATGGTTTGCTGACGGTGAGTTCACTTGGCAGATGATGACAAAAAATTCTATACCGTGGCCGATATTAACTTAAAGTATCAGAAACGCCCTGGCGTAGGGACGTGCCTTCGGCACGTAGCATCGCGGCCCGCTGACTGCCAAACGCTTATGAAACGTGCCAAAGGCACGTCCCTACGCTCGGACAGGATAATTTGCTCGGAAGAATTTTAAATTAATGGCCTCAGCGCGTCCCTACGGGCGCGCCGGACGGATTTCCTTGATCTGGAGCTGCAGGGCGCCTCCGCCGGGGTAATGCTTGTTGTCTTCGATGGTATAGCAGATGTCGAAGGGCAGCCCGGCGTGGATATGCTCGAAATGACGGGCCATATTGAACGCTATGCCGTTGTAGACCTTGCCGCTGGTGTCGTCGACAAGCTCGAGCTTGATATGCTCGCTGTGACGTCCGACGAGCTTCGACGTTCCGAAATCCTTGACGTTGCGGGTGCAGAACACAGGCTTCTGGTTTCCGGGCCCGAAAGGATTGAAGCGGTTCAGCATGGCGAAGAACGTAGGCGTTATCTCGCTGAAGGTTATGACGGCGTCGATCTCGAGCAGAGGCTGACGCTGCGACGGAAGTATGTTTTTGGCCACGTATTCCTCGAAGCGGCGCGAGAACTCGGGAATGTTTTCCTCTTTGAGCGAAAGCCCGACGGCGTAGGTGTGGCCGCCGAAATTCTCGAGCAGATCGCGTGCGCTCTCAACGGCGCGGTAGACATCGAATCCCTGCACCGAACGGCTTGAGCCGGTTGCCAGGCCGTTGCTGAGCGTGAGCACGACGCTCGGCTTGTAATAGAGCTCAGTCAGGCGCGAGGCCACGATGCCGATAATTCCCCGGTGCCAGTTCTTGTTGTAGATGACGAGCGCCTTCTTGTCGGCCTCGGCCTCGCCACGCTGCGAGATGATATCGTTGGCCTCTTCGGTGATGCGCTTGTCGAGTTCCTTGCGGTCGCGGTTATACTGGTCGATGGCGCGGGCACGATGGAGGGCGTCGGTGCTGTCGCGGGCCACGAGCAGCTCTACAGCCTCGCGTCCGCTCTGCATTCGTCCGCTGGCGTTGATACGCGGCCCGATCTTGAAGATAACGTCGCTGATTGTTATCTCCTTTCCGACGAGGCCGCAAATGCGTATGATAGCGCGCAGCCCGAGGTTCGGATTGCTGTTGAGACGCCGCAGGCCATGGTAGGTCATGACGCGGTTCTCATCGACCATCGGCACGAGGTCGGCGGCGATGCTGACAGCCACCAGATCGAGCATTCCCTCGAGATCGGCCGGGGCGAGGGCGTTACTCATGGCGAACGCCTGCATGAACTTGAAGCCCACGCCGCATCCGCTGAGGTGGCTGCACGGATAGGTGCTCCCCTCGAGCTTCGGATTGAGGATGGCGACAGCGTCGGGCAGTTCCTCGTCGGGTACGTGGTGGTCGCAGATGATGAAGTCTATGCCGAGCGAACGGGCATAGGCGATCTCGGCATTGGCCTTGATGCCGCAGTCGAGAATGATAATGAGTTTCACCCCCTGTTCGGCCGCCATGTCGATGACGGCGTTGGAGATGCCATACCCCTCGTCGTCGCGGGTGGGTATGTAGTAGTCGATGTTTGAATAGAAGTTCCGGATGTATTTATAGACCAGAGCGACGGCGGTTGTCCCGTCGACGTCGTAGTCGCCATACACCAGGATTCTTTCCTTAGAACCCAAAGCCTTGTTGAGCCGCTCGACAGCGCGATCCATTCCCGGCATGAGAAACGGGTCGTGGAGATAGCGCAGCGACGGGTGGAAGAAGCGCTCGGCTTCGTCAACCGTCGTAATGCCACGCTGCACCAGCAACTCGCTAATTACGGGCGCGCCGGCATAGTGATGGGCCAGGTCGTTTTCCAGCCGCTGCTCTTCCGATGTTAAGGGTTCGTAATTCCATTTACGAGTCATTTATGATGTTTTTTTATTTTTGCATGGCAAAAGGCGGCTTCGAAGGTCGCCGGGAGAGATGAATGATGCCTCCTGAAGAGGCGCAGAGGGAGAGCTGAGGGTGGATTTATTCACTCAACCGCAAAATTAGCCATAATTGCCGACCCTGTCAACAGAATAACATTATTTAGCAATTGCCGCTGCTTATGTCAGCTCAGGAGGTCGGCGGCAAGGTCGAGCATGGCGGTGGCGTCAGCGAGGGGGCGGTCGGCGACGGTGGCGTGGCCGGGTGCGGAGAACTCGACGAGGGTCAGGAGGTCGGCGCGGCGGTTTTTCTTGTCGCGGGCCATCAGCTCGAGAAGACGCGGATAGTCGCCGCAGGTCGCGGGCATCGGGCCGTAGAGGTTGCGGACGAGTGTGGCCGCCGCGTAGAGCACCGTCGAGTCGAGGCCGGCGTTGATGCGCGAATTGGCCAGTTCGGCGACGATACCGCGGGCTACGCAGGCGCCATGGCTTTCGGGGGTGCCTTTCTCGAGCAGCAGTTCTTCGAGAGCATGACCGACGGTGTGACCGAGATTCAGGATGCGCCTCAGACCGCCCTCGCGCGGATCGGCGGCGACGATGCGCTCTTTAAGGGCCACACTGCGTCGTATGTCATCGAGGCGGACTTCGTCGGGCGTCATCTCGGTAAAACGCGCGAAAGCCGCGGGGGAGTCGAGAAGAGCATGCTTAAGCATCTCGCCGTAGCCGCTCAGCCGCTCGCGCCGCGGAAGGGTGGCATAGAAAATATCGGAAACAATGACGGCCTCGGGCATACTGAACGCCCCTATCTCGTTTTTCAGGCCACGGAAGTCGAAGCCTGTCTTGCCACCGACGGCGGCATCGACGGCGCCGAGAATCGTAGTCGGCACGTTTATGCAGGAAAGACCGCGCTTGAACGTGGCGGCGCAGAAGCCGCCGAGATCTGTCACCACGCCGCCACCGATACAGGCTACGACATCACCACGCCTGAGCCTGAGGTCGACCATGCGGTTCCAGACCTCCCCGACCGTAGCAAGCGTCTTGTTCTCTTCGCCGGCAGAGATGACGATTGTGTCATAGCCCGTAGCAGGCAGCAGCGGAGCTACGTTGCTGTCGGTCACGACGGCAACACGGCGTCCGGCAGCCTGCCGCCGCAGTTCGTCGAACGGATTGCCGGTATAGATTATCATGATAGCGACTCTTCGAGCAGGCGTGCGAACTCAGGCATCGAGCGGGCCACAAAATGCGCCCCGGCATCGGTCATGGCCTTTTCGGGGATAGGCCCTGTAGTCACCGCCACAGTGAAACATCCGGCCGCCACACCGGCCTCGACGCCCATAGGCGCGTTCTCGATCACCAGACAGCGGCCCGGGTCGACACCGGCGATCGCTGCGCCGCGCAGGTAAGGCTCGGGGTGAGGCTTACCTCGGCTGACATCGCGCGAGGTCACGCGCATACCGTCGAGGAAGATTCCCGGAAAGTCGGTCTCGATGCGCCCTAAGAGAGTGTTCTGTCCAGAGCCCGTCACGAGCACACGCCTTATTCCGAAGCGGCGGAGCGTCGCGAGCATCTCCGGGGCGCCCGGCATGACGCTGACAGGTGGCAGCGACGCGAAAATCTCGGTCTTGCGGCGATAGAGCGCCGCCTTCTCTTCTTCGGTGGCATGGCGTCCGCGCTCGCGAAGCATTATTAGGTCGATAGTGTGGGCGCCGGTACACCCTTCGAGCAGGAAAAACTCTTCGGGAGTGAAACCGAGCCCCTGTTCGCCGCACATGGTCATCCATGCACGCGAATGGTTGGGCATCGAGTCGTAGAGAGTGCCGTCCATATCGATGAGGGCGGCTTCGGGACGGAATCCGTCGGGGAATATCGTCATCTTTTACTTCTTCTTTTTCTTCTTGGCTTTGGCGTCGGCAGCCTTTATGGCCGTCGAATCGGGAACAGGCGGGGCCGGAATCAGACCCTGACGGATAAACTCGAGCGAATCAGCGTGGCTGATTGTGTCGCCGAGATCGCTGTCGGAGCGCGAGGGAGCGGGCGACGCGCCCGGATCGAAGCGCAGGCGTCCCGACTGACCGGCACGGCGCACTCCGCGACGGAATATATCCTGAATCTGATTGACGAGGTTGATACGCGTCGTGTCGGAGATAGCGCTGACCATCGGCGAGTTCTCCTTGATCTTGGCGCCTCCGAGGCGAATCTTCATCTTGTCGGGATTACCGCTGACATTTATCCCGAACTTGAACGGAATCGGCGACTTCAGCACGGCTATATGATACTTGAAGTTGAGATCGAGGTCGTTCGAGCCGAATATGCCGAGCTTATAGCGGTCGATGTCGAAGATGAACGGGTAAAGCTCCATCTGCGCGTCCTTGACAACCATGCGGGCGTTTAGATGGTCGATGACGTTGCGGTCTTTATGCTTGAAGAGCATCCACTTGCCGATCTTGCGGTAGGTGGCGGCATCGAGAAGCACGAGCGAGTCGCCCGTTATGTTGACGGCGGCGGTCAGCGACGGTATTCTGATATCCATCATGGTGTCGACATCGGCGGTAGCGGCCACCTCGGCGTTGACGATACCCTTGACGTCGCGCAGCAGCGGCATGATAGTGTCGAGCTGGGGGACAAGCTGCATGAACCGCGACAGGCGGAAGTCGCGCACCTGCATACCGAAGGCGAAACTCAGCGAGTCGGGATGGAGACCCTGATATAGAGCCGTCAGGTCTACGGCCCCGACATCGGTGCGGGCCGATAGGTTACGCAGGTTCAGGGCACCGTCGAAAATCTCGGCCTGACCACGGAAATTATGGAATGTCAGATCGCTGTAGAGCACATTGCGGCCTGCCAGACGGACAGAAGCCTCGATATTGGTCGGGATAAGCACCGCCGCCTTTTCGGAAACACCGGTGTTCTGCGCTATCGAGGCCTCGACAACGTCGTCGTTGTCGCTGTCGGAGATCGGCCCTGCGAGTCCCTGACGCTCTTTCTGAGCGAATGCGGCGCCGGCGAATACAGCAGCGGCTATTTCGTTGACGTCGATAGTGTCGGCGCTGACGCGCATATTGATCCGCAGAGGCTGTCGGCCGGAGCGCGATGTAAGGGCTCGGGTGAGATTCGTTATCGAGCCGTCGATAATAAACTCGCTGTGGCCTACGCGATAGCGCGTGTTGGTGATCTCGATGCTGTCGTTGTTGAAGGTCATGTCGAGACCCTTGATCACGTTTTTCAGCGGGAAGTAAGGGGTCATGACACGGGCGCGCTTGGCCTTGATATGGCCCGACGCACGCCATTTGCGCAGGAGCGAACGCGTTTCGCTGTCGAGCTCGAAGTCGACGCGCTCGGTGGCGTTGTCGACAGTGTGGCGGCGGTTACGGCGCAGGGCGGCGCGGGCAAGAGCACGCACACTATCGGAGGGGAGTCCCGGATTGACGGCAGCCACGGAATCCATGGCCCGCAGCAGACGCTGCGACGGCTGGCGCGGAGGCGTCGGATGGACTGTGGCGGCAATGTCGGCTTCGCGGAGGCTCGCGCGGTTGAGGCGGTCGGAATAGCGCATACGGCGCGCCGTGAACTTCATGTCGAACTGAGGCACACGCGCCTCATTGCGGAAGCGGCGCAGAACGCCCGTGAGGTCGATGTCGCGCAGACGTATGCTCGTCGAGTCGTCGACCGATTTGAGGCGCGCAAAACCGAGAGTGGCGCGGGCGCCGATAGGATTGATCTGGGTGGTGTCGACACTTGAGGCTACATTGCGCGAGCCGATTCCTATCTTGAAAGCGCGAGCCTGGGCCTCGAGACCGGGCATTGCCACCGAAACGGTGTCGATAGAGAAACTGACCGTCAGCAACGAGTCGGCGCCGTTGACCGACGAATTCGACCCGAGTTTCAGTCCGGCGTGGCGGACGAAAGCCTCGACAGGCATCTCGGGCATATCGAAACGGAAGTCGGAGAGCGACGCCTCGCCGTTGACGTTCAGTCGGTGGAAATTCTCGCGCGTCAGATAGCTGCGGCGCCCTGCGAAAGATGCGTCAGCCTTAAGGCGTCCCGTCACCTTCGCTCCCAGTTCAGGGGCGATCAGATTCATCGGCAGGCGTCCGAGATCGACGCCGCCCTCGAAAGTTCCCTCGATTTTCGGGTCTCTGATAAGATCGGTCAGAACGGCTTTCAGCGTGAAGGCTATCCCCTCGCCATTGGCATAGAGCCGTTTCAGGTCAAAACGGCTGTTGTTCAGGTTCTTGCCGTCGATACGAGCGTCAAGGTCAAGCGCCAGAGCCGAGAGTTTTAGTTTCTGATATGAGACTTTCCCCTCGGGAACCGTTATCTGAAGCTCCATCGAAGGATAGCGCTCAACGGAAGGTATGTAGGACTGAGTCAGCCTGGCGGTCAGCCCGACGCGCAAATTATTGACAATCTTGCCGAGTTCGCCGCGCAGCTGCGGAGGCACAAGGCGTATCAGTGAATTGACATCGACCAACGGCATACTGAACAGCAGGCTCTCAATCGTCAGGTCACGTTCGAAGTCGACCACGGTGTTGACCACGGTGTTGACATCGTTTATGCCGGCCTGAAAATCGCTGAGTTCGATGCGGTAGGGTTTCTTATGGTTCCAGACAATATCGCCCCCCATTCCAATGCGCAGATTGTCGAACGTCATATCGCCGAGCTGCGACGAGGCGTCGGCGGCGAAGTCGAGACGATAGCCGGGGGCATCGTCGCCGCTGACCGTAGTGTTGGTCAGGTTGAGTTTGAACTCCACGCTGTCGGCCAGCGACACATAATGGATCGGCGCACGGCCGGTTATCGCGAAACGCGACAGAATAATGTCGGGAATAGGAGTCGAGGTGGTATCTGTTTCTTCGGATTTCGGGAAAATATTGTAGTTTGAGACCGTAGGACTGACATCGACGATATTGACCCTGGGAGAGTCGATGGTTATGTCGTGGAGCGCGATTGTTCCGGTGAAAAGTCTGAGAATATTGACGTCGGCATGAAATCCGGCCACGCTCAGGAGCGAGTCGGCGCCCTGCGGAAGCCGGGCCTGCTGATCGGGTGTCAGGCCGCGCAGGCTGCCGCTGATAACCTCAAGCGAGTCGACGTCGACATTCAGGCGCGGGAATGTTTTCCAGAATGTCAACTCTATGCGCTTGGCTTCGACGCGGCCGTCGATATACTCCGAAGCATAGTGCTCGACAAGCGGCGTCAGGCGTTCGGGGGTGAGAATCCACACAGCCGCCCCGACAACAAGGACGATGAGAAGAACCAGCGCTACAAAAGCTATGGCCACCCATTTTATCAGGCGCACCCACCAGCGGCGGCGCGGTCGACGCGGCTGAGACTGTTCGGACTGTTCGGTTTGAGTCGGCATATCAGGTTATTGTTTGTTGCCGACAGGGCGGCAGGTGAGATGGAAACAGGGCTGATGGTATTCATATTTGACCCATATCTTGCCTTCGGAACGCATGGCGGCGAGGACTTCCGAGAGAACTCCTTTAAGCTCGCCGACGGTCTGCGCGGTCGGTTCGGGAGAGCCCATGAATTTGGCATAGGAAATATCGACGGTCGTAGCGAGCTGATGGACGCTCGAGTCGATGGCGTTGCGGTTGACGCGGCGCAGACGCCTGACGGCATCGGGAGTGCGCAGAACGCTGGTGACGATCATGCGGTAGTCGCCGCCGCCACGGGTGCGCACTGAATCGCGGAACCGGCGCCCTATCTCGTGGACGGCGTTATATGCCTCGGGAACAAGATAAGGCACGGAATATGTCAGTTCGTCGACAACGAAATCCTCGCAGGTCTGGATTCTCCAAAGCGGGCGCGAGGGGCGCCAGTGGCTGCGGCAGTCGCCGAGCGGCTTTATGCCGACCTGTTCGGCCGAAGCCCAATGAACATAGTTTGAGTCGTTGAAGACCTCCCTGAGGTTTCCTATGGAGCGGCTTCGCACGTTGGAGGGGGCGGAGGTATCGGATGTAACTGTTGTAGCGGATGTAGATGATGGAGCGAGGGCGGACGCAGAAGCCGAGCCGTCGAATTCAACGCTGTCGACGGTATGGCGGTCGCTCTTGCCGGAGCAAGCCATCATTGTTGCCATCACGAGAGTTATCGGAAAAAGGAATAGCAGTTTTCTCATCGTGAGGGCAAAGGTAACAAAACGCTTCAGCAATGGCAAGTGAAAGAGCGTTTTTTCGCTTGTCATTGCCGCAAACATGAAAGCCAACATGCTGTCACGCCCGAACCGGACAATAAGAATGACAGCGCCTACTGCGGGGATAAGGCCGAACAGGACACCTGAAGGCCGCTTTCGGATTAAACCCCGATTGAAAGGCGGAAAAGACAGAGGTTTGGCTCGGTGGGAAAAAAGGGTTAACTTTGCGGAGTTAAATAATCAACGATATGGAAAATCGCAAGGTAAGGGTCAGATTCGCCCCGTCGCCCACCGGGCCGCTTCACATCGGCGGTGTGCGCACTGCTTTATATAACTATCTGTTTGCCCGCCACAACGGCGGCGAGATGATTCTTCGCATCGAAGACACCGACTCACGCCGGTTTGTTCCCGGCGCCGAAGACTATATCAACGAGGCGCTGGCATGGCTCGGCATAAAAATCGACGAAGGCGTGCGCGAAGGAGGTCCCCACGGCCCCTACCGCCAGAGCGAGCGCCGCGACATCTACCGCGAACATGTCAGAATGCTTCTCGACGCGGGGAAAGCCTATATAGCTTTCGACACCCCCGAAGAGCTTCAGGCAGCCCGCGAGGCCACGCCGAATTTCCAGTATGACGCCTCGACGCGCGGACAGATGCGCAACTCGCTGACGATTAGCGCCGAAGAAGTTGAGCGCCGTATCGCCGAAGGGGAGCCCTACGTTGTCAGGTTCAAGATTGAGCCGGGCCGCGAAATCGCAGTCGACGATCTTCTCCGCGGACGTGTCACGATAAACTCGAGCGTCCTCGACGACAAAGTGCTCTACAAGAGCGCCGACGATCTGCCTACCTACCATCTGGCCAACATTGTCGACGACCATCTGATGGAGGTCAGCCACGTCATACGCGGCGAGGAATGGCTCCCGTCAGCCCCGCTCCACTTCCTTCTCTACGAAGCTTTCGGCTGGAGCGACAGCCGCCCCGAGTTCGTCCACCTTCCGCTTCTGCTCAAGCCCGACGGCAAAGGCAAGCTCAGCAAGCGCGACGGCGACCGCCTCGGCTTCCCGGTGTTCCCGCTCGACTGGCGCGACCCTCAGAGCGGTGATCTCACCCACGGCTACCGCGAGGGGGGCTATCTGCCCGAGGCTGTGGTCAACTTCCTGGCTCTGCTCGGATGGAACCCGGGCGACGATACCGAGCTGATGGACATGGACGAGCTTATCAAGCGTTTCTCTATAGAACACTGCTCGCGTTCGGGCGCCAAATTCGCCTATGAGAAAGGGCGCTGGTTCAACCACGAGTATATCCAGAAACTCGCCTCGGAACGCCTGACCGACCTCTTCACCGACGTCCTGAAAAACCATGGCGTCGACACCGGCAGCTTCTCTCGCGACTATATAGGCCGCGCCGCCGCGATGGTCAAAGACCGCGTCAGCTTCATCGAGGAACTGTGGGCCAACGCCCGTTTCTTCTTCGAGGCACCGACAGAATATGAGGCTAAATCTGTCAAAAAGCGCTGGACTCCCGATATGCCCCGGCACATGAAGGATCTTATCGGACAGCTGCGCGCCCTCCCCACCCTCGAATCGAAAAAAGCCGAAGAGATTATTCTCGGCTGGATAAAGGAGAACGGCCTCCACATGGGCAACGTCATGAACGCGTGGCGTCTGGCCGTTGTCGGCGAATGTAAAGGCCCCCACATGTTCGACATTCTCGAACTGATGGGCACCGACGAAAACGTCGCCCGCATCGAGGCCGCAATCGAACGAATCGAACCCCAGCAGGCTTGACACCGCTCTACGACATAGGCATACGCCTCTACGGCACAGCCATAGCACTCGCCTCGATAGGCCACACCAAGGCGCGAAAGATTATCAAGGGACGACGCCAGACCGAGCGCTATCTTCGGTCTCACGTGGCGTCGAAGCGCGGCCCGTGGGTATGGATCCACGCCGCTTCGCTCGGAGAGTTCGAGCAGGGGCGTCCTCTGATCGAGCGCATCAAGGCGGAGCAGCCCGAGACAAAGATTCTGCTGACATTTTTCTCGCCGAGCGGCTACGAAGTCCGACGAGACTACCGTCTGGCCGACGCCGTCTGCTATCTTCCGCTCGACACCCGGGCCCACGCCGCGCGCTTTCTCGAAATCGTGAAGCCGTCGAAAGCGATATTCGTCAAATATGAATTCTGGGGCAATTTTCTCGGCGAGCTCCATCGTCGTGGGATACCGACCTATATAATATCGGCCATATTCCGCCCGACACAGATATTTTTCCGCCGCTACGGCTCGGCGATGCGCAACATACTGAACTGCTTCACGCGCCTTTACGTTCAGGACGAAGCCTCGCGCAAACTTCTCGCAGGAATCGGCATAGACAATGTCAGCGTAGCCGGCGACACGCGATTTGACCGTGTCACGTCGATAATGCGGTCGGCCGTAGACCTGCCCCTGATCGATCGCTTCAATTCGAACGCCGACATAACCCTCATAGCAGGCAGCAGCTGGCCGGCCGACGAAGACATCCTCATTGACTGGCTCGCGCGCCACAAGGAGGTAAAAGCTATTTTCGCGCCCCACGAATTTGACCGCGCGCGGCTCCATGCCCTCGAGGCGCGGCTGAGCGCCTTAGGCGACACGCGCTGTTTGAGCGAGATAAACGAGGCCGGACGCGACCCTGCCACGTTACACTATATCATTGTCGACAGTTTCGGACTGCTCGCAGCCCTCTACCGCAAAGGAACGATAGCTTATATCGGCGGCGGCCTCGGAGCCGGAATCCACAATCTCAACGAAGCGGCGGCCTACGGCATCCCCGTAGTGTTCGGGCCGCGCCACGAGAAATTCAAAGAGGCCGCCGACCTCATAAAGGCAGGCGGAGGCTTCGATTTCGACGACGCGGCAGCGTTCGACACCGTCATGACGCGCCTTGTCGCCGACAAAGAGCTGCGCCGGCGCGCCGGCGCGGCAGCCGGCAAATATATCGCCGACAGTATCGGCGCCACCGACAGAATATTCAACGACATTTTTCAACCCTCCTCGAAATGATACGTACCGCCATAACCGCCGCCCACACTCCGGCAGCGGGCCGGCTTCTGAGACTTCTGCTGAATCACCCCGACGTTGAGGTTACGGCCATGACAACGACATCGCCGGTGCTCGCCGGCCATCCTGTAACAGCCTGCCACAAAGGGCTCGACGGCGACACCGATCTGCGCTTCTCGACATCGCTCCCGGCATACGACCGCCTCGACGCCATTTTCGTAGTCGACGAAATTCCGGCCGGGCTTCCCGACGATCTTGTGGCCATAGCGCTCAACAAAATCGACGGATGGGTCTACGGGCTTCCGGAACTGAACCGCAAACCACTGGTGCGCGGAGCCCGCCATGCTTTCATTCCTTCGGCCGAAGCGACCGCAGTCGCAACCCCTCTGCTTCCGCTGGCAGCGAATCTCATGCTGAAAGGGCCGCTGAAAGTCACAGTCGAAAAAGGGATGCTCGACAGCGAGCTGCCTCACGGGACAGCTGCCGAGATCGGCGACGCCCTGCGCGCTCTGCAGTCGAGTTTCGACGGCGAGATAATCATCGAAAGGCGAAAAGGTCAGTGGCATCGCGGCACAGTCGTGACAACCGATGTTCCATGCTCGGTAGCCGTTGATGAAATCGACCGCCTGGCACGCGACTTTTTCGGAGACCACAATCTGACCCACATCGTATCGCGCCAGCCTATGGCCGACGACGTGGCGACGACAGCGAAATGCCTCGTCAACTATTCAGCCTCCGAAAACGGGATACGCGTCAGCGCCGCCATCGACGGTCTGCTGAAAGGTCAGGCCTCGCAAGCTATCCACGTCATGAACCTCCTGCACGGCCTACAGGAAAAAACCGGCCTCTACCTCCCCGCCAGCGAATAATCCCCGCGCGCCGGATCCGATTGTAGGGACGCGATTAATCGCGTCCGCCAAATAATTAAAAATAAGGCGATCACCGAAAGTTTCCCTGCATAGTTGTAGGGATGCAAAGTGTCGTAGCCAACGTTAGTCAAGACCGACATAAGAAAGCCGAAGCCACGCGATGTCCGCTTATTCGATTAAATTTTTATTAATTCGCTTTAGGACAGTTTCATCTGTTGGGTCGACAACAGACAGTTCAAGTCCAAAAGCTATTTTTTGTCCCAGATGTAGAGGCGGTCGCCGGGACGCACTTTCTCGGGCACGGGAATGCTGAATGCCTGACCTTTGATAGCCTTCTCGACGGGGTCGCGGTCGAGACGCACCTGCTCGACAGTGGTGATGATGGCGCCGGTCTTAGGCCCGGTGATGACAATCTCGTCGCCGGGACGGAGTTCGCCGGCCTCAAGCATGAACTCACCAACGCCGAGACGCGGATAGTAGCGCACAGCCTTGGCGGCATAACGCTTGGTGCGCGTGGCGCTCGACCCGTATTTCTCTGACCATTCGCCGAGGCGCTGGCCGAGATAATATCCGTTCCAGAAGCCTCGGTTGAAGACCTTGGTGAGGTTTTCGTCCCACGCTGCGACGCGTTCGGGCGTGAACGTGCCGTCGCAGATGGCGCGCAGTGCTTCGTCGTAGGCCGACACGACGGTCATGACATACTCGGGCCCCCTGGCACGTCCCTCAATCTTGAACACCGTCACTCCGGCGTCGACCATGCGGTCGAGGAAGCCGATTGTCTTGAGGTCACGCGGCGACATGATATACTGATTCTCGATGTCGAGGCTGTCGCCGGTCTCACGGTCGGTGACGGTGTAGCCGCGCCGGCATATCTGAGTGCAGGCGCCCCGGTTTGCACTCGAATTCATCTCATGGAGGCTCAGATAGCACTTGCCGCTGACAGCCATGCAGAGCGCGCCGTGGCAGAACATCTCGAGGGCCACACGCCGGCCGTGGGGGCCGCGGATGTCGCGGGCGGCAATGCCGTCGCTTATGGCGCGCACCTGATCGAGATTCAGCTCGCGGGCGAGCACCATGGTGTCGGCCCATTGCGAATAAAACTCGACAGCTTCGAGATTGGTTATATTGACCTGAGTCGAGATGTGCACCTCCAGACCGCGGCGCCGGGCGGCCCGGATGGCGGCTATGTCACTGGCGATAATAGCCGATATTCCGGCTTCGGCAGCGGCGTCGAGTATGCGTCCGAGCAGCTCTGTCTCGCTGTCGTAGATGACGGTGTTGACTGTCAGGTAGGTTTTCACTCCGGCCCCGCGGCAGAGGGAGGCGATATCGCGGAGATCATCGATTGTGAAATTGGCGCTCGAACGTGCACGCATATTCAGCCCCTCGACACCGAAATAAATAGCGTCGGCGCCGGCTTTCAGAGCGGCATGGAGCGATTCGCGGCTCCCGACGGGAGCCATAATCTCAAAGTCGTTGCGGGTCATTGCGTTGAAAAAGAATCATTCAACCTCTTCGGGATGCTTGCGGTAATATTCCTCAAGAAGGTTGCGTATGTCGAAATAATATCCGCCGAGCTTGCGGCCGTCGGCATCGGTGACGGTTATATATTCGTAGCCGGGATCATAGAACACGTGGTCGTCGACAAGATAGTCGAGCATATTGAGCAGAACATATTCATGCTGCGGCTCGATGACAACCCAGGCGTTTTCCTCGTCGAGGCCGGTGCCGGTCGACACTATGGCCATGAGAATCCAGTTGAGCTTATACTGCCATATCGACGCCAGAGCATTGTTGCCGCGTGTTCGCAGGGCATTGATCATCAGCATCATCTGGCGCAGGTCGAACGGATTGTCGGACAGAGCCTCACGGGCTTTCTCGATAATCTCGTTGCAGTCTTCTCGGGTCGGAGCGTTAGGAACAGTGTAGGCCAGCGGACGTTCGCTGGAACGGTAAGGAGTATAGTCCTCCTGGAAGAGATAGCCGAGATAGAGATGGCGGAACTTGTCGAGTTTCATCAGCGTGTCGTTGCGCTGATATTCTTCCATCAGACGGGGATAATAATAAGGAGACTGAGGATCGTTTATCTCACGCTTTATCTGCTCCATGTCGGGGCGCGTGCGCTTTAGTCCCGGCAGGAGTTCCTGTTTCTGATCAGCGTCCTGGGCCGAAAGGGAGAAGACTGCCATCAGGACCGCTACGACGGCTATTATCTTAACGCGCATATTCTTCAATAAGGATTATGGCCACATATCCGGCCATCGAGAGCACGACGGCGGAGGGAAGGCCTTTGGCACACAAATACTGCAAAAAACGGGCCGAGGGGAAATCAAGATGACGCCCCGAAGGCGTCATGCTGAACGCAAGTCCGCCGAGGGCGATTCCGACTACGGCTCCGATAACCATTACGTTGACCGAAATCAAATATCCGAGCACAAGGCCTGTCAGGCCTCCGAGGCCGATATAACCGACGCCAAGACGCGAGGCGACGACTTCGCGCGGAAGCATATAGTTAAGGCCGACCACAACCAGCGCGGCAAAGCCCCAGAACAACGGCAGCATAGCCCCGGCAAAGCCCGACGAGCCGAGAACCGTCAGCAACAGCCCGACGAAGGCCACCACTGCCGTCCACCGCCACTGGACGAACATCAATACGAGCGAGGCCATAGAGAAGAGGGCCCCTGTTATCGACAGAATATTCATTGCGTTGTTTTACTTTTTCTTTATTGTAATAACGCTCCGACAGGGCATGCTGTTGCCCTGAAAACGCAGGTTGCAGCCACAAAATTAACAAAATTAGCGCAACGCCGCAAATCAGACGTCCCGCGTGACAGCTCGGTTAATATTCAGTTACAAAAGGCTTACTCATTCGTCATGGTGCACGTCAACGGTTACCTTTGCAACGTCTACTCTCTTCATCATCACATCCAAATACGCGATAATGCCGCAAAACCCGACATTCAGAAATATAAGAGCCGTCATCTTCGACTTCGACGCCACAATCGCCGACACCGCCTCGGACATAATCGAATCGAAGCTTTACGCCATGCGCCAGCTGGGGCAGCCCGAACCCGACAGGGATCTTGTCAGGGCTCTTCTGGGCATGAATACCCGCGACAGCTTCTACATATTTTCCGATATGTCGAACGAGGTCATGGTCGACGAGGCGGTCGAATTGTTTCACCGTCAGGCTCTGAGATTGGCGCTCGAGCGCCCTCGCCGTTTTTTCGGAGGGGTAAGCGAGACACTCGACGAGCTGCGGCGCCGACGCATAAAGATCGGACTTACAGGAAACCGGCGCGCCGGAGATCTGAATCTTATTATCGAATCATGGGGCCTGTCTGACATTGTCGAAGCTGCAGTGACCTTCGACTCGGTCAAGCGCGGCAAACCGGCCCCCGATATGGCGCTTGAGGCACTTAACGAGCTCGGTGTAGATCCCGAAGAAGCCATTATCGTAGGGGATGCACTTCACGATATAGAAATGGGCCGCAACGCCGGTTGTGCCACAATAGCATTCTCACGCGGCGCCGGCAGCGCCCGCGAGCTGCTTTCAGCCGGCCCCGACGCCATCGTCGACTCAATTGCCGACATACCCGCTCTGATAGCCTGACAGAGTCCACACTTTCGAAAAACATACCCTCCCGAGGCATTTTGCCGTTTTTATCGCTCCTGAACTGACGCAGGAGCTTTATTTTAGTTATATTTGCCATCACAAAAATATTGACAGACAGCACTGACAAATGAACATCTCACGTCTATCCGCTTCGGTTCTTTTAGCCGCTACCGCCGTCGCAGCCTTAGCAGTGCCTGCACGCCGGACACCTTTCACTGTAGAACAGCCTGACGGCTCAACCCTGACAGTACGGCTTTTCGGCGACGAACACCGCCATTTCTACACAACCGTCGACACCCTTCTGCTGACCCAGACCCCGGGAGATCCGGCATTCTACTACGCGCGTCCTGATGCCAAAGGGCTACCCGTGTCGACCGGCCTCATTGCGGCCGACCCGGCACGCCGCACCGCAACCGACCGCGAGATGCTGGCCAAGCTGTCGACTCCGGCAATGCTTCGCGCTCTCGATGCAAGGGCCGACAACGGCCCGCGCCGCGCCCACACAGGGCTCTTCCCGGGGGCTTCGTTCCCGGTGATGGGCGACCAGAAAGCAATCGTCATTCTTGTCGAATACGACGACTACAGGTTTGTCTATCCCGACCCTCACAGCTATTTCAACTCGATGCTCAACGAGAAGGACTTCTGCGATCCCACCTACGGAGGCACAGGGTCGGCCCGCGACTGGTTTATCGAAAACAGTGCGGGGAAATTCGTGCCTCAATTCGACCTCTACGGCCCCGTAAAGCTCGCCCACTCGCGCAGCTATTACGGAGCAAACGACTTCTACGGCAACGATCAGGCCCCCGAAGAAATGGTTATCGAAGCCTGCCGTGCCCTCGACGACGAAATCGACTTCAGGGAATATGACCGCAACGGCGACGGTGTCGTCGACAACGTATTCGTGTTCTATGCCGGCGGAGGCGAAGCGACAGGCGCGGGAGCCAATACCGTCTGGCCCCACTCCTACTCCCTGTCGTCGGCCGGAAAATCTCTGACGCTCGACGGCGTGAAGATCGACACCTACGGCTGCACCAACGAAGTCGTGGACAACCACCCCGACGGCGTCGGCACTTTCTGCCACGAGTTCAGCCACGTCATAGGCCTTCCCGACCTCTACGCAACAAGCTACACGTCATCGTTCACCCCCGGCACCTGGAGCGCCCTCGACTACGGCCCCTACAACAACATAGGGCGCACCCCCCCGCTCTATTCCTCGTTCGAGCGCAATGCCCTCGGATGGATGACTCCGCGCCAGGTTCGCGGCGCAACCACTGTCAGCCTCCCGCCTATCAGCGAAAACACCGCACTGATGGTTGCCACAGGCGACGAAAACGAATTCTTCCTCTTTGAAAACCGGCGCCGCGAAGGATGGGACGCCTATATTCCGGGCGAAGGAATGCTCGTATGGCATATCGACTATGAGCCCTCGGTCTGGGAGAGAAACACGGTCAACAATACCTCATCCCACCAGTATGTCGACATCGAGGAAGCCGACAACCGCCGCACCGAATCATCGCGCGACGGCGACTGCTTCCCCGGCACTTCGAACGTTACATCGTTTACCGACGACACGACGCCATCAATGCGCTCATGGAGCGGCATCCGTCCCGGGCTGCCGCTGACGAACATCGCCGAAGACGCCGACGGCAACATAACATTCGACGTTGCCGGCGGAGGCAAATCAGTCGACGCAGTCAAAGCCAACGATGCGACCGACATAACCGACAGATCGGTGCGCCTGAGCTGGCAGGCTGCCGACGACGCCACCGACTACCGCGTCAGCGTCTACACAACCAGCTCGGCGGGCGGCCTCGTGCCGGTCGACGCCTGTAACGAAGTCACGACAAAAGGCGCTACCGAACTTACGGTTGACGGCCTCGAACCTCTAAGCGACTACAGCTACACGGTAACAGCCATCGGCGGAGTTATCGACAGCGAGCCCTCGCAGCCCATTGCCTTCTCGACCAAAGCGACATCGATAACCATGCTCACCGCAGAGACCAACGAAGCCACCGACATAACGGCTGACAGTTTCACCGCCTCATGGCTCCCGCTCGACGGCGCAACAGCCTACCGGCTTAGCGTAGTCAAGAAAGAATACAGCGGAGGCAGCGAGACAACAGCCGACTTCACTGGCGGCCTGTCGAAACTTCCCGAGGGATGGAAATCAACCTCAACAGCGACCTACGCATCGCAGGGATATTTCGGAGCCGAATCGCCGTCGCTCAAGCTGACAGCCGACGAAAACACCCTGACAACGCCCGAAGCACCGACAAGCTCACTCAGCTTTTGGTATCGCTGCGCAGCCGGCACCGAAGGAGCCGAATCATCGCTGACTGTCAAGCTTCTCGACGCCATCGGACAATGGAGAACCTACGCCATTCTGCCACTGGACTATCCCGACGACAACCGTCAGGGCCATACCGCTGTCTTCGAGGCACTTCCCGACGACACCCGCAGCATCGCCATAACCTTTCAGGGCAAACAAGGCGCCGCAGTGGCCATCGACGACGTTACCATAACAACAGGCGCCACTGTCAACAACACCCCTGTCAAAGGCTTCGCCCCCTACGATGCCGGCGACGCCCTCAGCGCCAAAGTGACCGGGCTCGAGCCTATGACCCTCTACGCCTTCAGCGTCAGCGCCACAAGTCCCGAAGGAATGTCCCTACCATCGATAGCCCGCGGACTGCGAACACTCGACGGCCCCGACAACGCCATCGAGACCGTCGACAGCGCCTGTGCCCCGGCGATCTCCACATACCCCGGCCACCTCTGCTACAGCGGCGACACCCCTGTCGACATCTACGCCATCGACGGACGCCGCGTATGCCGGCTCTACGGCCCCGCCACCATAAGCCTGCTTCCCGGCATATATATAGCCTCAACCGGCATCTCATCGGCCAAAGTCATCGTGCCCTGAGGCCTCCCACCTCCAACATTCACCTTTTTTAACAGCAAAAAGGCCCCGAGGCATTGTTATCAATTAGAAATTGACTACTTTTGCCTCCGCTTTAGCCGGAAAAGGCGAAAACCACAACTTAATATGCTCAACAACAATGTATTGGACACTTGAATTAGCATCAAAGCTCGAAGACGCGCCCTGGCCCGCCACCAAAGACGAGCTTATAGACTACGCCATGAGAAGCGGCGCCCCCCTCGAAGTAATAGAAAACCTTCAGGAAATCGAAGACGAAGGCGACACCTACGAATCAATCGAAGACATCTGGCCCGACTACCCCTCCAAAGAAGACTTCTTCTTCAACGAGGACGAATATTAAGCAGAATTCGGCTCGGATTTAGAGTTTAAATAATTGAAATATAAGTGGTTGGTAAGTTGTAAAATAAACTTGCCAACCGCTTTTTATATCCTTTTACCGCAAAACATTATTGCTGTGAATCAGTAATTTACAGATGGATTTTTGGATATATTTGGCTAAACTACATTCTATCTTCCTGGGTTTGTGAGTATCCTGGATTCCAAAATGTGCCTATATCTGATCCTCGGCTACCTCGACGGCGCAACCAAATTCGCCCAGTCATGTGGAGGCGGAGGCAATGGCAGCTCGCTACCGTTGGGACGCAACCCGGATGAAGACGACCGGCGCTTCGCCTACCGCTGCATTGTGCAGGCCCACAAGATGCTGAAACCCTCTCAGGCGAAACGAAGAATGGGAGGTCGATGATAACTATTTTTCCAATTTCTTTAACCTAATCGTCAAACTTTCACGAAATTCTATTATCTTTGCGACTGCAGACCGCATCGAAGCCCCGGTCACGGGAGAGAGGGCGGGAGGCAAGACATAATAGAAAGCGTTTATCCGCGCTGATTCTTGACAACTGGAAATTCTCGCAAAATTTCAATCAATAGTCAGGGATTGAGCAACGATGGATGCCCGTGGATATGTAATTATCTTGCAACCGGCATGGTGTTCCGAGAGGAATATTGCCGGAGGCATTGATTGCATATACAAGCGTAGGGCTTCTTCGTTGCCGTCCGACTATTGATGGGCAATGCGAGAAGCCTCCAGTTGTAGGACGGTAACCGATACAGATTCCTACGCTTTCCTTTTGTAAACCAATCAAATAGCCAACGAGGGGATGACCGCGGCGCATGAAAAAGAATTATGAACAGACTGATAATTCTCAAAGGGGCAAGCAATTTTGGCAAGACATCGACACTCGACACCCTTATAAAAAAATTATTGGCAAAAGATGCATACTTAATTCTACCAGAGAAAAGAGAGGATATCACATCTTTCGTTATCTGCGGATTAGAAGGCCACAAGGTTGGCATAATCACTTTTGGCGATCCGACGAGCGAGCCTGACATGGAGGGATGCCTGCAACAATGCAAGGAACATCAATGCGACATCATATTTGCCGCAAGTCGTACGCGAGGTAATATATACGACATTCTATACCATTTTGCTAAAACAAACCACTTCGCAACAATTGAGACCTCTCCTCTCTATGCTTGGAATTATGCCGAAACCGGCATAAACATTGATACACTAAACAACATTTTGGCCAAAATGCTCATTACCTTAATTTGATTTGCCATGAAAAAGATACTATTTGTTTTAGTGCATTTAATTATTGGGAGTAGTGTCCAGATATATGCTAATACTTTTTACTATTACGTAATAAATAAAACAAAAAAAGAAGTAGCTGTTCGTGATAATGGGAGAAATGACCCCTTCGTAGAAACGATTGTCATTCCGGAAACAGTAGAAATTGAAGGCGAAACATATGCCGTCACGAGAGCTGGAGGATTCAGTAATACGAATTGTTCTAACATAATTCTGCCCAATACAATCAAAGAGATATCCACACATGCATTTTATGGTAATAATAATATAAGGAGCATAACTATTGGCAAAGGCATACTAAAAATTGGTAAGGGCGCATTTGAATCTTGTAATTTACTTGATGATATAACATTCCTGTCAGAGCTTCCACCACATATAGAGGGATTTCTTAATGAAGACTGGCGATATAATATTTATGTGGATAAAAAGAGCATTATGGATTATGCTTGCACATACTACATAAGTGATGCAAATCATAAGGGGAAAAAGAATCGATTATTGTCGTTCACCTCTGACAGAGAGCTGCAAACCCTCTTTGACGAGAACTATGAGTATTTAGTATGTGAAGAAACAAAGGAATGTATTATTACCAAAAAACTCAATCCAAATGCTGCTGCCGAAGATTTAATCATTCCAGATAAAGCTACTTTTTATTTTGGTTTAGCTTCAGAAGATTACAAAGTAGTTGGAATCGGACCTAACGTGTTTAGTAAACCAATTTATGAAAATCACTATGATATCAATACCGATATAACCGGAACTGTGACATTAGGCAAGAATATCCGAATTATAGGTAAAGGGTCTTTTGCCGGTACCAATATTTCTCACATAAATTTTAACGATAATATCAAAGCAATTGAACATTATGCTTTTAGCAATTGTAGGATGATTACAGAACTAAAATTTCCCCCAAGCATTGTTAGAATGGGAGATTATGCCTTTGATTGCAATGCTTATGTCACAGAACTAACACTTCCAAATAATCTTAAAATAATAGGGGAATATGCCTTTTATCAAAACTTCTACCACCGTCTTCAGAGCATCGAATTTAATGACGAATTACTATATATTGGTGCACATGCATTTGAGGGAAACAATGAACTCAACACCGCTATTTTCCACGATAAATTAATAGAGATTGGGGATAGAGCATTTGCAAATTGTATGGCATTATCTAACGTAAAGTTTGGCAAAAATTTAAACAGAATTGGTGCACAAGCTTTTTTCAACGCTCAATTGCAGGAAATCCATATTCCTTCAGCCGTGGAAACCATTGACAATTATGCATTCAGAAATTGCGAGCTGAAACAAGTTTACTTTGAAGAGTCAATTATACCAATTAAGACTGGAGATGACGCAATCGAATATGATAATATTGAATATATTTTTATTGGTCGCGACTTCTCGTTCCAATCGCCAGCATTCAAGAAACTAAAGGAAATAGACTTTGGTAATTTGGTTTCAAAAATCCCAGCCTCAACATTTAAGAACTGCCTTATGCTTACCTCTGTAAGCTTTGGTTCCGGGTTAACCGAAATTGGAGATGAATCATTCAAATATTGTTCAATTTCCGATATCATCATACCATCGAAAGTACAAAAAATTGGCAGCGGAGCATTTGCTGGCAACAGATTATATTCTTTAACTATTGGATCTGGAATAACTGAAATTGGAGATAACGCATTTGAAGGTAATACTACTTTGGCAATTGTCAATCTTACGGCAAAAACGCCGCCAAGTGCCAATAGTAATATTTTTACCAATTACGATGTCCGATTATACACCGATCCAAGATATTCCGACTCGTACAAGGATCCAAACTTATGTTGGAGCCTATTTAAACAATATGAACTGAAAAATGTTGATAATATTTCGTTAAACACCGACCGCGTGCCTTATCTGCCTAATGAACAATTTCAGTTACAGGCATTCGTTCTTCCTGAAGATGCGACTTTACAAACCGTCTTATGGGAATCGTCCAATCCCAATATTGCCACTGTCAATACTTCTGGATTGGTTAGCTTTGTTGATAATCCCAAAAACAATTCACTTATAAATGACGCTACCTGTAAGATTCGTGCATATACATTATATGCCGACGGCCCAATTGCTGAATGTACTTTTACCGATTACACAGATTACATATTGGTATCATCAATAATTCTAAATACTGATAAAGTTGAGGGAAAGGAAGGCGATCAGATACAGATTAGCGCGACCCTTCTTCCTGAAAATGCTACCAACAAAGTCTTAACGTGGAGTTCATCTGATGAAAGTGTGGCATTGGTAGATGATACCGGACTGATTTCGCTCGTGAAAAAAGGTACGACTGTGATTACTGCATCGGCAACTGATAATTCCGGCGTATCGGCGGACTGCGCAATCATTGTTACTGAAGCATCGGGAATTGAGGACATTTTGACGGACAAAGCGGCATACATAAAGATATTCAATCTCCGCGGAGTCCTTGTCTATGAAGGTATTTATTCCGAAGCAAACCTCGCCACCGATTACTATATTTTGGTTTGTGACGGCAAAAACACAAAGATTAAAATCGAATGACGTATAAAATATAAACAGCCATATATACGTATGTGATTTCACCGTCTTTTTTAGCAAAGTTTGCTTGTCGCATTTCTGGAAAATCAAGCTAACTTTCTGATAGCCAACCTACTCGCGCCTCTTCAACGAGGACGAGTATTAAGGATCAAATTTACATATAAAATGCAGGCTACCAACCATATAAACAATTAGAATTTGTTTGTATGGTTGGTGTTTTATGATCTCTGACGGCGAAATTTTTTTGAATAATTGGGGGGTTGGGGCTTTTGTTTGGAGATAATTAGGGAATTTCAGTTAATGGCCTCTGATAGACATTGGGGAATGGTCCGAGG